>Ga0156231_1056_pt1 | contig 490126 bp, 433 predicted proteins | sample RifCSPlowO2_12_FD_107878 | JGI IMG/M metagenome (GOLD analysis project Ga0156231, IMG submission 107878) | Burkholderiales bacterium RIFCSPLOWO2_12_FULL_64_99
AGCCGCTCTGCGACTTGCCCACATGCCCACACGGCGCTACGACCACCACCGATTGTCGCCGTTGGTTTCCACACGAAACGACGAGGGGCCGTCGGAAGCCTGTTGTGTTCGTCGAGGGTGTTAACGGTAGTCACGACGTTTCGCTTTACCGGGAGATTCTTACCGGTTTCTTGGTTATCCCTCGCGGCAGTTGTGACCAGGTTACCCAAGCTGTTCGAGCTTTGCGTTTGAATACTCAGCTTCACCACCTACAGGTTTACGGCCTTATTGACCGTGACCGGCGCACGTCGCCAGAAATCGCGGCGCTTCAGGCCGACAACATCTTCACACTGGATGTTGCAGAGGTCGAAAACCTTTTCTGCACACAGGAGGTACTGAAACTCGTCAGTGCTCGCTTGGCTCGCGATACCGCGGCTGATTTCAAGCAGGCTGTCACCCAGGTCTTCAAACAGTTAAATACTGAACTTGACACGCAGGTATCGTTGCGGGTCATCGCGGAGGTGAAGTTCAAGCTGAATTGCTTCGATGCGGCGGCCCGTGGAGCTCCCGCTCTATCCGCCGCTTTGCAACAACTAACTCAAGGCATCAACGTTCCTGACCTGTACTCTCAATTTGAACGCGAATTTCAGACTGTTATCAATGCGACGGACTACCGAGGATTGCTGCGTCTCTACAACCGCAAGTCATTGCCAAACCAGATCGGAAACGCATTGGGGCTGAAAGCGGGGGAACTCGTCGAGTTCGTATTGCGCCTTGCGAGAACTGATGAGCGCACTGCTGTCGTTGCCGCTATCAAACCGTACCTCGGCGCCTTTGCGCCCCTCGTGGCCTGATTCAAAGCAAGAGTAGCAAGTTTGGTCGCCGACAAAACTACCATGAGCTCTATTGCATTTGGCGGTCATGACCAATACGAGATCCATGCGCCGAAAGCTGTCTGCCACCAGCGACGGCTCTTGGCCGAAAGCGCCTAGTTGCGCACGCATCCGATAGCGGTCAATGACTGGGCCGGAGGGTCAAGGCGAGTGACTGCTGCCAGGCTGGCCGGTGAATTCACATTGCCGGCCAATTGCGGGCGCTCACAGATGACCGCTGGGCGCCAATTGACTGGAGCGGCGTCCACCGGCGCAAAGACCACTCACACAGGCTGGCTCGGCATTCCGCCGTTCACCCCAATTTAGTACTGGCGGCTTCTGCAACTTCCAGCGCCTGCAGCATCAGTGCCAGGGTCGTAAGCGTAGCATCTGGCGTTTTCGAGAATTGGGCCTGCACGATGGCGCCATCCACTGCAAGGGCGGCAGCACAGGCTAGGCTGGCGCGGTGTGGCGACGGGGGCAATAGCCCTTCTATGGCCGCCGTCATCTCGGCCTTGTGCTGGCGAGTGATGGCAACTACCTCCGGAAGCGCATCGCCCAGTTCGCTAACGCTGTTGAGAAAAGCGCAACCGCGAAAGTCCTCATCATGCAGCCATTCACTCAGTGCAGCGACCAAGGTAGATAGGCCGCTGGCAGACGCATGGCGTGCCAGCGCATCGGTGAACCAAGTCATCCAGCGCTCATGCCGCTGCGCGAGGTAAGCGCAGACCAGCTCGTTCTTGCTCGCAAAGTGCCGGTAGAAGGTGACCTTGGTGACGCCGGACTCCGCGATCACCCGGTCAATGCCGGTGGCACGGATACCATCTCGGTAAAACAGGCGGCAGGCGGTCAAGAGCACCCGCTGGCGCGCGGGCATCTCTGGCGTGGCGGTCGAATCGATCACGGGCATGACAGCATTGTAGACAGATCTGTCTACTTGGTCGATACTTGAGTCTTGTAGACAGATCTGTCTACATCAACGCTCACCTTTCTTACCATGGAGCCCTCACAATGTCCCAGCGCCCACCCCTGCCCCCGTTCACCCGCGAGACCGCGATCCAGAAGATTCGCCTGGCCGAAGACGCCTGGAACAGCCGTGAGCCGGCCCGCATCGTGCTGGCCTACAGCCCCGACACGCGCTGGCGCAACCGCAGCGAATTCCCGGTCGGCCGTGTGCAGGCACAGGAGCTGCTGGAGCGAAAGTGGTTGCGTGAGCTGGACTACCGCCTGATCAAGGAGCTCTGGGCCTTCGACACCGATCGCATCGCGGTGCGCTTCGTCTACGAGTGGCACGACGATTCAGGCCAGTGGTATCGCAGCCATGGCAACGAGAACTGGGCTTTCGATGCCGATGGGCTGATGAAGCACCGCCACGCCAGCATCAACGACCGACCCATCGCCCAAAGCGAGCGCTTGTTTCACTGGCCGCTGGGGCGCCGGCCAGACGATCACCCTGGCCTGAGTGAACTGGGCTTGTGAGCACACTCGATGCTGAGTCTCAACGTTGCAGCAGCCCGGTATCCCGGGTCTGTGGCGTGCCGAAGGCTATCTTGCACTCGCGGCTGAACTGAGAGGCTTGCTACTGAACGCAACAAAATACAAACCTGGAGCGGCCGCTTTGCAGCAACTGGATCTCCCCATCGAAGGACAGCAATGGGTCATTTGTGTCAGTCGCTATACGCGCGAGCAGCCGTTCAAGCCGGCTCGCTGGTTGGTGTGCAGTCAAGCGACTGGTGTACGGGGCAAAGCAGTCGGATGAGGTCATCGGCGCTCAATGACCGCTGTTGGCGATCGCTGTCGTCCAGGCAGCGCCCGCGAATGCATCAGATCAGCCTAAACCTGTCCTTGCTTGGCGAGCGGCCACTCCGCAGCGGTTGGCGTCGGTTGCGGCCGCAGGGCGTACACAAGGTAAGCGCCGTCGAGCCGACGTTCGGCTCGGCGGCCGGCCCTGGCCTGCGAGGCAGCTATACAAGGTAAAGCAGCCCCGGTTTGCGACTGGGTGAGTACCGACTGTCCGCGCCGATCCAAATCTGATCCACTCAGTTTTCGGTCGGCATCAACACGGCTCAATGAAATAGTTACGGGGCTTTTGCCTTTGCCCCAACCATCCGGTGTGGATGCTCTCATACTAATTGTGATTCTCATTTAGCCCGAGACGGCGCCCTTCGTAAAGGGGCATCTTTTTTTCACATTTTGCGTGTACTCGCTGCAGCCACCTCGGGAAAATCACCTCTCTCAACTAAGATGTGCATGAGAGTTGCACTTCTAGGGATTGACGGATTAGGCAAATTTGAAATAATTTCTTTCATCACGACTCATACACAAGGGGGTTTTATGCGAATTATTTTTCATTTACCACTCGCTTTAGCTTTGTGGCTGACCTCGGTCAGCGCAATTGCAGCCCCTTTGATTTTTTTGAAAACCGGTATTGAAGGCGTCGTTGCAACCCTTAACGAAAATGGGAATGATTTTACTCTGCAAATAGTTGGTGGAGAAATTAAAGCAGATGCCTCAACCATAATCCCCGCAGGAGCGGATTGGCCAATTCTCTTGACCATCACTTTAAAGGAAAGTCCCGGCGATAGTCAAAGTGATTTAGTCTCAATAACTGGCAGCGTGCATCACGAGTTCCGCCCGCATGCAGAAACGAGCCCAGGATCGACGTTATCTTTTGTTTATTCCATATTCCATGGTGATACAGAAATTACATTTAATGGAAGGGATCTTGGGCCGAACAGGCCGAATGCATTCATCCCTCTTTCGCATGGCAATCATGTTGATTACTACAGCGGCACAGCTAACGCGAATTTTGTTGGCACGGAAGAAGATAGAGAAATATTTGGTTGGACAGTAACACTGCAAGGAGAGCACAAGGTGCCAGAGCCCCAAATCCATCTTTTGCTATTGGGGGGGCTTTGCGCGCTAGGCATAAGCATCAATCGACAGCGCATTTAATTTGATATCCGAGTGCTCGTCGAGATTGATGCCCGCTGATTAATGATGGACACAAAACCTGAATCAGTACATCAGCGGCTACAAGCTCAAGCTTTCTGTTTCCCTGTTCAGCTAATCCATATGCCGCTTCAAGTAGCAGTGAACCGCTGCTTCGGGTCGTCTTGAGCCAGTTGCTATGCGCAGAAGCAGCAGTTCGATCCAGTTTGCTGATTGGGGTTCAGATGAACGGCTGGAGTCAGGAGCAAAGCAGTCTGTTGAGGTCACGCCCGCTTATTTACCGCTTTCAACGGTCAATCGCCGCCTAGACGCCGCGCACGAATGTCTCAAATCAGCCTGAAACGGACCTTGATCGCCATTCCATTACAGTTCCGAGTGTGAAGCCATGCAGGGATCCCGAGAGCCGACATCCGGGGACTGCCATGGCAAGGCGCGGCTTTTGTTGCCCCCCCGGAGCGTGCGCCCTGCGCGATGTCCCGGAGTCACCGCCTGCGAGCCGATGTTGGCGCCAGACACCCGCCGTGACGCGTGGCGCGTCCAGGGGCAGTGACGCCCCCGCTGCTCAAGCCTTCACTTCGACCACCGGTTCGAAGCCGCCGAAGATCATGCGTTTTCCGTCAAAGGGCATGGGCGGGTTGCCAGGTGTGGACGGATCCATGCGCGGGTCTTCCATCATCTTCTTCATGGCTGCGTCGCGCGTAGCCTTGTCCGGCCATTCGACCCATGAAAAGGCCACCGTTTCCTCGGCTGTGGCCTGGACTGCGCGGCGGAAGTCGGTGACTTTGCCGTCGGGGACGTCGTCGCCCCAACCTTCGAGCACACGGATTGCGCCCAACTCGATGAATATCGGATCGAACTGGCGCGCGTGCTCAATGAACTTCTGCTTGTTGGCGGTGGGGACCGCGATGACGAAGCCATCGATGTATGACATGTCTTCACTCCTGTTAAGTTGAGCGGTCAGCGCCCGCCTGAGGGCACCTCGCATCCCATCGACGAACAACGGGAAGCAAAATCGACATAGCGTGCCTGGCGGAAGGACATGCGCCCTGTGGCGGCGCTGGAGGAACGACGCTCTATCCTCCGCGCCACCAAAGGGCCGGTCTGTGCGCTTCCAAACAGACGGATGGGGGAGGAGTCACCATGCCCAAGAAGGCCTGAAGCGCAAAACGTGAGCGCCAATAGGGCTACATCAAGGACCGCTTGATGGAGCGAGACGAGGTGACGTGCCCCTTGCAAGCGCTCGTTTCAAAAGTACGCCTCAATCGGCAACGATGGCTCAGCCTGCGCTGACACCGGCGTTGGGTCAGCTGCTGGCGCCGAGGCTGATGCCTGCACCTGCGCCGCCAAACTCGCCGCCACCGCCTTCAACTCAGCCTTGGTCGCAGTGAAGTGCAAATCCACCCCGCCATCCTGCTCGGGCGTGGGCACCACCATCAACATGCGGAAGGCCACGGCACAGATGTCGTACCAGGCCGGCCCGCCTTGCCCGAAGTTGATGTCGTACATCGGGAAGCGGGCACAGTTGTTCAAAATCAGCCCGCCGTCGAGCGTACCGGCTGCCGAGTCCCAGAACAAACGCCAGATCGACCGGCGCTGGCGGTACTGCTCCATCAGGCCCAGGTAGCTGAACAAGGTGTCGTTGCTGACCTGCTCGCTGGACGGGCGACACTTGCTGGCCAGCACGGCCACGCTGTCTTGCTCAATCTCTTGCGGGGTGTAACAGGCCTCGCCGTAGCACAGCGCGTTGCCAAAGTAGTCACGCGGGATGCGCAGTCGGCGGCGGTGCCGCAGGTCCAACACGATGCCCACCCGGCGCGCGCGCGACGACCGAGTCAAAGGGCTGGTCACTTTCAGGCAATGCGCTGCGGCCAACTCCACCGCACTGACGCCGGCATCCGCAGGCAGGGCCCGCTTGGCCTCATCCTTCCACTGTTGCATGGTGGCCGCTGGGATGCGGAACACGCCTTTGCGCATCTTCAGGGCCTGCCAGCCCAGGCGCAGCATCACGCCCAGTCGCGCGCGCATGTCGGGGTCGCGCACCAGACCCTGCGGGGCGGGCGGTGCGTCGACCAGCCCATCGCCCACGCCCTTGCCCTGCCCCGCCTCGATCACCACCTGGTGGTCAAAAGCCGGTGTCACCACCTGCAGCCCACGTGCCATGCGCGACCAGTCGCTCATGAACTGCCAGTAGGCGGCCCCATCGAACAGGGAGTGCGGCCCGTAGCAGCATAGGATGACGCCGCCGCCCTGAAAGCGGTGCACGTTCACCTGCAGCAAGGGCATGTCCTTGTCGACCAACTGCCAGGGGTAAAAGGGTTTGAAGTAGCGCTTGATCTGGCTGCCAAAGTCCGAATCCGGCCCGTGCGCGGGCAAGGGTTCGTCGTGCTCATGCACCCGAAACTCAATCCCAGCGTCATTGCAGTCCACGTAGACCTGGCCCTCGCCGTCCTTCTTCATGCGCCCGGCAATGAGCGGGTAGTGGCGCAGGGTCTGCACCAGGGCTTCGCGCATGTGGGCCACCTGCATGCCTTGCGGATACACCAGCGTCACCGGGATGCCGATGTGGCCGCTGAACAGGTCGAGCCCGCTGAGGTACTGCCCGGGTGCGGTCACGCCGCAGTGCAAGCGCTCATGAGACAAGAGGGTGTGCGCAGCAGACGACATGGCGGGCGCTCCCGGCGCATCAATACACGTAAGGGATCAGGCGCTTGCGGGTCTGCTTGAAGCGCGTGTAGGACTCGCCCAGGGCCGCCTCCAGCGCGGCCTCTTCCACCTGGATGCGGTAGATGTAGATGGCCCAGGAGCCAATGCACATCAGCACCAGGCTGGCGTAGTTGCCCAGCACCAGGCCCAGCCCCATCAGGGTGAGCAGGGCGCCCAGGTAAGACGGATGGCGCAGCAGGCGGTAGGCTCCGCCATCGACCACGTGGTGGTCATCGGCGATGGTGACGGTATGGGTGAAAAAAGTGCCCAGCTCGCGCCAGCAGTGCATGCGCAGCAGCATGCCGGCCACGATCAAGCCCAGACCGCCGAAATAGGCGGGATGGCGTGCCTCGGCGGGCATGGCCGAGGGGGCGTAGAACGCCAGGGCCACCGCGCCCAGTTGCAGCAGAGAGGTGCCAATCGAGATCACCAAGCCCGAGTAGCGGTCGGCGCCCTCATGGCCTGCAGAACGTTGTTTCTTCTGTTGCAGCTGGCGCGCCTCCATGGCGTAGGCCCAGATCAGAACGGCCCAGAAGGCGATGGCGTCGGGCCACACAAAGATCAAGGGTCGGTCGAACATCATGTCTCCGGGCAGCTACTGTGAGAAAGTTCACGCCGATTGTGGGTGGCGGAGTTTTCAGGTCGTATGAGGGATTCACCCCGACACCCCCGACACGAGGGAGGCATGCATGACAATGGTGCAACGCACCAGAGGTAACGCGTTGGCCTCATAATTTGACAATCCATCCCGCCAGATCTGGCGATTTGTCCTCCCCTCCTTTCAAAGGAACACAACATGACTCGTGAAGTCGTCTTCGTGGGCGCAGCCCGTACCGCCATCGGCAGCTTCGGTGGCTCGCTCAAGGACGTGCCGCCTGCAGACCTGGGCGCACTGGTGATCAAGACCGCCCTGGAGCGCGCCGGTGTCGCCCCCAAGGAAGTCGGGCATGTTGTCGTGGGTCACGTGATCCCCTCCGTGCCGCAAGATGCTTACATCAGCCGCGTGGCTGCCCTGAACGCTGGTGTGCCGCAAGAAGCCCCCGCTTTCAACGTGAACCGCCTGTGCGGCTCGGGTCTGCAAGCCATCGTGTCGGCCGCCCAGGCCATCCAGCTGGGTGACTGCGACGTGGCCGTCGGCGCGGGTGCCGAGTCCATGAGCCGTGGCGCCTACCTGTCCACGTCCAACCGTTGGGGTGCCCGCATGGGTGACGTCAAGATGCTGGACTACATGCTGGGTGCCCTGCACGACCCACGCCTGCACATCCACATGGGCATCACCGCTGAAAACGTGGCCGCCCGCTACGAGATCACCCGTGAGCAGCAAGACGCCTACGCTGTGCAGTCGCAGCAGCGCGCTGCCAAGGCCGTGGCCGCTGGCATCTTCAAGGACCAGATCGTCCCCGTGGAGATCAAGACCCGCAAGGGCGTGGTGCTGTTTGACACCGACGAAGGCGTGAAGGCCGACACCACGGTCGACGCGCTGGGCAAGATGAAGCCGGCGTTCAAGAAGGAAGAAGGCACGGTCACCGCTGGCAATGCCTCGACCCTGAACGACGGCGCCGGCGCGGTGGTGATGGCCTCGGCCGAGAAGGCCAAGGAACTGGGTCTGAAGCCCCTGGCACGTCTGGTGTCCTACGGCCACGCGGGTGTGGAGCCTGAGTACATGGGCATCGGCCCCGTGCCGGCTTCGCGCAACGCCCTGGCCAAGGCTGGCCTGACCGTCGCCGACATGGACCTGATCGAAGCCAACGAAGCCTTCGCCGCACAAGCCTGCGCCGTGGCCAAGGAACTGGGTCTGGACAACGAGAAGGTCAACCCCAACGGTTCGGGCATCTCGCTGGGTCACCCCGTGGGCGGCACCGGTGCCATCCTGGTGACCAAGGCCATCTATGAGCTGCAACGCACCGGCGGCCGCTACGCCCTGATCACGATGTGCATTGGTGGCGGCCAGGGCATCGCCATGGTGATCGAACGCCTCTGATCGGCGTGAACCAGAGCGCCCCCGGCAGCCGGGGCGCTCTGGTGGCGGAAGGGTGGCAATCGCCCCTCCGCAATCGGCACAAATCAGCCGATTGAACAACAAAAAGCAAACGAACGGCAGAATCCTGCCTCTTGTCAGCATTGACAAGATCTAAACCCAAACCCCACAATAGGCAGAATCAGGGCGCTTGAATTGCTCTCACGAGTTCAAGCGGCGCAAAAGCGACGTTTGATGCAAGGGGCGGTGGTCAGTCATGGCAGTGGTCAATTTGACGCCTGAGGAAATGGAGGCCGCACTGGGTGACAAACTCAAGGCGCTTCGTTTGTCACGCAACCTGGACCAACAAACCCTGGCCGAGCGTGCCGGGGTGAGCGTGCGTGCCTTGCGCAGCCTGGAGTCCGGTCAAGGCTCCACCCTCAAGACGCTGGTCGCGGTGCTGCGCGCACTGGGGCGACAGGATTGGCTCAACACCATTGCACCCGTGGCCACCATCAACCCGCTGGCACTGACCCGCGAGGCGCAGCCCCGACAGCGGGCATCGCGCACGCGTCGCGCGCCCAGCGCAGGGTAAGCCGAGGCAGCACACCATGGCCACGTCTCCCAAAACCCGGCCCTACAAGCACGTTCGGGCTGTGGAGGTTCACCTGTGGGGCATGCACATCGGCTCGGTGGCGCTGGACCCGAGCTACGGCTATTACGTGTTTGCCTACACGCCCGCATTTGCCGCCAAGGGAGTGGAGCCGGCGCCCCTGCACATGCCCGTGGCCAACGCAGAGCCCTACCTGTTCACCGACCTGCCCGAGGCCACTTACAAGCGCCTGCCCGCGATGCTCAGTGATGCGCTGCCCGATGATTTCGGCAACGCGCTGATCAACCGCTACATGGCCGACCAGGGTATTGCCGCCCAGGACGTCACCGCCCTGGACCGACTGGCCTACATGGGCACCCGGGCCATGGGGGCCCTGATTTTCAAACCCTCGCGCGGCCCCACCCGGTACAAGCCCACCGCCATCGAGTTGAGTTCGTTGGTCGAGCAGGCGCGTCAGGCGGTGACGGGCGATGTGAGCGATGACGCCCATGCGAATGCAGCCTTGCGCAGCATCATCGACGTCGGCACCAGCGCCGGTGGCGCGCGGGCCAAGGCAGTCATCGCCCTGCACCCCGAGACCGGAGAGATCCGCTCCGGCCAACTGGATGCGCCCGAGGGCTTTGAGCACTGGCTGCTCAAGTTTGACGGCATGGGGCTGGACCAGGAGCTGGGCACCTCGCAGAACTACGGCCGCATCGAGTACGCCTATCACCTGATGGCGCGCGCGGCCGGCATGCACATGACGCCCTGTCGCCTGCTCAAGGAAAATGGCCGGGCTCACTTCATGACCCAGCGCTTTGACCGCGAGGGCCAGAGTGGCCGTCACCACATGCAGACGCTGTGTGCGATGGCGCATGTGGACTACAAAAAGAAGGGCACCAATGCCTACGCCCAGCTGTTCCAGACCCTGGGCCAGCTGGCGCTGCCTTACGAAGACCTGGAGGAGGCGTTCCGGCGCATGGTGTTCAACGTGATGGCGCGCAACTGCGACGACCACACCAAGAACTTCGCCTTCCTGCTGCGCCAGGGCAGCCAACGCTGGGAACTGGCGCCGGCCTACGACGTCACCTTCGCCCACAACCCGAAGGGGGAATGGACCCACCAGCACCTGATGTCCGTGAACGGCAAGTTCAAGGGCTTCGAGGTGGCCGATCTGCTCGCGGAAGCCGACCGCTTCGGCGTGGGCACGGCCAAGCGGGTCATCGAAGAGGTGCGCGCCGCCGTGCTGCGCTGGCCGGAGTTTGCGCAACAGGCTGATCTGCCCGAAGCGCAAATGGCGGACATCCAGGCGCTGCTGCTTCCCTTGGGGAGCAGCCGTTAGCGGTAAGTGTCAGGCCTTGGATGGCGGACGCACGCCATCGAACGTGGTGGCGGTGACCCACGCCAGGATCTGCTCGTTCGTGTACATGCCCGAGGCCTTGAGCATGCCAACCACAGGATCGCAGGCGCGCGCAAACAGGATGTAGAGCATCATCTCCGCAGGGAGGTCGCTGCTGATTTGCCCGCTGGTCTGAGCCTGGGTGATCCAGATGCTGAGCTTGTTGCTCAGACTGATCAGGCGGTCCATATAGGCCTCGTTGGCCTGCAATGAGTTGGACAGCGCCGAGTTTTGCGAGGGCAGCGAGGGCATCTCGCCTTCAAGCTGGCTGGCGATGGCCCAGCCGGCCACGGCCTTGAGCTGGTCAATCGGGCTCGCGTCGGGTTGTTCGCGCAGACCATCCACAAAGGCCACGGCCCGGTCGAGCGCGCGCACCATGGCCGCAGCAGCCAAGTCCTCTTTCGAGGCGAAGTGCTTGTAAACGCTGGCTTTGGCCATGCCGGCCTCGGCCGCGACCTCGTCCACCGTCATCGCGTCGTAGCCCTTCGTGGCAAGCAGGCGGTTGACCGCCTCCACGATGGCGTCTTCGCGAACGCGTTGAATCTGTTCTTTGTATGAGAGGCGTGCCATGGTTGTCATTGTAGACGGATGGGCCTTAGGGTAAAACGACACAAGACACACGTGACACTCTTTTGGTTATCATGTAGACTCGCAAGTATTGTTTCTGTACTCGCAAGTTCACACCCTGGAGCATCGCATGTCCCGTTTCGCCGTCATCGGTTCTGGCATCAGCGGCCTGAGTGCCGCCTTGCACCTGTCCGCACCCGGCAGCGACCATGAGGTCACGGTGTTCGAGGCCGGTCAGCATTTCGGCGGTCATGCCAACACGGTCGATGTGACGATCGACGGCATCACCCACGGGGTGGACACGGGCTTTCTGGTCTACAACGAGCGCACCTACCCCGGCCTGATCGCGATGTTTGACGAGCTGGGTGTGGCGCGTGCGCCCTCCGAGATGTCGTTCTCGGTGCAGTCGCCCCAAGGTGCGGGCCGTCGCAACATCGAGTGGAGCGGCAACTCGCTCAACACCGTGTTTGCCCAGCGCCGCAACCTGCTGCGCCCCCGCTTCTGGTCGATGTTGCGCGACATCCTGCGCTTCAACCGGCTCACCACGGCCATGGCGGTGTCAGGTGCGGACGCCGCGCTGGCGCAACCCATCGGCGCCTTTCTGGATGCGCACGGCTTTGGCACGCCCTTCCGCGAAGACTATTTCCTGCCGATGGTGGCCTGCATCTGGTCCTGCCCGACCGAGCAGATGCTGCGCTTCCCGATGGCGACGATGATCCGCTTTTGCCACAACCACGGCTTGCTGCAGGTGGCCAACCGGCCGCAGTGGTTCACGGTGACCGGGGGCTCGCGTGAGTACGTGCGCAAGGTGCTGGCGCGCCTGAAGGACACACGCCTGAACACACCGGTGACCCACGTGACCCGCCATGCCCAGGGCGTGACGGTGCACACCGCACAAGGCGCCGAAACCTTCGACGGGGTGGTGATGGCCTGCCACAGCGACCAGGCCCTGAGGCTGCTGGGCGCCCAGGCCACCGCCAACGAGCGCGACCTGCTGGGCGCCATCCGCTACCAGCCCAACCGCGCCGTGCTGCACACCGACACGCGCCTGCTGCCGCAAAAGCGCTCGGCCTGGGCCGCCTGGAACTACGAACGTGCCGCCCAGGTGGACACCGAGCAGGCGCAGGTCTGCCTGCATTACCTGATCAACGCGCTGCAACCGCTGCCCTGGCAACAGCCGGTGGTGGTGTCGCTCAACCCCGTGCGCGAGCCCGACCCGGCCAGCGTCATCCAGGAAATCGCCTACGACCACCCGGTGTTCGACCAGGCCGCCATCGACGCGCAAGCCCGCCTGCCGGCCATCCAAGGCACCCAGGGCGTCTGGTATGCGGGCGCCTGGTGCGGTTACGGCTTCCACGAAGACGGCTTCCAGGCCGGTCTGCGGGCCGCCAAACTGATCCAGCAAACCGCCTGGGCTCGCCCGCTGGCCGCCGCGTGAGGACACCCCGCACCATGACTGCCACCCCCGTCACCGCTGCACTGACACCCGCCCCGCAGGCGTTGATCGGGCGCGGCGTGGTGTGGCATCAGCGCCTGCGCCCGGCCCAGCACACCTTCCGTCACGCCAGCTACTTCCTGATGCTGCCGATGCGTCTGGGGCGGGACCAGGGCTGGCAGGTGCCGCGCAAGCGCTTTGGCTGGATCACTTTTGCCGACCAGGACCATGGCGACGGCGGCCCCGACGCCCTGGCGTGGTTCGAATCCCTGCTGCAGGCCGAAGGCATTGACGACGCCGATGGCGAGGTCTGGCTGCAGACCTACCCGCGCGTGCTGGGCCATGCGTTCAAGCCGGTCAGCTTCTGGTTTGCCCACCGCGCCGATGGCTCGCTGGCGGCCATCGTGGCCGAGGTCAACAACACCTTTGGCGAACGCCACTGCTACCTGCTGCGCGGCGAGCATGTGCGCTGGGGGCAGGAGTTGCTGGCCGACAAGATCTTCCACGTCTCGCCCTTCTGTGCCGTGGAAGGGCAATACCGCTTCCGTTTCATGCGCACGGCCGACCGCATGGTCGCCCGCATCGACCTGCACGACGACCAGGGCTCGTTGCTGAAAACCAGCATCAGCGGCCACCTGGAGCCCTTCACCCGCCACAGCGCCCGCCGTGCCTTCTGGGGCACACCCCTGATGACGCTGGGCGTGGTCGCCCGCATCCACTGGCACGCCCTGCGCTTGTTTCTCAAGCGCGTGCCTTTCTTCCACAAGCCTGCTGCGCCTGAGCGCTTCGTCTCCCGATGAACACCACCGCATCAACCACCCAAGCCACCCCTGCCCTGCCTGCCGATGCACCAGCCTCGGCCAAGCGGGTGTTCCGGCTGCTCAACAAGCTGCAACATGGCCGGCTCGACATCGAGTGGCCCGATGGCGGCCACAGCCGCTTTCCAGCCTCGGCCATCGGGCACGACGACACGCCCGGCGTCCGGGCCACGCTGTGCCTGACCAACTGGCGCGTGTTCGAGCGCACCATGAAGTCGGGCGACATCGGTTTTGCCGAGAGCTACATTGACGGGGACTGGCACGCGCCTGACCTGAGCGCGCTGCTGTCGCTGTTCATCGTCAACCGCGATCACCTGGAGAAGGTGGTGTACGGCTCGTGGTGGGGCTCGCTGCTGTACCGCGTCAAGCACTGGCTCAACCGCAACTCGCGCGAAGGCAGCGCCAAGAACATCCACGCCCATTACGACCTGGGCAACAGCTTCTACCGGATGTGGCTGGATGCGTCGATGAACTACTCCAGCGCCTGGTTCGAGGGCAAGCGTGCGCAGGACCTGGCCGGTGCCGACCTGAAAGCCGCCCAGATGGCCAAGATGTGCCGCGCGCTGGACGAAGCCGGCGTGACCGCAGGCAGCCGCGTGCTGGAGATCGGCTGCGGCTGGGGTGCCATCGCCGAGACCGCCGCCCGCGAGCGCCAGGCCCATGTGACCGGCGTGACCCTGTCGAGCGAGCAGCTGGCCTGGGCGCAACGGCGCATGGCCGATGCCGGCCTGAGCGAGCTGGCCGACCTGCGCTACCAGGACTACCGCGATCTGGCCCCGCTGCACGAGCGCGAACCGTTCGACGCCATCGTCTCCATCGAGATGTTCGAGGCGGTGGGGCAGTCCTACTGGCCCAGCTACTTTGACACGGTCAAGCGCTGCCTCAAGCCCGGTGGCCGCGCCTGCATCCAGACCATCACCATCCGCGATGACCTGTTCGAGCGCTACAGCCGCTCCACCGACTTCATCCAGCAGTACATCTTCCCCGGCGGCATGCTGCCCAGCCCCTCGGGCTTCGAGGCCATGGCCCGCCAAGCCGGCCTGGTGGTGGAAAAGCGCCTGGCTTTCGGCCCCGACTATGCCGAGACGCTGCGCCGGTGGCGCCACGCCTTCCTGCAGCGCGAGAGCGAAGTCGGGCAACTGGGCTTTGACACCCGCTTCGTGCGCATCTGGACCTTCTACCTCGCTTACTGCGAGGCCGCTTTCGACCACGGCAACACCGACGTGATGCAGTTCACCCTGCGTCGCCCGGACTGAGCCTTCCGCGTCACCCCCGCGTCCACCCAACCACGCCCACACCATGTCACACCGCCCCACCGATCTCAGCCGTCGCCAGACCCTGTGCACCCTGGCGGCGGGGTGTCTCACTGTTTGCGCCACCACTGTCCCCACCATGAACGCCCTTGCCGCCGCCCCCCTCACCACCGCACCTACCGAGGTCGTTGCGGACCTGAAACTGGCGCAGTTGCGGGGCCGCGCCCCATTGCGCTTTTTTGGCTTGCTGGTGTACGAAGCGCGCCTGTGGGCCCTGCCCGCGTTCGAGCCCGAGCGCTACGACCAACTGCCCTTCGCGCTGGAGCTGGAATACGCCCGCAAGCTGGAAGGCGACGCCATTGCCGAGCGCTCGGTCGCCGAGATGCGCCGCGTGGGTGAGTTCACCGAAGCCCAATCCAAAGCCTGGCTGGCATTCATGAACCAGGCCTTTCCCAATGTGGGTGCGCAAGACCGACTGACCGGCCTGCACGATGGTGCTGGCGGCGTGCGCTTTTACTTCAACGGCAAGCCCACGGCCGCCATCAACGACAAGGCCTTCGCCCGCCTGTTCTTTGGCATCTGGCTGTCGCCCAAGACCTCGGCCCCAGGGCTGCGCAACGCCCTCATCGGCAAGGTCTGAGCATGTCCGGCACGGGCGTTCACACACACGGCACCGGATGGCGCTATGGCCTGCTGGGCTTGCCCCTGGCCTTCGTGTCGCTGCCGCTGTATGTGACCCTGCCCCGGCATTACGCCGAACAGTACGCCGTGCCGCTGGGCACCTTGGGCGTCTTGCTGCTGCTCACCCGCCTGCTGGATGCCGTACTCGACCCACGCATCGGCCATTGGGTGGACCAGCTCTTTGCCCGCCACCCGCGCCAGAGCTGGGTGGCCGCCTTGCTGGCCTCGGTTCTGATGGCCGTGGGCTTTGCCGCCCTGTGGACGCCACCCGCCACCGTGCAAGACACCCGCAACCACCTGCTGGCCTGGCTGGCCGGTGCGCTGGTGGTGACCTATCTGGCTTACAGCCTGGCCTCGATGGTGCACCAGGCCTGGGGCGCGCGCTGGGGCGGCCAACCCGAGCAACGCGCCCGCCTCGTGGCCTGGCGTGAAGGCGCCGCCCTGGCCGGGGTGCTGCTGGCCAGCATCCTGCCGGCGTGGCTGGGCTTGCAGGCCACCAGCGTGGCCCTGGCCGTGGCGCTGGCCCTGGGTTTGTGGACCCTGCATCAGACCCTGGCGGCGCATGTGCCTGCTGCGGGCGCGATGGCAGCACCAGGCACGCCCGCCAGCACACTGGCAACGGCGCCAGCGACCACACCCACCATTCCCCTCGCGGCCGCCACGACAGCCCCAGCTCAGGCCACGCCTTGGCGCACCCCGGCCTTTGTCGCCCTGCTGATCGTCTTCCTGCTCAACGGCACGGCCAGCGCCATGCCGGCCACCCTGCTGCCTTTCTTCGTGCGCGACACCCTGCAGGCCCCCACCTGGGAGCCGCTGTTTCTGGGCAGCTACTTCCTGGCCGCGGCCTTTGGCCTGCCACTGTGGGTCAAGCTGATCCAACGCATTGGCCTGGCCCCGGCCTGGCTGCTGGGCATGGGCCTGAGTGTGCTGGCCTTTTGCGCCGTGCCTTTGCTTGGTCCGGGCGATGCCCTGGCGTTTGAGGCCATCTGCGTGCTCACCGGCCTGTCCCTGGGGGCCGACCTAGCCATCCCCGGCGCACTGCTCACCGGCGTCATCCACCACGCAGGCCTGGGCCAGCAAAGCGAGGGCCGCTTCTTTGGCTGGTGGACCGCCGCCACCAAGCTCAACCTCGCCCTCGCCTCCGGCCTGGCCCTGCCCCTGCTGGCCTGGGTCGGCTATGAAACCGGCCGCCACACACCCGACAACCAGTTCGCCATGGCCCTGACCTACGGCCTGCTGCCCTGCGTCTTCAAGCTGCTGGCTGCCGCCGCCCTGTGGCGCGCCATGCGCCGCCACCCTGTTCTGAGAGGACAAGCATGACCCGCCCCACACGCCCCCTGCGTTTCCAACGCTTCCTTGCCGCCGCGCTCACCGCCCTGGCACTGAGCCCCTTGCTGAGCGGCTGCGCCGGCCCCCAGGTGCAGGACTACGCCCAGGAGCAACCCGCTCTCGACCTCAAGCAGTATTTCAACGGCCCCATGCAGGCCCACGGCGTCTTCACCGACCGCAGCGGCAAAGTCGTCAAGCGCTTCGTGGTGGACATGCAGGCCAGCTGGAAAGGCAACGAAGGCACGCTTGACGAGCGCTTCACCTACAGCGACGGCACCAAGCAGACCCGCATCTGGTACCTGACCGACCACGGCAACGGCCGCTACACCGGTCGCGCTGACGACGTCGTAGGCACCGCCGAAGGCCAGACCGCCGGCAACGCCTTCCGCTGGGCTTACACCCTGGCCCTGCCGGTGGACGGCCGCGTCTGGCATGTGCAGTTCGACGACTGGATGTACCTCATGGACCAGCGCACCATGCTCAACAAGGCCGTGATGAGCAAGTTCGGTATCCGCCTGGGCGAGGTCACCCTGTCCTTCACCAAGCCCTGAGCCCGCCATGTCCCTCAACCCCCGGATCACCCACTGGCAAGACCGCGTCGTGTGGCTCGTTGGTGCCTCCAGCGGCATCGGTGAGGCCACGGCCCGCGCCCTGCACGCCGCCGGCGCCCGCGTGGTCGTCTCGGCCCGCTCGGCCGAGCCGCTGGCCCGCTTTGCAGCGACCCACCCAGGCAGCGTCGCCTTGCCGCTGGACGTGACCGACCGCGCCGACATGGCCCGTGCCACGCAAGAGGTGCTCGCCTTGAGCGGCCGCATCGACCTGGTGATGTACTGCGCCGGGCATTACCGCGCCATGCGCGCCACCGACTTTGATCTGGACGACGCCCTGCGTCACCAGCAGGTCAATGTGGCCGGCGCGCTGTACCTGCTGGACGCCGTCCTGCCCGTGCTGCAACGCCAAGGTCACGGCCACCTCAGCCTGGTGGCCAGCGTGGCCGGCTACCGGGGCTTGCCACAATCGCTGGCCTACGGCCCCACCAAGGCCGCCTTGCAGAACCTCGCCGACACGCTCTACCTCGACCTGCACGAGCTGGGCATCGGCGTCTCCGTCATCAACCCCGGCTTCGTCGCCACCCCGCTGACGGCGCAAAACCAGTTCGCCATGCCCGCCCTGCTCACGCCCGACCAGGCCGCCGTGGCGATTTTGAAAGGCTGGGCACGGGGTACTTTCGAGATCCACTTCCCGCGTCGCTTCACGCTGTGGCTCAAGCTGATGCGACACTTGCCCGACACGCTCTACTTCGCCCTGGTGCGCCGCGCCACCGGGCTGTGAGACCACTGCCCATGCCCATCGCCCCCATCAACCGTGACACCCATCCGGGTCTTACCGCGCACAGGGCTGCGGGCACACCCACCGATGCCGACCCGCGCACCGCCCGCGTCGCGGCTTTCTTCGAAACGCTCAGCCCCGCCAGCCTGGTCACGCTCAGCACCGTCTACGCCGAGCAGGCCCGCTTCAAAGACCCGTTCAACGACGTGACCGGCTTGAACGGCATCCACCGCGTGTTCGCGCACATGTTCGACACCGTGAAGAACCCGCGCTTCGTGGTGCACCACACAATGACCGAAGGTGAACACGCCTGGTTGACCTGGGACTTCCTCATCGACCGCCCTGAGGGCGCGCTGACCGTGCACGGCGCCACGCAGCTCACCTTCGCGCCCGACGGACGCGTCAGCCTGCACCGCGACTACTGGGACACCGCCGAAGAGCTGTACGCCAAGCTGCCGATCATCGGAGCCCTGGTGCGATTGCTGACTCGCAAGCTCTCGGCCACCGCATGAAACGGCAACACAGGCAAAGCGGGTCAATGTGTTGGCACAATGACAGGCTGACACCCTGACTCCGAAGCACGCCCATGCAGTTGACCCCCTGGACCCACACCGCCCGTGAAGGCTTCACCCTGCGTGGCTGGCACACCGCACCCCGTGGCAAACCGCTGATCCATTTTCTGCACGGCAACGGCTTTTGCGGTCGCACCTACGAGCCGATGCTGCAGTATCTGGCCCACGATTTCGACCTGTGGCTGTGCGATATCCAGGGCCATGGTGACAGCGACCACGGCGGCCGCTTTGTGGGTTGGAACCGCAATGCTGAACTGGCCATCGAAGCCTTCAAAGCCCTTGGGCAGCCCCTGTTTGGCAACGTGCCGCACTTCGGCCTGGGGCACAGCCTGGGTGGCGTGTTGACCGGCCTGGCCATGGGTGAACACGCACGGCTGTTTCAGCGCGCCGTGCTGCTCGACCCGGTGCTGTTCTCGCCCGCGATGATGCTGGGCGCGGCCGTGGCCATCCTCACCGGCACCGCACGCCTGTCCCCCCTGGCCCGCAGCGCGCGCAGCCGCCGCCACCACTGGGCCAGCCGCGACGAGGCCTTCGAGCAACTGCGCCACCGCGGCGTCTACAAGACCTGGACGGCCGAGGCCCTGCACGCCTTCGTGCGCCACGCACTGAAAGACGCGGCCGATGGCGGTGTGGAGCTGAAATGCCAGCCCTCGCGCGAGGCCGAGGTCTTTGCCTCGGCACCCGAGAGGCTGTGGACCCTGCTGGGCCGCATCGAAACTCCCACGCTGGTGGTCCACGCCGACCACACCTTCCCCTTCGTGCTCGAAGGGGCCGCCCGCCTGAAGCGGGTCAACCACCACGTGCGATCCCAACAGGTCAGCGGCACCCACTGCTTCATGCAGGAGCAACCGGCCAACACCGCCGCGCAGATCAAGTCGTTTCTGCTGTCGGCTTGACGGCTGTCGGCACCAACACCGGCACCGGTTCCACCGCCATGCTGGACAGGCGCCCCGCCAAAATCTTGTAGGTGTCCTTGTCGAAGGTGGGCCGCCCCTGTTGCAGCAGCGCCTGCACCTCGTCCGCCGTGCGCGCCGTGCCCAGGTAACACCACGCGTCCAGCACATGCCAGGCATCGCCCTCGCGCACCTGCACCGGCCCGCCATACGGCCAGACACGCACCTGCCAGTCCGACAGCACCGTGCGCAGGCGGGCCGAATGCCGCCCCCATGACTCTGCCCCCACACACGCCCCACTGCAGCGGTGCAACTGATAGGCAAAACAGGGCCGCCCCGCCGGGGCCTTCTCCAGGCCCAAGGTGGCCAGACACAGCTGCGACTCTTCGGCGATCTCCCGCAGGGTCTTGAGCGCATCGCGCTGGCTGCCAAACAGCCCGTACACCGCGTCCTGCCGACCCCAGTCCAGGTCGCGCGCCCAGGCCAGCTCGGGCAGGTAGCCGCCCTCCCCGTCGCGCTCTGTGGGCAGCAGGCGCCAAGTGCACAGCGCGTCGCTGCGGCGCAGACGCCGGTTGTGGATGGGCTGCCAGCGCTTGATCAACTGCGCCTCCAGCAGCAGCGCGCCCATCTCGCCGGGTGTCTCGATCCACTCCAGACGGCGGATCTGCTGCGCCAGGCTCATCTCCTTGGCGAGCCGGTGGTCGGCGCCGAAATGCGACAGCACCCGCTGGCGCAACTTGTTGGCCTTGCCGATGTACAGCGGCACCGCCGCATCGCCATAGAACAGGTAGACCCCATGGCGCTCGGGCAACTCGTCCAGCACGGCGCGGTCGAGGTGCGTGGGCCAGCTGCTGTGGCCGGTCAAGATGCCCACGGCCTCCTGCAACTGCGAGGCCGGCACCTGCTGCTGCAGGATCTGCCAGAACTGCCACAGCACCGAAGCATCGGCCAGCGCCCGATGGCGGGCCGGCATGTGCAGTTGATGGCGTTCGATCAAGGCATCCAGGCTGTGCTTGCTGAACTGAGGAAACAGCTTGCGCGACAGCTTCACTGTGCACAGCACCGTGGCCTTGAAGTCCACGCCCACGCGCTTGAATTCGTTCTTCAAAAACCCATAGTCGAAGCGCGCGTTGTGCGCCACGAACAGGCGTCCATGCAGGCGCAGCAGCACCTCTTCGGACAGTTCCTCGAACGTAGGCGCCTGGGCCACCATCGCATCGCTGATGCCGGTCAGGTTCTGAATGAAAGGCGGAATCGAGGTCTGCGGGTTGACCAGGCTCGACCACTCCCGAACCTCGCCCTCCTCGTTGACCTCGACGATGCCGATCTCGGTGATGCGGTCCACCGTGCCGGTGGCACCGGTGGTCTCCAGGTCCACAAAGACCATGGGTTCAAACAACTTCTCAGGCATCGGGTGTGAGTCGGAAATCAGACAAGGATCAAGCCAAGATCAGGACGCAACCTGCTGCAGGGCGCGCCACGCTTCACTGGCCAACAAGGCATCCAGCGCCTGGGTGGCCAGAGCAAAGTCATATTGCTCGATGGCAACCCCCAGGGCCTTGGCATGCGTCGGCAAGTGGCCCGTCAGCATCGGTGCCACCTGCTCATACACGTCGGCCGCATCCAGGTCATCGGTGGCCAGCAGGCGGTGCAGTTGCGCCAGGCCCGCTTGCAAGGCGGGCAGGTCCAAAGGCACGGCCTCCTTCACAGGGGCATCCGGTGCCAGCGCCGCCGTGGCCTGTACCACTTCTTGCAGCACAGACGCCAACGCAGGCAAGGCCATCAAGGCCGGCTGCACATCTTCACCGCGTTGCTTCAGCACCTTCTCCACAAGCTGTGCCTGGTGCTGTAAGTCCACCCAGCCCAGCATCCCGGCCACGCCTTTGAGCGTGTGGGCACGGCGCTCGGCCGTCACCCAGTCCTGCTTCGCCAGGTCCACACGCACCTTGTCAACCTCGTCGACATGGTCCGAGGCGAAGCGTTGCAGCAACTTGCGAAGCTGCTGCACATTTCCGCGACAACTGCGCAAACCCACGTCCAGCACCAAGCCCGGCATCGCCTTCAACTGCGCCTGCAAGGTCGCCACCTCAGAGGGCAGCGTGGCCACCACATCGCTCACCTCCACCGCCTTGACGTGACCGCCCTCACCGCCTGAAGTCAGCGGCACCTTCACGGCACTCGGCAACCAGGTGGCCAGGGCGCGACACAACTGATCCGGGTCCACCGGCTTGGGAATGTGGTCGTTCATGCCCACTCCCAGTGCCTCTGCCCGGTCTTCGGCAAAGGCATTGGCCGTCATCGCCAGGATCGGTGTCTCGGCATAGGCAGGCAGGGCACGGATGCGCCGCGCCGCTTCCAGACCGTCCATCACGGGCATCTGGATGTCCATCAAGATCAACTCGTAGGGGCCATGCTCGATGCAGCGCTGCACGGCCGCCGCGCCATCGTCCACCACCTCCACGACAAAGCCCAGGTCCTCCAGCAAAGACACGGCCACTTCCTGGTTCAGCGCATTGTCCTCGGCCAGCAGCAACCGGTGTCCGTGCTCGAAACGCGGCAGCTCACCCACAGCAGCCGACAGCACGCTCAGCAACTCGGCACGCCCCCAGCTGCGCATGATGGCATCGTGCAGCAAGGCCGGCATCACCGGCTTGGGGATGAAGGCCGAGAAGCCGCCGTCCTCCAGGTCTTCTGAGGGGCACCCACTGCTGCCACTGACCAGAATGCACGCTGGGCGCAACCGAATCGGCAACTTGTACAAACCCTTGTAGGTTTCCGTGCCATTCATGCCCGGCATCTGCCAGTCGGTGAAGACCAGCTGATACGGGTCGCCCAAGCTGTCGGCCGCCGCCACACGCTCCAGCGCCAGCGCTCCGCTGTCCACCGCATCGGCGCGAGCGCCCATGTCCGTCAGCATGTCCACCAACAGGGAGCGCGCTTCCTCCATGTCGTCCACCACCAGCACGCGGGTACGCGGCGGCAACACGTTGACCGTAGGCTGCCCCGACTGCACGCCCACACCAAAGGGCGCTTCAAACCAGAAGGTACTGCCCTGGCCCACGACACTCTCCACCCCCACCTCGCCGCCCATCAGATCGGCCAGACGTCGGGTGATGGCCAGACCCAGCCCAGTGCCGCCGTAGGTCCGCGTGGTCGACACATCGGCCTGCTGGAACGCCGCGAACAGCCTGGCCTTTTGTGCATCGGTCAGCCCGATGCCGGTGTCGCGTACCTCAAAGCGCACCCACACCGTCTCGTCCTCCTGGCGCGTCACCCGACCGCTGAGCACCACGCTGCCATGCTCGGTGAACTTCACCGCATTGCTCATGAAGTTCACCAGCACCTGCCCCAGACGCACCCCATCGCCATGCAGCACGGGCGGCACCCCCGTCAGGCGCACCACCAGCTCCAGGCCCTTGGCCTCCACCTTGTCCGTCACCAGAGCCGTCACATTGCCGACCATCTGCTCCACCTGAAAGTCGGTGGGATCCAGCGTCATCTTGCCGGCCTCGATCTTGGAGAAGTCGAGGATGTCGTTGATGATCGCCAGCAGGTGCATGGCGGCGCCCGACACCTTCTCGAGCTGCTGGACTTGACGCGGACTCAAGGGGTCGCGACGCATCAAGTGGGTCAGTCCGATGATGGCGTTCATCGGTGTGCGGATCTCGTGGCTCATGTTGGCCAGGAACGAGCTCTTGGCGCGGTTGGCGCTCTCGGCCACCTCCTTGGCCTGGTGCAGTGCCTCGGCCGCCCGGTGTTCTTCGGTGATGTCCTCAACGATTGCCAGCATCGTTCCGGCCTCGGCGTCCAACCGAGCCCCACGCATCCGGGCCCAGAACACCGTGCCATCCGGACGCACCAACTGCGTCTCGATCTGGTGGCCCGCCCCCTCCCTCATTTCCGCACGCACCGCTGCTGCGGCGCGCGCACGGCCAGCTTCATCGGCATACAAGGTGTCACCATGCACCCCCATGAACCCACCCGGCGGAACCCCGAAAATCACCTCCATCTGTCGGTTGCAGCGCACCACGCGCCGGTCTTTCATCACGGCAATGCCCACGGTGGCCGCATCGAATACCGCGTTCAGCTCCTCATTGAGCTGCTTCAAGGCGTGCGACTGCACCGACAACTCGCGACTGGCTTCTTCCAGCTTCGCCGTGCGCTGTGCCACCAGCGTCTCCAGCTCATCGCGGTAACGGGCCAACTCGCGCTCGGTGCGTTTGCGCTCGGTGATGTCCACCCACAGGGCTGTCAGGCACTGCTTGCCATGAACCACCAAAGGCTTCATCGAAATCCAGAAATCACGGACTTCGCCGTGGCGCGTCAGGCGCTGATTCTCGAACTCACGCCCCCCCTCAGCGAGGATGTCGACCACGATGTCATCGACCTCCTGATGGGTCAAGGTGGCCTGAATGTCATAGAGGGTCAGCGAGGCAAAGTCTTCCCGTGAATAACCCAAGGCATCCGACGCCGCCTGGTTGAAATTGATGAAACCCAAGGTCGCATGGTCGACCAGCAAGATGCCGATGGGTGACTGATTCACGATGGTCGAGAACAGCTCCTCGCGCTCGCGCAAGGCCTGCTGCACCTCGTGCTCGGCCGTCACATCGCGGCCCACGCCCAGCACCCCGATCAACTCGCCACGGGCATCCCGAACGGCGGTCTTGGTGATCTGGACCAGGCGACGCTCGCCACTGCCCGTGGCATACCAGCTCGGCGCCAGCTCCAACTGCCCTTCCCGGCTCGCCCGCTGGTCGTCCAGATCCGACTTGCGTGCCACCTCCTCGTTCACCTCCACGTCGCGGAAGCGGTGCCCGATCACATCCTCTCGCCGGGCATGGAAGAAGTCCAGGAAACGGCCGTTGCACACCTGGTACACACCATGGACGTCTTTGAGCCACACCATGTGTGGCATGCCCTGCACCAGCGCCTGCAACTGGCTGCGCTCGGCCTCCAGGGCGTCGCGACTGAGCGCACTCTCCGATTTGGCCGCGTGAAAAGCCAACACGGCCTGCGCCAGTTCACCCAGCACGGACCGACTGCTCTGCGCCATCTGCCGCACCACCGCAAAAGTGGTGTCGTCGGCCTCCTGCCCTTGCGCGAGCTGGCTCAAACTCCCGGCCACATGCTGCAGCTTGCGCGCCAACCAGATCGCCACCGCCAACCAGGCCAGGGCCAGGGCCAGGGCCACGGTGAAGGCCAGCATCAACGCCCCCAGCTGTTGATGGAAGCCGACGAGCTCCTGCTCCGCTTCGCCCCCTCGCCTTAGCGCATGCTGGGTCCACGCCTGGCCGATCCGATTGGACACCGTGGCAAATTGGCCATAGTGCTCGGCGGCCACTGCATGCTTGGCGGCCGCCACGCTCAGGTCAATGGCCACCAAATCGGTGCTCATCAGCACAAACTGCTTGAAATCCACAAAAGACTGACGAGCCGCCTGAATCTCCGTGACGCTCAGAATGTGGTCGTGATCGATCAACACCGTGGTCAACCGTCGCTCCAGGCTGGCCACCTGCTCGACGATGCCCACATGCATGCGATAGGCTTCAGCCTCGTCGATCTCCCCTTTACGCGCACGCACCAAGGCCTCATTGACCGCCTGCTTGACCTCCCAAAGTTCGTAAGTGATGCTGGTGGCCTCGGCAGCCCTGCTCAAATCCGCGGCCAACTCCCGGCTGACCTGAAATTGCACCCCCCGCGTATGCTGCGCTGCAAAGAAGCTGAGAGCGGCCCCGGCCAACAACGCCAGCAACACCGGCACAAACAGGATCAGAACAAAGCGCACGCGCCTGACGATCAAGGGAGACTGCCAGAAGTTCACATCCACCTCGGCTCAAGGCGCCAGCAAGCTGGGCCACAGCTTGGGCGGGATGCTGGCCACGTAGGCGAATTGCCCCTGCCCCTGCGGCTGAACGATCACCACCGTCCCCTCCGGACGAACGAAATAGCCGATCAGATCGGCCATGTTGGGTGCGTGCGCCACGATCACGCGATTGCTGCCCCGCGACACGGGCTCAGACAACCACTGCCGTGTCACCTTCAGAACCGGCTGCTTTTCTGCTTGCGTGAGGTTGGCCGTGTACAGCAAACCATCCACCTGTTGCAGCCCACCCGGCTGCTGCGCAAACGCCAACTGCGCCGTATCTCGGGCGCGGCACAGGGGGCTGTGCAAGACCTGACTCACTGGAATCCGGGCCTGTCGGATGAACTGCCCCACCTGCACCGCCAGTTGCCGCCCCTCCTCATTGAGCACCCGCTGTCGGCTGCAATCCTTGAAATCGCCCAGTGGCACCTGATCGGCGCGGCTGTTGTCGGTGGTCCCGTGGCGGAGGTAAAGCACATAACCGCCTTGGCGGACGCGCTCCAACAGCGCCCGGTCGGCCATGCGCTCCACAAACTTCGGCGCAGCATCGCTGACCTGGGCCTGTGCCAACGTCCCCATGCTGCCCAACACAGCCAGCAACATGCACCGAGTCCACTTGGACACCCCACTCACGCCCGAGCTCCGTGCTCCGTCGCCTGCGCCTCGGCGTGGTCATCACGGTAGCGCTGCGCGATGTCCGCAAACTTGCTCACGTTCTGCAAGAATGCATCGGCCACGTCGGGATCAAAGTGCTGCCCCCGGCCTTCACGCATGAGCTGCATCACCTGATCATCCGGATACGGCTCCTTGTAATGCCGACGCGAGATCAAGGCATCGAACACATCGGCCACCGCCATCAGCCGGGCAGGCAAGGGAATCGCGTCTCCCTGCAGGCCAAGCGGATAACCCGAGCCATTCCATTTCTCATGGTGGCCACCCGCAATCTGCCGCGCCACCTCCAGAAAATCCAGGGCTGAGCCACTGACGTCATCATCGCCGCTCAGGCCACGTGCAGCGCGAGCGGCCAACACCTGCTGGATCGACTCGCCCAGGGCATCCGCACCGATCTGCGCGTGCCCCTTCATCACCGCGAACTCTTCGACCGTGAGCCTGCCGGGCTTGAGCAACACCGCATCGGCAATGCCCACCTTGCCAATGTCGTGCAGCGGTGCGGCCTTGATCACGCGGTCGCAGTAATCGGCGTCGGCCAGCTCAGATTGAAAACGTGGGTGCTCGCGCAGCAGATCAATCAGCAAGGCCACATAGCCTTGGGTGCGATGCAGGTGGTTGCCCGTTTCGTTGTCGCGCTTTTCAGCCAGCGCCGCCAGGGCGTGCAGGCTGACATCCTTGATCAACTCGTTCTCAGCCATGCGCCGATGCACTTCGGCATCCAGGTAGGCATTCTGGTTGGCCAGCCAGTCACGCGCCTTCTTTAGTTCGAGCTGAGCACGCACACGTGCCAGCAGCAAAGCCGGCTTGACGGGCTTGGTGACATAGTCCACCGCACCCAGGGCCAGCCCCAGCTCCTCATCGGTGTCGGCCGCCAGAGCGGTCACAAAAATGACGGGGATGTCCTGACAACCGGGGTTGGCGCGCAAGGTCCTCAAGACCTCGTAACCGTCCATCTCCGGCATCATCACGTCGAGCAAGATGAGGTCCGGCCGGGGCGCCACATCCACCGCCTGCAAGGCGCGCAGCCCAGAGTTGGCCACCCGCACGTGGTAGTACGGCCTCAACAACTGCCCGATGACCGTGAGGTTTTCCTTGGTGTCGTCCACCACGAGGACCGTCATGCGGCTCGAATCTGCGTCACCCATGTGCATGCTGTTGCCCCTCGTGCCCGTGGGCACCCGTGTCAATCCCTGAGTTTGGTATTGAGGACAGTCTAGCGAGATTCGAGCGGCCTCAAGGCGCGATTGCCTGACCCGGATCAGACCAAAATACCCCAGTCAGTAATTCAGCCAGGCGCTCAGGCCCCATGCGGAAACCACAGGCCTGCGGGTGTCCCCCACCCCCCATGGATTCGGCCAGCGGAATGGCGTTGAAGGTGGGCACGGCACGCAGGCCAACCTTCACGGTGCCATCTTTCGACACGCTCCAGAGCAAGGCAAAACTGCCGCACTCAGCCGACAGCATGTTGCCCACCTCGCTGGTGAACGCGCCCGGGCAGTTGACCATCACGCCGGCCTGACCATTGAAGGTGACAGGAGCGGCCCCCTGGGCAATGTCGCGGCACAGGCTGAGGAACTTCTCATTCATGGCGCTGCCGCGTTGCCCGAACTCAGCCACCTGTGCCGGCGTGAAGGCCGCAATCTCCGCCCAGCGCGGGAACTCGTTGGGCTCCAGGTCCAGCGCTGACAAGAAGGGGGCACTTTCCGGAAAGGCCCAGTGCCACAGGTCGCGGTCCTGCACATAGCGGATCAGGTCGGGCACGGGCTGCTCGGGGAAGAAGAACTTCCACGACAGCATCGCCCCTGACTGGCTCATGTCGAAATGCACCGCCCCGCAGCGGCACTGGAAACGCCCCAGCTTGTCTGCCGCGCTCTGGTGGTGATCGAGCAGCACCAGCTTGGCGGCCCGCTCGTCAATGCCCTGCATCAACCCTTCCTCGAACGAGAAGTCGAGGATGTAGACAGCACGGCCCTCCAGCGACGGCAGGTCGTCCAGCGTGGCGACCTTGCCATGGCTCACCCCGATGTACTCACCCTGGCCCTCAAAGTACAGCCAGGCCGCCAGTGCGGCACCAAAGCCGTCAGGGCACTTGCCGTGGTAGATCACCAGGGGGTTGGGATCGGTCTTGGCAGGCTGAACGGCCAAGCCGGGGAGAGAGGTAAAAAGGCCAGTGGTCACGGAGTGCGGTGGTGCCAGCAGGCACCAGTTGGATCAAACCCATCATGGTACGGCAGGGCAAGGCCCGCGCCTGCCTCATTTCGCAGCAACCCAGGCTTTGTCCCAGGGACGCATCGGCTTGCCCCCGCTTTGCCAACAAACTTATCCACAGGAAACGTGGACAACTTGCGTCCCCGACCAAACTTGCTACACAAACGGACACATCTGGCTCTAAAATATGATATTGCACTGCAGCATTTCTACTTCTGGTTCCCTCTCCCATGCCGGTCACGTCCACACGACGCATTCACATTGCCCAACAGTTCACCCGATTCGGTTTCGGTGAGCATGTGGACGAGAACGCGCCGTTTTACTCGCCCAACTTCCTGACCCAGGAACTGACCACCACCGAGGTTCAGGCGGTGTTGACCATCGTTCAGCGCTACAACGCCTTCTACGGTCTGACCGTCGCCGGTGCCCTTGGCCGCTTCCGTGGCCGCGTCAAAGGCTGGAAGTTCGGCCGTGCCGACGCCCCCCAGCTGGTCGTGACACTGCCGTTCTGGACTCACCAGGCTGAGGAAATCCCCCAAGGCTCCCCCGTGGGCAAGCCCGTGCCCGACGACGAAAACCTGGCCTTGGTCGAAGAGTTGCGCCAGTTGTTCCTGCGCGACCTCGACGCCAACCGCTTTGAGGCGCTCGACGACACCGAGCACGTGTTCGCGGCCTACTGGGGCTGATTTCCGCGCAGGTCGTCACGGCCTCCAGGGTTCTCACCGAGCCCTGCGACCCGATTCCGTCACCGAAATGGCGTAGTCTGGGGAGTATGTGTGCAAACTACCGTCCGGTCAGCGACAGAGCTCGGCTCCAGCTCCACTTTGGCGCCCCCGCCCCCACAGACGCGACTTGGCCAGAAGAGGCCCGGTCCATGTGCCTGGTCCCCGTCCTGCGCCAAAGCGATGAGGGTGGCGAGCCTCACCGCGAAATCTTCATCGGCCAGTTTGGCCTGATGCCCTTCTGGGCCAAGGACCCGACCGTGGCGCGGCGCACCTACAACGCCCGCAGCGAAACCGCCGACACCAAGCCCAATTTCCGCGACGCCTGGCGCCGAGGGCAACGCTGCATCATCCCGGCCGAGTGTGTGTACCTGCCCCGCTACGACGAGTCCGGCAAGGGCACCCGGTGGCAGGTGGCTCGCGCCGATGGGGCCCCGATGGGCATTGCCGGCCTGTGGAGCCTGGGTTGGTCACACAACGGTGCGCCCGTGCCCTCGTTCGCCATGCTCACGGTGAACGCAGACGACCACCCCTTGCTGCACGCCTTCCACAAACCGGAAGACGAGAAGCGCATGGTGGTGGTGCTGGACGAGTCCGACTACGAAAAATGGCTGAACTGCCCCGTCGAGGCCATGTCGGGCATGATGACGCGGTATCCTGCGGCCTCGCTGACGGCCGAGCCTGCGCCCTGATTGCCGGGCATCCGTCCGCGTCAACCGAATCCTGCACATTGACATGACCGACACCACCCAAGCCCCCGCTCCCGCCCTGCCCGACCAACTGTCGATCGACCCCCGTAGCCCGCACTACGTGGCCGAGGTGTTCCAGTACGACATCGGCATCCGCTTCAACGACAAGGAGCGCGCCGACGTCGAGGAATACTGCATCAGCGAAGGCTGGGTGAAGGTGCCCGCCGGCAAGAAGGTCGATCGCAAGGGCAAGCCGCTGCTGATCAAGCTCAAGGGCAAGGTCGAGGCCTTCTACAAGTGACCTGAGCATGAGCATCGTCGTTTACTGGCTCAGCCAGGGTCGCCCACACTGCGAGACCTTCAGCGACGATCAGTTGCTGGCCGCCCTGGCATTTTCCGAAGCGCGCCGCAAGGACAAGGACGCGCAAGGGGAGGCACTCAACAGCCATGTGGTCACCCACTCCGAGCTGGGTAACTGCGTGAGCAAGCCCGGTGTGAGCGACGAGTTGCCGCCCGACTACAGTTGGACCAAATCGCACCGCGGCGGCCCCCCGGCTCCGGACGGTCAACCAAAGACCTTGGCATAACGCCGATTCTGACCATTCCACGCCGTGAAAGGGGCTGTTAGCATTTTCTGATGCGCGCCAACGCCCCTCTGCACGTTCACGTCTCGACCCTGTTCATGGTGCTGATCTTGCTGGTCGGCTCCCTGCTGGGGTTCGTCGGCTACCGCATGGCAGATCGGCTCATCAGCTCGGTGTCGGAAGATCTGGCCCAGCGCATCAGTCGCGAGACCTCGGCCGAGTTGCGCCTGCTGACCGAGCCCGCCCACACTGCCCTGCAGTTGCTGCAGTTCGACCCACTGGCCGGCCTCACCCATTTCGAGCAGCGCATGACGCGCCTGCCGCTGATCAAAGCCACGCTGGATCACACGCCCGCATCGGCATCGATCTTCTTCGGCTACCCCACCGGCGACTACTTTTTCGTGCGGCGCCTGCGCGACGCGCAAGACCGCGAGCAATTTCAAGCACCGGCCGACGCCCACTACATGGTGCGCAGCATCGAGCGCCAAGGCAGCACCCCGAGGGGGCGCCAGCTGTATCTGAATGCGCGCCTGCAGGTGCTCAGCGCACTGTCCGTACCCGACTACGCCCGCAGCTACGACGCACGCAACCGCAGTTGGTACCGCCAGGCGCTGCGCAGCAGCGAGGTCCACGTCACCGACCCCTATCTGTTCTACACCGACCGGCAGGTCGGCATCACCCTGTCACGCCAGTCACGTCATGCAATTGGCACTGTGATTGGCTTGGACATCCAGCTGCGCACCCTCGGTGCCGGCCTGGCACGTCAAAAGCTCACCCCCAGTTCACAACTGGCCCTGGTCAACGCGCAAGGCGAAGTCTTCGCACACGAAAACACGTTCATCGTGCCCCGTGGCGGCACCAATGAACACCCCGCGCTGACTCCCTTGTCGCGTTTCGGCATTCCCGTGCTCACCGAGCTGAGCCAGCACATCCAACTCGGCCAGGTGCCTGCCACCGGCAGCCTGCAACAGGTGATTGAACTGTCCGATGAGCGATGGCAGGTCACGCTCAACACCCTGCCCGTACTGGGCAAAACTCAGCTGATCCTGATCAATGCCGTACCCCGTCACGAGCTGCTGGCAGCCGTCTACGACGAGGGCCGCGCCGCCATCATGGCCGCCTTGCTCATCGTCCTCGGCGGCATCTTGCTGGCCTGGCGCTTTGCCCGAGGCATCGCACGCCCCCTGAGCGTACTGGTCAAGGAGGCCGAGTCGATCCGCCACTTTGACTTCGGGCAAACCGTCCCGCTCAAGTCCTATGTGCTGGAAGTCAACACCCTGGCGCGCACCGTGGGCGAGATGAAACGGACCATCCGCCAGTTTCTGGAGATCAGTTCGGCCATTTCCGGCGAAAAGCACTTCGACCGCCTGCTGCCTCGACTGCTCGACGAGACAGTCACCGCCGTCAACGCCGCCTCAGGCGTGCTCTACCTGCGCGAGGACGGGGGTCTGAAACCCGCCTGTGCCCGAGGCGCCGATGGACACGCGATCGACGCAGCAGCGCTGAAACATCTGCATCGACTGACACTGCCAAGCCACAAAAACCCGTCTGCCGCGCCGCCCCCCGGGCAAGACGTCCCTCTGCTGGGACTGGCACTGAGTCAGGGGCGCGTGCTGTCTGGCCCTTTGCAACCCGTGGACATGCTGACCCTGGGCCTGTCGGAGCTGGGCGAGCAGCCCTGGCCACCTCACGCCATGGCGGTGCCGCTGCTCAACCGACAGCGTGAACTGGTGGGTGCCATGCTGATCCTGTCGGACACGCCCAGCGAAGCTGATCGGGTGTCGTTCCTGGGGGCCCTGTCAGGCACAGCAGCGGTAGCCCTCGAAGCCCAGGCCCTGATCAGCGAGCAGAAGGTGCTGTTCGATGCGCTCATCCAGCTGATCGCCAACGCCATCGACACCAAGAGCGCCTACACAGGGGGCCATTGCGCCCGTGTGCCCGAGCTCACCCGCATGCTGGCCGAGGCGGCCTGTGCGGCAAAGGATGGCCCTTATGCCTCCTTCCGCCTCAACGACGAAGGCTGGGAAACCCTGCGCATGGCCGCCTGGCTACACGACTGCGGCAAGATCACCACGCCCGAGTACGTGGTCGACAAGGCCACCAAGCTCGAGACGCTCTACAACCGCATCCACGAGGTGCGCACCCGCTTCGAGGTGCTCAAACGTGATGCCGAAATCCACTGCCTGCAAGGCATTGTCAATGGCGGAGACGAAGCCACCTGCCGCCACAACCTGGCCAAGACCTTGGCCGAACTGGACGAAGACTTTGCCTTCGTGGCCCGCTGCAACCTGGGCAGTGAGGCCATGGTGCCCGAAGACCAGCAACGCCTGCTCGAGGTGGCGCAGCGTACCTGGCAGCGCACCCTTGACAACCGCCTGGGCCTGTCGCAGCTTGAGCTACAGCGGCACCCGCAAGACGTGGCCCTGCCCTTGCCCGTGACCGAATCGGTGCTGGCCGACAAGCCGGAGCATCGCCTCGAACGCCCGGCCCATGACCAGATGCCCAAGGATGACCGCTGGGGCTTCCGCATGGCCGAGCCCAAGCTGCTCTACAACCAGGGAGAGCTCTACAACCTGCGCGTGGGCTATGGCACGCTGACCGAGGAAGAGCGCTTCAAGATCAACCAGCACATCGTGCAGACCGAGGTCATGCTGCGCCAACTGCCCTTCCCACCCTACCTGTCCAACGTGCCCGAAATCGCCGCGGGCCACCACGAAAAGCTGGACGGCACGGGCTACCCCAAGGGCCTGCATCAAGAACAGCTGCGACCGGAAACACGGATGCTGGCCATTGCCGACATTTTCGAAGCCCTGACCGCCTCGGATCGCCCCTACAAGAAGGCCAAGCAGCTGTCAGAGGCCATCGAGATACTGAACCGGATGAGCCAGCGGGGCCACATCGACCCCGCACTGTTCGCCTTGTTCCTGTCATCCGGCGTCTACAAGGCGTACGCCGAGCGTTTCATGGAGCCGTCACAGATCGATGAGGTGCCGGTGACACGTTATCTGGCGTCCATTGAGCAGGTGCGGACCGATCAGCGTGCCGATGTGGCGGCTGCGCGGACGTTGGCCAGCTCTTCGACATAGGCCGGGCCCGAACGCAGGGCCTGATACACCGCCAGGGCCTGTTGGTACTGGGCCGAGTTGAAGTCGAAACCAGGGGTGTTCGTGAACTGGTCCAGGCCCGCACGGTGCCACAGATTGAAGTCAGCCACGACCTCAGCGCGGGTCAGGGTCTGCGGGCGGCTGGCAGCCTGCTCGGCAGCCTGCGCCACACCGGCTTGGGCCAAGCCGGCAACCAGAGCCAAAGACAAGAGAGCGGAGCGGAATGTAGATGCGGTTTGCATGAGATGTGCCTTTCGTGAGCTGTACGGGAGTCCGTGAAGCTCATTCTGGCGAGGCTAGTAAAATTATGGAAATCGATTGAATGGATAAATGTCATGCATGACATCGATATCAACTACGCAGATTTCCGCAAGCTGGATCTGAACCTTCTGGTGGCCTTCGATGCCCTGCTGACAGAGCGCCACGTGGGGCGTGCGGCCGACCGGCTCTTCATCGGCCAGCCCGCCATGAGCCACGCGCTGGCCCGCCTGCGGACGCTGTTTGACGACGAGCTGTTCGTGCGCACCGGCAAACGCATGGAGCCGACCGATCTGGCCCTCGCCGTGGGCCCTCGCGTGCGCGCCTGGCTCAGCGAAGGTGCCGACTTTCTGCTGCGAGAAGACACCTTTGACCCTGCCCACGCCGAAGGCCTGATCCGGCTGTCCATCCCGGACGGCCTGGAGGCCCTGATCCTGCCACCGCTCATGGCCCTGCTGCGCGCCGAGGCGCCCGGCATCGGCATCCGCGTGCAACCGCTGGCCGTCGAAAACTTGCTCCCGGCGCTGGACGATGACGCGGTCGACCTCGCCGTGGTCGCCGTCGACCTGCCCTTGCGCCGCTGGCACCGCCGCGCAGAATGGCTGCGCTGCGGCTTCAACTGCATCTACGCCCCGGCCCACCTGCAACTGCCCGCATCGCCCACGCTGGCCGACCTGGCGGCCTGCGACCACGTGGTCAGCAGCTACCGGGGGGATGCCACCAGCGTGTTGGACCAGTTGTTCGCTTCACACGGTCTGAACCGGCGCGTGGTGGCCTCCCTGGCCAGCATGGCGTCCATCATGGGCACGCTGCGCCAGTCGCCACTGCTCACCATCCAGCCCGATCTCTACCTCGGGCGCCTGCTGGACATGGACGGCCTGGCGGTGACGCCGCTGCGCAGCGATCCCCCCATCGAGATCAGCGTCAGCGCTGTCTGGCACCATCGGCATGACCGGGACCCACGTCACCGCTATGTCCGCGAGCGGATGAGCGGGGTGGTGCGGAGCTTGCAAAGGCGAGACACCTGCGCTGCGATCTGAGCATCGGGTGGGCGAGCGCCAAGCCGCCTACACCGGCAGCGTGTAGACCTCGGCGGCCATGCGCTCCTGCGTGCTGTGCGCTTGCAGCGCCTGATCCCATTCGGGGTCGTTGGCGCCCTTGACCGGCACCAGCCCCTGGATCATCTGCACGACCTCGGGCGTGCCGCCCTCGAACTCCTGAACCTGCTCACGCGTCTCGAGCATCAGTCTGGCGATGGCGGAACCGCCCCCATCGATGATGACCACGTAGCGCACAGGTGGGCGTGAGGTGCCCGCATGGTGCTTGCCGGGTGATTCCATTCCGAATGTTTGGCTCATGGCTTCATGGTGTCACGCTCGCTGGCGCCGCGCAAGTGCTCGAACCGATCCAAGGAAATATCCCGTTTCCCCCTCTTGCATCCACGCAGCGCCACGGCGATGATGGTTTTGCATAGGTATGGATCACCCAGGAGAGCTTCCGTGACCACAGCTGCAGACATTCTCAAGAGCAAACCGAGTCAGGCGATCTACGCCATCGGCCCCCGCGCCTCCGTCTATGACGCCCTCAAGCTGGCCGCCGACAAGGGCGTGGGCGCCCTGTTGGTCATGGAAGATGAGCGCGTCGTCGGCATCGTGACCGAGCGCGACTATGCCCGCAAGGTGGCGCTCCTGTCCCGCTCGTCCAAGGACACGGCCGTCAGCGAGATCATGACCTCGGCGGTCATGTACGTGCATCCCAAGCAAACCAACGCGGAGTGCATGGCACTGATGACGGACAGACGGATCCGCCACCTGCCGGTCATGGACGACGGCAAGTTGCTGGGTCTGATCTCCATTGGCGACCTGGTCAAGGACATCATCTCCGAGCAGCAGTTCATCATCCAGCAACTGCAGCACTACATCACGGGAGAGCGCGCTTGATGGTCAGGACCTCTTTAGCCCCGTGACGGAGGCAAGGTGGGCTACAGATCGCTTGAATCGCACCCAGAAACAACAAAGGCCACCCTTGCGAGGTGGCCTAAGTCGTTGATTTTATTGGTGCCGGAGAAAGGAATCGAACCCTCGACCTTCTCATTACGAATGAGCTGCTCTACCGACTGAGCTACACCGGCTTCCAAGCTCGTCATTATAGCCCACAGTTTCACGCAGCCATCCGTTCAAGCCGACAAGTCTCACCGGTCGGCAAGCCCCGTGAACTCATAGCCCAGCGAGACGCCGAGCACCTTGGCCCTCATGTCGCCCCGCAGCGCAGAGATCCGCCCCGCCGTCGCCATCAGCGACAGTGATTTCGACAGCCTGTAGCCCACGCCCGCGTTGACCTGACTCACCAGGCCATCCCCCATCGTCAGGCCACCGCCACCCGCGGCACCAACCAGCGCCTCGCCTTCGACAAACCAGCGCTCGGCCACAGGCCATTGGGTGCCAACACCGATCTGACCCGTCATGTAAGCCCCGGCTTTGCCCGCGTACGCCGCCAGACCCTGCCCGCTCAAGAACCAGTGAGGCGAGACAAAGTAGTCCAACTGCACCCCCAGGTTGCTCACGGACCGATTCCGATCGCCGTTCCGCCAGTTCGCACTGTCCTTGAAGTAGGTCTGACTCACCGCGCGCACGCGCAGCGGCACGGCATCCAGCCCAGCCAACGCGGGCCACGCCACAGGGGCGGCCCCTGCTGTGGCGGGCAGGCCAAACTGGTAGTTCAGCTTGAGGGCCAGACTGCGTGCCTTGAAACTTCTGGACGGCGCGCGCACTTCGCCCACTGCCAACTCCAGCGCGGTGCGCCTTGTGAGCTTCTGCTGCCACGCCACGCCAGCATCGAACAGCAATCCACCGCCGGTGTCGACGTTGCCCCCACCCGCCGGACCCGCTGCAGCGTGAACCTTCAATGCCATCGTGCCGGTCAGTGGCAGGCGATACCCAGCTCCAGCCAGAATCTGCATGTACCCCGCGCTGTCGCCCCCCACGGCGCCGTCCGACTCGATCTTCACGAACCAGCGGTCATTCAGGTACGACAGCCACTCCACCCCCAGCAACTGCATGCTGTCGGGCTGAGTCTGGCCATCGTCCCGCACCACAGAAGCGGGAATGCGGTAGCTGCGCGTCACCAGCGAAAATTCCTGAGCGCGAGAAGGCAGGCCCGTCGCAGCGCTCTGACCAAGCGATGACAAGGCGATGCCGCGCTGGCCCAGCAAACTGTGGAAGGTGTACTCATAGAGCACATAGGGCTGCGCACTGCGAATCACCCCCGAGGGAAATGTCACATGGCTGAGCCCAAAACCCACGTTGCCGTAGCCGGCGGTCTCGTAGGTCAAGCCGACGTCGCTGCGCACCATCAGGCCACCACCAGCCAGCTCGACCCCTCCGCGCCCACCACCGGCGCCCACAAACAACCCGGCGTGGCCCAGCCACGACGAACTCAGGCGCTGGCGCACCTCCCCTGCCAATCCCAGGGTGATGAACCCGCCACGATCGCCGCGCACGGCACCGTAGGTGCCCACACCCAGCCGGACCTTGTCGCTCACATCAAACAGCAGGTTGGCGCCGACCATGCCCATCGTCTCTGCCCCGGGAAGCTTCCACGTCTCCGAGGTCACGCGCCAGGTGGTTGGTGTCGGCCACAGTGCGGCCTCATAGGTGACGGGCCTGGCGTGTTCATCCGCCAGAGCCGCCCAGGGCGAGCCCACCACAGCGGCACACACGATGCCCATCAGCGTGGCGCGGAAATGAAAAGGAGAGGCCAGCGGCTTGCACATGTTGAAGTTGCCCATAAAAAAGGCCCGCTGAGCGGGCCTTGCAGCACCAAAAAACCCACAGAGAGGGCTTACTGCACTTCACGGTGGTAAGCCGTCACGCGCTCCACCTCGCTCTTGGAGCCCAGCACCACCGCCACACGCTCATGCAACTGCGTGGGTTGAATCTCCATGATGCGCTGCAAGCCATTGGTGGCCATGCCACCGGCCTGCTCCACCAGGAAGCTCATCGGGTTGGCTTCGTACATCAGGCGCAGCTTGCCCGGCTTGCCCGGCTCGCGCTTGTCCCAGGGGTACATGAAGATGCCGCCACGAGTCAGGATGCGGTGCACGTCGGCCACCATCGCGGCCACCCAGCGCATGTTGAAGTCCTTGCCGCGCGGGCCTTCTTTGCCAGCCAGGCACTCGTCGATATAGCGCTTGACGGGCGGTGCCCAGTGACGCATGTTCGACATGTTGATCGAGAACTCCTTGGTGTCCTCCGGGATGCGCATGTTGTCCTCGGTCATCCACCAGGCGCCCATCTCGCGGTCCAGGGTGAACATGACCACGCCCTTGCCCACGGTCAGCACCAGGGTGGTTTGCGGGCCGTACACACAATAGCCCGCGCACACCTGAGCCGTGCCCGGCTGCAGGAAGCTCTCGTTCGTCACGTCACCGCCCTTGTGCTTGAGCACCGAGAAGATGGTGCCAATGCTGACGTTGATGTCGATGTTGCTCGAGCCGTCCAGGGGATCGAACAGCAGCAGGTATTCGCCCTGCGGGTAGCGATTGGGCACGCCCACCATGTCGTCCATCTCTTCAGAGGCCATGCCGGCCAGGTGACCGCCCCACTCGTTGGCCTCGATCAGCACCTCGTTGGCGATGATGTCGAGCTTCTTCTGGACTTCGCCCTGCACGTTCTCGCTGCCGGCACTGCCCAGAACTTCACCCAGGGCACCCTTGCTGACGTTGATGGCAATGCGCTTGCAGGCGCGGGCCACGACTTCGATGAGCAGGCGCAGCTGCGACGGAATCTGGGCCTCGCCCCGCTGTTGCTCGATCAGGTACTGCGTAAGGCTGATGCGTTTGGTCATGATGATCAGATGAAAAAGAAAAGAAGTTCAGTCAGGCGGAACAGGCTCAGTCCTGCAGGGCGCGGGTCACGATCTCGCGCACATCGTCAGACAGTTCCGTGCGGGCCGCCACGCGCTTGAGCGCCTCGCAGGCGGCAGTACGGTAAGGCTCGGCCAGACGGCGCCAGTGGTCCATGGCACGGGCCAGTCGTGCCGCCAGTTGCGGGTTGATGGCGTCCACCTCGATGACACGGTCGGCCCAAAACACATAACCCGCTGCATCCTGACGGTGGAAGGCCGCCGGGTTGCTCTGGCACAGCGCCATCAACAGGCTGCGGGCCCGGTTGGGCGTGCGCAGCGTGAAGTCGGGGTGCAGCATCAGCGCCTTGGCGCGCGCAAAGACCTGGCCTTCGTGCTCGGGCGCGGTCACCTGCAGGGTGAACCACTTGTCGATGACCAGGGCCTCGTTCTTGAACTGCGCATGGAAGCGCTCCAGCGCCCCCACCGCCAGCTCGCTGTGGGCGTTGACCAACGCGGCCAGGGCCCCCAGGCGGTCGGTCATGTTGGTCGCCTCCTTGAAGCGCTGCAAGGCCTTGCCAGGCCAGATCTGGTTGTGGCGTGCCACCGCATCCAGCACCAGCATGCTCAAGGCCATATTGGCCAGCGCGCGGCGACCACTGCTGACCGCGTCGGGCGAATAGGCGCCACTGTCGTGGTGGGCCTCATAAGCCCAGTCCCAATCGGCGTGCAAGGCCTGCGCCAGTTGCAGCTTGATGCCTTCGCGGGCCGTGTGGATGCGCTGTGGGTCGACCACGTCGAGCTGCTCGGCCACATAGGCCTCGCTCGGCAGGGTCAGCACCAGCTCCTTGAACGCGGCATCCAGCTCGTCATGACGCAGCACGCTGCGCATGGCGTCGATGAAGCGGGCATCCAGCTCAATGTGACCGTTGCCGCGCACCGCGCTCAAGATGCGGCGCAGCGCCAGCTTCTGGCCGGCCTCCCAGCGGTTGAACGGGTCGTGGTCATGGCTGAGCAGCACGAACAGCGCGTCGTCGCTCAGCTCGGTCTCCAGCACCACCGGGGCTGAAAAACCGCGCAGCAGCGAGGGCACCGGCTCGACCGGCACGTGCACGAAGGTGAAGGTCTGGCTCGGCTCGGACAGCACCAGCACGGTGTTATGGCCGATCGGGTCCAGCCGCCCTTCGAGGTGCAGGTTGATGTAGCGGCCATCCACCCCGACCAGGCCCATGGCCACGGGGATCACAGCGGGGGCTTTTTCGGGTTGACCAGCCGTCGCGGCACAGGTTTGCGTCAGCGTCAGGGTATAGATGCGGTTCTCGGCGTCGTAGACACCGTGCGCCTGCACCCGGGGCGTGCCCGCCTGGCTGTACCAGCGCTTGAACTGGTCCAGCCGCTTGGCAAGCTCGCTGTCCGGGTTGGCGTCGGCAATCGCCCGTGCAAAATCATCGCAGGTCACGGCGTGCCCGTCATGGCGCGAGAAGTACAGGTTCATGCCCTTGACGAAGCCGACATCGCCCACCAGGGTGTGCATCATGCGCACCACCTCGGCACCCTTTTCGTACACGGTGGCCGTGTAGAAATTGTCGATGGCCATGTAGCTGTCGGGGCGCACCGGGTGCGCCATCGGGCCCGCGTCTTCCGGGAACTGCAACTGGCGCAGGGTCCGCACGTCTTCAATGCGCTTGACGGCGCGGGCGCTGTAGCTGCCCGACATATCCTGGCTGAACTGCTGGTCACGGAACACCGTCAGGCCTTCCTTGAGCGACAGCTGGAACCAGTCACGGCAGGTGACACGGTTGCCGGTCCAGTTGTGGAAATACTCGTGGGCGACCACGCTTTCCACATTGCCGAAGTCCACATCGGTCGCGGTGTTGGGGTTGGCCAGCACGAACTTGGTGTTGAAAATGTTCAACCCCTTGTTCTCCATCGCGCCCATGTTGAAGTCGCTCACCGCGACGATCATGAAACGCTCCAGGTCCAGGCTCAGGCCGTACTTGTACTCGTCCCACGCGATCGACGCGATCAGCGAGTTCATCGCATGTTCGGTCTTGTCCAGGTCACCGGCACGCACGTAAATTTGCAGCAGGTGCTCCTTGCCCTCACGCGTGACGATGCGCTGTTCGCGGCGCACCAGATCGGCCGCGACCAGGGCAAACAGGTAGCTGGGCTTGGGATGCGGGTCTTCCCACACTGCCATGTGGCGTCCGTTGCCCAGGTCGCCCTCGTCCACCAAGTTGCCGTTGGACAGCAGCACCGGGTACTTGCGCTTGTCGGCCTTCAGCGTCACGCGGAAGGTCGCCATCACGTCCGGGCGGTCGGTGAAATAGGTGATGCGCCGAAAACCCAGGGCCTCGCACTGCGTGAAGAAGCCGCCACCGCTCGTGTACAAGCCCGAGAGATGCGTGTTCTTCTCGGGCGCACAGGTATTGCGAATCTCCAGCGTGAAGGGCTGTTGAGGCAGGTTCTCCAGCACCAGTTGCTGGTTCTCGTTGCGGAAGGTGACGGGCTCGCCATCGACCAGCACGCGGGTCAGGGTGATGTCCTCTCCGTCCAGGCGCAGGGGGGCACCCGCTTGGCCCGGGTTGGGTTCAACGGTCATCTTGTTGATGACCAGGGTCTTGGCCGGATCCAGGTCAAAGGTCAGGTCGACCGTCTTGATCCAGAACGCTGGCGCCGTATAGTCTTCACGGCGAACCAGCGGAGCAGTACCTTCACGCATGGCAATCCTTTTTACAGGCCCTGTTTCAGGCTGGCTTCGATGAATGGGTCGAGGTCGCCGTCCAGCACCTTTTGCGTGGCGGAGATTTCGACGTTGGTACGCAGGTCCTTGATGCGGCTGTTGTCCAGCACGTAAGAGCGAATCTGATGCCCCCAGCCCACATCGGTCTTGGTGTCCTCCAGCTTTTGCTGCGCTTCCTGACGCTTGCGCATCTCGAAGTCATACAAACGTGAACGCAGGCGCTTCCACGCCACATCACGGTTGCTGTGCTGCGAGCGGCCGTCCTGACACTGCACCACGATGCCGGTCGGGATGTGCGTCAGGCGCACGGCCGAGTCGGTCTTGTTAATGTGCTGACCACCCGCGCCCGAGGCACGGTAGGTGTCGGTGCGCACGTCGGACGGGTTGATGTCGATCTCGATCGAGTCATCGACTTCCGGGTACACGAACACGGACGCGAACGAGGTGTGGCGGCCACCAGACGAGTCAAATGGCGACTTGCGCACCAGGCGGTGCACGCCGGTTTCGGTGCGCAGGTAACCAAAGGCGTAATCGCCCTCCACCTTGATCGTGGCGCTCTTGATGCCGGCGGTGTCGCCAGGGGTTTCGTCTTCCAACTGGGCCGTGAAGCCCTTGCGCTCGCAGTAACGCAGATACTGGCGCAGCAGCATGGACGCCCAGTCGCACGCCTCGGTGCCACCGGCGCCAGCCTGGATGTCGATGAAGCAGTTGCTCGGGTCAGCCGGGTTGCTGAACATGCGGCGGAACTCGAGCTGCTCGACCTGTGCGCTCAGCGTCTGCACGTCGGCATGGATGGCTTTGAGGCCATCCTCATCGCCCTCTTCCTTGGACATCTCGAACAACTCACCGTTGTCGGCCAGGTTGGACGTCAGCGACTCGATCACGAGCACCACGTCTTCCAGCGCGCGCTTTTCCTTGCCCAGGGCTTGCGCGCGCTTGGGGTCGTTCCAGACAGCTGGGTCTTCGAGTTCGGCGTTGACTTCGCTCAGGCGACGGGATTTCTCATCCCAGTCAAAGATACCTCCGGAGCTCAGCGGTGCGCTGAGTCAGGTCGGCGATCTGGGTGCCCAGGGCGTTGATGAGTTCGATGTCCATGTGAAATCCTGCAAATCTTGGGGTGAAATATGGCAAAAAGGCCCTGCAGCCGATGGCTGGAGCCTTGTCAGATGGTTCTATTTTCTCACGCGGCAGAGGTTTGCGGTCGCGTGAAATGTGCAGCCAGGTGAATGGCCAACGCTTCGGGTTGATCGTGGTGCAGCATGTGCCCCGCATCGTCCAGCCCTTCGATGCGCAAATCGGCAATCACTTCAGCCCTCGTCATGAACTCCTCACGCGTGTAACGACCGCCAAACAGCGCGAAACACTGCGTCTGCAGCCCCTCGATGAACAGCACCGGACACGTGATGCGGGCCCACAGCGCCTTCACTTCCTCAACCCGATACAGCAGCGGGTTGGTGCGTTTATGCGCCGGATCGGCATTGATCACCCAACGCCCGCCTTCCTCCCGCGCCCAGTGCTGCGCCAGCCACAGCGCGTGCTCGGAGCGAATGCGCGGGTTGTTGGCCCGCAGGCGTCCCGCCACGCCTTCCAGGCTGTCATACGCCTTGAGTTGCATGGGGGTGCGCAGCTCATCCAGCCAGCGGGTGTAACGGTCGGGCGCCTCGTCAGGCGTGGTGGCCGGCATCCCAAAGCCTTCCAGATTGACCAGACGCCGGATCTTGCTTGGCCGTGCGCCCGCGTACATCGTCACCACATTGCCCCCCATGCTGTGCCCCAGCAGGTCGATCGGATGATCGGGGGACAGGGCATGGACGACCGCGTCCAGATCGCCCAGGTAATCCGGGAAGAAGTAACTGTCCGCGCCAGCGGGTGCCGGCGTTTGCCCAAAGCCGCGCCAGTCCAGCGCCGCAATGGGCCGTTCGGCCCAACCGGGCTGTTGGCGCAGCGCCTCCACCATGAACTGGAACGAGGCGGCCACATCCATCCAGCCATGAACCAGCAGCAGCAAGGGTTCTTGCGCACTGATGCGACCCAGATCCCCCCAGATCAGGAGGTGTTGCGGCAAGCCTCGTGCAGGCATAGTCAAAGACTTGGCAGGGTAAATCGGTACAAAAGACGACAATTGAGACCTCGTTGACGCGATACGCTTACAGGCTGAGTGGCAAGGTGCATGGCGACACCCCAGCCAGGAACGCCAGAGGCGTTGACGTGCGCATCATCGCCGATCTGATCTCTGAGTGCCGACTCACTGTTTTTTGCTTTCCTTGACCCAAAGTCCCCGGTTTTGTTTTCGTGAGCGCGGTACCGAACTCTGCCCGGCCCCGGCCGACCTCTCCCCCTGGCCCCTCACTGGCCCAGGGTCGTTTTCGTTCGGTTGCCTGGTCGGTTCTGGTGTTGGCGACGGTCAGCCTGGGCCTGATGGCCTGGTCTCATCAAGGCTGGTACGAGCTGCAGCAGCGTGCCCACACCTTCGACACCTTGCTGTCCCAGGTCCAGCTGCAAGCGCGTCGCGCCCAGATCCTCACCGAGGAGCACGCCTCAGGGCAGGCACAAGGCAACGCGCAGCGCATTGACACCCTGTCTGGCGAAGCCCTCTACGCCGCGAGACAGCTGCAACACATGGCCCCCGCCACGCTGCAGCCCGCCCTCAACCAGCTGTCCCTGCTGCTGGTGAGTGCACGTCAGACGCAGGCAGAACGCCTGAGCGCTCCGCAGTCCACCAACACCGCGCAACTGCAAGCCATCCTCGGCGGCATCGAGCAGACGGCACACACTGTCGCCACCCAATGGGCCACCGAACTCGATGCCGAAACCGACATGCAACAGCGTCTCGACCGGCTCAACATGGTCCTGGTCGGTGGCGTCACGCTGCTGTTGTTGGCCCTCATTGCCCGTACCCAGCGCCAGCGCGAACACGTGATGGGCTCGCTCAAAGCCCGCGAGCAACAGCTGCGTCACAAGTCGCGTATGTACGACTTTCTCAGCCACGTCAACCAGGCCATCGTGCGCGCCGACAGCGAACCCGACCTGCTGCGCCGCGTGTGCGAAGTGGCCGTCCAGCAAGGACAATTTCGCAAGGCCTGGGTGGCCTTGTTCGATGCGCACGTTCCCCGTCAATTGAACTGCCAGGCTGCCGCAGGCGACCCACAACCGCCCTACGACAACCTGAGCTTTCGCGTCACCCCCGACCCCGTGGCCGAGCTGTCGCAATGCCTGCTGCAAGGGCGCTGCTTTCGCACGGCCGACCTGAGCCAGCACCCCGACCTGCCACTGTGGGCGAGCCAGGCCATTGCAGCGAACACACCGGGTTGCGTCATCGTGCCGCTGCTGCGCGACCAGAAACTGGTGGGCCATCTCCTGCTGCTCGGGCGCCGCGTCAAGGACCAGGACAGCGAGGAACTCGGCCTGTTCCAGGACCTCTCCGACGATCTGTCTTTCGCACTCACCAACCTGCACCGCGACACCCAGCACAATCTCACCCAAGAGCGGGTGCGCCTGCACGCCGCCGCGCTGGAGTCCACCCGTGATGGGATGATGGTGCTCAACCGCAATCGCGTCCTGGTGTCCATCAACCCGGCTTTCACCACCTTGACCGGCTACGTCGATGGCGAAGCGGTGGGCCGCACGCCCGATTTCCTGTTTCCCGATCAGCCAGCGGAGATCATCGCGGAGATCCGTGCCGACCTGCTGAGCCAGGGGGCCTGGCAAGGCGAGGTCTGGTTCAGGCGCAAAAGCGGCGAGCTCTTCATGGTCAAGATGTCACTCAGCGCCGTGCGCAGCGCCCGCGGGCGTCCAGCCCACTTCGTGGCCATGTTCACCGACATCACGCCCCTGAAGGAAACCGAAGAGCGCCTGGCGCGCATGGCCCACTTCGACCCGCTCACCGACCTGCCCAACCGTGTCCTGATCCAGCAGCGCCTGAGTCACGCGCTCAGCCTGGCCCAACGCCATCACACGCTGGTGGGCGTGGTCTTCATCGACCTCGACAATTTCAAGACCGTCAACGACGGCCTGGGGCATGCGGCAGGCGACAGCCTGCTCAAGCAGGTGGCGCATCGCCTGCGCGAACGCGTGCGCCAGGAAGACACGCTGGGGCGCCTGAGCGGTGACGAGTTCATCCTCGTGCTCGAACACCTGCGCCACCCACAGCAGGCCGGCCAGGTCGCGGCCGCCATCCTGGAGAGTCTGGGTCAGCCCTTCACGCTCGAAGGCGGCCAGCAGGTGTATGTGCGCGCCAGCATCGGCATCAGCCTATACCCGCAAGACGGGCAAGACGCGTCGGAGCTCATCCGCAACGCCGATGCGGCCATGTACGAGTCCAAGCGCCGTGGACGCAACAGCTTCAACTTCTACACCGAGGCCTTCACCGCCGTGGCCACCAACCGGCTGCAGATGGAAACGCGCCTGCGCCGCGCCGTGGAGCACGACGAATTCACCCTGCACTACCAGCCCATGGTGAACCTCGCCACCGGCCAGATCGTGGCCTTGGAAGCCCTGGTGCGCCTCAAGACCCCTGCGGGCAGCGACGCCACCCTGCCCTCCATTGGCCCCGGCGAATTCATCCCCGTGATGGAAGAGACGGGGATGATCGTGGCGTTGGGCGAGTGGGTGCTGCACGAGGCCTGTCGCCAGGGCAAGGCCTGGCTCGACGCCGGCCTGCACTTCGGGCGCATCGCCGTGAACCTGTCGCCCAGCGAGGTGCGCCGGGGCGGCGTGATCGAGCGCCTGTCCCGCATCCTGCGCGAGACCGGCCTGCCCCCCGAGCACCTCGAAATCGAGATCACCGAAAGCGGGCTGATGGAGTCCGGCACCAGTGCCGAGCAGTTCCTGCTGATGCTCTACCAGTTGGGCGTGTCACTGTCGATCGACGACTTCGGCACGGGCTACTCGTCCCTGGCCTACCTCAAGCGTTTCCCAGTGCACCAGCTCAAGATCGACCGCAGCTTCATCCAGGACACGCCGGGCAATGTGAGTGACTGCCAGCTCGTGAGCACCATGATCTCGATGGCACATGGTCTGCACATGGCCGTGGTGGCCGAAGGCGTCGAGCACACCGAACAGGCCGACTTCCTTGCCGAACTGGGTTGCGACATGGTCCAGGGCTATCTGTACAGCCGCCCCGTGCCTGCCAGCCAGGTCGCCGAACTCCTGCGAGTGAGGGGCACCGTTGCGCCAAGCACCTGATACGGTCGTTTGATAATAGGGTCTTCAGTTTTCCCAAGAAGTGCCCAACATGAATTCAGAGAGCGTCCCGATCACCCCCCTGGCCCAGTTGCTGGGCCATCGTGAACGAGAGGGGCATCGGGTCAGCTTCCGCGTCACCGAAGACTGGCGACAAGGGCGCACCATGTTTGGAGGACTGCTCTCGGTGCTGGCCGTTCAGGCCATGCGTGATACATGCGGCAGCGACTGGCCCTTGCGCGCCTTGCAAACCAATTTTGTGGGACCCGTGGCACCCGGTGTGGTGCACGTCGATGTGGTGCTGCTGCGTCAGGGCAAGAACATCCGCCAGGTCAAAGCGCAGATCCTGCAGGCGAACGCCGAAGGCCAGGAAGAGATTGCCGGCGTGCTGCTGGGCTCCTTTGGCGTGGGGCGTGAATCGACTCTGCCCACCCTGCGTCCACCCCAGGTGGCGGTGGCCAACGGTGTTGAAACATCCTACCCCTGGCCCTATATTCCCGGCATGACGCCACCGTTCACCCGGCACATCGAGTTCCGACACGCGGAAGGGGGTGTGCCCTTCTCCGGCGACGACTCGTGGCACAGCCGCACCTATGTGCGACTGCTCGACCACGCCGGCATCGACAGCGAACTGCAAGCCGTGATGCTGACCGACGCCGGCCCCACTCCGGCCCTGGCCCAGGTTCGGGGCTACACCCCTGCCTCGTCGGTATCCTGGGCGCTGGAGCTGCGCCCGGTTCAGATCGGTCAGCTCGATGGACACTGGCGCATGGACAAAGACGCCCTCGCCGTCGGCGATGGCTTTGTGAACGAGAAAACAACCTTGTGGACGCCCTGCGGCCAACTGGCTGCACTGGGCTACCAGGTCGTCGCCGTCTATGCCTGACACTGATCCGGTCGTGCCCGCCGAACAGGCGGCTGCGCGGCCCGCTTCGCTCACCGAGCTTTTCATCGCTTTCTCCGTGCTGGCCCTGCAAGGCTTTGGCGGCGTGTTGGCCGTGGCCCAGCGCGAGCTGTGCGAGCGGCACCAGTGGCTCACCCCACGCGAGTTCGTCGAGCTGCTGTCGACCGCCCAGGTGCTGCCGGGCCCAAACGTCTGCAACCTCTCCCTGATGATCGGGGACCGCTTCTTCGGCTGGCGCGGAGCGCTGGTGGCCCTGGCCGGCATGGTCACCGCCCCCCTGCTGCTGATGCTGTGCCTGGCCTGGCTGCTGGGTGAGGCAGCGCAGGTGGAGCAGCTTCAGGGCCTGATCAAGGGTGCCCTAGGCGGCATCGCGGCCGTGGCGGCGGGCCAGATCGTGGGCACAGTGCTCAAGCTGTCCGCCCCCATGCGACAGCACGAACTGGGCTGGCCCACCGCTCTGGCCCTGGCTGTTCTGGCGCTGGCCATGATGATCTGGCTGCGTTGGCCGCTGGTCTGGGTGCTGCTCGGCCTGGGTGGCGCCACCTGTGTGTTCACCTATGTGATCCTGCGCCGCCGTCGTCCCGCGCCGTCTCAGGAGGACGCATGAGCCAAGGTGGCGCGCCCCTGGTCATGTCGCCGCTGATGTGGGCACCGGAGGTGTGGTGGAGCCTGTTTGGCCACTTCATCGCCTTGTCGCTGATGTCGATCGGCGGCGCCATCACCCTGGTGTCCGACATGCATCGGCGCCTTGTGGTCGACGACCATTTGCTCAGCGACGGAGACTTCACCGCCGCCATCGCGCTGGCCCAGGCCGCGCCCGGCCCCAATGTGCTCTTTGTGGGCCTGTTTGGCTGGTATGCCGGTGGTATCGGTGGTGCCCTCATCAGCATGCTGGGCATCATGATCCCGTCCACCACGCTGGCCCTGGCGGTGGCACGCTGGGTGTCCACGCGGCGACACTGGCTGAGCGTGCAGGCGTTTCAGGCTGGCATGATGCCGGTAACGGTGGGCCTGCTGCTGGCCACCGGCTGGGTGCTGGCACCGCCGCTAGCCACCCAGCCACGTGCCCTGCTCTTGAGTGCCGTTGTGGCCGTGCTGGTGTGGCGCACCAAGATTCGGCTGATCTGGCTGATCGGCGCCGGCGCGCTGCTGGGGGCGGTGGGCTGGGTCTGAGCGCCTCGGCTGCGCCCCTCTCTCTTTCAGGAAGCGTTTCACCATGTCCACTTTGACACCCGTGACCATCGTCCACCACCCCGAACTCGGACGCTTCGAGGCCATCGTAGAAGGCCTGCGTTGTGAGGCCGACTACCAGCTGTCCAACGGCATCATGCACCTGACGCACACCGGCGTTCCCCCAGCGCTGGAAGGTCGCGGCATCGCGGCACAGTTGGTGGAAGCAGCCCTCACCTGGGCACGGTCCCAGGGGCTGCGCGTCAACCCGGTGTGCAGTTACGTGGCCGTCTACATGCGCCGCCATGCCGAATGGCAGGACCTGCTGCCGGGCACGCCGTGAAGGAGCGGCTCGCCTTGAGCGAGGCCTGAGCGTTGCTCTCAGTCTGAGCGGGCTGCGGCCCAGATGGCCTCAGCCATGGCCTGCGCAGCCCCACGGTGGGCCTGCGCAAAACCCAACGCGCGGGCCGACATCGGGCCTTGCACGGCCGGCTCGCACACGCGCAACGCCTGCGCCACGCCCTCAGCCCAATCGACCACCCGCAGCGCCGCACCGGCCTGCTCGCTCAGAGCCGCCGCCTCGGCAAAGTTGAAGGTCGAAGGCCCCATGACCACCGGACAGCCGCAGGCCGCCGCCTCGATGAGGTTCTGCCCCCCCAAGGGCTCAAAGCTCCCGCCCAGCAGGGCCACGCGGGCCGCTGCGTAGTAGGCAGGCATCTCGCCCATCGAATCCCCCAGCCAGACATCTGCTGACTGCGCGGCCGCATCCGGCTGTCCCTGCGGCCAGGCACTGCGTCGCGACAGGCTCAAGCCCGCCCCCCGCACCAGCGTCGCCACTTCGTCAAAGCGCTGCGGATGGCGGGGCACGATCCACAAGCGCGGGCGATGTTCATCGGCGGTCAGGCGGGCACAAGCCGCCTGCCACGCGGCCAGCAGACCAGGCTCTTCACCCTCGCGCGTGCTGGCCGCCAACACCAGCGGACGCGCACTGACCGCTTGCCAGGCACGGCCCAAGTTCAGCAAGGGCGCCGCCGGCGTCATGTCGAACTTCACATTGCCGGCCACGCGCACCTGCGGCGCGCCCATGCGCATCAGGCGCTCGGCATCCTCGGGCGTCTGCGCCAGGCACAGGCTCATGGCCTGAGCCGCCGGTCGCATCAGTGCGCCCACACGCAGTCCCTGGCGCAAGCTCTTCTCACTCAGGCGTGCATTGGCCAACACCATGGGCACACCGGCACGGCGTGCCTCGCGCTGCAAATTGGGCCAGACCTCGGTCTCCATCAGCACGCCCACCCGTGGACGGTGCAGCCACAGGAAACGCCGCACCGCGCCAGGCGTGTCATAGGGCAGCCAGGTCTGCAGGTCACCGTCTTGCAGCAATGCGCGGCCGGCCTCACGGCCCGTCGCCGTCGTGTGCGTCAGCAGCAGGCGCGTGTCAGGGCGTTGCGCCCGCAAGGCCTGAACCAAAGGCGCGGCCGCACGGGCCTCGCCCAGCGACACCGCGTGCAGCCACAGCACCGGACGCCCCTGGGTACGACGCACCGCCTCACGGTAGGCACGCCCATACCATCCCAGGCGCCATGGCCAGTCGGCACGGTAGGCCGGCTCCTCGCGCCCGCGTGCCCACACCCGCCACAGGTAGGCGGGCGTGCCCAGCCGCAACAGCAGGCTGTAGGCCTGCCGGGCCAGCCAGGGCTTCAGCGCAACATCATCCGGCTCGGAATCACTCAAACCACGTCGCCCGTCTCGCCCATCAGTGCGCCGAGGCGCCCAGGTGGGCATCGGGCTTGACGGCCAGCACAGCCGCCATGAAATGCGCCTGGATGCGTGCCAACGCCTCGGGCGTCTGCCCCTCGAAGCGCAGCACCAGCACCGGGGTCGTATTCGAAGCACGCACCAGTCCGAAACCATCCGGATAGTCAGCGCGCAAGCCGTCGATCGTCGTCATCTCAGCGCCGTCAAAGCGCGCGGTCTGGCGCAGCTTCTCGATCACCTCATGGTGCTCGCCCTCGGCACAGGCCACGTTCAGCTCGGGCGTGCTGTAGCTGGTGGGCAAGGCATTGAGCACCGCGCTCGGGTCGGCCACCTTGCTCAAAATCTCCAGCAAGCGACCAGCCGTGTAGGTTGCATCGTCAAAGCCATACCAGCGCTCGGCAAAGAAAATGTGGCCGCTCATCTCGCCGGCGAACGGTGCGCCGGTTTCCTTGAGCTTGGCCTTGACCAGCGAATGCCCGGTCTTGTACATCACCGGCACGCCCCCGGCCGCACGCACGGCCACGGCCAACTGCTGGCTGCACTTGACGTCATAAATGATCTGCCCGCCCGGCACACGCGTCAGCACGTCTCGCGCAAACAGCATGATCTGGCGATCGGGGAAGATGTTGTTGCCCTCACGGGTCACCACGCCAAGGCGGTCGCCGTCACCGTCAAACGCCAGGCCCAGCTCGGCACCATGCGCCTTCACGGCGGCGATCAGGTCGCGCAGGTTCTCGGGCTTGGACGGGTCCGGGTGGTGGTTGGGGAAATCGCCATCCACTTCCGAGAACAGCTCGATCACCTCGCAACCTAGCGCCCGCAGGATGCCGGGCGCCGATGCACCGGGAATGCCATTGCCCGAGTCCACCACGATCTTCATCGGGCGGGCCAGCTTGCAGTCACCGATGATGCGCTGCGTGTACTCTGCCAACACGTTCAGCTCACTCAAGGCGCCATGGCCTTGCGCATAGTCTTCGGCTTCGATGCGCTGGCGCAGGCCCTGGATGTCGTCACCGTAAATGGCACGACCGGCCAGCACCATCTTGAAGCCGTTGTAGTCCTTGGGGTTGTGGCTGCCGGTCACCTGGATGCCGCTGTGGCAGCCCAGTTCACCGCGCGTGGCGGCCACGTAGTACAGCATCGGCGTGGTCACCGCGCCCAGGTCGATCACGTTGATGCCGGTGCTGCGCAGGCCGGCGATCAGGGCGGCGCTGAGCGACGGTCCCGAGACGCGACCATCACGCCCGACGGCCACGGCCTTCTCGCCCAACTTCAGCGCCTCGGTCCCGAAGGCTCGGCCCAGGTGCTCGGCCATCGCCTCGCTCAAGGTCTGACCGACGATGCCCCGGATGTCGTAGGCCTTGAAAATGGAAGCGGCAACTTGCATGGCAGTCTTTCGTTCGTGATGCGTGATGACAGGCTGCGATTTTAAGGACTGGACCGTGAATTTTCCCTCCCGGACGCAGAACTTGCACAAACCCCGCGATTCAAGGTCGCCAGCATGACATCCGCCTTGCCGCTACGATGCAGGGCTATGACATTTCGCGACATGCTGGCCATGCTGGCCTTGGCCGCCGTCTGGGGCGGCTCGTTCCTGTTTCTGCATGTCGCCGCACCCGTGGTCGGTCCGGTCGGCTTGGCGGCTTTCCGCGTCAGCTCGGCCGCCCTGATGCTGCTGCCCATCGTGCTGCTTCGTCATGACGGCCCCAAACTGCTGGCCTACGCCCGCCCCTTGCTGGTCTGCGGCCTGCTGGCGTTCGGCATCCCCTTCCTCTGCCTGAGCCTGGCAGCACGCCATCTGCCCGTCGGACTCATGTCCATCCTCAACGCCACCACGCCCATGTGGGGCGCCTTTGTGGGCTGGATGTGGCTGCGCGAACGCATGCACTTCACGCGCAGCCTGGGTCTGATCCTGGGCCTGCTGGGCGTGGCACTGCTCACCGCCGACAAGGGCGCCATCCCACCCGGCAGTGGCAGCCACTGGGCTGTGGCGCTGATGTTGTGTGCGACCCTGTCCTATGCCTTGTCGGTGCATGTGGCCCGCCGCCATCTGCATGCCCTCAGCCCCCTGACCAACGCCGCCGGCACGCTGTGCATGACGGTGCTGGTGATGATCGGCCCGGCCCTGTGGCTTGGCCCCCAACCGGTGCCCCCGCACACGGCCCAATACTGGCACGAGGTCCCCGGGACAGTGTGGGCGGCGCTGCTGGCCCTGGGCATCGTCTGCACCGGGCTGGCGCAGATCGTGTTCTTCCGCCTGATCGGGCGCATCGGCCCCAACCAGGCACTCACGGTCACCTTCCTGATCCCGGTTTTTGGCATGCTGTGGGGCGCGCTGTTCTTGAATGAGCGCATCACCAGCTGGATGCTGCTCAGCACCGTCGTCATTGCCCTGGGAACCTGGCTGGCCAACCGGCCCGCGCCCCTGAGCAGCCCGCCGCCCGTCCACCCCTAGCCGCCACTGCCATGACAGCCGTTCGCAAGAAAAAGCTCACGCAACAGCCGCCGCTGGTCGTCCCTGGCCTCAAACCCCGCAACCCACTGGTGGCCCCCGCCTTGCAGCGCAAAGCCGGCGCACATCAGACGCCGCAGAGCGTCAAAGCGAAGGAGCGTGCCGAGGCCCGCCGCGCCATCGATCGCAGTCTGCGCGAAGACGTCAAACTCAAGCCCTCCCCCCAACGACACAAGGACAAGCCATGAGTCAGGCCGAAACCGGCACAAGCACCTCGTCACCCCGCTGGCACTGGGAGGACTTCACCCCCGGGCTGAGCATGACCTTCGGTCCCCGCGAAGTGGGCCGCGACGAGATCGTCCAGTTCGCCACCGATTTCGATCCCCAGCCCTTCCACCTCGACGAGGAAGCCGGCAAGGCTTCGCTGTTTGGCGGCCTGGCGGCCAGCGGCTGGCACACCGCCGGCATCGTCATGCGCATGATGTGCGACGGTTTCATCCTCGACTCCAGCAGCCTGGGCTCACCCGGACTGGATTCGCTGAAATGGCACAAGCCGGTGCTGGTGGGCGACGCGCTGCGCGCCCGCATGACCGTGCTCGACAGCCGTCCCATGAAGAGCAAGCCCCACGTCGGCCTGGTGCAGACGCGCTGGGAGGCCCTCAACCAGCGCGACGAGATCGTGATGACGATCGAGAGCTGGGCCATGTTTGGCCGACGCACGCCGGGCGCTGCGGTCACGGGCTGAGTGAGGCACAAAGCAAAAAGCCCTGACGCTTGCGCATCAGGGCTTTGCAATTTTTGGCGGAGTGGACGGGACTCGAACCCGCGACCCCCGGCGTGACAGGCCGGTATTCTAACCAACTGAACTACCACTCCGCAGTGGCTGACGTCTGCGACTGCTTTCGCAATCCAAGCGCCGTCAAAACTTGGCGTCCCCTAGGGGATTCGAACCCCTGTAGTCACCGTGAAAGGGTGGTGTCCTAGGCCTCTAGACGAAGGGGACTCCGTCAAAACGAATTGTTGCTCTCACTGTCGTTGATTGTACCTGTCTCGCTACCGGCTTGTCGCCACCGTGACCTGCACGCGACAAACGCGGCGGTGAATGGTGGAGGTAAGCGGGATCGAACCGCTGACCTCTTGCATGCCATGCAAGCGCTCTCCCAGCTGAGCTATACCCCCTCATGCTTGCGCAATCGGGGCGCCAAACTGGCACCGAGACTGATCCATCAACACAATGCCGCTGTGTCACCAGCAGCACCTGAAATACCTTGGCGGAGTGGACGGGACTCGAACCCGCGACCCCCGGCGTGACAGGCCGGTATTCTAACCAACTGAACTACCACTCCGCAGTGGCTGACGTCTGTGCTTGCTTGCGCAAGCCAAGTGCCGTCAAAACTTGGCGTCCCCTAGGGGATTCGAACCCCTGTAGTCACCGTGAAAGGGTGGTGTCCTAGGCCTCTAGACGAAGGGGACTCCGTCAAAACAAATTGTCTGCTGATGATTCAACCCGTCACCGCCTGTCGCCACCATCACGACAGGCACCAACCTGTCGGCATCTTTGGTGGAGGTAAGCGGGATCGAACCGCTGACCTCTTGCATGCCATGCAAGCGCTCTCCCAGCTGAGCTATACCCCCTCATGCTTGCGCACTCAGGGCGCCAGACTGGCACCGAGACTGATCCATCAACATGATGCCGCTGTGTCACCAGCGGCACCTGAAATACCTTGGCGGAGTGGACGGGACTCGAACCCGCGACCCCCGGCGTGACAGGCCGGTATTCTAACCAACTGAACTACCACTCCGCAGTGGCTGACGTCTGTGCTTGCTTGCGCAAGCCAAGTGCCGTCAAAACTTGGCGTCCCCTAGGGGATTCGAACCCCTGTAGTCACCGTGAAAGGGTGGTGTCCTAGGCCTCTAGACGAAGGGGACTGAATCCTTCATACAACCTGATCGACGCTTTACCTGGCAACTTCAGCAACCTGACCACCTGTGATGGTGGAGGTAAGCGGGATCGAACCGCTGACCTCTTGCATGCCATGCAAGCGCTCTCCCAGCTGAGCTATACCCCCGTCTGGATTCGCGTCCTTCAGGGCTGCCCGGCTGCTTCGTTCATTCAAACAAAGCGTCGTTCAAGCGAGACTGAGAGTATATACCGAAAATTTTACCGTCATCAAGGCCCCGCAAAAAACTTGGGGCTGTCGAAGCGATGCGACACCCACGTGCCACGCCCTGCCCCGGGCGCAGCACGAATGGAGCCTCACTCAGGCCGCAGCGCGGGCCAGACGCGCCAGCACGTCGTCTCGGTCAAACAGCGCCAGCACAGCGTCCACCGAAGGCGTCTGCGAGCGACCACACACCAGCAGGCGCACAGGGATGGCCAACTGCGGCATCTTCAGGCCAGCCTCTTTCAAGGTGTCCTTGATGGCCTGGCTGATGGCCTCTTTCTCCCACGCCACGCTCTCCAGGCGCTTGGCCAGCGCCAGCACGGCCGGCCGAGTCACCTCGGTCAGTTGCGCGGCCAGCTCCTCGGCCGGCGCATGAAGGTGCTGCACATACATCGTCAGCCACTCCATCAGCTCGATGGTGGTGGCGCAGCGGTCCTTGAACAGCGCGCACAGGGCCGTCAGCTTGTCGCCAGATTGCAACGCGGCCGGCAGGGTCACGCCATGACGGGCGAACTGCTCGCGCACCAGGCCCGCCAGCATCGTGTCGTCGGCGGTCTTCATGTGCTGTTGTGCCACCCAGCGCAGCTTGGCCTCGTCGAACTGGCCAGCGCTCTTGCCCAAGTGGTCCAGGTTGAACCACTCGACCAGTTGCTGGCGCGAGAAGATCTCGTCGTCGCCGTGGCTCCAGCCCAGGCGGGCCAGGTAGTTCACGATGGCATCGGCCAGATAGCCTTCATCGCGGTACTGCGTGACGGCTTTGGCGCCGTGGCGCTTGCTCATCTTCTCGCCCTGCTCGTTGAGCACGGTGGGCAGGTGGGCGTACACCGGGGGTTCCTGCCCCAAGGCGCGCAGGATGTTGATCTGGCGCGGGGTGTTGTTGACGTGGTCGTCGCCGCGGATCACATGGGTGATGCCCATGTCCATGTCGTCGACCACCACACAGAAATTGTAGGTGGGCGTGCCGTCGGGGCGGGCAATCACGAGGTCATCCAGCTCGTCGTTGCTGATCTCGATGCGGCCCTTGACCTTGTCGTCCCACACGACCGAACCGCCTTGCGGGTTCTTGAAGCGCAGCACGGGCTTGACGCCTTCGGGCACGGGCGGCAAGGTCTTGCCTGCTTCAGGCCGCCAGGTGCCGTCGTAACGCGGCTTTTCCTTGTTGGCCATCTGACGCTCACGCAGGGCGTCCAGCTCGGCGGTGGACATGTAGCAGGAATAGACCAGGCCCTTGTCCTGCATCTCCTGCAGCACGACCTTGTAGCGGTCCATGCGCTGCATCTGGTAGTACGGGCCCTCGTCGTGGTTCAGGCCCAGCCAGGCCATGCCTTCGAGGATGACGTCCACGGCTTCCTGCGACGAGCGCTCGACATCGGTGTCTTCGATGCGCAGGATGAACACGCCCTGGTTGGCGCGCGCAAAGGCCCAGGGATACAGGGCCGAACGGATGTTGCCCAGGTGGATGAAGCCCGTGGGAGACGGGGCAAAGCGGGTGCGAACTTGGCTCATACGTTCAATGTGTCCAGACCCCGGGCCAGATCGGCCTTGAGGTCGTCAATGTGTTCGAGGCCCACGGCCACGCGGATCATGCCTTGCGTGATGCCAGCGGCCAGGCGCTGGGCTTCGCTCAGGCGACCGTGCGAGGTGCTGGCCGGATGGGTGATGAGGGTCTTGGTGTCGCCCAGGTTCGAGGTGATCGAGCACAGACGGGTCTGGTCGATCGCATGGAACGCGGCCTGACGCAGACGCAGCGAGGCGTCGTCCAGACCCGCCGGGCCGGTGACGGTGATGGGCCCAGTCGCGGGCTTGGTGGTGAAGGACACCACGGCACCGCCGCAGCCGTTTTGCTGCGCCATGGCCAGCTCGTGCTGTGGATGGCTGGGCAAACCGGGGTAGTACACGGTGTCAACACCAGGTTGCTGCTCCAGCCACTGGGCCAGTTGCAGGGCATTGGCGCTTTGCGCGGCCATGCGGATGGACAGGGTTTCCAGCCCCTTGAGCACCACCCAGGCATTGAACGGCGACAGGGACATGCCAGCACCGCGCAAGGCGGCCATCAGCGGACCGTTGACGATGGCATCCGTGCCGCAGACGGCTCCGGCCAGCACACGCCCCTGCCCATCGAGGTATTTGGTGCCCGAGTGCACGATCAGGTCGGCACCCAGCTTGATGGGCTGTTGCAAGGCCGGCGTGCAAAAGCAGTTGTCCACGGCCAGCAAGGCACCCGCCGCATGGGCAATGTCTGCCAAGGCGCGGATATCGCAGACCTCGGTGAGCGGGTTGCTCGGCGTCTCGGCAAACAGCAGCTTGGTGTTGGGCTGCATGGCATCGCGCCACTGTTGCACATCGGTCTGCGACACGAAGGTCACCTGCACGCCGAACTTGCCGAACTGGTTCTGCAGCAGCGAGATGGTGGAGCCGAACACGCTGTGCGAGCACACCACATGGTCGCCCGACTTGAGCAAACCCATCAGCAGCAACAAGATGGCGCTCATGCCACTGGCGGTGGCGATGGCCGCTTCCGTGCCTTCCAGCGCCGCCAGCCGACGCTCGAACATCATCGTCGTCGGGTTGGTGAAGCGCGAGTAGACGAAAGCTTCTTCTTCGTTGGCAAAACGCGCCGCGGCCGTGGCGGCATCGGGGTGATTGAAGCTGCTGGTCAGGAACAGTGCTTCGGAGTTCTCGCCCCATTGCGTCGCGGGCAGGCCCTCACGCACCGCCAGCGTCTCGATGCGCGCATCGGCCGGCAGTTCCTTGCGGGGCAGCTTCTTCTTGGTATCAGACGAGGTCATCGGCACACTCCGCTCAACTCATTCTTCCTGCTGGCTTTGCAGGGCCAGACGCGAGTTGCTGGCATCGTCCTCACCCTTTTGCGACAGGCGTTGCGACTGGATGGCCGCAAAGTCTTCGACACTCACGTCGCCGGTGACGTACACGCCATCGAAGCACGAGGCTTCGAAGCCCTTGATGGCGGGGTTGAGCTTGCCCACGACCCGCTTCATCGCATCCACATCCTGGTAAATCAGGGCATCACAACCAATGATCTGGCGGATCTCTTCCGTCGTGCGGCCATGGGCCACCAGCTCGGCCGAGGTGGGCATGTCGATGCCGTACACATTGGGGAAGCGCACCGGGGGAGCTGCCGAGGCCAGGTAAACCTTGTTGGCGCCGGCCTCGCGGGCCATCTGCACGATTTCCTTGGACGTGGTGCCACGCACGATGGAGTCGTCGACCAGCAAGACATTGCGGCCCTTGAACTCCATGCCGATGGCATTGAGCTTCTGGCGCACCGACTTCTTGCGCACGCCCTGCCCCGGCATGATGAAGGTGCGGCCCACGTAGCGGTTCTTCACGAAACCTTCGCGATAGGGCTTGCCCAGCTTCTGCGCCAGCTGCATCGCCGAAGGACGGCTGGATTCAGGGATGGGAATGACCACATCGATTTCAGACGGCGGCATGGTCGAAATCACACGCTGTGCCAGCGTCTCACCCATTTCCAGGCGAGCCTGGTAGACCGAGACGCCATCCATGACCGAATCAGGACGCGCCAGGTACACGTACTCGAACATGCAGGGGTTGAGCACGGCATGGTCGGCACACTGCTCGGCGTGCACCACGCCGTCCAGGTCGATGAACAAGGCCTCGCCCGGCGCCACGTCGCGCACGAAGCGGTGGCTGGTGCCTTCCAGGGCCACGGACTCGCTGGCCAGCATGACTTCGCGACCATCGGGCAGCTCGGCCTCGCCGTAGCACAGCGGGCGGATGCCATAGGGATCGCGGAAGGCGACCATGCCGTAGCCGGCGATCAGGCAGATCACCGCATACGAGCCCTTGATGCGACGGTTGACAGCACGCACCGCCTGAAAAACGGCCGCAGGAGTCAGGGGCAGTTCGCGGCCCGCCAGTTCCAGCTCGTGCGCGAACACGTTGAGCAGCACCTCGGTGTCGCTGTCGGTGTTGAGGTGACGGCGGTCGATGGCGAACAGGTCCTCGCGCAGGGCGTGGGCATTGGTCAGGTTGCCGTTGTGCACCAGCACCAGGCCGAACGGCGCGTTCACGTAGAAGGGCTGCGCCTCTTCCTCGTTGAAGGCATTGCCGGCCGTCGGGTAACGCACCTGACCCAGGCCCACCGTGCCTGGCAGCGCACGCATGTTGCGGGTGCGGAACACGTCCTTCACCATGCCACGGGCCTTGTGCATGAAGAACTTGCGACCGTGCGCATCCGGTCCGGCCGTCACGATGCCCGCTGCATCCTGACCGCGATGTTGCAGCAGCAACAGCGCGTCATAGATCAACTGGTTGACGGGCGCCTTGGAAATCACACCAACGATGCCGCACATGGTTCACCTCTTCCGAAAAAAACAAAAACTCAAGTCGTATCAAGATTGCGCGGGCAGGAACTCGATCACCTGCTCGGGCAAGACGGGGCGAAGCCCCTGAAACACCATTTCCAGCCACTGAACCCCAGAGGAGGCCAGCCAGGGCTCCCACTGCGCCAGAGGGGTCGCCCGCACGACCGTCACGACAACCAGGGCCACCAGCACCCCACGCAGCAGGCCAAACGCGCCGCCAAAAAAGCGATCCGCCCCTCCGAGGCCGGATTCCTTGATCACCTGGGTCACTGCCCAGGTCAGCACCGCCCAGCCCAACCAGGTGGCGACGAACACCACCACCATGCCGGCCGCCGCGTTCATTTTGGAACCAGCGGCGCCCACGGGCACCCAGGCGCCCGCTTGCGGTCCGAACCACTGCGCCATGAAGTAGGCCACCGCCCACCCCAACAGCGCCATCACTTCCTTGATCAGGCCGCGCCAGATGCCCACCAGGGTGGACAGGCCCAAGCCGATCAACAACATGAGGTCAATCAACGACCACTCGCCTGACGTCACCGTGTTCACGCTGTCCATTCGGGATTCGATGTCGACGGATTCACAGCGTCAGTACCGCGCCGCCCAGGCCCGCCTTGCGCACGTTGGCCAACACCTTCTCGGCGTCCGCACGGTCGGCATAGGGGCCCAGGCGCACCCGGATGCGCGTCCCCTGGGGCGTCTTGACTTCCTGCGTGTAGGTCTTGAGGCCCAAGCGCTCCACCTTCATGCGCGCCTCGTGCGCCGTGATCCCGTCCGAAAACGCACCGACCTGCACCACAAAACGGGTCCCGTCGGCATCCACTACTTTGCTGGCCTTGGCCTCCACCTTGGGTTCAGGCTTGGGTTCGGGCTTAGGTTCGGCTTTCGGTTCCGGCTTGGCTTTGGGTTCGGGCTTAGGTTCGGCTTTGGGCTCGGCCTTGGGCTCAGGCTTCGGTACGGGCTTGTCCGACTGCGGTGCCGCGGGCGTCGAACGCACGGGCGGTGCCGTGCTGACAATCTCTTCTTCTACCTCTTCAGGCGCAGGCCGAACATCCTCAGGCGCAGGCACCTCGACCGGCACCTGAATCATGGCCACCTTGCCGGTGGCACCGACCTCAGCACGCCCCTCACCCGCGTCACCAGCCCGCACCATCTGAACGTCATGGGACATGGGACGAGGTTGCGTCTCGAACAACCAGGGGAATCCGATGATTCCAGCCCCTACCAGCACCACCATGCCAATCAGACGACGGCGAGCTCGCACCCGGGTGGCCTCGACATCCGAAGCGGACAAAGGGGGTTGCTCCGCCTCAGGCAAAGCCGAAGCGGCCTTGCCACGCAAGCGCTGGAGGAAGGAAGGCAAAGGCATGCTGATGGTTGGGTCAGGCTGGATGAATGGCGCGCAGGCTCGTTGGGTTATGCCTGCAGATGCGGCGCGTTGAGCTTGGGCAAGCCTTCGTGCAGCACCCCACCCACGGTGTAGAAAGAGCCGAAAACCACGATTCTATCCGTCGGGTCTGCACCTGCCAGGGCCGCGGTCAGTGCCGCCATGGGATCGGCATGGGTGCTCACAGTGGCTTTCGGGGCAGTGACCAGCGGACGCGCCGCCATGTCCGCTTCGATCACCTGCTGCAACTGGGCCGCCGTCGCCGCCCGGTCGGTGGGCAGGTCACAGCAATACCAGGCGTCCACCAGGGGCCGCAGACGGGTGACCATGCCGGTCAGGTCCTTGTCGGCCATCGCTCCCCACACCACATGGGTGCGCGGGAAGAAACCCATCTGATCCAGGTTGGCCGCCAGGGTCGCCGCCGCATGCGGGTTGTGCGCCACATCCAGGATCAAAGTGGGCTGCCCCGGAATGATCTGGAAGCGCCCCGGCAATTCCACCGTGGCCAGGCCCGTGCGCACGGCCTGCGCCGACACCGGCAAGCGGTTGCGCACCGCCTCCAGGGCCGCCAGCACGCCCGAGGCATTGAGCAACTGATTGGCCCCCCGAAGCGCCGGGTAGGCCATGCTGTTGAAACGCTTGCCACGACCACTCCACGACCACTGCTGACGGTCGCCCGCATAGTTGTGATCACGGCCAAACAACCACAGGTCGGCGCCCAGTTGCTGGGCCTGCTCGATGACGCTCTGCGGCGGCTGGGGGTCCGACACCACCACCGGGCGACCCGCACGCATGATGCCGGCTTTCTCGCGGCCAATGGCCTCACGGTCCGGCCCCAGGTAGTCCATGTGGTCCAGATCGATGCTGGTGATGATGGCGCAGTCGGTATCGATGACGTTGACGGCATCCAGGCGACCGCCCAGCCCCACTTCCAAGATCACCGCATCCAGCTCGCTGGACGCCAGCAGGCGCAAGATCGCCAGGGTGGTGAACTCGAAATACGTCAGGGCCGCATCACCCCGCGCCGCTTCGATGGCAGCAAAGTTCGGCACCAGGTCATCGGCCTTGACCAACTCGCCCATGATGCGGCAGCGCTCTTCGAAGTGGACCAGGTGGGGCGATCCGTACACCCCCACCCGGAACCCCGCCTTGAGCAAGATGCCTTCGAGCATGGCGCAGGTCGAGCCCTTGCCGTTGGTTCCCGCCACCGTGAACACCACCGGCGCGGTGCGCCCCTCGTCTTCCTGACCCAGCGGCGTGCCCAGCACCACCCCGGCCCGTGCCCACACCTCGGCCACACGCACCAGGGTCAGGTCGATGCCAGCAGGATGCAGGCGCTCGCAATGCGACAACCAGTCGTCCAGCGTGCGCAAAGCAGAAGATGAATCAGGCAGGTTCGGGGTCATGGGGCACACAGCTCAGTCGGAAACAAAACGGGCTGCAATCACCGCAGCCCGCCTGTCAAAGCCCGGCCGCCTGTGTGGCGTGCCCGGGCTGGGGATCATCAACGCATCACGCTCACGCCGACACGGCATCGGTCGGCAAACGCTGCAACATGGCCAGCTGACGGGCGATGTTCGCACGCAGTTCGCGGCGGTCCATGATCATGTCGACCGCGCCCTTTTGCATCAGAAACTCGGCGCGCTGGAAGCCTTCAGGCAGTTTCTCGCGCACAGTGTTCTCGATCACGCGTGGACCGGCAAAGCCGATCAGAGCCTTGGGCTCGGCGATCACGATGTCACCCACGAAAGCAAACGAGGCCGACACGCCACCCATGGTCGGGTCGGTCAGCACGCTGATGTAAGGCAGTTTGGCCTTGGCCAGACGGGTCAGGGCCGCGTTGGTCTTGGCCATCTGCATCAGGCTCAGCAGGCCTTCCTGCATCCGCGCGCCACCGGTGGCGGTGAAGGAAATGAACGGCACCTTCTGGTCCACGGCCGCTTCCACGCCGCGCACGAAGCGCTCACCCACCACGGAGCCCATCGAGCCGCCCATGAAATCGAACTCGAAGCAAGCCGCGATCAACGGGATGCTGTGCACCGAGCCGCCCATCACGATCAGGGCATCGGTCTCGCCTGTGGCTTCCATGCCCTGCTTCAGACGCTCGGGGTACTTGCGGCTGTCCTTGAACTTCAGGGCGTCGATGGGCAACACTTCCTGTCCCAGCTCATAGCGACCTTCGGCATCCAGGAAGGCATCCAGGCGAGCGCGGGCACCGATGCGGTGGTGATGCCCGCACTTGGGACACACGTTCACATTGGCTTCCAAGTCGTTCTTGTACAGAACGGTCTCGCAGGATGGGCACTTGATCCACAAGCCTTCCGGCACCGAACGTCGCTCGGACGGATCGGTCGGATGGATCTTGGGGGGCAACAGTTTTTCAAGCCAGCTCATGCTCAGGCTCCTTTCAGGGAATCGAGGGCCGCACGGATCTCGGCAATGAAATCGCGTCCGGCAGCCACCACGGTCTCGGGCGTCTGCGTCTCCAGCAACTGGACGATGCGCGAACCGATCACCACGGCGTCAGACACAGCGGCCACCGCTTTGGCGGTCTCTGCGTCACGGATACCAAAACCCACACCCACAGGCACGTTCACGTGCGCCTTGATGCGGGGCACCATGTCGGCCACTGCGGCGGTGTCCAGGTGCCCAGCACCGGTCACGCCCTTGAGCGACACGTAATACACATAACCGGCAGCAATGCGACCGACCGCGGCCATGCGCTCCTCGGTCGAGGTGGGGGCCAGCAGGAAAATCGGGGCCAAGTCGGCCGCCTTCATCTGGGCGGCAAAGGTTTCGCACTCTTCGGGCGGATAGTCCACCACCAGCACGCCATCCACGCCCGAAGCCTTGGCATCGCGCACGAAGCCGCCCACACCATGATGCTGGTCGTAGGCTTCAATGGGGTTGGCATAGCCCATCAGCACCACCGGCGTGATGGCGTTGCGGGCACGGAAGGCCTTCACATCGGCCAGCACGTGGGTCAACGAGATGCCCTTGGTCAGCGCACGCTCGGCGGCCTTCTGGATCACCGGGCCATCGGCCATGGGGTCAGAAAACGGCACGCCCAGCTCGATCACGTCGGCGCCGGCTTCGGCCATGGCCAGCATCAGATCGACGGTCTTCTCCGGATACGGGTCACCGCAGGTGATGAAGGGGATCAGGGCCTTGCGACCTTGCGCCTTCAGATCGGCAAAGGTCTGGTCGAGACGGGTCACGGTGCTCATGCCTGACCTCCCTTGACGGACTGACCACGGCACGAAGGGCGGCAGTAGAACTCGGCGCCGGTCAGGTCGGCCACGGTACCGATGTCCTTGTCGCCACGACCGGACAGGTTGACCAGGATGTGCTGATCGGGACGCATGGTGGCGGCCAGCTTCATGGCATAAGCGACGGCGTGGCTGGACTCCAGCGCGGGGATGATGCCCTCGGTGCGGCACAGACGGTGGAAGGCTTCGAGCGCTTCCTTGTCGGTGATGCCCACGTACTCGGCCCGACCGATGTCCTTGAGGTAGGCATGCTCGGGGCCGACGCCGGGGTAGTCCAAGCCCGCCGAGATCGAGTGCGTCTCGGTGATCTGGCCGTTGTCGTCCTGAAGCAGGTAGGTGCGGTTGCCATGCAGCACGCCCGGCACGCCCATTTGCAGCGACATGGAGTGCTTGCCGCTGGCCGCGCCCTCGCCCGCCGCTTCCACGCCGATCAGACGAACGGACTCATGCTCGATGTAGGGATAGAAAATACCCATGGCATTGCTGCCACCGCCCACACAAGCGATCACGGCGTCAGGCTGACGGCCAATGGCCAGAGGCATCTGCTGCAGACATTCTTCGCCAATGACAGCCTGGAAATCACGCACCATGGCCGGATACGGATGGGGGCCTGCCACCGTGCCGATGATGTAGAACGTGCTTTCGACGTTGGTGACCCAGTCGCGCATCGCTTCGTTGAGCGCATCCTTCAGGGTCTTGCTGCCGGACTCCACCGGCACCACCTTGGCACCCAGCAGGTGCATGCGGTAGACGTTGGGGGACTGGCGCTTGACGTCTTCCGCGCCCATGTACACCACGCACTCCATGCCGTAGCGGGCACAGATGGTGGCCGTGGCCACACCGTGCTGGCCGGCACCGGTTTCGGCGATGACACGGGGCTTGCCCATGCGCTTGGCCAGCAAGGCCTGGCCGATGGTGTTGTTGATCTTGTGCGCGCCGGTGTGGTTGAGGTCTTCGCGCTTGAGGTGGATCTGCGCGCCACCCAGTTCACGGCTCAGTCGATCGGCGTGATAAATGGGGCTGGGACGGCCCACGAAGTTGGCCAGTTCACGGCGGAACTCGGCCTTGAAGGCATCGTCATGGCGATAGTGTTCGTACACATCCTTGAGCTCATTGAGCGCATGGATCAGTGTCTCGGACACAAAGGTGCCGCCATAAGGGCCAAAGTGGCCGCGGGCGTCGGGCTGTTGATAATTCAGCATGTCACTCTCAAAGAACTCACCATGCGGAAAACCTGGGTCGCCCCAGGCCTTTCCGCGCTCATGCGGCTTCGGCTCATGACCGATCGGCCTCCCGCACGGCCTGACAGAACTGGCGCATCAGCCCGGCGTCCTTGAGGCCCTTGCCGACCTCGACCCCCGAACTGACATCCACGGCCCACGGCCGCACTGCCCTCACCCCCTCCGCCACATTGCCCGGGTGCAAACCACCCGAGAGGATCATGGGCCGAGAGAGCTGACGCGGCAGCAAAGACCAATCAAAGACCCGCCCGCCTCCACCATAGCCCTCGACATGGGCATCGACCAACATGGCCTGGGCAGAAGCGAACGACAGCGTGAAGTCTAACAAATCGAAACCGGGCGCCATGCGGGCAGCGCGGACATAGGGCCGCCCCACCGATTCGCACTGGGCGGGCGTCTCATCACCGTGAAACTGCAACAAGGCGTGGGGCACCGCGTCCAGGGCCGCCTGCACCAGCGAAGGCGACGCATTCACCAGCAACACCACCGGCGTCACGAAGGGGGGCAAACGGCGCGCCAGCACGCCTGCGCGCACGGCATCCACATACCGGGGGCTTTTGTCATAGAGCACCAGGCCAATGGCATCGGTTCCGGCCTCGACGGCGGCATCGACATCGGCCTCGCGGGTCAAGCCACAAATCTTGATGCGCGTGCGGTGGACAGAAGAAGGAGACATCCAGGAAGCAAGGGCCAGCGGCGACCCATCGGTGTCGAAGTCTGGATTGTCGCAAAAAAGCGTTCCGCCGCCCAGCCCTTGTCCTCAAACCCGAGAGATCAGACTGGCAACCAGTCCATGGCCGGCACGTGCTCGGGCAAGTTCCACTCAGGATCGTAGCGAGGACCCATGAAATACAAGCCGTCGGCCGAGAACGTCGGGGCGGCCACCTTGCGGTCGCGGGCCTCTCGCACCACGCGAACCCAGTCCGGCGGCTGAACGCCGGTGCCCACCATGATCAGACAACCCATGATGTTGCGGATCATGTGGTGCAGAAAGGCCTGCCCCTCGAAATCAAAGCGCCAATAGGCCGAGGTCCGGCCGGGCACCTGGCAGCGACGAATCTGGATGTCTCGCAGGTGCTTGACCGGCGTGGGCGACTGGCACATGGAAGATCGGAACGAGCTGAAATCGTGCTCGCCAAGCAAGTGGGCCGCAGCGGCCTGCATGGTCGACAGATCGAGAGGGCGAAACACCCAGCCCACCCGGCCCGACTCGAGCGCCGGACGAACCGGCGCTTCGAGCACGATGTAGGTGTAACGACGCCCCCGGGCGCTGTTGCGGGCATGGAATACTTTGGAGACCTCCACCGCCCATTGCACCGATACATCGGGCGGCAGGAAGGTGTTGGTGCCACGCACCCACGAGAATGGCTCACGGGACAGGTCGGTGTCGAGGTGCACGACCTGGTTGATGCCATGCACACCTGCGTCAGTGCGGCCCGCGCACATCACCTTGATAGGACGCACGGCGAACTTCGAGAGCGCCCCCTCCAGCATATCCTGCACCGTGCCGCCACCGGGCTGGCTTTGCCATCCCTTGTAGGCGCAGCCGAGGTAAGAAACGCCAAGGGCGACCCGCCGGGTCGCCCCTGTCAGCTCAGGGCTGTCAACGGCAGGTAGCGCGTGGGCGCCGCCTGCCGGGGTCACATCAGACATTGCACATCAACCCAGACTGTCCAGCATGGTTTGGGCACGGCTCTTGAGGCTGCCATCTTGCGCGTTGTCGACGACTTCCTGCAGCAACTCGCGGGCACCGTCAACGTCACCGATCTGTCGGAACTCCTGGGCCAGATCGAACTTGCGGGCCATCGGATCGGCGCTCAGGGGCGCATCGGCGATTGGCAACTGGTCCAGCTCTTCGTCGGTGACCAACGTGGACTTGGCCGGCGAAGGTGCATCCAGATCCAGTGTGATGTCACCCAGATCGAACGGCATGCTGCCAGACGGCGTCGGTTCGCTCACCTGCGCAGGTGCTGGTGCAGAGGAGACAGCCGGGACCTCGGGCAGATCGTCGATCGACAGGTCGAAGTCGATGTCACCCTTGTCGGCCTGCGCTGCGGGCTGGGCGATCTCGCCACTGGGCAAGGAGTCGAGATCCGGAAGTTCCAGGTCAGACAGGTGATCGCCATTTTGAACCTGCGGTGAGACCGAATCAGACACGCCATCCTGGTGCGAGTTGCGGCCGTTGGCATCAAGGTCAAGGTCAATCAACGCGTCTGCGGGTGCAGACTCGGTGTCACCCAGTCCAGGTGCGATCGAGTGCGGCACGGTGCTGGCACCCAGGAAATCAGGCGTAGCAGCTTCCACTGCGGCACCACCGCCAGGCTGCCCACCCGGCTGATACAGTGGGTTCTCAGGATCGATGCTCAGACCCAGCTCCTGGGTCTTGAGCCACTCCTCACCCACGCCATTCGTCAGAGCGAACAACTGCGTGGCAAGCGACTCATAGCCCTTGGTGTCACGGCGCTTGGCATACACCTCCAGCAGCTTCACACGCACTGCCAAGCGATCCGGCGTGCTGCGCAACGCTTCTTTGAGGATCTCCTCAGCTTGAAGGTCGCGGCCATAGGCCAGGTACACGTCGGCTTCGGCCACGGGATCGACGTCACCGATGGCATCGAGTTGGCTGAGCGAGTAGCTCATTGACGACGGACCGGCCGTGGCATCGCGGGTGTCCACGCGCTGACCACCACTGGCACCGAAGAACGAGTCCGGTTGCAGACGGCTTTCGAGGAAGGATGTCTCGCCCGTATCGGCGCGACGGCGCGAACGCAAGAACATGGCTGCACCGGCGAGCAGTGCCAAACCGGCCCCACCCGCGGCAAGCCACATGGGGTTGAGCGACGCCAGGAAACCTGGCTCGTCTTGCACCACGGCAGGCGGCACCGGTGCGACGTCCGGCTGCGAAGCAACGGCCACGGGGGCCATGACCTCAGAGGCCGCTTCGGCCACCGACGCAGCGTCAGAAGCCGCGCTGGCCACGAGTGCTGCAGCGCTGGCCGCCAGGTCGGCCGCACTGGCGGCAGACGCCGCCGCCGAAGCAGCGGCAGCAGCCTGCGAAGCGACCGTCGGGAGCGCGGGTGCAACCGGTTGACTGGCCGCAGCCACGGTGGATGCTTGCTCCTTGAGCTTGCGCAACTCATCGAGGTTTTTGGACAGCTCGGCCACACGGGTGCTGCTGTCCTGAGTCGCACGGGCCTTGGCCAGACGATCTTCGGCCGCCGAAGCTGCAGAGCTCACCGAGCCTTTGCTCAGCGTGAGCTTATCGGGCGTCGGAGCTGCGGCTTGCTTGCGATCCTGCACCTCGGCCTCGACCTTGCCCTTGGCCTGACGCTGAACTTGCGTGGTGGCCTCAACGCCCACGGCACCGGCGAGTCGCTGGCGATAGGTGGCGAAATCAGCGCTCTGAGCCACGATGAACTGGCGTGCCTCGTTAGGGGACACCGCTTTCACCTGCTCGTTGGACGGCAAGGTGAGCACTGCGCCAGAGCGCAGGCGGTTCATGTTGTTGCCCTGGAAGGCACCCGGGTTCTGGCGGTACAGCCCAACCAGCATCTGGTCAAGGGACACGCCACTGGGCAAATTCCGGCTGGCAATGCTGGAGAGCGTGTCCCCGCGACGCACCGCCACAGAGTCTCTGTCAGCGGCCTTGGCCACCGGTGCCGGACGCGGCGCCGGCGTGGCGCGGGCCACGGGCGCTTGAGCCTCAGGCTGGCGCTCTGGGCTCGGACGCGATGGCCTCAAGGCAGGCGACGGGGTTGCCGCCATCGGCGCAGGTGGCACACTCATCATCGGCGCAGTGGGCTGGGCCACCGAGCGCATGGAAGGCGGATCAAACAAGAGCGTGTACTCGCGCACCAGACGCCCGGCCGACCAACCCAGATCGAGGATCACGTCAACAAAAGGTTCCTGAACGGGACGATCGCTGGAAATGCGCAAATATGGCCGGCCATCGGCACGGCGCTGCAACACGATGTTGGCACCGGACAGCACCGCGTTGTAATCCACCCCCGCAGCGCGATAGGTTTCAGGTGAAGCCACGCGCACCTGCAGGGTGGCACTCTCCTCTGGATTGAGGCTGTTGATATCGATTTCGGCGCGCAAAGGCTCGCCCAAAGCCGACTTCACGCTCAGCTTGCCGAGGCCGAGGGCCGAAGCAGAGATGGGCAAGGCAGACAGAACTGCCACAGCGGCTGCAACAGCAACCCGATTCAGGGCGAAACGCCCCACGGACAACGAATGATCTTTCAAGGCGTCTCCCAACTCGTCACGCGGCGGTCTGTTGACCTCGGAGGTATCCGGACCTGAACGAGGTCCCAAGATACATCACACCTGCGGACTGTACGCAGCGAAAACACAATAGCAGCATGCACATATCGTGACAAGCTCATGCAAATACTGATCGCGCTGTAAGTCACAGGGTTACCCAGATACCTGCGCGACTTTCATTTGCCAGATTGTCGCCGGGTCACAACAGGGTTTTCTGCGCCACCATGTGACAAAAGGTTTCAAAACCCAATAAAAACGGGGCCCACAGGCCCCGTGTGATCTCGATGCGACAGTATCAGCGCTCGATCAGGATGCGCAGCATGCGGCGCAGAGGCTCGGCGGCGCCCCACAGCAACTGGTCGCCAATGGTGAACGCGCCGACGTATTCCGGCCCCATGGCCAGTTTGCGGATGCGACCCACCGGGATCGTCAGGGTGCCGGTCACAGCCACCGGGGTCAGGTCCTTGATGGTGGCCTCGCGGGTGTTGGGCACCACCTTGGCCCAGGGATTGTCGGCCGCGATCATGGCCTCGATCTCCTCGATCGACACGTCCTTCTTGAGCTTGAAGGTCAGAGCCTGGCTGTGGCAGCGCATGGCGCCGATGCGCACGCAGAAGCCATCCACTGGCACGGCCGGCGAACCAAACCCTTCGCCCTGCCCCAGGATCTTGTTCGTTTCGGCCATGCCCTTCCACTCTTCCTTGGACTGGCCATTGCCCAGATCCTTGTCGATCCAGGGGATGAGCGAGCCACCCAGGGGCGCGCCAAAGTTGGCGGTCTCGGCCGCGGTCAGGGCGCGTTGCTTGGTGATGATCTTGCGATCGATCTCCAGAATGGCGCTCTTAGGGTCGTCCAGCAAGGCCTTGACCTCGGCATTCAGGGTGCCGAACTGGGTCAGCAACTCACGCATGTGCTGGGCGCCGCCGCCGGATGCAGCCTGGTAGGTCTGGGTGGACATCCACTCGACCAGACCGGCCTTGTACAGCGCACCCACGCCGATCAACATGCAGCTGACTGTGCAGTTGCCGCCGATCCAGTTCTTGCCGCCGTTGGCCAAGCTGTTCTGGATCACGGGCATGTTGACCGGGTCCAGAACGATGACGGCGTCGTCCTGCATGCGCAGGGTCGATGCCGCGTCGATCCAGTGACCATTCCAGCCGGTGGCGCGCAGCTTGCCGAACACCTCGGTGGTGTAGTCACCGCCCTGCGCCGTGATGATGATGTCGCAGCGCTTGAGTTCGTTGATGTCGTAGGCGTCCTTGAGGGTCTTCTCGTTCTTGGCCACGGACGGTGCGGCACCGCCAGCGTTCGAAGTCGAGAAGAACAGGGGCTCGAAGTGATCGAAATCACCTTCGGCCTGCATGCGGTCCATCAGGACGGAGCCGACCATGCCGCGCCAGCCCACCAAACCAACCAGAGTCGTAGCCATTTTCTATCCTCTTTTACTGAATCTGTGACGAGCAGCCCGAGGCTCAGCCTTGGGCCTTGAGCGCGGCCAGCACGGCCTCACCCATCTCGGTCGTGCCGACCTTCTGCGTGCCTTCGCTGAAGATGTCGGGGGTGCGCAAACCTTGCTCCAGCACGCTCTGCACGGCGCGTTCGATGCGGCTGGCGGCCTCTTCCTGGTTCAGGCTGAAGCGCAGCATCATGGCGGCACTCAGGATGGTAGCCAAGGGGTTGGCCACGCCCTTGCCGGCGATGTCGGGGGCCGAGCCATGGCTGGGCTCGTACAGTCCCTGCCCCTTGGCGTTCAGGGAGGCCGAAGGCAGCATGCCGATCGAGCCGGTCAGCATGGCCGCCACGTCAGACAGGATGTCACCAAACAGGTTGCCGGTAAAGAGCACGTCGAACTTCTTGGGGGCCTTGACCAGTTGCATCGCGGCGTTGTCCACATACATGTGGTCCAGCTCGATGTCCGGGTACTGGGCGTGCACCTCGGTGACGACGTCTTTCCAGAACTGGAAGGTTTCCAGCACGTTGGCCTTGTCGACACTGGTCACACGCTTGTTGCGCTTGCGCGCGGCCTGGAAAGCCACGTGGGCGATACGCTCGATCTCCGGGCGCGTGTAGCGCATGGTGTCGAAGCCCTCTTCCGCGCCCTTGAACTCGCCATCGGGTGCGACACGGCGCCCCCGTGGCTGACCGAAGTACACGTCGCCGGTCAGCTCGCGGATGATGAGGATGTCCAGGCCGGCCACCAGCTCGGGCTTGAGGCTGGAGGCGTGGGTCAGCTGGGGGTAGCAGATGGCCGGACGGAAGTTGGCGAACAGGCCCATGTTCTTGCGCAGACCCAGGATGGCCTGCTCCGGACGCAGATGGCGTTCGAGCTTGTCGTATTTCCAGTCACCCACGGCGCCGAACAGCACGGCGTCGGATTCCATGGCCAGTTTCAAGGTGTGCTCAGGCAGCGGGTGGCCGTGGGCGTCGAAGGCGGCGCCCCCGACCTTGGCCTCGTCCAGCTGGAATGGCAGGTCCAGGACCTTGAGCACCTTCACCGCCTCGGCGACGATCTCGGTACCGATGCCGTCACCCGGCAGAACTGCAATCTTCATGACCATGTTGGAATCTCAGCGGGAAAAGGAAATTAGACGATGCGGTTGTTCAACCAGGGCTTCTGCGCCAGACGCTCGGCTTCAAAGGCCTTGATCTTGTCGGCGTGCTGCAGGGTCAGACCGATGTCATCGAAGCCGTTGAGCAGGCAGTACTTACGGAAAGGCTGCACGTCAAAAGGCAACTCGACCCCATCGGGCTTGACCACGACCTGACGCTCGAGGTCGATGGTGAGCTGATAGCCAGGGAATGCCACCACTTCGTTGAACAACTGGTCCACCTGCAGCTCGCTCAGTTGAATCGGCAGCAGGCCGTTCTTGAAGCTGTTGTTGAAGAAGATGTCAGCGAAGCTGGGGGCGATGATGGCGCGAAAACCATACTGGTCGAGCGCCCAGGGTGCGTGCTCACGGCTGGAGCCGCAACCGAAGTTCTTGCGTGCCAGCAGCACCGATGCGCCTTGGTAGCGGGGCTGGTTCAACACGAAGTCAGGGTTGGGCTTGCGGGTTGCCGGGTCCTGGCCGGGCTCGCCCGCGTCCAGATAGCGCCATTCGTCGAACAGGTTGGGGCCAAAGCCCGTGCGCTTGATCGACTTCAGGAACTGCTTGGGGATGATCGCGTCGGTATCGACGTTTTCCCGGTCCATCGGGGCGACGAGCCCCTTGTGAATGCGGAATGCTTGCATGGTGTGTGCTTACTTGGCAGCGCCAGAGATGACCGAACCGGCCTTTTCGATGTCCTGACCCAGGCCTTGCACCGTGTTGCAGGCCGTCAGGCCGAGCACGGACAAAGCCACCAGTGCGGAAACAATCAGACGTGTCATGTGCGGACTCTTTTGTGACTCAGACGGTTGACAGGGATCAGGCGATGCGACGGACATCCACGAAGTGGCCCGTCATCGCGGCGGCGGCGGCCATGGCGGGGCTGACCAGGTGGGTGCGACCACCGGCGCCTTGACGGCCTTCGAAGTTGCGGTTGCTGGTGGAGGCGCAGCGTTCACCGGGCTCCAAGCGGTCGGCGTTCATGGCCAGACACATGGAACAACCCGGCTCACGCCATTCGAAACCGGCAGCCTTGAAGATCTGGTCGAGGCCTTCGCGCTCAGCCTGTTCCTTGACCAGGCCCGAACCGGGCACGACCAAGGCCAGCTTCACGTTCGATGCAATGCGGCCACCGATCTTCTTGACCACGGCAGCGGCCTCGCGCATGTCTTCGATGCGGCTGTTGGTGCACGAACCGATGAAGACCTTGTCGATGTGGATGTCGCTGATGGCCTTGTTGGGCTCCAGCGCCATGTACTGCAGCGCACGTTCCATGGCCGAACGCTTGACGGGATCCTTTTCCTTGTCGGGATCGGGCACACGGTCTTCAATGGACAGCACCATCTCGGGCGAGGTGCCCCAGCTGACCTGCGGCTTGATCTGGGCAGCGTCCAGCTCGACGAGGGTGTCGAACACGGCATCCGGATCGGAGTGCAGCGTACGCCAGTAGGCGATGGCCTGCTCCAGCTCTACGCCCTTGGGGCTGAAGGGGCGGTTCTGCACATAGTTGATGGTGGTCTCGTCCACCGCCACCAGACCCGCGCGCGCGCCCGCCTCGATGGCCATGTTGCAGATGGTCATGCGGCCTTCCATGCTGAGGGCACGGATGGCGCTGCCAGCGAACTCGATGGTGTAGCCCGTGCCGCCTGCCGTGCCGATCTTGCCGATGATGGCCAGCACGATGTCCTTGGCGGTGCAACCCTTGGTCAAGGTGCCCTCGACCTTGATCAGCATGTTCTTGGCCTTCTTGGCCAGCAGTGTCTGGGTGGCGAGCACGTGCTCGACTTCTGACGTGCCGATGCCGTGGGCCAGCGCACCGAAGGCGCCGTGGGTAGAAGTGTGGCTGTCGCCGCACACCACGGTCATGCCGGGCAGCGTGGCGCCCTGCTCCGGGCCGATCACGTGGACGATGCCCTGGCGCTTGTCACCCATCTTGAACTGGGTGATGCCGACGCGGTCGCAGTTCTGGTCGAGCGTGTCGACCTGCAGCTTGGAGATCGGATCCTTGATGCCTTCACTGCGATCGGTGGTGGGCACGTTGTGGTCGCTCACCGCCAGGTTGGCCGACAGGCGCCACACCTTGCGGCCGGCGATGTCCAGCCCTTCAAACGCCTGCGGACTGGTGACTTCGTGCACCAGATGGCGGTCGATGTAGAGGGTGGCGGTGCCATCTTCTTCCGTGTGGACGACGTGCTCGTCCCAGATCTTGTCGTAGAGGGTGCGTCCCATGGTGCTTCTTGCGCAAAGGGGCTGGTCGGCCCTGGGGTGGGGAAAGATGACGATTTTAAGGCAGGACGGGGGAATTACCCCATGAACGCCGGGCGCTTTCACGGCCTGCTTTGCTTCGATGGAAACAGAAATGAAAAAACCCCGGCCAAGCCGGGGTTTCGAGCGTCACATCAAGTGATCAGATCGTGCGATCAGATCAGCTCAGATCAGCGCTGCGCCAGGGGCTTGACGTCGCGCTTGTCCGCGCCAACGAACAGCTGACGGGGGCGGCCGATCTTGTACTCAGGGTCGCCGATCATTTCGTTCAGCTGAGCGATCCAGCCCACGGTACGTGCCAGGGCGAAGATGGCGGTGAACAGCTGCACGGGGATGCCGATGGCGCGCTGGACGATGCCGGAGTAGAAGTCGACGTTCGGGTACAGCTTGCGCGACACGAAGTAGTCGTCTTCCAGGGCGATCTTTTCCAGGGCCATAGCCAGCTTGAACAGCGGGTCGTTTTGCAGGCCCAGCTCGTTCAACACTTCGTGGCAGGTTTCACGCATCAGCTTGGCGCGCGGGTCGTAGTTCTTGTACACGCGGTGACCAAAGCCCATCAGCTTGGTGCCGGAGTTCTTGTCCTTGACCTCGGCGATGAACTCGCCAATCTTCTCGACGCCGCCCTTGCGCTGGATTTCTTCCAGCATGTTGAGCGCAGCTTCGTTGGCGCCACCGTGAGCGGGACCCCACAGGCAGGCCACGCCAGCGGCGATGGCCGCAAACGGGTTGGTGCCTGACGAGCCGCACAGGCGCACGGTCGAGGTGGAGGCGTTTTGCTCGTGGTCAGCGTGCAGGATGAAGATGCGGTCCATGGCGCGAACCAGGACTTCGTTGACCTTGTAGTCTTCGCACGGGGTGGCGAACATCATGCGCATGAAGTTCTCGGTGTACGAGAGGTCGTTGCGCGGGTAGATGTAAGGCTGGCCGACCGAGTACTTGTACGCCATGGCCACCAGGGTGGGCATCTTGGCGATCAGGCGGATGGCCGCGATCTGACGGTGCTCGGGGTTATTGATGTCGGTGCTGTCGTGGTAGAAAGCCGACAGGGCGCCGACCAGACCGGTCATGACGGCCATCGGGTGAGCGTCACGGCGGAAGCCACGCAGGAAGAACTGCATCTGCTCGTTGACCATGGTGTGCTGGGACACCGTATTGGAGAACTCGCTCTTTTGCTGTGCGTTGGGCAGTTCGCCGTTCAGCAGCAGGTAGCAGGTTTCCAGGAAGTCACAGTTGGTGGCCAGCTGCTCGATGGGGTAGCCGCGGTACAGCAGCTCACCCTTGTCACCGTCGATGTAGGTGATCTTGGAGTTGCACGATGCTGTGGACAGGAAGCCAGGGTCGTAGGTGAACTTGCCGGTCTGGCCGTACAGCTTGCGGATGTCAATAACATCCGGGCCGACAGTACCCTTGTAGATCGGCAGTTCCATACTGGGGCTGCCGTCAGAAAACGACAGGGTGGCTTTCACGTCGGACGGGGTCATGAGCACTCCTAAGGGATCGGTCTTGTGTGGAAAGAGGTCTTGGACAGGGGAATCCCGAGTCCGGTTTACGGTCCTCACCAGGTTCCCGAGGCCGGCAGGCTATCGGGTTCCCGGTTTGGATTACGCCTTGGCAACTCGCATCATGGACAGCACCTGCACGACTTCTGGCTTGAGTAGATCACCGTGCGGCTCTTTGCGAGCCAACAGGAGATCCAGCAGGTCATTGTCGGACAGCTCCATCAATTCGAGCAAGCCCTGCACCAAGGGCGTGGTCAGGTTCTCGCCGTGGCGCTCGAAAAACTTGTCGATGAACAAGTCGTTTTCGAGCAGACCCCGACGACAGCGCCAGCGGATCCTACGCAGCACATCCGGGTCAGGCGTGAGATCGGTGGAAACAGGAGCTTGGGTCATCGGGGCAGGCCAGGAAACGCAGACGGTTCAGGAAAGTCAGATCAACAGGATCAAACGGCGCGCTTGACCATCAGTTCCTTGATCTTGCCAATGGCCTTCGTGGGGTTGAGGCCCTTCGGGCACACGTCCACGCAGTTCATGATGGTGTGGCAACGGAACAGACGGTACGGGTCTTCCAGGTTGTCCAGGCGAGCCGAGGTGGCCTGATCGCGGCTGTCCGCGATGAAGCGGTAGGCCTGCAACAGACCGGCGGGGCCCACGAACTTGTCGGGGTTCCACCAGAAGCTCGGGCAGCTGGTCGAGCAGCTGGCGCACAGGATGCACTCGTACAGGCCGTCGAGCTCTTCGCGCTCTTCGGGCGACTGCAGGCGCTCCTTGTCGGGCAGCGGCGTGTCGTTGATCAGGTAGGGCTTGATCGAGTCGTACTGCTTGAAGAACTGGGTCATGTCCACGTACAGGTCGCGGATGACCGGCAGGCCCGGCAACGGCTTGAGCACGATGGTGCCCGGCAGCGTGCGCATGTTGGTCAGGCAGGCCAGACCGTTCTTGCCGTTGATGTTCATCGCGTCGGAACCGCACACGCCTTCACGGCAGGAGCGGCGGAACGAGATGGTGGGGTCGACCTTCTTGAGCTTGACCAGGGCGTCCAGCAGCATGCGTTCGTTGCCGTCGAGTTCGATCTCGATGGTCTGCATGTAAGGCTTGACGTCCTTATCAGGATCGTAGCGGTAGATCTGGAAAATGCGCTTTTGGCTCATGGTGAATTCCTAATGACGTGTCGCTGACGATCAGAACGTACGGGCCTTGGGCGGAACGGATTCCGCCGTCAGGGGCTGCAGATTGACCGGCTTGTAATCCAGGCGGCTGCCTTCGGAGTACCACAGCGAGTGACGCATCCAGTTGGCATCGTCACGATCAGGGAAGTCGTCGTGCGCGTGGGCGCCACGGCTTTCCTTGCGGGCTGCGGCGGCCACCATGGTGGCTTGGGCGGCTTCGATCAGGTTTTCGACTTCCAGCGCTTCGACACGGGCAGTGTTGAAGACCTTGGAGTTGTCCTTCAGGCCGATGCTGGCGACGCGCTCACGCACGGCAGCGATCTTCTTGACGCCTTCGTCCATGATGGCTTGCGTGCGGAACACGCCAGCGTGGGTCTGCATGGTCGAGCGGATGTCGTTGGCCACGTCTTGCGAGTACTCGCCGTTCTTGGCCGAGTCCAGGCGTGCCAGGCGTGCCAGGGTCTTGTCGGCAGCGTCCTTGGGCAGGGGCTTGTGGCTCTTGGTCTTGAGGTTGAAGTCGACGATGTGGTTGCCCGCAGCGCGACCGAACACGACCAGGTCGAGCAGGGAGTTGGTGCCCAGACGGTTGGCGCCGTGCACCGACACGCAGGAGCACTCACCCACAGCGTACAGACCGTTGATGATGTCGTTGTGCTTGCCGTTGGCCGGGATCACGACCTGACCATGGACGTTCGTCGGGATGCCACCCATCTGGTAGTGAATGGTCGGGACCACAGGAATGGATTCCTTGGTGATGTCGACGTTGGCAAAGTTGTGACCGATTTCTTCCACCGAAGGCAGACGCTTGCGGATGGTTTCGGCACCCAGGTGGGTCATGTCCAGCAGGATGTAGTCCTTGTTGGGGCCACAGCCACGGCCTTCCTTGATTTCCTGGTCCATCGAGCGGGACACGAAGTCACGCGGGGCCAGATCCTTCAGGGTCGGGGCGTAACGCTCCATGAAACGCTCACCATTGCTGTTGCGCAAGATCGCGCCTTCGCCACGGCAGCCTTCGGTCAGCAGCACGCCCGCGCCGGCCACGCCGGTGGGGTGGAACTGCCAGAATTCCATGTCTTCCAGGGGGATACCAGCGCGTGCTGCCATGCCCAGGCCGTCGCCGGTGTTGATGAAGGCGTTGGTGGAAGCCTGGTAGATGCGGCCGGCACCACCGGTGGCCAGCAGCACGGTCTTGGCGTGCAGCACATGTACTTCGCCGGTTTCCATTTCCAGCGCGGTCACGCCCACGGCGTCGCCTTCGGCATCACGGATGATGTCCAGGGCCATCCATTCCACGAAGAACTGGGTGCGGGCCTTGACGTTCTGCTGGTACAGGGTGTGCAGCAGGGCGTGGCCGGTACGGTCAGCGGCAGCACAAGCGCGTTGCACGGGCTTTTCACCGTAGTTGGCGGTGTGACCACCGAACGGACGCTGGTAGATGGTGCCGTCGGCGTTGCGGTCGAACGGCATGCCGAAGTGTTCCAGCTCGTACACCACCTTGGGTGCTTCACGGCACATGAACTCGATGGCGTCCTGGTCGCCCAGCCAGTCGGAGCCCTTGATGGTGTCGTAGAAGTGATAGTGCCAGTTGTCTTCGGACATGTTGCCCAGAGACGCACCGATACCGCCCTGAGCGGCCACCGTGTGCGAACGGGTGGGGAAGACCTTGGACAGCACGGCCACGTTCAGGCCAGCCAGGGACAGTTGCAGAGACGCGCGCATGCCGGAGCCGCCGGCTCCCACGATCACGACGTCAAACTTGCGGGTAGGAAGAGAAGAGGTAGCGCTCATTTTTTACAGTCTCCACAGCACTTGGATGGCCCAGCCGGCACAACCCACGAGCCAAACGATGGCAAACACATACAGGCTCAAGCGGATGCTGACCGGCTTGATGTAGTCCATGAAGATCTCGCGCACGCCCACCCACACGTGGTAGAGCATGGCCAGGATGACCACGAAGGTCAGCGTCTTCATCCACTGCGACGAGAAGATGCCCGCCCAGCTGTCGTAGCCCAGAGGGCCGCCAAAAATGACTTGGGCCAGCAGCACGATGGTGAACAGTGCCATCAGCACAGCCGTGACGCGCTGCGCCAGCCAGTCGCGCAGACCGTAATGCGCACCGGTCACGATGCGCTTGGTTCCGTAGTTTTGAGACATGGTTGTTGTTTCCTGCAGTCGGGACGTGGGGATCAGAACAGGCCGAAGAGCTTCGCGGCCAGCACCACAGTCAAGCCCGTGCTCAGCACCAGGGTGGTGACAGCGGTCGACTTGCCCGCTTGTTTGGAGTAGGAGTGCGTCACTTCCATCAGCAGGTGGCGCATGCCGGCGGTGAAGTGGGTCAGGTAAGCCCAGATCAGTGCCAGGGCGATGAGCTTGAAGAACCAGCCGGGGATCGCGCCGTCGGCACAACCGACGGTGAACACCGAGGTGAAGGACTCATACGAGATCTCAGACGTCACGGAGGCGTCGAACATCCAGATGATGAAGGGCATCAGCAGGAACATCAGTGCGCCGCTGATCCGGTGCAGGATCGAGACGATCCCTGCCAGAGGCAAACGGTAGGTGACGATGTCACTCACGTGGATGTTCCGGTAGACGGGGCGTGGGGTTTTCGCGTTGTCAGCCATGTTGTAAGGGCTCCTGCCGAGCGTCAAAAATCTGTCAAGGAAAGCGAGGATTTTAGGGCAATCCCCAGCCCGACGTTTTCACGTTGTTATCTGCCAGCCTGAGACAAGCACACAACAAGACGCAAAAGGGGTACACGATCTGCCTGTCAACTCAGCTCGTTTCGGTAGTAGTGACGGTCTGTGCGGTAGAGGCCGCGACGCAATTCGACGGGTTGGTCACCGTAGGTGAAGGACAGGCGCTCGACGCTCAACAGCGGACTGCCCACCTCGACCTGCAGCACACCAGCCACCGACGCATCGGCGACCACCGCACGGATTTTCTCTTCGGCGCGGATCATGCGCACACCGAACTCGGACTCGAAAAGACCGTACATCGGCCCTTGGTATTGGCTCAGACGGTCTGCCGTCAGGCCCTTGAAAAGGTGGCCGGGCAGCCAGATGTCATCCAGCACGACGGGCTGGCCGGCAAAATGCAGCACCCGGCGAACCTCGACCACCATGTCGCCGGATTTGAGTTGCAGCGCGCGTGCCACATCGGCCGGCGCACGCAGGCGACGGCAGTCCAGGAATTCGCGACGCGAGGCGTCGGGGGACTGATCGGGGTGATCGGGCGCGAGGCGCAAAAAGCGGAACTGCACCTGCTCTTCGGCATGGGTGGCCACAAAGGTGCCCTTGCCCTGTCGACGCATGAGGAGGTTTTCAGCCGCGAGTTCGTCAACCGCCTTGCGCACCGTGCCCTGGCTGACCTTGAAGCGAGCTGCCAGCTCGAGCTCGCTCGGGATGGCCTCACCTGGACGCCATTCGCCGGCCTGCAGACTGCGCAGGATGAGGGCCTTGATTTGCTGGTACAGCGGGCTGAAGGACGGGCCGGCTGCACCTGTGCCCGCGCCGGTCGACGACAAGGCGTCGGGCGATGGAGCGGAGGGCGGAGGGGTCACCACAGCGTCAAGGTCTCGGTTGTCGATCGGGGTATGATCGTTGGTTGGTGTCGGCCAGCATGGATGAACGCTGACCGCTCGCCATTGCACCACAACTGCCTGCCAAAGTCCACAAGTAGCTAAAAGATATCTTATATAAGACATCAGACCCTTGGCAAAGCGCGGTGATCTGTGCATACACGGCTGCGCGACGCTACACTTGTGGGTTTTCCATCAAACCGCCCTCACTCTTTCGGAGTTGCATATGAGCAAAGCACCCGTTCGCGTCGCCGTCACCGGCGCCGCTGGCCAAATTGGTTACGCCCTCCTGTTCCGCATCGCCTCTGGCGAAATGCTGGGCAAGGACCAGCCCGTGATCCTGCAACTGCTGGAAATCCCCGACGAGAAGGCCCAGAATGCGCTGAAGGGCGTGATCATGGAGCTGGAAGACTGCGCGTTCCCGCTGCTGGCCGGTATCGAAGCCCACTCCGATCCGATGACCGCCTTCAAGGACACCGACTACGCTTTGCTGGTTGGTGCACGTCCTCGCGGCCCAGGCATGGAGCGCGCTGACCTGCTGGCTGCCAACGCCCAGATCTTCACCGCTCAGGGCAAGGCTCTGAACGCTGTCGCTTCGCGCAATGTGAAGGTGCTGGTTGTCGGCAACCCCGCCAACACCAATGCCTACATCGCCATGAAGTCGGCTCCGGACCTGCCGGCCAAGAACTTCACCGCCATGCTGCGCCTGGACCACAACCGCGCTGCTTCGCAACTGGCTGCCAAGGCTGGTTTCAAGGTTGGCGACATCCGCAAGCTGACGGTTTGGGGCAACCACTCGCCCACCATGTACGCTGACTACCGTTTCGCCACGGTGAACGGCAAGTCCGTCAAGGAAACCATCAACGACCAGGACTGGAACGCCAACGTGTTCCTGCCGACCGTCGGCAAGCGTGGCGCCGCCATCATCGCCGCTCGCGGCCTGTCGTCGGCTGCTTCGGCTGCCAACGCCGCCATCGACCACATGCGCGACTGGGCCCTGGGCTCGAACGGCGAATGGGTCACCATGGGCGTGCCTTCGAACGGCGAGTACGGCATCCCTGCCGGCATCGTGTTCGGCTTCCCCGTCACGACCACGCCTGACGGCGAGTACAAGATCGTCGACGGCCTGGAAATCGATGCCTTCTCGCAAGAGTGCATCAACAAGACCCTGGCCGAACTGCAAGGCGAGCAAGACGGCGTCAAGCACCTGCTGTAATCACACTGCGTGAGACCTTTGCCATTCGGCGCGTGCCGGATAGGGCAAGGTAGATCACAATCAAAGCTGGCGGCCTTCGGGTCGGCCAGCTTTTTTTTCGTGATGCGCGCTCACACCCTGGGCGATGCGGCACGCGTAAGGAACACACCATGTCCACCCTGAGCACCATTCACCCTCGTCAGGCGCTGTTTGGCAGCGAGACCCTGCCTGCGACGCTCCCCGTTTGCGACCATTACTCCGGCGTGGAGGCGCGCATGCGCAAGAGCCTGATGCTGCAGGCCGAGATGGCCGAGGCCGGCCATGGCCGTGCCGTGTTCGATGTGACGCTGGATTTGGAAGATGGCGCCCCGGTGGGTGGAGAGCATGAACAAGCGCTGCTGGTGGCCGAGTTGATCGACAGCCCGCAGAACGTGTGCGACCGGGTGGGAGTACGTGTGCATGACCCGCGTCATCGCCGTTTTGAGGACGATGTGGACACCTTGATCCAGGCAGCAGGCCAGCGACTGGCCTACATCATGGTGCCCAAGCTGGCCGATGTGGCCGATGCGCAGCGCGCCATTGACACGATCAAAGCCGCCCGAGTGCGGCATGGCGTAGAGCGGATCGTGCCTGTGCACGGCCTGATCGAGACGCTGAAGGCGGTGCAGCAGGTGGACGAGATCGCCGCTCTGCCCGGCTTGGAGTCGCTGTCGTTCGGGCTGATGGATTTCGTGTCCGAGCACCGGGGGGCGATTCCGGCGTCGGGCATGAGCGTAACGGGGCAATTCAGTCACCCGCTGGTGATGCAGGCGAAGCTGAAGATTGCAGCGGCTTGCCACGCGGCGCGCCTCACACCCTCGCATTGCGTGGTGACGGAGTTCAAGGACAAGCGCGCGCTGGGCAAGGCGGCCGAGCGGGCCTGTCGGGAGCTGGGTTACACACGGATGTGGAGCATCCACCCCGACCAGATTCCGGTGATCATTGAGGCGTTTGCGCCGGTGTCGGCCGAGGTGGACGATGCGGTGGAGATCTTGATGGCCGCTCAGGCCGCACATTGGGCGCCGACCTCGTACCACGGGGTGTTGCATGACCGGGCCAGCTACCGTCATTACTGGCATGTGCTGGAGCGTGCCTGGTTGACCGGGCAGCCTCTGCCGGCCGACACGGAAGCAGCTTTTTTTGCCGCAGAGGCTTGAGGCCGGTGGACACTTTGCTGCTGGAGGGCTCGGAGGTGCGGGCGGTGCGCTGGGAGGCACGCGATGTCCCGGGAGGCAGCACGGTGTGCGTCGAGTTTGCGGCCGCTTGCGTGCGTCGTGATCCGGTGGATGCCCCTGGTGGAGCGAGCGTCCGTCGCGACAGCGTCTGGGGCAATGTGACCGCCCTGACGCTGCGTTTGAGCGGCGTGATGAGCGCGCCCGATGTGGGCGCTTCGGAGTTCAGTCTGGATGGCACTCTGGGTGAGGCGATAGGCACCCTGTCAGGCGGCGAGGTGCGGCAGGCCGCGCAGATGTGGCGCGCCCTGCCCTTGCCTTGCCATGTGAGCGGGCCGGTGACGCTGAGCCTGCGGTTTCGGGCTGGGCAGGAGTGGGTGTGGCAGGGCCACGAACTGACGGTGCAGGTTGAAGCAGGCAGCCGCTTTTTTGAGTCATACGCCTGCTGAGGTGAGGCTTCGGCGCGCCGGAGGACGTGGCGGCGCCGCAGCGTCAAGATTCGGCCAGCGCCCGCTCGATGCAGCGGCGCGAGACGGTGGGGCGCGGCACCTTGGACTTGAACCAGGCGCGCACGTCTTCGTCGAGGCCGATGCCGTGCATGTAGTTGTAGATGGCCTTTTTGAGGGCCTGACCTAGCACGTCGTGGTTCACGCCGGTAGGGTCGATGAAGCCGATGTCGTTCTTGGCGAAGCTGACCGGCGGCAGCGGCACGAGTTCGACGCCGTAGGCCTGGGGGTCTTGGCCCACTGGGGAGTGGACGGTGCAGGCGAAGCGGTGGAAGAAACCGGACTGGATGCAGCCTTCGGCAAAGAGCTGGCGCACGTATTCGAGCGCGTCGACGGTGTCCTGCACGGTTTGCGTGGGAAAGCCGTACATCAGGTAGGCGTGCACGAGGATGCCGGCATCGGTGAAGGCGCGGGTGACGCGAGCGACCTGCTCGACGGAGACGCCCTTTTTCATCAGCTTGAGCAGGCGGTCGGAGGCGACTTCCAGACCACCGGAGATGGCGATGCAGCCACTGTCGGCCAGCAGCAGACACAGCTCAGGGGTGAAGGATTTTTCGAAGCGGACGTTGCCCCACCAGGAGATGGCCACCTTGCGGCGGATGAGTTCTTGCGCAAGGGCTTTGAGGACCTTGGGCGGCGCGGCTTCGTCGACAAAGTGGAAGCCGGTCTGGCCGGTTTCGCGCACGATGGCCTCGATGCGATCAACCAGCACCTCGGCGCTGGCGGCTTCGTAGCGCGAGATGTAGTCGAGGCTGACGTCGCAGAAGCTGCACTTCTTCCAGTAGCAGCCATGCGCCACCGTGAGCTTGTTCCAGCGTCCGTCTGACCAGAGCCGGTTCATGGGGTTGAGCATGTCCAGCAGGGACAGGTAGCGGTCGAGCGGCAGGCCGTCCCAGGTGGGGGTGCCCACTTCACCGAAGGGCACATCGGGCTCGGCCCAGTTCAGGTAGCGGACCTGGGCGGTGTCGGCATCGCGCACAAAGGTACGCACCAGGCGCTGGACGGAGCGCTTGCCTTCGAGGTGTTCGAGCAGCGCCAGCAAGGGGCGCTCGCCGGCGTCGAGGGTGACAAAGTCGAAGTAGTCAAAGACCCGCGGCTCGGTGAGTTCGCGCAGCTCAGTGTTGACAAAGCCACCGCCCAGCGCGAGCCGGACATGCGGGTGGGTCTGCTTGATGGCTTGCGCCATGCGGAAGGCCGCGTACACCGCACCGGGAAATGGCACGGAAATCAGCACGAGATCGGGCTGATGGCGGGTGAGGGCCTGCAGGGTCAGCTCGCGCAGCGTGGTGTCGACGAGGTTGAGCGGAGCGGTCAGCGCCTGCGCGAGCGGGTCGAAGGTGGGCTGGCTTTGGGCCAGGGACTCGGCGTAGCGCACGAACTCGAAACGACCATCAACGGCATCGCGCAGCACATCGGCCAGGTCGTTGAGGTAGAGCGTGGCGAGGTGCTTGGCGCGGTCGGCCATACCCAGGGCACCGAAGGCCCAGGCCAGCGGGTCACCGCTGCCATCGTCGGCATAGGCGTCCAGCGAGCGAAAGCGCGGCCCTTCAGGCAGGTAGTGACGCGTGCAGATGCGGTGGCCCAACGTGGCGTCGCGCCCTTGCAGGAAAGCGATGGTGGCGTCGATGGTGCTGAGGTAGGTGTCGCTGTGGTCGAGGAAGTGGTTGACCGGGGCGGTGCGCTGGGCTTCGGGCATTTTCAAAGCCTGCGCATGGACGGCCTCCAGCCCCTCGCGGGAGAGCAGTTTCAGCACGAGTGCCAAGGCCAGGTCTTCTTGCACCGCATCGACGCCGCGCGAACGCAGAAAGCCCGTCAGATACGCCGTAGAGGGGTACGGCGTGTTGAGCTGCGTCATCGGGGGGATCAGGGAGAGGACGCGCATGGCAGAAGTGGGGGACATGAAACGGCGGCGGGCAGAGCAGTGGCGGTCAGAAACGAGGTCAGCAGAGATTGTGACAGCGGCGCCCGAATCATGCTGGGTTGAGCTTGCGCCACAGGGTGGTGCGACTGATGCCCAGACGCTGGCTGGCCAGCGCACGGTCGCCACCGCATTCATCCAGCACGCGCTGGATCTCGGCACGTTCGCGCTGGGTCTGGTGGGCCTTGAGCGAGGACGGGGCCTCCGCGGGCTCTGATGGGGTTTCGGCCAAGAAAAGCTCGGGCGCCACGGTGCGCACGAAGGTGCGGGCGGCCTCGGGCGAGACGTTGACGTCGCTACCGAAGGACGGATCGGCATGCGGGTCAGCGTAGGCCACCAGGCGCTCGACGAGGTTTTCGAGCTCGCGCACGTTGCCGGGCCAGTGGTACGACGGCGCCTGGGCGATCAGTGCAGCGGCGATGGCTTCGGTGCGCGCCGGGTCGAGGTCGAGCCGAGTGCACACCTTGTGGTGCAGCGCACGCACGAGCTCCGGCAGGTCGTCGAGCCGGTCGCGCAACGGGGGCATGTCGATGCGCAGGATGTTGAGGCGATAGAACAGGTCTTGCCGGAAGCTGCCTTCTTCGACATGGCGTAAGAGGTTGCGGTGCGTGGCCGCGATCACGCGGACGTTGACGGGGGTGGGCTCGGTGGCGCCGACGCGCAGCACCTCGCGCTCCTGCAGCACACGCAGCAGGCGCGATTGCAGGGACAGCGGCATTTCACCCACTTCGTCGAGAAAAATGGTGCCTTTGTGGGCCGCCTCGAACAGGCCGATCTTGCCGCCGCGGCGCGCACCGGTGAAGGCGCCCTCTTCGTAGCCGAACAGCTCGCTCTCCAGCAGGGTTTCGGATACGGCTGCGCAGTTGACGGCCACGAAAGGCAGCTCACGTCGCTCGCTGGCCATGTGGATGCCTTGGGCCACCAGCTCTTTACCGGTGCCGCTTTCGCCCAGGATGAGGACCGTGGCCTGGCTGCGGGCGCAGCTCAGGGCCATGCGCTGCACGCGCTGCAGGGCCGCGCTGTGCCCCAGCAGTTGCTGCAACTCGTAGCGCGCGGGGACGGTGTTGGGTTTGATGCGGGTGCGGATGTGGCGGTCGACCCGCTGGATGGAGATGGGATCCTGGCCGCTGAGCACGGCGCCCGTCAGCACACCCTGCTCGACGATGGGGATGCGGTTGACGATGAGGGCCTTGCCTTTGACCCGCTCGATCTTTTCCAGCTCCTGGGTGCCCAGGCGCAGGGTGGCCTGCAGGCTGAGTTCGGGGCAGACCTCGCTGAGCTTGAGGCCCAGCCACTGCGCGGGGTCGATGCCCAGCCATTGGGCCATCGTCGGGTTGAGGGTCTGGATGCGCTCTTGGGCATCGACCGCGATCACGCCGTCGCTGAGTTGGGCCAGGATGGTGTTGAGGCGCTCGCGCTTGGTCAGCTCGATGCGCGAGGCCCGCGCGATCTCGACGGCGTCTTCGAGGGCTTCGCGCACGGCGTCCATCGAATACAGAAAAATACCGGTCAGGCCAATCTGGTCGGCCATGTCGGCGGCCACGCCAGAGCCGACGATCACCTCCACGCCGGCCTGCTGGAGTTCGCGCACCGCCTCCTGGGCTTCGTCTTCGGTGCGGTAGCTGAGCTGGTGCACCCCGAGCCCGAAAAGGTCATCGAACTGGTGAATGTCAGGGGCCACGCCCACATAGGTGACCAGACCGATGTGCGCGGACTGGCGCTTGGCACGCGCCAGCGCCTGCATCAGGTCCAAGCCCCCCACCTTGACCACCACCACAGGCAGATCGAGGTGTTGGCGCAGGTAGGCGCCGTTGGAACCGGCCGCGACCACCACATCCACCGGTCGCTGGGCCTGCAGGGCGCGCACGCGAGCCACGGCCTCTTCAAACCCGACGTCCAGCACTTCGACGGCGGCACGGTCGGCAAACTCGGGGGCGAGGGCCTGCAACATCTTGTTGATGCGGCGAAAGCCGACGGCCACAATGCGTGGCGGAGACTGAGTCGGATTGGCGCGGTGCAAGGGATCGGTCAGCATGCTTGGCATTGTGCATGCGTTTCACATTTGAATGAAACATCATTTCAAAATCGGAACACCAGCACAAGCCGCTCACGCTGAGCAAGGGTGGAAACCAGCCTGCCCCACCGTAAATCAATGACTTACAAAGCATCTTCGGCTAACTGAACTCGCAGTACCCAGGCTGGCACGCACGTTGCGTTCTAGACCGGCATTCCCGCTGACACGTTCCACTGGAGACCCTACATGGCACTCACCTCCCCCGGCGCACGCTTCCGCCAGGCCCTCAAGGACGAATCGCCGCTGCAGATCATTGGCGCCATCAACGCCAACCACGCCCTGCTGGCCCAACGCGCCGGCTACCGCGCCATTTACCTGTCGGGTGGCGGCGTGGCCGCAGGCTCGCTGGGCCTGCCTGACCTGGGCATCAACACGATGGACGACGTGCTGATCGACGTGCGTCGCATCACCGACGTGTGCAACACGCCCCTGCTGGTCGACATCGACACGGGCTTTGGCCCCTCGGCCTTCAACATCGAGCGCACCGTCAAGAGCCTGATCAAGGCCGGCGCCGCCGCTTGCCACATCGAAGATCAGGTCGGCGCCAAGCGCTGCGGCCACCGTCCCGGCAAGGAAATCGTGACCACCGAAGAGATGGTGGACCGCGTCAAGGCTGCTGCCGACGCCAAGACCGACCCGGACTTCTTCCTGATCGCCCGCACCGACGCCATCCAGGTGCACGGTGTGGACGCCGCCATCGAGCGCGCGATCCAGTGCGTGGAAGCCGGCGCCGACGGCATCTTTGCCGAAGCCGCCTACGACCTGCCCACCTACGAGAAGTTCTGCAAGGCCGTGAACGTGCCCGTGCTGGCCAACATCACCGAGTTCGGCAAGACCCCGCTGTTCAGCGTGGACGAGCTGCGCCCCACGGGCGTCGGCATGGTGCTGTACCCGCTGAGCGCTTTCCGTGCCATGAACAAGGCTGCTGAAGCCGTGTACACGGCCATCCGCCGTGACGGCCATCAAAAGACCGTCGTCGACCTGATGCAGACTCGCGAAGAGCTGTACGACCGCATTGGTTACCACGCCTTCGAGCAAAAGCTCGACGCGCTGTTTGCCGCCAAGAAGTAAATCCCCCGCTGCCACACGTCATCTGGAGACACATCCCATGAGCGCTACCCCCGAGACCACCACCCCCGGTTTCAAGCCCAAGAAGTCCGTCGCCCTGTCCGGCACGGCAGCCGGCAACACGGCCCTGTGCACCGTGGGCCGCACCGGCAATGACCTGGCCTACCGCGGCTACGACATCCTGGACGTCGCCACCACCTGCGAATTCGAAGAAATCGCCCACCTGCTGGTGCACGGCAAGCTGCCCACCGTGGCCGAACTGGCTGGCTACAAGGCCAAGCTGAAGGCGCTGCGCGGCCTGCCCGCCGGCCTGAAGGCCGCCCTGGAGCAACTGCCCCCGTCGGCGCACCCGATGGACGTGATGCGCACCGGCGTGTCCGTGCTGGGTTGCCTGTCGCCCGAGAAGGACGACCACAACCACCCTGGCGCCCGCGACATCGCCGACAAGCTGATGGCTTCGCTGGGCTCGATGCTGCTGTACTGGTACCACTACAGCCACAACGGCAAGCGCATCGACGTCGAAACCGATGACGACTCCATCGGCGGCCACTTCCTGCACCTGCTGCATGGCGAGAAGCCCCGCGACAGCTGGGTGCGCGCGATGCACACCTCGCTGATCCTGTACGCCGAGCACGAGTTCAACGCCTCGACCTTCACCTCGCGTGTGGTGGCCGGCACGGGCTCGGACATGTACTCGGCCATCACCGGCGGCATCGGCGCCCTGCGTGGACCCAAGCACGGCGGCGCCAACGAAGTGGCTTTTGAGATCCAGAAGCGCTACGACAACCCGAACGAGGCCGAGGCCGACATCCGCGCCCGTGTCGAGAAGAAGGAAGTCGTGATCGGCTTCGGTCACCCCGTCTACACCGTGAGTGACCCGCGCAACGTGGTCATCAAGAAGGTGGCGGAAGACCTGTCCAAGGAACAGGACAATATGAAGATGTACGACATCGCCGAGCGTCTGGAGTCGGTGATGTGGGAAATCAAGAAGATGTTCCCGAATCTGGACTGGTTCTCGGCCGTGAGCTATCACATGATGGGCGTGCCCACCGCGATGTTCACCCCGCTGTTCGTGATCGCCCGCACCAGCGGCTGGTCGGCCCACGTGATCGAACAACGCATTGACGGCAAGATCATCCGTCCGTCGGCCAACTACGTCGGCCCAGAAGATCAGAAGTTCGTGCCGCTGAAGAAGCGCAAGTAAGTCTGACCAGCCAGGACCAGGGCGCCACATGAACAACACGTGTGGCGCCTTTTGACCTTGTCAACCTGGAATGAGCTCGCGCCGCCCCACACCTCACCGCTGCCCGCCATGAACACCCAATACCGCAAGAACCTGCCCGGCACCAAGCTGGATTACTTCGACACCGAAGCCGCTGTGGAAGCCATCAAGCCGGGCGCCTGGGCCACCCTGCCCTACACCTCGCGTGTGCACGCCGAGAACATCGTGCGCAAGGCCGATCCGGCCATCGTGCGTGACTGCCTGGTGCAGATCATCGAGCGCAAGCGCGATCTGGACTTCCCCTGGTTCCCCGCCCGCGTGGCCTGCCACGACATCCTGGGCCAGACCGCCCTGGTGGATCTGGCGGGCCTGCGTGATGCGATTGCCAAGGAAGGCGGCGACCCCGCCAAGGTGAACCCGGTGGTGCCCGTGCAGCTGATCGTGGACCACTCTCTGGCGGTGGAGTGCGGGGGCTTTGATCCCGATGCGTTCCAGAAGAACCGCGCAATCGAAGATCGCCGCAACGAAGACCGCTTCCACTTCATCGAGTGGACGAAGAAGGCCTTCGCCAACGTGGACGTGATCCCGGCGGGCAACGGCATCATGCACCAGATCAACCTGGAGAAGATGTCCCCCGTGATCCACAACGACCACGGCCTGGCCTACCCCGACACCTGCGTCGGCACCGACTCGCACACGCCGCACGTGGACGCGCTGGGCGTGATCGCCATCGGCGTGGGCGGACTGGAAGCTGAGAACGTGATGCTGGGTCGCGCCTCGTGGATGCGCCTGCCCGAGATCGTGGGCGTCAAGCTCACCGGCCAACGCCAGCCTGGCATCACCGCCACCGACGTGGTGCTGGCCCTGACCGAGTTCCTGCGCAAGTCCAAGGTGGTGGGTGCCTATCTGGAGTTCTACGGTGAAGGCGCGTCCAAGCTGACCATCGGTGACCGCGCCACCATCTCGAACATGGCCCCTGAGTACGGCGCCACCGCCGCCATGTTCAGCATCGACCAGCAAACGCTGGACTACCTGACCCTGACCGGCCGCGAAGCCGAGCAGATCAAGCTGGTCGAGACCTATGCCAAGCAAGCCGGCCTGTGGTCGGACAGCCTGAAGAATGCCGTGTACGAGCGCGACCTGACGTTCGACCTGTCGAGCGTGGTGCGCAACATGGCCGGCCCGTCGAACCCGCACGCCCGTGTGGCGACGAGCGACCTGGCCGCCAAGGGCATCGCCGGCAAGTGGGCCATGCCGGCTGCCAGCGAAGGCACCATGCCCGATGGCGCCGTGATCATCGCCGCCATCACCTCGTGCACCAACACCTCCAATCCGCGCAACGTGATCGCGGCCGCCCTGCTGGCGCGCAACGCCAACAAGCTGGGCCTGACCCGCAAGCCCTGGGTGAAGTCCTCGCTGGCCCCTGGCTCGAAGGCTGTGGAGCTGTACCTGAAGGAAGCCAATCTGCTGGGTGACCTGGAAAAGCTGGGTTTTGGCATCGTGGCCTTTGCCTGCACCACCTGCAACGGCATGTCGGGCGCGCTGGACCCCAAGATCCAGCAAGAGATCATCGACCGCGACCTGTACGCCACCGCCGTGCTCTCGGGCAACCGCAACTTCGACGGTCGCATCCACCCCTACGCCAAGCAGGCCTTCCTGGCCTCGCCCCCCCTGGTGGTGGCCTACGCCATTGCCGGCACCGTGCGCTTTGACATCGAAAACGACGTGCTCGCCGTGGTCGATGGCAAGGAAATCCGCCTGAAGGACATCTGGCCTTCGGACGAAGAGATCGACGCGATCGTCAAGGCCAGCGTCAAGCCCGAGATGTTCCGCGCCGTGTACGAGCCGATGTTCGCCATCCAGGCCGACAAGGGTGAGGAGGTGAGCCCGCAGTACGACTGGCGTCCGCAGTCGACCTACATCCGTCGCCCGCCGTACTGGGACACGGAAGGTGTCGGCGCCCTGGCCGCCAACCCGCGCACGCTCAAGGGCATGCGCCCGCTGGCCATCTTGCCGGACAACATCACCACCGACCACCTGTCGCCTTCGAACGCGATTCTGATGAACTCGGCTGCTGGTGAGTACCTGCACAAGATGGGCCTGCCGGAGGAGGACTTCAACTCCTACGCCACCCACCGCGGTGACCACCTGACCGCCATGCGCGCCACCTTCGCGAACCCCACGCTGAAGAACGAAATGGTGCGTGATGCCGAAGGCAAGGTGAAGGCCGGCTCGCTGGCCCGCATCGAGCCCGAAGGCAAGGTCGTGCGCATGTGGGAGGCCATGGAGGCCTATCAAGAGCGCAAGCAGCCGCTGATCATCGTGGCCGGCGCCGACTACGGCCAAGGCTCCTCGCGTGACTGGGCTGCCAAGGGCGTACGCCTGGCGGGTGTGGAAGCGATTGCCGCAGAAGGCTTCGAGCGCATCCACCGCACCAACCTGATCGGCATGGGCGTGATGCCTCTGGAGTTCAAGCCGGGCACCAACCGTCTGACCTTGGGTCTGGACGGCACCGAGACCTATGACGTGGAAGGCGACCTGGAGCCCCGCGCCGATCTGAACCTGGTCATCACCCGCAAGAATGGCGAAGTGGTGAAGGTGCCGATGACCTGCCGCCTGGACACGGCGGAAGAGGTGTCGGTCTATCAAGCCGGCGGGGTGCTGCAACGCTTCGCCCAAGACTTCCTCGCCGCTAACAAGGCAGCTTGATCATGGCCTTCGCACCGCAAATCAAGATCCCCGCCACCTACATCCGTGGCGGCACCAGCAAGGGCGTGTTCTTCCGCCTGCAGGACCTGCCCGCTGCCTGCCAGCAGCCGGGCGAAGCGCGTGACAAGCTGTTCATGCGCGTCATCGGCAGCCCGGACCCCTACTCCGCCCACATCGACGGCATGGGTGGCGCCACCTCGTCGACGTCCAAGTGCGTGATCCTGTCCAAGTCCAGCGTGCCCGATCACGACGTGGACTATCTCTACGGTCAGGTCTCGATCGACAAGCCCTTCGTGGACTGGTCGGGCAACTGCGGCAACCTGTCCACGGCTGCGGGCGCCTTTGCGCTCCACGCCGGGCTGGTCGACCCCGCGCGCATTCCGGACAACGGCGTGTGCGTGGTCCGCATCTGGCAGGCCAACATCCAGAAGACCATCATCGCCCACGTGCCGGTGACAAACGGACAGGTGCAGGAAACCGGTGACTTCGAGCTTGATGGCGTGACCTTCCCGGCCGCCGAGATCGTGCTGGAGTTCATGGACCCGTCCGACGATGGCGATGAAGGCGGCTCGATGTTCCCCACGGGCAACCTGGTCGATGACCTGGACGTCCCTGGCATTGGCACGCTCAAGGCCACGATGATCACGGCGGGCATCCCCACCGTGTTCGTCAACGCCGCCGACATCGGCTACACCGGCACCGAGCTGCGCGAGCAGATCAACACGGACGCCGCAGCCCTCCAGCGCTTCGAAGCCATCCGCATCGCCGGTGCCCTGCGCATGGGCCTGATCCAAACGCCCGAAGAGGCCGCCACCCGCCAGCACACGCCCAAGATCGCCTTCGTGGCGCCGCCGACCGCTTACAAGGCGTCCAGCGGCAAGACCATTGAGGCGTCGGACGTGGACCTGCTGGTGCGCGCCCTGTCCATGGGCAAGCTGCACCACGCGATGATGGGCACCTGCGCGGTCGCCATCGGCACCGCTGCGGCCATCCCCGGCACCCTGGTCAACCAGGCAGCCGGCGGTGGCGCGCGCGAGGCGGTGCGCTTTGGGCACCCGTCGGGCACGCTGCGTGTCGGCGCCCAGGCGCAGCAGGTCGATGGCCAGTGGACGGTGACCAAAGCCATCATGAGCCGCAGCGCCCGCGTGCTCATGGAAGGCTGGGTGCGGGTGCCGGGTGACACCTTCTGAGGCAAACCCCCTCCAACCTCGCACGTGAGCGGCGTACATTTGCTTGCCCCGCTCACGTGCACGAACCTCGGATCGGCGGCAAAATCAACTTTTGTTCCACGCCAGCCCAGTCACACACCATGAGCACACTCACTTCTCGCTACCAACGCACCCGCACCCTGGCCCTGACGGCTGGCATGGTTCTGGGCATGGCTGCCAGCGCCCTGGCACCCCAACTGGTCCACGCGCGTGTCACGACGGCCAGCAAGCAAACCCTGGCCAACAACTACGCGCCCCCGCCTGAAGCCAGCGCCGAGCAGTTGCAGGCGGCCGATCGTGTGCTCACGGGCAACTACGCCTGCGAGTTCGGCAAGTCCGTCTCGGTCGACCGCAGCGAGCGTCACGCCGGCTACTTTGACCTGAAACTGGACCGCAAGGCCTGGGTCATGAAGCCCGTCGTCTCCAGCACCGGTGCCGTGCGCCTGGAAGACGTCAAGGGCAATGCGCTGCTGATCCAGATCCTGACCAAGTCCATGGTGATGGACCCCAAAGCCGGCCGCCGCCTGGTCGATGGCTGCGTGCATGACGTACAACGTGCCGCCGAAGCCGACCTGCGCAACTCCCCACGCCCCTCGCTGTTTGGCCCCGCCAGCAACTGATGGGGTTTTTCTGACGATGAACCGCTTGAAATTGCGTGATTTCACGCCGGATTCGTGACATTCCCCGCCGGGGTGGGCGAAAATAGCAGGCTGCACGGAAATGACCTTTCCACGCGAGCGACGCGTTTTCTGCCCCACGGCGGTGATTCTTTTTTGAGGATCCGTACTGCCGGATCCGCGTTCGAACTTCTTGCCCCTCAACACCAGGTGAACACCATGTTGCAAGCCTATCGCGAACACGTTGCCGAGCGCGCTGCCCTCGGTATCCCTCCTCTGGCCCTGTCGGCCCAGCAGACTGCTGAACTGATCGAGCTGATCAAGAATCCGCCCGCCGGCGAAGATGCGTTCCTGCTGGACCTGCTGACCCACCGCGTTCCTCCGGGCGTGGACGATGCAGCCAAGGTCAAGGCTTCTTTCCTGACGGCCGTGGCCGATGGCGACATCAAGGTGGGCCTGATCTCCCGCGCCAAGGCCACCGAGCTGCTCGGCACCATGGTCGGCGGCTACAACGTCAAGCCCCTGATCGACCTGCTGGGCGACGCTGAAGTGGGCACCATCGCCGCTGACGCGCTCAAGAAGACCCTGCTGATGTTCGACTTCTTCCACGACGTGGCAGAACTGGCCAAGGGCGGCAACGCCAACGCCAAGAACGTCATCCAGTCCTGGGCCGATGCCGAGTGGTTCACCAGCCGCCCGCAAGTCGCCAAGAAGATCACCGTGACCGTGTTCAAGGTGCCTGGCGAGACCAACACCGACGACCTGTCGCCCGCTCCGGACGCCTGGAGCCGCCCTGACATCCCGATGCACTATCTGGCGATGCTCAAGAACACCCGTCCTGACGCGGCCTTCAAGCCCGAAGAAGACGGCAAGCGCGGCCCGATGCAGTTCATCGAAGACCTGAAGAAGAAGGGCAACCTGGTTGCCTACGTTGGCGACGTGGTCGGCACCGGTTCTTCCCGCAAGTCGGCCACCAACAGCGTGATCTGGGCCACGGGCGAAGACATCCCCTTCGTGCCCAACAAGCGCTTCGGCGGCGTGACTCTGGGCGGCAAGATCGCCCCCATCTTCTTCAACACGCAGGAAGACTCCGGCTCGCTGCCCATCGAAGTGGACGTGTCCAACTTCGAAATGGGTGACGTGCTCGACATCTACCCGTACGAAGGCAAGATCGAGAAGAACGGCGCTGTCGCTGCCAACTTCGAGCTGAAGTCGCAAGTGCTGCTGGACGAAGTGCAAGCCGGTGGCCGTATCAACCTGATCATCGGCCGCTCGCTGACCAGCAAGGCCCGTGACTTCCTGGGTCTGCCCGCTTCCACCGCCTTCCGTCTGCCCCAGGCACCGGTCGACAGCGGCAAGGGCTTCACCCTGGCCCAGAAGATGGTCGGCCGCGCCTGCGGTCTGCCTGAAGGCCAAGGCGTGCGTCCTGGCACGTACTGCGAACCCAAGATGACCACCGTCGGTTCGCAAGACACCACCGGCCCGATGACCCGCGACGAGCTGAAGGACCTGGCTTGCCTGGGCTTCTCGGCCGACCTGGTGATGCAGTCCTTCTGCCACACCGCAGCTTATCCGAAGCCCGTGGACGTGAAGATGCACCGCGAGCTGCCCGCCTTCATCTCGAACCGCGGCGGCGTGGCCCTGCGTCCGGGCGACGGCGTGATCCACTCGTGGCTGAACCGTCTGCTGTTGCCCGACACCGTCGGCACCGGTGGTGACTCGCACACCCGCTTCCCGATCGGCATCTCCTTCCCCGCTGGTTCGGGTCTGGTCGCCTTCGGTGCTGCCACCGGCGTGATGCCTCTGGACATGCCTGAGTCGGTGCTGGTGCGCTTCAAGGGCCAGATGCAGCCTGGCGTCACCCTGCGTGACCTGGTGCATGCCATCCCCCTGTACGCCATCAAGGCTGGTCTGCTGACCGTCGCCAAGGCTGGCAAGAAGAACATCTTCTCGGGCCGCGTCCTGGAAATCGAAGGCCTGCCTGACCTGAAGGTCGAGCAAGCATTCGAGCTGTCTGACGCGTCGGCTGAGCGTTCCGCTGCCGGTTGCACCATCAAGCTGAACCAGGCGCCGGTCATCGAGTACATGAACTCGAACATCGTTCTGATGAAGAACATGATCGCCGATGGTTACGCCGATGCCCGCACCCTGGAGCGCCGCATCAAGTCGATGGAAGCCTGGTTGGCCAGCCCCAACCTGCTGGAAGCCGACAAGGACGCCGAGTACGCCGCCGTGATCGAGATCGATCTGGCCGACATCAAGGAGCCCATCGTCTGCTGCCCGAACGACCCGGACGACGCCAAGTTCCTGTCCGAAGTCGCTGGCACCAAGATCGACGAAGCCTTCATCGGTTCGTGCATGACCAACATCGGTCACTTCCGTGCCGCCGGCAAGCTGCTGGAAGGCAAGCGCGACATCCCGGTGCGTCTGTGGGTGGCCCCGCCCACCAAGATGGACGCTTCCGAGCTGACCAAGGAAGGTTTCTACAACACCTTCGGTGCCGCTGGCGCGCGCATGGAAATGCCCGGCTGCTCGCTGTGCATGGGCAACCAGGCTCAGATCAAGGAAGGTTCGACCTGTATCTCCACGTCGACCCGTAACTTCCCGAACCGTCTGGGCAAGAACACCAACGTGTTCCTGGGCTCGGCCGAACTGACCGCCGTCGCTTCCAAGCTGGGCAAGCTGCCGACCCCGGCCGAATACCTGGCTGAGATCGGCGTGGTCACCAAGGACTCCGACAAGATCTACAAGTACCTTAACTTCAACCAGATTGAAGAGTACGTGGACACCGCCAAGTCCGTGAAGGCCTGAGCCTTGCGTCACTGACGCAGCGCTGAGCTGACATGAAGCCCGCCGGGGAAACTCGGCGGGCTTTTTTGTGTGTGGGTAGATCTCCCTTCAGTTGACGCCAAGACCTCGGACTGTGTAAGACAAACTGCAAATTGAAACATTTCCTATGCCCATTAGATTTGTCGCAGCATCTCCCGTTAATTGATCAAGAAAATTGATACCTGGCACACACATCGTTAACATGGATCTCTCAATAAACAAAAAATGGGATCAACATGCTCAACAAAAAACTTGTAGCTGCAGTGGCAATCTCCATCAGCGGCACATCCTTCTCTGACAACGCCTTGGCAACTTGCTGGAGCAATTGCGACAGAACTTATTACCATACTGTGACAGAATATCCAATCATGTCCGTGAATCAAGAGGTCACAGACATGGGAGATGGAAACTGGCGATACTCCTTTGAGATCACCCCCAGCTATACAGGCGGACCTTTCATGGTGAGCAGTTTCACGCTCCCTGTTTTCCTGGATTCAGATATCCGCGATCTCAGTCTTGCGCCAAATATTTCGTACATGACGGCGAACATAGAAGATGTCGCGTACGAAGGCGCCCCAAAATCCTTGGCAATCCGCGCCTATAGTCCAAGTTCACGCATGCCGTCAGTGGCCACGTCATTCAGCTTCTTATCTAGCTATGCACCCGATGCCCAAGCTACGGCATCGTTGAAGTTGATAGGAATGACTTACATCGACACATACTATTCATTCGGCGTAAACGAAACGGTCTATACCACTGGAATTACCCCAACAACACCTTTTTTATACTCCGTCAGCATGCCCGGCTCGTCGATGGCAATGGCTGCAGCCGTACCGGAGCCCACAAGCCTGTCGATGCTGATGCTTGGCTTGACTGGCATCTTCGCGGTTACTTTCCGACGACAAGGAAGCGCCAACAAGGCCTGAAGGGGGGCCCATCTACGAAGGTCTGAGGCCTTCGTGGATGGTAGATTTTTAACCTTTGTGCCAGCCCCTTACTCACAATTGCAGCCAGTACGCTTGACGTAGCCTCCGCAACCAGACTCGGTGTTGTTTTGCTCATGGCTGACATCCACTCGGGGCCTGTGGCTGGCGGCGAGGCGCAGTGTGGATTCATCATTGCCAACCTGTGCCGGCAAATCGGCGCAATGCCCCATCATGGTGTCAAGGATGTCATATCCGTTGGCATCGCGCGGCACACATCCAGCCAGACTGCCAAGGACTAATACCCGACTCATATCAGCGTCAAAAATGCGGCAAGGCACTGAACACGGCACACTGTTGTCATGATTTTGTTTGCTTGCCGTTGTGATATCTGGATCGGGAGAAGACCATGAAAATCCTGCTCTGCGGTGCCCGAGGCTTTGTCGGCAGTCACCTGCAGCGTGCCTTGCAGCGCGCCGGCCACCAGGTCATCGGTGGCGTGTCGTCGGTGCGCCCCGGTGAGCAAGACCGCATCGCCGTGGACTACGCCCACGACGTGCATGTGGCCGACTGGCTGCCACGCGTGCGTGACATGGGCGCGGTGATCAATGCGGTCGGCATTTTGCGCAGCACCGGCAGCCGCCCCATCACGGCAGTGCACACCGACACCCCGAAGGCCTTGTTCGATGCCTGCGCCCAGACGGGCGTGCCCCGGGTCATCCAGATCTCGGCTCTGGGCATCGAGCACAGCGACACGCAGTATGCGCAAACCAAGCTGGCGGCTGAACAGCACCTGCAAGCGCTGGTGGCGGCCGGCCGGATGTCGGCCACGATCCTGCGGCCCAGCATCGTGTTCGGCAAAGGCGGGGCCAGCAGTGCCCTGTTCGTCAACCTGGCCCGCCTGCCGGTGGCGCTGCTGCCTGGTCCGGTGATCGACGCCCAGGTGCAGCCCGTGGCGGTCACCGACCTCGCTGACGCGGTGGTGGCCCTGCTGAGCACCCATCCCCAGCCTCCGGGCCCACTGGCGTGCGTGGGGCCGCAGGCGGTGCCGTTGGGCGACTTCATCGCCAGCCTGCGCCAGCAACTGGGGCACCGTCCTGCCAAGGTGCTGAGACTGCCGGATGCACTGACCTCGCTGAGCGCCCTCCTTGGCGATCTGGTGTCAGCCAGCCCCTGGAGCAGTGAAGCCGTCGACCTCCTGAAGCAGCCGAACGTGGCCGCGCCAGCGGCCTTCGAGGCCTTGCTGGGACGTTCGGGCGTGCACTATGGTCGTCTGCTGGCGGAGACTTGGTACTGATCCCGCGGTGGCGCGGCCCGGCTCACATCTCCTTGCAAAGGCGCGCTGGCATGCGGCCATAATGCCCGCTTGCTGACTTGATGGCGCCCTCGGGTGCCGGCCTTGCTGTATGTCCGATTCCGCGACCCAGAGCGGTGGCGCCACCCGTTGGCTGCGCCGTGCCCTGTGGGCTCTGCTCGCTCTGTTCCTGGCTGGCGCGCTCGCCCTGGGCGCCACGGTGCTCGTGCTCTTGCCCCAGTTGCCCGACACCAGCGGCCTGGCCAACTACCAGCCCAAGCAACCCTTGCGCGTGTACACCGCCGATGGGGTCGAGATCGGTGGCTTCGGGCAGGAAAAGCGCCAGTACCTGCGCATTGCGCAGTTCCCCAAGCTGATGCGCGACAGCCTGCTGGCCGTGGAGGACTCGCGCTTTTACGAGCACCCCGGCATCGATGTGATCGGCGTGTTGCGGGCCATCGTGGCCAACGCCACAGGCGGCCGCACGCAAGGCGCCTCCACCATCACCCAGCAGGTGGCGCGCACCTTCTTCCTGACGCGCGAGCGCACGCTGTCGCGCAAGCTCAAGGAGGCCTTGCTGTCCCTGCGCATTGAGCAGCAGTTGAGCAAGGACCAGATCCTGGAGCTCTACATGAACCAGATCTACCTGGGTGCGCGCACCTATGGTTTTGCCGAGGCGGCACGCACCTACTTCGGCAAGCCCATCCAGCAGCTGTCGGTGGCCGAGTGCGCCATGCTGGCCGGTCTGCCGCAGAACCCCGCTTATGCCAACCCGATCAAGAGCCCCAAGCGGGCCAAGGAACGGCAGTTGGTGGTGCTCTCGCGCATGCGCGCCGAGGGCGTGATCGACGAGATCGTCTACGCAGCCGCCAAAGGCGAAAAGCTCGACGTGCGCAACCCCGGCGAGATGGACGTGCACGGCGAGTACGTGGCCGAGATGGCACGCGCCCAGGTGTACGCGCAATACGGCGAATCTGCCTACACCAGCGGCATGAAGGTGGTGACCACGCTGCGCTCTGCGGACCAGCAAGCCGCGTGGAAGGCTGTGCGCAAAACCCTGATCGACCGTGAACTGCGCCTGACCTGGCGCGGCCCGGAAGCCCAGGAAGACCTGCCCTCCGACCTGAGCGATCAGGATCCGGCAGTCGCCCAGTTGCTGGCCGACTACAACGATGACGAGACGCTGCGCGTGGGTCTGGTCACCCAGGCCAGCAGCAAGCAGGTGACCGTGGTGTTGGCCTCTGGCGATGTGGTGGAGGTGCGGAGCAAGGGCCTGCGCCAGGTGCTGCCAGGCCTGAATGCCAAAGCCCGGCCCGCTCAGCGTGTGACGCGGGGCGCCGTGGTGCGCCTGATGCAGCAAGGCGAAGACTGGGTGATCACCCAATGGCCGCAGGCCGAAGGAGCGCTGGTGGCCATGGACCCGCACGATGGCCAGATCCGCGCCCTGGTGGGCGGGTTTGACTTCCAGCGCAACCAGTTCAACCACGTGACCCAGGGCTGGCGCCAACCGGGCTCGACCTACAAGCCCTTCCTGTATTCCGCCGTGCTCGAAAACGGGGTGATGCCGGAGACCTTGATCAACGACGCCCCGCTGAGCAATGTCGGTGACTGGACGCCGAGCAACGCCGATGGCAGTGCCGAGGGTCCGATTCCCCTGCACACCGCCTTGGCGAAGTCCAAGAACCTGGTCAGCATCCGGCTGGTGCAGTTGATGGGGCCGGAGGCTGCGCGGCAGTGGACCGGGCACTTCGGTTTTGACGTGAACAAGCAGCCTGCCAACCTGACCCTGGCCCTGGGCTCCGGATCGACCACGGTGATGCAGATGGCCAGCGCCTACGCGGTCATCGCCAATGGGGGGCTGACGGTGAGCCCGGTGTTGATCCGACGCATTCAGGATGGACAAGGCAAGGTGGTGTTCGAGGCCAAGCTGACGCCGGCCGACGAGTCTCAACGCGTCCTCCCCGCGCGCAATGCCTTTGTGACGTCCACCCTGCTCAACGAGGTGGCGCGCAGCGGCACGGCCGCCAAGGCACAGGCGCAACTGCGCCGCCCCGATCTGTATGGCAAGACCGGGACCACGAACGATGTGGTCGATGCCTGGTTCGCGGGCTTCCAGCCCAATCTGGTGGCCGTGGTCTGGTTTGGCTACGACACGCCGCGCAGTCTGGGCTCGCAAGCCTCCGGTGGCTCGTTGGCCCTGCCGGCCTGGATCCAGTTCATGGGCACGGCCTTGCGCGGCGAGCCGGTGCGCACTCTGAGCCCACCGGAAGGCGTGGTGAGTCTGCCCACGGGCTGGCGTTACAGCGAATGGGCCGAGGGGGGCTTCCTGGCCGAACTCGGGGTGGACGAGACCCCGATCGACCGCAGCCTGATCCCGACGCCGCCGGTCCCCGGCGCCTCCGAGCCCGAGGGGGAAGACACCTTGCGCTCGTTCATCGAGCGACTGTTCAACTGAGTCTCAGAATCTCCTGATTACTTATTTCTGTATTGACAGAAATATCTGGCGCAGTAGACTGGCAGCATGGAACTGACCGACGTCGCTCGACAATTTGTGCTGCACTGGGGTGAGATGGGCACCGCCTGGGGGGTCAACCGCACCGTGGCGCAGATCCACGCCCTCTTGTTCTTCCACGGTCGCCCGCTTCATGCGGAAGAGATCGCGGAAACCTTGGGGGTGGCGCGCTCCAACGTCAGCAACAGCCTCAAGGAGTTGCAGGCCTGGAATCTGGTGCGCACCTCCCACGTCCTGGGTGACCGGCGCGATTATTTTGAGACCTCGCATGATGTCTGGGCCTTGTTCACCACCATCGTTCGGGAGCGCAAGGAGCGGGAGTTCGATCCCACGACCCGCCTGCTCCAACAACTGGTTGAGCAACCTGATTTCGAGCGCGAAAGCCCTGATGTGCAGGATCGTGTCCGTGAAACCCTGCGTTTCATGGAGTCACTCGGGTCCTGGTCCGACGAGATGCTGAAACTCTCGCCCAGCACGCTGGAGAAGGTGCTGCGCATGGGTGCCAGTGTTCAAAAGTTCATCCGGGGGAGTTGACCCCTTTTTTTGGCCCATTATTTCTGTCTATACAGAAATTACAGGAACATCATGCAAAGCTCCATTTACCCCATGACGATCTATTACGACGCCTCCTGCCCGTTGTGCATGGCAGAGATGAGCAATCTGATGTTGCGCAACCGGGAAGAGAACCTGGTGTTCGTCGATGTCTCAGCCACACCGGGGACATCACCGTTGCCCGGCGTGCCTTACGCCGACCTGATGCGACTGCTTCACGCGCGCACGGTCGACGGGGATGTCATCCGTGGTGTCCCTGCGCTGCGCGCTGCCTATGAAGGCGTCGGGCTGGGGTGGGTCACCCGGGCGACCACATGGCCGGTGATCGGCGCCTTGGCGGACGTGCTCTACCCCGTCGTGGCCCGTCACCGCCAGCGTATCCCTCGCTTTGTGGTGCGCTGGCTGTTTGAGGGCGCTGCCCGCCGTGCCGCGCAACACGCCGCGGCCAGCGGCTCATGTTCACAGGGCCAGTGCACTCGGCGTTGACCTTGTACACAGCTCCTCTTGTTTGAGTCCCCTGTCTGGAGAACACCATGCGCATCCTGCTTTGCGGCGCCACCGGATTCATCGGTCGACACCTTCATCACGCCTTGGCTCAAGCGGGCCACACCGTGATCCCGGCCTCCACCCAGGGACAGCCAGGCGGCTTGGCCGTTGACTTTGTCCGGGACACGCAGCCCGCCGTCTGGCTGCCCCGACTACAAAACGTGGATGCGGTGGTGAACGCGGTCGGCGTGCTGAGGAATCAGGCTGCGCGCCCCATGCAGGCGATCCATGCCGATACCCCGAACGCGCTCTTCAACGCCTGCGCTCAGGCGGGTATCCGGCGTGTGGTGCATCTCTCAGCTCTGGGCCTGGAGGGCAATCCCACACAGTACGCGCGCAGCAAGTTACAGGCCGAAGCGCGACTGATGGCGCTGACCGCCGGCGGCGCGCTGGAGGGGGTGATCGTCCGCCCCAGCGTGGTGTTTGGTCGTGGCGGGGCCAGCAGCGAGCTGTTCATGATGCTGGCACGCAGTCCGCTGTGGCTGTTGCCGGCGCCGGTGGTGCGCACACGCATCCAACCCGTGGCGGTGACCGATCTGGCTGCCCTGGTGACGGCCTTGGTGAGCATGCCTGCACCGCCACCCGCCACGATCTCGGCAGTCGGCCCGCAAGCGTTGACGATTGCGGCATTCCTGGCGCTGCTGAGGCAACGGATGGGGCACGGTCGTGCCTGGCAGGCCACGCTGCCCGACTGGGTTACGTCATTGAGCGCCCGACTGGGCGACCTTCTGCCGATCAGCCCCTGGTGCAGTGAGACCCTGGCGCTGCTGTCACACGACAATGTGGCACCTGTGACCGCCGTCGAACAAGCTTTGGGCCGCTCGCCCATTTCGCCTGACCAGTTTCCCTTGAGTGACACCCCATCATGAGCCCCTCGCAACAACTCAGTACGCGCGTCTTGAGCATCGTCTGGCTGTGGACCGGCGTGGTCAGCCTGGTGGAGTTGTCCGGACAAAGCAGCGCCTTGCTGGAAGGCACGCTGATCCGTGATCCCATGTGGCAGCAGAGCGCGATCATCGCCGGCGCGCTGCTCGATCTGGCTTTGGGGTGGGCGCTGTGGCAACGCCCCAGCCGGCGGGTCTATGAGATCTCGTTGGCGTGCATGGTGCTGATGACGGTGGTGGCCACCCTCCTCTCACCGTCCTTGTGGCTCCATCCCCTGGGGCCGCTGCTCAAGAACATCCCCATCGCCCTCCTCTTGTGGCAACTGCGTGAAAGCTCTGCATCATGAACACCTACCTGATCATCAAGTGGCTGCACATTCTGTCCAGCGTCCTGATGGTGGGCACGGGCTTTGGCTCGGCCTTCTACATGTTCTTCGCCAACCGCAGTGGCTCAGTGGCCGCACAGGCCGTTGTCACACGGCTGGTGGTCCGCGCCGACTGGTGGTTCACCACCCCTGCCGTGATCTTTCAACCGCTGTCGGGGCTGTGGTTGGTGCAGCAAGCCGGGTGGTCCTGGAGCAGCCCCTGGTTGATGCTCACCCTGGGCCTGTATGCGCTGGCCGGCATCTGCTGGGTGCCCGTCGTGCTGCTGCAGGTCGACATGGCCAAAATGGCCCAGGCAGCCACCGCACAGCAGAGCGCCTTGCCACCCGCCTACTGGCAAAAGGCCGCGATGTGGGAGCGGCTGGGCTACCCCGCCTTCCTGGCGATGTTGGGGGTGTACTTCCTGATGGTTTACAAGCCAACGCTCTGGACTTGAAGGTCGCGCCAGACCAACCACAGGCGCAGGTCAAACTCGTACTGGTGGTACTGCGGCGCCATGTGGGTGCACAGGGCATAGAAGGCCTTGTCGTGCTCACGCTGGCGCAAATGAGCCAGCTCGTGCACCACGATCATCTCCAGGAACTCAGGCGGCGTCTCCTTGAACAGGCTAGCCACGCGGATTTCGCGCTTGGCCTTGAGCTTGCCGCCCTGCACGCGGGAGACCATGGTATGCGTGCCCAGCGCGTGCGCGATCACCTTGATCTTACTGTCGAAGGCGATCTTGCTGAGGGGCTCGCTGCTGCGCAGATAGCGCTGCTTGAGGTCCATCACGTAGTCGTACAGGGCCTTGTCGGTGCGCACCTCGTGCTGCGCGGGGTAGCGCTGGGCCAGCATGTCGCCCAGCTTGCCCTCGTCGATCAGCCCTTGTACCTGCTGCAGCAGGTGGGCCGGATAGCCACCGAGGTACTTCAGGTGTGGCGGCGTGCTTCGGTGATGCGGCACCAGCGGCGTCACCGAGGGGCGGCTTTCAGGGCGCGATCTGTTCGGCATAGTCATACAGCGCCCCCAGGATGTCCTGGCCACGCTCGTCCTCATCAGACAGGGTTTCGCCCAGCGCATCGATGCGCTCAAAGAAGGCCTGCAGCGACAGGCCACCGCCCTGCCCTTCGTGCAGACGCGCCACCCGCAATGCCTGCCATCGACCCAGCTCGGCATCGTTGAGGGTGTCGGGGAAATTGCGGGCACGGTAGCGGAAGAACAGCTCCTCCAGCCGCTCGTCCGCAAAGGCCGGGTGTTTGTCGGCCAGTTGTTCGCCCGAGAGGGTGCGCAGGCGCTCGAGCACGCGCCGGTCATCGTTGCCGACGAAGCCACCGTAGAGGTCTTCGTCCACGTCGGTACCGAGCGAGCGATCGGGCCGGGTGAAGACCTCGGCCCAGATGCCGTCCATGCTGGGGCTGTGGGCCGCGGCGACTTCGGCATGGGACAGGGCCGTGGCCAGGTCGATGCCCCACTTCTGGCACAAGGCCGGGCTGAGGATTTTCAGGTTACCGACCACCATGGGCGACTTGTTGATGTGCACGCTCTTGAGCGGCAGACGCGTCACGCCTTCCGGCAGGTCGGCGGCTTTGGTGAACAGGCGCAGGCGCAGCTCGTCGGCATTGAGGCCGAACAGCTCACGGGGATCGTGCGCGAGGTCCCACACCAGGATCTCGTTCTTGTTGCTGGGGTGCTGGGCCAGCGGCCAGACCAGGGCCATGCAGCCGCGCTCGTGGCTGAACATGCCGGAGATGTGCAGGAAAGGCTTCCAGTTCGCGCGGGGCTGGTCCAGCCCGGCTTCGGCCAGCACGGCGCTTTTCTGGCGCAGCTTCAGGCAGAAGTCCCACAGGCGGGGCTGGGCTTGCTTGAGCAAGCGTGCCAAGGCGATGGTGGCGCGCACGTCCGACAGGGCATCGTGGGCGGCCTCGTGGCTCAGACCATTGGCCTTGGTAAGGTGCTCCAACTTGAAGGAGGGGCGGCCGTCATCATGCTTGGGCCATTGGATGCCTTCGGGCCGAAGTGCCCAGGTGGTGCGCACCACGTCCAGCAGGTCCCAGCGGCCGCAGCCATTCTGCCATTCGCGGGCATAGGGATCGATGAGGTTGCGCCAGAACAGGTGGCGCGTGACCTCGTCGTCAAAGCGGATGGTGTTGTAGCCCACGCCGACGGTGTTCGGCTGGGCCAGCTCGTGCTCGATGGCGCTGGCAAACGCGTGCTCGGGCACGCCCTGCTCCAGGCAGGTCTGCGGCAGGATGCCGGTGAGCAGGCAGGCTTCGGGGTCGGGCAGGTAGTCGGGCGCGGGGGCGCAGTACTGCATCAGCGGCTCGCCGATCTCCTTGAGGTCCACATCGGTGCGCACGCCGGCGAACTGCGAGGGGCGGTCGCGCCGCGGCACCTTGCCGAAGGTTTCGTAGTCGTGCCAGTAGAAAGTGAAATCGCCGCTCATGACATCGGGCCAGCAGAAAGTCAAAAAAGAAAGCCAGGATGGACAAACGGCCCGCTGGACAACCAGTCGGGCCGCTTGGACGGGAGTATCGGGCAGATCAGCGCTTGCGCACGACCACACAGCCCACCGAGTAACCGGCGCCGAAGGAGCAGATCACGCCGACGTCGCCGGACGCCAGATCGCTCTTGTGCAGGTGGAAGGCGATGATGGAGCCGGCCGAGGAGGTGTTGGCGTACTCGTCCAGGATCAGCGGGGCCACGTCGGGGGTGACTTCGCCACCGGTCAGGCGCTTGACGATGAGCTGGTTCATCGACAGGTTGGCCTGGTGCAGCCAGTAACGGCGCACGTCGGTGGCGGCCAGACCCAGCTCGGTCAACTCGGACTCGATGTGGGCGGCGGCGATGGGCACCACTTCCTTGAAGACCTTGCGGCCTTCTTGGCGGAAGGTCTTGTCGCGAGCGGTCGGGTCGCTGTCTTCGCTGCGGTTGAGGTAGCCGAAGTTGTTGCGGATGTTGTTGGAGAACTGGGTGGCCAGCTTGGAGCCCAGCACTTCCCACTGCTCGGACGACGTGGCGGTGTCGGCACGTTCGACGATGGTGGCGGTGGCCACGTCACCGAAGATGAAGTGGCAGTCGCGGTCTTTCCACTCCTGGTGGCCCGAGGTGATCTCGGGGTTGATCACCAGCACGCACCTGGCCGAGCCCGACTTGATGGCGTTGACCGCCTGCTCCAGCCCGAAGGTGGCAGCCGAACAGGCCACGTTCATGTCGTAGCCATAGCCCTTGGCGCCGATGGCGTTCTGGATTTCGATGGCGATGGCGGGGTAGGCGCGCTGCAGGTTGGAGCACGAGCAGATGACGGCGTCAATGTCGGAACCGGTCTTGCCCGCAGCGGCCATGGCCTTCTTCGCCGCTTCGACACCGATTTCAGCCAGGATGGACAACTCGTCGTCGCCGCGCGGCTGCAGTCGCGGGTACATGCGTGCGGGGTCGAGGATGCCCGACTTTTCCATCACGTAGCGCTGCTTGATGCCCGACGCCTTTTCGATGAACTCGACGCTGGAGTGGGACAGGGCCGTCAGCGTGCCGGCTTCGATCTCGGCAGCGTGCTCGGCGTTGTACCGGTCCACGTAGGCGTTGAAGGCCTCGACCAACTCGGCATTGGTGATGGTGTAAGGCGGCTGGTACAAACCAGTTCCGCTGATGACGACTGCGCTCATGGCACCCCGGGGACTCAAGCCAAAACCCTGGATTTTGCCACCTTTCCCCTGCGGGGCCAATCCATGACACGACTGTCACATGGCCATACAGACGAGATCGTGATGCAACGCAATCAGAACGGCGGTGCGCTGGTCCAGTGCATGCGTTCACCGGTCTGCGGGTGGGGCAGGCTCAAGGCCGCCGCGTGCAGCAGCAGCCGGGGCGCACGCGCCTGACTGTCGGCATCGCCATAGAAGGGGTCGCCCAGCATCGGGTGGCCCAGCGCCAGCATGTGCACGCGCAGCTGGTGGGAGCGCCCGGTGATGGGGGTCAGGGCCACGCGGGTTTCGCCCTGGTCCACGTCACGGGCCAGCACCTCGTAACGGGTCTGCGAAGGCTTGCCGCGCTCGAAGCACACCATCTGGCGGGGCCGGTTGGGCCAGTCGGCGCTCAGCGGCAGGTCGATCTCGCCCTGGTCCTGCGCCAGCAGGCCTTTGACGACCGCCACGTAGCGCTTGTCCACCTGACGATCCTGAAACAGCACGCTCAAGGCCCGCTGCATGGCCTCGCCGCGAGCGAACACCAGCAGGCCGGAGGTGGCCATGTCCAGGCGGTGCACGGTGAGCGCCTCGGGGAAGCGCTGCTGCACGCGGTGCACCAGGCAATCCTGACGGTCGTCGCCACGGCCCGGCACCGACAACAGCCCCTCGGGCTTGTTGACGACCAGCAGACTGTCATCCACGTAGACCAGGTCCAGCCCCTCGTCGGCGGGTGGCGCGTAGACCACCTCGCGGCGGATCAGCGACAGATCAGGACGCGGCGTCATGCCTCACCACCTCGTGACTGACCCGCGCGGCATAGCGGCGCGCCAGCACCGCGCAGGCGAACAGCTGCATCTGGTGGTACAGCATGATGGGCAGGATCAATACCCCCATGGCCGCATTGCCGCCAAAGAGCAGCTTGGCCATGGGCATGCCAGAGGCCAGGGTCTTTTTCGAGCCGCAGAACACGGCCACGATCTCATCCTGGGTCTCAAAGCCCAAGGCGCGCGAGACCTTGCGGGTGAACCACAGCATGGGGAAGAGGAAGACGGCGGCACCCAGCAGGGCTTGCGCGAGCAGCACCGGGCCGTGCTTGGACCACAGGCCATCGGCCACCGAGTCGCTGAACGCGGCCCAGACCATCAGCACGATCACGCCCCGGTCGAAGACGGTGGTGTAGCGCTTGATGCGCGCAAAAAACGCACCCAGCCAGGGGCGCAGCAGATGCCCGATCACGAAGGGCAGCAGCAGCATCTGTGCGACCTTGAGCATGGTCTGGCTGATGTCCATCTCGCTGCCCTGCCCGCTCATGACCAGGCTGACCAGCAAGGGCGTCAGGAACACGCCCAGCAGGGTCGACAAGGTGGCGTTGAGCACGGCGGCGGCCACATGGCCCCGCGCCAGCGCGGTCATCGCCACCGACGAGGACACGGTGGAGGGCAAGACCGCGAGGTAGAAGAAGCCCATCAGCAGGTCGTGCGAAATCCAGCGCCCGCCCGCCAAGGCCAGCACGGCCCACCAAAGCGGGAACACGACGTAGGTGCAGACCTGCACGAGCAGGTGCAACCGCCACTTGCTGGCCCCGGACTTGAGGCTGTCGGTGGACAGGCCCATGCCATGCAGGAAAAACAGCAGGAACACGCCGATGTCGGTGACGCGCCCCAGGTGCAAGGGGCCGTCGCTGCGTCCCCAGTCGGGCATGAACGAAGCCAGCATGACGGCACCCACCATCGCGATCAGAAACCAGTCTGCCGCACCACCTTGTTTGTTCGACGTCTTCAACACCAGATTCAATCCTGCACACGTGGCATGGCCACACGGGCCATATTGTCCACCGCATGGGCTTGCTGTCAGAATGAAGCTCGCTTTGCCCCGGTACATCGACCACGATACGGAGGGACTTCATGGTCACAGACTCTCGCGCGCAGACCTCGCCGCATGCCTTTGCCCACACCCTGAAGTCCTTCCAGACCTCAGTGGGCACCTCGTTGCAGTGCTACTCGCTGCCGGCCCTGGCCCAGACCTACCCGGGCATCCGACGCCTGCCGGTGTCGATCCGCATCGTGCTGGAGTCGGTGCTGCGCAACTGCGATGGCCACAAGGTCACCGCCGAGCATGTCAGGCAACTGGCCCACTGGCAACCCAACGCGCCCCGCACGGACGAGATCCCCTTTGTGGTTTCGCGCGTGGTGCTGCAAGACTTCACCGGCGTGCCCTTGCTGGCCGATCTGGCCGCCATGCGCAATGTGGCCGACGCTCTGGGCAAGGACCCCAAGCGCATTGAGCCGCTGGTGCCGGTGGACCTGGTGGTCGACCACTCGGTGATGATCGACCACTATGGCGACAAGAAGGCGCTGGACCTGAACATGAAGCTGGAGTTCCAGCGCAATGCCGAGCGCTACGAGTTCATGAAGTGGGGCATGCAGGCCTTTGACACCTTTGGGGTCGTGCCTCCGGGCTTTGGCATCGTCCACCAGGTGAACCTGGAATACCTGGCCCGCGGTGTGCACCAGACCGCCGACGGCGTGGCCTACCCTGACACGCTGGTGGGCACCGACAGCCACACCACGATGATCAACGGCATTGGCGTGGTTGGCTGGGGCGTGGGGGGCATTGAAGCCGAGGCCGCCATGCTGGGCCAACCGGTCTACCTGCTGACGCCCGATGTGGTGGGCATGGAGCTGACCGGGCGCCTGCGCGAGGGCGTGACCGCCACCGACCTGGTGCTGACCGTCACCGAGTTGCTGCGCAAGGCGAAAGTGGTGGGCAAGTTTGTCGAGTTTTTCGGCGAGGGTACCCGCTCGCTGAGCGTGCCCGACCGGGCCACCATCGGCAACATGGCGCCTGAGTATGGCGCCACCATGGGTTTCTTCCCCGTCGATGAAAAGACGGTCGAATACTTCAAGGGAACGGGCCGTACGAAGGCCGAGCGCCAGGCTTTTGAAGCGTATTTCCGGGCCCAGGAGCTTTTCGGCGTGCCGGATGCCGGAGAGATCGACTACTCCAGCGTGGTCAAGCTGGATCTGGGCAGCGTGACGCCCTCGCTGGCCGGACCCAAGCGCCCGCAGGACCGCGTGGAGCTGGGCCAGATGGCCCGCAATTTCGCCGATCTCTTGACCAAGTCCACCGCCGAGAACGGTTTCAACCAGCCGGCTGCATCGCTGACGCGGCGCCACCCCGTGACAGGATCGGGCGCGAACGCGTGTCTGATCCGGCCTCCGATGCCGCAGGGTGCGCCGCGCGATATGGCGGAGATGGTGTCCAACCGCCCCACCATGCGCGCCGCCCCTGAAGACGCCGACATGGCCCCGGCCGATGCCGCCCCGGGCGCGCTCACGCTCGGCCACGGCGACATCCTGATCGCGGCCATCACGTCTTGTACCAACACGTCCAACCCCAGCGTCTTGCTGGCGGCCGGGCTGCTGGCCAAGAAGGCCGTCAAGGCCGGTTTGCATGTGCAGCCGCACATCAAGACCTCGCTGGCCCCAGGCTCGCGCATCGTCACCGAGTACCTGGAGAAGGCTGGGCTGCTGCCCTATCTGGAAAAGCTCGGCTTTGCGGTGGCCGCCTATGGCTGCACAACCTGCATCGGCAACGCCGGCGACCTGACCCCCGAACTCAACGAGACCATCGTCCAGAACGACCTGGTGTGTGCCGCCGTGCTGTCGGGCAACCGCAATTTCGAGGCGCGCATCCACCCCAATCTGAAGGCCAACTTTCTGGCCAGCCCGCCCCTGGTCGTCGCCTACGCGATTGCCGGCACGGTCACCCGCGATCTGATGACCGAACCGGTCGGCCAGGGCAAGGGCAAAGACGGCAAACTGCGGGACATCTACCTGGGCGACATCTGGCCGAGCAGCGACGAGATCTACAAGCTGCTCAAGTACGCCATGGATGGCAAGGCCTACCGCAAGAACTACGAGAAGGTCACCACCAAGCCCGGCAAGCTGTGGGAGCAGACCCAGGGCGTGAGTGGTCAGGTCTACACCTGGCCGCAAAGCACCTACATCGCCCGCCCGCCCTTCTTTGACGGCTTCGAGGCTCGGCCCAAGGCCGCCGCGCTGGGCGTGCAGCAGGCGCGCATCATGGCGCTGTTCGGTGACTCGATCACCACGGACCACATCTCCCCGGCTGGCTCCATCAAGGCCACATCGCCAGCCGGCCAGTACCTGCAGGCGCAGGGCGTGCAAAAGACGGACTTCAACAGCTACGGCTCACGCCGTGGCAACCACGAGGTGATGATGCGGGGCACGTTTGCCAATGTCCGCATCAAGAACCTGATGATTCCGCAGCTGGCCGACGGCAGCCGCGAAGAAGGCGGCTTGACGCTGTTCCAGCACGCGGGTGCGCTGCAGGGCCAGAAACTGCCCATCTACGATGCAGCCATGGCCTATCAGGCCGCTGGCATCCCCACGGTCATCTTTGGCGGCGAGGAATACGGCACCGGATCCAGCCGCGACTGGGCAGCCAAAGGCACACAGCTGCTGGGCATCCAGGCCGTGGTGGCGCGCAGTTTCGAGCGCATCCACCGCGCCAACCTCGTCGGCATGGGGGTACTGCCCCTGCAGTTCAAAGGCGATGACAGCTGGCAGTCCCTGGGCCTGCAGGGGGACGAGGTGATCAGCATTGACCTCGGCCAGGCGATCGAGCCCCAGGCCGATGCGAAGTTGATCATCCAGCGCAGCGATGGCCGCAGCGAGACGGTCAGCGTGAAGCTACGCATCGACACGCCGATTGAGGTGAGCTACTACCAGCATGGCGGCATCCTGCCCTTTGTGCTGAGGCAGTTGCTGGCCTGAAGGAGGGTCGGTGAATTCAGGCTGACAAGCGAGAAGCCAGCTCGCTGAGGCGCTTGTTGTCAAACCCCACCGACACGACCACGCCATCGCGCTCGATCACCGGGCGCTTGATGACACTGGCCTGGCTCAACATCAAGGCCTTGGCGCTGGCGGCATCCACCACGCCGGCCTTCGTCGCCTCGTCCAGCTTGCGCCACGTCGTGCCCTGGCGGTTCACCAGCGGCTCCCAACCCACGGCCGCAATCCAGGCGTCCACGCGCTCGGCGGGCACGCCCTGCTTCTTGTAGTCGTGGAAGGCGTAGTCCACGCCTTGTTCGCTCAGCCAGGCGCGGGCCTTCTTGACGGTGTCGCAATTGGGGATGCCGTAAACGATGGTGCTCATGGAGGGTCAGTTCAAGCGGGTTGATGCAGCCGCCACTGTGTCACAAGTCGCGCCGGACCTTGCGGCGTGCGCGCCATGCACCTCAGCGCACGGGGGACAAATCCGCCAACTCGACCGCACTCAACTTGCGGGATCGGAGCACAAAGTGCAGGCCATCGGCGTCTTCCAGCGACATCGTACCCAGGCTGCCTGAGCGCACATCCAGCGTCAACTGCGCGTCTCCCAGGTAGCTCAGTTGCATCCGGCTGGCATGAAAAGGCACACCCAGCACCTCGCCCAGCTGCACATCGCCCTCACTGAGCGACATCTCCCCACGCTTCAAACACATGGGCGTGCTGCCATCGCAGCAGCCGTGCGAGAGGTAGAACATCACCTCGCCATGCCGCTGGCGCAAGCCCCGGATCAGCGCCTCTGCCACCTCGGTGGCGATCAGACGTTCGATCATGTTGCGATCTCTTCCCGAACGAAACCCAATGAAAAGGGGCGGCCAGGCCGCCCCACCTCCAACCAGGACTCTTGTGGAGCCCTGTTCACGTCAGAAGAAGCCCAGCTTGTTGGGGCTGTAGCTCACCAGCAGATTCTTGGTCTGCTGGTAGTGATCGAGCATCATCTTGTGGGTCTCACGACCGATGCCAGATTCCTTGTAACCACCGAAGGTGGCGTGCGCCGGGTAGGCGTGGTAGCAGTTGGTCCAGACGCGACCAGCCTGGATGCCGCGGCCAAAGCGGTACGCGCGGCTGCCGTCACGGGTCCACACGCCGGCGCCCAGGCCATAAGGCGTGTCGTTGGCAATGGCCATCGCCTCGGCCTCGTCCCGGAAAGTGGTCACCGCCAGCACCGGGCCAAAAATCTCCTCGCGGAAGATGCGCATCTGGTTGTGGCCCTTGAACAGCGTCGGCTGGATGTAATAGCCCTCGCTCAGTTCGCCACCCAGCTGGGCACGGTCGCCACCGATCAGCACCTGTGCGCCCTCTTCCTTGCCCACGGCCATGTAGGACATGATCTTGTCCATCTGCAAGGCCGAGGCCTGCGCGCCCATCATCGTGTCGGTGTCCAGCGGGCTGCCCTGCTTGATGGCCGCGACGCGCTGGATGGCGCGTTCGATGAAGCGGTCGTAGATCGACTCCTGGATCAGGGCCCGCGAGGGGCAGGTGCACACCTCACCCTGGTTGAATGCAAACAGCACCATGCCCTCAATCGCCTTGTCGAGGAAGGCGTCGTCCTGCGCCATCACATCGTCAAAGAAGATGTTGGGGCTCTTGCCACCCAGCTCCAGCGTGGCCGGGATCAGGTTGCTGGCGGCCGCCTGGGCGATCACGCGACCCGTGGCCGTCGAACCGGTGAAGGCGATCTTGGCGATGCGCTTGCTGCTGGCCAGTGGCATGCCGGCTTCGCGGCCCATGCCGTTGACGATGTTGAGCACACCGGCCGGCAGCAGGTCGGCAATCAGCTCGGCCAGCACCAGGATGCTGACGGGGGTGGACTCGGCCGGCTTGAGCACCACGCAGTTGCCCGCGGCCAAGGCCGGGGCCAGCTTCCAGGCTGCCATCAGGATGGGGAAGTTCCAGGGGATGATCTGGCCGACCACACCCAACGGCTCATGAAAGTGATAGGCGATCGTGTTGCCGTCAATTTCACTCAACGATCCTTCTTGTGCGCGCAAACACCCGGCAAAGTAGCGGAAGTGGTCCACCGCCAGCGGGATGTCGGCGTTCAGTGTTTCACGGATGGGCTTGCCGTTGTCCACCGTCTCGGCATAGGCCAACTTTTCCAAATTCTGCTCAAGGCGATCGGCGATCTTCAGCAGGACGCCTGCACGCTCGGCGGGGGCCGTGGCGCCCCAGGCATCCTTGGCGGCATGGGCGGCGTCCAGGGCCAGGTTGATGTCCGCCTCGGTCGAGCGGGCCGCCTGGGTGTAAACCTTGCCGCTGATGGGCGTGATCACATCGAAATACTGGCCGTCCAGCGGGGCCACGAACTTGCCGCCAATGAAGTTGTCGTAGCGGCTCTTGAAAGCAACAGGGGCGCCAACGGCACCAGGGGCTGCATAGATCATCGGGGGTCTCCTCAGGTCGGGAATGAATGTGGGATCGAAGGGCTGAAAGGGCCAGGCCGGGGCCGGCACGCTCCTTCAGAGTGCAGGCCGCGTGCCAATGCGGGTTCGTCCGGAGGCGGCGCGCGCCGCTCCCAGGCAGGCCACGTCCGTCGCTGGCTGTCACCCTGTGTCAAAGCGCTTGCGCCGCCACGCCACACTGTCCCAAAATGACACAGGGTGACCACGGGTGTGTCGCGCTGCCGGCAACGCCATACTCGGCACGACCGCGCTAGAGAGACCTCATCCCGCCATGCCCCGCCAACTGACCCATCACCAATCCGCAGCCGACCTCCAGCAGGCCCGCCGCTGCCTGATGGATGCCGGCGATGTGCCCTTGGGCCTGGTGGACGACACACTGCGGCAATCCTGGCTGCGCAGCCGCCACGCGGGCCTCAGCCCGGTCGATGTGGCCACCGAGCCGCCCCTTTGCAGCACCACCGATCTGCGCCACACACTGGCCAGCGAGCACGACCTGCTCGCCCACGCCCGGCCGGTCATGAGCTTCGTCTTCGACCAGATGCGCGACAGCGGCAACGTCGTCGTGCTGGCCGACAGCCAGGGCCTGCTGCTCGACAGCCTGGGCGACACCGACTTCGCCACCCGGGCCGAGCGGGTCTCCCTGCGCCCCGGCGCACTCTGGCATGAGCACGACCGGGGCACCAACGCCATCGGCACCGCCCTGGCCGAGCAACGCGCCGTCGTCATCCATGGCGCCGAGCACTACCTGGCCCGCAACAGCTTTCTGACCTGTGCCGCCGCGCCCGTGCTCACCTCGGAGGGACGTTTGCGTGGCGTCATCGACATCTCCGGCGACCACCGCGGCCACCACCCGCACACCTTCGCCCTGGTGCGCTCAGCCGCCCGCATGATCGAAGACCGCCTGTTTCACGCCCGCCATGGCCACGACCAGGTGCTGCGCCTGCACGCGCACGCCGAGGGCCTGGGCGCGGTCGGCGAAGGCCTGGTGGCCCTGTCGGAAGACGGTTGGGTGGTGGGCAGCAACCAGCTCGCCCGCGAATGGCTGAACCTGCCGACGGTCGGCGGCGGCACCCTGGCCGACCTCACCGGCCTGCGGGTGGCGCAAATGCCCCCCGGTCGCACCCTGCGCCTGCAAACCTCGCGCGGTCTGCCCCTGTTTGCCCGCCTCGACTGGCCTCGCCGGAGCGTGATCCAAACGGCATCCAGCCCCACCCCATCCCCCCTGGCACGTACCCGTGACGCCCGCCCGATCCCGCACGTCGGCGCGCCATCCCTTGCGCATTTCGGCGCCACCTCCCCCTTGGCGCTCGACCCCCGTCTGGCCGAAGCCCACAGCCGGGCGCAACGGGTGCAGGCGCAGGGCATTCCGGTGCTGATCCAGGGCGAATCCGGCACCGGCAAGGAGGTGTTCGCCCGCGCGCTGCATACCGAGGGCCGCCGCGCCGCCCGCCCTTTTGTCGCGCTCAACTGTGCCGCCTTGCCCGAAACCCTGATCGAGGCCGAGCTGTTTGGCTACGTCGGCGGCGCCTTCACGGGCGCACGACGCGAAGGCGCACCCGGCCGCATTCGCGAGGCCGAAGGCGGCACGCTCTTCCTCGACGAAATTGGCGACATGCCCCTGGCCCTGCAGGCCCGATTGCTGCGGGTGCTGCAGGACAAGATGGTCGTGCCCCTGGGCGGCAACAAAGCCCACCCTGTGGATTTCGTGCTGGTATGCGCCACCCACCGCAACCTGCGGGAAGCCGTGCGCACCGGCCAGTTTCGCGAGGACCTTTATTACCGCCTCAACGGCCTGACCCTCACCCTGCCTGCCCTGCGCGAGCGGCAAGACTTCAACACCCTGGTGAGCCACATGCTCGACCAGATTTGCCGGGACATGGCGCGCGCCTCCGTGCCCACCGTGCATCCGGGGTTGCATCAGGCGATGGCAGAGCACCGCTGGCCTGGCAACCTGCGCCAACTCCACAGCCTGCTGCGCACCGCCTGTGCCTTGCTCGAACCCGGCGAGGTCGCCATCGACTGGCGGCATCTGCCGGAGGACATGGTGCAGGAGTTGCAGGATGGCCAGCGCACCCCAGCACCTTCCGATGCGGCCCACCACGACGACCGGTCCTCACTCGCCTCTCCCCCGCTTGCGGCGCTGGCCCCTGCCTCGCTCAGCGACGCCAACCTGCGCCGCTTGTCCCACCAGGCCATCCAGCAGGTGATCGCCGCCACCCAGGGCAACATGTCCGAAGCGGCGCGGCGCCTGGGCATCAGCCGCAACACACTCTATCGCCGCCTCAAGCAGGCCCCAGACTGAGCCGCAGCCCTGCGACACCGCCGGGTCAGATCAAAAAAGCCGCAAGAAATGCCCTTGCGTGGCGGAAGCAGGCGGTCCTTTGGGTAGCATCACGTTCATGACGAACGCCGACCCCCAAGAACTCGCCAAATTCAGTGACCTGGCCCACAAGTGGTGGGACCCGGAAAGCGAATTCCGCCCCCTGCACCAGATCAACCCCCTGCGCCTGGACTGGATCGACCAGCACGCGTCCATCAAGGGCAAGACCGTGGTCGACGTGGGCTGTGGCGGCGGCATCCTGGCCGAGTCCATGGCCCGCCGTGGCGCCAATGTCCTGGGCATCGACCTGGCTGACAAGCCGCTGAAGGTCGCCCAACTGCACGCCATGGAAGCCGGCGTCGCCAACCTCGACTACCGCAGCATCGCCGCCGAAGCGCTGGCAGCCGAACAGCCCGCGCAGTTTGACGTCGTCACCTGCATGGAAATGCTCGAACACGTCCCCGACCCCACTTCCATCGTGCGCGCCTGTGCCGACATGGTCAAACCCGGTGGCTGGGTCTTTTTCTCGACCCTCAACCGCAACCCCAAGTCCTTCCTGTATGCCATCGTGGGCGCCGAGTACCTGCTCAAGCTGCTGCCCAAGGGCACGCATGAGTTCTCGCGCTTCATCCGCCCGGCCGAACTGGCCCGCTGGATCCGCGAAGCGCGCCTGGACACCGTGCAGTTCAAGGGCATGGAATACAACCCGCTGACCCGCCTGTACAAGCTGTCGGGCGACACCAGCGTCAACTACCTGATCGCTTGCCGCAAGCCCCTGACGCCATGAGCGCTGCGCCCGCTGATCGCCTGAGCTGGGCCGAACCCGCTCAGGCTGTGCTGTTCGATCTGGATGGCACCCTGGCCGACACCGCCGGCGACCTCGTTGGCGCGGTCAACCACCTGCGCGTGCAGCGAGGTCTGGCGCCCATGCCGCTGGAGATCTTGCGCCCCTACGCCTCGGCAGGCGCACGCGGCCTGATCGGTGCGGCACTCGACATCCACCCCGGCCACGCCGAGTTCGAAGACCTGCGCACCGCGTTTCTCAACGCCTACGAACGCTGCCTGGCCGACACCACCGTGCTGTTTGACGGCATGGCCGAACTGCTGAGCACGCTGGAAGCGCAAAACATCGCCTGGGGCGTCGTCACCAACAAGCCGCACCGCTTCACCGTGCCGGTCATGCAGGGCCTGGCCCTGGTCGAGCGCTCGGCCACCTTGATCAGCGGCGACAGCACTGCCCACGCCAAACCTCACCCCCTGCCTTTGCTGACCGCCTGTGAGCAGATCGGGGTGGTGCCCTCGCGCGTGCTGTACGTGGGCGACGACCTGCGCGACATCCAGGCGGCCCAAGCCGCCGGCATGCCCAGCGCGGCCGCCGCCTGGGGCTACATCGGCCACAGCGGCGAGATCGACACCTGGGGCGCCAGCGTCATCGTGGCGCAACCGCTCGACCTGCTGCAGCACCTGGGGCGCTGAACCGCCCCACCCGCTTCAGCTCGTGCGGCCGTAGTTGTCCTGGAAACGGACGATGTCGTCCTCGCCCAGGTAGCTGCCCGACTGAACCTCGATGATCTCCAGCGAGATCGCCCCGGGGTTCGTCAACCGGTGCACCGTCCCCAGCGGGATGTAGATGGACTGGTTCTCGGAAATCAACTTCACCTCTTCGCCCACGGTCACTTCGGCGGTGCCGCTCACCACGATCCAATGTTCGGCGCGGTGGTGGTGCATCTGCAGGCTCAGCGAGGCCTTCGGTTTGACCATGATGCGCTTGACCTGGAAGCGCTCCCCCGCATCGATCGAGTCGTACCACCCCCAAGGGCGATGCACCCGGCGGTGCAGGCTGCCTTCCGGGCGAGACTGGCTCGCCAGCGTGGCGACAATCTGCTTGACCTCCTGGCTGCAGCTGCGATCGGCCACCAGCACGGCATCCGGCGTCTCCACCACCACGATGTTGTCCAGGCCCACTGCCGCCACCAGGCGCGACGAGGCATGGATCAAGGTGTTGGTCGTGCCGTGAAACAGCGCGTCGCCCTGCCCGGCATTGCCCTTCGCATCATGCGGCGTCACCTGCCAGACTGCATCCCAGGCGCCCAGATCGGACCAGCCGGCATTGAGCGGCACCATGCGCACCACAAACCCGGCCTCCGGATGGGCTGGACATTGCTCCATCACGGCGTAGTCCACCGACTCGGAAGGCACGGCCTTGAACTCGTCCTGCCCCGGGCGCACGAACGGGGCATCGGTGGCGCGCACCGCAAACGCCGCCTCAGTGGCCGCCAGGATGTCCGGGCGGAAATGCCCCAGCGCGGCCAGCCAGCGCGAGGCCTTCATCACGAACATGCCGCTGTTCCAGAAATAGCCGCCATCGGCCACATAGGCCTGCGCGGTCGGCGCATCGGGCTTTTCCACGAATGCCAGCACGCTGCGCGCACCCTGGGCGTTGGCCTCACCGGTGCGGATGTAGCCAAAGCCGGTTTCCGGGCGATCGGGCGTGATGCCCAGGATCACGATGTCCCCCTCGGCGGCGGCGCGCACGGCCTGCTGCACCGCGGCGGTGTAAGCGGCCTCGTCGGTCACCGTCTGGTCGGCAGGCGTGACCACCAGGATCGGGTCCGCCCCTTCCGAGACGGCCTGCAAGGCCGCCAGCGTCACGGCCGGGGCAGTGTTGCGCCCCACGGGCTCCAGCAACAAAGGAGCGGCCTGGCCCTTCACCTCGCGCAACTGGTCCAGCACCAGGAAACGGTGCTCCTCGTTGCCCACCACGCAAGGCTGCGCCACGGTGATGTCGGCCGCGGCCAGGGACTGCAAACGCAGGTGCGCTTGCTGGAACAGGCTCTGATTGCCCGTCAGCACCAAGAACTGTTTCGGATACAGCGCACGCGAGAGCGGCCACAGGCGGGTGCCCGAACCACCGGCCATGATGACGGGAAGCAAGGAATGGGTCATGTTTGCAAAAACCAAAAAAAGGAAGAACGCCGGACCGTCAGCGGCACAGCGGACAGGACCTCAGTCCTGAAAACCATGGGGGTTGTGCGACTGCCAGCGCCAAGAGTCCACGCACATCTCATCGAGCCCACGCGTGGCCTTCCAGCCCATGGTCTCGAAGGCACGTTGCGGGTCGGCATAGCAGGCGGCCACATCACCCGCACGACGCGGCGCAAACTCGACCGGAATGTCACGGCCCGACGCACGCCCATAGGCTTGCGCCAGGTCCAGCACGCTGTAGCCCTGCCCCGTGCCCAGGTTGACGGTCAGCGACTGCTGGTGATCGAACAGGTAGCGCAGCGCCGCCACATGGCCTTCGGCCAGGTCGCAGACGTGGATGTAGTCGCGCACGCCGGTGCCATCGGGCGTGTCGTAATCCTTGCCGAACACATTGAGATGCGGGCGCTGGCCCACCGCCACCTGCGCCACATAGGGCATCAGGTTGTTGGGGATGCCCTGTGGGTCTTCGCCGATCAGGCCACTGGGGTGCGCGCCCACGGGGTTGAAGTACCGCAGGCACGCAAAGCGCCAGGTGGGGTCGCAGCGGCCCAGCTCGCGCAGGATCTCTTCGCCCATCAGCTTGGTCTGACCATAGGGATTGGTCACCCGCAGCGGCGCATCTTCGGTGATGGGCAAGGTGTCGGGGCTACCGTACACCGTGGCCGAAGAGCTGAACACGAGGTTGTTCACCCCGTGGCGCTTCATCGCCTGACACACCGAGAGCAAACCGCCCAGGTTGTTCTCGAAATAGTCCAACGGCCGCTCGACCGACTCCCCCACGGCTTTGAGGGCCGCAAAGTGCACCACGGCCTGGATGCCGCCAAAACGCGTGTGGGCCAGTTCGAAGCAACGATCGAGCGCAGCGGCATCGCGCACATCGCCCTGCACGAAATGCGGCGCACGACGCCCGATGATCTCGATCCGATCGAGGACCTTCACCGAGCTGTTGACCAGGCTGTCGATGCCCACCACGTCAAAGCCCGCCTCCTGCAAAGCCAGCCAGGTGTGCGAAGCGATGTAACCGGCGGCCCCGGTCAACAGGATGCAAGGCAAAGTGAACTCCCCGTGTCAGTCGATGGTGAAGGAGGCGCGACACGCCACCGTATTGCCATCATACGCACGGGTAAAGGTGGATCTCGTCCGGTCGTAACGCTGCATGTCGCAGCCCAGGCCCACGGAGCGGATGGGTTGGTAGGACACACCCAGCGACAAGGCGCTGTAGCGACCGTTTTGTTCGCTGCCGGTACTCGGCGAGGAACCGACAATGTCCTGGTCCTCTTCGTACAGCGCATACGTGTACCCGGCGTTGAACTTGATCTTGGCCGTGGCTTGGAAATTGGCCGTTGCCGAGAAGTTGTTGGTCAGACGTTTGTTGGTGGCGTATGCTGAACTGGCATCGATCACACCCAAGCCCTCGTTGCTGGTGTCCCGCACCCAATTCAGCGCATAGGAGACCTTGCCCGCTGGCGTGAACGTCCACGAAGCGGACCCGGTCAAGCCACTGAAGTCACGGCGGCGATCCTGCGGATGCTTCTCGCTGGTGGCCGCCAGGCGACCCGACAGCCGGCTGAAGCCCGTCACCTGCCACACCGTGTCCACGCTCAGGCTTGTGCGCTCGATGTTCTCGCCCGGCGTGCTCACGCCCAGCAACAGTCGATTGGGGACATCGGTGTCGGTGCGGTAGAGCGTCAGCCCGAGGTAGGCCAGATCCGAGGGCAGGTAACGCACGCCGGCAAACATCGACTGAGAGGTCTTGTTCTCGGTGGTGTTCACCTGAAAATCGACCTTGCTGTAACTGCCGCCCGCGTTCACTGACCAGCGGCCATACAGCCCATAGCGCACGTCGATCGAGGCCTGCCGGCTGCGTTCGGTGTTGCGAACGGAGCGGTTGACCTGATCTTCGAAATTGGGCAGAAACTGCGAAGCCGCACCGTTGAGGGTCACCTTGAAATTGGACCCCACCTCGCTGGCCACTTCGGCACTGACCGCATAGCCATCGTTGTCGAACTGCGAGTTCTCGCTGTAGGCATTGCGCGAGGCCGAGGCCGAAACCTGGTAGTTCTGGCGCCCATAGGCCTTGTTCAGGCCCGCTGCCACCGTGGTCGTGGAAATGGTGTCGCGCCGACGGTCATTGTTGTCGCGCAGCAGGTTGCTGTCACGCGTCAGGCTCTGGCTCAAGGTCAGATACAGCGGCAACTGCTCGGCGGCATTCGCTGCGCCGAGCCCGCTCAGCACGGCGGCCACTCCCAATGCCAGCGAAAGGCCCCGAACGATGATTGGTTTCTGCTGCATGCCACCCTCTTGATCTTGATTTTGATTGATGTGTCAGATGTCCCGCCGAGCGCGGGCACTCAGTACGCGCTGCGGTCAAACAGCACCAGACGAATCGTGCGGAAGATGATTTCCACATCCAGGCCCAAGGACCAGTTGCGCAGGTACTCCAGGTCGTACTCCACCCGCGCCTGCATCTTGTCGAGGGTCTCGGTCTCGCCGCGACAGCCGTTGACTTGGGCCCAGCCGGTGATGCCTGGTCGCACCTTGTGGCGCACCATGTAGGCCTTGATCAGTCGACGATAGGACTCGTTGTGGGCTACCGCGTGAGGACGCGGCCCAACGATGCTCATGCGCCCCTGCAGCACATTGATGAACTGCGGCAACTCATCGAGCGAGGTCTTGCGGATGAAGGCGCCGAACGGCGTGATGCGAGGGTCGCCTTTGGTGGCCTGCTTGACCACCGCACCGTTGTCCATGGCCCGCATGGAGCGGAACTTGTAGACGATGATCTCCTCGCCATCGAGCCCGTTGCGCCGCTGCTTGAAGATGATGGGGCCCGGCGAACTCCATTTGACGCCGATGGCAATGGCCAGCAACAGCGGCGAAATCAGCACCAGGATGACACTGGCCGCCGCGATGTCGAACATGCGCTTGGCCAGCTCGTTGATGCCCGTGAACGGCGTTTCACAGATGCCCACCACAGGCACCCCGTTCATGTCCTGCAGGCGGCCCTGGATGATGCTGATGCCAAACACATCGGGCACGAAATACAGCGAGGCCGTGGTGCCCTGGATGGCCTCCATCAGCGCCAGGATGCGGGGCTGAGAACCCAGCGGCAAGGTGATGTAGACCTCGTGGATGCCATGAGCCTGCACGTAGTCGGCAATGTCCTTGAGGCCACCGAGACGTTGTGCATGGGTCTCGGGATGCACGCGCTCACCCGACCGGTCATCAAAATAGCCCACAAAGCTGACCGCCTGCCCAGGATTGGCCTGCAATGCCTTGGCCACTTTCAGACCCAGGGCGCCAGCCCCCACCACCACCGCCTTGCGACGCGCTTCGGGACGCGCCATCTGGCGCTGCACGATGGCACGCCCGGCCATGACCACCATCCACTGTGCCACCGGGGTCGCCAAAGCCCATGTGGCCATGACATCCATTTTGAAGAACATCAGGCTTTTGGTGGCAAACCCGCACACGGCCAAAATGACCAGCACCGCGGCCCAAGAGGACACGATGTCGATGGCCGCTTCCAGCGGCGCGTCATGAAAGCGGTTGCGCCCCGGAAACGTCAAGGCAAAGGCCAGCAGGCACAGGGCGAGATCGGGTCGCAGCACCGACTCGTTCAAGTACAGCATCACCGCCAGCAACGTGCCCACGGTGACAAAGGGCTCGAGAAAAGCCGCCACGAAGGACGTCACCGACTCGGGCGCACTGAAGAAAGTAGGGCGGTAATTGCGCTTGTTGAACATGAGACCTACAGCCCTCCAAACCATCCAGCGCCGGAGGGCAACATGACAGGAAAAACCCTAAAGTCATTGAATGTGAAATGCCAGCCGTCGCAGCTTAGCGTCGAATGCACCCCTCCCCTCCCCCTGCTTTCCAGGGGTTGTCGGCCCAGACCTACAATCCGCGACATGCTTTCTCATCCCTTCACTTGGCTGGGCCCCCTGGTGCTGCCCCGCTTGACGCTGTTGCTCAACCACGTGGTGTCCAGCGAACCGGTGGCCAGTGGCAAACTCCAACCTCATGCAGGCCGCACGATCGACCTGCAATGGACGAGCACCTTCTCGCCCCCTCTGCCTCGGTTCCTGCTGCCGGCCGATGGTTCCCAGGGGTTATTACCCCCACCCATGCGCTTCGTCATCACCCCGGCGGGCCTGTTCGAGCTGGTCGAATCGGGTGAGACCCTTCCCCCTCAAACCGATGGCCTGACCTTGACCATCGAGCTCAGCGACCCGCTGACGATGGCGCGCCAGTTGCTCACTGGTCAACGCCCGGACGTCCGCATCGAAGGGGACGTGGCCCTGGCCGAAGTGGCCTCCTGGCTCATGAACCACCTGCGCTGGGACATTCAGGACGACGTGGCCCGTCTGCTGGGCAATGCCCCGGCCGAGTGGCTGCGCGCGGTCGGTGACGCCGTGCGTCAGGCCTTGCAACGCTGGCGACCCGGCCAGGGCGGCGATGCGGGAAGCTCGTCCTCGTCACGTCGCTGAGAGAGGCCCGCTGATGCGCTCGCTGTTCCGCCCCGCCTACATCGGCCTGATTGCCCTGCGTTTCGGGCTCGACGGCCTGCTGCTACACAGCCTGCGCCGCCCGCGCTGGAGCCTGCTGGCCCGCGTGCTGTCCACCGGGCGGCGGCTGGACGCACCCCGTGGCGAGCGTCTGCGCCAGGCCCTGGAGCACCTCGGCCCCATCTTCGTCAAGTTCGGCCAGATGCTGTCGACCCGGCGTGACCTGCTCCCGCCGGATGTGGCTGACGAGCTGGCCCGACTGCAAGACCGCGTTCCGCCCTTCCCCAGTGATGAATCGGCACGCCTGGTCGAGAAAGCCCTGGGCAAACCGCTGTCGGCGGTGTTCAAGCAGTTCGACACCGACCCGATTGCCAGTGCCTCCATCGCCCAGGTCCACTTCGCGGTGCTGCACAACGGACGCGAAGTGGCCGTCAAGGTGCTGCGCCCCGGCATGCTCAACGTCATCGACGACGACCTGGCCCTGATGCGCACGCTGGCCGGCTGGGTCGAGCGCTTCTGGTCCGACGGCAAACGCCTCAAGCCCCGCGAGGTGGTGGCAGAGTTCGACAAGTACCTGCACGATGAGCTGGACCTGGTGCGCGAAGCCGCCAACGCCGCACAACTGCGCCGCAACATGGACGGGCTGAACCTGGTGCTGGTGCCCGAGATGGTCTGGGACTACTGCACCCCCACCGTGATGGTGATGGAGCGCATGAACGGCGTGCCGATCAGCCAGATGAGCCGCCTGCGTGCCGCCGGGGTCGACATCAAGAAGCTGGCCCGCGATGGCGTGACCATTTTCTTCACCCAGGTCTTTCGCGACGGTTTCTTCCACGCCGACATGCACCCGGGCAACATCCAGGTCAGCCTGGACCCGGCCACCTTCGGGCGCTACATCGCGCTGGACTTCGGCATCATCGGGACGCTCACCGAGGTGGACAAGGACTACCTCGCGCAGAACTTCATCGCCTTTTTCCACCGCGATTACAAGCGCGTGGCCGAGCTGCACATCGAAAGTGGCTGGGTGCCTGCAAGCACCCGGGTCGACGAGCTGGAAGGCGCCATCCGCACCGTGTGCGAGCCCTACTTCGACCGCCCGATCAAGGAAATCTCGCTGGGCCAGGTGCTGATGCGCCTGTTCCAGATCTCACGGCGCTTCAACGTTGAGATCCAGCCTCAGTTGGTGCTGCTGCAAAAGACCCTGTTGAACGTCGAAGGCCTGGGGCGTGAGCTCGACCCCGATCTGGACCTGTGGAGCACGGCCAAGCCCTTCCTCGAGCGGTGGATGCACGAGCAGGTGGGCATGCGCGGCCTGTGGGAGCGACTCAAGCGCGAGGCGCCTCGCTACGCAAAAATGTTGCCCGAGTTGCCGCGGCTGATCCACCACAACCTCGAGATCGGGGATGCTGGCCTGCGCCGCGATCTGGCTGCCATGCTGGCCGAGCAACGTCAGAGCAATCGCCTGCTGTCGATGATCGTCTGGGTCGGGGTGGGTTTCGTTCTGGGCCTGCTGACGGCTCAATTTGTGCTCAGACTGCACGGTCTGGGCGTGCTGTAACCCCCTGCTCAAAGGTGTCTCGCCCCGCACAGTTACGTGCCTGAGCACATGTGCGCATCCAGAGACAATCTGCCACTAAACTCCGCCCCCATTCGACAACCATCGATACCCTTCGATATCGACCATGAACACCACCCTGCTTGCGTTTGTGATCCTCTATCTGCTTGGCACGATGGCGATCGGTATGTATGCCGGAACCCGAATCAAAAACACAACCGACTTCGCCATCGCCGGCCGCAGCCTACCCCTCGTCATGGTCATCACAACGACCTTCGCGACCTGGTTCGGTGCGGAGACGGTCATGGGCATCCCCGCCAAGTTTGCCGAAGGGGGTCTTGGCGCCGTGGTGGAAGACCCCTTTGGGGCGTCGATGTGCCTGGTGCTGGTGGGCGCTTTTTTCGCCAGTCGCCTCTACAAGATGAGCCTGCTCACCATCGGCGACTATTACCGTCAGCGCTACGGTGAGGGCGTCGAAATCTTCTGTTCCCTGGCCATCATCCTGAGCTACCTGGGCTGGGTGGCAGCACAAATCACCGCACTGGGCTTGGTGTTCTCGGTGCTCTCCGGCGGAGCCATCGACCCCGCTTACGGCATGGCCCTGGGCACCCTGCTGGTGCTGGTCTACGTGATGGTGGGCGGCATGCTGGCGGTCGCCTGGACGGACTTTATCCAGATGGTCGTGCTGGTGGTCGGCCTGTCGCTGATCGCCTACATGGCAGCGGACCAGGCCGGCGGGGCCGACAAGGTGATCGACCTGGCCCACGCCAACGATTGGTTCAAGTTCTTCCCCGAAAACACACCTGATGGCTGGCTCTGGTTCATCGCGGCAGGCATCACCATGATGCTGGGCTCCATTCCACAGCAGGACGTGTTTCAACGCGTGATGTCGGCCAAGGACGCCATCACGGCCCAGCGCGGCGCCATCATTGGCGGACTCAGCTATCTGGCCTTTGCGTTCGTGCCCATGTTCATCGTGGCTTCGTCGCTAATCATCATGCCGAACGAAACCCGGGAACTGCTGGCCAACGATCCGCAGAAGGTCTTGCCGACGCTGATCATGAGCAAGATGCCCCTGGTCGCACAGATCTTTTTCTTCGGCGCACTGGTGTCTGCGATCAAGTCCACCTCATCGGCCACCCTGCTGGCCCCCTCCACCAGCTTCGTCGAAAACATTCTCAAGAACATCAAACCCGGCATGACGGACCGCCAGGTGCTGTGTTCCATGCGCGTCACACTCTTTGTCTTCACCTGCCTAGTGTTGACGTACGCGATCTTGATGCAAGGCACTGCCATCTATGATCTGGTGTCGGCGGCTTACCAGATTCCGTTGGTGGGTGCGTTCGTTCCCTTGACGTTCGGGCTGTACTGGAAACGGGCATCGACCCAAGGCGCCTTGCTGTCCATCGTGCTGGGCATTGGCACGCTGACCCTGTTCACCTTCCATACCGGCCTGGGAGAGGCCTTCCCGGGGCAACTGGCCGGCCTGCTGATGGCGCTGGCAGGGATGGTGATCGGCTCACTGGCTCCCCAGTTGGTCGCAGACCGGCCTAGCAAACGCCCACTGCTGACGGCCTGACGGGCGCGCTCCTGATCGACGCCGTCCAGCCCCCGCCGCTGCCCCGAACACCGTACCAGCCGGCCCGGACTGCAGCCCGATACGGCACTTGATTTTCAGCGAGGGGCCACCATGTGCATGTGCAAGCCGCTGCCAACCCTCGCACGCTGACAGGGCCCGCGCAGTCTTTTACAATTGTGGATTTTCTCGAGGTCAGGCCATGCCGATTTACGCCTACCAATGTTCGTCCTGTGGTCACGCCAAGGACGTTCTGCAAAAAATCTCTGATCCTGTGCTCACGACCTGCCCCGCCTGCGGCGCCGAGAGCTTTCAAAAGCAGATCACGGCCGCAGGCTTCCAGCTCAAGGGTTCGGGCTGGTATGTGACCGACTTCCGTGGCGGCTCGGGTGGCACCAGCGCCCCGGCCACGGGCGTCACCGCTGCAGCAGCACCGGCGGCAGCCGAGGCCAGCACCGGCAGCTCATCTGGCGACACCGGGGGCACACCCTGTGGTGGCTCCTGCGCCTGCCATTGACCCGCACCGATTCCTCCTTCACTCCCTGACCTGACACGGACTGGCCTGACAATACAGGCCAGTCTGCCTGTCCAGGCACCCGGCCTCGCGCCCTCTCCCCCGTCCCCACAGTGAAGAAATACATCCTCACCGGCCTGCTCGTCTGGCTCCCCCTGGTGATCACCATCTGGGTGCTCAAGAGCGTGATCGGTACGCTCGACGACGTGTTCGCCTGGTTCATGGTCGTTGCCCGGACCGTGCTGCCCGTCAGCATCCACCCCGTTCTGGCCGATCTGCAGCGTGTGCCCGGCCTGAGCGTCATCATCCTGGTCACCGCCCTGTGGCTGACCGGTGTGGCCGTGACCAACATGGTCGGCCAGTGGCTGCTCAACCAGTCGAACCGGATGTTCTCGAACATCCCCATCGTCAAGAGCATCTACAACTCGGTCCGGCAGGTTTCGGACACGCTGTTTTCCAGCAGCGGTCAGGCTTTCCGCGAAGCCGTGCTGGTGCAGTACCCTCGCGCCGGTTCGTGGACGATCGCCTTTGTCACCGGACGCCCGACGGGCGAAGTGGCCGACAAACTGATCACCGAAATGGTGACCGTGTATGTGCCCACGACCCCCAACCCGACCTCGGGTTTCATGCTGATCGTGCCGCGTGCCGAGGTCATGTCACTCGACATGTCGGTGGACGAGGCCCTCAAGTACATCATTTCGATGGGCGTGGTGGCACCGCCGCACGTTGCAAAGACCCAATCCTGAACGACAATCGAGGGTTTCGAGCCGGGCCTGTGCCCAGGCCGCACGAACCTCATTCCCGGAGAGAACAACAATGCGCACCACTTACTGTGGTCTGGTCAGCGAAGCGCTGATGGGCCAGACCGTGACGCTGATGGGCTGGGCCCACCGTCGCCGCGACCACGGCGGCGTGATCTTCATCGACCTGCGCGACCGCGAAGGTCTGGTGCAGGTGGTGTTCGACCCCGACCGTGCCGATTCGTTCAAGATCGCCGAAGACGTGCGCAACGAGTTCTGCCTGAAGGTGACCGGTGTCGTGCGCGCCCGCCCTGAAGGCACGACCAACGCCGGCCTGACCAGCGGCAAGATCGAGGTGCTGGCCCACAACCTGGAAGTGCTCAACGCCAGCGTGACGCCGCCGTTCCAGATCGACGACGAGAACCTGTCCGAGACGACCCGCCTGACCCACCGCGTGCTGGACCTGCGCCGTCCTTACATGCAAAAGAACCTGATGCTGCGCTACCGCGTGGCGATGGAAGCACGCAAGTTCCTGGACGAGCATGGCTTCATCGACATCGAAACACCGATGTTGACCAAGTCGACCCCGGAAGGCGCTCGCGACTACCTGGTGCCCTCGCGCGTGCATGACGGCCAGTTCTTCGCCCTGCCCCAGTCGCCCCAGCTGTTCAAGCAGCTGCTGATGGTGGCCGGCTACGACCGCTACTACCAGATCACCAAGTGCTTCCGCGACGAAGACCTGCGCGCCGATCGTCAGCCCGAATTCACCCAGATCGATATTGAAACGAGCTTCCTGACCGAACAGGAAATCCGTGACATGTTCGAAGGCATGATCCGCCACGTCTTCATGAAGGCGCTGAACGTGGACCTGGGTGCCTACCCGGTCATGAAGTACGCGGATGCGATGCACCTGTACGGCTCGGACAAGCCTGACCTGCGCGTCAAACTGCAGTTCACCGAACTGACCGACGTGATGGGCGATGTGGACTTCAAGGTCTTCTCGACGCCTGCCACCACCAAGGGTGGCCGCGTGGTGGCCTTGTGCGTGCCCGGTGGCGGTGCCATGTCGCGTGGCGAGATTGACGCCTACACCGAGTTCGTCAAGATCTACGGTGCCAAGGGCCTGGCCTGGATCAAGGTCAACGAGGTGGCCAAGGGTCGCGAGGGCCTGCAGTCGCCCATCGTGAAGAACCTGCACGATGCGGCCCTGGCCAAGATCCTGGAGCGCACGGGCGCCAAGGACGGCGACCTGATTTTCTTCGGTGCCGACAAGGAAAAGATCGTCAACGACGCCATCGGCGCGCTGCGCCTGAAGGTGGGCCACTCGGACTTCGGCAAGAAGGCCGGTCTGTTCGAAGACCGCTGGGCGCCGCTGTGGGTGGTGGACTTCCCGATGTTCGAGTACGACGACGACTCCGAGCGCTGGAATGCCGTGCACCACCCCTTCACGGCCCCCAAGGATGGCCACGAGGACCTGATGGACACGGATCCGGGCAAGTGCATTGCCAAGGCCTACGACATGGTGCTGAACGGCTGGGAGCTGGGTGGCGGTTCGATCCGTATCCACCGCGCCGACGTGCAGTCCAAGGTGTTCAGCGCCTTGAACATCAGCAAGGAAGACGCCCAGGTCAAGTTCGGCTTCCTGCTGGATGCGCTGCAGTACGGTGCGCCCCCGCACGGCGGCCTGGCCTTCGGTCTGGACCGCTTGGTCACGCTGATGACCAAGGCCGATTCCATCCGTGACGTGATCGCCTTCCCCAAGACGCAGCGCGCGCAGTGCCTGCTGACCGGCGCCCCGTCGAACGTGGACGACAAGCAGTTGCGCGAGTTGCACATCCGTCTGCGCAACGCGGTGGCAGCAGCGCCGACCCAAGGCTGATCGACCCGATCGCTTTGACGGCGAACGAGGCCACCCTGCGGGGTGGCCTTTTTCATGCCCCAACGCAAGGTGCAAACGAGCATGCCACACTGTCTGTCATGAACGAACAAGCGTCTCCCAAGATTCCGCAATCGGTGCTGGTGGTGATTTACACCCCGCAGCGTGAGGTGTTGCTGATCGAGCGGGCCAAGCAACCGGGGTTCTGGCAAAGCGTGACGGGCTCGAAGGACCATCTGGACGAGTCCTGGACGGCAACGGCCATCCGTGAGGTGCAGGAGGAGACTGGCATTCAGGTGGGGTCCGATCGGGTGCCGCTCAGCGCCTTGCAGGACTGGGGCATAGAAAACGTGTACGAGATCTACCCCGTCTGGCGCCACCGCTATGCGCCCGGTGTGTCGCACAACACCGAGCATGTGTTCGGCCTGTGCGTGCCACGTGACATCCCGATCACACTGGCGCCGCTGGAACACATCGCCCATGTGTGGTTGCCATGGCAGGAGGCGGCCGACCGCTGCTTTTCGCCGTCGAACGCTGAGGCGATTTTGCAACTGAGCCAGCGTGTCGCCAACCCGGCGCACCTGCTATCGTAGAGCGCATGGTGTCGCCATCGCGGCACACTTTGCCGCAGGAATGCACCCGTGCTCAAACCGCTTCAGTCTTCCCTGCTCCCCCCCGCCCAGCGTCACGCGGGGCATTTGCGCGTGGCCACGTACAACATCCACAAGGGTGTGCGCGGCATGGGGCCCACCAAGCGCCTGGAAATCCACAACCTGAGCGACGCTGTGTCGGCACTGGACGCCGACATCGTGTGTCTGCAAGAGGTGCGGCAGTTCAACCATGCCGAGGCGCGGCGCTTTTCTCACACACAGTTTGGCCCCGACGCCTGGCCCAGCACGCCTCAGGCGGAGTACCTGGCCCCCGAGGGCTATGAAGTGGCTTACCGCACCAATGCCATCACCAAAAACGGTGAGCATGGCAACGCGCTGCTGGCACGCTGGCCATTGGGGCCCATCGGCCACCACAATGTGTCGGACCACCGTTTCGAACAACGTGGCCTGCTGCATGTGCCGGTCATCTGGCGCGGGGTTGAGGTGCATGTGGTCGTGGTGCACCTGGGCCTGATCAGTGCCAGCCGGGTGCGTCAGGCCGAGCGGCTGGCCGAGTTGGTGATGCACGAGTTGCCGGCCGGGGCACCGGTGGTGGTGGCCGGCGACTTCAACGACTGGAACGAGAAGCTCGACGGCATCCTGGCCGGGGCCAGCTTGAGCCGCGCCGCGCTGGGCAACGAGGCCCGCGTGGCCACCTACCCCTCGATCATTCCGGTGCTGTCGCTGGACCGGGTCTACATGCGAGGCCTGCACTGCAAGTCGATCATGGTGCCGCGGGGCAGCACCTGGGCCCGGCTGTCCGATCACCTGCCACTGGTGGCGGAGTTGGATCTGAACACCTGATGCCCCCGATGAGTCGTCCACCTGGCAAGAATCATTGGGCCCCAGGCATCGTCGAGCATAGCGACAAGCCCCCTCAGGGCTGGCTGGAAGCCCTGGCCTGGTACACGCAGCGCAAGCCGGTGTTCACGGGCGGCAACGAGGTGACCTTGCTGCAAGGCGGTCGCGACCTGTTTCCGGCACTGTGCGAGCGCATCGATCAGGCGCAGCAGTCGGTATGGATGGCGCTCTACATCGTGTCGCCCTTGGGCCAAAGCAGTGCCGTGCTGCAGTCGCTGATGGGGGCGGCGCAACGTGGGGTCGAGGTGTCGATGGTGGTGGACGGCGTGGGCTCGCGCGATGCGCCTGCCAGCCTGTGGCGCGCACTCGAAGACGCGGGGGTACGGCTGGTGGTCTACAAGCCTCTGCATTGGCTGTGGGGGTTGATGGACGCTGGCCAGTGGCGCCGCATGCACCTCAAGCTGTGCGTGGTCGATGAGGACGTGGGCTTCATCGGTGGCATCAATCTGATCGACGACCACTACGACCTCAGCCACGGCTGGTCAGAGAACCCGCGTCTGGACTATGCAGTGTCGGTGCGGGGGGCGGTGGTGATGCCGATCCTGCACACCATCCGCGCCATGTGGACGCGAGCCCAGTTTGGGCGCGACTGGCGCGATGACCTGGTCCAGTGGGTGCAGGACCCGCACCGCTTGCAGCGCCTCAAGCAGATGTGGCAGAGCGCCTCGCTGCGCCTGAGCCCGCAGGAGCAGGAACAGTTGATGGACGACGGCGACACCATGCTGCCCATGCGCAGCGCCTTCGTGTTGCGCGACAACCTGCGCCAGCGGCGCACGATCGAGCAGGCGGCGCTGCGGGCCATCGTGCACGCGAGGCAGTGCATTGACATCGTGACGCCCTACTTCTACCCACGGCGTGCCATGCGCCAGGCACTGCGTGCGGCGGCCGAGCGGGGCGTGACCGTGCGCCTGCTGCTGCAGGGCAAGCTGGACTACCGGATTGCGGGCATTGCGGCGCAGGTGCTATACGACGAGTTGCAGCAGGTGGGCGTGCGCATCTTCGAGTACCAGCCGGCATTCCTGCACGCCAAGGTGTTGTGTGTGGACGAGGAGTGGGCCACCGTGGGGTCGTCCAACCTCGATCCGCTGTCGATGGTGCTGAACCTGGAAGGCAATCTGATCGTGCGGGACCGGGGCTTCGTACAGACCTTGTCCAACTCCTTGCAGGCCGATTTTGCACAGAGCCGGGAGGTGCCACCGCCTGACACGCTGCACGACCGGCGCTGGCGGACGCGGGTCCGCCGGGCCGTGGTGGCCTTTCTGGCAAAGGCCTATTTGCGTTTGGGCGGCTCGACCGGACGGTATTGAATCGGCGCAGCAGGCAGGACACAGCACTCGCCATAACGGGGCGCGGATGGCCATTGGCTGGGCTGCGCCGGTACGGCAACGTTCTGAGTCACCCACCGGGCCGACAGAACCCAGCCGGCGTGGGCGATGATCAGCAGTGGGGACTGAGGCGCGACTGACAGACCGTCCAGGCTGGTGGTCACCCGGTCAAGCATAGCCTGCAGGCTCTCCCCACCGCCAGGGGCATGGTGCGCAAAGTCGTTGCACCAGGCGTCCACCTCGGCGTGGGCGATCTGTGGCCAGGTCAGGCCGTCCCAGGCGCCGAAATCCATTTCCAGCAGGGTGTCGTCGATGTGATGGTGCCAACCCCAGCGACGCAATTGTCGGCCGACAGCGGCGCAGCGCTGGAGGGAGGAGCTGTGCACGGCACGAGGCCAGCCGTGGCGGCGCGCGGCTTGCCGGATGCGGTGGGCCAGACGCTTGGCCTTGCGCCGGTCCACGGGCAGATCGGTGCGACCAATGCAACGACCCTCTGCCCCGATGGGCCGAGGGTGGCGCCAAGCGATCAGGTGAGGCGATATCGTGGTCATGGCTGGGTCGGAGGGCTCAGCCCACCGGGTGGATGACCGTGAGCCAGGCCAGCAGGCCCAACACCTCGGTGACTTGCTGGGTGGCGCCCAGGGTGTCGCCGGTGAAGCCGCCCAGGCGGCGCTTGAACCAGCGCCAGCACACGATGCCGCCGATCAACATGGCCAGTGCCGCGCGCCCCAGCGCCGTCGTCAGCGTGCCGGTGGGCCAGCCCGATTGGGCCAGCCACAGCCACATGAGACCGGCGACGACCAGGGTCCAGGCTGTGGCGGCGATCACCTGCCCCCAGGTGGCCTGCAGGCCCAAGGGCTTGGCCTTGGCGTGCGCGAGGTCGCCGCCATAAGGCAGCAAACGGATCATCCACACGGCCATCAGACGGGAGCCCGTGTGACACCAGATCAGCGCCATCATGGTCCAGGCCAGCAGGACCTGGTGGATGTGGCTGCTCTGGGCGCTGTTCAACTCCCCCACCAGCGGCGTGGCCAGGGAACTCAGGGTGGCCGCTTTGAGCCCCAGCAGCAGGATCAGGCCCAGCGAGCCGTAGGAGCCGATGCGCGAATCCTTCATGATCTCCAGCGCCCGCTCGCGGCTGACGGTGCCGCCCAGCGCATCGCAGGTGTCTGCCCAGCCGTCTTCGTGAAAACCACCGGTGAGCCAGACCGTGAAGGCCATGGACAGCAGCACCGCCACGAGCGGAGGCCAGAAGGCCGCCGTGGTGGCGAGCGCCAGCGCGCCGGCCGTGCCCACCAGCGCACCGACCAGCGGAAAGTAGCGCTGGCAGGCCTGCAGCCAATCGGGGTGGTAGCCCACCCAGGCGGGCACGGGCACCCGCGTGAAGAACTGCAGGGCGATGAAGAACAGGCGGATTTCGTGGATCAGAAAACGCATGGGGGCAGACGTCCTTGTGGGTCAGACGGACTGAAGGGTGGAAGGCCGTTCAGCACGCCGCAGACTGTCCGGCGTCCGTGTCGGAATCACTGACACCGGCCCCGTCGAAGCTCGCCATCTCGCACAGGATCGCACAAGCTGAGGCCAGCAAGGGCCAGGCCAATGCCGCCCCGGAGCCTTCGCCCAGTCGCAAGCCGAGCTGCAACAGGGTCTGGGCCTCCAGATGGCGCAGCAAGGTGACGTGACCGGCTTCGTCCGACTGGTGGGAGAACACGCAACGCTGCAGCACCAAGGGCTGCAGACGCGCGGCCACGAGGACGGCGCTGGTGGTGATGAAGCCATCGACCAGGATGACACGGTTCTCTGCGGCGGCCTGCAACACGGCGCCCACCATCTGCGCGATTTCGAAGCCCCCGAAGGCCGCCAAGGCCGCCAGCGGTGACGTTGCTTCAGGATGACGTGCCAGGACTTCTTGCAGCACGGCGCGCTTGTGCGCCAGCGCGCCGTCATCCAGGCCCGTGCCACGGCCCGTGCAGACATCGAGAGACTCGCCCGTCAGGCGGGCCATCAGCAGCGAGGCACTGGAGGTGTTGCCAATGCCCATCTCGCCCAGCAGCAGCGCGTTGCCGGGCAAGTCGCGCACCAGCTCCTGGCCGTGGCGCAAGGCCGCCTCGCACTGCGAGTCACTCATGGCTGCCTGCGCCGAGCAGTCTGCCGTGCCGGGTGCGACCTTGCGGATCTGCAATCCCGAGCGGGGCGCAAAATCATGTGCCACCCCGGCATCGACCACGGTCATGGCCACACCGTGCTGGCGACACAGCACGCTGACCGCCGCGCCGCCGGCCAGAAAGTTCTCGACCATCTGCCAGGTGACGTCACTCGGATAGGCCGACACACCACGGGCCGTCAGGCCGTGGTCACCGGCAAAGACCACCATCTGAGGCGCCACCAGGCGAGGCTGCTCGCTGCGCAACACCATGCCGATGCGATGGGCCAGGGCCTCCAGACGGCCCAGCGCCCCGATGGGCTTGGTCTTGCGGTCGATGAGGTGATGCAGGCGTGCGGACAGGGCCGTGTCGCGCAGGTCGGTGATCAGGGGCAGCTCAAAGTTCATGATGGCACCGGGTCAGTCTTCAATGCCGCGCTGTGCCGGGATGCCGGCCTCGTAAGCGTGCTTGATCTTCTTGACCTCGCTGACGGTGTCGGCGATCTCGATGATCTCGGGCGGGCAGTCACGCCCGGTCAGGACCACGTGGACTTCTTTGGGGCGGTTCTTCAAGGTCTGCACCACCTCGTCGATGGGCACCCAGCCGTAGATGAGCGGGTAGGTCAGCTCGTCCAGCACCACCAGGAAGTGCTCACCGCTGGTGATGGCGGCCGCCGCACGTTGCCAGCCTTCGCGGGCCAGTTGCGCCGAACGCTCCAGGTCCTTGCTCTTCCAGCTGAAACCGTCGCCCAGCCCTTCGATAGGGATGCCCAGTTGCTCGAAGGCGCGGTGCTCGCCAAAGCGGGCCGAGGGCACCTTCATGAACTGGAAGATGCGCACGGCTTTGCCACGGCCAAAGGCGCGCAGGGCCAGACCGAAGGCGGCCGTGCTCTTGCCCTTGCCATCGCCGGTGTTGACGATCAGGAGACCGCGACGCTCGGCGTGTTCACGTTGCTGAGGGGCTTCGGTGGGGGGATTCTGGATGTCCATGAAGAAGGTACCGTAAGGAAATGAGGTTAGAACTGTGGCAAGACCACCCAGCGATCGTCGACACGGGTGATGGCCACAGCATGGTCAAAAACTGATTCCAGTGCGCGATGCACGCTCGGGTCATCGCGCGCTCCCTGCGTGAGGATCTGCCCCTCCCGCATGATCGCCAGTTCATCGGCCTGCAAGGCCAGGGGCAACTCATGCAGGACGCTGATCACGCTGCGCCCCAGGCTGGCCTCGCGTCGCAGCACCTGTGCCAACAAACGCTGGTGCGGTGCATCGAGGTGGGCGACCGGCTCATCCAGCAACATCACGGGGGCCTGGACAGCCAGGGCACGCGCCAGGCTGACACGCTGACGTTCCCCGCCCGAGAGCGCGCCCCAGCTCCGCTGAGAGGCCCAGACCATGTCGGTATCTTGCAGCGCCTGCTCGATGGCCTGACGGTCAACGGCTCGCTCACCGGCCACACCCAGCCAGCCTTGGTAGGGCAAACGCCCCAACGACACGGCATCACGCACGGACATGTCCGGGTCGGCCACCACATCCTGGCCCATCCAGGACATGGCCCGCGCACGCTGACGCACCGACCAGTCGGACAGACGACGTCCTTGCAGAGTGACCTCCCCGGCGGCGGGCTTGAGCAGACCCGCCATGCATCGCATGAGCGTGGACTTGCCCGCACCATTGGGACCGACCAAGGCCACCCAACGCCCCGCTTTGACGCTGAGGGTCGCGTCGTTCAGCACGCGGCGTTCACCGAATCGGACCTGCAGGCCGCGAGCTTGCAACATCGGGCTCATGCGCGCCTCCGATGCAACAACCACAACAGGTAGGTGCCACCCAGCACGGCGGTCAACACGCCGACCGGCAACTCCTGCGGTGCCAGCACCAGACGTGACAGCACGTCGGCCGCTGCCAGCAGCACCGCCCCCATGAGCGTTGAAAGGGACAGCAGCGCGCCGTGCCTGGCTCCGGCGCGGGAACGCACCAGATGCGGTGCCACCAACCCCACAAACGCCACCAGGCCAGCCTGAGCCACCGCAGCACCTGTGCTCAGCGCCAACACTCCCACCAGTACCGCCCGTGTCAGCCCCAGCGGAATGCCCAAAGTACGGGCAACGTCTTCACCCAGGCTCAAGGCGTCCAGAACCCTGGACAGCACCATCGCCACAGGCAGCGTCAAGCACAGCACGGCCGCCATCACGCCACACGCCTGCCAGCTCAGCAAGGCAGTGTGGCCCAACATGAACGCCTGCATGATTCGCCAGGCCGGGGCGGACCACACCATCAGCAACTGGGTCAAGGCCCCCAACACGACGCCCACCACCACGCCGCCCAACAACAGGCGCATGGTGTGAGCCGCACCGCGTGCCAGCATCAAGGTCAGAGACACCCCGCTCACGGCCCCCACAAAGGCCACGCCCGTCAGGCCCATGCGCCCCACGGTGGACGAGATGAGCGCATCCGGCATGCCGAACGACAGCATCAACGCCATCCCGAGCGCCGCGCCTGACGAGCTGCCCAGCAAATATGGTTCGGCCAAGGGATTGCGAAACAGGCCCTGCGCCACCGCACCGCCCAGCCCCAGCAACGCCCCCACCAGCATGGCACCCAAGGTGCGGGGCGCCCGGATCTCCCAGACGATCTGGCTCAGACCTACGTTCGTCGATGCCTCCCAGGGCGATTGCCAGCCTGAGCTGCCAATGGACAAGCCAACGAGGCCCAACAAAACCAGCGCCAGGATCAGCCCCGCCAGGGTCATGCGAGCCGGCGACACCCGCGTCGTGTCGCCGCTCATCGACGGCCTCCGGCTGGGGCCAGACATCGTGCGAGCACCTGGGCGGCAGCGCCCAGACGTGGCCCAGGTCGTGATAACACGTCGTACTCCACTGGCGGCATCGCGCAAATGCGCCCATGCCGCACCGCTTTCATCTGTGACCAGCCGGGACGCCGCACCAGGCCTTCTGCCTCGGTGGCGGACAGCATGATCAGATCGGGCTGAGCCCGCACCACGAATTCGGGATTCAATTTGGGAAATGGCCCCCACTGAGCGGACACCACATTGACCGCGCCCAGCCTCGTCAACAACTGCCCGATGTACGAGGACTCCCCCGCCGCGTACAGGGCGCTGCTGACCTCGAAGTAGACCCTGGTGCCGCGTGCAGAGGGTGGCACCATGGCCTGGGCTTTGCGGATGTCAGACTCGATGAGTTGCCACTGCACAGCGGCCTGTTGTGGCACGCCCAGCAAAGCCGCCACCTTGGTCAACAGTCGCTGGACCTGTGGCAGATCCTCAGCGTCCAGTTCCGCCACGGTCAGGCCGAGTGCGCGCAGGCGAGCCGCCAGCCTGTTCGAAGAAGAGAGCAAAACCAGATCAGGCCGCTGCGCCAGAATCAACTCCAGGTTGGCATCGTCCAAACCGCCGAGTTTGGGCAGACGTCGCACGGCCTCTGGCCAGTTGGACCACCGGTCGGTGGCCACCAGTCGCCCGCAGGCACCGAGCACACACACCGACTCGGTCAAGGACGGCAACAGCGAGACAATGCGTTGCGGTGGGGCGGCCAGGGTCACCTTGGCACCCTGGTCATCGACCACATTGATCGCCGCATGTGCCGGCAGCACCAGCATCAGGCAGAGCCACCACATCGCCAGCACGCGAAACCAGAACGACCAGCCCATCGTCATGGCAAATCCACCTGCGCAGGGTCCACCGGACGCGTCCATGCCTGACCGGCCACCATCAAGGTGACCTGTTGACAGCATCGGGCCACCGCCTGGTTGAGCCAGCCCAGTTCGTCGACAAACGCACGAACGGACGCCGACATCGGGCTGATGCCCCAGCCCACTTCATTCGACACCAACACCACGGGCGAACGCAGTCCCTGCAAGGTTTGCAGCATCTCATCCCGTTCATGCCGCCATGCCGCCAGGTCCGGCTCGCCCTGCAAAGGCATCAACCAGTTGGTCAGCCACAGGGTCAGGCAATCGACCACCAGCAGATGGCCATCGCCCGCCTGTGCATGCAAGGTCTCGCTGAGGTGTAGCGGACACTCCACCGTGGCCACACCCATGGGACGTTCCGCCCGGTGACGGGCAATGCGGGCACGCATTTCCTCATCGCCAGGCAAAGCGGTCGCCACCACCGTCACCCGATGGTGGGCAGACGCAGCCAGCCATTGACGCGCCAGCCGTTCAGCCTGACGCGACTTGCCACTGCGTTGACCGCCCACAATGAGTTGGTGAGGCGAGAGGCTCATGTCAGAACTGACGTGACACGGTGAACTTCAGGGCACGGCCGCTGTAGGGGTACACCGACGGCTCACCACACATGAAGGAGTAAGCGTAGTTGTAGCCCTTCTCATCCATGAGGTTCGTTCCGGACAAGGCCAGCGTCCAGACCTTGTCGGTCCATCCATAACGGGCGTCCAGCAAGGTTGATGAAGGCACGCGGCGCGAGCACGTGTTGGCCTCGTCGCCACCCGGTCGCATCGACGACAGGAACTGCGCGCCGACATCCAGTGTCTGACGGTCATCCATACGCCAAGCCACACGGACCGTGGCGGTATGAGGCGCCACCAGAATCATGTCCTTGCCGGCATTGACGCCTTCGCGATAACGCGCCGTCAGTTGCTGCCAGGTACCTGACAAGACCACATCACGTGTGACAGACCAGCGCCCTTCAATCTCCACGCCGCGGCGGCGGGTCGGGTCGATGTTGGTGTTGGCATAAACCACGTTGTCAAAAGCGATCTCATCGTCTGTTTCCTGGCCGAAATAGCGAACAGCGGCAGAGTGCCCCGCCTGTGCCCACTTCAGGCCAATTTCCTGATCGCGATTGCGCTGCGGGCGCAGTGCGGCACTGGCAGGGGTCGAGCGATTCTCGTCGACATTGGGAAGCCGATAGGAAGTCGCCGCACGCACATAGGCATCCAGCCCCTTGAGAAGAGTCTGATTCACACCCAACTCACCCGCATGCAACTTGTCATCGCGGTTGTACTTCAGCGGCGCCAGGAACCAATCCGGATCCCCAGGATAGTCGTCTCGCTTGTTCACGCGCTCCTCACGCCACCCGACGCTGACGCGTGTCTGGGTGGGCAAGGTGATGTCAGCATGTGTAAAGAACGCCTTGTTCTCCTGCTGCCCCACCTCTTTGCCTGCGGCGCCCGACTTGTCAAAGTCCCAACCTTGCCAGTCCAGTCCAGCAACCGCTTTGACACCGATTTCACCATGTTGACGGTCGTAGATCACTCGAGGCGACACTTGCGCCTGTTCGCTGCTCGAGGCCACGCGCGGCGAACCGTAGGAGACATACTGGTAATCCGATTCACGGTAACGCTGCCCCACATCAAGCTGCACGGTCCAGGCGCCTTGCTGGTAGCTCAAGTTGCCCAGATAACGGGTTTCCTGGTTATTCGCATCGTCATCCGGCGAGAGGGTTTGCCGTGGGTTTTGCTTGAACTGGCTCAAGCTAAGCGAGCCCGGCAAACGTGCGTACTGGTCCTCGTGCAGGACACGCAAGCCCGCGCGCCAGCCGCCTTGCTGCCACTGCACGCCCACCGAACCCGAGTCTTGCTTGTAGGCACTGTTGTCACGGTAACCATCCGTTCGAACGCGACGTGCCGAAGCATCCACATTCCACGCACCCTGACCCCATGCAGCATCAGCCTGCGCCTCATGCGCACCGAACGATGCGACCGATGCACTCAAGCGAGCGGAGCGCTCGTTGCGCTCGCCACGCTTGAGGATGATGTTGATGGCGCCCGCTGAAGCGCCCTCGCCCCACAAGACGCTGGAACCACCGCGAACAATCTCGATGCGATCAATCAGCGACAGCGGGATGGCGCTCATGCGCGCGGACAGGTTTTCGTTTTCGCTGATCCGGATACCGTCAATCAGCACCACCACGTTCGCACTGGCTGCTTCGCCGTAGCCTCGCAGGTCCAACAGCTGCTCTCGTCCACCAGAGAGATCAGAGCGAGACGCCACACCGGCCAGTTTGCGAACCGCTTCGTTGGCATCAGACACGCCTGCGCGCTGCATCTGCTCGGCCGTGATGACCGTGGCGCCAATGGCGGCAGTCTGCAACAACCCTTCCATGCGAGACGCCGTCACCACCACCGGTGCCACAGCGTCTTCGGCCTGGGCCCCCACATGAAACGCAGACAAAGCCAAACCGCACGCCACAGCCAATGCCGAACGCGCACCAGGTGCCACACGCACCGAGTTCAAAGAAAACATGATTGGAATCAAGAGACAAGTGCCCTGCCGGCGTCCCCGCAGGCTGTGGGCGAAACGACCAGGCCCACGCAAGCAGACCTGTCCCTCGTTGGCCGGTATCCGGGCTGGGCGATTGCAACCTGTGAGACCTTCCCAGATCTGTTTCAGACCCAGTGGCAGAGAGCACAAGCGGAGGTGCCGGGATGAACCCGGCGACTCGATCGCCGACCGTTGCGGGGGCAGCGCAGTTCGGGTGGGCATCGTGGAGACGACACGCCCTACTGCTTCCCGTTTAACTGCACCGAGTGAACCTCGGCGCGAGCACCAACAAGCTGCATTGTAAGGCGCCTACAATGTTTGACTTGCCCTGGCCGCTCGCGCCCCACCTCAGGTTGACGCCCCTCAATGTCCAGAATTGACGAACTCACGGACCGCATCGAGCGCCTGCTGCTGCGCCACGAAGAATTGCGACGCACCAACGCCTTGTTGCAGCAGCAACTGACCGTGACCACGCAGGAGCGCGACTCCCTGCGCGCGCGCCTGTCCGCCGCTCGCTCGCGCATCGACGCGCTGATCGACAAGCTGCCCCAGGTGGCCGGTTCGATGCTGGCCGAGCCCGACGACGACCTGCCCAAGACCTGATCGCCATGAAGCAAATCGAAGTTTCCATCATGGGGCAGAGCTATCTGCTGGGCTGCCCTGACGGCGGTGAAGAGCGTTTGCGCGAAGCGGTGGCGCAGGTCGACCGCGAAATGTGCGCCATCCGAGACAGCGGCAAGCTCAAGGCCCGCGAGCGCATCGCGGTGCTGGCGGCGCTGAACCTGGCCTACATCCTGACCGACCGCCCCGCCCAGGCCACGGCGACCTCCGCAGCCCCCTCCCGCACCGCCGATGAGACCCTGCCGGCCCCCGAATACCTGGACCAACTCATCCAGCGCCTGGACCAGGCACTCGACAGCGACGGCCATCTGATCTGAGCCTGTCAAAGGCCCTGAGCTGGTGTGGCTTGTGTGCGTTTTGCACGGACACCACGGGCGATTCGCCGTAGAATAAAAGCGTTCGTCGCGTTCGTGGTTGCTTCTATTTCCTTGAACCGATGCTCATTGAGCCAGGGCTTGGAATATTGCGGCGCGGGCGTGATCATCTCGCGTCAGATGAACCCGAAGTGCTGCTGACCTCGCCCACCTGAATCCCCCTGGGTTCAGGAATGCGGCAACCAGTGCGCGGCGAACACCTCATACGACAACGGCCAGACCCTGCAACAGGTTCTGGCCGTTTTTCATGGTGGATTCGACGCCCGTGCGGGCGCCCAGGAGGGCCTCAGGCGCCCGGCACGAACTGGATGCTCGCCAGCGCAATGCGGTTGCCGCCCTTGTCGCGCGCACTGGACAACGCGCGGTCGGCGCTGCGCAGCAGCTCATCGACGATGCCGGCGGTGTGCGGAAAGCTGGACACGCCCATCGACACGGTGAACGGGATCTGTTGGCCATTGAAGGGCACGATGTGCTCGGCGCACTGGCGGCGCAGCTGCTCCATGCGGGCGTGCGCCGTGGCCAAGCCGATGCCCGACAGCAGCACGACGAAGCGGTCACCGCCCAGGCGGCAAGGCGAGTCCATCGCGCGGGTGTTGGCACGCAGCAAGCGCCCCAGCGACTCGACCACACGCTCGCAGGCCTCCACGCCATGCAGGCGACGGATCTCGTCCATGTTGTCGATGGCCATGGCCACCAGTGCGAACTCGCGCTGCTCACGGCTGGACAGATCCGCCTCGCGGCGAAGCTGCTCGTCAAAGTGAACGCGGTGATACAGGCCGGACGAGGTGTCGCGTACCTGGTTGTCTTCCATGTCGCGGCGCAGGGCGTCGTTGGCTTTTTGCTGTTGCTCCAACTGTGCCAGCGCCTGGGCAATCTGGGCCTCGCGCTGATGCGTCTCGGTGATGTCCTGCCAGAGGGAGAGCATGTGCGGCTCGCTTTGCCCCTCAAGGGCCACCTGCTGGCGCCAGACGCGGAAGTCGCGGCGCGCACCGCGCACCTCCATGCGGTGCTCCGACCGCAGGCCGTTGGGCATGGAGGCTGCCTGCACATCGGCGGCACGCAGGGCCACGGCCTGGGTCGCGTCGAAGATATCGGCATCCAGGGCCCCTTCGAGCAGGTCATCTCCGGCGTGCAGGAGACGCGAAGCCACCCCATTCGCATAGACGTAGCGACCCGAGCTCAGGTCCTTGACCAGCACGGCCAGCCCGAGTTGGTCCAGTGCGTTCAGAACCGCCTGGTGCACGGGGCCGCTGTTCAGGACGACGGAGGCAGGTGAATCGGCCATGAAAACCTGTGTGTGAGAGGTGTAAGCAAAGGAAGCGCACAGATCGTCGTTCAAATGCGGCGCCGTGGCTGTCCTTCAAACAAGGGATGGAGGAGTTTTTACACGACAAATGTGCCCTAATTCACACCGCCGCGACGCAAAACCGTCACGGTGACGTGCTGCTCCATCCTGAGAACCAGGGATTGTCCCTGTATCTGACAATCCAGGCCCTCTCTCACAAACAAGTTGACCACGATGATCAGAATTGCTTTGCTGGGTTGCGGCCTGATGGGCACCCCGATGTCTCGCCGGCTACTGGCGGCTGGCCACCCCTTGACGGTGTGGAACCGTACCCGCGCCAAGGCAGAGGCGCTGGCCGAGGCCGGCGCCATCGTGGCCGACTCCCCGGCTGCCGCCGTGGCCGAGGCCGACCTCGCCATCACGATGCTGGAGCACGGTGGCGTGGTCAACGAGGTGCTGTTCAGTGCCGCGCTGCCCAGTGCGGCACAGGGCCTGCGGGCGGGCACGCTGGTGGTGGACATGAGCTCGATCCTGCCCGAGCAGGCGCAGGATCACGCCCGCCGCCTGGCGGAGCTGGGCGTGCAGGCGCTGGACGCGCCCGTGTCGGGCGGCACGCTGGGCGCCGAGGCAGGCACGCTGGCCATCATGGCCGGTGGTGACGCGGCGGACTTCGAGCGCGCCCGCGCGGTACTGGAGGTGCTGGGCCGCCCGGTGCATGTGGGGCCGGCGGGTTCGGGTCAGTTGACCAAGCTGGCCAACCAGATGATCGTGGGGATCACGATTGGCGCGGTGGCCGAGGCGCTGTTGCTGGCAGAAAAAGGTGGCGCCAACCCGGCCAAGGTCCGCGAAGCGCTGCGGGGCGGGTTTGCCGAGAGCCGCATCCTGGAGGTACACGGCCAGCGCATGGTCGAAGGCGACTTTGCCAAGCGCGGCTCGCTGGCGATTCAGCTCAAGGACCTGCGCAATGCGCTGCACACCTCGGCAGGACTGGGATTCAATGCCCCCATCACCCAGCACCTGACCGATCTGTACGCCCAGGCGGCCGAGCACGGCTTTGCCGACCTGGACCAGTCCGGGCTGTTCAAGGAGTTGCAGCGCCGCCAGGGCGGGGTGAGTTGAGCCCCGGCGCAGCCGACGCGTAGCGGCCCATCAGATGGGCCAGCTCGACGGCAGATTGCACCTGCAACTTTTCAAAGATATTGGCGCGGTGGAATTCCACGGTGCGGGGCGTGATGCCCAGGTGATCGGCGATGTTCTTGTTGTAGTGGCCCTGCAGCAGCTCATCAAGCACCTCGCGCTCGCGCTGGCTCAGGGCGGCCAAGGCCTGCTGAAAGCGCAGCTTCGCTTGTGACTCGGTTTGCAGGACGACGGCCTCGCGGCAGGCGGCCTCCACCTTGTCGACCAACTGGTTGTCCTGAAACGGTTTTTCCAGAAAGTCCCAGGCGCCGTTCTTGACGGCGGCCACGGCCATGCTCAGGTCGCCATGTCCGGTCAGAAAGAGCACCGGCCAGGGCCAACCCTGCGCCTTGAGCTGCTCAAAGGTGGCCAGGCCCGAGAGCGGCGCCATGCGGATGTCGAGCAGCATGATGCTGCAGGCCCAGGTGTCGCTGTCCGGGCGCAAATCCGCCAGGAAGAGATCGCCGCCCGCCCAGCAGCGGGTGCGAAGCCCGCGGGAGTCGAGCAGCCACGCCAAGCCGTCGCGGAAGTCCGCATCGTCATCAACGATGTGCACGAGGGGAATCAGGGGTTCAGAGGCAGCCACAGGGTGAATTGTGCCCCGTGCAGCTCATCGCTGCGCGCCACATCGATGCGCCCGTGGTGAGCTTCGATGATGGAGCGGCAAATGGACAGGCCCATGCCCATGCCGCCATCTTTCTGGGTCGCAAAGGCATCGAAGATGTTGCCGACTTGATCAGGCGGCACGCCGGGGCCGTTGTCAGCCACCTGGATGCCCACACTGCCCTCGTTGTGCACCAGCCGCACCTGCACGCGCGGCACGGCCTCGGTGGTTTTGATGGCCCATTCGGTGGCATTGAGCACGACGTTGTGGAGCGCGTGTTCCAGCAACAAGGCGTCGGCCGGCACGGTCAGTGGGGTGTCGGCATCGGGCAGGTGCGTGCGCAGGCGCAGGCCCTCCGGCAAAGGCACCTGCCCCACCACGCGGCTCACGAAAGGCTGCAGGTCCAGGGGCTGCCGGTTCATCTCCTGACGCCGTGCAAAGGCGTTGACGCGCTGGATGACGCGCCCGGCCTTCTCGGCAATGCGGGCCATGCGCTCGACCACCGGGCCCACTTCGTCGAGCGTGATGCGTTGCTGCTGCAAGCGATTGAGCAGGCCGTTGGCAAAGCTGCTGAGCGCGCCCAGGGGCTGGTTGAGCTCATGGGCCAGGGTGGACGCCACCTCGCCGACGGCAATCAGGCGGCCCGATGCTTCCAGCATGTCTTGCTGGCGGGCAGCACGCCGCTCGATGCGTTTGCGCTCGGTGATGTCGAGCGCCGAGCCCATCCAGCCGACCACGGTGCCATCGGGCAGGCTCAAAGGCGCACCGTGGACCAACACATCCAACACGTGGCCGTCGTGGTGGCACCATTGCATTTCCAGTCCAAGCTGCTGCGCACCGGGGTCGGACATGTGTGCCCGCAAGGTCTCGAACTCATCGCGCGGCGCACCGGGCCAGTAGGGCATGGGCTGCGTGGGGTCGACCAGCACCTCTGCGGGCCAGCCCACCAGGCGGCAGAAGGCCTGGTTGACGTAGAGCGGGCGCCCTTGGGTGTCCCAGGCACGCAAACCCAGCAGCACCGCTCGCTCCATGGCCTGGCGCAGCACGCGCTGGGTTTGCAGCTGGGCCTCGACGCGTTGGCGTCGCACGGTGTCACGCCACAGGGCATACAGGGCGGCCATCATGGCCAGCAGGCACACCAGCGCCACGCCGAAAAAGAGCCGTGGCGCCAAGGCATGTTGAGGGTTCAAAGCGCGCACGTCCAGGCTGAGCTGGGTGCCGGGAAAGTGAATGGGGACCGTGGCCGATGCACCGCCCTCCGGGTTGAGCTGGATGGCATGTTCCCGGGCAACCCAGGGCGGGATGATGCTGCGCAGGGCACGCTCGAAGTGCACCGCCGCGACGTGGTCACCCACGAACTGGCCCTTTTCAAACTGAGGTACGGCCAGCCACAGGATGTGGCCCGGGTCCGCCCCCCCTTGCGGCAAGGGGCCGGCGTAGGCGGCGCGTTGCAGCGCCCCTGTGGTGGCCAGCATGGTCTGCAAGGCAGGCTCGCCATCGGGCTGGCGGGCAGCCGCTTGCATGAAGTCGGGCCAGTCACTGACGCGTCGCTGCTGCTCGGCGGGCAACCAGCGGTGAAAAAGGATGACGTCGGGGGTGCGCCACAACTGCCCCGCTTTCACGGGCAAAGCGGGAGATGCGGGAGATGCGGGAGAGAGTGCCTCACCTTCAGCCGAGGCGACAGGCGCATCGCGACGCTGGGCCTGCAGCGCCAGGGCGATGAGGTCGACCTCCAGGCGCTGGAAGTGAAAGCGCAGGGTCTGGTCCAGCCATTGGGCGTCGACCACGCGGCGTCGGTTGGACTCTTCGGCTTCGACCGAGCGCAGGAACAGCGCCAGCACCCCGATGGACACGGCCACCAGCAGGAGCATGCCGCCCAGCCACATCAGGGCGCGGCGGTTCCAGGCGGAGGCCGAGGGTGGCTCCAGCTCCAGCAGGGTGAAATCGACGGTGGGCTCGGACATGGCAGAGAGGGGTTTTGGTTAGGATAGCTGACATGTGTCACGCTGACGTCCACGCCAAGTCGAAGCACCGCCTGCTGGGAAGGAGCATGTGGCTGTGGATCGCGGTGTGGTGCGCCGTGTGGGCCCCGGTGACCCACGCGGCCGAGCTGGTCGTGCGTCTGTCGCATGTGGTGGCGCCGGACACGCCCAAGGGGCTGATGGCTGCGCGTTTTCAGCAACTGGTGGCGCAGGCCTCAGGGGGGCGCATCCGCGTCGAGGTCTATCCAGACTCTCAGCTGTATGGCGACGATGACGAGATGGAGGCGCTGCAGCTGGGAGCGGTGGAGATCCTTGCACCGTCTTTGTCCAAGTTCGGCGTGGCAGGCGCGCCCGAGTTCGAGGTGTTCGACCTGCCCTTTTTGTTTGACACCCTGGCCCAGGTCCGTTGTGTGACGCAGGGCCGCATCGGCCAGCAGCTGTTGCAGGGTCTGAACCGGCAGCAGATGGTGGGCCTGGGTTTTCTCGACAACGGCTTCAAACAGATGAGCGCCCAGCGTCCTTTGCTGCAAGCAGCCGACTTCAAGGGGTTGCGTCTGCGCATTCAGGCATCCCGTGTGCTGGCCGCCCAGATGCGGGCGCTGGGCGCGTATCCCGTGGTGCTGCCGTTCGGCGAAACCCGGCGGGCACTGGCCGAGGGCGTGGTCGATGGGGCCGAGAACCCCTTGTCCAACTTTCTGACCCAGGGCCTGGCCCCGGTGCAGCGCGCTGTCACCCTGACCGATCATGGCTACCTGGGCTATGCGGTGGTGGCCAACCCGCGCTTCTGGGCGAGCCTGGACGATGGTGATCGCACCCTGCTGCAGCGCGCGCTGAACCAGGCATTGTGGGAGGGCAATGCACGGGCCGCCGTCCTCAATGCCCAGGCACTGGCCACCTTGAAGCAGACACCCGGCGTGCGGGTGCACAGCCTGAGCGCGTCTCAGCGCAGGGGCTTGCGTCAGGCGGTGCAACCCGTGCATGCCGACTTTGCGCGGCGCGTGGGCACGCCGCTCTTGCGAGATGTGAAAAACCTCTGCCTGGGCGGCGTTCAGGGTTAACCCGCCTGTTGAACGCCACAGTTGGCGGCCCACACCGGGCTGGGTATCGTTCGCGCCATACCGCCCCCAGGGGCAGCCCCGGTGCGAAATTCACTGCGGTCTGCTCTGGGCCCCCACTCTCACACCGCAAAGGCCCGCGCCATGTCCCAGACACCTGCACGCAAGCCGCTCTACAAATCTCTCTACGTTCAAGTGCTGTTCGCCGTCATCGTCGGCGTGATGCTGGGCCACTTCGCGCCTGAAGTTGGCGCCAAGATGAAACCCCTGGGCGACGGGTTCATCAAATTGATCAAGATGATCATCGCGCCCATCATCTTCTGTACTGTGGTGGTGGGCATCGCGGGCATGGAAGACATGAAGAAGGTGGGCAAGACCGGGGGTCTGGCCTTGCTGTACTTCGAGGTGGTCTCGACCCTGGCCCTGATCATCGGCCTGGTCGTGGTCAATGTGTTGCAACCCGGCTCGGGCATGCACGTCGATCCGAACACGCTGGACACCAAGGGCATTGCAGCCTACACGGAACCCGGCAAGATGCAGGGCACCGTGGACTTCCTGCTGCATGTGATCCCCACCTCGGTGGTGGACGCCTTTGCCAAGGGTGAGATCCTGCAGGTGCTGCTGTTCTCGGTGCTGTTCGGCTTTGCGCTGCACAAATTCGGTGGCCGCGGCACGATGGTGTTCGACTTCATCGAGAAGTTCTCGCACGTGCTGTTCGACATCGTCGGCATCATCATGAAGGTCGCCCCCATCGGTGCCTTCGGTGCGATGGCCTTCACCATCGGCAAATACGGCATCAGCTCGCTGTTCTCGCTGGGCAAGCTGATGGGCGCCTTCTACCTGACCTGCCTGCTGTTCGTCTTTGTGGTGCTGGGCATCATCAGCCGCCTGCATGGTTTCAGCGTCGTCAAGTTCGTCCGCTACATCAAGGAAGAGTTGCTGGTGGTGCTGGGCACCTCGTCGTCGGAATCGGTGCTGCCGCGCATGATGGAAAAGCTGGAAAACCTGGGCGCCCGCAAGTCGGTGGTCGGCCTGGTGATCCCCACGGGTTACTCCTTCAACCTGGATGGCACTTCGATTTACCTGACGATGGCCGCGGTGTTCATCTCACAGGCCACGGACACCCCCATGACACTGACGCAGCAGCTGACCCTGCTGGCGGTGCTGCTGCTGACGTCCAAGGGCGCAGCCGGCATCACGGGCAGCGGCTTCATCGTGCTGGCGGCCACCCTGTCGGCGGTGGGGCATGTGCCGGTGGCCGGCTTGGCCTTGATCCTGGGCATCGACCGCTTCATGTCGGAAGCCCGCGCCTTGACCAACCTGGTGGGCAACGGTGTGGCGACCCTGGTGGTGGCCAAGTGGACGGGCGATCTGGACATGCAAAAGCTCAATCATGGTTTGAACAACCCTTCTGCTGAAGAGGCCGACGAACCCGAACTCATCCTGGACCAACAGGTTGCCCACATGGCTGTGACGCCCCAGAAGGGCTGATCGTCGCGATGTGACACGGAGCCGCCCCCACCGGGCGGCTTTTTTGTTTCCGATCGTGGAGCGAGCGCTGACATGACGCGGTGCTGAGCAGCCGATGCGCCACCTGATGCCGCAAGGGCTGAGGTAGCTGCGATACTGCCGTCCACTGCTTTGCGATATTCGGACGGAACCATGTGCACCATTTGCGGTTGTGAATCGGCGCAGGCCCATGCGCCTCATGCCCACGGCCATGCTCACCCCCACGAACATGGGCATGAACACACTCATGCACGCGCCCACGATGCAGCGGCTGCGGGCCACACGCACGGCGACATGCACACCCGCGTGCTGCAACTGGAGCAGGACATCCTGGCTGGCAACCAGCACATGGCCGACCACGTGCGTGCGCACCTGGCCAGTCAGCACACCCTGGCCTTGAACCTAGTGTCCAGCCCCGGCTCAGGCAAGACCACGCTGCTGGTCGAAACCGTCGCGCGCCTAAAGGCGCAGCAACGGCCGGTCGCCGTGATCGAGGGCGATCAGCAGACCAGTTTCGATGCCGAGCGCATCCGTGCCACGGGCGTGCAGGCGGTGCAGATCAACACCGGCAAGGGCTGCCACCTGGATGCCCGCATGGTGCACGATGCCCTGCACGATCTGCCCACGCTGCCACAGGGCGTGCTGATGATCGAGAACGTGGGCAACCTGGTGTGCCCGGCCGGCTTTGACTTGGGCGAGCATGCCAAGGTGCTGGTGTTTTCCGTTACCGAAGGAGAAGACAAGCCCCTGAAGTACCCGGACATGTTCCAGGCGGCGGGCCTGATCCTGCTGCACAAGTGCGACCTGTTGCCGCATCTGCGGTTTGACGTGGCACGAGCGCTGGACTTTGTGCGCCAGGTCAACCCCGACGCCCCGGTGATCCAGCTGTCCAGCACCACCGGCGAGGGCTTTGACGCATGGATGCGCTGGATCGACACACAGTGCGCCGCCGCCTGATCCTGCGCGGACAGGTTCAGGGCGTGGGCTGCCGGCCCTGGGTCTGTCAGCAGGCCCGTGCGCTGGGGGTGCGGGGCTGGGTGCGCAACACGGTGGAAGGCGTCGAGTTGCTGGTCGAGGGGGCCGCGGGCGATGTGACCCGTTTGGTAGCACGCCTGCCTCAGTTGCCTGCACCAGGGCGGGTTGACGAACTGGTGGACATGGAGGCGGACGCTCCGGGGGGCGTGCCTACTTCTAACGGCGCGTTCGCCATCCTGCCCAGCCCGACTGAGCACTCGCCCACACCCCTGCATGCCCTGCTCGGCGCCGATCTGGCCGTGTGCGACACCTGCTTGACCGAACTGTTCGACCCCACAAACCGACGCTGGCTTCATCCTTTCATCCACTGCCCGCAGTGCGGGCCGCGCTACACCGTGACGCGGCGCCTGCCGTTCGACCGGGCGAACACGTCCCTGGCCGATTTTGACCTGTGCCCGCGCTGCGAAGCAGAGATGCATGACCCGCACGACCGGCGTTTCCACGACCAGACCCAGGCCTGCCCGGACTGTGGGGCACGTCTGTCGCTGTTTCTTTCAAGCGGCGAGGCGGTACAAGGTGATGCCATCGCGCAGACGTGGGCCTTGGTGGCACGTGGTGGCATCGTGGCGCTGCAGGGCGTGGGCGGTTTTCACCTGTGTTGCGACGCACGCCAACCGGAGGCGGTGGCGCGCCTGCGCCGCCTCAAGCGGCGCCCGACCAAGCCTTTGGCGGTGATGGCAGCGAACGTGGCGTCCCTGCGGGACTGGCTTGACGTGTCGCCGGATGAGGCGCGCTGGCTGACGTCTCCAGAGCGGCCCATCGTGTTGCTGAACCAGCGGCTGCAGCGGGCAGCAGCCTGTCCTGGTTTGGCCCCGCATCTGCACACCCTGGGCGTGATGTTGCCCTACACGCCGGTCCACCACTTGCTGTTTCACGAAGCCGCCGGGCGACCGGTGGGAACCGAATGGCTACACGCTGAGCAGCCCACCTGGCTGGTGATGACCAGTGGCAATGCGCCGGGCGAGCCCCTGGTGATCGACCACGACCACGCGTGGCGAGAACTGGCCCCGCTGGCCGACGCCCTGTTGTTGCACGACCGGGCCATCACCGCCCGCAACGATGATTCGGTGCTGCGCGTGCGCCCGGATGGCAGCGCCTGCTGGCTGCGCCGGGGGCGGGGGTATGCGCCGCTGCCTTTGTCCTGGCCTGCGCGACAAGACGCATCCTCTCCCACCGTGCTGGCGCTCGGCGGTGAACTCAAGGCCACGCTGTGCCTGAGCACGCCCCACGTCTCCGGTGGCACGCAGGTCTTCGTGTCACCCCATGTGGGCAACCTCGACAACGCTGGTACCCGCATGGCCTTTGACGCCTTGGCCCAGCAATGGCCTGTTTGGCGTCAGGTGCGCCCCACCGCCCTGGCCTGCGATCTGCACCCCGATTTCTACAGCAGCCGACTCGCCGCCGAGTGGGCAGGTCAAGCCGATCTTCCTCTGATACCCGTCCAACACCACCACGCCCACATCGCCGCCGTGCTGGCCGAGCACGCGCACGATCCGGCCAGCCTGCAACCGGTGATCGGCCTGGCGCTGGACGGTCACGGCCTGGGCAGTGACGGACAGGCCTGGGGGGGCGAACTGCTGCGGGTGCACCGCGACCAATGCCAGCGTCTGGGCCACCTACATCCGCTGCCCCTGCCGGGTGGGGAGCGCGCCGCCCGCGAGCCCTGGCGCTTGGGCATCGCCCTGCTGCACACCCTGGGCCGTGGTGATGAAATTGCCGCCCGCTTTGCCGACCAGCCTAGCGCGGCCGGGCTGCAATCCTGGCTGGCACAAGCCCACGCCAAGACCGCGCCTGCATCCTCTCTCACGGCGCTGCCGCACAGCACCAGCCTGGGCCGCCTGTTCGATGCCGCCGCCGGCGTGCTGCGCGTGCTCGATCGCTCCGGCCACGAGGGCGATGCGGCCATGCGCCTGGAAAGCCTGGCGGCCCGATCTGTCGTGCGCCTGCCCGTGCCAACGGCCCCCACCTTCTCCCCCTTGCCCACCTCCGGGCCGACCTCCGCACCATCGGCGCTGTCGACCCCATCGGTCCTGGACTGGCGCCCCCTGATGCACTGGCTGTGCGACCAAGCCACAGCCTCGCATGTCGCCACCAGCCCGGCCACACAGGTGGCCGACGCCGCCGCTGTGTTCCACCTCACCCTGGCGCGCGACCTGGCCGCCTGGGCCACCCAGGCCTGCGTGCAGCACGACATCGACACCGTCGTGCTCATCGGTGGCTGCCTCGCCAACCGCCTGCTCGACGACGCCTTGACACAGCATTTGCACGCCGCTGGTCTGCGCGTCTGGCGCGCCAGCCACTATCCTTGTGGTGATGGTGGCTTGAGCCTGGGTCAGGCCTGGGTCGCCCACCACCGCCTCACCACCCCCGTGTCCCTCACCGCTTGACGCCCCCACCATGTGCCTCGCCTTGCCCGCTTGTGTGATCTCCCTGGACGCCACCGGCCAGTCCGGTCAGGTCGACCTGGGCGGCGTGCGCAAAACCGTGTCCTTTGCCTTGCTGGACGAAGTGGCCGTGGGAGACCACGTGATCGTGCACGTGGGCTATGCGCTCAGCCGACTGGACCCGGACGAAGCCGCCCAGACCCTGGCCTTGTTCGCCGACCTGGCCGCCCACCACGCGCAAGCGTCATCGGAGGGCGGCGCATGAAATACGTCAGCGAGTTCCGCGACCCCACCCTGGCACGCCACCTGGCCCAGAAGCTGGCCGATGCGGCCCAGCCCGGTCGCAGCTATCGCTTCATGGAATTCTGCGGCGGCCACACCCACGCCCTGGCGCGCTACGGCGTGCTCGATCTGCTGCCGCCGCAAATCCAGATGATCCACGGCCCCGGTTGCCCCGTATGCGTGCTGCCCATTGGCCGCATCGACATGGCGATTGAACTCGCAAGCCGCCCCGGCGTGATCCTGGCCAGCTATGGCGACACCCTGCGTGTGCCGGCGTCCGGGCAGCTCAGCCTGATCCGCGCCCGCGCCCAGGGTGCCGATGTGCGCATCGTCTATGCCGTGGACGACGCCCTCGCGCTGGCCCGTGCCCACCCCGATCGCGACGTCGTCTTCCTGGCCATCGGCTTCGAGACCACCACCCCGCCCACCGCCGTGGCCTTGCAAACTGCCCAGCGCGAAGACCTGGGCAACTTCAGCGTGCTGTGCAACCACGTGCTCACGCCCGCGGCCATGCACGCCATCCTCGACCAGCCCGAGCCCGTGCCGCTCGACGGTCTGGTCGGCCCCGCCCACGTGTCCACCATCATCGGCACCCAGCCCTACGAGGTCTTCGCCTCGCGCTACCACCTGCCCGTGGTCATCGCCGGCTTCGAACCGCTGGACATGATGCAGGCCATCCTGATGCTGGTGCAGCAGGTCAACGAGGGCCGCGCCGAAGTCGAAAACGAGTTCACCCGCGCTGTGAGCCACCAGGGCAACACCCGTGCTCAAGCCCTGGTGCACGAGGTGTTCGAACTGCGCGACGACTTTGCCTGGCGCGGTCTGGACCGCATCCCCCACAGCGCCCTGCGCCTGCGACCCGCCTACGCCCGCTTCGATGCCGAGCTGCGCTTCGGCCTGCACGACCGCAGCGTGCCGGACCACCCGCAATGCCTGTGCGGCCCCATCCTGCGCGGCCAGCGCCAGCCGGTGGACTGCAAGCTCTTCGGCACCGTCTGCACCCCCGACAACCCCATGGGCGCCTGCATGGTCAGCTCGGAGGGCGCCTGCGCGGCTCACTACGCCTACGGCCGTCACCGAGCGCCCACGGCCAACACCGAGGCCAGTACACCCACCTCAGGCCCGCCCACCTCTGCAGCCACCACCGAGCCCCACATCCCATGAGCCTCGCCAAACCAGGCTACGTGCGCCCTCTTGACCTCAAACAAGGCCGCATCGACCTCACCCACGGCGCAGGTGGCCGGGCCAGCCACCAACTCGTCCAGGAGGTGTTCCACCCCGCGTTCGCCCGCACCTGGACCCATTTGCAACACCAGAACGGCCAGCCCTGGCAACCCGGCAGCGACGACGGCACCGTGCTGCCCATGCCCGACCACCTGCCCGCAGGACACCGGCTGGTGCTCTCCACCGACGCGCACGTCGTCTCCCCGCTGTTCTTTCCCGGCGGAGACATCGGCCAGCTCGCTGTCCACGGCACGGTCAATGACCTGGCCATGATGGGCGCCACCCCGCTGCACCTGACGGTGAGCCTCATCCTCGAAGAAGGCCTGCCGCTGGCCGACCTGGTGCGCATCGCACGCTCCATGTCCGACGCGGCGTGCGAAGCCGGCGTGGCCATCGTCACCGGCGACACCAAGGTGGTCGAGCGCGGCAAGGGCGACGGCGCCTACATCAGCACGGCCGGCCTCGGTTGGGTCGCCGCCGGTGTGCGCTTGTCTGGCACCAACGCCCAGGTGGGCGACGCCATCGTGCTGTCCGGCCCCATTGGCGAACACGGGCTGGCCGTGCTCAGCCAGCGCGAAGGTCTGCAGTTCGACTCACCCATCACCTCCGACACGGCCCCCTTGAACGGCCTGGTGCACGCCATGCTGCGCAGCGGCGCACGCCTGCGCGTCTTGCGCGACCCCACGCGCGGCGGCGTGGCCACCAGCCTCAACGAGATCGCCGCCGCCTCGGGCGTGGGCATGATGCTCGACGAGGCCACCATCCCCCTGCCCCCTGCCGTGCAAGGCGCGTGCGAGCTGATGGGGCTCGACCCGCTCTACCTCGCCAACGAAGGCAAACTGCTGGCCCTGTGCCACCCTGATGACATCGACACCCTGCTGACCGCCATGCGCGCTCACCCGCTGGGCCGCCAGGCCTGCTGTATTGGCACCGTCACCGAAGACCCCCATCATTTCGTGCAGATGCGCACCGCCTTCGGCGGTTGTCGTATGCTGGACTGGTTGATGGGTGACCCTCTGCCTCGCATCTGCTGAGCACGCGCCACACGGTTCACCCGCCACCCCACACAGGAGCGCAGCCATGGCCATCACACATGCCACTTCAGGAGACTTGGTCTCCACCCTGCCCTTGGGTCCAGCCCTCAAGAACACCCCCAGCCACGCCCTCGTCAAAGGACGTGATCTGGAGGTCATCCGGCTGGTGCTCCAGGCTGGCAAGGCCATGCCACCGCATGAGGTGTCGGGCGAAGTGACCGTGCTGTGCCTGGAGGGTCGCATCGAGTTGACCGTGCCCCAGGGCGTGCGCACCATGCAAGCCGGTGACCACGTCTACCTTGATGCTGGCGAACCTCACGGCCTGCGTGCCCTGGAAGATGCCTCGGCCCTCGTCACCATCAGCCTGGCGGGCGCTCCCGGCCAAACCTCGCTCACCTGACGCCTGCCTGACCATGTCTGCGCATTTGGACGACCTGCTCCACCATTGGCCTGCCAGCCCGCAGAACCTGCTGCAGGTGCTGCGCGCCATCCAGGCCCGCTTTGGCCACATCCCGCCCGACGCCGTGGAAGCCCTCGTGCAGCAATGGGGCCTGAGCTACACGGCCATCCGCAGCGTGGTGAGCTTCTACCATTTCCTCAGCTTCGAGCCGCGTGGCCGCTACACGGTCTATGTCAGCGACAGCGTCACCGACCGCATGCTGGGCAACGAGGCCTTGATCGCCCAGCTCTGCCAGAGACTGGGCGTGGCCGAAGGCGTCACCCGCCCCGATGGCCTGGTGTCCGTGCACCGCACCGCCTGCACCGGCCTGTGCGACCAGGGCCCTGCCGGCCTCGTCAACGGCCGCCCACTGGTGACGTTGACTCCCCGCCGCATCGACGAGATCGCCGACCTGATCCTGCTTGAGACCCCGCTGGACGCCTGGCCGGCCGACTTCTTTGCTGTACACAACCCCGTCTGGCGTCACACGCTCACGCTGAGCCACCCTATCCCCCCAGGTGCAGGCATTCAGGCCATGCGCAGCCGTGGCGCTGAGGGCATGATCGCCACCCTGCAAACCGCCGGCTTGCGCGGCCGGGGCGGCGCGGGCTTTGCCACCTGGCAGAAGTGGCAGGCCTGCCGCAACGCCCCCGGCCCGCGCGCCATCACCTGCAATGCCGACGAGGGCGAGCCCGGCACCTTCAAAGACCGCATGCTGCTGATGCAATGGGCCCACGAAGTCTTCGAAGGCATGACCATTGCCGCGCTGACCGTCGGCGCCACCCAAGGCTTCCTCTACCTGCGCGGCGAGTACGAATTCATCGCCCCGCACCTGCGCGATGTGCTGGCCCAACGCCGCGCCCAAGGCCTGCTCGGCACCAATGTGGCCGGCAGCGGCCAGGCCTTCGAGATCGCCCTGCACCTGGGCGCCGGAGCCTACGTTTGCGGCGAAGAAACCGCGTTGATCGAATCGGTGGAAGGCAAACGCGGCATCCCCCGCACCCGCCCACCCTTCCCCGTCGACCGTGGCTACCTGGGTCTGCCCACCGTCAACAACAACGTCGAAACCTTCGTGCAGGTGGCCCAGATTGCCGTGCACGGAGGCGAATGGTTCGCCGCACATGGCACGGAGAAGTCCCGCGGCACCCGCATCCTCAGTGTCTCGGGCGACGTGGCCCGTCCCGGCCTGTATGAAATCCCCTGGGGCGTGACCGTGGCAGAAGTCCTGCAAGACGCCGGCGCACACGACGTGCAGGCCGTGTTGGTCGGTGGCCCCTCGGGCAAGCTGATCGACGCCAGCCAGTTGCAGCGCCAGATCAGCTTCGAAGACCTGCCCACCGGCGGCGCCTTCACCGTCTTCAACCACAGCCGTGACATGCTGGATGTGGCCCGGCAGTACACCCACTTCTTCGCCCACGAGTCCTGCGGCTTCTGCACGCCCTGCCGCGTCGGCTGCGTGCAACTGGTCGACACCGCCGACCGCCTGATGAGCGGCCACGCCGGCCCACACGACCTGGAACGCCTGCGTGACACCGGCGCCCTCATGCAACGCCTGAGCCACTGCGGCCTGGGCCAGACCGCCGCCCACCCCTTGCTCGACGTGCTGGCCCACTTCCCCGAACAGGTCGAGCGCCGCCTGGTGCCCGATCTGCACGCCTTTGACCTGGACGCCGCCTGCGTGGACATGGGCCACCTGCCCGCCCACGCCCCTCACCGCACGGACACCCCCGCATGAGCGCGCCCGACACCCCCATGACCACCCCCGAGGTCTCGTCAGCGACCCCGCCCCTGGCCAAGCCCGACACCTTCCTGCTGGACGGCCGCGCCATCCCCTTCACGCCCGGCCAGACCCTGATGCAGGCCGCGCAGGCCGCTGGTGTGTACATCCCGCACCTGTGCCACCACGCCGACTTCGACCCCATCGGCAGCTGCAAGGTCTGCAGCGTGCGCATCCAGGGCCGCACTGTGGCCTCGTGCACGATGCCCGCACGCGCCGGCCTGGTGGTCGAGTCTGAAACGCCGGAGCTCCACCACGACCGCCAGCGCCTCACCCAGATGCTGTTCGTGGAAGGCAACCACCACTGCCCCTTCTGCGAGAAAAGCGGTGCCTGCCACCTGCAGGCCGTGGCCTACCACCTCGACATGCAAGATACGCACTTCGTGCACACCGCCCCGCACCACGAGGTCGATGCCACCCACCCCGACGTCTGGCTCGACCGCAGCCGCTGCATCCTGTGCGAACTGTGCGTGCGCGCCAGCCGCGAGGTCGATGGCAAAGACGTCTTCGCCATCGGCGGACGCGGCGCCCACACCACCTTGCTCGTCAACAGCCCCAGCGGCCAACTGCACGACAGCGACGTGGCCGTGACCGACCGCGCCGTGCACATCTGCCCCGTGGGTGCCCTGATGCCCAAGCGCCAGGGCTTCGTCATCCCCATCGGCCAGCGCCCCTACGACGCCGCCGACATCGCCCAGCGCCCGGAGGACAGCTGATGAGCGCCGACGCCCCCAACCACACACCCACGAAGAAGCTGCGCATCGCCACCTGCTCGCTGGCCGGCTGCTTTGGCTGCCACATGTCCTTCCTGGACGTGGACGAAGCCCTGGCCGACCTGATCGAGCACATCGAGTTCGACCGCAGCCCGTTCACCGACATCAAGCACGTCAGCGAAGGCGGCGTGGACATCGGCCTGATCGAAGGCGGCCTGTGCAACAAGGAAAACGTCGAGGTGCTGCGCGAGTTCCGTGCCCGCTGCACCACCCTGGTTGCCGTGGGCGCCTGCGCCATGTACGGCGGCGTGCCCGCCCTGCGCAACGGCATCCCCGTGTCCGAGCTGGTGGCCGAAGCCTACCTGGGCGACGACCTGCACAACCCGCAAATCCCCAGCGACCCCGAACTGCCCCCGCTGCTCAACAAGGTGCTGCCGCTGCACGAAGTCGTGCCCATCGACGTGACCCTGGCGGGTTGCCCGCCCCCGGCCGCCGCCTTCCGCGAGCTGATCCTGGCCGCGCTGGCCGAACGCGCCGCCGTGATCCCCCGCCCCGACCGCCATTTCGACTGAGCCACCATGCCCCACCCGCTTGAAACCGCCACCGACCCGGCCAGCCTGAACCGCGTGGTCATCGAGCCCGTGAGCCGCGTCGAAGGCCACGGCAAGGTCACCCTGCTGCTGGACGACGACCGTAAAGTCAGACAGGCCCGCCTGCACATCGTCGAGTTCCGCGGCTTCGAGCGCTTCATCCAGGGCCGCCCCTACTGGGAAGTGCCCACCCTCGTGCAACGCCTGTGCGGCATCTGCCCGGTCAGCCACCTGCTGGCCGCCAGCAAGGCCTGCGATGCCTTCGTGATCGGCCACGCAAGCCTCACACCCACCGCCGAAAAACTGCGCCGCCTGCTGCACTTCGCGCAGGTGCTGCAGTCCAACGCCCTGCACTTCTTCCACCTCGCCTCGCCCGACCTGCTGTTTGGCTTTGACGACGCCGTGGCCCACCGCAACATTGTCGGCGTGCTGCAAGACGAACGCGAACTGGGCCTGCAAGGCATCCGCATGCGCAAGTACGGGCAAGAGATCATCCGCCTGCTCACCGGCAAACGCGTGCACGGCACCGGCTCGGTCCCCGGCGGCTTCAACAAGCCCCTGTCCATGGCCGACCGCGACCTGATGCGCGCCGACATCGGCCAGATCATCGCGTGGTGCGACAGCGCCCTGGCCTTGGCCCGCGATCTCTTCCTGCGCGGCCAACCCGAACAAGGCCGCTTCGCCAACTTCCCCTCCGGCTTCATGTCCCTGGTGCGCCCCGACGGCGCGGCCGACCTGTACGACGGTGCCTTGCGCGTGAAAGACGCCCAGGGGCAGCTCATCGTCGATCAGGTCGATGTGCACGACTACCAGCAGCTCATCGTCGAAGAGGTCAAGCCCTGGACCTACATGAAGTTCCCGCACCTGCGCACGCTCGGCCCCGAGCACGGCTGGTACCGCGTAGGCCCGCTGGCCCGCATCAACAACGCCACCTACCTCGACACCCCTCGCGCCGAAGCCGCCCGCGCCGAGTTCATCGCCTGGGGCGGTGGGCAGTCCGTCACCGCCTCGCTGGCCCAGCACTGGGCCCGCATGATCGACACCTTGCACTGCGCCGAAGGCATCGCCCGCCTGCTCGATGACCCCGACATCATCGGCACCGACCTGATGGCCACCGGCACCCCGCTGCGCGAAGGCATCGGCGTCATCGAAGCGCCGCGTGGCACCCTGCTGCACCACTACCGCATCGGCGACGACGATCTCGTCGAGTACGCCAACCTCATCGTCTCGACCACACACAACAACACGGCCATGAACGAAGCCGTGCGCAGCGTCGCCGCCGAGTACTTCGATGGCCGCGAGATCACCGAAGGCCTGCTCAACCACATCGAAGTCGCCATCCGCGCCTACGACCCCTGCCTGTCGTGCGCCACGCATGCAGTCGGCAAGATGCCGCTGCGCATCGAGGTGGTCGAGGCCGATGGGCAACTGGCCGATGTGCTGCTCAAGCACGAAGACGGCGCGCTGGAGCGCCCCATGGCCCACGCCGCCCCCGCCGATCGCACGCCCGCCAACTGGCCTCCGCTCGACGCATGAACGCGCGCAGCCTGATCGACGGCGACGCGCCGCTGCCAGCCGACTGGCCCCGCACTCTCGTGATCGCCGTGGGCAACCCCAGCCGGGGTGACGATGCCGCCGGCCCGCTGTTCGCCGAGCGACTGTCGTCCTGGCTGAATGACCAGGAGCACAACCCAGACGGCAGCCGCCCGCACGACCTCACCATCCTCTGTGACCAGCAGTTGATGGTGGAGCACGCTTACGACCTACGCGACCGCGACCGCGTGCTGTTCATCGACGCCGCCGCCCGACAAGGCGAGCCGGTGCAATGGCAACGCGTCGAGGCCAGCGCCAGCGGCCCGGCCATCAGCAGCCACCAATGCACGCCCAGCCAATTGCTGCACCTGTGCACCCACACTCTGCAAATCCCACCTCCCGATGCCTGGCTGCTGTCCCTGCGCGGCGAAGGTTTCGAGCTGGGCGCACCGGTGTCGGCCGCCATGCAAGCGGCCATGGACCAAGCCTGGGACGCGATCCTCGCCTGGGTCACCACACCAGATGTCCATGGGCAGCCTGTCAACCAAGCCGCCGCTCCCCACCATGCATGAAGCCTCCCTGGCCATCGAGGTCATCGCCCTGCTGGAGCGTCAGCGCAACACACTCTCGCGCATCACCCGCATCGTGCTCGACATCGGCGCCCTGGGATGCGTCGATGAAGACGCGCTGCGCACCGCCTTGCTGGCCGCCTTGCCGGGCACCCTGGCCGAAGGCGCGGCCATCGAGATGCACACCACTCCGGCACAAGCACGCTGCCTGCAATGCGCCGCAGTGTACGAACCGCCCGACCGCATCGAGCCCTGCCCGCACTGCGGCTCGGCCCGCAAACAATGGTTGAGTGGGCAGTCCCTCACCCTGCGCAGCGTGGAAGGCACGCCGCGCTGATGCGTGCCCCCCGGGTGAGCACACGCGGCACCGAGGCTGCTGACCGCCACAGGCGGCCAATTCCGGCCATTCGCCCCGTAGCGGTTCTGGAAATGCAGGCTTTCAAGAACGCGAACATCGGATAAACCTGAACATAGGGCGCAGCTTTGGCCGCAGACTTCGGGGTTTGGCGGCTACGGCTGGCAAGCGGTGCAGCACGCAATCGTTCCTGGCACGTCATCCCCTGGAGAATCACCCGATGCCCAACACTCGAACCGCCAATGCCGCCCGCCTGGAGTTCGCGCCTGACTCGCTGGTTCAATCCAATCTTTCCGGCGCGGCCTTCACCGGCGACTGGCTCTGGGTGGCGGGCGACGAAGCCTGTGGCCTAGACCGCCTTCGCCTGCTCGCCCCCGTCGGCAGCGAGGTCTTGCGTTTCGGAGAGGTGCGCGACTTCCCGCTCTCCGATCTGCTGGACCTGCCCGGCACGGCTGAGGAAGAGGCCGATCTGGAAGGCATGGCCGTGACCGACGGCTTCCTCTGGGTGGTGGGCTCGCATGGCCTCAAGCGCAAGAACACCAAACCAGACCGGGAACACGCCGACAACGCCAAGCGGCTGTCGAAGGTCGCGCTCGACGGCAATCGGCGTCTGCTGGCCCGCCTGCCCATCGAGCCCGACGCTAAGGGCGAGCCCTGCCTGGTCAGGCAGGCGCAAGACGGTCGACGGGCGCTGCGCCTGAAGGGCGATGCGCAAACCAACCTGCTCACCCGTGCGCTCGCCGATGACCCCCACTTGGGGCCGTACATGTCCATCCCGGGCAAGGACAACGGCTTCGACATTGAAGGACTGGCCGTGGACGGCAGCCGACTGCTGCTCGGCCTGCGCGGCCCGGTGCTGCGCGGTTGGTCGGCGCTGCTAGAGATCGCGGTCGAGACCCACGGGGAACAACTGCGCTTGGCACCCCTGGACGACAGCGGCACGCTGATCCGCAAGCATTTCCTGCAACTCGACGGCCTGGGTGTGCGGGACCTGCACTTCTCCGGCGACGACCTCTACATCCTGGCCGGCCCGACCATGGTGCTGAACGGCGACATCCGTGTCTTCAAGTGGCCTTCTGCCCGGCCCTTGCTGGCCGCCAACCGCGAGCCGGTGCGCTTCGAGTCGGCTCTGATCGAGTCGGTGCACCTGCCGCACGGTCGCGGCATCAACCGCGCCGAGGCCATCTGCGCCCTGCCACCGGCGCTGTCGGGCGGCAAGGCGCGCTGGCTCGTACTGTACGACGCGCCTGGCGCCGATCGCAAGGAGGGCGAGCACACTGTCTTCGGTGATCTGCTGCGCCACGATTGAGATTAAATAGGACTGAACGATGATCTACGCGCTCCTCAAGACTGTTCATGTGCTGTCCATCATTGTGTGGATCGGTGGCATGGTGTTTGCCCACTTCTTCCTGCGGCCGGCGGTTGCTCAGCTGGAGCCTCCAGCGCGGCAGCGTCTGATGCACGACGTGCTCGGGCGCTTCTTCCAAGCCGTGCTTTTGGCCTCGCTGCTGACTCTGGCCAGCGGCGTGTGGATGCTGGGTCGTGTGGCCAAGCAGGTAGTGCAGTCGGGTGGCAGCTTCGAGATGCCGCTGGCCTGGACCGTCATGGCAGTGCTGGGCGTCGTCATGGTGGCGATCTTCATGCACATCCGCTTTGTGCTTTTCAAGCGACTCGGCGGGGCCGTTGCAGCGACCGAGTGGGCCGCCGGTGGTGCGGCCCTGGCGCAGATTCGCACATGGGTCTCGATCAACCTCGGCCTGGGTGTCTTGGTGCTGCTCGTGACGCTGATGCGCTCGACGACTTGAGTCCGGACCCTGCATACCATTTCCGTGCGTCTCAGACGGCACGATACGATCAGCGTACCAAGCTGTCCGACCAAGCGCCGACACAACGATGGCAATGTTGCCAAACCCGTGGCTCAGCGTGTCGCAGCGATTTCTCGCAATCGCTGCAGAACTGCCGCTCATCATGCAAGGGCGGCTGCAGGCCGGGGAGCGGTCGATTGTGTCGACCTACGAAAACAGACGTTCGTACAGGAGGGCTGCGGTGCCTTCAGTTGCCGCGATAGGTGGAGAATCCGAAGGGACTCAGCAGGAGCGGCACATGGTAATGCTGCTTCGCGCTATCGACCCGGAACACCACCGGGATCTCTGGGAAGAAGCTGGGTTGTTGCTGTCGGGCGTAGAACTCGCCGGTGCGAAAGACCACGCGGTAGTCACCTGCGGCCCACTGATTCAGTGCCCCGGCCGGTACCAGCGCGCGAATGCGGCCCTGCTCGTCCGTGATGCCATTGCCCAGCGGCTGCCAGGTGCCAGTGGCACCGCGACGCTCAAGATCAACCCGGATACCCGGGCTGGGCTGACCTGTCTGCAGGTCGAGCACATGGACGCTCAGTGGGTTCGGCTCGGCAGCCTGCGCTGGCAGGGCGAGTCCGGTCAGGCTGCAGACGCACAGAACAGAGGCGATGAAATGAGGACGCATGTTGAAGCTCCAGAATTGAATGAACAGTCAAGGTTGAGGCGCCAGGGCAGCGACCGCTGCGCGAGCACAAGCATCGTCGTTCTCGGGCCCGCCACCACCAGCGACGCCGACAGCTCCGAGAACGGAGTCTCCCGTCTTCAGTGGCACACCGCCGCCCAGCAACAGCAGTTCGGGCAGATACTGCAATGCGGCGGTGTCGGGCTGGCTGCGCGCCTGTCGGCCCAGGGTCAAGGTGGGCTGGCGGGTCGACAAGGCCGTGAAGGCCTTGCGCCGCGCCGCTTCCAGGTTGTGGGGTCCAACGGCAGAGTTGCGAGACAGCAGCAGCGTCTGGCCGCTGGCATCAACGACCGCCACCGCGACCTCGCGACCGAAAGCCCTGCAGGCTGAACGCGCTGACTCAGCCAGGGTCTCGGCGGCGCCAAGCCCCAGTGCGGTCTCGGCTTGAGCGCTACTGACGAGCAAGCCCGCGAGCAACAGAGTAGGGAGATGGTTCGAATGCATGCCGTCAATGTAGAAAGCCAGCGGTGCCGCGACGCTGACCGCTCGATGACATCTTTGTCATTGATGCGTACACAGGCCTCAGGCATCCTTATGGCTTTGAAGACAAGGAGACCCACTTGCGCATCCTGGTGGTGGAAGACGAAGCCCGGGCTGGCGACTATCTGAAGCTCGGCCTGGGCGAAGCCGCCTTCGTCGTGGACGTGGCTGCGGACGGCCACACGGGCCTGCACCTTGCCGTGGAGCACGCCTACGACCTGATCGTTTTGGACGTGATGCTGCCCGGGCAGGATGGCTGGACTGTCCTGCGCCGCTTGCGTCAAACCGTTGCCGGGCGGCAAGTACCGGTGCTGTTTCTCAGTGCGCGCGATGCGCTGGCTGACCGTGTCCACGGCCTGGAACTGGGCGCCGACGACTACCTGGTCAAGCCCTTCGCGTTTGCCGAGCTGCTGGCCCGCATACGCACGCTGCTGCGACGCGGGCCGCAGCGCGAAGACGATGTGCTAGCGCTAGACGACCTGCGACTGAATGTGCCGGCGCGCACGGTGACCCGTGCCGGGCAGCGTCTGAATCTGAGCGCCCGTGAGTTCAATCTGCTGCACCTGCTGCTGCGACGCCAGGGCGAGGTGTTGTCGCGAAGCGAGATCGCATCGCAGGTGTGGGATATGAACTTCGACAGCGACACCAATGTCGTCGACGTAGCGATGCGCCGCCTGCGCCTTCGCATCAACGACCCAGTGCCCGGACGCCTGATCCACGCGGTGCGCGGCATGGGCTACATCTGCGAGCTGCGAACATGAGGTTGCCGCAGTCTCTGAGCTGGCGGCTTGGACTGTCCGGCGCGTTGGTGGCGGCTGTCGCCAGCGCATTGCTAGGGGGCTATTTGTATGCTTCCTTCGAGCAGCAGCTGTTGCGCCGCGACGATGTCCAGCTGCTGGGCAAGCTGCGCCAGCTGCGGCAACTGCTCGGTCACAGTAGCACTCCCGAGCTCCTGGTCTCGCAAACCGACTACCTTCGAGACACGATGAGCGGCGAAAGCAATGCTTTGATCGAGATCCGTGCCGCACCGGCGCAAGGGGGGCGCCTGCTTTTGGCGATCAACCCGCCCGGCCTGGCCCTGCCACGGCAGCTGCCGGTGCCCATCGGCCAGGAAGCTGGATTGCAGCACCTCACGCACTGGACAACGCCAGAAGGCGTCCCCGCAGCGGCATTGAACGCCTGGGCGCGATTGGGCGCAAACGAAGTGGAGATCCGGCTTGCACGGCTTTACCCCGAGCGCGGCGCACTGCTGGCCGATTACAGGCTGCGCATTGCCACTGCCAGCCTGGCCGCGGGTGGTCTTGCCGCCGCGCTGGTACTGGCCTTGATCTGGCACGGCCTGTCCCCCCTGCGTAGGTTGCGTGCGCAAACAGCCGCCATCGGCCCGCACAGCCTGGCGCTGCGCCTGCATGCAGCGGACACCCCGGTCGAGCTTCGGCCTTTCGTGGAAGGCCTCAACGCGATGCTGTCCCGGCTGGAGCAAGGCTATGCGCGGCTCAATCAGTTCGCAGCCGACCTGGCGCATGAACTGCGGACACCGCTGGCCACGCTGACTGGCCAGAGTCAGGTCATGCTCAGCCGCACGCGGACGGAGGCTGAGTACGCTCGCTTGGTGGATTCGCAATTGCAGGAGCTGGAACGCCTGAACCGCATGGTCGATAGCCTGCTGTTCCTGGCGCGCAGCGAACACCAGGCGCTGGCGGGCGAGTTGCACTGCCAGTCCCTGTCGGCCGCCGAAGAACTGGCCCGCCAAGCCGACTACTTCGCCGATCTTGCCGAGGAGCGTGGCCTGAGGCTGCGCTGCCATGGGGACGCGCCGCTCTGGGCAGAGCCCATCTTGCTGCGGCGAGCACTGGCCAACCTGATTTCAAACGCGCTGCGGCATGCACGGTCTGGCAGCGTGATCGAGCTGATGGCCCGAACTGAGCTGCAGGGCGATCCAAGCTGCGTGCTGCTGGAGGTCGTCAATGAAGGCGAACCTCTGCCGCCTGAGGTGCTGCACCACTTGTTCGATCGCTTCTACCGCGCCGACCATTCCCGCCACCGTGATGCTGGGGGCAGTGGGCTGGGCTTGGCGATCGTCCGCGCCATCGTCGAGCTGCATGGAGGCAGCGCAGAGGTTCGCCAGTTTTCGGAAGAGCGAATCGCCTTTGCTTTGCGACTGCCGCTGTCATCGCGAACAGGAGAATGGCCGCCGGAGAGGGAACCGTCCGCTCCTGGTCAGGATCTGCCCGTCGCGTCCCGATCAAGATAGCGGCCATCCGGGCAAGGCGGTATGCTCTTTGCCTATGCGCTACATGGGTCGCATTGCCCCGCTATGCTGTCGGCTCCTGTTTTTGCCGTCTTGTTATCGTGTCTTGCGCGCAGGTTTTGCTGGCAGTGTATGAACACGCCCGACCATGCTAGGGACAGCTCCAAACTCAATATCTGCTCCACACCCAAGATATGCAATCGCCGAGCCAAGGGGAGATCCGTAACGTACGGCAGGAGCGCCAGCGCAGGATTCATGAGTTGTTCGACGAGTACATCGAGATGTACGCCGTACGGGACGACCGCCTGACGACGCGTTTCAGCCAGAACTTCACTGGTTTCACCGGCAGCTGGGGGCGGCTGATCCAGGATCACGACGAATGGATCAGCATCACCAGACAAGATTTTGAACAGGTGCCGGGCCCAATTCGCCTTGAGGTGATCGACGTCTCGATACAGGATCTCTGCGATGACGTGGTTTCGGTCGCCGCTACGTTGCACATCCACCTGCCCCACAACGCCGATTTACTGGCCGCCGAGATGACGCGACTGGTGCTGGTATTCCGCTTGGAAGGGGCTGCGTGGATGATCACGCATTGCAGCTATTCAGTGCCGTACCAGAACGCAGACGACGATGAAGTCTTTCCACTCAAGAGCCTGCAGGAGCAAAACCGCGCTTTGCAGGCGCTGGTGACCGAGCGCACTCAGGCGTTGCACGAGAGCCAGGCGTTTTACCGCATGCTGACGGAGGATGCGGAAGACGTGCACTGGCGGATGGACCGTGATTTCATCATCACCTACATCAGCCCGGCGGATGAGCGCCTGCGGGGCTTCCGGGCCGATGAGGTGGTGGGACGCCCGGTGTTCGAGCTGCTCACCGACGAGGCCAGTGCCTTGCTCACGGAAGTGTTAAGTCCCAGCGCACTCAACGGTCCACCGAAAGGCCCAACCGGGTTTCGGAAGTTTGAGATGCAGCAGCGATGCAAGGATGGGAGCCTGACCTGGGGCGAGGTACTGATCAAGTCCGACCATGACGATCAGGGCGAGATCGTCGGCTACCACGGCATCACACGCAATGTCACCGAGCGCAAGCGCCTGGAGGGACAAATACGCCAGCTGGCCTTCCACGACACGCTCACCAACCTGGCCAACCGTCGCCTGCTGCTGGAGCACCTGGACCAGGCAATGGGAGAAAGCAAGCGCAGCAGCCACTATGGCGCACTGCTGTATCTTGATCTCGACAACTTCAAGCCCCTCAACGACATGCATGGCCATGGCATGGGCGACCTGCTGCTGATGGAGGTGGCCTCACGCCTCAAAGGCTGTGTGCGCGAAGCCGATACCGTGGCACGGATCGGCGGCGACGAATTCGTGGTGGTGCTACGCGCATTGGACCCCCAGTGGGAGGAAGCGCGCGTGCAAGCCATCGCCGTTGCAGAGAAAATCCGTGCCCGCCTGGCCGACCCTTATGTGCTGCGGCCCGCGCCAGCCGCCCCGGCCATCGAGCATGACTGCACAGCCAGCATCGGTGTGGCGCTGTTCCACGGGCGCGATGAGATCCTGGACAACTTGATGGAAAGGGCAGATCAGGCGATGTACCAGGCCAAGGAAGACGGGCGCAACCGCGTACAGCTTGCACAGGCAGCAAAAAAATAAATCAATCGCTTAGTGTCTGATGATGGAGGGTCTCCGTCGGGCAATGCCATCGCGCTCGGATATGCGCCGCCAAGCTACTTGCCCAGACCTCATACGCCAAAGGCCCCGGATGAAACCCATCATGGGCCATGTAGCGCAGGTCCATCGGAAAATCCGCGCCCACCAGCTCGCAACCTGGTTGACTGACCACCCAGCGCCGCTGCGCCCGGTCCAGCCGTGTGGCACACCGCCCCAAGTACCAGCGCAAAGGCTGCGGCAAGGCCGGAAACAGGTGCACCGGCGGCAAGGCCGACAGGATCACCTGTTGAGCCTGATGCCGTTGCTTCAACTCTGTCACCAAAGATTGCAGACCGTGCAGCCAATGCGCCATGTGTGTGCGCCCGGTGGCATCGTTCACCCCCACTGCAGCCACCACCACATCGAAAGGCTCGGCAGGCAACCCACGTACCGCCGCCCGCACATCGGCCAGCTTGTGGCCCGTGCAGGCCAGCAGCCGCCAGTGCACCGTGAAATCGCGTGACAAGGACTGCGTCAACCGCCCGCTCAGCGCCTCATCCTGATGCGCCGCACCCACGCCCGCCGCCGACGAGTCGCCCACCATCAGCAGACGCAACACCGGCCCCTGGCCCATCACGCCAGCACGCGGCCCGGGCGGCTCGGGTAACAGCGGCGTTCGTCGCCGCACCCAGCGCCCCTGCACCAACAGCAGCGGCGCCATGCTCAGCGTGAGGGCTCCGTGTAACCAGCGTTCCACCCTGTTGCCCTCCACCGCCGGCAGAGCCGATCAGTCCTTGAACTGCGGCGTCTGCTTGGCCATGCTGGCCATCATCGCCGTCGTCAGGTCGCTGGACATCAACATCGCCGCATTCCAGGTCGCGATGTAGTTCAGGCCATCGGCCACCGAGTGGTCGCGGCTGTAGTTCAGCATTTCCTTCGTGCCGCGAATCGACAGAGGCGACTTCGACGCAATCAAGGCCGCCATCTCGCGCACACCCGCCTGCATCGCTTCACGCGTCTCGAACACCTGGTTGACCAGGCCAATGCGCAGCGCCTCGTCGGCCAGCACCTTGCGGCCGGTGAACGCCATCTCACGCACGATGCCCTGGTTGCCAATCAGCTTGGGCAGGCGCTGCAGCGTGCCCACGTCGGCCACCATGCCAATGTCGATTTCCTTGATCGTGAAGTACGCATCGGCCGAGCAATAGCGCATGTCGGTGCAGCTGATCAGGTCCACCCCACCGCCCACGCAGCCGTTGTGAATCGCGGCCAGCACCGGCTTGCGGCAACGCTCGATGCTGCTGAGGGTATCCTGCAGCTCCAGCACCAGTGCGCGCAGCTTCTCGCGCGAACGACCCTCGCAGTCGTCCTTGATCTGGGCCTGCAGGCCCATCATCATCGTCAGGTCAATGCCCGAGGTGAAATGCTTGCCCTCACCTTCCACAATCACCACGCGCACCTCAGGCGTGCGATCGGCCCACTGCATCGCGCTGCGGATGTCCTGCCACATCTGCCAGTTCATGGCATTGGCCTTGTCCGGGCGGTTGAGCTTGACGGTGGCAATGTGCTGGTCCACCGACACAGCCAGGGTTTCAAATTGCATGGGGTTTCTCACTGAGTAGATTGAGCTTTGTAGGCCGGCAGATACGCCGCCAGGCGTGCGCCCATCTCGGCGCCCAATGCCTGCAGCCCGCTCATCGGGCGAACCATCACCTCGAAGTCCGCAATCTTGCCGTCCTCGTCGAAGCGGATCATGTCGATGCCCTTGAGCTGCTTGTCACCCACCGTGGCACTGAACTCCAGCACCACGTTCAGGCCATCGCTTGAGACCAGGGTGCGGTGATAGGTGAACGCCTTGAACACCTGCACCACCGTGGTCAAGATGAGGTTGACGGCCGCGGCGCTCACATACGGCTTGAAGGCCATCGGTGAGCGGAACACCGCATCGTCCCGCAGGATCGAGGGCAGCTGCCCCAGATCCTGCTGGGCCACCATGTCGTGCCACAGCGCCAGCGAGGCCGCCACCTGCGGATTCAAGTTGGGTGACGTCGACATGGTCACAGCGCCGCAGCCACTTCCGTGCCCTGCTTGATCGCGCGCTTGGCATCCAGCTCAGCGGCCACATCTGCGCCCCCGATCAGGGTCACCTTCTGCCCAGCGGCTTCCAGGCCCGCCTGCAGCGCACGGAAGGGCTCTTGACCGGCGCACAGCACCACGTTGTCCACCGGCAGCAGCACGTCCTTGCCACCCACGCTGATGTGCAGGCCCGCGTCGTCGATCTTGTTGTACGTCGCCCCGGCAATCATCTCCACATTGCGGTTCTTCAGCGAGGTACGGTGGATCCAGCCCGTGGTCTTGCCCAGGCCATCGCCCACCTTGCTGGTCTTGCGCTGCAGCAGATAGATCTGGCGCGGCGCCTTGTCCAGATGCGCAGGCTTGATGCCACCCCGGTCCTTGTATTCCGAGTCAATGCCCCACTCTGCATTGAACTTGGCCAGATTCAGCGCCGGGCTCTCGCCCTCGTGCGTCAGGTACTCCGACACGTCAAAACCGATGCCACCGGCACCGATCACGGCCACGTTCTTGCCCACGGGCTTCTTGTCGCGCAGCACGTCCAGGTAGCTCAGCACCTTCGGGTGGTCCACGCCCTCGATGGGCGGGGTACGCGGGGTCACCCCGGTCGCCAGCAGAATCTCGTCAAAGCCCCCCTGGACCAGCTCCTCCACGCCCACTCGCGTGTTGAACTGCGCCTTCACGCCCGACAGCTTGATCTCGTTGCGGAAGTAACGCAGCGTCTCGTAAAACTCTTCCTTGCCCGGAATCTGCTTGGCAATGTTGAACTGACCGCCCACATCGTCACCGGCTTCAAACAGCGTGACCTCGTGGCCGCGTCGTGCCGCGGTCGTGGCCGCCGCCAAGCCAGCCGGGCCCGCACCCACCACGGCGATGCGCTTCTTCGCCGTCACTGGCTCAATCTTCAAAATCGTCTCATGGCAGGCACGCGGGTTCACCAGGCACGACGTGATCTTCCCGCTGAAGGTGTGGTCCAGGCAGGCCTGATTGCAGCCAATACAGGTGTTGATCTCGTCGGCCTTGCCGGCAGCCGCCTTGTTCACGAACTCCGGATCGGCCAGCAGCGGACGCGCCATCGACACCATGTCGGCACAGCCCTCCGCCAGGATCTTCTCGCCCACGTCAGGGGTGTTGATGCGGTTGGTCGTGATCAGCGGGATCTTGACCTTGCCCTTCATCTTCTGCGTCACCCAGGCAAAAGCCCCACGCGGCACGCTGGTGGCGATGGTCGGGATGCGGGCTTCGTGCCAGCCAATGCCGGTGTTGATGATCGTGGCACCCGCGGCTTCCACAGCCTGAGCCAGCTGCACCACCTCGTCAAAGGTCGAGCCGCCTTCCACCAGGTCCAGCATGGACAGGCGGTAGATGATGATGAAGTTCGGACCCACGCGCTCACGCGTGCGGCGCACGATCTCCACCGGGAAGCGCATGCGGTTTTCGTACGCACCGCCCCATTCGTCGTCGCGCTGGTTGGTGCGCGCCGCGGTGAATTCATTGATCAAATAGCCCTCGGAGCCCATGATCTCCACACCGTCGTAACCGGCCTTCTGAGCCATGGCCGCACTGTGCGCGTAGTCGTTGATCGTACGCTCTACCTCTTCGGTGGTCAGCGCGCGCGGGGGCATCGGCGAAATCGGCGCCTTGATGGCACTGGGCGCCACCAGACCGGGGTGGTACGCATAGCGGCCAAAGTGCAGGATCTGCATCGCGATCTTGCCGCCAGCGGCGTGCACGGCGTCCGTCACCACCTTGTGCTTTTCCGCTTCCTCTTCCGATGCCATGCGCGCACCACCGGGATACGGGCGGCCGTCGTCGTTCGGGGCAATGCCACCGGTCACCATCAGGGCCACGCCGCCACGGGCACGCTCCGCGTAGAACGCGGCCATGCGCTCGAAACCATCCTTGGCCTCTTCCAAGCCCACGTGCATCGAGCCCATCAGGACACGGTTGCGCAGCGTGGTGAAACCCAGGTCAAGCGGTTGCAGAAGGTGGGGATAAGCGCTCATGGAAATGGCTCTCTCTTGATGGACAAACAGTGGGGAATGACCGACCCAGTCGGCACAACGCAACTATGCAACCAGTTGCATGAATGCATAGTAGGGGATTCTCCCCAGGTATGCAACTGGTTGCATAGTCAAGCCGACGCACGTAGACTGGCGCCATGTCGCTCTCCCATGCCTTGATGACGTCCCTGCTGGAAAAATCGTCCTCAGGCTACGACCTCGCCCGCCGCTTCGAGAAGTCCATCGGCTACTTCTGGAGCGCCACCCACCAGCAGATCTACCGCGAACTGGCCCGGATGGAAAAAGCCGGCTGGATCGCGTCGGAGGCGGCACCCGATGGCGGCCGCACCCGCAAGAAGCTCTACAAGGTACTCGAGGCCGGCCGCACCGAGCTGCAGCGCTGGGCCCGCGAGCCCGCCCCGCTGCTGGACATCCGCGACGAATTCATGGTGCGCCTGCGCGCCGACGCGGCCATCGGTCCGCTGGGCCTGGCCCCCGAGCTCAAGCGCCGGCTGCAGTTGCACCGCACCAAGCTGGCCGCCTACCAGGCCTTCGAGGCCCGCGACTTTCCTGACCACGCCACCCTCAGCCGCGAAGCCCGCATCCAGCACCTGATCCTCAAAACCGGGCTGATGTACGAAGAAAGCTGGGTGCGCTGGTGCGAAGAGGCCCTCGTCGTGCTCGCACAAGACGAGACCTGCTCCCCCGAAGAAGTCACGGCGCCCGGCGCGTGAACCAGGTCAGGTCAAAAGGCACGCGCAAACGCGCATCGGCAATCGTCATCGGCACCGGCTCCTGCGGCCCGAACAAACGGAACGCCGTCTGCGCCTGCATCCGCGCCACGATGTCGCCTTTCACCTGTGGGCGCAGCGCCAACACCGTGTCCACCGGCACGTTCACGCTCTTGCGCAGCTCGCCGCTGACCGTCACATCCAAATCCAGAGGCACCTCGGCGCGCACCGGCACCACCAGGTGCACAGGCAAACGCAGTTGTACCGGCACCGTCACATCCAGCGGCGGCAACCAGCGGAACACCGGCGCATGCATGCGTGCCACGGTCGAGATCAGCACCTCATGATCCACCGGCACATCGGTGGACACCGGCAGGACCGTCTTCACCTGCACCCGGGCCTGTACGCTGTCGCGCAACTCGAGTGACACGCTCTGCTTCACAGGCACATTGACCTTGAGCGCCTGGGGCAACTGCAATCTCAAGGGTGATGACATTTCTGCCAGCGCCGGCAACCCCGAGGGCAGGCGCACCCGCACGGGCTGCTCCCGCACCGTGATGTGGCTCTCAAAGCGCGCGTAAAACCACATCACCCCACCGGCCATCAGCGCCAGCCAGACCAACAGCAAGGCGACACTGACCACCAGCAGCGCCCTCGGCCGCACTGGACGGTGCCAACCTCTCGGCAGCGTGGCCGCAGGTGCTGCGGCCCGATGACCCGCGTGCATCATCTCAGCGCGCCCCCGTCTCCCGCCAACCCAGCGTCACCGCGTTGAACGGAATCGTCAGGTCCATCAGGTCCAGGCCCGCCGCCACCGTGGGCTGCGGAAACGTCAGGCGCGCACTCACGGGTGCCATCAAAGGCACAGCCAGCGCTTGCCGAATGGGCACCCGTGTCTCAATCACCGTGTCGATGTGCGCGCGCAAAGGTGCCTGCATCGTCACCTGCGCCGTGCGCACCATCGCCACCGGCAGATCGTGCTCAATGGGAATGTTCAGATCGATCGGCACCGATGCCTTCACCGGCACCTTGCCCCGGATGGGCAAGGTCATGGAGATGCCCAACACCCGGGTCTGCACCTGCGTGTCCAGCTCGATCACCTGGTCCACCTCGATCACCTGCTTGACCGGCACCGTCAGCCGAATTGGCACCACCGTGTCGATGCTCACCGTCATCGGCACGGTCTGCTTCAGCGCAATGTCCAAGGACTGCTTGATCGGCACGCGCAACGGCACCGTCTGGTCCACCTGCACCTGAACCTTGCGGCTCACCTCGGCCTCAATGGCCAGCTCTTTGGGCAGGCGGATCTGCACGTCCTGCTCATGCAAGACCACACGCGCCGCCAGGTTCTGCCACGCCCACCAGCCCGCCGCCAGCGCCACCGCGCTCATCAACAGCAACAGCGCGGCCGACGTCAGGATCAGGTGTTTCCAGGTCACCGTGTGGCCATAGACCGCCAGCATCGGGCCATCACCCGCCGACGCATCGGCACCTGAGAGAGGGGAAGAAGAGGGAGTCCGTTTCACGCGCAGACTATGCCACGGCCCCTTGGCTAAAATGGGGGGTTTGCACGATGCCCTTGTCGCCCATGAACCCGCACGACGGCGCTTTTCACGACCTGCCCTCGGCCCGGGCCATGTTTGAGGCCCTGCAGGCGCGTGCGGCGGCGCAAGGCCTGAGCCTGCGCCCGCCACCGCCCGAGCCCACCAGTTGCTGCGGCCGTGGCTGCAACGGCTGCGTATGGGAAGGCTATTACGCCGCCACCACCTACTGGCGCGACGAAGCGCTGCTCATCCTCGCGGACTGAGGCAGCACCCGCCTCCTCGCCGGTCGTGCCAACGCGGCCAGCCGACGCGCTCCGCACGGGCGCCCCCCCGTTCAGCTCACCTTGAACTTGAACTGACCGTCCTTGCCCGCCGACACCTTGATCTTCTGGATCGGACGGCCCTCGGCCATGCGCGCAAGCACGCTGTCGGCCACCTCGGGCAACAGGCTGCCATTGAGGATGTGGTCCACCGCCCGTGCCCCCGTGTCCACCTCGGTGCAACGCGCCAACACGGTGTCGATCAGGGCATCGTCGTAAGCCAGATCAGCCTGGTGGTTCGCCTTCACGCGCGCCGCAATGCGGTTCAGCTTGAGCTTGATCACCTCGGCCAGCACATCGTCGTTCAAGGGGTAGTAAGGCACCACCTTGGTCCGCCCCACAAACGCCGGCTTGAAGGTCTTGTACAGCGTCGGGCGCAGCACCTCGGCCAGCGCGTCGGCATCTGGCAGCGCCTCGGCTGACTTCATCACGGCCCCGCCCAGTTCCTCGTCCTGCTCGAAGCAGGCCTGCATGATGTGCTGCGAGCCCGCGTTCGAGGTCAGGATGATCACCGTGTTGCGGAAGTCGATTTCCCGGCCTTCGGCATCGTCCATCAGGCCCTTGTCGAACACCTGGAAGAACATCTCCAGCACGTCCGGGTGCGCCTTCTCGACCTCGTCGAGCAAGACCACGCTGTACGGCTTGCGACGCACCGCCTCGGTCAGCACCCCACCCTCGCCATAACCCACATAGCCGGGCGGCGAGCCCTTGAGGCCACTGACGCTGTGCGCCTCCTGGTACTCGCTCATGTTGATGCTGATGAGGTTGCGCTCGCCCCCATAGAGGATGTCAGCCAGCGCCAGCGCGGTTTCGGTCTTGCCCACGCCACTCGGCCCCACAAACAGGAACACACCCTTGGGCTTGTTGGGATCTTCCAGCCCCGCGCGCGCCGTGCGCACCCGCTGCGCGATCGCCGCCAGCGCGTGGTCTTGCCCGATCACCCGCTCCTGCAGCGTCGCCTGCAGATTGCGCACCGTGTGGATCTCGTCCTTCACCATCTTGCCCAGCGGGATGCCGGTCCAGGCCGCGATGATCTCGGCCACCACATGGCCGTCCACCTGCATCGGCACCAGCGGCGCCTCGCCCTGCAGCGCCGCCAGCTCGGCCTGCTTGGTCGCCAGCAACTCATGGTCGGCGCTCGCGAACACCGACAGGCCAGGCTTCTTGCGACCCTTGACCGCTGCCGGAGCACTCGCCGTACCCTGCTCTGCCTCGGCCATCGACAGACCACCCGCCTGGTGCTCCAGCTTGTCGCGCAGCACACGGATGTCCTGCACCAGTTGCTGCTCCACGCCCCAACGCGCCTCGTCGGCCTGCAAGGTCACCGTCACCGCCTCGCGAAGCACCCGCAATTCATCCAGGCGCCCGTCATGGCGCGCCCCCGCTGCCACCTCACGCAGTAGCGCGGCGGCTTCCGCATCCAGACGCTCCAGGTGCTTGCGTGCTTCTTCAATGCGTGCCGGCGTGGCGCTCTGACCCAGCGCCACCTTGGCACACGCCGTATCCAGCACGCTCACCGCCTTGTCCGGCAGCTGCCGACCGCTGATGTAGCGCGCCGACAAGCGCACCGCCTCGGCAATCGCTTCGTCCAGCAGGCGCACCCCGAAATGCTTTTCCATCAAGGGGGCCATGCCGCGCAACATCGCGCAGGCCAGCTCCTCACTGGGCTCCTCCACCTTGATGACCTGAAAACGCCGAGCCAGCGCCGCATCCTTCTCGAAGTACTTCTTGTACTCGCCCCAGGTGGTGGCCGCAATGGTGCGCAACTCGCCACGCGCCAGCGCGGGCTTGAGCAGGTTGGCCGCATCGTTCTGCCCGGCCTGCCCGCCCGCACCAATCATGGTGTGCGCCTCGTCAATGAACAAAATGATCGGATGCGGGCTGCGCTTGACCTCGTCGATCACATTCTTCAGGCGGTTCTCGAACTCGCCCTTCACCGAAGCGCCGGCCTGCAACAAGCCCATGTCCAGCACATGGATGGCCACGCCCTGCAGCGGCGTCGGCACATCGCCCAACGCCACACGCAGTGCCAGACCTTCGACCACGGCCGTCTTGCCCACGCCGGCCTCCCCCGTCAGGATGGGGTTGTTCTGCCGGCGACGCATCAGGATGTCGATGGCCTGACGGATCTCGGTGTCGCGACCAATCACCGGGTCCACCTGCCCATCCCGCGCACGCTGCGTCAGGTTGGTCGTGAACTGATCCAGGGCGGGCGTCTTGCCCCCCAGGGCTGCTCCCGCCTGCCCCTCGCCATCGGTCTCATCCGTCGATGCCGGTGCCTGCGCATCACGCACCCCCTGACTGGCTTCCAGCGAACCCTGGGTGATCTCGCTCAGACGGTGCTTCAGCTCATCGAGCTTGAAGCGCGCGAACTGGCTGGACACCCGACGCGCCAACTGGCTCAGGCTCGGCTCGGTCAACAGCGCCAGCAGCACATGCGCGCTGCGGATGCGTGCGGCGTGCGAGTCCAGCGAGGCAATCAGCCACGCATGTTCCAGCAACACCGGCAGGTGCGCCGAGAACACTGGCGTGCGCGTGTTGCCCGCCTTGAACTGACCCAGCTCGGTTTCCAGGTCGCGCTGCAAAGCCGTCACCGACACATCGAAGCGCTGGCACAACACCGCCAGATCGGTCTGCGGCTGCTCCAGCAACGCCAGCATGAAGTGCTCCAGGTCCACCTCAAAGTGCCCGCGCGACATGCACAGACTGGCGGCCCGCTCGGCGGCACGCCGGGTGGTGTCGTTGAGCTTGGAAATCAGGGTCTTGAGGTTCTGACTCATGGTGATGACAGCGTTGGAAAGGCCAAAGAAATGACGCCGACTCACGCGGCCGCATGGATGTCGTAGTGCACATCCGAGCGGTCCTGCGTGGCCGGTCTGGTTTGTAAAAAGGTGTCCCAGCCCAAACGGGCTTCGTGGGGCGTCCGGTGCGAGCTCAGCGTGCAACCCTGCACCTCGTCGCGTTGCAAGGTCAGGTTGACCTCGTACTCCAGGGCCACGCCATTGAGCATGGTCAGCCACGACTTCAACGCCGCAGCACCCCGCCCACCCGGCAGAAAGCGCCGCAAATCGGCACGGTCCAGCGGCCCCAGCACCACACGCATGCGCAGATCGCGCTGCCAGACGCGTTCACCCAGCATGGCCGAGCGCCCCAGCACGCCCGTGGTCGGCACCTGTCCAGCCCGCCCACCGACGATCATGCCCAGATGGCCACGGGCCTCGTCCGGCAAGCGATACCAGCGCCCCACAAACTGCTCGATCCGCACTGGCACCTTCAGGTAGGACTGCAGCACCTGTTGCAACTGCCGCGCCGACAGTGTGCGACGCTGCAAGGCCCCCGCATGGAACGCGAGCGACTCATCCGCCACGCCCCCCGAGGCACCTGCCAGCCTCTCGCGCAGCCCTCTTTGCCCCAGGCCGGCCAGCGCCAGCACCTCGGGCAGAAAGCGCTGCCGCTGCGCACCCTCGTACTGCACCGCCAGGCGATGCTTGCGCCAGGCCTGGTAAAACAGCGCCACGGCCCGGTGACTGAAGACATCCAGGAACGCCCGCGCCGCACGATCCTTGTGATGATGTTCCCGCTGGGCCAGCGTCTCGGTGTAGTACAGCGGCAAAGCGCCCGTCACGCCCAGCAAGCCCATGAACGCAGGCGTCAGGTCAATGCGTGCCACCTCGTGGATGTGCAGCGCATGGGGTGCGTCGTTGGCCGCTTCGCCCGACGCTGCCAGCACCGCATCGAGCGCCAACGCGGCAGCATCCCCTGACGCCGCTGCACTGCCCGCACGATTCGAATCAGTGGGCTCGCCGTGTCGTTGCACCACCAACGATTCAATCTCGCTGGGCGGAAACGACAAGGACAGGCTGTTGCGAAAGTTCAGACGCGACAGCCCCTGCCCGCTTTGGCCACCCTCGGCCAGCCAGCCCTCCAGCAGCCGGATCGCCTGGAAAAAACCGAACTGCTGCGGGTTCTGCAGCAGCTCCTCGATCACACCAGCGGCAGCTCGCCGTTGCGCGGGGGGCATGTCAGCACCTCTTCCTGTGTGCGAGCCGACACCAGCGTCAGCTTCGTGAAACTGTTGGCATGCACATACAGGCCAAAGAAATGATCGAGCACCGCCGCAAACAGGCCCAGACCCGTGCCCACAAAGCTGCCCTCATCCACACTCAGGCGCACCTCGGTGCCCCGCACGAAACTGGCATACGGCTCCCCCTGCAACCAGGCCGTGGCCGGACGGAACTCGATCGCCACCAGGCCATCGAGCTGACGGCGGTTGCTCGCACTGCGCGGCAGGTCGTACAACCTCAGCATCTCCTTGAGCGCGTCAATGCCCCCGCCCGACAAGGACAGGTGGTTGAGCGACAGGTGCGAAATCAAGCGCCACAAAGCCCCGCGGCCGCGCTCGAAACGCTGACTGGACGTGGGCTTGCGCAGCAGGCGAATCTCCTTGGCCGGGCCGCCCCCTTCCATGAACAGGTCGCCACCGAGCGTGCCCGGTGCCAGCAGGCTGGGCAAGTCCCGGTTGGTCGCGGTCACGTCCAGCGACAAGGTCTCGACGCTGGGCAAGACCGGATCAAAGGATTCATCGACCAGCGTCAGCGAGACCTCGTAGCCCGGACTGTGCAAGGCCACATCTTCGTCACGCTGCAACTGCCAGTACGCCAGACAGCGCGCGCCGCCGCGACGCTGCCGAGTGCGCGCCGCGCTCACCGTGGCCGGCAGATCGTCCTCGCCCTGGTCCTCCTCGGACCACAGCTCATCGTGCTGCAAGGAGAAGAATGGGCGCACCTCGTCCACCGCTTCACCGGCCGTCGTCTGACGCACGCGGTACACCCGGTCCAGCGAGTACAGCTCATAGCCATAGGCCTTGCGGGCGTCCACCACCACCGGGTAGTCGGCCGCCTTGTGGGTGATGCGGATCGGGTCGGCCGGTTGCTTGAACAGGTTCACCACCGGGGTCGCCCCCAGCACCACATTGTGCGCCGCCACCGTCTCCAGCAGCCGCGACTCATCCGAATCGGCGCGCACCTCACGCAAGGGGATGTGCAGCACCACACTGCGCTGCCCGCCCTCATCATCACCACTGACGGAGGTGGCCCCCATCACACCCAGTGCCGGCAGCTCCACAAAATTGAACTTCTCGGGAAACGCAAAGTACTCGGTCAACAGGCGGTAGGCCGGATTGGCCCGCTCGTCCCAGTCGATCAGTGCCTCGTCGTCGGCAAACCCGCGCAAGGTGGGCAGGCGCACCCGACCATCGACGGCGGCAGGCGGCAACTGCCAGGGATGATGCGGTTGCCACTGCACCATCACGGCCAGCGCCTTGTTGCACAGCACCTCCCGCAAGGCACTGATCTGCGAGGCCTCGCCATCGAGGTACACGCTCAAGGGCTCGCTCAAAATCGCCTGCCACGACATCTGCGGCGACAGCTTGTCGAGCGTGATCGACAGCACCGAGCTGGCCCCAGCCGGCACCCGGCTGCCCGGTGGCGCGCCCACGGCATTGCGAAACGACACCTCGCTCACCCGCATCGGCACCAGACGCACATCCTGCGTGGTGCGGAAGCGGCAGGTTACGCCCTTGACCGCACGGCTCGTCATGGCCGTGCCACGCGGCAACACCACGCTCTTGCTCATCTGACCGGCGGCAGCCCCCAGGTCCAGACAGGCAATCGAACAAGAAGGAAACGGTCGCAGGTAGTGCGGATACAGCACCTCCAGCAGCGACTCGGTGAACAGCGGAAAGTCATCGTCCAGCCGCTTGTGGATGCGCGAGCTGAGGAAGGCAAACGACTCCATGAGCCGTTCGACATGAGGGTCGTCCCCAACGTCTCCCGTCAGCTGCAAACGCCCGGCGATCTTGGGATAGCGACGCGCGAAATCGGCCGAGCGCGTGCGCAGAAACGCCAGCTCTCTCTCGTAATGGGGCAACAACTCATCCATGACTGGCGCCTGGCGAAAACAACAACATCAAAGGTCAAGCCGACGCAAAACGCGCCTGCATGACCCGGTAACTCGACAAGGACGGCTGCAGCACCGCATCGAAGCTCACGGTCTCGCGCGTGGGCCGCACCACCAGCATCGCCCGGATGGTGAAGGCCAGTGAACTCTGCGAGGTCTGCTCGTCATGGAATTGCACCGACACCCCCTGCAAACGCGGCTCATGCGTCTCGATCGCATGCGACAGGCTGCGGCTGATGTGCCGGCGATCCTCCGAACTCGACAAGACGCGACCCACAAAGTCGCGTACACCGAAACACAACACCGAACGGGCCGTGTGCGGCCCCAGGTCCATCGCCTCGAAGTTGATCGCGGCGCGCGAATTCAACAGGCTTTCCAGATCCCGCGCCACCGCATCACGCAACTGCTCGACGGTGCAGGTCTGCATCAGCCCCTCGGGCATGTCGGGGTTGTTGTCCAGCAAGCGGTCAAAGACGCTGCGACGAATGCGCACAGGAGAGGACATGTTCACAACAGCTCAAAGCGAGAGATGGGGCACAAGGCCCCATCCCGATCACGCACACAATGCGTTCAAACGATCACACCGATCAGTTCGGGGCGTCGAAGGTGGCCTTGTTGGTGGCCAGGCTCCACGAAGCCACTTGACCCGGCTTGGACTTGCCGTCCATGGTCTGCTGCGTGTAAGTCCACTGCACAGCCGAGTACTTCAGGCCGAAGGTTTCGGTTGGCAGACCTTCCTTGTCCACCGTCGGCGACACCTGCGAGATGATGACCTTCTTCAGCTGGATCTTGAGATACAGCACACGGTCGTTCGTGCCGTTGGCGCGCATGAAGTGGATTTCCACTTCGTCATACAGCGTACCGGCCGAGCAGGACTCCCACAGTTGGGGGCTGACCATGTCCAGATCCTTGGTGAAGATCATTTCGCCGTGTTCGCAACGCTCAGCGGTGTGGCCACCGGCGGTCGAAGCCGTGGAAGACTTCGGCTGGCGGATGAAGTGCTGCCAGCTGGTGGCTTCGAACCAGGGGGCCGGGTGGGCCTCACCAGTGCCGGCATCGCGCGACTCGCCCTTGATGTCCTTGCCATTCAGAGGCTTGCTGAACTTGACGTAAATGTCTTTCATATGGGTATCACTCCTTGAGTTGAATCGTGAAAGGTGCGGAGGCGGTGCTCTTCGACGCCGCCCCGCCTGAACTCACCTGCTTACTTCGAGCCTTGCGGCATCTCGGCAACCAGGCGCAGCGACACCGACAGTTCATCGAGTTGGTAATGGGGGCGCACAAAGGCCACCGCCCGATACACACCCGGACGACCCGGCACTTCGCTGACCTCGACACTGGCCTCGCGCAGCGGCTTCTGGGCGCGGATTTCCTGCGACGCGTCCTGAGAGTCCACCACGTACTGCATCAGCCAGTTATGCAGATAACGCTCGACGTCGAGCGTGTTGGCAAAACTGCCCACCTTGTCGCGCATCATCGACTTCATGTAATGCGCAATGCGGCAGACCGCAAACATGTACTGCAACTGGGCCGACAGCGCCGCATTGGCATTGGCCGCATCGCTGTCGTACTTCTTGGCCTTCTGAGCCGACTGCGCACCGAAGAAGGCGGCGTAGTCGGTGTTCTTGCAATGCACCAGGGGGATGAAGCCCAGGTCGCTGAGCTCCTTCTCGCGGCGATCGGTGATCGCCACCTCGGTCGGGCACTTCAGCGCCAGCTCACCGTCATCGGTCTTGAAGGTGTGCGTGGGCAGGTCTTCCACCAAACCACCACCTTCCACACCCCGAATGGCAGCGCACCAGCCGTAGGTCTCAAAGGCAGCCGTCAGGCGCGCGCCCAAGGCATACGCCGTGTTCACCCACAGGTACTTGTTGTGGTCGGTGCCATCGACGTTCTCGACGAAGTTGAAACCTTCGGTCGTGATGCCTTCCTTCGGGTCGTAAGGCAGGCGGCCCAGGAAACGCGGCACGGTCAGGCCCACATAGCGGGCGTCTTCGGACTCGCGGAACGACTTCCACTTGGCGTAATCCACCGTGTCGAACACCTTGGCCAGATCGCGCGGCTTGCCCAGGTCGGTGAAGGCTTCCAGGCCAAACAGCTCGCTGGATGCGGCCGAAATGAAAGGCGCATGAGATGCGGCCGCCACGTGCGACATCTGCTCGACGAAGTACATGTCTTCGGCGCCACGGCCGATTTCGAAGTCGCCAATCAGGGCGCCAAATGGCGAGCCACCGAAGGTGCCGAATTCTTCTTCATAGACCTTCTTGAACAGCGCCGACTGGTCGAAGTCGATGGCCGTCTTGAAGTCCTTGACGATGTCCTTCTTGCTCGTGTTGAGCAGCTTGATCTTCAGGCGCTCACCGGTGGAGGTGTGCTTGCACAGGTAGTGCAGGCCCGTCCAGCTCGATTCGATCTTCTGGAACTCGGGGGCGTGCAGCACCTCGCTGAGCTGTGCGGAGATCAGTTGATCGATCTCGGCAATCCGGGCGTCGATGTTGGCCGACAGGTTGTCGGACACCACCACGGTGCCGTCCAGCACTTCCTTGACCAGCTCGCCAATGATGTCCTTGGCACGCGCGTGCTCGGTATCGGTCTTGGCCACCTTGCTGCGGGCGACGATGTCGTCCAGCAGGCTGAGGCTGTCGACCACTTGGCCAGTCTGGGCTTGCAGTTGGGCGCTCATGGCATCACTCCTGTTCAGTCTGCAGGGCTTCGGCGCTCAGCTGCTTGAGCTTCTCAGTGCTGCTCAGCACCTCGGCCAGCGCGTCTTCGAGCTTCTCGTTGCCAGCCAGCTTGTTACGCAGATCGGACAGCTTGGTACGTGCCTCCAGCAGCTTGCGCAGGGGCTCGACCTGTTCAACGATCGATTCCGGACGGAAGTCCTCGATCTTCTTGAACTCCAGGTTCACGCCAAACTCGCCACCCTCGGCGGACAACTTGTTCTTGACGCGGTAGCTGGCGCGCGGCGCAATGCCTTCCAGCACTTCGTCGAAGTTGTCCATGTCGATGCTGACGAACTTGCGATCCTTCAGCTTAGGTTGGGGCTTGTCCGGATCGGGCTGCCCGGCAAAGTCACCCATGACGCCGACCACGAAGGGGATCTCCTTCTGTTCGGTGGCATCGCCCACTTCCACGTCATAGGTGAGCTGAACACGCGGCGGACGCACACGTCCGAGTCGTTGTTGAACGCTGTCTTTCTTGGCCATGATCAGCCTCCTTCCTGATGTCGTTGATTACTGCAGTGCGCCAAACGGATTAGCGCGTCCGCTTGTAGTGCCAACCTGCTTGGCAGTGGGTGCGGGCTTGACCGCAGGTGCCGGGGCAACCTTGGTCACCGGTGCAGGTGCAGGTGCCACAGCCTTCTGGCCGGAGGGCTCTGGATTCACAGCCGGCGTGGCGCTGCGTGCGGTACGACGCACGGCACGGCGCACAGGTTTGGTGGGTGCAGCAGCCGCTTCGGCCTGAGGCGTCACCAAAATACTTTCACCCAGGGCTTCACGAATCAGCTTGGCGACACTCTCGGCCTCGTTACGGGTCGAGCCCTTGACCTCATTGACCTTGCGCAGATGGGACAAGGCTTCGGCACTCACGCGCAAGCCGCTGACCGCCAGGATGCTCTGCGCAGTCAGATCGTTGACATCACGCTGCAGCACCTCCTGTGCGTCGTTGATGGCATGGCCGTACTGGCGCGCCTCGAAGTGAATCTGTGCCTTGCGCACCCAGGGCTGCTTGGCAGAGGGATCGATCTTGATGGCCTGGTCCAGTTGCTCGAAAGCCTGCTGAGACTGCCCTTGCTTCAGCGCCTCATCGGCCGCAGTCATTCGTGCATCGACTTTCTCCCGGACGGCCTTCTGTGCCGACTCGGTGTCCTGCTTTTGCATTGAAGAACAGGCTGCCAAGGCAGACAACAACGAGACCATCACCACGCGACTCATGCCACGGCGAACGTTTTGCAGCGTCAATCGAATACTCCCTAATGACTTGTGAAAGCGATCCGGTGGACTGCGCCCCCCGATCGACTGCGCGGATTAAAGCGGAATTCATTTCTGTCGCCTGCCCCCATTCGGGGGTGATTTACAGACTCTTTCAACTCGTTGCAAATCCCTCCCCCTCCTGTTGGGGGAGGCCGCAATCTCAATGGGCATCGGGTTCTTACACTACGCGCCGGCGAAGGGCACCCCTTGCTCCGCCGAAGATGTATGAACACACACACACAGGGTAGGTATGCCGTGGCATGCAGCATGTTGGCCTGCGCGCTGGTGGGCTGCGGCAGCACGCCTCCCGACACCTCGAAGCTGTCGGGCATGGCCCCAAGAGAGCTGTCCGAACTCGGTGCCGAGGCCGGTGGCACGAGCGAGGGTGGCGGTGTGATGGGCTACCTCGGCGGCCTGGGCAAGAAGGCCCTGGAAGCCACTGGTTTGAAGAAGCCCGAAGTGCCGGAGTTGCCCAAGGTGCCCGACAGCGCCCTGCCTGACCGCCGCATCGACTGGCGCATCCATGCCAGCCCGTCGCTGAACGTCACCGAGCAGGGCCAGTCACTGGCCTTGCTCACCCGCCTCTATCGCCTGCGCAGCCCAGACGCGTTCCTGCAGGCTGCGCCTGACACCTTCGGTGATCCAACCAAGGAAAAGGAAGTGCTGGGAGACGACCTCGTGTCGGTGCGTGAAGTCCAGCTCATTCCCGGCAAGCCTTACGAGACCACCGAAAAGGTGCCCCGTGACGTGCGCTACGTCGGCATCGTGGGCCTGTTCCGCGCGCCCGCCACCAACCGCTGGCGCTACGCCTTCAGCACCGCCTCTGCCGAGCGCAGCGGCTTGACGCTGGGCGCCCATGCCTGCGCGATCAGCGTGCAGACCGGCGAACCCATCGGTCAGCCCATCAAGGTCGTGCGCTCGGCCGCCGTGACGTGCCCATGAGGCACCTCCCCCATTCATCAGAAGGTCTCGTGTGATCCAGTCACCCAAAATCCTGTGGGGCGAAGGCCTCTTCCTGCGCCCCCAGCACTTCCAGCAGCAAGACGCCTATCACGAGTGGCGACTGTCTCAGATGTCACGCCTGCTGCACCCCTACGCCTGGGGCGTCCGTCACGTCAAGATCGACCCCGACGCGCTGCAGACGGGTCTGCTGCGACTGCTGGAGTTGCAGGTGGTGCTGCCCGATGGTGAAATGTTCAACGCCCCTGGCGAAGACGAGTTGCCACCGGCAGTTGCGCTGTCGTCCATCGCACAAGACGGAAGCGGCGAAGCGATCTTCCATCTGGCCCTGGCACCCGTGCGGGCGAGCGGCACCAACATGGCGAGTACGCAGCAAGAAGCCGACACGGCGGTGCGTTACTTCCGCTCGCCGGTTCAAGCAGCCGACGGCTTCACCGACGCGGTGGCTGCCGAGCTGGTGGTGCTGCGCAAGTCAGCCCGCATCCTGCACGACGGCGAGCCACGGGCGCATCTGGTGAGCCTGCCCCTGCTGCGCTTGCGCAAGACCTCGACAGGGGGCCTGGAGCTGGACGGGCGTTTCATGCCCCCCTGCCTGAGCATCCAGTCTTCCCCGTCGCTGTTCCTCTACCTGCGTCGCCTGCTCGACGTGCTGCAAGCCAAGGTCGATGCGCTCTACGGCATGCACCGCGAGCCCAGCAAGAACATCATCGAGTTCCGCTCGGGCGATGTGGCCTCGTTCTGGTTGCTGCACACCGCCAGCTCGGCTTTTGCCGGCTTGTCGCACCTGTCCCGCCATGCGTCGCTGCATCCCGAGCGACTGTTCGAAAAATTGCTCGAACTGGCCGGTGCGCTGATGACTTTTTCCAAGACCTTCACGCTGGCCGACCTCCCCACCTACGATCACATCAATCCAGGCCCTGGTTTCACCCGCCTGGACCAGATCGTGCGGGAGTTGCTGGAGACGGTCATCTCGACCCGCTACTTTGCGATCGCGCTCAACGAAACGCAGCCCTCCTTCCACCAGGGCCGACTCGATGCGGAGCAGATCAACCCACAGACCCAGCTTTACCTGGGTGTGAGCGCCACGATGGCCCCCGCCGAGCTCGTCGAGGTGGTGCCGCAACGCTTCAAGATCGGCGCGCCGGACGACGTCGAGAAGCTGGTGCTCTCGGCCATGCCGGGCGTGCGCCTGGTGCATGCACCGCAGGTGCCCGCAGCCGTGCCGGTTCGCCCGGGCAGCTACTACTTCACCCTGGAGCCACGCGGCAGCTTGTACGAACGCATGCTGCAAGCCCAGGCCCTGACCGTCTATGCGCCCTCTGGCCTGCCCGACCTCCGTCTGGAGCTGGTGGCCGTGAACGCCTGATCCGAGGACCCTGCTCATGACTACATCCAAAGCCCCCTCGCTGTTTGGCTCGCCCTCGCCCACCCACGCCGCGCACGCTGCACCTGCTGCAGCCCCCACCGAGGCGCACAGCCTGCTCGACCTGATGTACGACGGCTTCTACCTGCTGTTCCTGCTCAAGGGCAAGCACGCGCCGCAAGACGCCGAAGCCTTTCGCGAGCGCATCAAGCAATTCCTGACCGCCCTTGAGCGTGGTGCCACCCGCATGAACGCCTCGGCCGAAGACGTGTACGCCTGCAAGTACGCCTTTTGCGCCACCGTGGACGAAGCCGTGCTGATGTCGGGTTTCAAGGTCAAGGAAGCCTGGCAGCGCTTGCCACTGCAAGTGCAGTTCTTTGGCGAGCAACTGGCCGGCGAGCAGTTTTTCGAGAAGCTTGAAGAGCTGCGACGCCAGGGCGCACCGCGTGTGCAGGCCATGGAGGTGTTCCACATGTGCCTGCTGCTGGGCTTCCAGGGCAAGTACCTCATCGAAGGCTCAGAGAAGCTCGGCTACCTGACCGCCCGCCTGGGTGACGAGATCGCCCGCATCAAAGGTCAAGGCGCCGGATTTGCACCGCACTGGGCTGCGCCGGACCGCATCCAGCATCAGCTCAAGAACGAAGTGCCGCTGTGGGTGGTGGCGTCGGTGTTTGGCTTGATGGCCTTGCTGGCTTACACCGGCTTGCGCTGGCAACTGGGGCAGCACACCTCCGAGTCCCTCGGCCAGGCCCATCACATCGTGCAACTGGCGCCGCAGGTGGCGCACATCACGATCACGCTGCCCTGACCCTCACGATTCGGAAACGGTCACGCGCCGGGGCTCTCGTCGGACGCCGACTCCCCCGCGCGGCCATCCCCCAAGGCCACGCGCAGTTGTCTCACGCGCTCACCAATCTTGATCTCAAGCCCACGCGGCACGGGTTGGTAAAACGCCTGGGGCGCCATGCCATCCGGGAAGTAGCGTTCACCGGCCGCGACACCGCCCGGTTCGTCATGGGCGTACCGGTAGCCCTCACCGTGCCCCAGCGTTTTCATCAGCTTGGTGGGCGCATTGCGCAGGTGCATGGGCACGGGTCGCGTGGTGTCCTGCTTGACCCAGGCGCGCACGGCCTTGTAGGCCGTGTAGGCCGCATTGCTCTTGGGCGCCACGGCCAGATAGATCACGCATTGGGCCAGGGTCAGCTCGCCTTCGGGTGAGCCCAGGCGCTCGTAGGTTTCCCCGGAGTCCAGCGCCATGCGCAAGGCCCTCGGGTCGGCCAGGCCGATGTCTTCACTGGCCATGCGGATCAGACGGCGCACGATGTAGCGCGGGTCCACCCCGCCATCGACCATGCGCACGAACCAGTACAGCGCGGCATCGGGGTCGGAGCCCCGCACCGACTTGTGCAGGGCCGAGATGGTGTCGTAGAACTGGTCGCCGCCTTTGTCATAACGACGCAGCTGCTCGCCCAGGGACTTCTCCAGCGTGACCTCGTCAATGCTGTCGCGCCCCTTGAGCATCCCGGCCAGGGTCTCGTAGGTGTTGAGCACACGGCGGGCATCGCCGTCGGCGTAGGCAATCAGGCGGGCACGGGCCTCGGGCGTGAGGCTGGGGCCTTGCAGTTCGGCCTGACCGCGCGCCAGCAAGGTCTGCATGGCCGCTTCGTCCATGCCGCGCAGCACGTGCACGGTCGCCCGCGAGAGCAAGGCGGCGTTGACCTCGAACGAGGGGTTTTCGGTGGTCGCGCCGATGAAGGTGAACAGGCCCGACTCGACATGCGGGAGGAAGGCATCCTGCTGCGCCTTGTTGAAACGGTGCACCTCATCGACGAACACGATGGTGCGGCGGCCAGCACGTCGCGCCACCTGCGCTTTCTCGACGGCCTCGCGGATGTCCTTGACGCCGCCCAGCACCGCCGAGATGGCGAGGAACTGCGCGTCAAAGGCATAGGCCATCAGGCGCGCCAGCGTGGTTTTGCCCACGCCGGGTGGCCCCCACAAGATCATGGAGTGGGGCTGGCCGGACTCGAAAGCCACGCGCACGGGCTGGCCCGGCCCCAGCAGGTGGTCCTGCCCCACGACCTCGTCAATGGTGCGCGGCCGCAGGCGCTCGGCCAAGGGCGCACCCAGACCCGGTGCCGGCGGTGTGGCCGGATGAGCACCTGCAGCGCCAGCGCCACCCGAGGGGTCTGGCAGATCAAGGGAGAGGCTGTCTTGCATGGCCCGATTGTCGCAGCAGCGACGCAGCGCGCCAACGTCTGAACAAAACAGCACTGGACAAAGCTTGTCACTTATGGGAAACTCTACGTATTCGTTGTTTTGCAGTCATTGCAAAGTGCTTCAAAGCAGCGAATCACAAAGTTCATCCCCTCTGACCTTTTTCAAGCCGGGCAGTACCGTCGGGTACCTGCCAAGAGCGTGTCTTGAGTTCCGGTTGGCGGCGATGCCGTCGCTTTCCCAACCGACTCACCGTGGCCCTCATTGCGCCGAGTGCGCCCGCCACGAAGTCTGTACACGAAATCCATAGCGACTCCACCTGGCTCAGGCCATTTGATCGAGTGATCAATGGCTTGGCCGTGGCGTGTGTTTCTTGTCGAATCCTCGACAAGTGGCAGCGCTTTGCATTGCTTGAAAGAAGTTATGTCGAACGAAAACGAAATCATCTCCAACGCCGCCACCTCGCCGGCTCCTTCGCAGCTGGACGCCCTGGCTCAACGCATCGAAGCTGAAGTGTTCGGCGTCGAAGCCGCTGACGCGACCGAAGAAGAAGCCACCGGCGCTCGCTTTGATGATCTGGGCCTGAGCCCTGAGCTGTGCCGCGCCCTGGCTGACTCGGGTTACACCCAGCCGACCACCGTGCAAATCCAGGCCATCCCGGCTGCCATGCAAGGCGCCGACCTGCGCGTGGCCTCCAGCACGGGCAGCGGCAAGACCGCCGCGTTCATGCTGCCGTCGCTGGAGCGCATCATTGCCGCCCGTGGCGACAACACCAAGCGCCGCGAAAAGGGCAAGGTTCACGGCCCCCGCGTGCTGGTGCTGGCCCCGACCCGCGAATTGGCCATGCAGGTGGCCAAGGCTGCTGACACCTATGGTCGCCACATGCAAGGTCTGCGTGTCGCCACCGTGGTGGGCGGCGTGCCTTACGCTTACCAGCTCAAGGCTCTGAAGGGCCCGCTGGATGTGCTGATCGCCACCCCTGGCCGTCTGCTCGACCACCTGAACACCGGTGCGGCCGTGCTCGACAACCTGGAAGTGCTGATCCTGGACGAAGCCGACCGCATGCTGGACATGGGCTTCATCGATGACATCGAAACCATCGTCGAGCGCACCCCGGCCGAGCGTCAGACCCTGATGTTCAGCGCGACCTTTGCCGGTCACGTGGGCCAGCTGGCTTCGCGTCTGACCCGCAATGCCGTGACCATCGAGGTGGCATCGCACACCGACAGCCATGACAACATCGAACAGCGTCTGCACCTGGCCGACAGCCTGCAGCACAAGAACCAGCTGCTGGATCACCTGCTGACCGACAAGGCTGTCGATCAAGCGGTGATCTTCACCAGCACGCAGCGCGACGCCGACATCCTGGCCGACCGCCTGGCTGACATGGGTCACTCCGTGGCCGCCCTGCACGGTGGCATGCCTCAAGGTCGCCGCAACCGCGTGTTGCAAGGCCTGCGCAGCCGTCAGCTGCGCGTGCTGGTTGCCACCGACGTGGCCGCTCGCGGTATCGACGTGCCCACGATCACCCACGTGATCAACTACGGCATGCCCATGAAGGCCGAAGACTATGTGCACCGCATTGGCCGTACCGGTCGTGCTGGTCGCAGCGGTCTGGCTGTGACCCTGGCCGAGCGCCGTGACATCGGCATGGTGCGTCGCATTGAGCGCTACACCACGCAGCGCATCCCTGAGTCGGCAATCGAGGGCATGGAGCCCAAGATGAAGTCGGGCGGCTTCGCTGCACCAGACAGCCGTGGCCCACGCATGGGCAAGCCCATGCCTGGTCATCGCAACCGTGAAGACCGTGGCGCACCGCGCTTTGGCGCCAACCGCGAAGGTGGTTTTGGTGACCGTGGCGGCGATCGCGGCGGTTTCGGTGGCGACCGTGGCGGCTTCGGCGGCGACCGTGGTGGTGATCGCGGCGGCTTTGCCGGCAAGCGTGAAGGCGGGTTCGGCGGCAATGATCGCGGCAACTTTGGTGGTGACCGTGGTGGTTTCGGTGGTGATCGTCCGGCTTTTGCCGACCGTCCTCGCCAAGACCGTCCGTATGGTGACCGCCCTGCTTTCGGCGATCGTCCGGCTCCCCGTGGTGACCGTCCGTTCGGTGATCGCCCCTCCTTCGGCGACCGTCCTGCCTTTGGTGATCGCCCCCGTGGTGACCGCCCTGCCTTCGGTGATCGTCCGGCTTTTGGCGACCGCCCCGCTTTCGGTGACCGTCCGCACGGTGGAAAGCCGTTTGGCGACAAGCCTTTCGGTGGCAAGCCTGCACATGGCAAGTCGTTTGGCGAGAAGTCCTTCGGTGAAAAGTCGTTTGGCGACAAGCCCTTTGGCGCAAAGCCTGGCTTCAAATCCGGCGGCCCCAAGCCTGGCTTTGGTGGCAAGCGTCCTGGCTTCGGCAAGCGCGAAGGCTGATTGATCCGAGAGGATCCACACAGGGCGGCCGCTTCGGTCGCCCTGTGCCAGACCCCAAAAAATCAGGCCCGCATCGAACGGGCCTGATTCATTCAAAAGACATCAGGAAGAAGGCCTGACGCCCATGTCGTCAAGGCTGTCGCAGCACATCGGCCCCAGCGGGCGGTGTGAACTGAAAACGGGTGGCCGGCAAGGTCACTTTAGACTCAAATTGTGCAAAGTCCAGCCGTGAGCGCTGGCCGAAGCTGTCCAGGATTTCCAGGGCGGCCAACTGCCCTTTTCTGAATCCGACGCGAACGGACTGGAATTGCCCCTCTTTGTGGCGGGGCAAGGCTTCCACCCATTCCCAAGACGTTGCTTGTAGAGGCATCGAGGCCGCGGTCGCCGCACTCGATGACAACGCAGTCACGTTACGGAGGGTGAAATCCTTGTCCAACGCCCCCCCGGCCAACAAGGCCGCAGGCGTGGCTCCGATCGACTCACTCATCGGACGCACGGTCACCTGGTTCAGGTCGACATCGTGCAGCCAGACCTGTTTGCCATCCCCCACGATGAGCTGTTCCGTGGGGGTGGTGTACGCAAAGCGAAACCGATTCGGACGCTGAAATTCCAGCGACCCCTTGGACTTGCGGGTTTTCTTGCCGTCGGGCGAGGTCACCGTCTGCGTGAACTCCCCCCGCCCTGTCTGCACATCTTTGACGAAGGCGCGCAAGCTGGCCACGGCATCCGCCTGGGCCACGCCGCATGCCATCGTCAGCCCCACGGCCAGCGCGCTGGTCCGTCCCCATGGTGTCCGCATCAGTCGCATCTCTTCAGGCCTCATCCCAGGGCGCCGAGGTGGCGCCGCCATCTCCACCCCGGGCCGGAACAATCAGTTCACGGTTGCCGTTGGTGGCCATACTGGATACGAGTCCAGATTTCTCCATTTGTTCCAGCAAGCGCGCCGCCCGGTTGTAACCGATGCGCAGGTGGCGCTGCACCAGCGAGATCGACGCTTTCTTGTGCTGCAGCACCACCGCGACCGCGTTGTCGTACATCGGGTCTTGTTCGCCGTCACTGCCGCCCATGGGCGAGCCGTCGAGGTTGCTACCCTCGTCACTGAGGTTGCCGCCCTCCAGGATGCCCTCGATGTAGTTGGGCTCGCCCTGCGACTTGATGTACTCGACCACCCGGTGCACCTCTTCGTCGCTGACGAAGGCGCCGTGCACGCGGATCGGCAGGCCTGAGCCCGACGGCAGGTACAGCATGTCACCCTGCCCCAGCAGCGCCTCGGCGCCCATCTGGTCGAGGATGGTGCGGCTGTCGATCTTGCTGGAGACCTGGAAGGAAATGCGCGTGGGGATGTTGGCCTTGATCAGGCCGGTGATGACGTCCACCGAGGGGCGCTGCGTGGCCAGAATCAGGTGCACGCCGGCGGCACGGGCCTTCTGGGCCAGACGAGCGATCAGCTCTTCGATCTTCTTGCCCACCACCATCATGAGGTCGGCCAACTCGTCGATCACGATGACGATGTGCGGCATGCGATCGAGGGGTTCGGGCTCGTCGGGCGTGAGGCTGAAGGGGTTGGGGATGAGTTCGCCCCGCGCCTTGGCCTCGTCCATCTTCTTGTTGAAGCCCGCCAGGTTGCGCACGCCCATCTTGGACATGAGCTTGTAGCGGCGCTCCATCTCGCCCACGGCCCAGTTGAGGGCGTTGGCCGCCTGCTTCATGTCGGTCACGACCGGACACAGCAGGTGCGGAATGCCTTCGTACATGCTCATTTCGAGCATCTTGGGGTCGATCAGGATGAGGCGCACATCGCGCGCTTCGGCCTTGTAGAGCAGGCTCAGGATGGTGGCGTTGATGCCCACCGATTTACCGGAACCGGTGGTGCCCGCCACCAGGCAGTGTGGCATCTTGGCCAGATCGGCCACAACGGGCAAACCCACGATGTCCTTGCCCAGCCCGATGCTCAGCATGGAGTGGGCCTCGTGATACACCTGCGAGCCCAGAATCTCGGTCAGGCGGATCATCTGGCGCTTGGCGTTAGGCAACTCCAGCGCCATCAGGTTCTTGCCCGGAATGGTCTCGACCACACGGATGGAGACCAGCGACAGCGAGCGGGCCAGGTCTTTGGCCAGATTGACGATCTGGGAGCCCTTCACGCCCGTGGCCGGTTCGATTTCGTAGCGGGTGATGACGGGCCCTGGCGAGGCCGCCACGACGCGCACCTCCACCCCGAAGTCCTTGAGCTTCTTCTCGATCAGCCGCGAGGTCATCTCCAGGGACTCGGTGGTGATCGTTTCCGTCCGCCCCGGTGCGGCGTCCAGCAGGTCAATCTGCGGCAGCTTGCCGTCGGCCATCTCGGCAAACAGCGGTTTTTGCTTTTCTTTGGTGACGCGATCGGACTTGGGCACGTCGACCATCGGTTGCTCGATGATCAGGGGGATGGGCTCGATCGGGGCTTCCTGGCGCACCTCTTCGGCAACACGCTCACGCTCGATGGCAGCCTTCTCGCCAATGCGGATGTCCTGGGCCACCTCACGTTGGGTTTCGTGCTGCTGACGCAGTCGATCGAACAACTGCCCGATGCGCTCAGCCAGGTCCAGCCAGGAAAAACGCAGGGCCAGGGCGCTGCCGGCTACCAAGAGGGCGATCCACAAGACGCCCGAGCCATTGAAGCCCAACCAGCGCATGCCCCATTGACCGAGGATCATGCCCAGCACGCCGCCTGCTTGCTCGCCAGCAAGCATGACCTCTTGGCGGTACAGACGCGACCACTCCAGCGCACAACTGGCCGACAGCAACAGCGTCAGCCCCAGCCAGACCCGCCACATCCCGGTTACCGGCGTGGCAACCTCGACCGGCACCACCCGCGCGACGCTACGCGCCGTATCGCGCCGCATCCAGCGCGCCAACGCGCCCAGCCACACTCGCAGTCCGACCAGCGGCAGCCACCATGCCGAATGACCCAGCAACATCTGCAAGATGTCGGACGCATAGGCACCCAACTGCCCCACCCAGTTGTGGGGAACAACGTGCTGCCCTGAGGTGGTGAACGCAGGATCGAGCCGGTCATGGCTGGCCATGGCCAGCACAATCAGAATCCACAGCACCCCGCCCAGCAGGAGCGTCGCCTGGAAGCGTAAGGTTTGCTCCACCGGCTCGACCGGTGCAACCACAGGCACCTTGGGCACACGGTGCAGGCGCCCCCCGGTGGTACGTGCGTGACTGGCAGGTTCAGCGCGGCGATCGGCGGCTTTGCCCGAGCCAGCGGCGTCAGAATGAAGAGATCCCAGCGGAAATGTCATGGCGACATTGTGAGCGCTTTTTGCCCTGGCTCACGCTGGCGTGCCCGCAGCAAAATGCCCCTCGAAAGGGGCATTGGTTCTTGCGAGAGCAGCAGCCGAGATCAGGCCGTGTTGGACAGGCGCTCCTTGAGCACCACGCTGCCGGTTTCCTGGGTCTCAATCAGGCCGCGCTCTTCCAGATCCTTCATGACGCGACTGACCATTTCGCGCGAGGCGCCCACATGCTTGGCCAAGTCCTGACGGGAGACCTTGCCCCGGATGACCTTCTCACCCGCATCTTCGTCGGCCATGTCGAGCAGGGCGCGCGCAACGCGGCCATAGACATCGAGCAGGGCCAGCGACTCGATCTGACGATCGGCGGCACGCAAGCGCTGCACGAGGCCGCGCAGGATGGCGTAGGACAAGGAGGAGTTCTCAGGCAGGCAGCGCGCGAACTCGGGACGCCCCAGCACCAGCACGTCGGTCTGCACCTCGGCGCGGACGGTGGCCGAATGCGGCTCATTGTCGATCAGGCTCATCTCGCCCAGGTAGTCACCGGCCTCGAGCACGGCCAGGATGACTTCACGGCCGCGCTCGTCGGCGGCCACCACACGGGCACGCCCGGTCAGCAGAATGAACAGCGAATTGGTCTTGCGACCGCGCTCGACGATCAACTCGCCCCGGCGATAGCGACGCTTGACCACCCCCTCGGCAATCGATTCAGCCTGAGCCTGTGTGAGCATCGAAAACAACGGGACTCGACGGATCAGGTCGAGATTGGACAGCATGGCCATGAACGCTCCTCTTTTATCAGACAGGTACTCGGGTCAAAAACATGGAACCGGATGGGCTTTACCACCTGGCATCGGTGCGACACACAACCTGTCTCTACAATTTTCGTCAATACACCGTTATTTTTTAGCACTTTAACGAGGTTGCGTGACGCAGCCCATCGGAATTTGCCCTTGTGCGCAACGGTCACTGTCGTGGCTGTAGCATACACACACACTGAAAGGCCAAGCCATGAGTACTCCAACACACAGCCAAGTCCTGATCCTGGGCTCCGGCCCAGCGGGCTACACCGCGGGCATTTATGCCGCACGCGCCAACCTCAAGCCCACCCTGATCACCGGCATCGCCCAAGGCGGCCAACTGATGACCACCACCGAAGTGGACAACTGGCCCGCCGACGTCCACGGCGTGCAAGGCCCGGATCTGATGCAGCGCTTCCAGCAGCACGCCGAGCGCTTTCACACGGCCATGATCTTCGACCAGATCAACGAGGTAGACCTGACGCAGCGCCCCTTCACCCTCAAGGGCGACGCTGGCACCTACACCACCGACGCGCTGATCATTGCCACCGGCGCCTCGGCCAAGTACCTGGGCCTGCCCTCTGAAGAAGCGTTCATGGGCCGTGGCGTGAGCGGTTGTGCCACCTGCGACGGTTTTTTCTATCAGAACCAGGAGGTCTGCGTGGTGGGCGGCGGCAACACCGCAGTCGAAGAAGCGCTGTATCTTTCGAACATCGCCAGCAAGGTGCACCTGATCCATCGCCGCGACAAGTTCCGCGCCGAGCCCATCATGATCGACAAGCTCCACGAAAAGGTGGCTGCCGGCAAAATCGAACTGCATGTGTTCAATGTGCTGGACGAGGTGCTGGGTGACCAGAGCGGTGTCACGGGCGTGCGCCTGAAGAATGTGGAAGACAACAGCGTCAAGGAGCTGCCGCTCAAGGGCTGCTTCATTGCCATCGGCCACCAGCCCAACACCGACATTTTCAAGGGCCAGCTGGAGATGAAGGACGGCTATATCATCACGCGCGGTGGCAACAACGGTTTCGCCACCATGACCAGCGTGCCAGGCGTGTTCGCTGCGGGGGATGTGCAGGATCACGTCTACCGTCAGGCGATCACCAGCGCCGGCACCGGCTGCATGGCTGCCCTGGACGCCCAGCGCTTCCTGGAGCAAGGCGCAGCCTGATGGAGGGGATGGTGGCTTGTTTGTCGCCTCCTCTTTGCCAAGACCGAAGAATCTGGCTATAATCTCGGTTTTTGCACAACTCGTCCCGGAGTAGATGCGTCATGTGAGGCCACAACAGTGGTTTTGACGTCGATGCTTCCGGAAGGGTGCTTCAACAGGGTCTGGTTCAGCAATGAGCACCCCTGCTCTGGGCACCGATTCGCAACATAAGCGCAATTACAGCGAACGGAGAAGCGTCATGGCACGCGTCTGTCAAGTCACGGGCAAGGGCCCGATGTCCGGGAACAATGTTTCCCACGCCAACAACAAGACCAAGCGTCGTTTCCTGCCCAACCTGCAGTACCGTCGTTTCTGGGTCGAAAGCGAAAACCGCTGGGTGCGTCTGCGCATCAGCACGGCCGCTCTGCGCCTGATTGACAAGGTGGGTATCGATCAGGTCCTGGTGGATCTGCGCGCCCGCGGCGAACTGTAATTGGAGACTGAATCATGGCTGCAAAAGGCGGACGCGAAAAGATCAAGCTGGAATCCACTGCGGGTACCGGCCACTTCTACACCACCAGCAAGAACAAGAAGACCACGCCTCAAAAGCTGGAATTCATGAAGTTCGACCCCAAGGCACGCAAGCACGTCGCCTACAAGGAAGTGAAGCTGAAGTAATTCAGTCTTTCTTGTCTGCCTGGCCTCTTCGGCCAGCAGGAATCAAAAAAACCCGCCAGTGCAAACCGGCGGGTTTTTTGTTTATCTGATCTGTGATCGCCTGACGTGGCGCCAAGGCTGCGCTGCGCACGGAGCACAGGGCGTGACAGGGCATGGGGACCGCTCCCTCATGCCCCCCATCCGCCTTGAATCACACCGCCAGGGGCGCGAGATGACGGTCAGACATCGTCGTTTCGCTTGGCAGGTCCAGTTGGGTGCCGAAGCGGGCTGGCAGGCTGACCACCAGGTCGAAGGCGCGGAAATCAGCGCCCACGTTCGTGTCGAGGAAGTGAATGTGGACGTCGCCGCCCTCGCGCTGCAGGAAGCCGCGCACGGCATCCATCCCCACGCCGCGCCCGGACACCTCGGTCACCTGCTCCGCAGTGGAGAAGCCTGACAGGAAGATGGTCTGAGCGACCGCCTCGTCCGAGGCGGCATCCTCCGCACTGAGCAGCCCTTGTTCAAGGGCACGCGAACGGATGCGCGCCAAAGCCAGGCCACGCCCGTCGTCGTGCAAGCGGATGCGCAAACCGCCGACGTCGAGCTTCACCTCGATGTCAAGGCGGCCAGCCGCAGGCTTGCCAGCGGCCAAGCGCTCTGCCGCCGACTCCAGTCCGTGGTCCATCGCATTACGCAACAGGTGGGTGAACAGATTCTTGATCAAAGGCGCGATCTGGTTCTGCACCACCACGTGATGGTCGTTCAGACGGATGACCGGCGCCTCTTTGCCCAGCTCTCGCGCCAGGGAAGGGAGCGATTCGAACTGACCCGCCAGTACGCTCTCCAAGCGCTCGGTGCCAATCTGGCTCAAGGTCAGCTTGACCTGCTGGAGGGCTCCACGCAAGGCGACCGCATCGTCCACATTCACGGAGGAGAGCAGGTCCAGCGAATCGGCCAGATGCTCGCGGTCTACCAGCGCGTACTTCTCGACACTGCCACGGCGGCCCGGACCCTTGCGCCCCAGCACGTTGTCATTGATGCGGGCGTACTCTTCCAGCATCGATTCGACGCCGTCCAGGGTCTGCAGCAGCTCGGGCGCATTCCAGGCCGCATCAGGATCCTTGCGGAGCTGGTCATAGGCCTGCTCGGCTTCGTGTACGAGGTTGGTCAGATGGATGAAGGCATAGGTGCGCGCATTGCCCTTGATGGTGTGCATATTGCGGAACAGGAGCGCCACGACCTCCAGGTCCTTGCTCGTCGTCTGCTCAATGAGCTGTCGGTTCTCGACGATGAAGCGGCGCGATCCTTCGATGAAGTCGCTGAACTTCTCCTGGGTCACGGGCAGGATCTGCCCAATGATGTCCAGCTCGCGCTTTTGCTCGGAGGCTTCGTGTTCGAGCCGCTTGAGTTCGGTGACGTCGCGCACGCAGACCATGAGCTTGTCCACGGTGTCGTCTTCATTGCAGATGGGTGACCAGCTCAAGGCCAGCGATTTGACGCGGCCATCGGGCATGGTCTTGTCCAGCTCGGTCACCATCAGGTGGCTGTTGAACTCGAAGTTCATGACGTCCTCGCCCACGCAGCTGGCAGCGGCGGCCTCGACCGAGGACAGCGCGTCCGAGCCCAGCGAGCTGCTGCTGAACAGCAGGGACATCAGGTTCTTGCCCGCGATGTCCTTGGTTTCGAGGATGGTTTCCAGGTAGGCCGAGTACTCCGGGTGCACCTCGTTGCTGGCAGTGACGGTGAGCACGCCCTGCGGCAGGTTCTCCAGCATGCTCTGGATGTCCTGGCTCTTTTCGCGCAGCTGCGCGGTGCGCTCGCTGACCAGGCCTTCGAGATTGTCGTTGATGCCCTGCAGGTCTTTGACGAGCCGGCGGTTCTCCATGAAGGTGTTGGCAAACCGGGTGGATGCGACATACATCATGGTGCACATGTAGAACAGCACGCCCGAGAAGATCAGCGACACGGAGGAAATCTTGCCCAGCGCCAACAACACGTCGTTGAAACCGGTGGCCAGGAAGATGATCATCCCGAACGTCAAGATGGCCGCACCGGACTTACCTTCACGCCAGGCCAAGACCAGTTGCCAGAGGCTGATGGAGCCAGAGATCAGGTTGAGAATGAACAGGACAGGTCGGACTTTCTGGAACAGCTCCACATTGGGGCTGAACATCATGGTCCCGATGGTCACGCACAGCGCGACGTAGATCAAGCCCTTCACCCAGTTGAGCCGCGGCAAGAAGCGTTGGGTGATGTACTGCCCGAACATGTAGAGGAAGAAGATACTCAGCAGACCGGTGTAATGCGAATACAGCATCACCTCCGGGCTGAACATCTTCATGAAGTAGTCGCCGGGCGAGCCGAAGAAGGGAAAGATGAGCAGACCCGCCAGGGCAGCCATCAGGTACAGCGGATACTTGGTCTTGCTGTAGACCAGCAGGAAGAACAGGCCGAACATGACCATCACGTAGGCCGCAATGGTGCGCGCCTCGCCGCCCCAGAACTGCCAGAGCGCCAAGCTGCGGTCATGCTGGTCGTAGCGGTGCACCTCGAATGGCAGTTGATAGACGCCGGTCATGAGAGGGGTTTCTACGCGGAAGGCCACCACATGCTCGGCTTGCGTCACTTTGAATCGCACCGGAATCGGCTGGACGGAGTAGTAGCGCTCGACGTTGATGTCGTGCGGACGCTGGTAGACCTCTTGCCCGTCCACATACACGTGCATGCGCGCCATGTAGGTGTTGACCATGAAGACCACTTCCTGGCCGATGAGGGAGGGGTCGAATTTCAGGTTGCCGCGGTACCAGCCCACGGTGAACACCTTGCCGTCGTTGTAGGCAGGTTTCCAGGGACCGGGTGCCATGATGAGCTTCCAGTCCTGGGTGTCCAGCACCGGATCTTTGTTCTCAGGGCGGTCGTCACGGGTGAACAACCACTTGCCCGTCAGCTTGACCGGCTTGTCGAGTGACTGGATTTCGATGTGACAGGAGTGGCAATCGGGACGTGTGTCGGCCGCACGTGCGGTCCAGGACAACAGCATTCCCAGGAGGGCCAGCATCAGGAAACGGCTGATGGACATAAGGTATACCTCTCTGATGGAGGGTGGGCGGACAGATCAGCGACCCGGATGGTCGCGCCCGTGTGCCGGCATGCGACACATGGGGGAACAGAATGCTTGAAGCGTCAAGCTTCCGCCAGCTTCTTGAAGGTGGCAATCACCGCGTCGCCTTTGAAAGGCTTGACGATCCAGCCCTTGATGCCGGCAGCCTTGCCACGCTCTTTCATGATGGGCGTGTTCTCAGTGGTCAACATGATGATGTTGACCGTGCTGTTGCGCAGTTCGCCGCGGATCTTTTCGGCCATGGTCAGACCATCCATGTTGGGCATGTTGACGTCGCTGACGACGAGCTTGATGCGCGCATCAGCTTTGAGTTTGTCCAGCCCGTCGCGGCCATCGACTGCCGTGACCACATCCAGGCCATTCTTCTTCAGGAAATCTCCGACTTCATTGCGGACGGTTGCAGAGTCGTCAACGACGAGTACTTGTGCCATGGTGGTTCACCTCTTGAGATAGTGGGATCAGAAAAGTTCGAGTTCGCCGGACTCGAACAGGTTGTCGGTGAGCACTTCGTTCTCTTTGAACTTTTCGGGCGCCCAGCTGAGGTTGAAGACAAACCGTTGATAGATCACGAGCGGCGTTACCTTGCCGAACGGATCCAGCACGGTGTAGCGCAAGCACAGTTGCGGATCTTCCGAGCCAAAGGAGATGTAGCGGTGCTGGTGGTTGACGATGAGTGGCACCTGAGACTGGCGCCAATCGACCGGCTCATCGGAGATGAAGCGATTCTTGAAAGCGCCCCAGATCAGGTTGGTCACTTCGCCCATCACGTGATTGATGTCGCGGAAGTTGGCGGGATCGCGCATGATGTGGGTGCGGCCGTTCGCCACATATTCCATGAGGGGGGCTTCCTCGGTCTGGAACATCATGTAGCCACGGCACCAGGTGCTCTCCAGCGGAATCAAGGTGAACAGCTCACCGTAGATGAGTTGATCGCGCACCATGTACGGTGCTTCGGTACGCACCTCGACATCCTTGAACTGGTTCTCGAGTGTGGCTTTCGTGATCTCGGTGATACCGCGTACCAGCGCATTCGGAAACTGGAAGCTGAAGATACTTTTGGCAATCGTCGGCCCCAACTCATCGATCGTGGCGATGGTGTAGGCGGCCGTGAAGACGCCGCGGTAGACATCGGGCAGGTCATCGAGGTGAGACTGCGTATCCCGCCTCAGGAAGATGGGCAACTCCGGCCGGATGGCATGGATGGCGCGTGCCAGCTCCAGTGCATTGCCACCCTCACCCAGATAGCTCTCCTGCAGGAAGATGGCGCCCAGATCCACATTGGACTTGAGCACAGAGAGAGCGGCGCCGGCCTGCGGCTTGACAGGGATCAGATTGTGAGCCTCGCAAAAGGCTTTGATGTGTCCTCGCACCTCGGCGTCATCGTTGAGCACCAGCACCTTGCTTACCAGTTGAGCGGCTTCCTGCATCTTGAGGGTCTCTGGGTTAAGGAAATTCAAAACAGTTCGAGCTCGCCGTGGCTTTCTTCTACCGCGGAGGTGTCAACCTGAAAATCGATGTCTGCAAAATCGCAAACACACAGACTGGCGTGAAAGGTGACCCCGTCGTTGACGACGACACGGAAATGCCGGATGTAGCTGGCATCGAGTTCATCGAGATAATCGATGCACTGACGCTCCAGCACATTCGGGGTCGACATGCCCAGATAGGGGAAGTGGTGAGACAGGTCGCGGTTGAGCGCACCACAAAAGATGTTGCCGACCTCACCGATGACGTCCAGGTAGTCAGCTTCAACCATGCTCTCGGCCGGCGCGCGATGGATGGCGGCCAGATGGTTGCGGGTTGCGGCATCGAGCGTGAAGGACATCATGGTGATGGCGCGAAACAGGTAAGAGGACACGGTGAGGAGCACCATGCGCTCCTCCTTGATCTCGCCGCTGTCATCGAGCGCCGTGACGTCCACGCGATCATCGGACGATGACACCACCGCAGCCTTGAGCGCGTTGGTGACGAAGAACTCGAACCCGTCTTTAGCTTGCTGACTGATCATGGCGCTCAGACGGACTCCGCCACCAAGATGGTGCGGGTCTTGTTGTTGATGACCTGCAACTCGGTCACGGCCCCGATGATCATCTTGCCGCCCGCCTGCAGGTCTTGGAAGGTGGTCGTGGTGATGAGGTCGTTCTTGTGCAGGTTGTTGCTGTAGTCCTTGGACAGCGCCTCGGCCCGGTTGGCCAGGCTGCGCACCTCATTGGCCACCACGGCGAAGCCCTTGCCCATTTCGCCCGCCCGTGCCGCCTCAATGGAGGCGTTGAGGGCGACGATGATCACCTGCCGCACAATGGAGGCAAACTCGTCATTGCGGTCGTGCATTTCGCGGTTGTGGGAGATGAGCACGCTCATGTCGGCATGCCAGCGCTCGAAGGTCTTGATCAGGCCCATGAGCTTGTCGATGGCCGCGGCCAGCTGGTTGCAGGTCTGCAGGGCCTGTTCACGCGAGAGCGCACCGCCGCTTTGAACCTGATGCAACTGCTCTTCCAAGCCGGCGCGCATCTGGGCCAGCTGGGTGTGCGCGTCGGAGTCTTGCCGCTGCGATGCCTGCGCCTGTTCCTGCAGTTGCGCCTGCAACGCGTCAATGTTGGCTTGCCAGTTTTGCTGCTGCGCCAGCACCTCGGCCTGCGGCACCAACACGCCACGTGCCTGCCAGGCACGCCGCTGGTACCACCAGGTCACTCCCGCACCGAGGAGGCAACCCACGACACCGATACCCAAATCAAGCCACATGTTCGAACCTTTGCCGTCACTGAAATCGCGCGACTGCACTGACACAGCCGGCGTCTGCTTCGTGTCCACCTTTCACCCGTCAACAGGTTCATGGCTTTGACTGACAGAACACGTTCAGATTACAGGACAGGGGTTCCGGACTGACTTGGGGAAAGTCGGCACTCGAGATGTGAAAACAACAGGCAACGCGCCAAAGTTCACGTTACACAATGTGACTGACGCAAAGGCACACAGGGCTTGCCCTGATGCGAGCCACTGATCAACAAAAAACCCCGCATCTGCGGGGCTTTGATCAGGGGCAGTGAAGTCCTCAGGCGTGGGCCGCACGCAGCTTGCGCGAGAACTCCTGCAAGGCGGCAATGCCGCTGCTTTCCGCACGGTGACACCACTCCTGCAGATCATGCACCAGCTGCTCGGCCGACACATTGGTGCGGGTCCACAGGGCACGCAGCTCTTCGCGCATCGCGATCAGCTGGTCGAGTTGTGGCAGGTTGGCGCAGGCCTGCCGCACCTCTTTCGCCATGCCGGTGGGCATCTGTGCTTCGTCACGATGCACCCAGCGACGCACGCGCTTGAGTTGCGCGGCGGTGGCGCCCTGCCCGCTGGCCTTCAGGCGCGCCACTTCGCTGGCACAGGTGCGACGCACTTCACGGGCATAACCGGCCATCAACTCGTAGCGATTGGCCACGATGGCTTCCAGCGTCTGCGCATCGGCCACGGGCTTGACGTCGCCCAATGTCAGACGAGGCGGCGTCTTGCGCACCTTCGCCAGACCCACCATCTCCATGCCGCGGATGTAGCCCCAGGCAATGTCGAACTCGTAAGGCTTGACCGACAGCTTGGCCGAGGTCGGGTAGGTGTGGTGGTTGTTGTGCAGCTCTTCCCCACCAATGATGATGCCCCAGGGCGAAATGTTGGTGGACGCATCGGGCGCTTCGAAATTGCGGTAGCCCCACCAGTGGCCAAGGCCGTTGATGATGCCGGCGGCCGTAATCGGGATCCAGGCCATCTGGACGGCCCAGACCGTGATGCCGATGACCCCGAACAAGGCGAGATTGATCATCAACATGAGGATCGGGCCCCAGTTGTTGCGCGGAGTGTAGAGATGGTGCTCAAGCCAGTCATCGGGGGTGCCATGGCCGAACTTCTTGAGCGTCTCGGCCTTCGTGGCCTCGTCACGGTAGAGCTCACGGCCTTGCAACAACACGGTCTTGATGCCGCGCGTGACCGGGCTGTGCGGGTCTTCGGCGGTTTCACACTTGGCGTGGTGCTTGCGGTGCACGGCCACCCATTGCTTGGTGACGGTGCTGGTGGTCAGCCACAGCCAGAAGCGGAAGAAATGCGAGGGGATCGCATGCAATTCGAGCGCACGATGCGCCTGCGAACGGTGCAGAAAAATGGTCGTGGACGCGATGGTGATGTGCGTCACGATGAGGGTGAAGGCCAGAACCTGCCAGCCACTGGCATCCGTCCAGCCATTGATCGCCCACTGCACGATGCTGTCGTGCAGCGATGCCCAAAACCCGAAATCAAACATTCAATACCTTTCAAGGACGGGAGATTGTAGAGGTCTCCATGCCAGCGCGTTTAACCCAGGACAAGAAACGCCAGACTCGCTGGGTCACTGTAGCGGCGTGCGACCTGGGCAGCCACCGGCAACAGGGTGCAGGGCGCAAATCCGCACGGAATGTCCGAATATCTTTGAACTTGCGGCGATCCCGTCGCACTCAGGGGGCCACCGCGGCCCCGACCTGATCCTGCAGCAGCGCTGCCAGCGCCCGGCGATCGGCATGGGTGGTAGCCTGCAGCGGCAAGACCTGCACATGCACCACCAGCCCCCGCGCAGACACCACCCACCACAGGGACTGCAGCAGGCTGGTGTCGCCGACGTAGGCGGCCAAAGGGCTGACCACATGTTCGGGATCGGCGTAACGCAAAGCCACCGGTTGCACCGGCACCGCCGCGTCGATGGCCGCCTGCAAGAGATTGGGGTGGAAATGCAGCACCCCATGCCCTGTGCCCGTGGTGCCCTCGGGAAAAACGGCCACGGTGTGGCCCTCGCGCAGGCCCTTGGCCATTAAACCCAGCACGCGCATTGCGTCGCGGCGACGCTCACGCGTGAGGAACAGCGTGCCCGCCTGCGTGACCATGCGCCCCACCACAGGCCAGTCCGCGACCTCGGCCTTGGACACGAAGCGCGACGGCACCACGGCGTTGAGGGCCACGATGTCCAGCCAGGAGACGTGGTTGGAGACCACCAGCTTGGCGCCGGGACGCGCTTGCCCCTGCACGACCAGTTCGATGCCGAGCATGCGCAGCATCTTCCCCGACCAGCGCACGCACTCGGCGTCACGGCCTCGCTCGTCCAGCCTGGGCCAGACCAGCCAGGAGCGGACGTAGCCATGCAGCACATGGCCCAGCACCCGACTCAGCCGCCAAGCCACGCGCGGCACGGCCAGCACGGACCCGGCACGAAAGAAGCGCGGCGCCAACGCCGACTCTGGGGGCACCAGGCTCATGCGTCAGCACGATCCTGCGCGTCGTGTGCCACCTGCCCGGCCACCAGGGTCAGGCGCACGCGACCGGCCAGCTCGAAACCGGTGGACTCGAACGCGAACGGGGTGTGCTTGCCCTGACTCACCAAAGCAGACGGTTGCACCGGCCAGCGCGCAGCGGGATCGAACATCACGATGTCGGCCACACCGCCAGCGACCAGACGGCCAGCACTGTGGGTGAGCGAGCCCAGCGCATCGCCCAGCACCTTGACGGGGCCCTCGGTGACCACCGACAGGGCCTGACGCAGCTTGTCCGGCGCTGGCTGGTCCTGCTGATCGGCACCGGACCACTTCATGGCCAGACTGAGCAGCAGCTCCACGCCGGTGGCGCCGGGTGTGGCCTCACCGAAGGGCAGAGTCTTCTCGTCTTCGCTGACCGGGTTGTGGTCGGACACCAGCGCGTCCAGCGTGCCATCGAGCAGACCCGCACGCAGTGCATCGCGGTCACGCCCCTGGCGCAGCGGCGGGGTCACGCGCATCGAGGAGTTGAAGTAGCCAATGTCCACATCGGTCAGCATCAGGGAGTTGATGCTGACGTCGGCGGTGATGGGCAGGCCCTGCGCCTTCGCTTGACGCACCAACTCGACCCCCGCCGCGCTGGAGAGGCGGCACAGGTGCACCCGGGCGCCCGTGACGCGCACCAGCTCGACGATGGTGTGGATGGCAATGGTTTCAGCACTCACCGGCACGCCAGAGAGACCCAGACGGGTGGCGACGGCACCGCTGGCCGCCACACCCTTGCCCAACCAGGGGTCATGTGGACGCAGCCAGACGGTGTAGCCGAAGGTGGAGGCGTACAGCATGGCGCGCTGCAGCACCTGGGTGTCACGGATGGGCGACTCGGCCTGCGAGTAGCCCACGCAACCAGCTTCGTGCAGCTCGGCCATCTCGGTCAGGTTCTCGCCCTTGAGGCCGCGGGTCAAAGCGCCCAGCGGGAACAGGCGGCAACGACTGAGCTTGCGGGCGCGCAGCTTGAGCATCTCGACCAAGCCGGGTTCGTCCAGCGTTGGGTCGGTGTCGGGCAGGCACACCACGCTGGTCACGCCACCGGCGGCGGCCGCGGCGAGCTCGGACTCCAGCATGCCTTCGTGCTCGTGGCCGGGCTCGCGCAGGCGCACAGCCAGATCCACCAGACCTGGCGCCACGATCAGGCCCGTGGCATCGATGACGCGGTCGGGTTCGAAATCGGCGCTGACGTTGCCCAGGGCCGTGATGCGGCTGGCCGTGATGGCCAGATCACCGACCTGGTCCAGGCCGGAAGCGGGGTCGACCAAACGGCCGTTCTTGATCAGGATCTTCATGATGGGATCAGGCCTCGTTACCAGCCAGGATGGACATCACGGCCATGCGCACGGCAATGCCGAACGTGACCTGGGGCAGGATGACGCTTTGCTTGCCATCGGCCACAGCAGAGTCGATTTCCACGCCGCGGTTGATGGGGCCGGGGTGCATGACGATGGCATCGGGCTTGGCCAGCGCCAGCTTGGACTCGGTCAGACCGAACTCCTTGAAAAACTCACCAGCGCTGGGCAGCATGCCGCCGGTCATGCGCTCGTTTTGCAGGCGCAGCATGATGACGACGTCGGCATCGCGGATGCCTTCGGCCATGTCGTGGCACACACGCACGCCCATCTCGCGCAGATCACCCGGGACCAGAGTGCGTGGCCCCACCACCCGCACTTCGGGCACGCCCAGGGTGGTCAGCGCGTGGATGTTGGAGCGGGCCACGCGCGAGTGCACGATGTCGCCCACGATGGCCACGGTCAGGTTGGTGAAGTCCTTCTTGTAGTGCCGGATCGTGTACATGTCCAGCAGCGCCTGCGTCGGGTGCGCGTGGCGACCGTCACCGGCGTTGACCACGTGCACGTGCGGCGCCACATGTTGGGCGATCAGGTAGGGGGCGCCCGACTCGGAGTGGCGCACCACGAACATGTCGGCGCTCATGGCCGACAGGTTGGCGATGGTGTCGAGCAGGCTCTCGCCCTTGGAGGCCGACGAGCGCGCGATGTCGAGGTTGATCACGTCGGCGCTCAGGCGCTTGGCCGCGATCTCGAAGGTGGTGCGGGTGCGGGTGCTGTTCTCGAAGAACAGGTTGAACACGCTCTTGCCGCGCAGCAGCGGCACCTTCTTGACTTCGCGGTCGTTGACGCTCAGGAACTGCTCGGCCGTGTCCAGAATCTGGTGGATGATGGCTTTGGGCAGTCCTTCAGTGGACAGCAGGTGGATCAGCTCCCCGTGGCTGTTGAGCTGCGGGTTGCGCTGGGGTTTCCGGATGGCGGTCATCAAACCCTCTCGAAATGGAATTGGAAGCGGCCGTCGGCGGCGCGGCCCAAGGCGACGCGCTCTTCAGACGGCAGAGTGATACGGGCAGCCGACAAGGCTGGCTCAAATGGCAACTGGCGTCCGCCACGGTCCACGAGCACGGCCAGCGTCACACTGGCGGGGCGACCGAAATCGAACAGCTCGTTGAGCACCGCACGGGTGGTGCGCCCGGTGTAGATGACGTCGTCAATCAGCAGGATGTGGGCGCCATCGACCTCGAAGGGCAGATGGGTGGCGTCCTTGGACGAGACCATGCCGCGCGAACCGAAGTCGTCGCGGTGCAGGGCCGACGAGATCACGCCGTGCGGGGTATTCAGGTCCAGGTCGGCGCTCAGGCGCTCGGCCAGCCAAGCTCCGCCCGACCACACGCCCACCAGCACGGTCTCGGGCGTGACCAGACGGCGCACGCCGGTCAGCAGGTTGGCATACAGTGCCTCGGCATCGAGGTGCAAGGTGTGGGGCGAAGTGCTCACTCAGGCCTCTTTCGGGGTGTCATCCCCAGGATGATCGTTGAAATACTGTTGCAGCAAGATGGCAGCGGAGGCGGCATCCAGATCCTGGGCACCGAAGCTCTGGGCCTCGGTCGTGGAATAGCGCTCGTCCACCTCGTGCACCGGGAGGTGAAAACGCCCGCGCAACTGGCCGCCGAACTTGCGGGCGCGCAGGGTGTTCTCGTGTTCCGCACCGTCAGGGTGAAAAGGCACGCCGATGACCAGCGCATCAGGCCGCCACTCGTCAATCAGCTTGCCGATCTGGGCAAAACGCTCCGCCCCTTCGGCCGCGACCGTGCGCAGCGGCTGGGCCTGGCGCGTCAGGCTGTTGCCCGTGGCGACGCCCACCCGCTTGAGGCCGTAATCGAAGGCCAAAAAGTGCCGGATCGCCGAGGCGGGCTGCGCGCTCATGCGTGACCGGCCTCCCCCATCAGGAAGTTGCGATCAATGCCGAGCAGCGACAGCGCCTTGTCGTAGCGCTGCTCCACCGGTGTATCGAAAATCACCTCCGGATCGGCATCGACGTTCAGCCAGCCGTTGCGCGAGATTTCCTCTTCAAGCTGCCCAGCCGTCCAGCCGGAGTAGCCCAGGGTGATGAAGACCTTGCGCGGGCCCGCCCCGTTGGAGAGCGCTTCCAGCACATCGCGCGAGGTCGTCATCTCCAGCCCCCCCTCGATCTTCAAGGTGGAGTTGTAGTGCCCGCCTTCGTCGTCCAGGCTCTCATGCAACACAAAGCCCCGCTCGGTCTGCACCGGGCCGCCCAGGTACACCGGGCGCTCGGCCAGGTCACTGCGGTCCAGAGACAGATCGACCTTCTCGAAAAGGTGCTTCAAATTGATGTCAATGGGCCGATTGATGACCAGCCCCAGCGCGCCCTTGTCGTTGTGCTCGCACATATAGACCACAGTCCCGGCAAAATTGCCGTCCACCATGCCGGGCATGGCGATGAGAAACTGATTGGTCAGATTGATGGGGGAAGATGCGCTTGGGGACATGCGCCGATTTTAGACGCCCATGCTGATCCGTACCGACTATCTGTGAATTAGACGACCATGAGCGAATCGAATGCCTCGGCCCTGGTGTGGTTTCGCCGCGATCTGCGCTGCACCGACCATGCCGCCTTGTTTCACGCCTTGAAACACAGCCGACGGGTCTGGTGTGCGTTTGTCTTTGACAGCGACATCCTGGAGCCCCTCCCCCGCCAGGACCGCCGCGTGGCCTTCATCCGCGACAGCCTGGTCGAGCTGGACCAAGGGCTGCGCGAACTGGCCCTGAACGCGGGCGTACCCCAGCCCGAGCACGTGGGCCTGATCGTGCGCTATGGCTCGGCCCGTTCGGTGATCCCGCAGCTGGCTGGCGAGCTGGGCGTGCAATCGGTCTACGCCAGCCACGACGACGAGCCCGATGCCCAGGACCGGGACGCCCAGGTGCGCGGACGCCTGAGCAACCTGGGTGTGGCGCTTTACACGCTCAAGGACCACGTGATCTTCGAGCGCAACGAGGTGCTCACCGGCAACGACACGCCCTACGGCGTCTTCACCCCTTACAAGAACGCCTGGCTCAAGAAACTGGAGCCCTTCTACGTCAAGCCCTACCCGATCACACCTTACGCCGCGCACTTGGCACCCGTGCCCAACGCGGTGGACGCGATGGGGTCCGGCCACATTCCCACACTGACCGACATCGGATTTGAGGAAGTGGGCCCGCTGAAAGTGCCGCCCGGCATGTCAGGCGCCCAGACGCTGCTGGACGATTTCCTGCACCGCATCGACCGCTACGACGAGACGCGGGACTTTCCGGGCATCAAGGGCCCCAGCTACCTGTCACCCCACCTGCGTTTTGGCACCGTTTCCATCCGCCACCTCGTGGACCTGGCTTGGCAGCGTGTCCAGGCCGGCTCGGCGGGCGCACAGACCTGGCTGTCGGAGCTGATCTGGCGCGATTTCTATCACCAGATCCTGTTCCACCATCCACATGTGGTCGGGGGAGCCTACCGACGCGAATACGATCGCATCAAGTGGGCCCATGGCGCCAAGGCCAACGCGCACTTCCAGGCGTGGTGTGAAGGCCGGACCGGCTATCCGCTGGTGGACGCCGCGATGCGCCAACTCAACCAGACCGGCTACATGCACAACCGCCTGCGCATGGTCGTGGCCAGCTTCCTGATCAAGGACCTGGGCATTGACTGGCGACGCGGGGAGGCTTATTTTGCGGAACAGTTGCTCGACTTCGACCTGGCGGCCAACAACGGTGGTTGGCAGTGGGCGGCCTCCAGCGGCTGCGATGCGCAGCCCTGGTTCCGCATCTTCAACCCCATCACGCAGAGCGAAAAGTTCGACCCGCAGGGCAAGTTCATCCGCCGCTACGTGCCCGAGCTGGCCACGCTGCCCGACAAGGCCCTGCACGCGCCCTGGCTGGCACGCCCTGCCGATCTGGTCAGCGCGGACGATGTGGTCCTGGGTCGCGATTACCCGCAGCCCATCGTGCAGCACGATGAGGCGCGCACCGAAACCCTGGCACGCTATGCGGTGGTGAGCGAAGGAAAGGTCAAGGCCAGCGAAACGCCCCGGGCACGCAGCCCGCGCCGCACTCGCTGATCACAGGCACTCAGAACAGTTCGACGTCACCCACGTGGGCGGCTTCGGTCTTGAGGATACCGTCGCGCACGAGGGCCTCATAACAGAGCACCTGATTGCGCCCCTGATGCTTGGCTTGGTAGACCCCCTGGTCGGCGCGTGAAAAAGCCACGCTCGGGGTGTCGTTGTGCATCACCTCGGTGAAGCCCAGGCTGATCGTGACCTTGTTGACCTGCGGAAACACATAGGTCTCGACATTACGCCGAAAGCGCTCGTACGCCTGCAGGGCATCTTCTTCGGTCCCCCCGCGCAGCAGCACCACAAACTCTTCGCCGCCGAATCGATACAGGCGGTCGTAGTGCCGGAACGACTGACGCATGATGCGCGCCACCAGCACCAGCACTTCGTCACCGATCAGGTGACCGAATCGGTCGTTGACCAGCTTGAACAGGTCGATGTCGATCACCCCCAGCCAGTACCCCGTGGCGGGTGAACCACGGCGCTCACCGCTTAAGCCAGGATCCGGCTGCGTCGGCATGGACGCCTTGAGGAAGGTTGCATCGAAGGTCTGCCGGTTGAGCAAACCCGTGAGTGAGTCACGCTGACTCGACTCCAGCAAGTTCTGGAAGTTCGCAAACACCTTGAGCAAGGTCTGGATCGGCTTGAGGGACTCCATCGCCAACGGCTTGTCCGACATCACCTCGAGCACGCCGGGCAGACCCAGCTCGACCATCAAGGGCAGCACCGTGACAAAGCGATGTGCCGGGTCGATCAGGCTGGCCGTTGGCAACTCGGCCTGCTCCAGCAAACGAGAGTCCAACACCAGTTGCCGCAACGGAAACGCGGTGACGATCGGCAAAGAATCGAGGTCCACCCAAGGCGGATCACTGACCGTCAGCTCTCCTCGCCGGGCCAGCCCGCAGCACAACCAGCGTTGCGCACCGTCATCCGGCCCCACCAGGCGATAGACCGCCACGCTGGATGCCGGCAACAACTCCAGCACACCCTGCGCCAGAGAGACGTCAAGCATCTCCCTGTCCCGCTGCGCGGTCAACGCAGCGAGGTGAGAGATATGGTCGCCCACCAGGGCTGACGGTTCGGCGTCGTGTTCCATGCAGGAAGATGAGCTTAGCAGATGTGTCAGGCGTGAGCGCTTTCGGGATGGACCGCGTAACGGCTCACCAGTTCCAGCAACTCCTCTTCGCCGTAGGGTTTACCGAGGTAATGGTTCACACCCAGCTCTTCGGCGTAATCACGATGCTTTTGCGCAATGCGCGAGGTGATCATGATGACGGGCATGTCCACCATCTTCTCATCAGCGCGGATGTTGCGCACCAGGTCAAAGCCATCCATACGTGGCATTTCGATGTCTGACAGCACCACGGCCGGACGCTCTTGCGCCAAAGCTTCCAGTGCCTCCAGACCGTCCTTGGCCAAGGTCACGCGGTAGCCTTCGCGCACCAGCAGACGCTGGGTCACGCGACGCACGGTGAGCGAATCGTCGACCACCAGCACCAACGGGGCCTGCGCCTCGTCGGGCACTTCCTCGACCACGGAGGTCGGTGTACCCGACTGCAACCAACCGTCGCTGGCGGCACTGTCTGCCGCCAGGGCGTGTGAGGTCAGTGCGTGAGCATGTGTACCGTAGACCGTGGCCAACGCCACAGGGTTGTAAATCAGCGACACAGCACCGGAAGCCAGCAAGGTCATGCCCGCCAAGCCTGGCATGCGCGACATCTGCACCCCGAGGTTCTTCACCACCACTTCCTGGTTGCCCAGCACTTCGTCTACGTGCAGCGCGACGCGCTGCTGCGCCGAACGGATGATGACCAGCGGCAGCGTGCGTCCACCCTCATGGCTGCGCGGGCTGAAGTCCAGCAGGGCGCCGAGCCAATAGAACGGCAGCGCATGGTCACCAAAGACATAACTGCCCTGCTGGTAAGCGTGCGCCACTTCGTCGGGCTTGGCGCGGCGAACCAGTTCGATCAGGTGAGTCGGCACCGCCACGGTGTGCGAACCGCAACGCAGCATCACGACTTGGGTGACCGCCGTGGTCAACGGCACCACCAGTTTGAAACTGGTGCCTCGGCCGACGCTGGTCGCGGTTTCGATGCGACCGCCCATGGCGTTGATCTCGGAGCGGACCACGTCCATGCCAATGCCACGACCGGCCAACTCGGTGACCTTCTCGAAGGTCGAGAAGCCGGGCATGAAGATGAACTGGGCCAGCTCGGCATCGCTGACCGCCTGGTCGTCCTGCAACAGACCCATCGCCAAGGCACGCTGGCGGATCACGGGCAGGTTCAGGCCCGCGCCGTCATCACGGAACTCGATGGCAACTTCGTTGCCTTCCTGACGCAGCGCCACGGTCACCAGACCGGCTGACTCCTTGCCCGCAGCCACGCGCACGTCCGGCATTTCAATGCCGTGCGAAATACAGTTGCGCAGCAGGTGTTCAAAGGCACCGGTCATGCGCTCCAGCACACCACGGTCGACTTCGGTCGCCCCCCCGACGATGTCCAGGCGCACTTGCTTGCCGGTTTCCTTGGCGGCCTGGCGCACCACACGGTAGAGGCGGTCGGACAAGCCTTCGAACTCCACCATGCGGGTGCGCAACAGGTCGTCCTGAAGGTCACGCGTCAAACGGGCCTGCACCGCCAGTTGGTCTTCTGCGGTTTCCAGGCTGCGCTGCAAGGTGCGCTGCACTGTCGCCACGTCGTTGACCGACTCGGCCATCATGCGGGTCAGTTCCTGGAAGCGGGTGTAACGGTCGAACTCCAGCGGATCGAATTCCTGGCCACCAGCGCGGGCGGCCTCCATCCGGGTCGACATCTGCGTGTCGGCCTGCAGTTCAATGTCGCGCAGTTGCAGACGCAAGCGCTCCAGGTTGTCCGTGAGGTCGTTGAGCGAGTTGCGGATCTGCCCAACCTGAGACGACAGACGGGTGCGGGTGATGGAGACCTCGCCAGCATGGTTGACCAGCCGGTCCAGCAACTGAGGTCGCACACGCACCGCCGCCTGGGAAGCGCCCTGCTGGGACTCACGCACGATGCGCTGCGACCCTTGCCAGGCCTTGCCCTCCAGCGCAGTCCACTCGACCGGTGTCAGCTTGAGTTCAGCCGCTTCGCGCACGTTGGCGCGCCTCGACACCGCGTCGGTTGCAGGGACGTCGGCGCTCTCAGGCGCACCTTCGACATCGGGCACGCTGTCCAGGGCGGGAGCGGGCCACTCATCCTGCATGGCCGCCGAATCGACATCGACCGCACCGTCCAGCACTGGCTCGTCATCGGTGCGCTCGGCTTCGGCCGACTGAACCGCCTGCGCCACTTGTGCCTCGTAGGCCTGGGCGTCCTGCTGACGCAGGGCTTCGAACACCTCCATCAGGCGGTCGACGCGGGCCTCCAGGGGAGCCACATCGTCATGGGTCACGGATTCGGCCGCGACCAGGTGTTCGATGGTGCTTTCCAGTCGGTGTGCCAACTCACCCAGGCGCATGGCACCTGCCAGACGTGCACCACCCTTGAAGGTGTGCAACGTGCGCATGCAGGCCGTGCCCGCTGCGGCGTTGTCAGGAGCTTCCAACCAATCGCGGACCTGACCGCCCAATTGGGGCAACAGCTCCAACGCCTCTTCCTCGAAGATCGGGAACAGATCGACGTCTACGCTGTCGACCGCATCAATCTCCTCTTCTTCATGCCACGTGATGGCAGCGCCACGGGCCGCAGCAGTCGACGTCGGCAACTCCTCCAGCGTCTTGAATTCGGCCACACCCAAGGGGGCGACGTCCTGCACCGCATTCAGATCGATGTCGGTACCGAAGTCCTCGGAGGTCGGCTCCGGCTCTTCGGTGCGCACCAATCGCAGATGAGAACGCTCTTCCAGACCGGCGTCGACCTCTTCCTGGTCGGCGACCAAGCTGCGCGCCTCAAAACGGCGGGAGGCTTCGTGCTCGTAGTCTTCCAGGCGGGTCATCAGCTCTTCAGCCGGCGACTTGAGGAAACCGGCTGCGAACTGATGCAGCAGACGACGAATCTCCTCTGCGGCTTCGTTGAACAAGGTGGCGGCCTCGGCATCACCCGCCCCCAAAGCTTGGGAGCGCATCAAGGCGTGCTCCAACAGGCGGGCCAGCTTCGACAGGTCGGTGTACCCCACCGCCCCTGAGTTCCCAGCCAACGAGTGCGCCAAGGCGATCGCTTCGTCGCTGACAGGGTGCTGAACTTCCAACACCCATTCGCTCAAGGCCGTGGTCAAGCGGCGCGACTGCTCGTCGGCTTCGTTGAGGTAGATGTTGAAGAGCGGAATGCCAATGCGCAAATCGCCCACCACCTTGAATTGCTCGTCGGCGGGCACTTCGGCTTCGGCTTCGGCTTCGGCTTCGGCTTCAGGCTCGACCGGCGCAGTCAACTCAACCAGCTCCGGCACTTCAATGGCTTCGCCCACAACCTCCAGCGGCAGATCCAAGAACACGTCCTCGTCGGGCAGGACGGGCACAGAAACCTCATCCTCAAGTGCCTCGACAGCCAAGTCCGGCATCACCAGTTCGTCCGGCTCCGCCGTGGGCTCGTCTTCCAGAACCAGGTCAGGCAAGGCCTCGACTTCGATCTGCGTCTCCTCGGACGAGGCCAACGACAGCTCTTGGACCGCCTCGGCCAGATCACCGTCCAGTGATTCGTACAGCTCACCTGCCACGGTGGGGTCATCGTCTTCAAGCTGCACCACGTGCTTGGGCTCAAGGATATTGACGCTCAAGGGCTGTTCGTCATCGGCAGCGACGCTGACAAGCTGGGGGGCGGAATCGGAATCGGAATCGCTCAGCGACAAGTCCGTCGGTGTGGGCCGCAGAACAGGCTCGACAAACTCGAACGATGCGTCCGTGGCCGGCACGGACAGATCCAGTTCGATGCCGAAGTCGGCAATGTTCAACGTGGGCAAAGTCGACGCAGCCAGCGGCGTTTCGGCCTCCTCCGCTTCTTCGATCGCTGCTGTCGCTTCCCTCACCTCGGGCACTTCGGCCACACCGAGATCTTCAGCGGACAGATCGAGTTCAAAGGATTCGATGGCATCGGACACGCTCGGTGCGTCCGACGGTGCCTGCACTTCGGGCGTAGCCTGTTGAACCACGTCGCTCAGGCTGAGACGTTGACCGTGCAGGCGCAGGGCCTCGGCCACGGCCGTGACCGGTTCGTGACGCCAGGCCGCGGCCTGACCTTCGGCAATCGCATCGGTCCAGTCGGACAGGTGGCTGAGCACCTCGTTGCTGACGCCCAGCAAATCGCCATTGGCAGGCTCTTGCGTGGCCAACCAGGCGTTGTACAGCTGTTCACACGACCAAGCGGCTTCGCCATACTGGGTCAAACCCACCATGCGCGAGCTGCCTTTGAGGGTATGGAAAGCGCGGCGAACCGACGTCAGGGACTCCAGATCGTCTGGCTGATGCACCAGATGGTCCAGGCTGGCACGTGCCGTCTCGATCACTTCGCGAGCTTCCTCCAGGAAGATCTCGCGCATTTCGTCGTCTTCTTCCAGGCCCGTTTCGGCGGGCGCTGCGGCCGCCACCGGCGCCAACAGCGGTGCCGGGGCGGGCGCCGGCTCCTCAAGTTCGGGCTCTTCAATGCGGGTCAGATCAGACAGCACATGGGCGACCTGCTCACGAGCGGCGGCCACAGAGTCCAGATCGTCAGAGGACTGCGCAGTGGCCAAGGCCGCTTGGGCGGCCGCCAAGCTGTCGGCCAGTTCGCGCTGCTCCTGTACATGCGGCATCTCTGCCAACCGGTCCAGCTGATCCGAGACCTCGCTCAGAGACACGTCGCTGCGCTCCAGAGTTTGTGCGACCTCACCGGCCGCCGCCTGCGCCTCTTCCTGCTGCACCTGCTGGACGTGTTGGGCCACGGCCTCGACCGGGTCATCGGTCATCGGCAAGGCACGCTTTTCACGGCCCATGACAGGCGAGAGCACACCGGTGTCCGGGTCCAACTTGAACAAGCTCTTGGCCAGCTGAGGCTGCACGCCCATCATGTCGATGAGGAAGCCCAGTGCGCCCAGGTTGCTGGCCAGGCGGTCAAACACGCCGCGCTGCGCCGCGTCATCCAGATCGGTGCTGTCGAGCAGCAGGTGATCCACATCGTCGCGCATGCGCACACTCGCTTGTGCGGCCAGGTCCAGGCCCAGCACGGCCAGCACGCCGCGCATCGACTGCAGGATGGCTGGCACACTCACCAGTGGCGTGCGATCCTGAGGGTCACGGAAAAACTGATCGATGTGCTTTTCGGCTTCACTCAGGGTGGAGCGCAACTCCTGCACCACGGAGCCGATGGTGTGACGGTCAGAGACCCGACGGTACAGGTCTTCCATCCAGCTTTCCAGGGGTTGGGCGGGCTGACCCTGCCCCACCGCCTGAATCCGCTCAGCCAGACGCTGCAAACGTGAGTGCTGGTCGGGTTGGTCGAACTCGCCGTCTTCGAGGCTGGCCTCCATGTACAGCAAGCTGGTGGCCACTTCCATGGCCAAGCTGGGCTCCGGCGCACTGGCCGTTGCCACCGTCTTTTGAGCAGCCTCGGCCAAGGCTGTCGCCAGCACATCGCCCTGGGTAAACAGGCGGCGCAGCGAATCACAAACCAAGGCGAATTGCTCGTTCAAGCCGCCCAGGCGCAACAGCTCACCGCCGGCCACGGCCGACCAGCCATCTTTGGCACCAGCGACACGTTTGAGCGCCTGCGTGACCCAGGCAGGATCAAAGCGCCCCAGACTGGACGCCGACAGGTTGACGGGTTGATGGCGCGCCAGACCGAAGGTGCGTCGCACGCGGGCCAGCACCGAACGATCGGTGACCGGCACCTCGCCCGCCTGGGCGCAAAAGAACAACAGCTCACTGGCCAGACGATCGGACGGCACGTCCTGACCCTTGGTGAGCACGCGCAACTGGCTGAGCAGAGAAGACAGCACACGCTTGGCGTGGACACTCAGGGGCACATACTTGCCTGCCAAGGCCTCCAGGAAACCGCTGGCCAACATCCACGTGGCCGATTCGCGCGAAGCGTGACGCTGCGAAGCGTCGCTTGCCAACGAAGCGCACAGATCGGCCAAGGCGACCGCGTCGTCCGGCTGATTGCGGCGCATCAGCTTGAGGATGCCCATTTCGAAGTCTTCGACCGTGGCCGCGTCGGGCGAACGGGGCGTCACACCCTCCGGCGGTGCCAACGGGGCCTCAAGCGATAGGGTAGGCCAGTCCTGACTCCACAGGTCCGTGGGTCGGGCCATGCCGCCGCCAACACGGGCCACCAAGGCCTCGTACTGGGGGAACATCGCCATCGCGGACACAGACTTGCCCGCCAGGCGGCGGGCGATGTAGTCGAGCAAGGCAAACGAGGCACGCTCGATTTCGCGTACCACGTCCTCGTCGATCAACTGCGGACGATTGACCAGCTTCTGAACCACCGCCTCGCTGGCCCGCAGCACCGTCGCCCCGGCGGGCAAGCCCGCCAACTCCAGCGCCCCCACCCCTTGGTGGATCTGCTGCCGGGCCGTTCGCAAGACAGCTGGGTCCAGCGCGTCCATGTCGGACACACCCACCGCTGTGGCGTCTTTCAGGCAACGATGCAGGGCCTTGTGCGCGGTGTCCAGAGACTTGCGCAACTCCTCATGCACCCAAGCCAGGGCACTGAGGTCATCCGAAGGCAGGGAGGCGTCTTGTTGCAGGCTGTCCATGAATCATCCAGCTCAGGCAGAAATCTTGAATCGAGACACGGATTGCTGAAGCTCGTTGGCGGTTCTCGACAGCTCTCGCACCAGCTGGGTGGTGGAACGCGTCCCCTCCCCCGTCTGCTCGGTCACCGCGAAAATGTGCTGGATGTTGGCCACCACCACGTTCGCGGACTCGGCTTCCTTCAAGGCCTGATCAGAAATCTGTTCAATCAGCTCGGCCAGTCGACGCGACACGCGGTCGATGTCGCCCAGTGCAGAACCAGCGGCGTCGGAGAGTCGAGCCCCTTCCACCACACCCTGGGTCGAACGTTCCATAGCGGCCACGGCGTCCTGCGTGTCGGTCTGAATGGTGCGCACCAGCGCAGCAATCTCGCGGGTCGCATCGCCGGAACGTTCCGCCAGACGCTGCACTTCTTCGGCCACCACAGAGAAGCCACGACCGGCTTCACCAGCAGACGCCGCCTGGATGGCCGCGTTCAAAGCCAGCACGTTGGTCTGTTCGGTAATGTCAGAAATCAGTTCGGTGATTTCACCAATTTCCTGCGACGACTCACCCAGTCGCTTGATGCGCTTGGAGGTGTCCTGGATCTGCTCGCGGATGGTGTTCATGCCGCCGATGGCGTTTTGCACAGCCTGCAGACCGGAGTCGGCAGCCGACAGCGATTGACGGGCCACTTCGGCAGACTGCTGAGCTTGCGCGGACACTTCGTTGATTCGGCCTGCCATGTGCAGCACCGACTCACCGGTTTCGCGAATTTCACGCAGCTGTTCGTCTGAAGCGGCGAGCAGCTCGGTCGAGGTGGCTTCCACCTGGCCGGTGGTCTCGGTCACCCGTTGCACCGTACCTTGCACCTGGGCCACCAGGGTGCGCAGCTCTTCCACCGTGAAGTTCACCGAGTCGGCGATGGCGCCGGTGATGTCTTCGGTCACCGTGGCTTGCTGCGTCAAGTCACCTTCAGCGACGAGTTGCAGTTCGTTCATCAGTCGCAAAATGGCGGCCTGGTTGGCGTCGTTGACGCGCTTGGCTTCACGTTCCTGACGTTCGGCTTCCTGACGCTGGTATTCGGCGATTTGAGCGCGGTGGCGGTTGTCGGTCACGAACACACGCAGCAGACCGTAGGCCGATGCGGCCGACAGCAACAGGAAGGCCAGGATCAGGACGATGTTGAAGCCGCCGATGCCGGCGCCTTGCGACAGGCGCTGCTGCACCTGCTCCATGCCCTTGCGCAGCGGCTCGCTGTCGTCAATGATCGCCACCTGGGCGTCACGGGCGGCCACCAGACCTTGCAGTGAGCCCAGGATGTAGGACGCTTGCGTGCGGGTGCCTTCAAAAATCTTCAGCAGAGCTTCAAGCTGCTCGCGCACCTCAGGGTTCTTGGCCGGCGTCAGCTTCAGGTCAGCACTGCCCTTGAGCAAGCCCTGAGCGGTGTCCTGGAAAGCGTTCAAGTCCTTGCCCAGCAAGAACACGGCTTCGGTCGAAACGCCTTCCACGGTCAGGAATTCGTTGGCCGACTTGCCGATCCGCTGGGTCAGCATCACCAGTTGGTTCAAGGCCGAGGCCTCACCCGCCGTGAGCGTGCCCGACTCGATGCGAGTGAGCGTGATGCTTTCGGCGAGGTCCAGCAATTCCGACGACTGGGTGTTGACTTCGCGCAGAGCCTGACTCACCTGGGTCAGGGTCTGTTTCTGACTCATCACGAAATTGGCGTTCTTTTCGGCACGATCGACCAGCGGCAGCAAGGGGGCCAGGGTTTCCTGGACACCACCAGAGACCGCCTTCAGATCGAGTTCGTCATCGCCGTTGACCAGACCCCGCACATTGCTGGCCAGCACCTTGGAGCTTTCGCTCACTTCATCGAAGGCGGGTGCGCGACCGATCAGGGCCTGCGACACCGACTTCGCCAGACGCTGCGACTGCATCAGAGCCTGACCCGTGGCGGCCGACTGTCCGGCACGACGGTCAGCGGAGTTCACCGACAAGAAGGCACTGAGCACCAGGCCCAGCACCCCGACCGACAGACCGATACCCAGCAGACGCTGCTGACGGTCGAGCTTGAGATGGCCCACCAGCGGCAAGCCGGAGCGCGGCTCCATCAGGCTGGCTTCCGAAATCTCTTCGTTCTGCCGCTGATAGTCAGCGGGGAACTCGGAGGGAGCCGACTCGGAAATGATGGCCTCGTTGCCACCCGGCTGGATCGTCGAGGCACCCGTCTCGGTGTCTACCACCTGAGTCCCCGTGGCCGAGACCATGCCTTCCGTGCTCAAGGCTTCCGAAGGGACCTCGTCATCGCCCTTGGTCTTGCCCATTTCCTTGATACGACTGAGGAAACTCATGTTCTTGTGCTCCAAACGGTCAGATGTATACAGCGCGCGCGACAGGTTGCCCCGTCAGACATCGATCTTCAAAAATGCCTCGTCGGCCGACAGCGCGGCCAGATCCAGCTCGTACCAGACTCGCCCTTGCTCATCGGCCATCACCTGGCCAACGAAGTGAGGTTTGCCTGCGGACGCCTCCCTGGCGGCCGGCTTCAACATGCTGGCATTGCGCAATCCCAGCAAACGGTCAATCAACAGCGCCACATTGAGCTGCAGGGCCGTGTTGAGCGCCACCAGGCGCCCCGCATCCCGCGCAGCCACGTCCGACAGGGTGCGGCCAGCGCGGTCGGAAAGGCCCAGAAACATGGCGGCATCCACCACGCCGTGCAACTGCCCGCGCAGGTTGGCCACGCCCAGGAACCAGGGCTGGCTGTGCGGCACGTGCTGAGCGGGTGAGAGCGGGAAGATTTCACCCGCCTGCTCCAAGGGCATCAGGAAACCATGCCCAGCGATTTCGACCGCGAGCCAGTTTCGGGTCGGCGCCTGATCCCGCACGGTCTGCAGACGCTCTGCCAGACGCTGTTGCAAGGCCCTGAGGGCTTCTTTGTTGGCCATCTGTGAGCCCCCGATCTCAGCCGAATGCCTTGATCTTGCGGAGCAGTTCTTCCGGGTTCACCGGCTTGACGACGTAATCGCTGGCACCTTGGCGCATACCCCAGACCCGGTCGGTTTCCTGGTTCTTGCTGGTGCACATGATGACGGGTACGTTGGCGAACTGCGGATCACGCGTGATGGCTCGCGTGAGCTGAAAACCGTTCTGGCCGGGCATGACCACGTCCATCAGGATCAGGTCAGGCTTTTCTTCCTGGAGGCGACGCATGGCTTCCTCGCCGTTCTCAGCCGTGCGCACGGCATAGCCGCTCTTGGTCAGGAGTTCCGACAGCACATGCAGTTCGGTCTTGGAGTCGTCAACAAGCAGTATTTTTTGAATCGGCATATCAAACCTTCTTCATGCGCAAGCACCACGAGGGGACAGGTGGTTTTGCGTGATCAAAATTCATCCCTGGCAATGATCTGTGAGCAGACCCACTCGAGCCGTCAGCCGCCGTACTGGGCAACCGCCTGCAAGAGCTGATCTTTGGTGAAAGGCTTGGTCAGGTAATCCTGCGAGCCCACCATGCGGCCACGCGCCTTGTCAAACAGGCCATCCTTGGAGGACAGCATGATCACGGGCGTGTTGGTGAACTTCGGATTGCGCTTGATGATCGCGCAAGTTTGATAACCATCCAGGCGCGGCATCAAGATGTCACAAAAAATAACATCAGGTGCATGGTCATTGACCTTGGACAAGGCATCGAAACCATCTTCCGCCAGAACCACCTCGTACCCCCCCTGCTTCAGGAAGATCTCGGCGCTGCGCCGAATGGTGTTGCTGTCGTCAATGACGAGAACTTTCTTGGGGCCTCGAATATCGGGGCTGTCAACTTCAGGCACGAAAGCGTTCCTCCAAACTGTGTCCCAGGCCGGGTCAATCTCGAACCATTACAGCACGCTCAACCACATCGGATCAAAGCTGCACCATCTCGAAGTCGTCCTTGCGTGCACCGCATTCAGGGCAGACCCAGTTCATGGGAACGTCCTCCCAGCGCGTGCCGGCAGGGATGCCCTCATCAGGCAGGCCGGCGGCCTCATCGTAAATCCAGCCGCAGATCAGGCACATCCAGGTACGAAATTCGTTCACGTCGACTTAAACCAGCTTGAATACAATGGACCAATTGTAGCCATCGGTCTTTCACGCAAACCCAAGGGTTTGTGGGCAAGCAGACCTTATCTTTCCTCAAAACCGCCATGAATGCTCAACTTCCCGGACAAGATCCCACCCTGGCGGACGAAGAGCTGGAAGCCGGCGCGCCCGCGTGTGTCCTCAGTTTCAATGCAAATGACCCCACCGGCGCATCCGGAATCGGGGCCGATATCGCGACGATCGCTGCCATGGGGGCGCATGCCCTGCCCGTGATCACCAGCATTCTGGTGCGCGACACCGCTGAAATCTTCGAGTCCCACGAGATCGATCCCGAGGCCGTTGCTGACCAGGCCCGCTCCGTGCTGGAGGACACCACCATTGCCTCCTGGAAGGTCGGTTTTCTGGGCAGCGCCGAGGGCGTCAGCGCTGTAGCCGAGATCCTCTCCGACTACACCGATGTCCCGCTGGTGTCGTATCTGCCCAACTTGTCGTGGATGGACGACGATGCGCAGATGGCTTACCTCGACGCTTTCCGCGAACTGATCCTGCCAGCCACCATGGTGTTGGTGGGCAGCCACAGCACCCTCACCGACTTCCTGTTGCCAGATTGGGACGCCGAGCGTCCGCCCTCTGCACGCGAGCTCGCCGTGGCCGCCGCCGAGCACGGCACCGACTATGTGCTGGTGACCGGCGTGCAACTGCCTGACCAGTTCATCGACAACGTGTTGGCTTCGCCACAAGGCGCCATGTGCGGCGAGCGCTTCGAGCGCTTTGAAGCCAGTTTCGTGGGAGCCGGCGACACGCTGTCAGCTGCCTTGGCCGCCATCCTGTCCACCGGCACCGCGCTGGACGTTGCCGCCGCAGAAGCCTTGAGCTTCCTGGATCAGGCCCTGGATTCGGGCTTCCGACCGGGCATGGGCGGCGTCATTCCCGACCGTTTCTTCTGGGCACTGCCCCCAGGTGAAGAACCTGTGGAAGAACAGACCTCCGAAGAGTCCGTCGACCTGCTCGACGACACCGTTCCCCCTCTGCACTCACGCAATGTCCACTAACGCTTCGCTGTTTGAGCGCGCCCAGCGCGTCATTCCCGGCGGCGTGAACTCACCTGTGCGCGCGTTTCGCGCCGTGGGTGGCACGCCCCGTTTCATCACCCGCGCCGAGGGCGCCTACATGTGGGATGCCGAAGGCACCCGCTACATCGATTACATCGGATCTTGGGGCCCGATGATCCTGGGTCATGGTCACCCAGAGGTGTTGGAGGCCGTGCAGAAAGCCGCGCTGGACGGCTTCTCGTTTGGTGCGCCGACCGAGCGCGAGATTGAACTGGCCGAAGAAATCCTCAAGCTGGCACCCGGGGCCGAGCAGGTTCGCCTGGTGAGCTCAGGCACGGAAGCGGGCATGAGCGCCATCCGACTGGCGCGCGGCTACACCGGCCGCAGCAAGCTGATCAAGTTCGAAGGCTGTTACCACGGCCATGCCGATGCCCTGCTGGTGAAGGCGGGCTCGGGCCTGGCCACGTTCGGCCACCCCACCAGCGCTGGCGTGCCGCCCGAAGTGGTGCAGCACACCCTGGTGCTGGAATACAACAACATCGCCCAGATTGAAGAAGCGTTTGCCACGCAAGGCCATGAGATCGCCTGCGTGATGATCGAGCCGATCGCCGGCAACATGAACTTCGTGCGCGCCAGCGTGCCGTTCATGAAGCGCATTCGCGAGCTGTGCTCCGAGCACGGCGCCCTGTTGGTGTTCGACGAGGTGATGAGTGGCTTCCGCGTGGCATTGGGCAGTGCCCAGAGCATCTACGCGCGCGACATCCCCGGCTTCAAGCCCGACCTGAGCGTGTTCGGCAAGGTCATTGGGGGAGGCATGCCGCTGGCCGCCTTTGCCGCCTCGCGCGAGATCATGTCCAAACTGGCCCCGCTGGGTCCGGTCTACCAGGCCGGCACGCTGTCGGGCAACCCGGTGGCGACGGCCTGTGGCCTGACCACGCTCAAGCTGATCCAGCGCCCCGGCTTTTTCGAGGCTTTGTCGGCCCGCACCCACAGCCTGATGGACGGCCTCACGCAGGCCGCCGCCCAAGCCGGTGTGCCGCTGGTCACCGATTGCCAGGGCGGCATGTTCGGCTTTTTCTTTGCCGACACGCTGCCGCAGAACTACCAGCAGGTCATGGCCAAGGGCAGCGAGCGCTTCAACCGCTTCTATCACCTGATGCTCGACCGCGGCGTGTACTTCGCCCCCGCCATGTACGAGGCCGGCTTTGTGAGCGCGGCCCACACGGAACAGGATATCGCCGACACGGTGGCTGCGGCCGCCGAGGCTTTCCGCCAACTCTGACGTTTCATGCACATCCACATTCTTGGCATCTGCGGCACCTTCATGGGTGGCGTGGCTGCACTCGCCCGCGAGGCGGGTCACCGTGTCACCGGCTGCGACGCCGGCGTCTATCCACCGATGAGCGATCAGCTGCGTGCCCTGGGCATTGACCTGATTGAGGGCTATGGCGTGGACCAGCTGGCCCTTCAGCCCGACTTGTTCGTCATTGGCAACGTGGTCTCACGCGGCAATCCGCTGATGGAAGCCATTCTGGACGCGGGACTGCCCTACACCAGCGGGCCGCAATGGCTGAGCGAGAACGTGCTGCAAGGCCGCCATGTGCTGGCCGTAGCGGGCACGCACGGCAAGACCACGACCACATCGATGTTGACCTGGATCCTGGAGTTCGCCGGGCAGCAGCCGGGCTTCCTGGTGGGCGGGGTGCCGCAGAACTTTGGCGTCTCGGCCCGACTGGGTGACACCGACGCGGCCACGCGGCCGGACACAGGTCACCCCTTTGTGATCGAGGCCGACGAGTACGACACGGCCTTCTTCGACAAGCGCAGCAAGTTCGTGCACTACCGCCCGCGCACGGCCATCCTCAATAACCTTGAGTTTGACCATGCCGACATCTTTGCCGACCTGGCCGCCATCGAGACGCAGTTCCACCACCTGGTGCGCACAGTGCCCGCCAGCGGCCGCCTGGTGGTCAACGCCCGAGAAGAAGCGCTGACGCGTGTGTTGGAGCGTGGCTGCTGGAGCGACGTTGCACGTTTTGGCGAGCGACGGGATGCACCCGGTTTCCGCGCACGTGGCGAGCCGCATGCTTTCGATGTACTGAAAGCTGGCGTGCTGGTGGGGCGCGTGGAATGGGCCCTGTTGGGCGAACACAATCAGTTGAATGCCCTGGCCGCTGTCGCCGCGGCGGAACATGTGGGCGTGACGCCACAGATCGCCTGCGAGGCCCTGGGCCAGTTTGCCAACGTCAAGCGTCGCCTGGAGCTGAAAGGCGAGGTGCGCGGCATCACCGTGTACGACGACTTTGCGCACCACCCCACGGCCATCCGCACGACGGTGGACGGTCTGCGCCGCAAGGTGGGGCCGGACAGCCGCATCCTGGCGGTGTTCGAGCCGCGCTCCAACACGATGAAGTTGGGCACGATGAAGGCGCAACTGCCCTGGTCACTGGAAGAGGCCGACCTGGCGTTTTGCCACAGTGGTGGCCTGGGCTGGGATGCCCACGAAGCTCTGCTGGAAATGGGCGAGCGCGCCGTGGTGTCCGACAGCATCGACACCCTGGTGGCCAAGGTGGTCAAGGCCGCACAGCCCGGTGATCAGGTCCTGTGCATGAGCAATGGCGGCTTTGGCGGGATTCACGACAAATTGCTCAAGGCCTTGGTGCAGGCCTGAATCCGGCAACCAGGCTCTTCTTCAGGCCATCCAGGCCTCGGCCTCCACCATCAAGCGAGCCGGATTCGCCCCCAGGCGCGCCTGGGGCTCGAACACATCCACCCGATCGGTGATGAGGCCATCCAGCCCGGCGCGCCACAACATGCTGGCGCGCGAGGCTTGGTTGACCGTGTAACTCAAGGCCTTCAAGCCCGCATCGTGGATGGCGGCAATGCGCTCGCCATTGAGATGCGTGTGGTTCACGACCAAGGCCTGGCATCCCAACCGCAAGGCTGACTTGATGCCGTCATCGCCCCACTCATCCAGCAACAACGCCCGAGGCAGATCGGGCTGCGTCTGGCGCGCCGCTTCCAGCGCCGCCGTGCTGAACGAGCTGAGCAGTGGCTTGACGTGGGCCTGCGACCACAGCCGCGCCACATGCTGCGCAACCACACGGCCGGTGCGTACCTCGTCACCCGGCGTGGGCTTGATCTCCAGATTGACCATCATGCCCAAGGCCTGCAGCCAGCGGGCCAAGGCCTCCAGGCGCAGCAGCGGCTCGCCCGCGTAGGGGCGACCATGCCAGCTCCCCGCATCCAGTCGCGACAGCGCATCCCAACCCAACAAGCCCGCTTCACCGTGCCCGTTGGTCGTGCGGTCCAGCTCGGTGTCGTGCAGCAGAAACGGCTCGCCATCGGCACTGAGCTTCACATCGCACTCAAACATGGCAAACCCATGCTCAGCGCCCAAACGGAAAGCCGCCATGGTGTTCTCGGGGGCCAGTTCACCCGCACCTCGGTGGGCAATCCAGCAGGGATAAGGCCAGGCGGTATTCGGAGCAACAGCGTGCATGTTCGACTCGACAGAACGTCATCAAGGTGTCAGTGCTGTCAGCATAACGACTTCAAACGCACCCAAACGCCGCCATAAGACCGTACTAAGCGCCCTTTTCTGATCAAGGGTATGACCCGCTGCGTTAACATCTCGGCTCAGGCGCGAAAACCCTCCCCACAGCAGCGCCTGGGAGTGATTCATTGCCCCCAGGTGCCTTGCGCATTTCCGAAATCCGGCCCTTCGCGTCTGGCGACCTCATGAACGCACCCACCGAGTTGACCCACATGATCGCCCAGGCTGCCGACGCCCACACGGACGGCCAGCCACGCCTGCGCGAGATTCCCTATAACTACACCTCGTTCTCGGACCGCGAGATCGTCCAGCGCCTGCTGGGCCAGCGCGCCTGGGAGGCCCTGAGCCAACTGCGCACCGAGCGCCTGACGGGCCGCTCCGCCCGGATGCTGTACGAAGTGCTGGGCGACATCTGGGTCGTGCAGCGCAACCCCTACCTGCAGGACGACCTGCTGGACAACCCCAAGCGCCGCGGCCAGCTGATCGACGCGCTGCACCACCGCCTGGGCGAGGTCGACAAGCGTCGCACCCCGAGCAACGACAGCGCCCGCGATGCACTGGTGGGCGAGGTACTGGGCATGGCCCGCACCGCAGTGGACCGTTTTGCCCGCGCCTTCGACCAGATGGGCGAGTTGCGGGAACGCGCTCAGCGCGTGCTGCGCAAAGTCACACGTCACGACAACATCAAGTTCGATGGCCTGAGCCGCGTCTCGCACGTGACCGACGCCACCGACTGGCGCGTCGAATACCCCTTCGTGGTCCTGACCCCGGACACCGAAGAAGAAATGGCCGCCCTGGTGAAGGGTTGCGTCGAGTTGGGCCTGACCATCATCCCGCGTGGGGGTGGCACGGGCTACACCGGCGGCGCGGTGCCCCTGACCTGGAAGAGCGCGGTGATCAACACCGAAAAGCTCGAACAGATGACCGAGGTCGAGATGGTGAACCTGCCGGGCTTGGCCCAGCCGGTGGCCACCGTCTGGACCGGCGCGGGTGTGGTCACGCAGCGCGTGGCCGATGCGGCCGAGCGTGCGGGCTTTGTGTTCGCGGTGGACCCCACCTCGGCGGAAGCCTCTTGCGTAGGCGGCAACATCGCCATGAACGCCGGCGGCAAGAAGGCGGTGCTGTGGGGCACAGCCCTGGACAACCTCGCCTCGTGGCGCATGGTCACGCCCGATGCGAAATGGCTGGATGTGGTACGACTGGACCACAACCTGGGCAAGATCCACGACATCGAAACCGCGAGCTTCGAGCTCCGCTATTTCGAGGCCGATGGCAAGACGCCCATCCGCACCGAGCGCCTGGACATCCCCGGCCGCACCTTCCGCAAGGAAGGCCTGGGCAAGGACGTCACCGACAAGTTCCTCGCCGGCCTGCCCGGCATCCAGAAGGAAGGCTGTGATGGCCTGATCACCAGCGCCCGCTGGGTCGTGCACCGCATGCCCAAGCACGTGCGCACGGTGTGTTTGGAGTTCTTTGGCAACCCCAAGGAAGGCGTGCCCTCGATCGTCGAGATCAAGGACTTCATGTTCGAGGAAATGAAGCAACCGGGCGGCGCCATTCTGGCCGGCCTGGAGCACCTCGACGACCGCTACCTGCGCGCCGTGGGCTACGCCACCAAGAGCAAGCGCGGCACCCTGCCCAAGATGATCCTGGTGGGCGACATCGTCGGTGACGACGAAGACCGCGTGGCCCGCGCCACCAGCGAAGTCATCCGCCTGGCCAATGGCCGCTCGGGCGAAGGCTTCGTGGCCGTGAGCGCCGAAGCCCGCAAGAAGTTCTGGGCCGACCGCAAGCGCACCGCCGCCATCGCCAAGCACACGAACGCCTTCAAGGTGAACGAAGACGTGGTGATCCCGCTGCCGCGCATGGGCGAGTACACCCTGGGCATCGAGCGCATCAACATCGAGTTGAGCCTGCGCAACAAGCTGGCCCTGGTCGATGCATTGGACGAGTTCTTCCAGACCGGCACGCAGCACATCGCGGGCTTCATGGGCAAGGTCGAAGATGCCGAAGAGCTGCCCAACGAAGAGGCGCTGAGCGAGAAGATCGCCACCGCCCGAGCTCACCTGGCCACGGTGCGCGCCCGCTGGGCCTTCCTGTCCAAGCACATCGACACCCCGATTGCCGAGGTCGATGAGGCGCTGGTAGCCCACGGCTATACGCAGCACCGCAATGGTGCCTACACACCCGAGGCCGGCGACACCGTCTTCAACCTGCTGCAAACGTGGACGATCCGCGCTGGCTGGAAGCGGGAAATCCGCGACGAGCTGGCCCACGAGTTCAACGGCGGCGCACTGCGCCCCATCCTCGACGAGCTCAAGCGCATCCACAAAGAGGTGCTGCGTGGTCGTGTTTGGGTGGCGCTGCACATGCACGCCGGCGACGGCAACGTGCACACCAACATCCCCGTCAACAGCGACAACTACGAGATGCTGCAAACGGCGCACGAAGCCGTGGGCCGCATCATGAAGCTGGCGCGCGCGCTCGACGGTGTGATTTCGGGCGAGCACGGCATTGGCATCACCAAGCTGGAGTTCCTCACCGACGCCGAGATGGCCAACTTCACGGCCTACAAGCAGAAGGTAGACCCGGAAGGTCGCTTCAACAAGGGCAAGCTGCTGCGCGGCGAGGCCTTGCGTCGACTGGGTGACGACGTCCATGCCGCCGACCTGACGGAGGCCTACACGCCCTCGTTCGGTCTGATGGGCCACGAGTCGCTGATCATGCAGCAGTCGGACATTGGCGACATCGCCACCTCCGTCAAGGACTGCCTGCGCTGCGGCAAGTGCAAGCCAGTGTGCTCGACGCACGTGCCCCGCGCCAACCTGCTCTACAGCCCACGCAACAAGATTTTGGCCACCTCGCTGCTGGTCGAGGCCTTCCTGTACGAAGAGCAGACGCGCCGCGGTGTATCGATCAAGCACTGGGAAGAGTTCGAGGACGTGGCCGACCACTGCACGGTTTGCCACAAGTGCCTGACGCCCTGCCCGGTCAACATCGACTTCGGCGACGTGTCGATGAACATGCGCAACCTGCTGGTCAAGCTAGACAAGAAGACCTTCCGCCCTGCGGGCGCCGCCGGCATGGCCATGCTCAACAGCAACAATCCGCAAACCATCAAGCTGATCCGTTCGGCCCTGGTGGACGTGGCCATGCCTCTGCAACGCCTGGGCAACGAGGTGCTCAAGGTCGTCGCCCGCAAGCAGACCAGCGCGCCCCCGGCCACGGTCGGCACTGCGCCGATCAAAGAGCAGATTGTCCACTTCGTCAACAAGAAGATGCCGGGCGGCTTGCCCAAGAAGACCGCGCGCGCCTTGCTGGACATCGAAGACAAGGACTACGTCCCCATCCTCCGTGACCCGAAGGGCACCACCTCTGACACGGAGGCGGTGTTCTACTTCCCCGGTTGCGGCTCGGAGCGTCTGTTCAGCCAGGTGGGCCTGGCCACGCAGGCCATGCTGTGGCATGCGGGCGTGCAGACCGTGCTGCCGCCGGGCTACCTGTGCTGCGGATACCCGCAGCGCGGCTCAGGTCAGTTCGACAAGGCCGAGAAGATGATCACCGACAATCGGGTGCTGTTCCACCGTGTGGCCAACACGCTGAACTACCTGGACATCAAGACGGTGGTCGTGTCGTGCGGCACCTGCTACGACCAGTTGCAGGGCTACCAGTTCGACAAGATCTTCCCGGGCAGCCGCATCATCGACATCCACGAGTTCCTGCTGGAGAAGGGCATCACCCTGCCCAATGCCGGCGGCTTCCTCTTCCACGATCCCTGCCACAGCCCGATGAAGCAGCAGGACCCGATGAAGACCGTCAAGGCGCTGCTGGGCAATGGCGTGATCAAGTCGGACCGTTGCTGCGGCGAGGCCGGCACGCTGGCGGTCAGCCGCCCTGACATCTCCACGCAGGTGCGCTTCCGCAAGGAAGAGGAGATCCGCAAGGGCGAAGCTGCCCTGCGTGCGCAAGGCCTGATTGGCGCCAAGGAGAACGCCAAGATCCTGACCTCCTGCCCAGCCTGCCTGCAGGGCTTGAGCCGTTATGTCGACGACGCGCAGACCGGTCTGCTGGAAGCCGACTACGTGGTCATCGAAATGGCCCGGCAGATCCTGGGTGAGAACTGGATGCCGGAGTACGTGGCCAAGGCCAACAACGGCGGCATCGAGCGCGTTCTGGTGTGATGGCTTCCGGCTGTGAACTGTGCGAGCAGGATGGCGGCATCCTGCTGCTGCAGACCCCGCAATGGCGGGTGATCCGTGCACTGGATGGCGACCACCCGGCCTTCTACCGCGTCATCTGGAACGACCATGTCAGCGAGTGGACCGACCTGTCCGCCTCTGACCGGGCCGTGATGATGGGGGTGGTGGAGACCGTGGAAAGCGCCTTGCGCGCGCACCTAAAACCCACCAAGGTCAACCTGGCCTCACTGGGCAATGTGGTGCCGCACCTGCACTGGCACGTCATCGCACGCTTTGACTGGGACGCGCGCTGGCCTGCGCCCGTCTGGGCCCCCAAGCAGCACGACGTGCCAGACGCCGAGCAGCGTCTGGAGATGCCGCTGGCGCAACTGGATCAACAGGTGATCCGCGCCCTTGAGCCGGGCACCAGCGGTAACTGAAGCCGCGTCAGTCGATGAGGCCCATGTCTGGGCTCATCAACATGCTTTCAATGTCCAGCAAGATCACCATGCGCTCGCCGACCTGAGCCAGGCCACGCATATAGGCGGCGTCGATCGCCGAGGACATCTCGGGCGACGGACGGATGGCTTCGGCCGGGATCTCCACCACGTCACTGACCGAATCCACCACCGTGCCGATGGTGCGCTGCCCAATGTGCAGCACGATCGTCACGGTGAACGAGTTGTACTCGGCCGCACTGCATCCAAAACGCAAACGCAGGTCAACGATGGGCACGATGGTGCCGCGCAGGTTGACCACCCCTTTGAGGAAGTGTGGCGCGTTGGCAATGCGCGTGGGGTTCTCGTACCCACGGATTTCCTGCACCTTCAGGATGTCGATGCCGTACTCTTCATCGCCCAGACGGAAGGTCAGGTACTCACGCGCCAGATTGGCCTGCGAATTCGGCTGTTCGACCACGCTCAAGCTACCCATGAACACATTCTCCAATCAGATGATTTCGCGCTCAACTCAATGGCGCGAGCGGCGCACCAGGCTGCCCACGTCCAGGATCAGTGCCACGCGGCCGTCTCCCATGATGGTGGCGCCCGAGACGTCGTTGACTTTACGGTAGTTGGTTTCGAGGTTCTTCACCACCACCTGTTGCTGGCCCAGCAGCTCATCGACCAGGAGGGCCACGCGGCCGCTCTCGGCCTCGACCACCACCATGATGCCGCTGTTGTGCTCCCAGTCGAAGCGAGGCACATCGAACACCTTTTCCAGCTCAATGACGGGCATGTACTCGTCACGCACCTCAACCACGCGGCCGGAACCACCAATGGTCTTGATCATCTCAGGGCTGACCTGGAAGCTCTCCACCACCGACGACAGCGGCAGAATGTAGACCTCTTCCCCCACCCCCACACTCATGCCGTCCATGATGGCCAGGGTCAGGGGAAGGCGCACCGCCACCCGCATGCCGTAACCTTCGGCCGAGTCGATCTCGACAGTGCCGCCCAGGGAGGTGATGTTCTTCTTGACCACGTCCATGCCCACACCGCGGCCGGACACGTCAGTGACCTCTTCGGCCGTCGAGAAGCCCGGCGCAAAGATCAGGGCCCAGACTTCGGAGTCGGTCAGTGAATCGGGGGCATCCAGACCCTTTTCGCGAGCCTTGCTCAGCAGCTTCTCGCGCGACAAGCCTTTGCCGTCGTCACGCACTTCGATGACGATAGAGCCGCCCTGATGCGAGGCCGCCAGAGTGATCGTGCCCTCTTCGGGCTTGCCCTTGGCCAGTCGCTCGGCAGGCATTTCGATGCCGTGGTCGCAGGAGTTGCGCACGAGGTGGGTCAGCGGGTCGGTGATCTTCTCGACCAGCCCCTTGTCCAGCTCGGTGGCTTCGCCCTGGGTCACCAGTTCGACCTTCTTGCCCAGCTTGTTGGCCAGATCACGCAGCATGCGCGGGAAGCGGCTGAACACCGTCGACATCGGAATCATCCGGATCGACATGACCGCTTCCTGCAGGTCGCGCGTGTTGCGGTCCAGGTCTGTCAGTCCGGCCACCAGTTGCTGGTAGACCACCGGGTCCAGGCCACGGCTGTTTTGCGCCAGCATGGCCTGGGTGATCACGAGCTCGCCAACCAGGTTGATGAGCTGATCGACCTTTTCGACCGACACGCGGATGGTCGAAGCTTCCAGCCCGCCCGCCGGACGATCGGATTTGGGCGCAGCCGGCTTGGCCGGTGTAGGTGTGCTGGCCTTCGGCGCGGGCGCAGCCGCGACCACCTGGGTGCTGGGCTTTTCCGGCGCACCGGGCGCATTGTCGAAGAAGCCATAACCCGCATCAGGAGCGGCCTTGTCAGCCATGGGCGCAGCGGGCGCAGCTTGCACCGGGGCCGGCTCATCGTCGAAGAAACCGTAACCGGGATCGGCCACCGGCGCGGGCGCACCGAAGGGCAAGAAGGCCACCTGCTCACGCGAGACGTGGAAGGTGAACAGGTCCAGCAGGTCGGCCTCGGCAGTGCTGGTCACCACCTTGAAGCGGCGAATGCCGGCCAGCGCAGGGTCGTCGGGCAAGGGCTCGATGGTCCCCAGATCGGTGATTTCCTTGAACAGGTCGATGAGGTTGTCCGCCTGGCTGGCATCCGACAGGGGCCCGACGCGCAGCTCCACGGTGCGTGGGCCACTGGCCGGGGCGGCCACAGCGACCGGCTCCGGTGTGGGCTCGGGTGCCTTGACCACCGGCGCCGGGGCGACCGCCGCCGCAGCCGGGGCACCTTCGCCCGCCACCATGGCGCGGATGTGAACCAGCAACTCGGTGGTGTCGAAAGGGTCGGCGCCCGAACCCTGGTGGCGGCCCAGCATGGCACGCAGGGCATCGCCCGACTGCAAGAGCACATCGACCATGGGCGACGTGGGAATCAACTCGTGGCGACGCAGCTTGTCGAGCAACGTTTCCATCTGGTGCGTCAACTCGGCCACATCGCTGAAACCGAATGTCGCGGCCCCCCCCTTGATGGAGTGGGCACAGCGGAAGATGGCGTTGAGCTCTTCGTCGTCTGCCGCAGTCAGGTCCACGTTCAACAGGAGTTGCTCCATGTTGTCGAGGTTCTCCCCGGCCTCCTCGAAAAAGACCTGATAAAACTGGCTGAGGTCGATGCCTGCCGAAGCGCTGCTGTTGTCTGTGCTCATCTCTGCCATGAAGGCTCCTGAATATCGTCGCTGCGCCTTGAATGGCGGCGCGCCCCAAGGATCAGCGGATCACCTTCTGGATGACCTCGATCAGTTTATTCGGATCAAAAGGTTTGACCAGCCAGCCTGTTGCTCCGGCGGCGCGGCCGGCCTGCTTCATCTGGTCACTCGACTCAGTGGTCAGGATCAGAATGGGCGTGCTCTTGAACTGAGGGTTCTCGCGCAGTTTCTTGGTCAGGCTGATGCCGTCCATGCGAGGCATGTTTTGGTCGGTCAAGACCAGGTCAAAGCTGCGGCCGCCGGCTTTCTCCCATGCATCCTGTCCGTCAACAGCCTCGACGACGTTGTAGCCAGCGCTCTTGAGCGTGAAAGAAACCATTTGACGCATGGATGCAGAATCGTCGACGGCAAGAATCGAGTGCATGTCGCTCTCCGGTGCTTGAATGAACAGTGCTTTGTAAGCAATTGATGGATGTTATGACCAGTCAGAGGCTGGCAGGATTTCATCCGGCGGAATATATTTTCAGAACAATTCCACCGATCCTGCGTCCATTTCGTCCTGGGTCACCGGGTTGGGTTTGAGGGGCACGTTTTCGACCACAGCCGCGCCATCAGGGTCGTCGGCCCCCAGGGCATCGCGGGCGATCTGGTCGGCACAACTGCGCAGACGCTGATTCGTGTGGGCGATCAACTGGGTGGCCATGTCCTGAAACTGCAGGGCTGTGACTGCCTTGAACAACTTGTGGCGCACTTCCTGCAGTTCAGGGGTGATCTCATGCCCTCGGTCAATGACCTCGGCCAGCTGCCCTGCGGAGCTGTGGAAGCCTTCGATGAGGGCCAGGCAGGCATCGTCAAGCAGGCGCTGCAGGCGCTCCAAGTCGGTGGAGGCCGTCATCAGGTGATCCTGCAGGTCGGCCGCGAACAGCAGGGGCATCACCGCAGACTGGTTGGCGACGGGATCGTCGAAGCTCATCGTGGCTCCACGTAAGCAGGTTGAGGGCTCTTGCACACAGGGCAAACAGATCAATATGTGAGTTGTCGGCGTATTGTGCCGACGCTTGACACCTGAACAGGCTCCATCATGAGCCGGTTGTTAGAATTTTTCAGTTACAACGGGCACCAAGCCCACGTCGACTCGGTAAAACTTGGCGTAAATACAAGGATGGAAGGTTCCCAGTGCCAGATCGCTCGCCCGCCCCCCCGGTCTCTGCTGGCGATGTGCCCTCCATGCCGCCACTGCGACTGAAGGTGTTGCACATCGAAGACAACGAGGCCGATCACGCCCTCGTGGCCATCCACCTGCGCCGTGGCGGCATTGATGCGGACATCCGCCGCATCGACAGTGAGGCTGAACTCAGTGATGCGCTGTTCGACGACTGGGACCTGATCCTGTGTGACTACAACCTGCCCGGCTACTCCGGGCTGGCCGCGCTGGACAAGGTGCGCGCACTGGGCAAGTTGGTGCCTTTCATCCTGGTGTCCGGCGAAATTGGCGAGGACATTGCCGTACAGGCCATGCGCAACGGCGCCAACGACTACCTGCTCAAAAGCAACCTGGCCCGTCTGGCCCCCGCTGCCATGCTGGCCATCGAGGCCAATCGCACCCGCATCGCCAAACAGCGCGCGGATCTGGCATTGAGCCGCTCGCGTCAGCAGTTGCGCGAGTTGGCGCAGCACTTGCAATCCAGCATCGAGCAGGAACGCGCGGCCATCGCCCGCGAGATCCACGACGATGTGGGGGGAGCCATGACCGCCGTGAAGTTCGATCTGGCGTGGATCGCTCGCCACGCCCCCAACCCGCAGATCGCCGAGCGCGCGCAGCAGGCTCTGGAGTCGGTGGGACACGCCCATGATGCGAGCCAGCGCATCATGCACAACCTGCGCCCAGCCATCCTGGAGCAAGGTCTGGTGCCCGCTCTGCAGTGGATGGCCGACCGCTTTGGCAAACGCACCGGCATCGAAACCACCTTCCGCGCCAGTCACGAAAAGCCCGACCTGGCATCCGGCGTGCCCCTGGTGGCTTACCGCTTTGCCCAGGAAGCGCTCACCAACGTGTCCAAGCACGCGCAGGCCACCAAGGTCAGCGTGGACCTGACACAGGCCGGCGGAGTGTTGTCTGTCGAGGTGACCGACAATGGCCGCGGCCTGAGTGCTGATGACCTGGCCAAGGCCCGATCCTTTGGCATCCGCGGTCTGCACGAACGGGCCGAAACCGTGGGCGGCTGGGTGGACCTCAGCAGCAATGCACAAGGCACCAGCCTGATCTTGTCGGTGCCCCTGTCCGGCCCTGAAAATGGCTTCATCGACGCATTGCTGACGGGCTTGCCCGACGATACTGGCATCATGGACAACGACCACGACGACCCCACCTCATGGGGCGACCTATGATCAAAGTCATTCTCTGCGACGACCATGCCCTGATCCGCCGCGGGATCCGCGACACCCTGTCCGACTCCGAAGACATCGAGGTCGTGGGGGAAGCGGCCGACTATGGCGAGTTACGCGCCCTGTTGCGCGACAAGTCCTGCGACGTGCTGGTGCTCGACATCAACCTGCCCGGTCGCAGCGGCCTGGATGTGCTGCACGTGCTCAAGGAAGAAGGCAGCACGCTGCGGGTGCTGGTTGTGTCGATGTACCCCGAAGACCAGTACGCAATGCGTGCCTTGAAGGCCGGCGCCTCCGGCTACCTGAACAAGGGCAGCGACGCGGCCCAGATCGTGGCGGCCGTGCGCACCGTGGCGCAGGGCAAGAAGTACGTCACGCCCGAGATGGCGCAGATGCTGGTGGACAACCTGACCACCCCCACGCAGGAAGATGCCCACCAGAAGCTGTCAGATCGCGAACTGCAGACCCTGGTGATGATCGCCTCTGGCAAGCGGCTGTCGGACATTGCCGAGCAGTTGCTGCTCAGCCCCAAGACGGTGAGCGTCTACCGGGCGCGGGTGCTGGAAAAGCTGGGCTTGACCAACAACTCCGAACTCACGGTGTACGCCATCCGCAACGGTTTGGTCTAAGCCCTGCCTGATCCCCATCCCGCCTCCGAGCCTCCCGGCCCGAAGCCGTGGCGATCACTCGATGGGGGTCAGCTTGGCCACGCTCAGCATCAGCCACTTGGTGCCGTGGCGCCCGAAGTTGACCTGCACGCGCGCGTCGGCGCCATTGCCTTCGAGCGTGAGGATCACGCCCTCACCGAACTTGTTGTGGAAAACCGACTGGCCGACCTTGAAGCCCGCCTCGGACTTGGCCTGCGCCATGGCCTTGGGGATCGGCGCGGTGAGGTCTTTGAAAGACTCCTCGCGTTTGCCGTAGCCACCTTGGGCCTGCCCGCCATAGCCGCCGCGGCTGCCGCCCGCCGCCCCTGAGGCACCACCACCGCGCCAGGGCTGGGCGCCCGCCCCCACCACCGAACCCAGGCCCTTGCCGCTGGACCAGGCATCCTGGTACGAAGCGGCAAAGCCTGAGCCAAAGCCTTGGTTGCGCGGCGTGAGCCACTTCAGAGCGCCTTCCGGCAACTCATCCAGGAAGCGACTCTTGATGTTGTAGCGGGTCTGTCCATGCAGCATGCGCGTCTGGCAGAAGCTGATGTGCAAACGCCGGCGCGCACGGGTGATGGCCACGTACATCAGGCGGCGTTCCTCCTCCAGACCCTCGGTCGAGGTCGCGGAGTTCTCGTGCGGAAACAGCCCTTCCTCCAGTCCACTGAGGAACACGTTGTTGAACTCCAAGCCCTTGGAGGCGTGGATGGTCATCAACTGCACCGCATCCTGGCCGGCCTGCGCCTGGTTGTCGCCCGCTTCCAGCGACGCATGGGTCAAGAAGGCCAGCAGCGGCGAGATGATCTCGCCCGTTTCGGCATCCGGCAGCATGTCCACCGAGGCCACGGCGGCAGGCAAACCCACGGCGATGGCGCCCGCAGGCTCGTCCACCGGCAGCGCCACAGCGTCCTTGCCAAAGCCCTCCTGGGTCACGAAGGCCTCGGCGGCGTTGACCAGTTCGTCCAGGTTCTCCAGGCGATCCTGGCCTTCCTTTTCGTTGCGATAAAACTCGCGCAGGCCCGAGGTCTCCAGCACATGTTCGATGATCTGGCGCAGTGTCAGGCCTCGCGTGGCCTCACGCATGGCGTCCACCAGGGCCACAAAGCCCTGCAGGTTGGCGCCGGTCTTGCCGGGAACCGCGGTCACGCTTTGAGTCAGGCTGCGCCCGCTGGTGCGCGCGGCGTCCTGTACCAGCTCCACGCTGCGCGCGCCAATGCCGCGGGTCGGGAAGTTCACCACCCGCAGGAAACTGGTGTCGTCGTTGGGGTTCTCGATCAGGCGCAGATAGGCCAGCGCGTGCTTGACCTCGGCCCGCTCGAAAAAGCGCAGCCCGCCGTACACCTTGTAGGGCACGCCAGCGTTGAACAGCGCCGATTCAATCACCCGCGACTGTGCATTGCTGCGATAGAGCACCGCCACCTCGTGCAGGGGCTGGCCTTCGCGCTTGAACTGACGGGCCTCGTCCACCACCCACTGTGCCTCGGCATAGTCGCTGGCGGCTTCAAAGATGCGAATGGGCTCGCCCAGGCCCTCGTCTGTGCGCAGGTTCTTGCCCAGCCGCTGGCCGTTCTGTGCGATCAGGGTGTTGGCCGCATCCAGGATGTGCCCATGGCTGCGGTAGTTCTGCTCCAGCTTGACGACCTTCTCGACCCGGAATTCCCGCTCGAAGTCGGCCATGTTGCTGACCTGGGCGCCACGGAAGGCATAGATGCTCTGGTCGTCGTCGCCCACGGCAAACACGCTGTTGCCGGTGAGCGCCGGGTTGCCAGCAAACATCTTCAACCACATGTACTGCAGGCGGTTGGTGTCTTGAAACTCGTCGACCAGGATGTGCTTGAAGCGGCGCTGGTAATGCTCACGCACCTCGGGGTGGTCGCGCATGATCTCGTAGGTGCGCAGCATCAGCTCGGCAAAGTCCACCACACCTTCGCGCTGGCACTGGTCTTCGTAGGCCTGGTAGACGGCCAGTTGCATACGACCCAGTTCGTCGCGCGGCGCCAGGTCCTTGGGACGTTGCCCCGCATCCTTCGCATTGGCGATGAAATAGCTGGTCTGCTTGGGCACGCACTTTTCTTCGTCAAACTTCAGCGCCTTGATGATGCGTTTGACGGCCGAGAGCTGATCTTGGGTGTCCAGAATTTGAAACGCCTGCGGCAAACCGGCCAGCTGCGCATGCGCGCGCAAAAAGCGGTTGCACAGACCGTGGAAAGTGCCGATCCACATGGCCCGCGTGTTCACCGGTAACATGGCAGAGAGGCGTGCCTGCATCTCTTTGGCGGCCTTGTTGGTGAAGGTCACGGCCATGATGCCAGCTGGTGAGACCTGCCCCGTCTGCAACAACCAGGCGATGCGCGTGGTCAGCACCCGCGTCTTGCCCGATCCGGCGCCCGCCAGGATCAAAGCGGGCCCCGGTGGCGCCGTGACGGCGGCCAACTGCTCCGGGTTCAACCCGGCCAGTAAAGGAGAGGTGGCCCCTGAGGCCACTGGGGAAGTCAAACCGGGGGTCGCGCTGTGCTCAATCATCCGGGAATTCTAGGCGCCCTGCCGCCAACGCCCGCACAGACAGTCCCCAGAGCGCACTCAGACGGCGCGCAAGGCCACCGAACGGGAGAGCAAACGCTCCATCAACTCGCGCACCGAGCGAATTTGCGAGCCAAACGGCAACTCGCCCACGCCGCGGAAGAACAAGCCCTTCTTGAGATCGCCCCGCAGTGCAGCCGCCAACTGGTTGTCGATGCAGAACTGTCCCCAGCCTGGCAGGCCATCACGCAAACCACATTGCGCCAGGCAATCAAACGCCTTGGTACAGCGGTTCTTGGCGTGCACCACCGCCTGCAAGCGGTCTTCGATCTTCAGGTAAGCCTTCAGCCAGGGGGTGGCCACCGCACGGGCTGGCAAACCAGCCACACTTGTGAACTCGACCATGTCTTCGTCGCGCGCCTCGGCCAGCACGCGCTTGAACTCGGGGTGGGCATCGCCCTCCTCGGTCACGGCAAACGGCGTGCCCAGTTGCACGCCCGCCGCGCCCAAGGCCTGCACCCGCTGGATGTCGGCATGAGAGCGGATGCCGCCCGCTGCAATCAGCGGAATGTCTTTCTCGATGCCAGCCGAGCGCAAAAACGCCAGCGACTCGGGGATCACCCGCTCGAAATCAAAACGCGGATCGTTCAGGTCGGCAATCTTGGCCGCTCCCAGGTGCCCGCCGGCCAAGCGCGGATGTTCGATCACGATGGCATCGGGCAGGCGCTTCTTGCGCTCCCACTTTTTGACAATGAGTTGCACGCCCCGCGCATCCGACAAGATGGGAATCAACAGCGCATCGGGGTGGTCCTGTGCCAAGTCGGGCAGGTCCAAAGGCAATCCAGCCCCCACCACCACCGCATCCACACCCGCCTCCAGCGAAGCGGTCACATACCCGGCGTAGTCGCTGACTGCGCGCATCACATTCATCGCAATCAGGCCGCGCCCCTGCGACGCGTCACGCGCCGCCCGGATCTCACGCGCCACCGCCTCGCGATTGGCCGCGTCCACCTGTCGACGGGTGTCCTCGTCCTGACCGATGCGACTGGACAAGCCCTCGGTGCGCGCCATCAAATCAGGATGGTGGCGTCGCGCATCCACAGCCGACAAGGTCCCCACGCCGCCCATGGCCGCCACGGTGCCCGCCAAGCGGTGAGCCGACACGCCCACGCCCATACCCCCCTGCACAATCGGCAGCAGCTCCCGCCCGCCCAAAGTCATGGACTTCAACCCGCTATCGAACAATTGGGCGGCCAAGGCCTCGTCCATGTAAGCAAAAGGCAGGGAGAGGGGCTCGGCAAGGTTGGCAGACATGATCAGGTTCCATCACAAACAGGAACCCGAAGGTAGTCTTCTGATGCCAGCAGGGTCTTGCGTCAGGTCAAGTCTCGTCCAGCTTGAACGTTTCACGGTAATCGGGTACCCGCGCCTTCCAGCCCAACTTTTCCTTGATCTGCAACCGCAAGGTGTCAGCCGACTGGGGCTCACCATGCGTGACAAAGACCTGCTGAGGCGCCTTACCCAAGGCGCCCAGCCAGTGCAGCAAATCAGCCTGATCCCCGTGGGCCGACAGCCCTTCGATCTGTGCCACCTCGGCCCGGATGGGCACGTACTCGCCAAACATCTTGAGCGATGTGGCCCCAGCCGCCAGAGACGCGCCCCGCGTGCCCCCCGCCTGAAAGCCGCTGAGCACCACCGTGTTGCGCGAATGCTGCCCGTAGTACGCCAAGTGGTGCAAGATGCGCCCGCCCGTCACCATGCCACTGCCCGCGATGATCACCATCGGATAGCGCTGCTTCAACAAGGCCTTGGAGTCGTCCACCGTGCGCACGAAACGCGTCATGTCGCGGATGCCCTGCACCTCTTCGGCCGTGAGGCGGTGATCTTCGTGATGCCGGTCGTACACCTCGGTGGCCGAGATGGCCATCGGACTGTCCAGCACGATCGGCATGTCCGGAATGGCCCGAGCCTGCTTGAGTCGATACAGGGCATACATGAGGCCCTGCGAGCGGCCCACCGCAAACGCCGGAATCAGCACCACGCCACCGCGCGCCGCCGTACGGCGGATGATGTCGCCCAGCTTGTCAATCGGATCGATGGCCGGATGTAGGCGGTCTCCGTAGGTGGACTCCACCACCACCCAGTCGGCCTTCTGACCCGTCTCAGGTGGATACATGACCAGATCATCGTCCCGCCCCAGGTCGCCTGAGAACAGCACCGACTTGCCACGGTGCTCGATGTGCACGCTCGATGCACCCAGGATGTGGCCGGCTCGCGTGAAGCGCACCTGAACATCGTCGCCCAGATCGATCGCCCCGCCTTGCGGCACGCGCTTGAGGTGAGACAGGCACAACTGCGCATCCCGCACCGTGTAGAGCGGCTCAGCCGGCTCATGGCGCGTCGCCTTGTGTCGGTTGCGGTAGCGCGCTTCCTCTTCCTGCAAATGGGCCGTGTCCAGCAAAAGGATTTCGCACAGGTCGGCCGAGGCCGAGGTGGTCCACACGGGCCCCTTGAACCCGTTGCGCATCAGCAAGGGCAAAGCCCCGCTGTGATCGATGTGGGCATGCGTCAGCAGCACCGCATCCAGGCTGCGCGGATCGAACGGCAGCTCGTCCCAGTTACGCTCACGCAGGGCCTTGAAGCCCTGGAACAAACCGCAATCGACCAGCAAACGTTTGCCACCCACCTCGACCAACGTGCGGGAACCGGTGACCGTGTTGGTCGCGCCATAGAACGTCATGTGCATCGCGCGCACTCCTTGGGAAAATCTCAGGATCGGCTCGACCGCTGCTGCCACTGCCCCCACAAACGCACAGCCAGCGGCAACACGCGCCGCACGGTCGACCACAGGCCCAGGGAACGGGCCGCCAACCCCAGGATCGCCTTGGGCCGCCAGGCCAGTATCAATGCCGCTGCCCCAGCCACCAAAGCCGGATGCGCCCGCACCCACTGTCCACCAGCCTTCACGCGGTCGGCCACCCGCACGGCTGGCGCGAGAACCTGCCGTGTCTGGATGGCCAGCATCTGGCGCTGGACCGCACTGCGCTGAAGCAACATCAGCTTGCGAAGCTGCAAATCTTCGTGCCGCAACCGCTTCATGGCTTGCGCTCCGCATCGTCTGACGGCGCATGCACGGTCGCCGCAGGCATCAATGCATGGCGATCGGCATCGAGCTCGGCCAGCGTCGCAGCCAGCATCTGACCTGATTCACGCAACAGCGCCTTCGCCCTGTGCATGGCCCAGGCACTGATCAGCGCAAACGCCAACGTCATCAAGCCCACAACCAAAAGACGATGGCTGTCCCAGAACAGCACCGTGATGAACACGGCGGCAAAGGCCAGCGTGAAACAGCCCACCAGAACACCCACGGCGCCCCAGGCCACCGTAGCCAGAAGGCGCCGCTTCTCTTCTTCAACTTCGGTGACGAGCAACTCCAGCCGCGTGTGGAAGATGGCCAGCAACGTGGCCATCAAGCCTTGCAGCGAAGCACCCAGTCCCCGGCCCTGCGATGAGGGCCCGTTGGACGGATTGGTCATGCTCGGCTCACGCCGCGTCGATCAACGACGACCAATCAGGATGCCCACCAACAAGCCCACGCCCGCGGCCACGCTGACCGACTTCCAGGGGTTGTCATGCACATACCCGTCTGTGGCCTTGGCTGCGGCCTTGGCCTTGTCCACCACCGCCGCCTGGGCGTCGATCAGACCGTCCTTGGCATGGGACAGCGTGGCCTGAACGCGGGTGCGCAACTCTGCAATGCCGCCGCTCGCGTCGTCCGCCGTGGCGGCCAGCAGGGCTTCGGCATCAGCCATCACCAGCTTCAGGTCGCTCATCAACTTGTCTTTCTGGTTCGAGGTCATCTCGCTCATGGTCAGCTCCTTGTGGTTAATAAATAAATCAATGTAGTACCAATAGCGGCACCTGGGAATGGGCGAGCACGCTCTTTGTCAACGAACCGTGAATGAGCGCATCCAAGCCATGACGTCCGTGTGAGGCCATCACGATCAGATCACAGTGCCGCTGCTCAGCCATGTCGGCAATGGCCTGCTGCACGTTGTCGGTGATGACGAACTGACCATCGAACGCCACACCGGCCTGACGCGCTTTTTCTGCAAAGGCCAACAGAATCTCACGGGCATGGGCCTCGCAACGCTTCTCGTGCTCCTGGAAGGTCTCCACATCGTAGGCGACGGCAGCCTGCTCCACAACCAGCACAGGCAAAGGCGGCTCGGCGGTGAAGCCTGTGATCGACGCGCCCAGCATCTTGGCCAAGCCAATGCTGTGTTCAATGGCCTTGTCACACAACTCGCTGCCATCCACCGGCACCAACAAATGTTCGTACATGCGCACCTCCATGCTTTCGGGCCGGTCTCGTCAATGGACTGGCCTCATGCCCATCCTATGACCATCCCCCGCTCACGCCAAGTCCACATGATGACACCATCATCTGAAAGGGCCAAGGACTTGATTCAGCTCATGAAAGAAGAGGTGACGCACCGTCTCTGCAACACGCACGCGTGCACCTAAAATGGCACGTTGCTGCTGAGACTGCTGTGCCACACCGGTGCGGCCTGCCGACCCACACCATGACCGAACTCGCCAAATCTTACGATCCCGCTCCCATTGAAGCCCAATATGGTCCCCAGTGGGAACAGCGCGGCCTGTACAAGCCCACGCTCGACGAGTCCAAACCCTCCTTCTGCATCCAGTTGCCGCCCCCCAATGTAACCGGCACGCTGCACATGGGACACGCCTTCAACCAGACCATCATGGACTCGTTGACGCGCTACCACCGCATGAAGGGCCACAACACCTTGTGGATCCCCGGCACTGACCACGCCGGCATCGCCACCCAGATCGTGGTCGAGCGCCAGCTGCAGGAAAAGGGCCAGAGCCGTCACGACTTGGGCCGCAAGAACTTCGTCGCCAAGATCTGGGAATGGAAGGAGCAATCCGGCTCCACCATCACTCAGCAGATGCGCCGCATGGGTGACTCGGTCTCGTGGGAGCACGAGTACTTCACCATGGACGACAAGCTGTCCAAGGTCGTGAGCGACACCTTCGTCAAACTGTACGAAGAAGGCCTGATCTACCGTGGCAAACGCCTGGTCAGCTGGGACCCGATCCTCAAGTCCGCCGTGTCCGACCTCGAAGTCGAGAGCGAGGAAGAAGACGGTTCGATGTGGCACATCCGCTACCCCATTGAGGGCAGCGATGAAACCCTGGTCGTGGCCACCACCCGCCCCGAAACCATGCTGGGCGACACCGCCGTCATGGTTCACCCTGAAGACGAGCGCTATGCCCATCTGATCGGCAAGCTGGTCAAGCTGCCCATCACCGGCCGCCTCGTGCCCGTGATCGCCGACGAACACGTCGACAAGGAATTTGGCACCGGCGTTGTCAAGGTCACCCCCGCCCACGACACCAACGACTACCAGGTCGGCCAGCGCCACAACCTGCCGATGATCACCATCTTCACGCTCGATGCGCAAGTGGTGTCGCACCTGGAAGAGATCCCCGAGGCCTACCGCGGCCTGGACCGCTTCGTGGCCCGCAAGGCCCTGGTGGCCCAGCTCGAAACCGAAGGCCTGTTGGTCGAGGTCAAAAAGCACAAGCTGATGGTGCCCCGCTGCGCCCGCACCGGCCAGATCATCGAACCCATGCTGACGGACCAGTGGTTCGTCGCCATGACCAAGCCCGGCGCCCAAGGCAAGTCGATTGCCGAGCAAGCCATTGAGGCCGTGGAATCGGGTGAGGTCAAGTTCGTTCCCGAGAACTGGGTCAACACCTACAACCAGTGGATGAAGAACATCCAGGACTGGTGTATCAGCCGTCAACTGTGGTGGGGCCATCAGATCCCGGCATGGTACGGCAGCAACGGCGAAATCTTCGTGGCTCGCAACGAAGACGAAGCCCGCACCCGCGCCAAGGCCGCCGGCTACGAGGGCGAGCTGACCCGCGACGAAGACGTGCTCGACACCTGGTACTCGTCCGCGCTGGTGCCCTTCTCCACCCTGGGCTGGCCTGAACAGACCAAGGAAATGGACTTGTTTCTGCCTTCGTCGGTGCTGGTCACCGGCTACGACATCATTTTCTTCTGGGTTGCCCGGATGATCATGATGACCAAGCACTTCACTGGCAAGGTGCCGTTCAAGCATGTCTACATCCACGGGCTGGTGCGCGACGCCCAGGGCCAGAAGATGTCCAAGTCCGAAGGCAATGTGCTCGACCCGGTCGACCTGATTGACGGCATTGAGCTGGCTCCGCTGCTCGACAAGCGCACCACCGGCCTGCGCAAGCCCGAGACCGCCCCCAAGGTCCGCAAGAACACCGAAAAGGAGTTCCCGGATGGCATCCCTGGCTACGGTGCCGACGCGCTGCGCTTCACCTTTGCCGCGCTGGCCAGCCTGGGCCGCAGCATCAACTTCGACAGCAAGCGCTGCGAGGGCTACCGCAACTTCTGCAACAAGCTGTGGAACGCCACCAAGTTTGTGCTGATGAACACCGAAGGCCAGGACTGCGGTCTGAACCTCGACAAGGAACCCGGCCAGTGCGCCGCCACGGGCTACCTGGACTTCAGCCCGGCTGACCGCTGGATCGTGTCCGAACTGCAGCGCTTGGAAGCCGCTGTCGAACAAGGTTTCACCGAGTTCCGTCTGGACAACGTCGCCAACGCCATCTACCAGTTCGTGTGGGACGAGTACTGCGACTGGTACATCGAGATTGCCAAGGCCCAGCTCAACGCCGCCAAAGACAGCGGTAACGAAGCCCAGGCCCGCGCCACCCGTCGCACGTTGATCCGCGTGCTGGAAACCGTGCTGCGCCTGCTGCACCCCATCACGCCCTTCATCACCGAAGAGCTGTGGCAAGTGGTGGCGCCTGTGGCCGGACGCAAGACCGCTGACGCGGACGACACCATCGTGGTCGCCCCCTATCCTCAGGCCGACCTGAGCAAGGTCTGCGCCGAATCCGACGCCTGGGTGGCCAAGCTCAAAGCCATCGTCGGCACCACCCGCAACCTGCGCAGCGAGATGAACCTCTCGCCCGCCGAGCGCATGCCGCTGCTCGTGACGGGCGACGCCGAGTTCATCTCTAAGGCTGCCCCGGTGCTCAAGGCCTTGGGCAAGCTCAGCGAGGTCAAACAGCTGGACGAAGCCGCTTTCGCCGAAGCCACCGCCCTGGCGCCTGTGGCCGTGCAAGGTGATGCCCGTCTGGCGCTGCACGTCGAAATCGACGTGGACGCCGAGAAGGAGCGCTTGACCAAGGAAATCAAGCGACTTGAAGGGGAGATCGCCAAGGCCCAAGCCAAGCTCGGCAACGAGAGCTTCGTGGCCCGTGCCCCCGCAGCCGTGGTGGACCAGGAAAAGCAACGCATGGCCGACTTTGGCGCCACGCTGGAGCGGGTGCAACAGCAGTTCAACCGCCTGGGTTGATTGCCCACCCGGAACATCACACCAAGGATTCGATCTGTGAGCATCACCAAGGCCATCTTCCCGGTGGCGGGCCTGGGTACCCGTTTTCTTCCCGCGACCAAAGCGCAGCCCAAGGAAATGCTGCCGGTGGTGGACAAGCCCCTGATTCAGTACGCTGTGGAAGAGGCTTACAACGCTGGCATCCGCGAAATGATCTTCGTGACGGGCCGCCACAAGCGCGCCATTGAAGACCACTTCGACACCGCGTTCGAGTTGGAGTACGAGCTGGCACAGGCCGGCAAAAATGAGCTGCTTGAATTGGTGCACTCCATCAAGCCTGCCGACATGGAATGCGTGTTCGTGCGTCAGCCCAAGAGCCTGGGCCTGGGCCATGCCGTGCTGTGCGGCGAGCGCCTCGTGCGCGGCGAGCCTTTCGCCGTCTTGCTGGCCGACGACCTGATGGTGGGCGACACTCCGGTGCTCAAGCAGATGGTGCAACAGTTTGAGGCTTTTCAAGGCTCCATCCTGGCCGTGCAGGAAGTGCCGGCCGAACACACCAAACGCTACGGCATCGTGGCGGGCCAGATGCACAGTGACCGCGTCGTGGACGTGTCCCAGATTGTCGAGAAGCCTGCGCCGGAGGTGGCGCCGTCGCGTCTGGGCGTGGCAGGCCGCTACATCCTCACGCCTGCGGTGTTCGAGCAAATTCGCATGCAGCCACGTGGGGTCGGCAATGAGATTCAACTGACGGATGGCATTGCGGGGTTGCTGCGCTCCGAAAAGGTGTACGCCTACCGCTATGAGGGCAAGCGTTACGACTGCGGCAGCAAGGAAGGTTTCCTGGAGGCCAACGTGGAACTGGCCCTACAGCACCCACAGGTGGGCGCCTGGTTCAAGCAGTACCTGAAGGCCCTGCCACTCGACTGAGGGCGTTCACCCCGCACCTTGCATACCAAAACAAACAGGGGCCTGGTCAGGCCCCTGTTTCATGATGCGATGCACGCTTGACTTGCTTCTCAACTCTTGGCGGTTGACACGGAGCTGAACTGAGGCGTGGTCAGCAAACCCGCCATCTCCAGTTGCATCATGATCATGTTGACCAAAGTGGCCACCGAAGGTCGACCTGTGTCCACGCTGTAATGCGCCACTTCTTCGTAGAGCGGATGGCGCAGGTCGTACAACTCACGTAACTTGGCCTGCGGATCAGCCACCTGCAGCAGAGGGCGCTGCGTGTCGTGGCGCAGGCGACGGTACAGCTCTTCGGGAGAAGAGCGCAAGTAGATCACGGTGGTGCGGTCGCGCAGGTGGGCCCGATTGGCTGGCCGTAACACCGCGCCGCCGCCTGTAGCAATGATCAACGGCTCACCTTCGTGACGCGTCAGCTCATCCAGGACGGCTTCTTCCTGATCCCTGAAGGCGGCTTCACCGTGCTTCTCAAAAAAGGAGCGGATCGGCATGCCGATCCGCTCTTCGAGCAACGCATCAGAGTCGATGAATCGAGCCCCGATGCGCTTGGCCAGTTGCCGACCGACGGTGGATTTACCACCGCCGGGCAGGCCGACGAGAGAGATGGTCATTGCATCAAGGCAAGATTTCGTTAGGTGGCGTCGGATTCTGACACGGAGTCAGAGTCTGATCAGTACCGAAACTTGTTCCATCTGGCAAGACTGTGCCAGCAGTGAGGGTCACATTCTCGGTGACCACACCGTACGGACTTGTCACGAAAGCAGGGGCACCAGATCCAGACAACGCCGTAGCAGGATAAGGTGCCCACTCAATCCAAGAGGCTCGACCTTCGCTGCCATCAACGGAGCCCGCAACATTCAGTGCGTACTTGACCCAAGAAGCCGTGCTACGCGGGTAAGTCACACGGAGAATGATCCGTCCATTTGCATCCGTCTTTCCATCAGTGCCGACCGTCTCCACCGAAACAGCAACATCCGCTTTTCTTGGCGACAGCGCCAGATCATGGTTGAGGTCTTCCGAAGAGTCGAGTGTTGCGTTACGGTTCAAATCCTCGTTCACGCACTGATAATCCAGACGGCTAGCATAGTCTTCTCCGAAGAAGAAACCCTTGGCATAGTTCAGCAAGTCAACTTGCGGGGTAATCGTCACCCCTGGCATTGCCCTGCCGGCCGCGTCAACAACCTGAACAACAAAACGACGGTAGTACACCAAAGCTTGGTCTGTATACACGTTTTCATCGCTGCCAATGGAAACCGAGACAGCCTCCGAGGTGACGGTCAACGTGCTGCTCACGACGTTCGATCCTCCGCAAACCACATCTGCGGGCGCACCGGTCGTGGCGTAACAAGCGCGAATGATCACGCCGTTGGTAGGACTAGGCTTGGTACCAGGGATATAAGACGTGGTGGCATAGCCATTCGCATCGGTATACACATTATTGACACTGAAAGTGCCGCCCACGGAATTCGGATCATCCGCCAAATCAAACTTCACCCGAACGTTCGGCAGCGCATTGTTCGAAGAACCACGAAACAACACCCGAACAATCGCGGCGTTTGAAGTTGAGCCTGCCGTATTCACCGACACAACTGTGGGATTAATGTCCATCGACTTCTCAGCAATCACACCGGCATCAGGAATAGAAGAACTGGACGACTGAATCAACACATCTTGAGTCGTGGTCACCCCTGCGGCTGTGGCCGTCACGGTCATGGTGCCAGTTGTCGATGGCGCTGTGAACGTATAGGCATATTCACCGCTTGAATTGGTCACCCCAGTCGCTGCTGCGCCAGTGGAGGTCACAATCTCAACGTTCTGGTTTGCCATGGCATCAGATGCTGCATCCTGCAAACGGAAAATAACGCTGCCACTTGCACTTGGCGCTACGACTGCCGGACTCGCTGTTGAATTGAGCTTGGCACCCGTGACAGTCAGGTATGCCGTTGCAGTTTTGTTGCCATCAGTTGCGCGGATGGTAATAGTACGGTTGGCTTTGTTGGCTCCGAGCTTGACGACTGCCTCGTTGTCGCCATTTTCATCAGTCACATTGGTTGCTTGGGTATAGATCCCCCCTGTGACCGTGTACGTAATAGCGATATCAGGAAGGGTCTTTCCCTGAGAATCAACTGCCGTCACAGTGGCCGTCACACCGGCAGTGTCTGTATTCGCCACAGACGTCTTATCCAACTCGATCAGCAACGAAGCTGCCGTTGAAGATCCACCACCGCTATCAGGATCAAACGGCGACGTACCCGCATCACTACCGCCACCACCACAAGCTGCCAGCAAGCCAGCAGATGCGATCGAAACCAACCAATTCTTCCAATTCATACCATCTCCCTGAACGGGTTATCCCAATATCTTCCAGATCAGCGCAACGCGCCCTTTTCCGAGATCACCTTCGGTGTCAGGAAAATCAGCAACTCCGAGCGCTCGGATGCCTTGGCGCGAGTTTTGAACAAGTTGCCCACAACCGGGATGTCACCCAACAGCGGCACTTTGGTCACGTTGTCTGTTTCACTCTGCATGTAAATGCCGCCAATCACCACCGTGCCGCCATTCTCAACCAGCACCTGAGTTTGCACGTGTTTGGTGTCAATGGCATAGCCGGCGGTGGTGATGCGGCCCACGCTGTCCTTGTTCACGTTGACGTCCAGAATGATGCTGCCCTCGGGCGTGATCTGAGGGGTCACTTCCAGCTTCATGCTGGCCTTGCGGAAAGCGATCGATGTGGCGCCACTGGAAGTTGCAGTCTGATAAGGCAATTCCGTGCCCTGCTCAATCAAAGCCTTCACTTGGTCGGCCGTGATGACACGTGGGCTGGAAACAATCTTGCCCTTGCCTTCAGCCTCCAGAGCTGAAAGCTCCAGGTTCAGGAATCGGTTGGACGTCGCGCCGAACAGCGACAGCGCCACCGAAGCTGCATTGACCCCGTTGATGCCACCTGCGGGCATGTTCACGAAGTAGCTATTGGGCGTGTAGCTGCCTTCGCTCTCCTCGGCTTGTAGGGTTTGCTCGCCCACGCCTTGGTACGTACCCGTCACAGCCACACGGTTATTACCACCCACCCCAAAGCCTGGGACGCCACCGCGCACACCGCGCATGTCCAGCGCCCCCAGCTTGATACCCAGGTTGCGGCCGAAGGTGTCTGTGGCCTCCACGATGCGCGCCTCGATCAGCACCTGGCGCATCGGGATGTCGATCTTCGAGATCATTTGCTGGATTTCTTCCAGCTTGGACGGTATGTCAGTCACGAAGATCTGGTTCGTGCGCTGCTCTGGAAACACGCTGCCACGCGGCGAAATCGTTTTCGAGTTAGAGCCCGATCCGCTACCGCCCGAATCTCCTGTCAACCGCTTGGCGATTTCTTCCGCTTTGGCGTAGTTCAACTGGAAGGCCTGGGTGCGCAGGGGCTCCAAATCCTGGATCTGCTTCTTGGCTTCCAGATCGAGCTTTTCCTTGGTGTAAATCTCATCCTTCGGGGCAATCCACAAGACGTTGCCGGTCTTGCGCACGCCCAGGCCCTTGGCCTGCATGATGATGTCCAGGGCTTGATCCCAAGGCACATCCTTGAGGCGCAACGTCACTGTGCCCGTCACGGTGTCGCTGGTCACCACATTGAAGTTGGTGAAGTCAGCGATGACCTGAAGCAGCGCACGCACTTCGATATTCTGGAAGTTCAGCGACAATTTCTCGCCCGCGTATCCCGGCCCCGGGGTCAGCTTGTTGGGCTCTGCCTTGCGGGCACGCACTTCCAGCACAAACTGGTTGTCGCTCTGATAAGCGGAATGTTCCCAGTCCCCCTTGGGCTTGACGGTCAGCTTGACGCGATCACCGTTCTGCTCGGCCGTCATGTTCTGCACGGGGGTGCCGAAGTCGGTCACGTCAAAGCGACGACGCAGACGCTCAGGCAAGGTAGTGCGCATGAACTCGACGACCAGACCTTGGCCCTGCTGCTTGATGTCCACACCCACCTGGTTGTTGGGCAGGTCGATCACCACACGGCCGGAGCCGTCTTGGCCACGGCGGAAGTCGATGTCCTTGAGGGCCAGTGGGTTGACGTTCTTGTTCTCGGCAAAGTGCACCACCTCACTGCCACCCACACGGGTGGTCCCGGCTGACTGAGGTGCATTGCTGATCACTGCAGGGGCCAGACTCAGCAGCAGTGTCTTGCCCTGCAGGCTAGCGGTGTAGGTGGTGGCTTGGCGCAGGTTCAGCACCAAACGGGTCCGTTCACCGGCCTGCGCCACGTTCACGGTCCGCACATTGCCCTGATTGATCTCGACGACGCTGCGTTCAAGATCGCTGCCCACACCTGGCAGGTCAATGGCGATGCGGGGCGGCGTCTGCACGATGAAGCCTGCAGGCAACGCAGCCAGCGGTTCAGACAACTCGATGCGCACGACATCGGTTCCCGCCTGCTGGGTGCTGGTGATGGCCTGAATGGCCGCAGCCGCCCAGGTCAAAGGTGAGACCAAAGCCAAGGACAGGCCAGCCATCGCAACGCGCCACGGTTTCATATTCATAGTCTCCAGCTTCGTCTTCATCGTCCACCCTCCTGCAACTGCAGGGTGGTTGGACGTTCAATCCACTCGCCTGCGGCGTCCTGCACAATTTCTCGTAACGTTATCTCGGTCTCGGTGATCTGCAAGATCCTCCCGTAGTTCTGACCGAGGTAATCACCCACCTTCACCTGATACAACAGGTCATCCACCTTCAGCAGCGCATAGGGCGCGCCTTTGCGGTTGACGCTGCCGACCATGCTCATGGCATCCAGCGGGAAGGCCTCAAGCGGCTCTTTGCGGCGATTAAGCTCGGCAGAAACCGCAGAGTTGGGCTGGGTGGCTTCGCTCTTGAGTGCACCCGACAACTTGCTCTGGCTGAAGGGCTCTTCGGAGTCCATGCCGGCATAGGCTTGCGGGTTGAATTTTCGTGGCTCGGTCAGTGGTTGAATATTGGGCTTGACCTCTTGCCGCTGCTGGTCCATCCAGGCTTGCAGCTCATCGTGTTGACCACCGCAAGCGGTGAGGCTCAGCACGGCCAGCAAGGCCAGCGAGGCCAAAACTTGGTGTTGGGGTTGTCGCATCACTTGCCCCCCGCTTTCTTGTCTGTCTTGTTCTTCTCAGCCCTTGAAGCATCGATCTCGGCAGGGTCGAGGTAGCGGTAGGTCCTCGCGGTTGCCTCCATGTACAAGGCGCCCGTATTGTCTTTGCCCGAGGCACTGGCAATGTTGAGGTTATGCAACGTCACGATGCGTGACAGGTTGGCAATGTCACCCGTGAACGCGCCGATGTCGTGGTAGCGGCCCGTCACTCGGATGGCGATGGGCAGTTCGGCGTAGTACTCCTTGACGTCCACCTGTCCGGGGCGAAACAGGTCGAAGTCGAGACCACGCCCAAGACCGGCCTGGTTGATGTCCGACAGCAGCGCTGCCATTTCGGCCTTGCCAGGAAGTTGCTTCTCCAGCTGCTTAACATATTCACCAACCTGAATGAGCTGCTTGCGCAGCTCGCCCAAGTTGACGGCCTGGACCACCTTGCTCCGGTAGTCATTCTTGAGCTGGGCCTCTTTATCGCGCTCGGCCTGCAACTCATCGGCTTGCGAGGACAGGAGCAGGTACCAACCCAGAAAGACCACCAAGCCGGCCGCGGCAATGAAAGCCACGATCTTGGGCAGCAACGGCCATTGGCCGGGCTCGTTGGGATTGAGGCCCCGGAACTGCTCCTGAGCCTTCTCGAACCACTCGTTCAAATCAATGTTTGGATTTGCCATCTTGCGCACCTCAGGACGGTTTGGCCGCGGAGGCAGCTGGTTGCGCAGCGCTGGCGGCAGAGGCCGCAGCTGCGGACACATCTGCTGGCCGCTTCAAGCTGATGCGTACCGAGAAGTCAAACAGTCGCTTGGCATCACGCGGGTCCTTCGCTGCACGAACCGCCGCCTTGATTTCCTGCAGTTCTGGACGCTCCAGCCACTCGGAATGGTTGCTCGTGTTGCGCAAGAACTCCGACACGCGCTCGTTGGACTGCGCCGTGCCAGCAACCATGACCGACTGACCGTCTTGCTTGACGGACGTCAGGTAGATGCCCTCAGGCGTCTGCTTGACCAACTCATTGAGCAGGTAGACGGGCATGTTCCGATCAGTTTGCAGGTCTTCCACAGCGCGCTGTCGTGCCTTGAGAGACTCGATCTCCGCCTTTAGCGATGAGACGTCTTTGATCTCGGCATCGAGCTTACGGTTGGCTTCAACCAGGAACTCATTGCGCGCCTGCTGGCCGCTGATCATCTGTTGCTGGAAGCCATACCACAGCCCCACCACCACAGCTCCGATGGCCACGGATGCACCCAGTCCTGCAAAAAATGCCTGCTTGCGCAGTTGCCGTTTTTCCTCACGGTGAGGCAAAAGGTTAATCAGAATCATGCGAGAAACCTCCGCATGGCCAAGCCACAAGCGGTGAGGTAAGAAGGCGCCTCACGACGCAGCTTGCTTTCACGCACAGCCGAGCCGAGTTTCATGCCCTCAAACGGATTGACAACCATGGACGCAAAACCCGTGAGTTCCGTGACCCGGTCTTTGAGACCCGGCAAACCAGCGGTTCCGCCTGCCAGCATCACGTAGTGCACCTTGTGGTGCGGCGTGCTGGTGAAAAAATACTGCAAGGCGCGCCCGATTTCCTGCGAAAGGCTGTCGACAAACGGCCCGAGGATCGTGGATTGGTAGTCTTCCGGCAGGTCGCCCGAGAGCTTCTTGGCCTCGGCTTCCTCGAAAGAAAAACCATACTGCCGCGAGATCAGCTGTGTCAGCTGAGAGCCACCAAAGGCCTGGTCGCGGTCGTAGAGCAACTCTTCGTCACGCAAGACTTTCAGGCTGGTGTTCTCGGCCCCAATCTCGAACAAGGCGATCAATGCATCCTTACCCTCACCCGGCAAGGCGCTCACGATGCGCTGCATGGCCAAACGGGAAGCATAGGACTCGATATCGAGCACGGCAGGCTTCAATCCAGCGGCCTCGGCCAAGGCCTGCCGGTCCTGGACGCGATCCTTGCGCGATGCCGCGATCAGCACCTCGACGTCACCGGCAGAGGTCGGGCTGGGACCCACGACACAGAAATCCAGACTGACCTCGTCAAGCGAGAAGGGGATGTACTGGTTGGCCTCGGCCTCTACCTGCATCTCCATCTCCTCTTCGCGCAGGCCAGCCGGCAGCATGATCCGCTTGGTGATCACGGCAGACTGAGGCATGGCCATCGCCACCTGCTTGGTTCGCGAGCCACTTTTGGCCACGACCTTGCGGACAGCGTCTGCCACCTCATCGAATTTTTCGATCTGACCGTCAGCAATCCAGCCCTTTTCAAAAGACTCAGACGCAAAGCGATCCAGAATGAATTCGCCAGACCCAGCCTGGCTCAACTCGACCAGCTTCACGCCCGACGAGCTGATGTCCAGCCCGATCATTGCCTGATGCTTGCGGCCTAGGAGCGTATCAATAAAGCTCACACCGTCCCCCACGCGCCCATCAAAGACGCTGGATAGTTAATAAACCACTTTCAATGCTATCAGCAAAGGATTTGAAACAGAGGGGATAGTTGCCCTGAGTAATCCCCAATCCGTTGCGCCTTGCACACGCCTTACAAGCAGTTTCAATCACCCCATGAGTTGGCGCAAGCTTCAAGCTCCCTCCGGAGAGGCATCGGCAGGGGTGGGGGCTTCCTATAATGCCCCCTGCATTCAAGCATGACCTCATGAGCCCATCAGCGCATTCCAGCAACGACGCCCCCGCCCCGGACCAGGCCCACCCCGCACCCCCAGCCTGGTGGCGTCGCTGGGTGTTGATGCCTCTTCTGGCCCTGATCGGCCTGGGCTTCGCAGCGACGTTGAGCGCGATGTTGCTGATTGGCATCGGCCTGTGTGTGGCCTACCCCAACCTGCCAGAAGTGCACGGCCTGTCCATCTATCAACCGAAAATGCCACTAAGGGTGTACGCCAGTGACGGCACCCTGATCGGAGAGTTCGGCGAGGAGAAGCGGCACTTCCTGCCGATCCAGGACATTCCCAAGGTCATGCGCGACGCCGTCCTGGCCATCGAAGATGCACGCTTTTATCAGCACGGCGGGGTGGACTATCTCGGCGTGCTGCGTGCCGGGCTGGCCAATTTTGGTGAATCTCGAAGCCAGGGAGCGTCGACCATCACGATGCAGGTGGCGCGCAATTTTTACCTGCCATCCGAAAAAACCTTCACCCGCAAGATTTATGAGATCTTGCTGGCCATGAAGATCGAAAGCAAGTTGAGCAAGGATCAGATCCTCGAGCTCTACATGAACCAGATCTTCCTGGGTCAACGCGCTTACGGGTTTGCGGCGGCTTGCGATATTTATTTTGGCAAGCCTCTCAAGGACATCACCGTGGCCGAGGCGGCCATGCTGGCCGGTTTGCCGAAGGCCCCGTCCGCCTATAACCCAGTGCGCAACCCTCGCCGCGCAACGATTCGCCAGCAGTACATCATCGATCGGATGTACGAGAACCGCTTTATCACCGCAGAGCAACGAGATGAGGCCAAGGCCCAGGAACTCCGCTACCGGACCAAGGCGCCGATTCCGCCGTACGCGGAGTACGTGGCCGAGGCCGCTCGCTCGTTGATGCACGAGCAGTACGGCGTCGACGCCTACACGCGCGGCCTGCAGGTGCACACCTCGATGGACCTGAAGGAGCAGGAGGTCGCAACCAAGGCGCTGCGCAAGGGTTTGCTTGATTTTGACCGACGCCAAGCATGGCGTGGCCCGGAGGCCTACATCGAACTGCCCACCGACCCGAAGCAGGTGGACATCATGATCGCAGAAGCGCTGGAAGAGCATCCGGACAGTGACACCCTACGCGCTGTCGTGGTCACGCGAGCTGAACCGAAGCTGGTGCTGGCCTCCTTGCAGTCGGGCGAGCAAATTGAGGTTGGCCCGGAAGGCCTGAAGGCGGTGGGCAAAGCGCTGACCGATCAAGCCAGTCCCAAACATCAAATTCGCCGTGGTGCGGTGATCCGTGTCGAGCAAGGCAGCGATGGCCAGTGGGTGGTACGGCAACTGCCCGAGGTGGAGGGGGCCTTCGTGTCCATGGACCCTCGGACTGGCCTGATCCGCGCCATGGTGGGTGGGTTTGATTTCGAGCGCAACAAGTTCAACCATGTGATCCAGGCATGGCGACAACCTGGATCCAGCTTCAAACCCTTCATTTACTCCGCCGCACTTGAAAAAGGCTTCACCCCGGCCACCGTGGTCAATGATGCGCCGCTGTTTTACAACGCCGGCAGCACCGGAAGCCGCGCGTGGGAGCCGAAGAACTACGACGGCAAGTTCGAAGGCCCCATGACGTTGCGCCGCGCGCTGGCAAAGTCAAAAAACATGGTGTCGATCCGCGTACTGGAATCCGTGGGCACGCACTATGCACAGGACTGGCTGACCAACTTCGGCTTTGACGCTGCCAAGCACCTCCCCTACCTGCCCATGGCCTTGGGTGCTGGCTCGGTAACGCCATTGCAGATGGCCGATGGCTATGCGGTGTTTGCCAACGGAGGCTACCGCGTGAACCCGACGCTCGTGTTGAAGGTGACCGACGGCCGCGGACACGTGCTGGCGCAATACCGCCCGAATGTGCTGGACGAGAGCATGCGTGGCATCAATGCGCGCAACGCCTTCGTCATGAACAGCTTGTTGCAGGAAGTGGCGCGAACAGGCACCGCCGCGCGCGCGCAAGCCACACTCAAGCGCCCCGATCTGTACGGCAAGACGGGTACCACCAACGACTCGATGGATGCCTGGTTTGCCGGCTACCACCCTCACCTCGTTGCCGTGGTGTGGATTGGCTACGACCAACCGCGAAAACTGGGAGACCGTGAAACCGGCGGAGGCCTGGCGTTGCCAGTGTGGATTGACTACATGACCACAGCTTTGCGCAACGTGCCGGTCACGGAGTTGAGCCCGCCTGAGGGCGTGGTCAACATCGGGGGTGAGTGGTTCTACGAGGAGTACACCCGCAGCAGCGGCGTGCGCGATGTGGGCCTTCAAAGAGACGAGGCCGAAGAAGGCGCGCCCTCCGCCCCCTCAGCAACAGAAAAGAACGACATCCTGGACCTGTTCGGCAAACCGTCGGAGTGAGCAAGCACCAACCCACGCGCCCTTCTCAGGCCCCCAACCCCGTCACATAGTCAGGCCAGACCCGCTTTGCTCGCTGACGCAGGCCGACAGCATTGTAAAAAACTCGTCACCACTACGGGTGTCGCGCCACAGGCCTTCACCATCCAGCCGAAAATGGAAGCCACCACGGCGCGCCGCCAACCACAACTCGTGCAGCGGCGGCTGGGCATTGACAATCAACTGCGAGCGGTTGGGCAGCGTCATCGTCAACATGCCACCGGTGCGGGCGGTGTCAATGTCAACCACATCCTCTTCAAGCCATCGGTCCACTGTGGACTCAATGCGCGCGAGAGCCGCCTGGATGGCCGCGTCGTACTGCGCGTCGCTCAGTCCGTAAGGGGAATCGTGCTGGGACATGTCGGCTTCCTTAGAATGTGAAAATGAAAAGCAAGACACAAATTTTACGAGGCGCACTGGCCGTCACCAGTCTTTCGCTCATGACCCTGCTGACAACAGGCTGCGGCATGAAGGGGGGCTTGTACCTCTCCGCCCCTGCAGCGAGCGCAGCCCAACCCACTACCCCCCCATCCAAATGACACTCCCCGGCTCCCCGTTTCTGGCCTACCGCGGCCAGGACCTGTTCATGGACGACCTCTCGCTGAACGACCTGGCGCGCGAGCATGGCACCCCGCTGTATGTGTACTCGCGCCGCGCGATGCTGGCCGCGCTGGCCCCCTATCAGAAGGCGCTGCAAGGACGCCCTCATCTGGTGTGCTTCGCGGTGAAGTCCAACTCCAACGTGGCGGTGCTGCAGACCTTTGCCCAGGCAGGCTGCGGGTTTGACATCGTGTCCGGTGGTGAACTGGAGCGTGTCCTCGCTGCAGGAGGCGATGCGGGCAAGGTGGTGTTCTCCGGGGTGGGCAAGTCCCGCCGTGAGATGCAACAGGCCCTGGAGGCTGGCGTGCGCTGCTTCAACGTGGAAAGCACGGCCGAGCTGGAAGTGCTGTCGGAGGTGGCTACACAGATTGGCCGCACGGCGCGGGTCAGCCTGCGCGTGAACCCGGATGTGGATGCGGGCACGCACCCCTATATCTCCACCGGGCTCAAGGGCAACAAGTTCGGCGTGGCGCATGAGGTGGCTGTGGCCACTTACCAGCGCGCCGCCCAACTGCCGGGCATCGAGGTGGTGGGCATTGACTGCCATATTGGCTCGCAGATCACCGAGATTGCGCCCTATCTGGATGCACTGGACCGCGTGCTGGACCTCGTGGAGGCGATTGAAGCCACGGGTGTCACCCTGCACCACCTGGATCTGGGTGGCGGCCTGGGCATCACCTACACCGACGAAGCGCCACCTGCCGCTGACGTGTTGATCGCCCAGTTGCTGGCCAAGATCGACGTCCGTGGACATGGCCACCGCGAGATCGTGTTCGAGCCCGGCCGCTCGCTGGTGGGCAATGCGGGCGTACTGCTGACGGAAGTGATGTTCCTCAAGCCGGGTGAGCAGAAGAATTTCTGCGTGGTGGACGCCGCCATGAACGACCTGATGCGCCCAGCGCTGTATGAGGCCTTCATGGGCATTGTGAACACGCAGCAGCGTGAGGGCGCCACCGAGGTGTGGGACGTGGTGGGGCCGGTGTGCGAATCGGGCGACTGGCTGGGACGCGACCGCGCGCTGCAAGTACAGGCGGGCGACGTGCTGGCGGTGTTGTCGGCTGGCGCCTATGGCATGACCATGGCGAGCAACTACAACACGCGAGGCCGCGCAGCCGAAGTGATGGTGGATGGCGCGCAGGCATGGGTGATTCGCGAGCGTGAAGTTCCGGCGGACCTGTTCAAGCATGAGCATTTGCTGCCAAGCTGAACTCGACACGGGTAAACCCTGCGCTCGGAATTTCAGACTACGTAAACATGTTGCCATATTGAGACGAAACCAATGCGTCTCAGGGTGAGCCCTGAGACCGCTCGATAACCTGATTTGCTCCAATGCTGTTACCCCTTGTACAGGGGCCATGCAAGTGGCGACGTATTCGCCCACTGCTCGGATTTACGTCAACACATTGGAGCTATTCATGAAGAAGACCCTCGTGGCCCTGGCCGCACTGAGCGCTGCAGCGGGCGCATTTGCCCAATCATCCGTGACCATTTATGGCGTTCTGGATGCCAGCGTGGCATACGTGAAGAACCCCTCGGACAACACCGGGAAGTCGGCCACCTATCTGAACGACAGCGCGATCACGACCTCCCGCTGGGGCATGCGCGGCAGCGAAGACCTCGGTGGCGGCCTGAAGGCCAACTTCAACCTGGAAAGTGACGTCAACATGGGCACCGGCGCCAACAACGCCGCCGGCATGTTCCGCCGCTCAGCCTATGTCTCCTTGGCCAGCGATCAATATGGCGAACTGCGACTGGGTCGCGCCACGTCGGTGGCCGTGGGTCATTTGGTGTCAGGCGGGATCGTCCTTCCGAGCAATGCCATGCACGGCACGATGCTGATCGGTGCGGGTTTGGCCGGTGACTTCTTTGTGCCCAATGCCATCACCTACGTATCGCCATCGCTGTCCGGCCTGCGTGCTTCGCTGTTGTACGCCCCTGGCGAGCAGGCTGGCGACAGCAGCAATGGCAGTGCTGTCCACGCCGCAGTAAAGTACCAAGGCAGCAACTTCACTGTCGGCGGCGCGTATGTCAACGTGGACGACCTCACAGGTGTCACAACACCTGCCTTTGGCCGCAAGTGGTACACCATTGACGGCACCGTGACGCTGGGCAAGGTCAAACTGGGCGTAGCCTACTACGACGTCGACCACAACACGGGAGCCACCTCCGTCGACAACCAAGGGTACATCCTCAACGGCAGCTACCAGCTTGACCCCAAGGTCACGTTGTTCGCTGGCCTCATCAAGAGCCTGCAGGATTCCTCGGCTGTTTCTTTGCAAGCTCGCTATGCCCTGTCCAAGCGCACGACGGTTTACGCCGTGTTCAACCGCGCTGACAACGGCAAAGAGGGTGTGAACTTCATCCCGATGTACCTCGACGCCGCCAAGGGCGTTGCGGATGCGAAACAGACCGGCGTCGCACTCGGCGTGACTCACGCGTTCTGATCGGATGAACTGACTAGCATCTCATCATGGCGCGATTGACGTGTTGTGGTGAGGTGCCATTGGTGATGCAGACTGGATTTGCATCATTCACCCGGTTTTGCCCTGCAGAAATTAGGGCAAAACCCTTCAATGCGCATGCAATCACCCCCGAATTTCGTTGCACACAGACAACACAAAGACCGCCAACCTAGGCCCAGCCCCTAGATGACGGTGCCAGACAGCCGGTTTCAATTGAGTCACCCCCCTTTTTGAGGGGTCACGGCGCCCGAAGTCACCCACTTCATGCACCGCCTCAACCCAAGATTGGAACCCTGACCATGAAAAAGACCCTCATCGCCCTCGCGGCACTGAGCGCCACCGCCGGCGCATTTGCACAGTCGTCCGTTACGCTGTACGGCATTCTGGATGCCAGCGTGGGCTATGTGAACAAGGCCAACACCGCTGGCAAGTCCACGGTCTACATGAGCGACAGCGCCTTGCAGTCGTCTTACTGGGGCATGCGCGGCTCCGAAGACATTGGCGGCGGATTGAAGGTGAACTTCAACCTGCAGTCAGATGTTCGTACGGACACGGGCGCGGGCAATGCAGACTTCTTCCGCCGTGAAGCCAACGTTTCGCTGGTCAGCGCAACCTATGGTGAGTTGCGCCTGGGCCGCACCATGTCGCCCACCATTGCCAACGCGCAAGGCGGTGTTGTGACCCCAGGTAACAGCATTGGTGTTTCAGCAGCAGCAGCCACCGGTACCGCGGCAGACTTCTTCACCAAGAATGCCATCACTTACTACTCTCCTGTGATGTCTGGCGTCCGCGCCACGCTGCAGTACAGCCCTGGCGAAGTCGCTGGCGACTCCGGTGCAGGCCACAAAATGGCCGCCTCTCTGGTCTATACCAACGCTGCGTTGCGACTGGGCGCTGCGGCTCAACAGGTCGAGGGAACTGACGGAGAAACCTCGCGTACTTGGTACAACGTGAACGGCCAATACACCTGGGGGCCGTTCAAACTCGGCGCTGGCTGGTACAAAGTGGACCAAGGTGATACAACTGACACCACGGCCACCAACGCAGATGTGGGTCGTGCGACGGCATCGAACGGCACAGCAACCATCCCGGTTCCCTCAAGCCACGGCTACAACCTGAGCGTGGGCTACCAGGTGAACCCACAAGCCATTGTCTCTGCCACCTATGTGCACAACAACCAGGATTCATCGCTGCTGAACCTGCAGGCACGTTATGCCCTGTCCAAGCGCACGACCACGTACGCGATGCTCGCCATGGCCGACAACGGGACAAAGGGCGTGAACTTCACGCCTTACATGTTTGCAGTCAGCGGAATCGCCGATAAAAAGCAGTCGGCACTTGTTCTGGGTGTGATCCACGCGTTCTGATCCAGTCACCACCAGAGCAAGTTCTCTCAAAGCGCCTTCGGGCGCTTTTTTTGTTGACATGACCTGGTGGCGGGAATAAAAAAAACCGCCCGAAGGCGGTTTTTGATGTGATCAGCAGGACCGATCAGAACGAGTGGCGGACGCCAGCACCGATGTAGGTGCTCTTGCCGCCGGGGTTGATGCCAACGCCGGCGAACACAGGGGTCTCACGGAAACCGAAAGCGGTCGCGATCACGTCTGGGCCACCAACGATGCCACCCAACGCAGGGTTGAAGGCGCCGTTGTAGGCTTCACCTTCATCGTCGCGGATTTGGACGGCACGGGCATACACGGTGGTGCGCTTGGACAACGCGTACTCAGCACCCAGCATCAGACCTGTGTCCTTGCCCTTGGTGAAGTTCTTGAACTTGATCTGAGAGACTTGACCGGAGAACGTCCACTGGTTCACTGGGACACGAATGCCTGCCGCCACGAACTGAATCTTCAGGTTATCGTCGCTGCCTTCCAGGTCATAACGACCTTGACCGAAAGTTGCATCCAGCAAGATGCCATTCGAAGGCATCACATACTTGATACCCAGGTTGTAAGCTTGGTACTTGTCCAAAGTCAAGGTCGATTGGACAGTGGTATTCACACCGAAGTTGGCGCCATCAAACTGATTGCGATGATAGCCAGCGGTCGCATTGAGGGCCGAATCAAACGCGTAGTTACCAAAGAAGCCCATCGAACGACCGACCTTCGTGTCACCGCTCTCGGTACCCGCACCAATCGCACCCAAGATGCCACCGTTCGTTGCGGACGCACCAGTAGTTGCGCGCAAAGAGTTCACCTTCGTATACGAGCCAGCATTAGGCGAGTAAGCGAGGGAGCCGGTGAAGCCACCGGCCTTCAGCCAGTAGCTGACCTGGTTGTCCTGGCGGACCATCAGGTTGTTGGTAGCGCCACCTTCAATGAACAGGTCCGTCGCACCGAAACGCTCGCCAGTCACAAAAGCGGTGGAGTAGAAGATCGGGGCATACTGCCGACCCAGGCGAACTTCACCAAAAGGCGTGGTCAAGCCAACATAGCTTTGACGGCCAAAGATGCGGCCATCTTGGGACAGCGCGCCGGTGTCGTGGCTCAACTGGCCTTCCAGCACGAACGAGGCTTTGTAGCCATCGCCCAGATTTTCTTCACCTTTGAGGCCGAAGGAGGTCTGGGAAGTAGCGCTTGGCGAAACACGCGTGACGCTGGACTTGGTGCCTTGCGTTGCCTGCGCGGCAGTCGCACCGCCCAAGGGGGGAAGTGCGATGGCACCATTCAGCAAAGGAACACCAGCTGTCTTCTTGACATGGTCCACGCTGACGTCAGCGTTGCCGTAAAGAGTCAGGCTCGATTGAGCGAAGGCAGTGCCGGCACCGAAGGTGGCCAGAGCGAGCGCAGCTGCGGTGGTCAGCGCGGTTTTTTGCATCTTGAATCTCCTAATGAAACCCAGGGAGGGTGTCGTGAATTGTTGCTGGCACGCCCCCGTAGGGGCTCACGGGTTTACACCAGTGTGTGGTCAGCGCACTACACCCAATGTAGAGAGTTAGGCCAGTTGGTAACACTCATCGGGGCGTAGAAACGACAAAAGGGGCCGAAGCCCCTTTTGTATTCACATCCAACGATGTGGATCAGAACTTGTGGCTCATGCCCAAGGCCAAGCCGCTGGAACGCTCGCCAGCCACGCCAGTCAGACCGCCCACAGCGATGGCAGAGTTGTCACCGTTGGAGACGGTGGTAGCCAAGGCGTAGACAGCGGTGCGCTTGGACAGGCTATAGATGCCCTTCAAAGCCACGATGGTGGCATCGGCGTCATTGCGAACATCATTCCAGTCACGCGCACGCGACACGGAAGCTTGCATCGCAAAAGCGTTGCCCAGCGGCACGTCCAAACGAGCACCAAAGAGTTCACGTGCACCCGTCAGACCCACGCCAGAGGCGTTGCGGTTGTAGTAGCCGGTCACCTTGGCAGCCGTGAAGTCATACGACAGGTAGGCCAGTGCAGACTTTTCCTTGGCGCCAGCATCGTTGGCCTTCGCTTCCAGGTAAGCAGCACCAGCACCGAATGCGCCGGCTGCGTACTGAGCGTTCAGACCGTACAGGCGGCCAGTCTTGTCACCGGCGACTTCACCACCGCTGGCCTTGGTGCTGTACTGCACTTGCGCGGTCAGGCCATCCACCAACTTGGGCAGTGCATAGGTGATGCTGTTGTCAACACGACGGTACTTGTCACCGGCCAGCGTCTTGCCAATCTTGAAGTCATCATAGGCCTGAGCGCCCAGAATGCTGCTGTTACCAGCCAAGGCACCGATCGAGGAGTCGGTGCGACCCAGACGCAGCTCACCGAAGCCACCATTCACACCCACCCAAGCCTGACGGCCGAAGAATGCAGAATCAGCAGCACCCGTGTCGGTCTTCAGGGCAGCTTCCAGGTTGAACACCGCCTTCAGGCCACCGCCCAGGTCTTCCGTACCCTTCAGGCCGAAGCGCGAGGAAGCCAGGTTGTCGGAGCTCACGCGGGTGACGGTGTTTCCAGCCTTGACGCTTTCGACGGACGCGTCGACCACGCCATACAGGGTCACCGACGACTGGGCGGAGGCCGCCGATGCGGCCGCGATGAGGGCCAAAGCAAACAGGTTCTTGTTCATGGTTTCTCCATTGAGCAAAAGAAGAGCCACCAACTTGATGTCGGCGGTCGATGAGTGATTATTGGCCGATATGGGTAACCCTGTGTTGTAAGCCCGGTCAATTCTGTCGCCAAATCACGACACAGAGAAGCAGACACGAAAGGGGCCGAAGCCCCTTTCGTTATTGCTCACAGGTCTGAAGTGAATTAGAACTTGTGGCTCAGACCGATGGCGAAGCCACGTGCGGTCTTGCCGTCAGCAACAGATTGCCCCACGTTCAGCTTTACCTGATCGTCGTTCTTGACGTTGGTGAACAGTGCATAGACAGAGGTGCGCTTGGACAAAGCGTACACGCCCTTCAAAGCGATGATGGTGGCGTCATCTTCGTTGTTGGCGGTCATTTCCTGGTCCTTCACTTGGGCCACGGATGCCTGCAGCTTGAAGTCCTTGCCGAAAGGCACGTCCACACGTGCGCCCAGAACCTGGAGCTTCTCAGCCATGCCGTCACGCTTGTCTTGCTCGAAATAGCCAGACAGCTTGGCGACACCGAAGTCGTAACCCAGGTAGGCCAGCAAGCCAGTGTCATCCACCGTATTCGAGTTCTTGGCTTGGATGTAGCCCAGGCCGGCGCTGAAGCCGCTGGCCGCGTATTGCACGTTCAGACCGTAGTGGCTACCGATCTTGTCATTGTTTTCAGTACCGACAGTGCCGGACGAGCCTGCAGCGGTGCTGTACTGAACCTGCGCAGACAGACCATCCACGAACTTCGGCAAGATGTAGGTGATGGCGTTGTCGGTACGACGATAGGCGTCACCCGAGAAGGTCTTGGCGATCTTCAGATCGTCGTAGCCTTGCGCACCCAGGATGCTGCTGTTGCCAGCCAACAGGCCGATCGACGTGTCTTGACGGCCCAGGCGCAGCTCACCAAAGCTACCAGCGACGCCCACCCAAGCGGCACGGTCAAAGAAGCGCGTGGAACCGCCACCGTTTGCGCCGGTGTCCATCTTCATGTTGCTTTCCAACACAAAGTTGGCCTTCAAGCCACCGCCCAGATCTTCGGTGCCCTTGAAGCCCAGGCGCGAAGAGGCCAGGTTGTCGGAGGAAACGCGGGTCACCGTGTCATCGCCCTTGACGCTTTCAACCGAAGCGTCAACCACGCCGTACACGGACACAGAAGATTGAGCGAAAGCAGCCGAAGAGGCGGCGATGGCGGCCAGAGCAAGCAGAGTCTTTTTCATGGAATTCTCCAAAGTTGAACTACGCTTCAGCGATGTCGTGAGACGGTGGACGGGTGCAGGGCACCTCGGTTTTGGACCTGAGAGCCAGGCCGCAGTCCGCTGAAACTGAGGGCATTCCAGCAAAGTTCTGTGACACCCCTGATGACAGCGCTGTCACATGGGCCTGCATCACCGAAATTCTGTTGCACAGACGCAACTACGCTGCGACGCGGATAATCCAGGCATGAGCATCCAGACCGACGATTTCGACGCCCCTCGCCGGGCACGATCCACCCCCGTCAACCCATTCTTGACCGAGGCGGCCGATCGCGTGGTGGGCACGGCGGTGACGTCGCCACTGGAAGACGTGATGGAGCGGGCCCTGCGGCCCAAGGACCTGGACGAGTACGTAGGTCAGGTCAAGGCCCGCGAGCAGTTGGAGATCTTCATTGGTGCCGCGCGCAAGCGTGGCGAGGCGCTGGACCATGTGCTGCTGTTCGGCCCCCCTGGTCTGGGCAAGACGACGCTGAGCCACATCATTGCCACCGAGCTGGGTGTGAACCTGCGCCAGACTTCGGGGCCGGTGCTGGAAAAGCCCAAGGATCTGGCGGCCATCCTGACGAATCTGGAGCGCAATGACGTTTTGTTCATTGACGAGATTCACCGACTGAGCCCGGTGGTGGAGGAGATCCTCTACCCGGCGCTGGAGGACTACCAGATCGACATCATGATTGGCGAAGGACCAGCCGCCCGCTCGATCAAGCTGGATTTGCAGCCGTTCACGCTGGTGGGTGCCACGACGCGCGCGGGCATGTTGACCAACCCGCTGCGCGACCGCTTTGGCATCGTCGCCCGCCTGGAGTTTTACTCGGCGCTGGAATTGCAGCGCATCGTGACGCGGTCAGCCAGGTTGCTGGGCGCACCGATCGACGCGGAAGGGGCGATGGAGGTGGCGCGGCGCTCACGCGGCACCCCCCGGATTGCCAACCGCCTGCTGCGCCGGGTACGCGACTACGCCGAGGTGAAGGGCGATGGCCGCATCACGCGCGAGATCGCCGACAAGGCCTTGGCGATGCTGGATGTGGACCCGGCTGGCTTTGATGTGATGGACCGCAAACTGCTGGAAGCGATCATCCATCGCTTCGATGGCGGGCCGGTCGGGCTGGACAACGTGGCTGCCGCCATTGGCGAAGAGCGCGACACCATCGAAGATGTCATTGAGCCCTATCTGATTCAGCAGGGCTACCTGCAGCGCACGCCGCGCGGGCGCATTGCCACGGCCGCAGCGTTCCGTCATCTGGGCCTGCTGGCGCCCCAGGGGGACAGCCTGCTGGACTGATCAGTGTGCGAATTTGCGACGGTTCAGCGACGGCGCAGGAGGTGGACGTATTCCTCGTGGCCATCACCCTGCAGGGCTTGCTGATCAATCAGGTCGTTGCCGGTCTGACGGGCAAAGGCCTGAAAGTCGCGCACGGAGCCGGGGTCGGTGGCCAGGACTTTGAGAATCTCGCCGCTGTGCATGTCGGACAGGGCCTTCTTGGCCTTGAGGATGGGCAGGGGGCAGATCAGGCCGCGGGCGTCGAGTTCTTTGTGGATGTCCATGGCGATGCAGGCTCGTGGGCCGGGCTGGAGGGCTCGGACTGGGTGAGTCAGGCCGGGAAGACCCCGGTGGAGAGGTAGCGGTCACCCCGGTCACAGACAATGAACACGATGGTGGCGTTGCTCAGATTCTGCGCCAATTGCAGGGCAGCCCAGCAGGCACCGGCGGCCGAGATGCCGCAGAAGAGCCCCTCTTCGGCCGCCAGACGGCGCGCCATGTCCTCGGCATCGGCCTGGCTGACGTAAATGAGCTCGTCAACGCGGCTGGGATCGTAGATCTTGGGCAGGTAAGCCTCGGGCCATTTGCGGATGCCGGGGATGCGCGAGCCTTCTTGCGGCTGGGCACCGACGATGCGCACGGCCGGGTTCTGCTCTTTCAGGTATCTAGAGACGCCGGTGATGGTGCCGGTGGTGCCCATGGCACTGACGAAGTGGGTGATCTGCCCCTTCGTGTCCAGCCAGATTTCGGGCCCGGTGGTCTCAAAGTGCACCGCCGGGTTGTCGGGGTTGGCAAACTGGTCAAGTACGACGCCTTTGCCTTCGCGCACCATCTGGTCGGCCAGGTCGCGGGCGTATTCCATGCCGCCGCTCTTGGGCGTGAGGATGAGCTCGGCGCCAAAGGCCTTCATGGTCTGGGCGCGCTCGATGCTGAGGTCTTCCGGCATGATCAAGACCATGCGGTAGCCGCGGATGGCGGCGGCCATGGCGAGCGCGATGCCGGTGTTGCCCGAGGTGGCTTCGATGAGGGTGTCGCCGGGCTTGATGTCACCGCGCTCTTCGGCGCGACGGATCATGTTGATGGCGGGACGGTCTTTGACGGAGCCGGCGGGGTTGTTGCCCTCGAGCTTGGCCAGGATGACGTTGCCACGGGCAGCGTTCTCAGCCCCGGGGATGCGCTGCAGGCGCACGAGGGGGGTTTTGCCAATGGCGTCTTCAAGCGTGGGATAGGACATCGCGGCCAACCGTTCTCTGCAAACAAAAAGAGCCCCTGGATCGGAGCTCTTGATGGCATTGAGTGGTGCCCCGGGCCGGACTCGAACCGGCACTCCTTGCGGAACCGGATTTTGAATCCGGCGCGTCTACCAATTTCACCACCAGGGCACTGTGTGAAGACCGAAAGGATAGCACAAGCCAACACACCCTGACGAGGGCGACGCGCCGTGTGACGTTCTATGATGCGTTTTTGCAAACTGACCGACGCGCCGCATGCCTCCTCTGCCCCCGATCACCCAGGCCCTGCTTTTGATCAACGTGGCCTTGTTCTGCCTGGACTTGGCTTTTGGTCACCTGCTGTCTCAGTTCATGGCCTTGTGGCCCTTGCAGAGCGGCTACTTCATGCCCTGGCAGGTGGTGACCTATGCCTTCATGCACGGCTCGATGGGTCACATCTTCTTCAACATGATGGGCTTGTGGATGTTCGGCAGCGAGCTCGAGCGCATCTGGGGGCCGCGTCGTTACCTGCAGTTCTTGCTGGCCAGTGTGCTGACTGCGGCGGCGTGCCAGTTGCTGATCTCGATGTTGGGTGGCTGGAACAATCCGACCGTGGGCGCCTCGGGGGGCTTGTTTGGCCTGCTGTTGGCCTACGGGATGATGTTCCCCAACCGCACGATCATGCCTTTGTTCCCGCCCATTCCGATGAAGGCCAAGGTGTTTGTGGCGGTGTACGGCGGGCTGGAGTTGTTCCTGGGCGTGACGGGCACCACCTCAGGTGTGGCGCACTTTGCCCACTTGGGCGGCATGCTGGGCGGCTGGTTGATGATGCGATATTGGCGTGGCCAGCCCCCGTTCAAGCCGGGACGCGGTCCGCGCCGTTTCTGAGCGACACGATCTGATCGAGCTCGCCGTCCCTTCAAGCGTCGTTGGTGGCACCTGGGGTCTGCGTTTCAGCCGGCATGACGGCGCGGTAGGCATGCCATGAGGCGTGCCCCAGCACCGGCCCGACGACCAGCAAGCCCAGGAAACCCGGCAGCAAGGCCAACAGGATCAAGCCAGAGATCAAGGCGGCCCAGAGCAACATCACGCCGGTTTGGGTGCTCACCAGGCGCATGCTCGCCAGACCGGCCGAAATGGCATCCACCCCGCGATCGAGGATCATCGGCATGCTGATGACGCTGATGGCGTAGATCAGCGCCGCAAAGATGCCACCGACCACGGTGTAGGCAGTGAAGAAGGTCAGGTACTCCTCGGTGAAGAAGGAGGTGAGCGGGCCGGTGAAATCGGGCATGCCGGTGAAACTGATCGCAAAGACGATCATGGCAGCACGGCCCCAGAGCATCTCCAGCACCAGCAGGATGGCGGCAAAAATGGCCAGTTGCGCGCTGCTGATGCGCCAGGCAGTGAGAGAGCGCAAGAAGTTAGGTGGCTCGCCCCGCTCCACCCCTCGGCTGACCTGATAGAGGCCCAGGCACAGGAACGGCCCCATCAACAGGAAGCCGGCCGACAGGGCCAGGGTGTATTGGGGCGCGAATTCGAACACGGCCAGCAAGGCCCAGCCCATCAGGACGAAGCAGGCGCCATAGAAAAGGCCAATCGTGGGGGCGCGCAGGAAGTCGGACCAGCCGAGTTTCAGCCAGAGCCACGGGTCGGACCACGTCAGGGTGGCCAGCGGCATGTCGAGCACGCTGGGGGGGCGCGGGGCCTCGATGGACGCGACTTGCGTCAAGGCAACTTGATTGGACGACGCCTCAGGCAAAGCCGGCGCCTCATCGTCACGCTGATGCCCGTAGGAGGATACCGCCCAGTGGCCATGATGACGCTTGAGCACGGAACGGCGCCGAGTGCCCCGCCGACGTGGAACGAGAACGTGATGCGACAAGCGACCCACCGTACCCATACGCCCTCCTGCTGGAAGTCATGATCAGGGTACGGTACGCCCGCCCGCGCGGCGTGTCATTGGGGCAAGTGCGGAGCCCCCGCTGAGAGAGCGGCTTCTGCGCTGCCGCTTGCGCGCCGGGGGAGCCTCAGGCGCCAGTCTGGATGGCCGTCAGCGCCTGATCGAGTTGCTGCAGGGTACGCGGGACGTGGTGCCACTTCTCCAGGCCGAACAAGCCCAGACGGAAGGTGCGGAAGTCGGCCGGTTCGTCGCACTGCAGGGGCACGCCAGCGGCGGTCTGCAGTCCCAGGGCCAGGAATTTCTTGCTGGACTGAATCTCGGGGTCGGTGGTGTAGCTGACGACCACGCCGGGGGCCTGGAATCCTTCCGCGGCCACGCTCTCGTAGCGGTGGCGGGCCAGCAGGGCACGCACCTCCAGGCCCAGGGTGATCTGCTCCTGGCGAACTTTCTCGAAACCGTAGGCTTCGGTTTCGGTCATGGCGTCGCGCAGGCGCACGAGGGCGTCGGTGGGCATGGTGGAGTGGTAGGCGTGACCGCCCCCCTCATAGGTTTCCATGATCTGCAGCCACTTCTTGAGGTCCATCGCGAAGGTGCTGCTTTGGGTGGTGTCAATGGCCTGGCGGGCACGCTCGCTGAGCATGACCATGGCGCAGCACGGCGAGCTGCTCCAGCCTTTTTGCGGGGCGGAGATCAAGATGTCGACGCCGGTGGCTTTCATGTCCACCCACATGGCGCCCGAAGCGATGCAGTCGAGCACGAACAGGCCCCCGACGGCATGCACGGCATCGGCCACGGCCTTGAGGTAGTCGTCAGGCAGGATCATGCCGGCGGCGGTTTCGACGTGGGGGGCGAACACCAGAGCAGGTTTCTCGCGCGCGATGGTGGACACGACTTCGTCGATGGGGGCTGGCGCCCAGGGGCTTTGCGATTCGTCACGCAGGCGGCGAGCCTTCAGGACGGTGTGACTGGCCGGGATCTGCCCCATGTCGAAGATTTGCGTCCAGCGGTAGCTGAACCAGCCGTTACGGATGACCAGCACATGCTGGCCGTGGGCAAACTGGCGGGCCACCGACTCCATGCCGAAGGTGCCGCTGCCGGGCACCAGGGCCACCGAGTGGGCGTTGTACACGCGCTTGAGCATGGCCGAAATGTCGGTCATCACGCCCTGGAAGCGTTTGGACATGTGGTTGAGCGCACGGTCGGTGTAGACGACCGAAAACTCAAGCAGACCGTCGGGATCGATGGCGGGAAGCAGTCCGGGCATGGCAGTGGGGCAGAGTCGATGTACTGCGTTCAGCGTAGCACACCGCCCTGCCCTCACACCGCAGGCGCATCCCTGAGGCAAACGGGGATTAGCCCCCGCGGCGCACGCGCAGGATCTCGTCGAGGATCAGCAACACCGCGCCCACGCTGATGGCGCAGTCGGCCACGTTGAAGGCCGGGAAGTGCCCGCCGGGGAAGATGCCGGACAGGAAGGCCCAGTGGAAGTCGAGGAAGTCGACCACATAGCCGTGCACCAGACGGTCGATGACGTTGCCGATGGCGCCGCCCAGGATGAGCGTGAGCGCCCAGGCAAACAGCTTCTGCCCGCCGTGCTGGCGCAGCATGTAGACGATGAAGACGGTGGCCGCCGCCCCCAGACCGACGAAGAACCAGCGTTGCCAGCCCCCCGCGCCCGCCAGGAACGAGAAAGCCGCGCCGGTGTTGTGGGCCCGCACAATGTTGAAGAAGGACCAGACCTCGCGGCTGTCACCGTGCTGCATCCAGCCAACGATGAGCACCTTGGTGAACTGGTCGAGCAAGATGATGATGGCGGCGATGCCCAGCCAGGGCAGCAAGCCCTGGTTGGGGTTGCCACGCGCGCTGCCGCCCGAAGACTTCTTGGTGGCCATCAGGCGTGCTCGCGGTGTTCACCGGCGCCGTGCAGGTTGCTGTCGCAACGGCCGCAGATCGTCGGGTGCTCGGGGTTGACGCCCAAGTCGTCGCGGTAGTGCCAGCAGCGCTCACACTTCACGGCCTTGGAGGGGTTCACTTCGATCTGGGTGCCGTGGCCCTCGGCCAGCTCAACGCTGGAGACGATGAGCACGAACTTGAGGTCGTCGCCCAGGCTGCGCAGGTCGGCCAGAAGGCGCTGGTCGTCGGCATTGATGGTGACGAACAGGTTGGCCTGCAGTGAGGCGCCCACCTCGCCACGGGTGCGCACTTCTTCGATCTGGCGGTTGACCTCTTCGCGGAAGGCGCGGATGCGCGACCACTTGGCCAGCAGCTCGGTGTCCTTGTCGGCTTCAAAGAAGTCCCAGTAGGTTTCGGTGAAGATGGTTTCACCGCCGTTGAAGATCTTCCAGGCTTCTTCGGCCGTGAAACTCAGGAACGGCGCCATCCAGCGCAGCATGCCGTTCGTGATGTGCCACAGCGCGGTCTGCGCGGCACGGCGCGCGGGGCTCTTGGCGGCGCTGGTGTAGAGGCGGTCCTTGAGGACGTCGAGGTAGAAGGCGCCGAGGTCTTCAGAGCAGTACACCTGCAGCTTGGCCACCACGGGGTGGAACTCGTAGCGCTCGTAGTGCGCCAGGATGTCTTCCTGCAGTTGCGAGGCACGGGCCAGCGCGTAGCGGTCGATCTCCAGCAGTTCGTTGTGCGGGACGGCGTCCGTTTCGGGGTTGAAGTCGGACGTGTTGGCCAGCAGGAAGCGCAGGGTGTTGCGGATGCGGCGGTAGCCGTCCACCACGCGGGCGAGGATCTTGTCGTCGATGCCCAGGTCGCCGGAGTAGTCGGTGGAGGCGGCCCACAGGCGGATGATTTCGGCGCCCATCTTGCCGGACACTTCTTGCGGTGCCACGACGTTGCCGACGGACTTGGACATCTTGCGGCCCTGCCCGTCGACGGTGAAGCCGTGGGTCAGAAGACCCTTGTAAGGCGCGCGGCCGTAGATGGCGCAGGCGGCCAGCAGGGAGCTGTGGAACCAGCCGCGGTGCTGGTCGTGGCCTTCGAGGTACAGGTCGGCTTCGTGCAGTTCGTCGTGGCCAGCATCCGGGTGACTGCCCTGGGCGGGGTTGAGCACGTGGAAGAAGGAGGTGCCCGAGTCGAACCAGACGTCGAGGATGTCGGTGGACTTGGCGTAGTCCTCGGCCTGGTCACCCAGCCAGGCGGCCATGTCCAGCGTGGACCAGGCTTCGACGCCACCTTGCTCGACCAGGTCGGCGGCCTTGTCCATCAGGGCCATCGTGTCGGGGTGCAACTCGCCCGTGACCTTGTGCAGGAAGAAAGGCAGCGGCACGCCCCAGTTGCGCTGACGGCTGATGCACCAGTCAGGGCGGTTGGCGATCATGTCGCGCAGGCGGGCACGGCCATTCTCAGGATAGAAGGTCGTGTGGTCGATGGCGTCCAGTGCGGTCTGGCGCAGGGTCTTGTTGGCCTTGTCGGTGGTGAAGACGCCCTCGCCTTCGTCCATGCGCACAAACCACTGGGCAGCGGCGCGGAAGATGACGGGCGTCTTGTGGCGCCAGCAGTGCGGGTAGCTGTGGACGATGTCCTGGGTGGCCAGCAGGCGGCCGTGCTCGCGCAAGGTCTCCAGCACCACGGGGGCGGCCTTCCAGATGTGCATGCCGCCGAACAGGGGCAGCTCGGCTTCGTAGACGCCGTTGCCCTGCACAGGGTTGAGGATGTCGTCGAACTTCAGACCGTGGGCGATGCAGGAGTTGAAGTCGTCCACACCGTAGGCGGGCGCGGCGTGCACGATGCCGGTGCCATCTTCGGCGCTGACGTACTCGGCCAGGTAGACGGGCGCTTCGCGGTTGTAGCCGTCGTGCACGTGGGCCAGGGGGTGCTTGAACTTGAGGCCTTCGAGCTTGGCGCCGACGGTGGTGGCGATGACCTTGCAGGCATCGGCTTCGAAGCCGTAGCGGGCCACGGCTTTGTCGACCAGCGACTCGGCCAGCACCAGCAGGCCCTTGGGCGTGTCGACCAGGGCGTAGCTCAGCTCGGCGTGGACGTTCAGGGCCTGGTTGGCGGGAATGGTCCAGGCGGTGGTGGTCCAGATCACCGTGAAGGCGTCTTTGCTCAAGGCGCTGAGGCCAAAGGCGGCGGCCAGCTTGGCGGGCTCGGCACTCGGGAAGGCGACGTCCAGCGTCTGCGACTTCTTGTCGGCGTATTCGATTTCGAACTCGGCCAGCGAGGAGCCGCAGTCAAAGCACCAGTACACGGGCTTGAGGCCGCGGTAGACGTAGCCGCGCTCCATGATCTTCTTGAGCGCACGGATTTCGTTGGCTTCGTTGCCGAAGTCCATGGTGCGGTAGGGATGAGCCCAGTCGGCCAGCACGCCCAGGCGCTTGAAGTCGGCACGTTGACCGTCGATCTGTTCGGCGGCGTAAACGCGTGCCTTGGCCTGCACGTCGTCGCGCGAGAGGTTGCGGCCGAAGGTTTTCTCGATCTGGTTCTCGATCGGCAGGCCGTGGCAGTCCCAGCCGGGCACGTAGATGGCGTCCATGCCCTTGAGCTGGCGCGCCTTGACGATCATGTCCTTGAGAATCTTGTTGACGGCGTGACCGATGTGGATGTTGCCGTTGGCATACGGCGGGCCGTCGTGCAGCACGAATTTCGGGGCCCCCTGGCGCGCCGCGCGCAGCGTGTCGTACAGGCCGTTTTGCTCCCACTCGGCCACCCAGCCCGGCTCACGCTTGGGCAAGTCCCCCCGCATCGGGAAGGGAGTGTCGGGCATGTTCAGCGTCGCACGGTACTTGGACTCGGGCACCGCATCGGCGGATTTGGCGCCGCCCTTTTTGGCTTCTTGTTGGCTCTTGCCGGGCTTGGCGGTCTGGTCTTGGCTCATGGGGGCTCAGGGTTCGGCTTAGGTGCCGCGCTGCTGAGCCTCGAAGAACCCGCGCGCGTCGGCAATGTCTTGGTGAATGGCGGCCTGCAAGGCCTCCAGGCCGTCGTAACGGGCCTCGTCTCGCAACTTGTGCAAGAGCTCTACGCGCACGATTTTACCGTAGCCCCCTTCCTTGCCGAGGGCGGCGGGCCATTCAAAGCAATGGACCTCCAGCAGCACGCGTCCGGCGTCCTCCACCGTGGGGCGCACGCCCAGGCTGGCCACGCCTTCCAGGGGCTGGTCGGACAGGCCGTGGGTGCGCACGGCAAAGATGCCGGAGGTGGCGGGTTTTTCGTGGCCGAAACGGACGTTGAGGGTGCGGCAATCGAGGCTGCGACCCAGCTTGGCACCGTGAATCACGTGGCCGCTGATGGTGTAGGGGCGGCCCAGCAGGCGCTCGACCTGAGACATGTCGCCCTCAACCAAGGCCTCGCGCACGACCGACGAGGACACCCGCAGGCCGTGAACTTCGTAGCTCATCATGCGGGCCACGTCGAAGCCCTGGCGCTTGCCTTCGGTGTCCAGCAGGTCGTAGTCGCCTGCACGTTTGGCGCCAAAGCGGAAGTCATCTCCCACCAGCACATAGCGGGCCTTCAAGCCCTGCACCAGCACCTGGTCGATGAAGGCCTGGGGGCTGAGGCTGGCCAGGCGCTGGTCAAAGGGCACCACCACCACCTGATCCACCCCGCAGCGCTCGAGCTCGGAAAGCTTGTCGCGCAAGGTGGCGATGCGAGCGGGTGCCAACTCAGGCTTGCCTGCGAGCGCGGCAAAGTAGTCACGCGGGTGCGGCTCAAAGGTGAGGACGGTGGCCGGGAGGCTGCGGTGCTGCGCCTCATTGCGCAGCAGCGCAAGCATGGCCTGATGGCCGCGATGGACCCCGTCAAAATTGCCGATGGTCAGGGCACAGGCGGGCGCCAGTGCAGCATGATGGAAACCGCGAAAGATTTGCATGGGAACGCATTATCCCGCCTGCCACTGGGCGCACGGGCGGTGTGCAGCCTGAGCGTGACGGAAAGGCGATTTTCAACCTGATTCCCGTGGCCATGTGCCCAGCCTTGCGGCCTTCTGTCCGAGAATGTCAGTGAACCCCTCTGCTGCGCCCTCACCGACGCCCATCATGCTGCTCAAGCGCCTCGCCCTTCCCCTCCCAGGCCTGCTGATCTTACCCATCCTTGCGCTCGCCTTGGCCTTGTCTGGCCTGGTATGGACGGTGCTGCGTCACCAGCAGGCCGGGGCGGATCAGCGCCATGCACGCGAGGAATTGCGTCAGGGCATGCAGGTGGCGCGGGTGATGCTGCACCCCATCGGGCAGCAGCCGGCGCAGGGGCAAGCCCCCGCCTTGCGGGTGCCCCCGACCGCGCTGCAGGCGGGCCTGCGGCAGGCTTTGCAATGGATGCCCAATGTGCAAGTGGCGGTCCTCACCCAGGAGCGTGTGGACGGCGCGTGGCAACCCAGTACCGGAGAGGCGCCGGTCTGGACGGACGCCTACGAGGCCCTGAGCCTGCTGGAGCGCAAGGCGTTGACGGCCCCCACCCCCGATGGCAGCCCGACGGAGTTCGATGCCAACGGGCAGGTCCATGCGGCCCTGTCTGTGGCGACCCCGGATGCGCCCGGTGGTCGGGCCGTGGTGTGGTTGCGTGCCGAACCGAATGTCACCGACCCGGGGTGGGCTCGGGCGCGCTGGCAGTTGATGCTGGGAACCCTGGTCGGCTGCCTGTTGGCCGGCAGCCTGCTGTGGCGGCAAGGCTGGCGAGTGCGCCAAGGCTTGCGCAATTTGAGCGGCTGGACCCATCGGGCAACCCAGGAGGAATGGCCGGAGGTGCCCGTGCCTGCTGGCCCGACCGAGTTGCATCAGTTGGGTTTGCGGATGCGCGAGCTCACCCACTATCGCCACCACCGGGAAGATGACATTCGTCAGACGGCGTTTCGCGACACGCTGACCCATTTGCCCAACCGCGCCTACTTTCAGGTGCGACTGGATCAGCAGATCAGCGAAGCGCGGCAAGGCCAGCACAGCGGCGCCTTGGTCACCCTGGACCTCCAGCGTTTCAAGCACGTCAATGCGGTGCTGGGCCAGGCCTCAGGCGACACCCTGCTGCGCAAGGTGGCGCTGCGTTTGTCGGCCACCTTGCCCGATGCGCACCACCTGCTGGGCCGCGTCGGTGGCAACCAGTTCGCCTGCCTGATTCCCCGCGCCGACAAGGTGAGTGCCATGCAACTGGCCAAGCGCCTGCTCCATAGCATGGACACGCCTTTCGAGCTGGATGGACAAGCCATCGATCTGATGGCCCAGGCGGGCGTCGCCCTGTTCCCGGAGGATGGTCGCAACGCCAATGAGGTGCTGTCCCACGCCGAGATGGCGATGAACGTCGCCCGACAGAAGATCACCAGCGTCATGGTGTACAGCCCGGACATGGACCCGGATCAGGCCGCGTCCTTGAGCCTGCTGACCGAGCTCAAGCAGGCGGTGAACCGCCACGAGTTGAAGCTGTACTTGCAACCCAAAATCTGCCTGAGCACGAATGCCGTCCTGGGTGCGGAGGCCCTGATCCGCTGGCAACACCCGGAGAAAGGCCTCATTCAGCCCGAAGGCTTCATTCCGTTCGCGGAGCAGACCGGCTTCATCGGCGTGTTGAGCTTGTGGGTCGTCGACCAAGCCGCCACCCTCTGGCGTACCTGGCACGACGCGGGGCTGACCTTGAAAATTGCCGTCAACCTGTCGACGCGTGACCTGATGGACCGCGACCTGCCCCAGCACCTGCACGCGATCCTGACGCGTCATCAGGTGCCGCCTGGCGCCATGGTGCTGGAGATCACCGAAGGCGCCACGATGGACGATCCGGCTCATGCGCAACAGATCCTGACCAGACTGAGTGAGCTGGGTTTCCTGCTGTCCATCGACGATTTCGGGACCGGCTACTCCTCGCTGGCGTATCTGAAGACGCTGCCGGTGCAGGAGCTGAAGATCGACAAGTCCTTCGTGCTGAACATGCAGAGCGATCTGAACGACGCCAAGATCGTGCGTTCGATCATTGACCTGGCACACAACCTGGGCATGTCGGTGGTGGCCGAAGGGCTGGAGTCGGCCAAGAGCTGGAAGCTGCTGGAAGGGTTGCACTGCAACGAGGCGCAGGGCTTCTTCATCAGTCCACCCATGCCCGCCGGTGAGTTCGTGGACTGGGTGCGCGCCTGGCAAGCGCCCAGCGTTCAGGACGAGTACCTGAACACGGACTTCACGAACATTCTTTGACCGGGCTGGTCAGGGGCTGGTCAGGGCAGGACGATGGCCGGGTCTTCAATCCAGCGCCATTGACCCGGGGCCAAGTCCTCGGGCAAGGTCAGGCGACCGATCTGGCTGCGGTGCAGGCCCTCAACGCGGTTGCTGACGGCGGCCACCATGCGCTTGACCTGGTGGTACTTACCTTGCAGCAAGGTCAGTCGCAGATGGAGGGTCTCGCCCTCGCCCACCGGCTCGGCCGCATCGGCATACACGGGTTCGGGATCATCATCGAGCACCACCCCCTTGCGCAGCTTCTCGCACATGGCCGGCGTGACCGGGTGCTTGCAGGTCACTTCGTAGACCTTGGGCACGTGGTGCTTGGGCGAGGTGAGCTTGTGCAGCAAGGGGCCGTCATCGGTCAGCAACAGCAGGCCGGTGGTGTCTTGATCGAGCCGGCCCACGGGCTGCAGGCCACGACGGCGCAGAGGCACGGGCAGCAGGTTGTGCACGCCCGGCCAGGCGCCCGGCTTTAGCGAGCACTCGTAGCCGGCTGGCTTGTGCAGCATGATCAGCGCCTTGACGTGGGTGACCCAGGGCTGGCCATCGACCACCAGGTTCAGTCGGTCTTCCGGGAATGCCGCATCGGGGTCGTCGACGACCTCACCGTTGACCTGGACGAGGCCATTGAGGATCAATCCTTCACACACGCGGCGTTCGCCGAACCCCTGATCAAACAGGATCTGATCGAGGGTGTTGTGCCCGGCGGGCAGGCGTGGTCGTTTGGCCATGGTGCGAAAACAGAAAGTGGCGACCCGGTTTGGGTCAGGCCGCCATTGTGCAACCAGTCCGCGCGTGAAGCGCTCGTGCGCCGTCAGAAACGGCGTTTGAGGGTCATGGTGCCGTTTTCCTGCGTCATCTGAAAGCGTGACAGGAAACTGTTGCCCAGCAGAATGTAGGGCATGCCCATGGGCATCACGGCCGCTTCGACGTTGTGCACCTCGACGTCCTGAATGCGCAGCGTACCCAGGCTGATGCGGTAGCCGGTGGTCACGCCATTGGCCGTGTGGGCCTGCATGCGCTGACCGGTCTCAAAGGCAATGCCCAGGCGACGGGCTTCGGCGGCCCCCATGGACACCATGGTGGCGCCGGTGTCCACCACGAACTGGGTGCCGCGCCCGTTGATGCTGCCCTGAGTGACAAAGTGACCGCCCTGCCCGGCCGTCAGCACGATCTGGTTGCCACCGCTCCCACCGCTGCGGCCTCCGACACTGACCGGCGCGCCGCCCAGCGCCACCGTCTGGCGCTGACCCGCGATCTCGACCACCGTCTGATCGGATGTGACGCTGATGACCTTGACGCCCAGGTGAGCTTCACCCGCCGCCAGGGCCTTGGGCTGGCCCCCATTGATGACCAGCAAGGCCTTGCGACCCATGCCACCGGTCATGGCCACGCTTTGCGCCAAGGTAGCGCAGGCGCATAAGGTCAGGCTCACGCCCAACAGGATCTGACGAATCGGGTGGGCGTGGGTCATGCGTGGGCTCAATCGCGGAAGTTGTCGAAGGACAGGGGGGCGTCGGTGATTTCCTTCTTCATCAGGGCCATGGCGGCCTGCAGGTCGTCACGCTTGGCGCCTTGGATGCGCACTTCCTCACCCTGGATGCTGGCGTTGACTTTGAGCTTGCTGTCCTTGATCAGCTTGGTGATCTTCTTGGCCAACTCGGCCTCGATGCCGGCCTTGATCTTGATGACCTGCTTGACCTTGTCGCCGCCGATCTTCTCGACCTTGCCCACGTCCATGAAGCGGATGTCGACCTTTTGCTTGGTGAGCTTGTTGTAGAGCACGTCACGCACCTGGTCGATCTGGAAGTCAGAGTCACCGAAGATGATGACCTGCTTGTCCTTCTTGTTGAATTCGACGGCGGCGCTGGTGCCCTTGAAATCGAAGCGGGTGCCGATTTCCTTGCCCGTGGTGTCGACGGCATTGCCGACGGAATCGAGGTTGGGATCGAGCTTGGTGTCAAAACTGGGCATGGTGTTCTCCGTTGTCTGCGAAAATTCTGCCATGCACACACCGTCTGCCGCCGACTCTTCGCCAGTTTCTTCTGCTTTGCTCGATCTGGAGCGCGGCGCCAGCCTGCGCGAGTTCAACACCTTTGGCCTGCCGGCGACCGCCCAGACGCTGGTGCACCTCCACTCGGAGGCCGACGTGAAGCGGGTGGTCAATGACCCGGAGCTGGGCCGTGCGCCCAAGTTCATCCTGGGTGGCGGCAGCAATCTGGTACTGACGCAGGACATCGACCGCTGTGTGCTGAAGGTGGAGATCAAGGGCATCCGCCTGCTGGAGACCCGCGACGACGCCTGGATTGTGGAAGTGGGCGCAGGCGAGCGCTGGCACGACACGGTGGCGTGGTGCCTGGACCAAGGCCTGCCCGGTCTGGAGAACATGGCGTTGATCCCGGGCACGGTGGGCGCCTCGCCAGTGCAGAACATCGGCGCCTATGGCGTGGAGTTGCAAGACCGTTTCGAATCCCTGGACGCAGTGGACCTGATCACCGGACGGACGGTGACACTGACGGCGGCGCAGTGCCACTTTGGCTACCGCGACAGCATCTTCAAGCAGGCGCTGGCGGGCAAGAGCGTGATCACCACCGTGCGTCTGCGCCTGCCGCGCCCCTGGCAACCGGTGCTGGGCTATCTGGAGTTGGAGCGCAAGATGGCCGAGACCGGCATCACCGCCCCAGATGCCCGGCAGATTTTCGACTGGGTGTGCGAGGTGCGCCGCGCCAAGCTGCCCGACCCGGCCGTGATCGGCAACTCGGGTAGCTTTTTCAAGAACCCGGTGGTGACGGCCGAACAGTGCCGCGACATCATTGGGCGCGATCCGCATGTGGTGCATTACGCGCTGGAAGACGGCACGTTCAAGCTGGCAGCCGGGTGGTTGATCGATGCCTGCGGCTGGAAGGGCAAGTCGATTGGCCGCGCCGGGGTGTATGAGCGCCAGGCGCTGGTGCTGGTGAACCGGGGCGGGGCCAATGGGGCCGAGGTGGTGACGCTGGCACGCGCGATTCAGGAAAGCGTGTACGGGCGCTTTGGCATCCGGCTGGAGCCAGAGCCGGTGGTGGTCTGACGCACCGCTGCACCAGAAACAGAAAAGCCGCTCCGAAGAGCGGCTTTTTCATGGGCGCATCACGCCGCCGTCATCAACCGAAGTGGCAGATGTAGTGGTAAGGCTCGCCTTCGACCTTGATCTCGAAGGAGGAATTGCCGGGCACATTGAAGCTTTCGCCAGCGCCGTAGGTCTGCCATGTGTCGGAACCAGCCAGCTTGATGGTGGCCTTGCCGGCGACGGTTTCCATGATCTCGGGCGCGCCGGTGTTGAAGGTCAGCGTGGCGGGCAGGATCACGCCCACGGACTTGCGAACGCCATCGGCCAGGGTGACGGTGTGCGAGACGCACTTGCCATCAAAGTAGACGTTGGCTTGGGTGGCCACGGTGCCGGCCAGGGTGGTGGTGGTCATGTGTCTCTCTCCAAAATGAAAAAAGACCGATGCACAGGCACCGGTCTTTCAGCAGGTTTTACTGTGCGGCCTTCTTGGCAGCGACAGGCTTGGCTGCAACCTTCTTGGCCGCGGGTTTGGCTGCTGGCTTGACGGCAGACTTGACCGCGGGCTTGGCAGCTGGCTTTGCGGCCGGCTTGGCGGCACGGGTGGCACCCGCACGCTTGGCCTTCACGTTGGCACCGATGCGCAGACGCAGGGCGTTGAGCTTGATGAAGCCCGCTGCATCGGCCTGGTTGTAGGCGCCGCCGTCGTCGTCAAAGGTGGCGATGGTGGGGTCGAACAGGCTGTCGGTGGGGGACGCGCGGCCCACGCACATGATGGTGCCCTTGTACAGCTTGAGCTTGACGGTGCCGTTGACGGTGGCTTGCGAGGCGTCAATCAGGCCTTGCAGCAGTTCGCGCTCGGGGCTGAACCAGTAGCCGTTGTAGACCATGCGGGCGTAACGCGGCATCAGGTCATCCTTCAGGGCCAGCACTTCGCGGTCGAGGGTGATGGACTCGATGGCGCGGTGGCCGGTCAGCAAGATGGTGCCGCCAGGGGTTTCGTAGCAGCCGCGGCTCTTCATGCCGACGTAGCGGTTCTCGACCTTGTCGAGGCGACCGATGCCATGCTTGCCGCCGATTTCGTTCAGCTTGGTCAGCACGGTGGCGGGCGACATCTTCACGCCGTTGATGGCGACGACGTCACCCTTGGCGTAGGTCAGCTCGATGATCTCAGGCTTGTTGGGGGCCTTCTCGGGCGAGACCGTCAGGCGCCACATGCTGGCTTCGGGTTCGAAGTTCGGATCTTCCAGCACGCCGCCTTCGTAGCTGATGTGCAGCAGGTTGGCGTCCATCGAATAGGGCGCGCCGCCCTTGCGCTTCTTGAAATCGACCGGGATGCCGTGCTTGTCAGCGTAAGCCAGCAGCTTTTCGCGCGACAGCAGGTCCCACTCGCGCCACGGGGCAATGACCTTGACGCCAGGCATCAGGGCGTAGGCACCCAGCTCGAAGCGAACCTGGTCGTTGCCCTTGCCGGTGGCACCGTGCGAGATGGCGTCGCCCTTGGTCTTGCGTGCGATGTCGATCAGGCGCTTGGCGATCAGGGGACGGGCGATGGAGGTGCCCAGCAGGTACTCGCCTTCGTACAGCGCGTTGGCGCGGAACATGGGGAAGACGAAGTCGCGCACGAACTCTTCGCGCAGGTCTTCGATGAAGATGTTTTCGGGCTTGATGCCCATCTTCAGGGCCTTGGCGCGTGCGGGCTCGATCTCTTCACCCTGGCCGATGTCGGCGGTGAAGGTGACGACTTCGCAGTTGTACTCGTCTTGCAGCCACTTCAGGATGATGGACGTGTCCAGACCGCCAGAGTAGGCCAGCACGACTTTCTTGATCTTCTGGGCCTTGTCGGCAGCAGCAGGAGCAGCAACCGGCTGGGCAGCAGGTGCCGCCTTGGGGGCCTTGGCAGGCTTGACGGGCTTCGCGACGGGCTTGGCGGTTTTGGACATGGTCGAGTCTAGATGGAGAAACGAAAGCGTCGATTTTAGACGCGCCGGGCTCTGCTGTCTCGTGGGGTGGCGCAAACAATCACCGGCATGCCGTCACGGTGGGCGCGGCAGCGCTCAGAACAAGCCCAACTGGGGCGATGCCGGACGCAAGGCGCGCGGATCGAAAGCGCTGCCATCCAGCGCCAGCAGACGACGGTTCAGGCCATGGCGTGCCGCGGCCTTGCGCACGCGTTGGGCGATCAGTTGCGCCCAGACGCCCTCACCTTTCATGCGCCACCTGAAGTCGGCGTCGTAGTCATTGCCGCCACGCAGCTCGCGGAGACGGGCCATGATGCGCACGGCCTTGTCGGGCACATGATGAGCCAGCCATTCTTCGAACAGCGGCTTGACCTCCCAGGGCAGGCGCAGCACGGTGTAATGGATGGACTGCGCGCCCGCCTGGGCCGCAGCCTCGATGAGCGCTTCGATCTCGGGCTCGTTGAGGAAGGGGATGATGGGCGCGACGTTGACGCCCACAGGGACCCCGGCTTTGGCCAACCGCTGGACCGTGAGCAAGCGGCGATGCGGTGCGGCGCCCCGGGGCTCGAGCTTGCGGCACAGCTCGGCGTCCAGCGTGGTGAGGCTGATCAGCACGCACGCTTGCTGGCGGGCACCGGCCTGACCTAACAGATCCAGGTCACGCTCGACGCCGCTGGATTTGGTGATCAGGGTGTAGGGGTGCCGACAGGTGTGGAGCACCTCCAGCACGCTGCGGGTGATGCGCCACTCGCGCTCGATGGGCTGGTAGGGGTCGGTGGCCGAGCCGATGTTGATGGGGCTGCAGACGTGGCTGGGCTTTTGCAGCTCCTGGCGCAGCAAGGCCGCAGCGTTGACCTTGGCGACCAGGCGGGTTTCAAAGTCGAGGCCGGGCGAGAGATTGAGGTAGCTGTGGGTGGGGCGTGCGTAGCAGTAAATGCACCCGTGCTCGCAACCGCGATAGGGGTTGATGGACCAGGTGAAGGGGATGTCGGGCGACTGGTTGCCAGAGAGGATGCTGCGCGCCTGTTCGGGCACCACGGTGGTCACCGGCCGGGTCGACGAGGTGGTCAGCCCGGATTCGTCGGCCTCGCCCCAACCGTCGTCCACGGCCTCGCGGCTGTGCGGTGCAAAGCGGTGCAGCACCTGGGTGGACGTGCCCCGGCCCTTGACCGGGGTCGCCTGCACCCGCGCGTCTGGCATCGGCAGTCCATCGACCGAAGGGGGATGCAGGAAGGTGGAAGGCGCACGCATGACTGTATTTTCATACAGCATCTCGCTGTGCGCAAACAGGAGGCGAATTTCAGGACCAGACCACCGAGGCCGAAAACACATAGCCCGCGCCGTACACCGTCTTGATGATGCGAGGGGCCATCGGGTCGACTTCGATCTTGCGGCGCAAGCGCGAGATGCGCACGTCGATGCTGCGGTCCATGGGCGACAGGCTGCAGTGGCCGACGAGCTGCTCGCGGGTGAGGATCTGGTGGGGGCGCTCCAGGAAAGTGCGCAGCACCTGCACCTCCGCCACGCCCAGCAAGTGCTCGGTGCCGTCGTCGGAGCGCAAGGTGTTGGCCGAGCAGTCGAGGGTCCAGTTCAGGAAGCAGGCCTGGCGGCGCGATTCACTCTGGCCCCCACCGGGCACCTGGCCACGGCGACGCAAGATGCTGCGCACGCGGGCGACCAGTTCGCGCGGCTCGAAGGGTTTGGTGACGTAGTCGTCACCGCCCAGCTCCAGCCCCATGATGCGGTCGGCCGTGTGACCGCGCCCGCTGAGGATCAACAGGCCACAGTGGCATTGCTGACTGATCTGGCGCACCAAGTCGATGCCGTCCATGTCGGGCAGGCCCAGGTCGGTGATGCACAGATCGGGCCGGCGCACCGCCAAACTGCGCAGGGCGCTGGCGCCGGTATGGAAGCACTCCACCTCGAAACCAAACTCGACCAGCACCGATTGAACCAGGCGCGCGATCGAGAGCTCGTCCTCGATCACGTAGATGAGGGCCGGGGCGGTGTTCACGGGGTCAGGCCTTCGAGGGCCGCGGCCAGGTCGCGGGTGCTGAAGGGCTTGGGCAGCACCGGCAAGTCCATGAGCTCATCGCCACTGGGGGCGCAGCCGCTCATCAGCAGGATCTGCATGGTGGGGCGCTGCAAACGCGCCAGACGGGCCAAGCCCACCCCGTTCATCTCACCGGGCATCATGATGTCGGACAAAAGCAGCTTGATATCGGGCATTTGCACAAGGATATCCTGCGCTTCCTGTGCATGAGCGGCCTCGATGACCGCGAACCCGAGATCGAGCAGACTGCGACGCACGACGCGGCGCACGTCCGGGTCATCTTCCACCAGCAAGGCTACGCCGCGGCGGCTGCGGTCGGAGGCGAAATCGGATTCATCGAGCGCGGGCACATCGGTGGGCACGTCAATGGCAGGCAAGCACAGCGACACGGTGGTGCCCTGCCCTGGGCTGCTGTGCACCTGGATGGCGCCGCCCGACTGGCGCACGAATCCATAGACCATGGACATGCCCAGGCCCGTGCCGCTGCCCGCCTGCTTGGTGGTGAAGAAGGGCTCGAAGATGCGGGACACGGTGGCCGCATCCATGCCCACGCCATCGTCGATCACCTCCAGACAGACATAGGTGCCCGGCTGCACACGCTGGCGCTCGGCCTGGCGTTCGTCCACCGTGTGGGTGGTCGTGCGCACCACGATGCGACCTTGCGACTGGGTCGCATCGCGGGCGTTGAGGATGAGATTGACCAGGGCGTTTTCCAGCTGCGTGGCGTCCACCCAGGTCCAGGCGGACTCGCTGCCCAGTTTGACGTCGAGTTGCAGGGTCACGGGCAAGGCTGGTCGCACCAGGCGGGTGACCGACTGCGTGAGCGCCGTGACGTCGACCGCACCGGCCTGCAAGGGTTGCTGGCGGGCAAAGGTCATCAGACCGCGGATCAGCTCGGCGCCACGGCGGGCGGCGGCGATGGCGGGGCCGGTGAACTCGGTGACCAGCGGGTCTTGCGGGCGGGCATCGGCCAGGGCCGACAGGTTGCCAATGATGACGGTGAGGATGTTGTTGAAGTCGTGCGCCAGGCCACCGGTGAGCTGGCCCATGGCTTTCATCTTCTGCGCGCGCACGACCAGGGCTTGCGACTGCTTCTCTTGCGTGACGTCGAAGGTGAGCTCGAAGCAGCCCACGACCTGGTCGTCGGCGCCGATGTCCGGCACGAGCGTGGTGCGCACGGCCAGGGTCTGACCTGCGATGGTGTGAAGCTCGTAGTCGAAGGTGACGAATTCACCCGCCAGGGCCCGGCTGATGTTGGGTTTGATGCGCTCGTACACGTCCGAGCCCAGGAACTCGCGGGCGCTGACCGCATCGGGCTGCTGGGGGTCGAGCCCGAACCAGTCCTGATAGCCACGGTTGACGTAGGTGTAGGTGCGATCAGCTCGGAAGTAGGCCACCAGCGCAGGGATCGAGTCGGTGACCAGGCGCATCTGGTGCTCGCTGCGGCGCAGTGAGGCAGTGATCTGCTCGTTGGCCTCCAGGGCCTCACGCAGGCGCTGGTTGCTGGCCTGCAGTTCGGCGGTGCGTGCCAGCACGCGGGACTCCAGCTCGGTGTTGGCTTGGCGCAGGGCCTGCTCGGCGCGGCGCTGCTCGGTGACGTCGGAGTACAGGGTGACAAAGCCGTGCCCCGGCAAGGGCTGACCGGTGATGCGCAGCACGCTGCCATCGGGGCGCACGCGCTCAATGTCGTGCGGCACGAACTCGCGGGCCTTGTCCACCCGAGCTGCGACCGCGACCTCGATGTCGTCGTCGCCGTATTCACCACGCTGGGCGTTGTAGCGGATGAAGCTCTCGAATGTCGCGCCTACGAAGGCCAGTTCGGCGGGGAAATCGAGCAGTTGCAGGAAAGCGCGGTTCCAGGCGACCAACTTCAGGTCGGCGTCGAACACGGTCAGGCCCTGGTCGAGCAGGTCCAGCCCCGCTTGCAAGGTTTGTTGACGCCAGTGGCCGGTGTCAGTCTGCAAGGCGGCATCAGGGTGGGTCACGCGGGTCTCCGGTTACGAGGCTCAAAGCTCGCTGATTCTAGGCAGCGGACCGCGCCTGAACCACACCAAATCCCGCTTGCAAACATTCGTCACATTTGCTGGGAGGTGGTGAAAAAGTCCTCCCTGATCATCCGCCCGACGTCATCAGACAGGGGCGGGAAACGGCCCACCACTTGTCAGCTCGACAGCGATTCAATGGAGACCGTGATGATCAGTATAAACCCTTATGAAACCGGTTTGGACAAAAACGCCGCGAACCATGTCAGCCTTTCGCCACTGAGCTTCCTCAAGCGCACCGCGGCCATCTATCCGGACCGCCTGGCCATCATTTATGGCGAGCGTCGCCAGACCTGGGCCGAGACCGCTGCACGTTGCCGCCGCCTGGCCAGTGCCTTGCAGGCCCGCGGCATTGGCCGGGGTGACACGGTGGCAGTGATGCTGCCCAATGTGCCCGCCATGCTGGAGGCGCACTTCGGCATCCCGATGACCGGCGCGGTGCTCAACACGCTCAACACCCGCCTGGACGCTGAGGCCGTGGCCTTCCAGCTGGAGCACGGCGAAGCCAAGGCCCTGCTGACCGACCGCGAGTTCGCCCGCGTGATGCGCGCCGCCCTGGACATGCTGGGCCGCAGCGACATCCTGGTGGTGGATGTGGAAGACGACACGGCGCCTCCCGGACAGAACCTGGGTTCGGTCACCTATGAAGCCTTGTTGGCCGAAGGTAACCCCGAACACCCCTGGTATCTGCCTGCCGACGAGTGGGAGGCGATTTCGCTGAACTACACCTCGGGCACGACCGGCAACCCCAAGGGCGTGGTCACCCACCACCGCGGTGCCTACCTGAACTCGGCCAGCAATGTGATCTCGTGGAACCTGCCGCAGCACACCACCTATCTGTGGACGCTGCCGATGTTCCACTGCAATGGCTGGTGCTTCCCATGGACGATGGCGCTGATCGCCGGCACCAGCGTGTGCCTGCGCCGCATCGACCCGGCCGTGATCTTCTCGCTGATCAAGGCGCATCACATCACCCACATGTGCGGCGCGCCCATCGTCTACAACCTGCTGATCAGCGCCCCGCCCAAGCTGCGTGAGGGGCTGAACCACACGGTCAATGGCCTGATCGCCGGGGCCGCGCCCCCGGTGGCCGTGATCGAAGGCTGCGAAGCGGCCGGCATCAACCTGACCCACGTGTATGGCCTGACCGAGGTGTATGGCCCTGCTGCCGTCTGCGCCAAGCACGCCGAATGGGACGCGCTGCCGATTGAAGACCGTGCCCGCCTGAATGGCCGCCAGGGCGTGCCCTACGCGCTGCAGGAAGACGTGACCGTGCTGGACACGATGACGATGGAGCCGGTGCCTTGCGATGGCGTGACCATTGGCGAGATCTGCTTCCGCGGCAACGTGGTGATGAAGGGCTACCTCAAGAACGAGAAGGCCACGGCCGAAGCGTTTGCCGGCGGCTGGTTCCACACCGGTGACCTGGCCGTTCGCGATGCCAGCGGCTACATCAAGATCAAGGACCGCAGCAAGGACGTGATCATCTCCGGTGGCGAGAACATCTCGTCGGTCGAGGTGGAAGACGCCCTGTTCCACCATCCTGCCGTCATGTCGGCCGCCGTGGTGGCCGAGCCCGATCCGAAGTGGGGCGAAGTGCCCTGCGCCTTCGTCGAACTCAAGCCCGGTCATGAACTGACTCAGGAAGAGCTGATCGAGTTCTGCCGTCAGCACCTGGCGCGCTTCAAGGTGCCCAAGCGCGTGGTGTTCGGCGAGCTGCCCAAGACGTCCACCGGAAAGATCCAGAAGTTCGTGCTGCGCCAGCAGGTGAAGTCGGCCAGCGCCATCGAGTAAGCGCCCCAAGCGCCTTGCTTTCACACGGGTGCCCACTGGCACCCTCCCCTCCCTCTTTCCCACAAGGAAGACCCATGTCGAATGAGATCTACCGTCGCGTGGAGGCCGACCCGGCCTACCAGCAACTGGTGCAACGCCGCGGCCGACTGGCCCTGCTCCTGTCGGTGACCACCCTGGTGGCCTATTACGCCTTCATGGCGGTGGTGGCCTTTGCCCCCACCGCGCTCAGCCCCACGATCTTCGAAGGTGGCACGCTGACCATTGGCGCCCCCATCGGCGCCGCCCTGATCCTGGGATCGTGGCTGCTGACCGGCTGGTACGTGCGCAAGGCCAACACCGAATTTGACCAACTGACCCACGCCATCGCGGAGCGCGCCAAATGAAGCCATTGATGAAAACCGGCGCCCTGAGCGCCCTGCTGTTGCTGTGCGCGGGCGTGGCCCTCGCCGGCCCCGGCGATGTCGGCCAGGTGGCCAAGCAGCCCATCAACATGACGGCCATCGCCATGTTCCTGGTCTTCGTGCTGTTCACCTTGGGCATCACCTACTGGGCAGCCAAGCGCACCAGCTCCACCTCTGACTTCTACACCGCTGGCGGTGGCATCACCGGCTTCCAGAATGGCCTGGCCATTGCCGGTGACTACATGTCGGCCGCGACCCTGCTGGGTCTGAGCTCGATGGTGTTCCTGCGCGGCTTTGACGGCTTCGTCTACACGATCAGCTTTTTCATCGGCTGGCCCGTGATCCTGTTCCTGCTGGCCGAGCGCATGCGCAACCTGGGCCGCTTCACGTTCGCGGACATCGCCTCCTACCGCCTGCATCAGGGCTCGATCCGCACCTTCGCGGCGTTCGGCTCGCTGACGGTGGTGTGCTTCTACCTGATCGTGCAGATGGTGGGCGCAGGCCAGTTGATCAAGCTGCTGTTCGGTCTGGACTACCCGATTGCCGTGGTCGTGGTTGGCGTGCTGATGGTCGTGTACGTGACCTTCGGCGGCATGATCGCCACCACCTGGGTGCAGATCATCAAGGCCGTGCTGCTGCTGTCCGGTGGCCTGCTGATGCTGGGTCTGGCCATGAGCCACTTCGGCTTCAGCATTGAGACACTGGCTTCCAGCGCGGTGGACGCCCACAAGGACGGCGCCGCCATCATGCACCCTGGCTCCCTGCTGGCCGATCCGGTCACGGCCGTGTCGCTGTCGCTGGGCCTGGTGTTCGGCACCGCTGCGCTGCCGCACATCATGATGCGTTTCTTCACCGTGCCCAACGCCAAGGAAGCACGCAAGTCGGTCTTCGTGGCCAGCGGCTTCATCGGCCTGTTCTTCATCGTGGTGTGCCTGCTGGGTCTGGCCGCCATCGTGATCGTGGGCAAGGATCCGCAGTTCTTCGAAAACGGTGACATCGGTGGCAAGCTGCTGGGCGGCAACAACATGCCCGTCATGCACCTGGCCAAGGCCGTCGGTGGCGACCTGTTCCTGGGCTTCCTGTCGGCCGTGGCGTTCGCCACCATCCTGGCGGTGGTATCGGGTCTGGCGCTGGCTGGTGCCTCGTCGATTGCGCACGACATCTATGCGCGCGTGATCAAGAAGGGCCAGGCTTCTGAAGCCGAAGAAATGCGTGTCTCCAAGATCGCTTCCATCGGTCTGGGTGTGGTGGCCGTGATCCTGGGCATCATGTTCGAAAAGCAGAACGTGGCCTTCCTGGTCGGTCTGACCTTCGGCATCGCCGCTTCGGCCAACTTCCCCGTGCTGGTGCTGTCCATCTACTGGAAGGGCCTGACCACGCGTGGCGCCCTGATTGGCGGCATCGTCGGTCTGGTGTCGGCCGTGACCTTCGTGGTGCTGTCCAAGGCCGTGTGGGTGGTGGTGCTGGGCTTCGAGCATGCGGTGTTCCCGTACGAGCAACCTGCGCTGTTCTCCATGCCGCTGGCCTTCTTCTTCACCTGGCTGTTCTCGGTGACGGACAAGAGCGCCCGTGCTGCCGTGGACGTCTCGGGCTTCCGTGACCAGAACGTGCGTGCGCAAACCGGCATCGGCGCCGCCGCTGCCAGCGCCCACTGATGGATTGTTTGACTGTTTGACTGAGAGACGATTGCCATGTCGACTTACAACGCCCCCGTCCGTGACATGTTGTTCACGATGAAGGAGGTGGCCGGGCTGGAGGGTATCTGCGCCCAGCCCGGTTTCGAAGAAACCACGCCCGACCTGGTCGAGGCCGTGCTGGAAGAGGCCTCGCGCTTCGCCACCGGCGTGCTCGATCCGCTGAACTGGCCGGGTGACCAACAAGGTGCCCGGTGGGACAACGGTGTCGTGACCGCTGCCGATGGTTTCAAGGAGGCCTACGCGGCCTTCTGTGAGACCGGCTGGAACGGCATGCCCGCCTCGCCCGAGTTCGGTGGCCAGGGCCTGCCCACGCTGGTCTCGACCGCCGTGCTGGAGATGTGGAAGTCGTCGAACATGGCGTTCTCGCTGTGCCAGATGTTGACCCTGGGTGCGATCGAAGCCCTGGTGCACCACGGCAGCCCCGCGCTGCAACAGCGTTTCCTGCCCAAGATGGTGTCGGGTCAGTGGACCGGCACGATGAACCTGACCGAGCCACAAGCCGGGTCGGATTTGTCGGCCATCCGCACCCGCGCCGTGCCGGAAGGGGATCACTACCGCATCAGCGGCACCAAGATCTTCATCACCTGGGGTGAGCACGACATGGCCGAGAACATCGTCCATCTGGTGCTGGCCCGCCTGCCCGATGCGCCTGAGGGTGTGAAGGGCATCTCGCTGTTCGTGTGCCCCAAGTTCCTCGTCAACGACGATGGCTCATTGGGTGAGCGCAACGACCTGGTGTGTGCGTCCATCGAGCACAAGATGGGTATCCATGCGAGCCCCACGGCCGTGATGTCTTTTGGCGACGGACCTGGCGCCATCGGGTATCTGGTCGGCGAACCTCACAAGGGTTTGGGCTACATGTTCACGATGATGAACTACGCCCGTCTCAACGTCGGCCTGGAAGGTGTGGCCATTTCCGAGCGCGCCTACCAGCGTGCCCGTGCCTATGCCATCGACCGTGTGCAAGGCCGCACCCTGACCGAAGGCAGCCGCGGCATCATCGGCCACCCCGATGTGCGCCGCATGCTGATGGACATGAAGGCCCGTACCGAGGCCATGCGTGCCCTGGCCTATTTCGCGGCCGCGCAGATGGACCGTGCCCACAGCCATCCCGACGAGGCCACGCGGGTCAAGAGCCAGGCGCTGGTCGATCTGCTGATCCCCATCGTCAAGGGTTGCTGCACGGAAAACGCCCAAGGCATCACCGCCGACGGCGTGCAGATCCACGGCGGCATGGGCTTCATCGAAGAGACCGGCGCGGCGCAGTATGTGCGTGATGCCCGCATCACCACCATCTACGAAGGCACCACCGGCATCCAGGCCAACGACCTGATCGGGCGCAAGCTGATCCGTGACGATGGCGTGACGATGAAGGCGCTGCTGCACACGGTCTCGGCCGAGGCGCAGCGTCAGGTCGGCAGCGGCGATGCCGTGCTGCAGCAACTGGGACAAGGCCTGCAACGCGGTCTGGATGCGCTGGCGCAAGCCACCGAGTGGATCCTGACGCGCGCCAACCAGAGCCCTGCGGCCACCGCCGCCGGTGCCGTGCCTTACCTAAAGCTGTGCGGTACGGTGCTGGGCGCCTGGCTGGTGAACCGTGCGGCCGAAGCCGCCCAGCGCCAGCTGAGCGAAACCAGCCAGGACGATGCCTTCCTGAGCGCCAAGCTCATCACCGCACGCCACTACCAGCACCACGTGCTGGTCGAAGCCAACAGCTGGCGTGACCGCGTGATCAATGGCGCCATCAGCACCCTGGCGCTGCAAGACGATCAGTTCTGATCCGCCACCAGCGGATGTGCGACGATGGGCGTGCCGGCCCATCTTTTGACGGCGTGTCCTCACCAGGACACGCCTTTTTTCATGCACGAGCGGTCAGCGATCAGCCTTCGCCGTAGACCACGGTGGCCTGGGCATCGGGCATCAGCTCCTTGAGTCGCAACAGCGCCGCATCGCTGGGATACACCTTGGCCTGATCGCCCAGGTCCAGCTCGCCACGCGCCGACAGCTCGGGCGTGCGCCGCTCGATCACCACCCTCAGGCTCAAGCCCTGATGCGTATCGGGCAGATCGGGCTGCGGCGCCGCGACGCGACGCGCCGGGAACTCGCGCAGCAGCTCGTCCACCGGCAGCTTCTGGTCACGCGCAGTCAGGCGCACGAAGCGGGCATAGCGGCAACGCGCCGCCGCCAGGCTCATCACAGACTGGACATTGAGGCGCAATCCGCCCGAGAAGCGATCGGTCTGGACCTTGCCGGTGATGATGACCAGCTCATCGTCCTTGAGCAGCTCCTTGTTGGCGTCCAGCGTGTCCTGGTTGGCCACGGCCTCGATCGTCTCGCTCTTGTCGTCCAGCTTGAACAAGCCCACCCGCCCGCGTGTGCCATTGATGACACGCAGCTCGCTGATGATGCCTGCCACCACCTGGGGTTCGCGACTGTCTTTCAGGTCGCCAATGCGCTGGCGCGCGATGCGGCGCACCTCCGGCTCAGCCTCGTCGAACAGGTGGCCCGACAGGTAAAAGCCAATCGCCGTTTTCTCCAGGCCCAGACGCTCTTTCAAGGTCCACGGTTCGGCTGGCACCAGATCGGGCTCGTTGGTGGACGCTGCATGGCTGTCACCAAAGTCGAACAGCCCGCCCTGGTCGGCATTGGCCAGCAAGGTGTCGGCGTACTCGAAGGCCAGGCCCACACTGGCCAGCAGGCCGGCACGATGCGGCTCCAGCGAGTCAAAAGCGCCCGCCTTGATCAAGGCCTCCACCACCCGCTTGTTGACCTGCTTGCGGTCCACCCGCGCGCAGAAATCAAAGAAGCTCTTGAACGGCCCGTTCTCCGTGCGCTCGCGCACCAGTGCCTCAATGGCGCCCTGTCCCGTCCCCTTGACCGCCCCCAGCGCGTAGCAGATGGTCTTGTTGTCCAGCGGGATGAAGCGCCACGCGCCCTGGTTCACATCGGGCGGCGTGAAGGTGATGCCGAAGTTCTGCGTGGCATCGTCGTGGAAGATCTTGAGCTTGTCCGTGTCGTCGCTGGCAATCGTCATGTTGCCTGCGAAGAATTCGGCGGTGTAGTGCACCTTCAGCCAGGCCGTGTGATACGCCAGCAAGGCATACGCGGCCGCGTGCGACTTGTTGAAACCGTAGCCCGCGAACTTCTCCATCAAGTCGAAGATCTCGTCGGCCAGCTCCTTGCTGATGCCATTCTTGGCAGCACCGGCCGAGAAAATGGTCCGGTGCTCGGCCATCTCTTCGGCCTTCTTCTTGCCCATGGCGCGGCGCAGCATGTCCGCGCCGCCCAGCGAGTAGCCCCCCACCCGCTGGGCCACCTGCATCACCTGTTCCTGGTACACCATGATCCCGTAGGTTTCCGACAGCACCGAAGCCATCAGCGGGTGCGGGTAGGTCACCTCTTCCTTGCCGTGCTTGCGCGCGCAGAAAGATGGAATCAGGTCCATGGGGCCCGGACGGTACAGCGCCACCAGGGCGATGATGTCCTCGAAGAGGCTGGGCTTGGCGTCGCGCAGCATGCCCTGCATCCCGCGCGATTCCAGCTGGAACACGGCCACGGTCTTGCCCTCGGACAACAGCCGGTAGGTGGCCGCATCGTTCAGCGGGATCTTGGCGAAGTCGAAGTCCTTCTGGTCCGGATGCCGGGCCATGATGAACTCTTTGGTCGTCTCCAGAATGGTCAGTGTGGCCAGGCCCAGAAAGTCGAACTTCACCAGGCCGATGGCCTCCACGTCGTCCTTGTCGTACTGGCTCACGGCCGAGTCGCTGCCCGGCTGCATGTACAGCGGGCAGAAGTCGGTGATCTTGCCCGGCGCAATCAGCACGCCCCCCGCGTGCATGCCGATGTTGCGCACCATGCCTTCCACGCGCATGGCCAGCTCCAGCAGCGCGGCCACTTCTTCCTCGGCCTTCTCACGCTCCTCCAGCTCGGGTGCTTCCTTGCGGGCGTAGATCACGCCGCTGTCGGGGTTCTCGGGCACGCGCGCCAGCGTCACGGACTTGCCGGGTGGTGCCGGAATCAGCTTGGCGATGCTGTCCACATGGCCATAGCCCATGCCCAGCACGCGGCCCACGTCGCGCAGGGCCGCCTTGGCCGCCATCGTGCCGAAGGTGGCGATCTGCGAGACGGCATCGCGCCCGTAGCGGTCCTTCACATAGTCGATGACGCGGTCGCGGTTGCCCTGACAGAAGTCAATGTCGAAGTCGGGCATGGACACCCGCTCCGGGTTCAGGAAGCGCTCGAACAGCAGGTTGTACTTGAGCGGGTCCAGGTCGGTGATCTTGAGCGCATAGGCCACCAGCGAGCCAGCACCCGAACCCCGGCCCGGCCCCACGGGGCAGCCATTGTTCTTGGCCCAGTTGATGAAGTCCTGCACGATCAGGAAGTAGCCCGGAAAGCCCATCTTCAGGATGGTGTTGATCTCGAAGTCCAGGCGCTCCACATACGTCGGGCGCTGGGCATTGCGCTCGGCCTCGTCTGGATACAAGTGCAGCAGGCGCTCTTCCAGGCCTTCATGCGACAGCTCGCGGAAGTAGTCCGCCATGGGCTGCGGCTCGCCGTTGGGCATGATCGGCGTCGGGAAGTTGGGCAGCTGTGGCTTGCCCAGCACCAGGCTCAAGGAGCAGCGGCGTGCAATCGCCACCGTGTTGGCAATGGCCGAGGGGATGTCGGCAAAGAGGGCCTCCATCTCGGCCGAGGTCTTGAAATACTGCTCCCGCGTGAAGCGCTTGATGCGCTTGGGGTTGCCCAGGGTTTCGCCCTCGGCAATGCAGGTACGCGCCTCGTGCGCCTCGAAATCGTCGGGCGTCTGGAACTGGATCGGGTGGGTGGCCACCACGGGCAGGCCCAGCCGCGCGGCCAGGGGCACAGCCGCACGGATGTAGGGCTCATTGGTGGCGTGGCCGCTGCGCTGCAGTTCGATGTAGAAGCGGTTGGGAAAGGCCGCCGCCAGCTTGCGCGCCTGGGCCTCGGCCTTGGGCACGTCCCCATGGGACAGCGCCTGCCCCACCAGCCCCATCTCCGCCCCCGACAGGCAAATCAGCCCCTCGTTGCGCTCGACCAGCGACGCCCAGTGCACCCAGGCGTGGGTGCGCTGCCCCGGCGCCGTCCAGGCCTCGCCCAACAGCTCTGACAGGCGCAGATAGCCCTGGCGGTTCTGGATCAGCAGCAGCAAGCGCGTGGGCGCCTTGCCGGGCTCTTCGGGCTCCACCCACACGTCCGCGCCGATGATGGGCTGCACGCCCTTCTTTTGCGCGCTCTTGTACAGCTTGAGCGCCCCGAACAGGTTGCTCAGGTCCGTGACCGCGACGGCGGGCTGGCCATCCTTGGCCGCGGCCTTGACCAGGTCGTCGATGCGGACGGTGCCGTCAACAACAGAATATTCGGAGTGGGAGCGCAGGTGAACGAAAGGCATCCGGGCATTGTAAGAAGCCTGGGCCTCGCGGATCCGTTCAATCCGCAGAGACTGTCAGAGACTGTCGGTCGCGCCCCGAAACTCACGCGGCGTCACGCCCAGCCAGCGCCGGAAGGTCCGGCTGAAGTTGGAGGTGTCCTGATACCCCAATCGCTCGGCAATGGCCTCCACGCTCAGGGGCGTCTGCACCAGCAACCAGCAGGCCAGCTCTTCCCGAACACCGTCGAGCAGCTGCTGGTAGGTCACACCCTCATCACGCAGATGCCGGATCAGGGTGCGGGCCGACACGTGTTCGATCTCGGCCATCTGCTCCAGCGTGGGGTACGCCCCCTCACAGGCGACCAGACGCTGTTGCACGCGCGACGTCACGCTGCCCTTTTCCTGCTGTGTGAGCAAGCGCTCACAATCGCGCCAGGCCACGCGGTAGGCCTCGGCATCGGGCGCCAGACTGGGGCAGGTCAGCAAATCCATCGGCAGCTCGATGCGCAAGGCCGGCGCCCCAAAACTGCACTGCGGACAGAACTCGCGGTAGGCCTGCGCGCAGGCGGGCTCCTCAAAAGGCCAGTGGATGGTGACCCGCGTGCGCAGATCCTGCCCCGTGATCGTCTCCATCAGGCGGACCATGGCCCCCGCGAAATGCCCCATGAGGTAGGTCCGGAACTCATCGGCCACTAGGTCTTCACGCAACAGCAGGGCCAGGCCCCCCTCGGTCTGCACGTCGAAGTGGGCCACGCGCTGGCGCAGGGCCACAAAACGCTGCATCACCATCAGCACCTGCCCCACATCGCGGGCGGCCATGGCCGCATACCCCGGTGCGCCGTGGGCAGACAACTGCGTGCTCTGCCCCACCACCAGTCCCAACCACGGGCAATCACTCAAGGCCAGGGCGCGCAACACCACACGGCGCACCTGCTCCAGGCTCAGGAACAGGTTGCTGGCGTGCAGATCGTGCCAGCTCAAACGCGTGCCCTGCAGGATCTCGGCCTCGCTGAAGCCCCGACGCCGCAACTCGGCGCACAACAGGCGCACATAGACCGGGTGCAGCGAAGGTTGGAGCCAGCGGTCTGGCGGGTGCATCGACATCGTTTCGGCGCAGCCTCATTGTCACAATATGACGATATTGTGCCAGCACAAACGGTGTTGCGCGTCAAGCCCAAAACGCAAGATGTGCCCATGGTTCAAACCACTGAGGACACATCCGCATGAGCGCCACCCTGCCCCTTCCCACCGACCAGCAACCCGCCTACCGCGACCGCAAACGCCTGATGTGGCTGCTGTCGGTCATCGGCCCCGCCGGCGTCACCATCGGCCCGGTGGCATACCTGATGGGCGCCACCTCGGAGGCCTGGTTCTTCGTGGCCTTCGCGTTCTTCTACGGTGTCATCCCCCTGCTGGACTGGCTGCTGGGCGAAGACCTGAGCAACCCGCCCGAATCTGTGGTGCCCCGCCTGGAGGCAGATCGCTACTACCGCTGGATCAACTACGCCGTGGTCCCCGTGCTGTGGGGCAGCCTGCTGTTCAACTGCATCTTCGTGGCCACGCATGAGCTGTCCTGGATGGCCTGGCTGGCCACCGCCGTCATCACCGGCTCCATGCTGGGCTTTGGCCTGAACCTCAGCCACGAACTGGGTCACAAGAAGGACTGGCTGGGCCGCAAGCTCGGTCTGTTCAACTCGGCGCTGGGTGGCTATGGCCACTTCTCGATCGAGCACAACCGCGGGCACCACCGGCACGTGGCCACCTCCGAGGATCCGGCCTCCTCCAAGATGGGCGAGACCATCTACCGCTTCGTCTTCCGCGAAATGCCCGGCGCCTTCTTTCGCGCCTGGGATCTGGAGACCGAGCGCCTGGAACGCCAAGGCCAGTCGCCCTGGAGCCTGAACAACGAGATCATCCAGGCCGGCCTGGTCACCCTCGGGCTGTATGGCGGCCTGATCGCAGCCTTCGGCCCGAAGATGGTGCCGGTGCTGGCCGTGGTGGCCTTCTGGGGCGCCTTCCAGCTGACGTCGGCCAACTACATCGAGCACTACGGCCTGCTGCGCCGCAAGCTGCCCGACGGCCGCTACGAGCGTTGCGAGCCGCACCACTCCTGGAACAGCAACCACATCATCTCCAACCTGATCGTGTTCCATCTGCAGCGCCACTCGGATCACCACGCCAACCCGACCCGCAGCTACCAGTCCTTGCGCAACTTCCCCGAGTTGCCCACGCTGCCCTCGGGCTACTTCGGCATGTTCCTGGCCGCCTATGTGCCGCCCATCTGGTTTGCCATCATGGACAAGCGGGTGATCGCCGCGACCGGTGGCGATGTCCAGCGCATCAACTTCCTGCCCGCCCAGCGCGCCCGGCTGGTGCGCCAGTTCGGCCTGCGTGAGCAGCCCTGACTTTCTACAATGCGGGGATGAGTCCTGTCCTGAACATCTCCGCCTACCAATTCGTCACCCTGGATGACGCCCTCGCCCTGCGCGATCGGCTCCATGCCGAAGCGCAGGCGCGCGACCTCAAGGGCACGGTGCTGATCGCAGAGGAAGGCATCAACCTCTTCCTCGCCGGCCCCGGTGAGGCGGTGCGCGGCTGGGTCGACGTGCTGCGCCAGGATCCCCGCTTTGCGGACCTGGCCCCCAAGGAAAGCTGGTCCGAGACGGTGCCGTTCAAGAAGCTGCTGGTGAAGGTCAAGGGCGAGATCATCCGCATGAACCACCCCACCATCCGCCCGGACGAGCGCGGCGACAGCGGCCGCGCCCCGGCGGTCGAGCCCGCCGTGCTCAAACGCTGGCTGGACCAGGGCCACGACGACGAGGGCCGCCCCGTCGTCACCCTGGACACGCGCAACGCCTTCGAGGTGGACTACGGCACCTTCGAGGGCGCGGTGGACTGGCGCATCCACAAGTTCAGCGAGTTTCCCGACGCGGTGCAGGCCCACAAGGACGAATTCGCCGGCAAGACCGTGGTGAGCTTTTGCACCGGCGGCATCCGCTGCGAAAAAGCCGCGCTCTACATGCAGGAGGCCGGCATCGACCACGTCTACCAGCTAGAAGGCGGCATCCTCAAGTACTTCGAGCTGACCGACGGCGCGCACTGGCAGGGCGACTGCTTCGTGTTCGACGCCCGCGAGGCTCTGGGCGCGCAACTCACCCCCAAGGCACCGGCCGCTTAAGGCGTGGCGGGCCGGGCTGCCATGGCCGGCGCTCTTTCGGGTGCGATATCGGGCGCCGTTGCGGCGACCGGAGCCGGGGCCACCCCCACCATCGTGCGCAAATCAGCGCCAGACGGGTGCTGGAACACGCGCAGACCGAACTCAGGCAAGATCGCCAACAGGTGGTCGAAGATGTCCGACTGGATGCCCTCATAGGCCACCCACTCGGTCGTGTTGGTGAAACAGTAGATCTCCATCGGCAGCCCATCCGAGGTCGGATCGAGCTGGCGCACCATCAGCGTCATCGCCTGATGGATGCCGGGCTGGCGGCGCAGATAGCGCTCCACATACATCCGGAAGATGCCCACATTGGTGACGCGGCGGCGGTTGACCACATCGCGCTCGCTGCCCGGCGCCCGCGCGTTCCACTCGGCCAGCTCGGTCTCCTTGGCCGACAGGTAGTCGGTGAGCACATCAAAGCGGCTCAGGGCCTGCGCCTCGGCGTCGGTCAGAAAGCGAATGCTCTGCTGGTCCAGATACACGCTGCGCTTGATGCGCCGCCCACCCGACTCCGTCATGCCCCGCCAGTTGCGGAACGAATCCGAAATCAGGCGCTTGGTGGGGATGTTGGTGATCGTCTTGTCCCAGTTCTGCACCTTGACCGTGTGCAGGGCAATGTCGACCACGCCGCCGTCTACCCCGATCTGCGGCATCTGAATCCAGTCCCCCACACGCACCATGTCGTTCGAGCTCAGCTGCACACTGGCCACCAGCGACAGCAAGGTGTCCTGAAAGATCAGCATCAGCACTGCCGCCATCGCCCCCAGGCCCGACAGCAGGATCAGCGGCGAGCGGTCCACCAAGGTGGCGATCATCAAGATGGCCGCCAGCGCATAGATACCGATCTTGACCACCTGCACATAGCCCTTGATGGGCCGCTGCACCGCGTCGGCGCGCTTTTGCCACAAGGTGTTGACCAGGTCCAGCACGTTGGCCAGGGCCAGCGCCAGCGTCAGCACGATGAACGCGCCGCACACGTTCTGCACCACGGTGACGACGGCCTCGGGCAACTCCGGCACGGTCTGGATGCCCCAGGTCAGCACCAGCGCAGGCACCACATGGGCCAGGCGGGAGATCACCCGCAGCGCCTTGACCTCCGGCTCGTGAGCCAGCGAGGTCGCCTTCAGCGCCTGATTGACGCTGCGCAGCAGGATGTGTTTGGTCAGCCAGTTGGCCACCCACGCCAGGGTGATCAGGGCGGCCAGCGCCAGCACGGTGTAAGACACAGGGTGGCGTTCCAGCCAGTCCATCAGCTCGGGAAATTGCTCTTGCATGCCCCCGACCTTACCCTGTTGCCACCGCATTGTGTTTGGCCAAATGCATTAACCCTTCATAGGGCAGCAAATTGGTGCGCACCACCTTGTCGATCGGCTCGGCAAAGCCATCTTGCATCCAGCGCGCCGCCAGCAACACGTTCAGGCCAATCATCCCATCTGCCAGCAAGGGCAGGCTGATCCCGTCGAGTTGCTCGGATGGCAGCAAGCGGGTGAGATGCTGCTTGAGCAAGGCCGAATAGTCACGTGCCGTGGCCCCGCTCATCGCGGCCACCTCGTCACTCACCGCCAGGGAGTCCACCAGCATGATCCGCCCGCGCCGCGGATCGTCGCGGATGAACACGAGGAACACGCGCATCGCCGGTGCCAGCATCTCCAGCGGATTGGTCGAGCGCGGCACCTGCTCCATTGCCGCCAGCGTCAAGGCCATCAACTGCTCGCGCAACTCGCTGTAGGACGCCAGGAACAACTGAGGCAGGGTCTTGAACGACTCGTAAAAGTACCGCTCGGTCAGGTGCGCCGCCACACACACCTCGCGCACCGTGGCGCCATGAAAGCCCTTGGTACCGAACACCTCAATGGCCCCTTCAATCAGCTTGGCCCGCCGCAGACGCTGGCGCTCTTCGGGCAACACGCCGCCGTAGCGACGCTTGTTCAAGGGGGGGTGATCGGGCAGGCTGACGTCCATGGGAAGACCTATATTGACACACCGTATTGTCAGCTTATAGTCTGACAACATTGATTGTCAAACAATAATCCCTCCACTCAAGGGTCGCCCGCGCATGAGCATCCAAGCTGTCATCACCAACCTCGTCCTGCGCTACCAGTTCAAACGGGCAGGGCGCGGCCCCTTGAATGTTCACAAGGCGCGGCACATGGTCAGCAAGGTGGCCCAACGCAACCCGCCGACCCCCAAGGACATCGCCCACACCCCTCTGGCGGGGCGCACCGGCGCCGGCCTGTGCTCGGCCGAATGGCTGAGCGTGGCCAACCCGCAGCGCACCGTGCTGTACTTTCACGGCGGCGGCTACTTCTTCTGCGGCCTCGACACGCACCGCCCCACCTGTGCCTATCTGGCGCGCACCGCCCAGGCGCGCGTGCTCTCGGTCGACTACCGCATGGCGCCCGAACACGTCTTCCCGGCCGCGGTGAACGATGCCGTTGCCTGGTGGAAGGAACTGCTGGACCAGGGCTTCAACCCGGCCGAAGTGGTGTTCGCGGGTGACTCGGCCGGGGGCGGTCTGGCCCTGGCCTGCATGCTGGCCGCACGCGAGCAAGGCCTGCCCCTGCCCGCCGCCGCCGTGTTGTTCTCGCCCTGGACCGACCTGTCCTGCTCGGGCGAGACCATGCGCAGCAAGGCCGATGTCGACGTGATGTTCAACCCCGACTCCCTGCCTCAGGCCGCGGCCCTCTACCTGGCCGGCCAGCCCAGCACCACGCCCCTGGCCTCGCCTTTGTTTGCCGACCTGCACGGGCTGCCCCCGCTGATGATCCACGCCAGCGAGCATGAAATCCTGCTGTCCGACTCGACCCGGCTGCACGAACGCGCCCTCGCCCAAGGGGTGCACAGCGAGCTGCACCTCAAGGCCAAGATGCCCCACGTCTGGCCGACCATGGTGATGCTGCCCGAGGCCCGCCAGACCTTGAAGCACTGCGGCGACTTCATCGCCAAAATGACCTCGCGACCCCTGGCATGATGCGCACATGAATTGGATCAAACGTCTGTGGTGGTCGGCCATCGTGCTGGCCATCCTGATCGCCGGCGCCATCGCCTGGAGTTGGGAGCCCGACCGGCAGCTGGGTGAACTGGTCGCCCGCTGGGCCCCCGAACCGTCCCGCTTTGTCGAGCTGGACGGCATGCAGGTGCACCTGCGCGACACCGGCCCCCGCTCCGACCCCACCCCTGTGCTGATGCTGCACGGCATGTCCTCCAGCCTGCACAGCTTTGAAGGCTGGCAAAGCAGCCTGCAAACCAAGCGCCGGGTCATCAGCGTCGACCTGCCCGGCTTCGGCCTGACCGGCCCGAGCCCGCAGGGCGACTACCGCATCGATGCCTACACCCGCTTCGTGCTGCGCCTGATGGACACCCTGGAGGTCAAGCGCGTGGTGCTGGTCGGCAATGCCCTGGGCGGTGAAATTGCCTGGCAAACGGCCATCTTGGCACCCGAGCGCGTGCAGAAGCTTGTCCTGATCGATGCCGACGGCTATCAACCCTCGGTGCTGTCCATGCCCATCGGCTTCCAGATCGCCAGCATGCGGGGCATGCGCTGGGTGTCCGAGCGCATCTTGCCGCGCCCCCTGATGGCGGCCAGCCTGCGCAGCGTGTTCGGTGAGCCCGATCAGGTCACCAAGGAGCGCATCGACCGCTATTTCGAGCTGAACCTGCGCGTAGGCAATCGTCGCGCCCTGTTCCAGCGCATGGACCAGGCCACCTTCGGCGAGAGCGCCCCGCTCATTCGCCGCATCGCCCAACCCACCCTGGTGCTGTGGGGCGAGCGCGACCAGATGATCTCGCCGGACCTGGGGGCGCAGTTCTGCCACGACATCCCGCGCTGCAAGCTGGTCACCTTCCCGAAGCTGGGACACTTGCCCCAGGAAGAAGACCCTGATGGCACGCTGAAGGCCTTGCAAACCTTCCTGGCGTCCTGAATCGGCGGGCAGAAGCCCGCGCAGGTCAAAAAAGTCAGATCCGGGGCGAGGCAAGTGGCCATAAAACCGCTACGCTTGCCCCATGTTCAGTTATCGACACGGATTCCACGCGGGCAACCACGCCGATGTGCTCAAGCACATGGTGTTGGTGCAGGTGCTTGAGCACCTGCTGCAAAAAGACAAACCCTTCTGGGTGATCGACACCCACGCTGGTGGTGGGCTCTACGACCTCACCAGCGGCTATGCCACCAAGAGCGGTGAATCCGCCTCCGGCATCGCCAACCTGTGGCCCATGCGCCGCGACAAGTCCATCCCCGAAGCCGTGCGCAGCCTGCTCAAGCAGGTCGCCTTGCTCAACGATGGTGACGAGCTCAAGTGGTACCCCGGCTCGCCGCAGCTGGCCGCGCAAATGCTGCGCGAAGGCGATCACCTGCGCCTGTTCGAGCTCCACCCCACCGAGATCAAGCTGCTCGAGTCGCACTTTGCCGGCGTCAAGCGCGGCGTGAGCATCCAGGGCGCCGATGGTTTCGCCAGCCTCAAAGGCTGCTTGCCGCCCCCGCCGCGTCGCGGTCTGGTCCACATCGACCCGCCCTACGAGAACAAGGACGACTACCGCCGCGTCCTGCAAACCCTCAAGGACGCCATCCCCAAGTTCAACTCGGGCACCTACGCCATTTGGTACCCCGAAGTCGCGCGCCGTGAGGCCATCCAATTCCCGGCACAGCTCAAGCGCATGGCGGCCGAGTTGCCAAAGGTGGATTGGCTGCACGCCACCCTGCGCGTCAAGGGCGCCGAGCGCGACGGCGTTGGCTTGTTCGGCAGCGGCATGTTCATCATCAACCCGCCCTACACCCTGTACGACAAGCTGGCCGTGGCGCTGCCCTGGCTGGTCGAGACCATCGGGCAGGACGATCACGCCGCCTACACGCTCGAAGCCCAGCAAAGCTGAGCCTATCGAGGTTCCGTGCGGCCCTGCGCCAGGGTTCAGGCACCGAGGTCGAAGACCAGCACTTCGGCTTGGTGCCCCTGGCTGAGGGTGAGCTGGCTTTCGCCCTCCAGCTTGAGGGCGTCGCCGGCCTTCAGCACCTGGCCGTTGACGGTCAGCTCGCCCCGCGCCAGATGCACATAGGTCTTGCGCGTGGCATCCAGCGGCATCTCCAGCTGCTCGGTCCCGTCAAACAAACCCGCTCGCAGCGTCGCATCGGCGTGGACCGTCACCGAGCCATCGCGACCATCCGGTGAGGCCACCACCCGCAGACGCCCGCGTTTGTCTGCCTCGGCAAAGCCCTTTTGCTCGTAGCCCGGGCGCAAGCCCCGCTCCGCAGGCTGGATCCAGATCTGCAGCATGTGCGTGCTGTCGTACAGCGCCTGGTTGAACTCGCTGTGCAAGATGCCCGTGCCGGCCGACATGCGCTGCACCTCACCCGGCACGATGCGGGCGTCATTGCCCTGGTTGTCCTTGTGCCAGATGGCGCCCTGCAGCACATAGGTCACGATCTCCATGTCGCGGTGGCCGTGCATGCCAAAGCCGCGCCCCGGCGCGATCATGTCGTCGTTGATCACGCGCAGCGGCCCGAAGCCCATGTGGGCCGGATCGTGGTACTCGGCAAACGAAAAGCTGTGGAAGCTCTGCAGCCAGCCGTGGTCGGCATAGCCGCGTTCTTCAGATCGACGCAAGGTCAGCATGGCATGGCTCCTTCAAGGTGTGTGCATCCGTGTGTCTCACTGTAGAAGCCCGCGGGCGTTTCGCGGCTGCGCCCGACTGATGGCATCATTCAAACAAATTGAATCAAAACCATGAGCGACCGCCGCCACGCCCTCACCCCCGACGCGCTCCAGATGATGGACACCATCGCCCGCACCGGCAGCTTCGCCGCGGCAGCCCGCGAACTGGGCAAGGTGCCCTCGGCACTGACCTACAGCGTGCGCCAGCTCGAAGACGCGCTCGACGTGCTGCTGTTCGACCGGCGCAGCCGCCAGGCCAGCCTCACCGCCGCGGGCGAAGAACTGCTGCGCGAAGGCCGATTGCTGCTGCAACAGATGGACGCCGTGGCCAACCGGGTCAAGCGCGTGGCCTCAGGCTGGGAGGCCGAGCTCACCATCGCGGTCGACAAGGTCATCGCGCCCCATGCCATCTTCGATCTGATCGAAGGCTTTTACGCCCTCAAGCCCCCCACCCGCGTGCGCATGCTCAGCGAGGTCATGAACGGCACCTGGGAGGCCCTGGCCTCCGGCGCCGCCGACCTGGCCATTGGCATCCCGGGCGACCGCATCACCAGCCCCGGCGTGCGGCTGGAGGTCATCGGCGATGTGCCCTTCGTGCTGGCCGTGGCCCCGCACCATCCGCTGGCCCAGGCCGAAGAGCCGCTGAGCACCGCCACCCTGGCCCAGCACCGCATCGTGGCCGTGGCCGACACCGCCCGGGGCATCGAGCCCATGACCATCGGCATCCTGCCCGGTCAGGACGTGCTCACCCTGCCCTCCATGTCATCCAAGCTCGAGGCGCAGATGCGCGGCCTGGGCTGCGGCTTCCTGCCCGAGCCCATGGTGCGCCCTTATCTGGCCAGCGGCCAACTGGTCAGCAAGGCCGTGGGCGGCCCGCCGCGCGTCAGCCGCATCCACTACGCCTGGCGCCAGGGCGACACGCCTCCCGGCATGGCCCTGACCTGGTGGCTGCACCAGCTCAGCAGCCCCACCACCCGCCAGGCCCTGATGGACCTGCACGGAGGCCTGCTGCTGTGAGCCGTGGCGACGATCGCTCCTACATCGGCCGCTTTGCCCCCTCGCCCACCGGCCCCCTGCACGCCGGCTCGCTGGTCGCCGCGCTGGCCAGTTGGCTCGATGCCCGTGCGCACGCGGGCCAATGGCTGGTGCGCATCGAAGACGTGGACACCCCGCGCTGCGTGCCCGGCGCCGACCAGCTCATCCTCATGCAACTGGCCGCCTGCGGCCTGCACCCGGATGCGCCCCCGGTGTACCAGAGCCAGCGCGGCGCGCTCTACCAGGCGGCGCTGGACCGTCTCGTGGCCGCCGGCCATGCCTACCCCTGCGGCTGCACCCGCGCCGACATCGCGCAAGCCAACGCCGCGCTGGGCCTGAGCAAACCGCGCCACGGTGACCTTGTCTACCCCGGCACCTGCCGCCCCGACCACGGTGGTCTGAAAGGCAAGCCCGCCCGCGCTTGGCGCCTGCAAGTGCCCGCGCGCGCGGACACGCCCGACGGCCGGTGGCACTGGCACGACCGCCGCCTGGGCCCGCAAACTCAGAACCTGGCCGAAGCCGTGGGCGATTTCGTCATCCGCCGCGCCGATGGCCTGTGGGCCTACCAGCTCGCCGTCGTGGTGGACGATGGCGAGCAAGGTGTCACCGACATCGTGCGCGGCGAAGACCTCACCGACAACACCCCACGCCAGCTCTGGCTGCAACAGTGCCTGGGCTTGCCCGCACCGCGCTACCTGCACACGCCGCTGGTGTGCGGCGCCAATGGCGAAAAACTCTCCAAACAGAACGGCGCCGAGGCACTCTCCCTCGACGACCCGCTGGCGACCCTGCAACAAGCAGGCCGCGCGCTGGGCCTGTCCGCCGAAGGATGCACTGTCAGCGACTGGCTGGCCGCCGCTGTCACGGCCTGGCAGGCCCAACTGGCGCGCTGGCCCTTGCGCTGAACCATCCACGGCGCGCCTGCAGCCTTCACGCCCAGCGGTCACGCCACTCGGCGCCACTCACCCGCGATCGACCACCACGAAGTGCTTGCGCACCGGCTCGATCACCTCGAACGCACCTTCAAATCCGGCCGGGATCACCGCACCCTGCCCGGCACGCACGTCCACCCAGCCGCCGGCCGCATCGTGCAGACGCACATGGCCGCTCAACACGAAGAAATACTCTTCCTTGGCGGCCGGAAACACGATGCGCCAGCGCCCCACCTCGCATTCCCAGATGCCTGCACTCGTCTGCCCATCGGCCGACTCGTACAGCGTCCAGGTCTCTCGACGCGGATTGCCCTGCTCCAGCCGCTCCGGCTTGGGGCGATCAATGATCCCGCCCTGCGTGGGCGCATCGAAACGCACAATGGCCGGGATCGGGTTCGGGGTGCGCAGCGCGTCACTCATGCGACGTCTCCAGCGCCCTCCGCGGGCTCGGTCACCGGCGCCACATCGATCAGAAAATGCGTGCGGTAGTACGCCATCTCATCGATCGACTCGTGGATGTCGGCCAGCGCCGTGTGCTTTTGCGCCTTCTTGAAGCCGCTCACCAGCTCCGGACGCCAGCGACGCGCCAGCTCCTTGAGCGTGCTGACATCCAGGTTGCGATAGTGGAAAAACGCCTCCAGCTTGGGCATGTAGTTCGCCAGAAAGCGCCGATCCTGGCAGATCGAATTGCCACACATCGGCGATTTGTTGGTGGGCACATACTTCTTCAAGAAGGCGATCACCACATGCTCGGCCTCGGCTTCGGTCACCGTCGAGGCCTTGACGCGCTCGATCAGCCCGCTCTTGCCGTGCGTGCCCTTGTTCCACTTGTCCATGCCATTGAGCACCTCGTCGGACTGGTGAATCGCCAGCACCGGGCCCTCGACGCGCACCGTCAACTGCGGATCCGTCACAACCACCGCGATCTCGATGATGCGGTCGCTCTGGGTCTTCAGCCCGGTCATTTCCAAGTCGAGCCAGATCAGGTTCAGATCGCTCTTGGCCAGGGTCGCGGGGGCATCCGCAGGCGCGGGCGTGTCGGGGGTCACTTCACTCATGGGCATCACACCATCAAATCGGCCGACAAGGCGGCAGGTCCACTTTCCAGCACAGGCACCCGAGCACAGGGATTTGCACGCCAGACGAGCCAGCGATTGTGCGGGCAAACGTACACTCCCGTCATGCCCTCCAGCTTCCTGACCTTGCTTTTCGCGGTGTTCATCATCGCCTCCCTGCTCACCAAGCTCTGGCTTGACACCCGGCAGGCGCGCCACGTGGCCCGCCACCGCGACACCGTGCCCGCCGCGTTTGCGCCGCACGTGCCGGCCCTCAGCCACCAGCGCGCCGCCAATTACACCCTCGACAAGCTGCGTTTCGGTCTGTTCAGCACCGCCCTGAGCACCGCCGTGCTCGTCGGCTGGACCCTGCTGGGCGGCCTGAACGCCCTCAACATCGCAGTGCGCGACGCCGTGCTACCCGCCTGGGGTGCCCTGCCCTACCAACTCGTCCTGCTGGGTGCTTTCACCCTGATCGGCGCCCTGATCGAGTTGCCGCTGGAAGCCTGGCACACCTTCCGCCTCGAACAAAAGCACGGCTTCAACCGCATGACCTGGGGCATGTGGTTGGGCGACCAGGCCAAGCAACTGCTGCTGGGCCTGCTGCTCGGTGGCCCCATCGCCGCCCTGATCCTGTGGCTGATGGGCGCGGCGGGTGCGCAATGGTGGCTGTGGGCCTGGGGCGCCTGGGTGGCATTCAGCCTGCTGCTGATGGTCATCTTCCCCATCTTCATCGCCCCGCTGTTCAACAAGTTCGAGCCCTTGAAGGACCAGGGTCTCATCAACCGCGTCAACGCCCTGATGGCCCGCTGTGGCTTCACCGCCAAGGGCTTTTTCGTCATGGATGGCAGCCGCCGCTCGGCCCACGCCAACGCCTATTTCACCGGCCTGGGCGCCGCCAAGCGCGTGGTCTTCTACGACACCCTGCTGAGCAAACTCACACACGGCGAAGTCGAGGCCGTGCTCGCCCACGAACTGGGCCACTTCAAACACCGCCACGTGCTCAAGCGCATGGTCATGATGTTCGCGCTGAGCCTGGCCGGTTTCGCCCTGCTCGGCTGGCTGTCGCAACAGGTGGGCTTCTACACTGGCCTGGGCGTGCGCCCCAACCTGAACGCCACCAACGACGCCCTGGCCCTGCTGCTCTTCATGCTGGCCTTGCCGCCCTTTGCCTTCTTCATCTCCCCGCTGTTCGCCTACTTCTCCCGCAAAGACGAGTACGAGGCCGACGCCTATGCTTGCGCACACACCAGCGGCAGCGACCTCGCCAGCGCCCTGATCAAGCTGTACAAAGACAACTCGTCCACCCTCACGCCTGACCCCATGTACGTTCGCTTCCACTACTCCCACCCGCCCGCCTCCGAGCGCCTGGCGGCCATGCAGGCATGAAGCGCCACGGTCACAACGCGCCCCTGCGCAAGGCTAAGGGCAAAGACGCCGACACCAGCCAGTGCCAGCGCGGCCTGGTCGTTTCCACCCACGGCCGCCACGTCATCGTCGAAGACGAACAAGGCCAGCGTCTGATCTGCCACCCTCGTGGCAAGAAAAGCGAAGCCGTGGTGGGCGACCGGGTGCTGTGGCAACCCACGCTGGAAGGCAGCGGCGAGGGCCTGATCGTGCAGGTCGAAGAGCGCCGCAACCTGCTCTACCGCCAGGACGAATGGCGCAGCAAGTCCTTTGCCGCCAACCTCGACCAGATGCTGGTGTGGATCGCCGTCGAGCCCGTGTTCAGCGAGGCTCAGCTCACGCGCGCCCTGCTCGCGGCCCGCTACGCCGACATCCCCGTCACCATCGTGCTCAACAAAGTTGACCTGCCGGGGGCCGAGACGGCCCGCCAGCGTCTGGCGCCGTACGTGGCCATGGGCTACCCCGTGGTCGAGATGTCCCTCAAGGTCGACACCGATGCCGCCAAGGCCCAGGTCATGCCGCTGCTGCAAGGCAAGGCCAGCTTGGTGCTGGGGCCGTCGGGCGCCGGCAAGAGCACCTTGATCAACACCCTGCTGCCCAACGCCCGCGCCGAAGTGGGCGAAATCTCGCAGGCGCTCAACTCAGGCCGGCACACCACCACCACCAGCCTCTGGTACTGGCTGGACGACAGCCACGAGAGCGCCGTGATCGACTCGCCGGGCTTCCAGGAATTCGGGCTGCACCACATCGCCCCCACCGAGCTGGCCAAGTGGATGCCCGACATTGCCGCCCACATCGGCGACTGCCGCTTCTACAACTGCACCCACCGGCAAGAACCCGGCTGTGCGGTGCAGGCCGCCGCGGAACGCGGCGAGATCAGCGCCATGCGCCTGAGCCTGTACACCGGCCTGTTTGACGAACTCAGCGAACAACGCTGGTGATGTCTTTTTGCCTTGCCGACACCCCATGAACAACACCCTGTCCCTGATCCCCTTGTCTCTGGAGGCCTTTGCCGAGGGGGCGATTTCGCTCGATGACCTGGCACGCGCCCTGCGCGATGCCGCGCAAGAACATGAGCCCACCCTGCCCGACCGTTATCTGGACGTGCTGGAGCGGCTGTTGAACCAACTGGAAAGCTCGGCGCTGTTCAGCGAAGAAAGCTGCTCGTTCAGCCGCACCGACATGATCGCCGCCCTCGTGGAGTGGCTGGCGCGCGCCCAGACGTGGTCGGACAAGATCACCAATCCGCCCACACCCACGCGGGACTGATCAACGGATCAACGGGGATCAACCGATCAGGTTGGCCAGCGACAGCAGCGCCAGCAGCAGCATCCACAGCACCACCGAGCGCCAGATCAGCCCCACCACACTGCGCAGGTGGGCCATCTCGGGCGGCGCACCGGTTGTGCTGCCCTCGGCGTCGATCACGTCCGAACCATCACCCTGACTCAAGGTGCGACTCACGTCGCGGCCATCGGCGCTGGGCGCCGCCTGCCCACCCAGGCGCACACCCAAAGCGCCCGAAGCCGCAGACAGGATCGTGCCCTCGTTCGGACGCACCCACAGCACCGCATGGCGGCGCCACGCGTCCACCGCGTCTTCAAAATTGCCCACCACCGCAAAGCCGAAGGCCGTCATGCGCGAGGGCACGTGGTCCAGCCAGGTGAACAATTTCATCGACAGGTTCATCAGCCGGTCGTGCGTGGTCGCGCCGGTCACCTGGCTCTTGTAAGACCAGTAGCGGCTCCCGAACTCGGCCATGCGGTACAGCACCGCGCCCGCCGGGCCCAAGCCCATGGCCGACAAAGCCACAAACCAGAAAAACACACCAAACACGTGGCGGTGCGCCGCCAGCAGCGAATACTCCAGCACATGGCGCAGCACCTCGGTGCGCGGCAGGTCGCTGGCGTCCAGATGCTGCCAGTGCGCGAGCTGTTCACGGGCGCGGTCTTCGCGGCCCTGCTCCAGCGCATCACGGATGGCCGTGAAGTTGTGGCTGAACTGGCGGAAACCCAGCGTGAGGTAAAGCACCGACACATCCCACACCAAGGCCAGCACGGTGCTGTAGCGGTTCAGCACCAGGTACAGCAGCCCTACCAGCACCGCTGGCGCCGCCACGGTGACGGCCCAGACCACACGGGCATGCACATCGGCACCCGCATCAAAATTGCGACCGACCCAACGCACCCAGCCCGTCAAACCTTGATGGATGGGGTTGAGCGTCGACAAAGGCTTGAGCTGCTCCGCCAATAAGGCGAACAGCACGGCAAAGAAACTCATGGTGTGATCATAGCCGCCCGCTCACGCAGGCATGTGGCAGAAACGTTCACGGACCATCACGCCGACAGGAAGCGGTAGAAATTTCGCAACATCGCGGCCGTGGCCCCCCAGATGAAATACTCACGGTCTTGCTCGTGCGGCGGTCGCCAGGGCATCGAGAAAAACTCGAAGCGCGTGCCGCTCACCTCCAGTGCATGGCGCTCATGGAACTGCGGGTTCATCAAGAAAGGCAGCGGCACCTCGAAGATGTCGGCCACCTCGTTGGCATCGGCCTGCAGCTTCAAGCGCTGCATTTCATCCTCCAGGGGGTCGATCAGCCCCACCACGGGCGTGACCATGAAGCCCGTGCCTGTCGCATAGGTCGGCAAGGTACCCAGTACCCGTACCCGGGCCGGATCCAGCCCCACCTCTTCCTGCGCCTCTCGCAAGGCGGTGGCCACGGGGTCCAGGTCCGTTGGCTCCTGGCGCCCACCCGGAAAGCTGATCTGTCCGGCGTGCTTGCTCAAATGCGCCGTCCGCTGCGTCAGCAGCACCGACACCTGATCGCGCATCACCAGCGGCACCAGCACCGACGCGGGGACGAACTCCTTCGCCCGGATCCACAACTCGTTGTCGGCATCGGTCTGCCAGGGGGGCGGCGCTGCAAAGCGCTGGATCAGTGCCTCACGGGTCAGACGCTCCAGGGGCACAGGGGGCAGATGTCCGTCACTGCCCAACCGCTCGGCCAGATGGGGGTCAATTTTCAAAGCCATGGCAGCACCATAACAAAAGCCGCCTGGGCTTGCGCAGCAGGCGGCTTTGGGGCGAAACGGTGAACACCACGGCTTGGCACCGTGGTGATGCAACGATCAGGAGAGCTTTTCCTTGATACGTGCCGACTTGCCGCTGCGCTGACGCAGGTAGTACAGCTTGGCGCGACGGACATCGCCGCGACGCTTGACTTCGATCTTGGCGATCAGGGGGCTGTACAGCTGGAACGTACGTTCCACGCCTTCGCCGCTCGAGATCTTGCGAACGATGAAGCTCGAGTTCAGACCACGGTTACGCTTGGCGATCACGACGCCTTCGTAAGCCTGAACGCGCTTGCGGGTGCCTTCAACCACATTGACCGAAACGATCACGGTGTCGCCAGGGGCGAAAGAAGGGATCTCTTTGTTCAGACGAGCAATTTCTTCTTGCTCGAGCTGTTGAATGATGTTGGCCATCAAAAGCTCCTAATTGATCTTGCCCGCGCTTGAAAATCCAGCCATGACCCCCTGTTGTTCACAAGGGACGCGACCGGGGTGAGAAAATGGTAGCCGGGTAGAGGATCGGAAAACCGCAGATTATAGCGTGAGTTGAGATAAAAAGTGCTCGTCCTGTTTGGACAATTCACCACGTGCCCTCGCCGCGTCGATCAGCTCGGGGCGACGCTGCGCCGTGATGCGCAGTTGCTGCTCGCGGCGCCAGCGCGCAATGTGCGCATGGTGACCCGACATCAGCACCGGCGGCACGGCGGCCTCGGCCCCTGGCGCGCCAGAGTCATCGCCCTCGGCCAGCCCTTGCAACACTTCGGGGCGGCTGTAGTGCGGGCAGTCCAGCAGACCATCCGAAAAACTGTCCTGCTCGTGCGAGGCGGCGTCGTGCAAGACCCCCGGCTGCAAGCGGGTCACGGCATCGATCAAGGTCAGGGCCGGCAACTCGCCGCCCGACAGCACGTAATCACCCAGGCTGACTTCTTCATCCACATGGGCGTCGATGAAGCGCTGGTCAATGCCCTCGTAGCGGCCGCACACCAGCACGGCGCCCGGCCCTTCGGCCAGTTGCTGCACACGCTGCTGCGTCAAGGGCTTGCCCGCCGGGCTGAACAGCACCACGGGCAAACGGGGCGCAGCTGCGGCCTGCTGATCTGCGCGGATGGCCGACAGGCAGCGCACCAACGGCTCGACCAGCATGACCATGCCGGGGCCGCCGCCAAAGGGGCGGTCATCGACCCGGCGGTACACGCCCTCGGCAAACTCGCGCAGTTGCCACAGGCGCACATCGACCGCCTTCGTCTCGAAAGCACGACGCGTCACGCCCACCGACTGAAACGGGGCGAACAATTCGGGGAACAGGGTGATGACGTCGAAACGAACGGCCATCGCAGCCCTCCGGTCAAAGAGGGGGGATCAGTAGTCCAGGCCCCAGTCGGCCACGATGCGCTTGTCAGCCAGGCTGACGCTGTCAATGTAGGCCGACACAAAGGGAATGAGACGCTCGACGGCGTCCTGGCCTTCGGCCGCAGGCACGACGCAGCGCAGCACGCTGTGCGGACCGGTCGCCATCAGATCGGCCACCTGGCCCAGGAACTCGCCCTGACGGTTGACCACATTCAGACCGATCAGGTCGATCCAGTAATACTCGTCGGGCTCGGGCGTGGGGAAGGCCGAGCGCGACACGAACACGCGCGCACCCTTGAGGGCCTCGGCATCATTGCGGTCGTCCAGCCCTTCGGCGGTCCCGACAATGATGTCGCCCTGCTCGCGCACCGTCGTCATCTGCAAAAAGCGCGGCGCCATCAGGCGTGCGGGAGCCGCTGCAGCCGGTTTGGCCACCGACGGCGCGCCGGTCTTGGCAGACGGACGCGACAAAGCGCCCGCAGCCTGTTCGGGCGGACGCAAAAACCATTTCTTCGTACAAAAGAGCGCCTGAGGGTCAGAAGAGAAAGGCATCACCTTGATGCCCCCCTTCACGCCCCAGGCGTCCACGATGCGCCCGACTTCCACCGCGTCTTCAGGCCAGACGACACCGTCATCCAGCACCAGCGAAGGGGTCGTGCGATCGTTCATGCAGCCTCGATCAAGCAGCCGGAACTGCAGCCTTCTTGGCTTCGACGATCAGGCGGTTGACGGCGTCAGAAGCCTGCGCACCAGTCTTGACCCATGCGTCAACGCGGTCCAGCGACAGGCGCAGGGTTTCAGCGTTGCCAGAAGCCAGCGGGTTGTAGAAGCCCACGCGCTCCAGGAAACGGCCGTCACGGCGGTTCTTTTGCTCAGCCACGACGATGTTGTAGAAAGGGCGCTTCTTGGAGCCGCCGCGTGCAAGTCGAATCACGACCATGATGTGTCCTTCAGTTTGAATGGGCGACCACTCTTCCCGGGAGACACTCGGGGTTAAGCAGCCAGGGCTCAGTCAGACACCTGCCTGACCAGTCCAATCATCCGACCCGTTTAGATACGCGCCAGGGGCTTGTCATGGCGTTGGCCATGGAAACCACCCAACTCGGGCTGGAAAACCGCAAATTATAGTCTGACTTGACGCCTCGTGCACACCCCACCATGCCAGAAACCACTCCACCCACTCCCACCCTGCGCTCCAAGACGCTGGCCACCTGGCTCGCCCTGCTGGGCGGCCCCATGGGCGTGCACCGTTTTTACCTCTACGGCTTGAACGATGTCTGGGGCTGGCTGCACCCCCTCCCCACCCTGATCGGCGCCTGGGGGCTGCGGCGTGTGGCCGAATTCGGACAGGACGACCAGTTGGCCTGGCTGCTGATCCCCATCCTGGGTTTCATGGTGGCGGGCACCATGCTGCAGGCCATCGTCTACGGCCTGATGCCCGACGAGCGCTGGCACGCACGCCACAATGCCGGGCTCGACACGCACGCCGCTCAACCCAGCGGATGGGGCGCCGTGCTCGGCGTGATCGCGGCCCTGTTGGTGGGCGCCACCGTGTTGATGTCGACCATCGCCTTTTCCGGGCAGCGCTACTTTGAATACCAGGTGGAAGCGGCGCGCCAGATCAGTCAATGAGCACCCGCTGGCGCGCAAGCGGGGCCGCCTTGCCGGATAATCTCGCTTTTGCGACCCCACAGCTCTTTGACTGACGCGCCATGACCACGCCTACGAACCCTAACGCGCCCCTCACCTACGACCAGGCCGGAGTCAACTATGACCTGATCGACCCGTTGAAGGTCGCTGCCCAGCGCGCTGCGGCCGAAACCGGCGCGAACCTGGCCAGCCACGGTTTCAGCGAAGTGCTGGCCTCTCGCGGCGAGTCGGCCTATGTGGTCGATGTGGGCCCGATGTACCTGGCCTCCATCGTCGAATGCCTGGGCACCAAGACCCTGGTGGCCGACGAAATGGCCACGCTGACAGGCAAGAGCTACTACGACGGCATCGCCCAGGACACCATCGCCATGGCGGTGAACGACCTGATCACCGTGGGTGCGACGCCCCTGGTCGTGCAAGCCTACTGGGCCGCCGGCGGCTCCGACTGGTTTGGCGACAAGGTGCGCGCCAACGCCCTGGTGGCCGGCTGGAAGAAGGCCTGCGAGGTCTGCAATGTGGCCTGGGGTGGCGGTGAAACCCCCGCGCTGGCCGGCATCGTGGCCGATGGCCGCGTCGACCTGGCCGCCTCGTGCACGGGCATCATCAGCCCCAAGACCCGCCTGTCGGTGGGCGACAAGCTGGGCGCGGGCGACGCCATCGTCTTCCTGGCCTCCAGCGGCATCCACGCCAACGGCCTGTCGCTGGCGCGCAAGCTGGCCGAGCGTCTGCCCCAGGGCTATTTGACCGACCTCGGCAACGGCCAGAGCTACGGTGAGGCCCTGCTGGCCCCCACCACGCTGTACTCGCCCGTCACCGAGGCGATGGCCAAGGAAGGCATCATTCCGCACTATTGCGCCAACGTCACCGGCCACGGCTGGCGCAAGCTGCTGCGTCACCCCAAGCAACTGACCTACCGCATCACGACCGTGCCGCCCAAGACCGCGGTGCTGGCCTTCATGCAGCAGGAATGCGGCCTGGATGACCACGAAGCCTATGGCACGCTGAACATGGGCGCTGGTTTTGCGCTGTACGTGGCGGCTGATCAGGCCGAGCGCGTGGTGGCCATTTCCAAGTCGCTGGGCATTGACGCCTGGGTGGCTGGCCGCGTGGAAGACGGCCCCAAGCAGGTGGTGATCGAGCCCCTGAACGTGGTGTACGGCGCCGAAGAGCTGCAACTGCGCTGAACGTTCTGGAGCCCCGCTGCGACGGGGTCGGCCCGTCGCCCACACGAGGAGCATGAACCATGGGACAGATGATGGATTTCACCCGCCCGGATGGCGGCACGACGCGTGGCTACCTGGCCGATGCCGGCGCCGGCACGCCCGGCGTCATCCTGATCCAGGAGTGGTGGGGCCTGAACGACCACATCAAGGACCTGGCTGACCGCCTGGCCGCTGCCGGCCTGACGACGCTGGCACCCGACCTGTACCGTGGCCGCCTGACCACCGACGCGGACGAGGCCAACCACCTGATGACCGGCCTGGACTTTGGCGATGCCACCCACCAGGACCTGCACGGCGCCGTGGACTTTCTGGCGCAACGCGGCCAACCCGTGGGCGTGACGGGCTTCTGCATGGGCGGCGCCCTGACCGTGGCTGCGGCCGTGCACCTCAAGGGCGTGTCGGCCGCTGTGTGTTTCTATGGCATCCCGCCGGCCGAGTTTGCCGACCCGGCCCAGATCCGCATCCCCTTCCAGGGCCATTTCGCCACGAAAGACGGCTGGTGCACGCCCGCCGCCGTGGCGCAGCTGGAATCGGCCATGAAGGCTGCCGGCCAGACGCCGGACCTTCACCACTACGAGGCCGACCACGCCTTCGTCAACAAGACCCGCCCCGAGGTCTACAACGAAGCCTGCGCCACCCTGGCCTGGAACCGCACCGTGACCTTCCTGCAACAGTACCTGCACAAGTGATTTTGTGAGCGCCGCCTTTGACTGCCAAACCTGTGGCGCCTGTTGCGCCTACTTCCGGGTCTCTTTCTATTGGGGGGAGGCCGATGACGCCCCAGGGGGCACCGTCCCGGTCGGCCTGACCCAAAAACTGGACCCGTACCAGCGTTGCATGCAGGGCACCTCGTCCAAAGCGCCGCGTTGCGTGGCCCTGAGCGGCGAGATCGGCCAGCAGGTGGGTTGCACCATCTACCCTGTGCGATCGAGCACCTGCCATGCCCTGCAAGCGGGTGACGCGCAATGCCTGCGTGCCCGCGAGAAGCACGGCCTGCCCACGGCTTGATGGACCAAGATCCCCTATAATCAACAGTGACGGGCCTCCCTGCATGGGGGCGCGGCCAACCGGGTCAGGTCGGGAACGAAGCAGCCCTAACCGTTAGCCAACAGTGCCAGGATCAGGCTCGTCACCTTATTTTTGTGTTTGATGCCCCATGCGTCGCGGCTGGGACCGAACTTCCGCGAAGTTCGGGGCGCGTTCACCGCGTTTCCACCTGCGACCCCCTGCGTTCATGGCATCGACTCCCCTCCCGCCCGCCTCCACCCCGTCGTCCGGTACCTCCACGGTCGCCATTGACCTGGGTGACCGCAGCTACGACATCCTGATTGGCGAAGGCCTGCTGCAAGACCCGGCCACGTTTGCGGGGCTGCCCAAGTCGTCCAAAGCCCTGATCGTCACCAACACCACGGTGGGCCCGCTCTACACCGCCGCCTTGCGCGCCGCGATTGCGCCGCATCACAAGGCCGTGCTGGATGTGGAACTGCCCGATGGCGAGCAGTACAAGGACTGGCCGGCGCTGAACCAGATCTTCACCAAGTTGCTCGAAGAAGCCGCTGACCGCAAGACGGTGCTGTACGCATTGGGCGGCGGCGTGATCGGCGACATGACCGGCTTTGCCGCTGCCTGCTACATGCGCGGCGTGCCCTTTGTGCAGGTGCCCACCACGCTGCTGGCCCAGGTGGACTCCAGCGTGGGTGGCAAGACCGCCATCAACCACCCGGCCGGCAAGAACATGATCGGGGCGTTCTACCAGCCCCAGCGCGTGATCTGCGACCTGGCCACGCTCGACACCCTGCCCCAGCGTGAGCTGCTGGCCGGCCTGGCCGAGGTCATCAAATACGGCCCGATTGCCGATGCCGAGTTCCTGGCCTGGCTCGAAGCCCACATGGACCAGTTGCTGGCCCGTGACCGTGCCGCGCTCAAGCACGCCATCCAGCGTTCGTGCGAGATCAAGGCCTGGGTGGTGGGGCAGGACGAGAAGGAATCTGGCCTGCGCGCCATCCTGAACTACGGCCACACCTTCGGCCACGCCATCGAGTCGGGTCTGGGCTATGGCGAGTGGCTGCACGGCGAGGCCGTGGGCGCCGGCATGGTGATGGCCGCCGACCTGTCGGCCCGCCTGGGCCTGATCGACGAAGCCACCTCGCAGCGCATCCGTGCGCTGATCGCACGTACCGGCCTGCCCGTGACCGCCCCCGACCTGGGCGCCGACCGCTACCTGGAGCTGATGCAGGTAGACAAGAAGGCCGAAGGCGGCGAGATCCGCTTCGTGGTCATCGGCCCGCTGGGACAGGCTGGCATGCGACCTGCACCTGAATCGGTGGTGCGCGATGTGATCGCTGCCCACACGCGCTGACCTGGACGCCCATGACCCTCGCCCCCTACGCCAGTCATCCTGAGCAGACAAGGGGGCGTCGCTACCCCGAGCTGCCCGCCCCCACCCGCAGCGACTTTCAGCGCGACCGCGACCGCATCGTGCACAGCACGGCGTTTCGGCGCCTGGTTTACAAAACCCAGGTTTTTCTGAACCACGAAGGCGACCTGTTTCGCACGCGTTTGACGCACTCGCTGGAAGTGGCGCAGTTGGGGCGCTCGATTGCGCGCTCGCTGGGGTTGAACGAAGACCTGGTGGAGGCCATTGCCCTGGCGCATGACCTGGGGCACACGCCGTTTGGCCACGCGGGCCAGGATGTGCTCAATGAGTGCATGCAGGGACATGGCGGGTTCGAGCACAACCTGCAGTCACTGCGGGTGGTGGATGAGCTGGAAGAGCGCTATCCGGCTTACAACGGGCTGAACCTGGCGTTTGAGACGCGTGAGGGCATCTTGAAGCACTGCTCGCGCCGCCATGCAGAGATGCTGGAGGCACAAGAGCCTGGGGGCGTGGGGCGGCGGTTTCTGGAAGGCTCGCAACCCAGCCTGGAGGCACAGTTGTGCAATCTGGCCGATGAGATTGCGTACAACGCGCATGACATTGACGATGGTGTGCGATCGGGGCTGATCACGATGGAGCAGTTGGAGGCGGTGCCGCTGTTCGTGCGCTTTCGGGACGACACCTTGGCAGAGTTCCCGCAGCTGACGGGGCGACGCCTGTTGTTTGACACGATCCGTCGGATGCTGTCGGAGCAGGTGTATGACGTGATCCGGGCGACGCAAGCTTTGTTGGATGAGCACACGCCAGGGTCAGCGGATGCGGCCCGGCAGTGTCCGCAACTGGTGCGGTTCGGCCAGTCGATGCGCGAAGACAGCACAGCCTTGAAGCGCTTTTTGTTCAAGGAGCTGTACCGGCATCCGCAGGTCAACGAGACCACCGCCAAGGCCAAGCAAGTGTTGTCGGAGCTGTTTACGGCATATGTGGCGCAGCCCTCAGCGATGCCAGCGGATTTTGCTCGGAGGGAAGACCTGCACCGGGCTGTGGCGGATTACATCGCCGGGATGACAGACCGGTTTGCGGTGCGTGAGCATGAGAGGTTGACCGGGCGGAGGGTGTTTTGAACTGAATGTGTGCCATGAGGTTCACTCACGCCCGCTCTTGTGGCATCCCGTAGATCACTGCAGCGGTGCCCAACCAGCCGTGCAAACGGAAGAGCCAACGGTAGTTGGGCAAATGCGTCATCAGCCAGTGGGCGGTAGCGTACAAGCCATCACGCCGGTGGTAAACGGTCAAAGCCAACAAGGGGCGCGTTCGATGGAGTGTCCGCACGCCTCCCTGCAAGGCCCGCCACTCACCGCCCTCGAGGTGGAGTTTGATGAAACTGGGCGACCAGCCCAACTCGTCCAGAGACTGAGCCACGACCTGGCGATCGCCAGATCGCCACAAGCGAGACCCGTAACCTTGCCCCGTCACGAACTGCCGCAATCCAGGTCGACGTGACAACACCAGTTCATGCAGGGTCACTCGCTGCTGCGTTTCGTTGTCCAGAGTATCCCGCCAGCGGGACAGCTGTGAGAAGTTCTCGGGATCAGGCTCGATCGCCCAAGCGTGCTCAAGCCACCCCGGATTCGCCTTGATCCAGCGGTCCAGCACCTGCCCATGGTGGGCCCCTGCGTCCAGCACGCGCTCCCCTGGGCGCCAGCAACGTTGGAATTCCGCAATGAAGTAGCGTTGATCTGGATAGATGGGCGCAGCAGTGAACTGCCACTCCTCGCGCAGGCAACGCCAGGCCACGAACTGCAGGTGATGTGCGCGAGAAACGTCATCGCCCCACGCTTGCAACACGAACTCGAGTGCACGCGCGTACGGGCCTTCCGGCAATGGTGCGGCCCAACCGTTGTTCAGCGGCTGCGAGACAGGCGCAGCCTGAACGAAATCGTAGAACGGCTGAATCTGCCGCCAGCCCTGCAGGCGCAGACTCTCCTCCAGACTGGTATGCGGCAAGGTGGAAATGCAGACCAGGAGCCGTCGTTCGGTATGCCAGGACGGCGGAACGTCCTGCGGATGCAAAATGACCTGCCCCAGCCAAGCCGGGTGATCATGCCAACGCGAGGCGGAGGCATCCACAACCCCTTGCACAGGCACACCGTAGCGTCTGCACCAGGTCATGGCCATCTGCCCCAGATCACCCGCACCATAAAGCACGACGGGTTCAACCGCATGCGCCCATGCAAGACGTGGATCTCGTCCACGCATGCTTCGCAACAACGCCAGCGATTGGACAGCGTCGGGCAAGGTCGGCCACTTACGGAGTGGCGTGATCGCGTCATGCATTGTCGGATCCGCGTTGCTCATGATTCAAGCGGCTTGCGTCCACGCCTCGTGTCGGGTAGCCGACACGGCACGCGACCAAGCTTGGAGCGTTTCGTCGCGCGGAAAGCAGCGGGCGAAATGATGGACACTGCCTTTGGTCCTCTCCAGGTGAGCATGCAGCGCATCTCCACGAGGCAGAACCGGAGACTGCCCAGGCACAAAGGCATTCGGGTCTGACAAGGTGGATGAGAACCACTGCCAGGGTTGATCGCCCACGAGAACAGGCCAGTCGACCACCTGACGCGGTTGATCGAGCAAGGCTTCATGAATCGCCTGAAAGGCGTGGTGCTGACGCTTCAGTGTGAAGGTGTCACGCACCCACTCCGATGCGCGCGCGCCCATGCGTTTGCGCAAAGACACCTCAGCATCACAGATCGCGAGAACATTGCCCAGTTCAGCAGGGTCTTGCACCACCCACCCGGTGTCTCCGTGGCTCACCACATCGCTCTCACAGGGGTTGGCGCCCACGACGGGGACCACACCACTGGCCATGGCCTCTAACAACGCGATTTCGGCTGTCCCGTAGTGGAAAGGATTGAGGAGGTAGATCATCACATCCCACTGCTTCAGCGCTTGTGGCACATCTTGGCAAAATCCTTTGACCGTCAAGAGATCGGGGTGACCTAATTGCTCACAGCGTGTGCGCCACCATCCTGGCATCACCTCGTCGCCCAGGAGCTCCACGCGCAGACCAGGACGTGCTGTTGCCACCAACCATTCGGCATACGAGGGGTGCATCTTCGCCAGGTTCAGACTCCCCAGGTAGCCCAGGCGAGCTGGCCCCGCTCCAGGTCGTTCAACCGGTACCGGCCACCGCTCAAAACCGGCGGCGCTGGAAATGACATGGACTGGTCCACGCGTCAAGCCGTCGCCCAGGCTGGCTTGCACAGCGCTCAAACTGCAGGGGGCCGTCAGCACAACTGGAAAGGGTTGCTGCCAGAGGGCATTTGGCAGCCTGGGGAAATGCAAGCCGGAGACATGACACCAGAACACCATGCGAAGTGGTGCCTGTCGCAAGTGTGCCAGTGCCGCAAACATCAGGGGATGGTTCCAAGTTTCGCATTGAACGACATCGTGCGCACGCGCCATCTCGACCAGCGTCTGCGGCGTGTCAAGCGTGCGAACCGCCACACCCAATTCGCGAAGCCTGAACACGGCTTCAGATTTTTCCGGAGGTTCCAGGCAGAGCACCGTTCGTGCGGGTGCGCGTTGCGGCCACAGTCTGTCGCCTTCGGCCAAGCTCAACAAGGCACGCCCCACACCGCCCCCCAGGTGTGGCGTGATGTGCAGCAAACTCCAGGCCTGTCGGCGCGTCATGACTCAAGCCGGAACGACCGGCACCACGCGTCGCGCACTCATGCCTGGAATGGGAGCGCCATCAGGCAGGCTCACCTTCTCCTGAAAACGCGCCAGCAGCTCTTCGCGCCAGGGATCAATGTTGTCGGGCAAACAGTGCGAGAGTTGTCCACACTGACTGCAAACCGGATTGTTGCCGCGCTGTCCCCGCAGATGCTGCAAACGCAAAGCGTTCATGGCATCACCGGTCCAGATCTCGCGCAAGGATTGCTTGCGCGCATCCCCGATCAGCAGCTTGCGGCCCCAGTCCAGGAAACAGGAGCTGACTTGACCGTCTGAGTTCACGGACATGGCATAGAAAATGTACGGACAGGTATCGGTCGGCTTGATAGGCTGTTGATAGATACCCTCGGTGATCTTGAATCCAGTGTGCTCCTCGACGTCGAACTCGGGCCAGCAGGGCGCAAAGTTCTCGATGAAGATCCTGTCGCAGTGATCACCGAACGTTTGCAAAAATTGCTCTCGTTGACCTTCTTGCAGCAGCTCACCCGGGATTTTGATCAGAACTTCGCAATCGCCCTTGTTCTGATAAAGCCAGCGCACGTTCGAGACGAACTGATCGAAATCGAAGTCAAAACCTGTGAACTCACGGTACTGGGCATTGCTCATCCCATCCACCGAAATGTTGATCTTGTCCAGACCGGCCTCAAGCAACTCCGCCATTCTCTGGGGCGTGAGCAGGGAGCCATTGGTCGTGGTGTCGATGTACTCAACGCGTCCGCTGGCCTTGGCGTAACGAATCATCTCAGCGAGGTTTTTGTTCAAGAACGGTTCGCCGTCCTTGTAGAGGCGCAACACCTTGATCGGTTTGTCAAACGCATCCAGATCATCAATGATTTTTTTGTACACATCCAGTTTGAGGACGCCCTGATAGCGGCCCGTGTCCTTGATCATGTCGCTGTGACCTGTGGGACAGAACGAGCAGCTGAAATTGCATGCGCTGGCGGGATCCACAAAAATGATGAATGGGGTGGCCAGGGGGATCACCTCCTGCAAAGGCGTGCGCCCTTCCAGGTTGATGCGGGGCTTGACTTGGGCTTTCATGGATTGATCTCCGCTGACTTTGGCAAGGATTCGGTTGTGAATTGACCATCTCGGCAATGGATCCACCAGAAACCATCGGCCATCTGAACCTCACCGAAGCACTCGTGGACGGCGAGGCAAACCCCCGGATGAAACCGATGCGGCGCACCCAGGTAATCCCGTTGTAGGTGTTGTCGTGCCAACGCCAGGGATTGCTCGTCTGGCAAACGCTCCAGATCATCCCCACAAATGACACCATGGTGTGGGTTGACCAGTCGACGCGCATGATCCAGGTCGCTTTTGACCTGAGCGTACTTGTGGTCGCCGTCAACATAAATGAGGTCAAAAGCACCGTCGCGCATCCAAGCCAAGGCTTGAGCCGCCGGTGCACGAAGCAGATGAATCTGAACCCCTGTCTGGCGGTGCAACTGCTGGTATGCGCGTACGCGACCATAGGCCGCATGGAACGCGGCTTCACACTGCTCGTCCATGGCGTTGTAGTTCCACGAGGAAGGGGCCCCCCCGTGACCGTCAAGATCTTCCTGTGAAGCGTAGGGTTGCCAGGCATCAACCAGCACCAGCTCGGACCCGTCCGCCAAGTGCTCCAGCCACACCTGCGTAGACCCCGCGGCCTGCCAGACCCCGATCTCGAGCACCCGAATCGGAGCGCGGAAATGTTCTGTCAGCAACCGCCGCATGACCGCTTGGCGTTGTGGCGTCAACAAACTGGCGCTCACGGGCCGAATGTCTTTGGCGGCTTGCTCTGGAACCGAGGTGCTCATGTGTTTTCCACCAAAACTTGCATCGACTCCGACAGCAGGGAGGCCGCATTCAAGGGTGCCTGCCCCTCGGCCACCCACCGCGCCCTCAGCGCGTGAGCGGCAGTCGCCAGCAGCGACATGCCGCGGACAGGATCTTGCCCCGAGTCCGGCTCGAACACCCAACCACAGGCCCTCTGCATGCCTTCCATGATCTGGATGTGCGCGGGTGACAGTTGCAGCTTCAGCAACCGACGTCGCGACTCAAAAGTGTCCAGCAGGTGGCCAATCATCTGGGCCGACCACCCCTTCATCGCGCTCGCGACCTGAACACCCGCTTGCCGGTCCCCCACAAGATGCCACAGGTCCGCTGCCCAGAACCACTCGTGATAAAGGGCCATGTCGGCATGAGGACAGTAGCGGGCATTGGTCTGGGCACTGGCTTCGTCACTCTGCCAGTGGCGCTCATCCTTGAGCGCAATGGTTTCTTCAGGGGCGACATCCAGCCTACCCCGAAGTGCCGCCAAGTGAGGCAGAAACTGATCAAGATAGCTGGGCTGGTACGGCAGATTCCGTGCAAACGCCAACCACTCGACCATCACCGAGTGGCGGTAAACGGCCCAGAAAAGGGTACCTTGCTGACCGGGCCTCGCCAACATGTCGAGAACCCGGGACGTGGCATCGGGCTGATTCCAACCGGCATGGCGGCGCGAATAAGTCTGCGTATCGCAGTTCTGCACCTGGTTGGAGGGCAATATGGCACTGACATCCGATCCGGCAAGCACGCTGGCCGCAGCCATCGCTCGCAGGTAGTTGACCGCGATGGGGTCATCGTCTGCAAGCGGCAGGATCCATTCCTTGCTCTGAGCGAGAGCCCTTTTCACACGCTCCAGAGGACTGGGGTGAGAGATCAGAACCACATCGGCCCCCTGGGACCGGCAATGCGCAACATCGTGCTCCCATTGCCGTTGACGTGCGCCGTCCTCACCGCCCCAGGCGACCACCAACTGCAAACCTGGCACACGAAGCGCCAAGCTGGCAGCGGACTGGAAGATATCGTCTGCCAGAACCCTGCTCTGATACGTCAGCAAGATGATCTGGAGACTGCACTCAGGGGTCTCAGTGGAGGTGGCGGGAACGCTGGAAAAGGCGAACATGGGATCTCCATGGCTGACACACCCCCGACTTTACGCGCGTGGAGACAGTGCCAGCCCGTCGAGTTGCAGGCCTTTTCCTGAGCTGTTTTCCGGCTGACGCCAGAAACTCAGAAGTGCAATCCGAAGTAGGTCTCGACGGTCTCGGCAATGAAATCCAGTCGGGACTCATCCAACCCAGGGTGCACACCCAACCAGAACGTATCACTCATCACCCGATCGGTTCGCGCCAAATCACCCACCACGCGATAGTTTCGACCCTGCATATAGGGCTGACGGGTCAGGTTGCCAGCGAAAAGCAAACGCGTCCCGATCATGAACTGATCGAGATAGGTCAGCAAGTCCACACGGCGCGTGTTGGCAGCCTCCTTGATCGTCACAGGAAATCCAAACCACGAGGGATCCGCATTGGGTGTTGCTTCAGGCAACAGCAAGAATTCTTCGCAGCTGCGCAAACGCTGTCGCAGGTGTTCGTAGTGGCGTTTGCGCGTCGTGATGAAACCCTCTAAACGGTCCATCTGCGCGAGGGCGCAGGCCGCCTGCATGTCAGTGATCTTGAGGTTGTAACCCAGGTGGGAGTATGTGTACTTGTGGTCGTACCCATAGGGCAAACTGCCATGCTGCTGACAAAAGCGCTTGCCACAGGTGTTGTCACTGCCAGGCTTGCAGTAGCAATCACGCCCCCAGTCTCGAAACGACTCCGCGATGGCCTTGAGTTCCGCGTTACGCGTGAAGACCGCGCCCCCCTCACCCATCGTGATGTGATGCGCAGGGTAAAAGCTCAATGTGGCGATGTCGCCAAAGGTGCCGACCAGTTGCCCGTTGTAGCGAGAACCCAGGGCATCACAACAATCTTCTATCAGCCACAGCCCATGCTTGCGGGCAACGGCGCAGACCGCTTCCAGGTTGAACGGGTTGCCCAGCGTGTGCGCGAGCATGATCGCCTTGGTCCGAGGCGTGATGGCGGCTTCGATCAGGCTGGGATCAATGTTGTAGGTGGGCAGGTCCACATCCAGAAACACTGGCACGGCACCAAACTGAAGGATGGGGTTGACGGTCGTTGGAAATCCTGCCGCGACAGTGATGACTTCATCGCCCGCCTGGATGGCCCGATCCCCCAAGCGTGGTGACGTCAAGGCCGAGAACGCCAGAAGATTGGCAGAAGAGCCGGAGTTGGTGGTGAGCACAAACTCCACACCGAGGTAAGCAGCGAGACGAGCCTCGAAGGCGTCGTTGAACCGACCTGCCGTGAGCCAACCGTCGAGCGCGGCTTCGACCATATTGCGCAACTCAGGCGCCCCGACCACCTTGCCTGACGGTGGCAACGGTGTCTGCCCAGGCTGAAAGGGTTGCTCGGCGAAAGCCTGGCGCGCGTAATCATTGACCAACTCAGCGATTCGCGCACGCAGCTCGGGCAGCGGCACGGCGGCTTCCTGCTTGAGCCACTGCGTAGGTTGTTTGGCAGTCATGATCCAAGATCTTTCTTCACGGCATTCATGTAGTCGTCAATCTGACTTGCGCACACGTCTCGCACATCTTCCTTGTGTCGCCATCCCAGGTGCCAGTCCACGACACGGCGCAACGCCTCATCGAGCGTCCAGACCGGCTTCCACCCCAGGTGGTGGCGCGACTTGGCACTGTCCAATCGCAAGGTCATTGCTTCGTGGGGGCCGACGGCATGAGCTGCGAACTCGATTTGCAGCGGCATGTGCTGGTTGAGCGCCGTCACAACTTGACGAACAGACCAGACGTCCGATTCATCCGGACCAAAATTCCATGGCGCTGCCTGAGCCGGACCTTCATCATGCAAGCGCTGCGCCAGAACGAGGTAACCCGCTAACGCGTCCAGAACATGCTGCCAGGGACGTGTGGCATCAGGCCGGCGGATGAGCACCGATGCATCGCAATCAGCAGCCCTGAGCACATCGGGAACCAGACGATCCAGCGACCAGTCACCGCCACCGATGACGTTGCCCGCGCGCGCGGTCGCCAGGGCCACCCCGTGACGCGCGTGGTCTGCAGCTGGAAAAAATGAATCGCGATAGGACGCCGCAACCAGTTCAGCGCAGGCCTTGCTGGCACTGTAGGGATCGTGCCCGCCCAGATGATCCGACTCGCGATAAGCCCATTCCCACCCTTGATTGGCGTAGCACTTGTCGCTCGTGACGCACACCAACGCACGCACCCCCGGTGTCTGCCGCACGGCCTCGCACACGTTCACCGTCCCCATGACGTTGCTGGCGAAGGTGTCAACGGGGTCGTCGTAACTGGGCCGAACGAGAGCCTGCGCAGCGAGGTGAAACACCACTTCCGGGCGCGCTTTCTGCATTGCCGAGGTCAGCGTAGACAGACAACGAATGTCGTCGATCACGGAGTCCATCAGCTCACCGACCCGCGCCTCGTCGTACAAGCTGGGCTGAGTCGCGGGAGGCAAAGCGAATCCAGTGACTTTGGCGCCCATCCTGTGCAACCACAGGGCCATCCAAGCCCCTTTGAATCCGGTGTGCCCGGTCAGAAAAACCCGTCGATCACGCCAAAAATCCGCATTCATCCACACACCTCAGTCCCAGAGCTTCCAGGGCGCTTGCCCCGACTGCCACAAGGATTCCAAGAGGTTTTTGTCTCGCAACGTGTCCATTGGCTGCCAAAAACCTTCATGCACGTACGCGGACAGTTCACCTTGTTGAGCCAAGCGCTCCATGGGATCCCCCTCCCAAATGGTTGCATCCCCGTCGATGAGGTCGATCACACGAGGTGAAAGCACAAAAAAGCCCCCGTTGATGAGCGCGCCATCACCCTTCGGCTTCTCCTTGAACGAGGTGACCCTCTGTCCGTCGAGCTCCACGGCACCAAAGCGACCGGGAGGCGACACAGCCGTAACCGTGGCCAAGGTTCGATTGCTTCGGTGACATTCGATGACCGCCTGGATATCAACGTCACTCAAACCATCGCCGTAGGTGAAACAGAATTCTTCCTCGTCCTCAATGTAGCGTTTGACCCGCCGCAGTCGTCCACCTGTCTGGCTGTGCTCACCCGTATCGACAAGCGTGATGCGCCAAGGCTCGCAATGCCGTTCGCAAACTTGCATCTTGTTCTGAGCCAGATCGAAGGTGACATCTGACATGTGAAGAAAATAGTTGGCGAAGTATTCCTTGATCACATAACCCCGGTATCCCAGGCAAACGACAAAGTCATTGATGCCATGGTGCGAGTAGAGCTTCATGATGTGCCACAGCATGGGTCGGCCGCCAATCTCGACCATGGGCTTGGGTTTGAGGGAGGTTTCCTCGGTCAGCCTGGAGCCCAAGCCGCCAGCCAGAATGACTGCCTTCATTGTTGTTCCCTGTGATCAACAGACATGGATGTTGGCTTGCAGTATAGGCGGCGGCCAGTGCACACTGGTGCCAGATATGCTGGCGATTTCACCATCTTCTTGCAAGCGTCTGGAACCATGCCGGGATCGGGAATCAATCGATCTGGCCACCCTCTTCACCACCAACACTGCCCTATCCGAATGCAGCCCCTGAAAGAACTTTTACCGGGTGCTTGGCTACTGAAGTTGCCACGTATCGAAGATGAGCGCGGGGACTTCACGAAGTTGGTGAACCTGAAGAGTCTTTCGGCTGTGGGTTTGTCTTTTGACATGCAAGAGCAGTTTGTCACGCGGTCCCGGCGCAACGTCATCCGCGGTTTGCACTTTCAATTGCCGCCGCACGAGCATGTCAAGCTGGTCACCTGCCTGAGTGGGCGGGTGGAAGACGTCATGGTCGATCTGCGACGTGGCCAAGGCTATGGTCGTGTTGCATGCATCGACCTGCGCGACGACGAGCCCTCCATGCTCTACTTGCCGCCGGGGATCGCCCATGGTTTCCGAAGCAGGAGCGACGCCAGCACGATGCTTTACCTGACCTCCAGCGCGCACGCACCATCGCACGACGCAGGCATACTCTGGAGCAGCATTGATCACAATTGGGATTGCAGCGATCCTGTTCTGTCCGCACGTGATCAAACTCATCCGCCCTTGATCGCGTTCGAATCTCCCTTCTGACATGCTGACAGCAGCGCGTTACATCGAAACACCAGGCATCGCATGAGAATTTTTCTCACCGGCGGCACCGGTTTCATCGGCAATCATTTCATTGAACAAGCCATTGATGCGGGTCATGAGGTGCGTGCCATCCGGCGCAAAGACAGTCAGACCCGACGCACGTTGAAAGTCCAGCCCCAATGGTTGAGTGGCGAGTTGACCGACGACTGGCGCGAGCACTTGCAAGGTCAGGACGTGCTCGTTCACCTGGCGGCTCATTCTGCCAACCCACCCTATGACACCTTGGCATCGTGCTTGCAATGGAACGTGCTGGCCCCTTTGCAATTGGCAGAGCAGGCGCGCAAAGCAGGAGTCAAACGCTTCGTCGTGGCAGGCTCGTGTTTTGAGTATGGGCAGCAAAAGGCCTCGATTGAAATTTCTGCAGCCCAGCCGCTGGCACCCAACAACGCCTACGCCACCTCCAAAGCCGCAGCATCACAGACGTTCATCGGCTGGACTCTGGAGCACCGGGTGTGCCTTCAACTGATGCGCATCTTCCACGTTTATGGCGAAGGTGAACCTGAAGGCAGATTCTGGCCCGCCTTGCGCCGTGCTGCACTCTCGGGTGCCGACTTCCCGATGAGCCCCGGTGAACAGATCCGAGATTTTGTGAAGGTGGAAGAGGTGGCTCGACAGTTTGTGGAAGCACTCAACGACACCGACGTGTCACCCGGAGAGCCCAAACTGAGCCATGTTGCCTCCGGTCATGCACAAAGCCTGCTCGCGTTTGCCCACGAATGGTGGAAATACTGGGGAGCCACCGGCCAGCTTCGACCAGGCATGCTCCCCTATCGTCGCGACGAAATCATGTCCCTCGTGCCTCAGATGAGGCCTCATGTCATACGATGATCACCACCCATTACCCATCAGCCACGCCGCTCTTGAGCGCCCCACTCACGGGGCGTCACGCAGTTGCAGCAACTTGCAGCGTCTGCAGAGGGTAATCCACAACCTGAGGCATAGGCTCCTTCCACTCAAACCGCTGCTCCGCCATGGCAATCAAGGCACCCTTCACGGCTTGCGCCTTGTCTGATCTGGACATGTCGTCAATTGGACGCATGACCAGCCCCCCTCGGCGCACAGCGCTGTAGCTACCCAGCGCTCGCAAACTCAGCGTGGACATCAAGTCAACTTCCCACCCATATTGCCCACACGCAGAAAGGATCTGATTCAGATCCTGCCCCGTGTAGTCCGGCCGCATCCAGGCCACGATGCAGCGCACCGCGCGGGCATCCTTATGTGCCAAGAAACTCTGGATGGTCGTCAGTTGCAGCGCCGGCGCCACGATCCCATCTGCCGCCCCCATCTGAGCAGAACGGATGTCTGGCGCGACCCGGGTCACTTCACGCAGCCAGCGAGTTGCATCGGACGCCAGCGAGCGGACCATGAAGGATCTCAACACATAAACCACCGCAGCCACATCCAAGGCCTCGCCATCGGCGTGTTGAGGCGCGCTCCTGAACTCGTCGCCAAGATGCTGCTCCATGCTCAGCGCGACCTTGACCAAGGGATTGTGCTGTCCCATCGACAGATAGCGAAGGACGCCGTAGCGATGCGTCATGGGGTCACGCACAGCATCGGCATTCAAACTCCGCCCGACCTTGGGAGACTGCGCGTAATTCAAGGCCACCGCAGCCATGTCATCACGCGTGAGTCCACCCCCACGCGTTACCCGCTCGTAGAGTTGCTCCCACTGCGAACCTTGCCCAGGAACATGACAGCTCCGATTCCGGACCATGTATGCATGCCAGCCATTGATGGCTTTGACAGTCACTTGATCAACGGTGCGAACCGGGAGGTGGGCGACAAAAGCACCGTTGATCAGCAGCGTCGGAACGGATCGGCCATCGCTCATCTTGATCGCGTGATTGCCCTGCTCGACAATCAGCACCCTGTCATCCTCCGGGCGTCGTCTGATCACAGCTTTATAGTAGAGCGGCTCTTCTTGCCGCCTTCGCCATGGCGCCCCGCCCAGCGGGTCCTGCAGCATTTGATCGAGCGAAGCCTGCGGGTCGGGTATGTGAGTCATCCACGGCAATAACGCCTGCCCTCCCAACGGCACCTGGTGCAAAACATCCTCGAGATTCAAACGATCCGGGGCTCTGATGAACTCATCAGCATCGAGCAGATAGACCAGTTCTGGCTGAAAGACCGGCACCACCCGTCGATAGACCTCTGTGGTCTTCTCGGATTGAAAATAGCCAAAAACCGGATCGTCAAAGATCAGCAGCGGCAGCCCCTCCTTGCGAAGAGCTTCCAGAATCTGCCGGGTGCCATCTGTGGATCCATTGTCGATCACCACAAACAGATCAACGAAGTGCAAGTTGTGGCGAACACAGGCCTCAATGATGTCGGCCTCGTTTTTGACCATGCTGATGGCCAAGGCACTCATGGGTGCACGCGGTTGTTGTTCTTCACTCATGATGAAAAATACCTTTTGGTGAGCGTCGCAAGATCAAACCATGTCGTCCAGATCGGCGTCCTCCGGCACCCCCCCAAAATCCGCCTGCATGGTGCGTGCAGCCATGCGCTCAGCCAAGGTGGTCGGCTGCTTGACCAGCGTCACCCGCATGAAGTTCGCGCCCTCTTTGCCGCAAGGTTTGAGCGCCGCATCCAGGTACGCGAAATCCTGCAGATGGAAACGGTGCTCGAACCAACCCAAGTACCAGAACCAGTCGGCGTAATACACCCACGATGCCTCGTTCATCGCGCGGATGTGCGTGGGATCCTGCCACGCGGTGTTCGCATGCTCGTAGGGGACTTCGATCTCCATGCGCGCCCCCTCTTCCAGCAGCATCAGGCAGTTGCCCATGAAGGTCGGCAGATCGGGCACATGCTCCAGCACGTTGTTCGCATAAATCAACTTCACCGCGCCGGGCAGCAAATCCACCTCACCCACCGTGTCGCTGCACAGGCGCTGCGGCCATGACTGCTTTTGCCCCAGATCCAAAATGACGTCAGGCAAGGCTGCCGGCAAGATATCCACATTCAGCCAGCCGTTTCGGTAATCCTTGCCTGAACCAATGTGCAGCCGATCGGGAGTCCACGGCCCCGATGCGATGCGCTCCAGGTGCGCCGCAGCAAAGGACTGCGCAAAGACGAAAGCGTCCGCATAGCCCTCGACCAGATCATGTTGCTGGAAGCTCTGCAGTTTGTGCTGCGCGGCCGATGCAAACCCTTCAGTCAGAAACTGCCCACGAATGAACGCCTGCCAACCACCCTCGGGCACCCAGAAAACGGCATTTTCAAACTGAGCCGCTGGGCGCGTGGCTGCCAGACGCTCACTGATCACCGGAGTCCCCAGCGAAAGACACTGGAACACCCGTGCCTGTTCGAACCGAGCACTCTCGTAATAATGACAATTGAGCACGGCCTTGGACTGCCGAATCAACGCATCACGCTCGGGGCCATACACCGGCCCGTCCAGCAAAGTCACATGCCCGCCAGCATCTTCGATTTCCTGAATGATCCGGCGACGGCGCTCGTTCATGCTGCCAAAGAACAGCAGATCAATCGGACGTTCGTTCAACGCAATGGAAGAAGTATCCAAATAGGGGGCATGACCGAAAGACAGCAGCGGCACATCCTCGACATAGGAGGTGTAATGAGGAGGATTACCTTCGTCGTAATCAAAAACTGCTGATGTCCCGAGCAGTTGACGGTAGGCATCTGACACCTGCGCGCCCCCCTCACCCATCTGCTCCAGATTAAAGAAGATGCAGGCATACCGCTTGCGCAACTCGGGATCGAATCCAAGATGAGCGCCCAGTACCACATTGACCGCACCGTGTTTCAGACGATTCTTGGCGATCGTGACATCCACGCCAAAGCGACGGAACTGATAGCGCAGGTAACGAGCCTGATCCAAAAAACCCAAAGAGTGCACGTAACCCAGTGGCTGAATGATGCAGAGGTGAACGGGGCGAAACTCCATGAGTCATTTCCTTTTTTGTATTGAGTCAATTGTGGTGGATGGCTTTCACACCGCCTCGACGGTCTCCGCCGCCAAGGGCTGCGGAGACAGCCCCTGAATTTGTCGGCTGTGCATCCGGACCAGCAGCGCCTCATAGTCCCGCGTGAAGCGCGCACTGTCAAACAAGGGAGCTGATTCACGAGCCCACACCAATTTGTCACGCAATACGGCACGTCGCATCGGATCGTGTGCCAAGGCTTTGATGGTGTCTTGATAGACATCCACGCGCTCGCAGATCAGTTCGTCCAGACCCACAGCGTGCAACAGGCTGCTCGCCACACGGGAGGCAAATGTCGCCCCGCTCAAGGTCACCACAGGTACGCCAGCCCAAAGCGCGTCACTCGCTGTGGTGTGGCCATTGCATGGCCAGGTGTCAATGAAAATGTCAGCCAAGCTGAGACGGCTGAGGTGGTCGCCCAGATCAAGCCTCGGCGCCCAGTGAACCCGAGTCAAGTCAACGCCCCGCTCCTGAAATTCTCGCTCCAAATTGGGACGAGCCTGACTATGCCAGTCCAACAGCCAGAGCACCGCGTCCGGGAGGTCATTCAACAATCCGCACCAAACATCCATCACCTCGGACGAAATCTTGTACGGCTGGTTGAAACCGCACAGCACGACTGCATCCTTCGGCAAACCCACGTCCGCGCGCTGCATCAGGCGCGGTAATGGGCGCTGGCGATCATTGGGCTGGTAACACACAGGCATTTGCGCAATCGCCTCTGAAAAATGCGCTGCGTGCGCCAATGGCGTGACCATCGGATCACCAATGATGTAATCCATCTCCGAGGTGCCTGTCGTCCCCGGAAAGCCTAGGAAAGTCGTTTGAACTGGCGCAGGTCGGTAGGCAAAAATGCCCAGTCGGTTCTGCGCCGTGTGCCCCTTGAGGTCTATCAGGATGTCAATGCCGTCTTCTGCAATGCGTTGCGCAATCTGTTGATCGCTCAACGCTCGCACATCCAGAAAGTGCTCAATAGACAGCTGGACACGCCGGCGCATGACCGAAGCATCATCGGGACCATGAGAGTACGCAAAGACCTCAAAGCGCTCACGATCATGATGCTCGAAGACTTCCGCCATCAACACACACGTTGCGTGGTGATGAAAATCACCCGAAACATAACCCACGCGGACACGGCCAGCTGGCCTTGACGCTGCTGCACGCTCGACATGATGAAGATGTCGCCAGGTATTGCCCATGAGTCGGGCCACCTTCAACTGATGCAAGGGATCATCCGAAAGCGTCACGTGCGCGAACATGGTCGCCTGGACAGCCACATTCGCAGGCAAATGCTCGACCACTTCGTGCAGCTTACGCAAGTGCTCCGTCGCCTCTGCCCACAAGCAGTTCTCGCGCTCCGCAAAGGTCAGCATGCCCAGCGCATGCAAGGTGTTCTCTTCCAAACCCAACATCAACCCGGTTCGATAGCACTCACAGGCCTCTTCCTTCAGGCCCATCTCAAAAAAGCACAACCCCAAGTTGTAATGCGTCTTTGCATCATCCACCTTGATGCTCAGGGCCTTCATGAACGAAGTCACCGCCAGTTTCAACTCATTCAAGCTCTTCAAGGCCGCCCCATGGCAGGACCAGTACTCATGGGAAGTCCGCAAAGACGCCGGAAGGGCTTCAAGACAGGCCCGCGCCTCCGCATGGCGCTGAAGACGGGTCAATGCACGCACTTCCAGCAACGCTGCCAATTCGGATGCGCCGGCTAATCGACGCGCCTCGCGGGTGTACGTCACAACATCGTGATGGCGCCCAAGCTCTAAACACGCACGCGCCAGATTGAGCAGAACCACGGCATCCCCTGGATCGCGTTGACGAGCGGCCTCAAAGGCGGCGGCGGCTTCCTTCCAGCGCTTCTCCTTGGCGTGGGCAACCCCCTCCTGCCAGTGGCGCTGAGTTTGCTGAGCCATTTGCGGGGACACATGACGGTGTTTGACCATGACGAGAACTCAGGTTCAGTGTGTAGAAGCGTGCAACGGGTCCAGTCTATAGAGACGTCACCCTTCAGAAGGCTTCATAAGCGCCGAAAAACCCGAAACTTGTCCCGAAGTCTGCCGTGCAAGTCGATGGCAGATCAGCCAAAAAAAATCCTCAAGCTCCGGCAGAGGCAACCGATAACCAAAACAACGGGATCAACAAATCTCGGGGTCCGGTTAGCCGGCTAGAGGATGCAGGTGGTTCGCCACAGCACCATGAGCTGACTAGCGTCGGGCAGGTTACGCTGCGAAAGCAGTGCTGTTCGCCGGCGCGGTCGCCGGGTAGTTTCAACGCCAAAGGATCACATCATGGCTTCCAGCATCAACACCAACAACGCCGCGCTGAATGCTCAGCGCAATCTGTCGGCCAGCCAAAACAGCCTGTCCACATCCATGCAGCGACTGTCCTCCGGACTGCGCATCAACTCCGCCAAGGATGATGCTGCCGGCCTGGCCATCGCCGAGCGCATGAATTCTCAGATCAAGGGCATGAACGTGGCGGTTCGCAACGCGAACGACGGCATCTCTTACTCCCAGACCGCCGAAGGCTCTCTGAGCAAGATCGGCGACAACCTGCAACGTATGCGTGAACTGGCTGTCCAGTCTCGTAACGCCACCAACTCGACCGGCGACCGCGCTAACCTGCAAAAAGAATTCTCGCAACTGCAGGCTGAAATCGATCGCACGATCGGCGGCTCCAAGTTCAACGGAACCTCCGTCTTCAGCGGCGCCGATGCCACCTTGTCCTTCCAGGTTGGCGCTGGCACGGATGCCACCGATCGAATCAACGTGGCAGCCCCTCAATTGGGTGGCGGCACAGCCGCAACAGCCAGCTCCGCTTTGGCAGACGTCAATGACGGCACCGTCACAAGCGCTGACGTGAAGAAGCTGATGGCCACACTCGTCACCGCCACGACAACCGGCGGCTCGACAGCCACAGGCCTCACGATTGGTGGTGACTCGACCGTGACGACCAGCAACATCGACGATGCCATCAACCTGATCGACAAGGCGCTCACGGTTGTGAACGACAAGCGCGCTGAGTTCGGTGCTGTGCAAAACCGCTTCGAGGCTGTGATCTCCAACCTGCAAGTGAATGTGGAGAACGAATCTGCAGCACGCGGCCGGATCATGGATGCCGATTTCGCCACCGAAACTGCCAATCTGTCACGCTCGCAGATCCTGCAGCAGGCCGGCACCGCGATGATCGCACAGGCCAACCAGCTGCCTCAATCGGTGCTGTCGCTGCTGCGCTGACCCCCACGATGGCCACGTGAGTTGGCCTCAACACACCGAACCGCCCCAACTGGGGCGGTTTTTCATTGCGCAAGCAAACCCATGAACTGAGCCCCTTTTCCCCCGCACATCCACGGCTTGCGTCCAGGTCAGCGCCGCCAGAATTCACCCACAGGTCGAAGATTCCCTCACATCTTTGGCCAGCTCATCGCAGGCCGGCACTCTCGCCGGAATCAAGGGAATTCTTAAGGAGTGCCACATGGCTCAGACGATCAACACCAACATGCCGTCGATGAACGCGCAACGCAATCTGAACGCATCTCAGACTTCGCTGGCCACATCCATGCAGCGCCTGTCTTCTGGTTTGCGTGTCAACTCCGCGAAGGACGACGCGGCAGGCTTGGCCATCGCTGAGCGCATGAACACGCAAATCCGTGGCATGAATGTCGCCATGCGAAACGCCAACGACGGGATCTCCTACGCTCAAACCGCAGAAGGCGCCTTGAGCAAGATGGGCGACAACCTTCAGCGTATGCGTGAACTCGCTGTGCAGTCTCGCAATGCCACCAACTCGGTCGGCGACCGCGCCAATCTGCAAAAAGAGTTTTCACAACTTCAGGCAGAAATCGATCGCACGATCGGCGGTGCAAAATTCAACGGCACCATCATGTTCAGCGGAGCGAGTGCCACGCTGACCTTCCAGGTCGGCGCCGACACCGACGCGACAGATCACATTGATGTAAGCCCCGTCGCGGTGGGCGGCGGCACAGCAGCCGCCGCGAGCACCATTCTGGCCTCGGTGGCAGACAACAATTTTGACGACCCGACCGAGGTCAAAAATCTGATGGCGACCCTGGTCTCCGGCACCACCGCTGGGGGCGCGGCCATCACAGGCATCACCATCGGTGGAGACTCAACAGTCACAACCACCAACATCGATGAAGCCATCAACATCATCGACAAGGCGTTGACGGTCGTGAACGACAAACGCGCCGAATTCGGTGCCGTGCAGAACCGCTTTGAAGCAGTGATCTCCAACCTGCAGGTCCGAGTCGAGAACGAGTCCGCGGCACGTGGCCGCATCATGGATGCGGACTTCGCCACAGAGACCGCTAACCTGTCACGTGCGCAGATCCTGCAACAAGCTGGTACCGCCATGTTGACCCAAGCCAACCAGCTTCCCCAAGCGGTTCTACAGCTCCTCCAGGGTTGATAGGTAATTTCAATCGCAAAACGTTGCTTTGCGGCTTAAGTTTTCCTTGAGTGCGCCGAAGCTATGTGTGTCTGGGTGGAATTTTCCATCCGGACACTCGTGCATTGAAAGGGAAACGCCATGGCCACCTTAAGTTCACTCGGCGTCGGCAGCGGCTTAGACGCGGAGAACATCGTCAAGAGCTTGGTCGCACTTGAGCGCAAGCCCGCGGAAGCCATCAAGACCGAAAACAGCAAGCTGGAAACCAAGGTGTCCACCTGGGGCAAGATTCAGAGTGCGTTTTCCTCTTTGCAGGACGCGGCCTCTGCCTTGAACGGTGCAGACTTCTGGACATCGACCAAGGCCACCACCAGCGATGCGTCAGTTGTCGGCGTCACCACCAGTGCCAACAGCACGCCGGCCTCGTACAGCATCACTGTCGAATCTCTGGCCAGTTCTCAGTCTCTGGCCAGCGCCGCCTACACCGCCGGCAAGACCGCTGTGGTGGGTCAAGGCACACTTTCCATTCAAATTGGCTCTTACACGGCCAATAATGCAGAACCACCCGTTGTCACTTTCAACGCAAAAGCTGCAGCAAGTCAGTTCGACATCGCCATCGGCCCTGACGACAACACCCTCGAAAAGATCCGCGACAAGATCAACAGTGCTGGCGCGGGTATCAGCGCTTCACTGATCAACGACGTGACGGGCACCCGCTTGGTGCTCCGCGGTGCGACGGGCGCAGAAAGCGCCTTCAAGATCTCCGTCGGTGCAGGCAGCGACCCTGGTCTCGCTGCCTTGGCTTATGACGCCTCTACTGGCGGCACCAGTCAGATGAGCCGCACACAGACTGCCAGCAATGCCCGCGCCACCATCAACGGGTTGGCAGTCTCCTCGGCGAGCAACACGATGACCGATGTGGTCGATGGTTTGACCTTGCAACTGAGCAAGGTCAGCGCCTCACCCGTCAACGTGAATGTTGCTCAAGACACCGACAGCATCCGCAAGGGAATTGACACCTTCGTCTCTGCCTACAACAACGTCGTCAGCACGATTCGCGTTCAGACCAAATACGACGAAGCCTCCAAGACTGCCGGCCCACTACAAGGCGATGCCACCGCGCGTGGCTTGCTTTCTCAAATACGCAACCTGATCGGCAACAGCAGCGGCGCATCCAGCGTGTTCGGGCGTCTGTCCGACGTGGGAATGGACATCAACGTCGATGGCACCTTGTCAGTCAAAAGCAGCAAGATGAGCGAAGCGATGGGGAACCTGGGCGAGCTCAAGAAGTTCTTCGCCAACAGCGATGCCGCCAATGTGGGCAACGACGGCCTGTCTCAGCGCATGAAGTCCTTGACCTCACAGCTGCTGGGCACAGACAGCACCATCAACAGCCGTACCGAAGGCATCAAGAGTCTGATCGAGCGCAACAAGGACAAGATCGAGCGCATTGACGTCAGGGCCACTTTGGCAGAGAACAGGTTGCGCGCCCAATACACTTTGTTGGACAACAACATGGCCAAACTCAACGGCCTTTCCAGCTACGTTTCTGCGCAGCTGGCCGCCCTGAACAAGAACAGTTAACGGTCTTTCACCCCGTAGTTCAGCGATTGAAATACTTCAAGACTCTGCGCCGTTGGTCGATAACTTATACATCACCGACCATCAGCAGAGCTCCAAGATGTTTGCACCTGCCAGCCCGTACTACCGCCCCGTTCCAGCAGGAGAGCGCCCCATGACCGGCATGTACCGCAGAGTCGGCGTCGAGACCAGTGTGAACACGGCCTCGCCCCACCAACTGACCAAACTCCTGCTCGACGGCTTCTTTGATGCCGTTGCATCTGCCCGCGGCGCCATCCGAGCCAAAGACATTGAACTCAAGACCAAGGCGTTCAAGCGCGCCATTGGCATCGTGGACGAGGGCCTCAAAGCCAGCCTGGACATGAAAGTTGGCGGCGAGCTCGCCACCAACCTGTCCAATTTGTACACCTACATCTGCCTGCGCCTCACCCAAGCCAACCTCCGCAATGACGAGGCCATCCTCGACGAATGCGTCACCCTGATGACCCCAGTGCGTGAAGCCTGGATTGCCATTGCCGATCAGGCAGATCACACCCCCGTCCGCGGCGGCCTGGAGATTCGCGCATGAACGCCCCCGACCTCATCACCGCCCGCGAAACCGAGCAACTCTCCCGCAACCTGCTCGGCTTCTACGAGGCCATCGAATCGGCCAGCCAGGACATGTTGCAAGCCGCCCGCACGGGTGACTGGGACACTGTGGTCAAGCTCGAAGGCGCCTGCGCCGTACTGATCGCCCAGCTCAAGCACGCCTCTGAAAGCCGCCCCCTCGGTCGTGACGAGCGCGCACTCAAGAGCCGCATCATGCAGCGCATCCTCTTCAACGATGCGGAAATCCGCACGCTCACCGAGCCCTGGCTCCACGATCTCAGCCTTATGATGGGCGCTTCCATAGACCCCAAGAAGATGCACTGAGTATCTCGATCCTGGACGATGAGCAAACCGTTGAACGACCGCGCGCAGGCCAGCGCGCTGGATGACTACCGCATCACGTCCGCCATCGAAATCTTCGATCTGCTGCGCCAGGTCGAGTCGTCGCGCACCCTCGTCACCCTCAGCAGCCCTGAGGGTCACAGCTACACCACGCTGATCTGGAACATCGAGCCCGAACGGGAACTCGTGGGTTTCAGCGGCGAAAGCAACCACGCCGGCCTGCGCGCCTTGCTGGAATCGGATGAAGTCACAGCCGTGGCTTACCTCGACAGCATCAAGCTGCAGTTCGACCTGGAAGGCCTGGTGCTGGTGCACGGCGACCAGCACAACATCATCAACGCGCGCTACCCTCGCGAGCTGTACCGCTTTCAGCGGCGCACCAGTTTTCGCGTCAAGCCTTCGGTCAGCGCCCTGCCAACCGCCCACTTTGCCCACCCCCTCCAAGCCAAGACCGCGCTGTCCCTGCGTGTGCTGGACGTGAGCCTGGGCGGGATGGCCTTGTTCCTGCCCGACGACATGCCCGCCATCCCGGACGGCACCCGCGTGCCCTCGTGCAGCCTGCGCCTGGACGACGACACCTGGCTGGATGTGAGTTTCGTCATGCGACACGCCACCCCCAACCACCCAGAAACGCGAGGCTCGCGCCTGGGCTGTGAGTTCGTCAACCTCAACCAGGGCGAGCGCGACCTGCAGTTCTACATCAACCAGACACAGAAGCGTCAACTCGCCCTGGCTGCGCGCAAGGTTTGAGCAAAGTGGGCGCCCACAGGCGCCGAGCGCTGATAGCATCGGCACATGACCGTGTCCGCCCCCTCCTCCTCTCCCTGGGTGATCGCCACCCGTGAAAGTCGCCTGGCCCTGTGGCAGGCCGAGCATGTCCAGTCCTTGCTGCAAGCGCGCTTTGGCCGAGCGGTCACGCTGCTGGGCATGACCACCAAGGGCGACCAGATTCTGGATCGTGCCCTGTCCAAGGTTGGCGGCAAGGGCCTGTTCGTCAAGGAGCTCGAAGTGGCCCTGGAAGAAGGCCGCGCCGACCTGGCCGTGCACTCCCTCAAGGACGTGCCCATGGAGTTGCCCGATGGGTTCGTGCTGGCCGCCGTGCTCGAGCGCGAAGACCCGCGTGATGCCTTCGTCTCCAACCATCACGCCAACCTCGACGCCCTGCCCCAAGGGGCGGTGGTGGGCACCTCCAGCCTGCGCCGCATGGTGCAGCTGCGCGCCCACCGCCCTGATCTGAAAATCGAGCCCTTGCGCGGCAACCTCGACACCCGCCTGCGCAAGCTTGACGAGGGTCAGTACGACGCCATCATCCTCGCTGCGGCCGGCCTCAAGCGACTGGGCCTGGCCGACCGCATCCGCGAGCACATCGACACCACCGTGATGCTGCCCGCTGCGGGCCAAGGCGCCCTCGGTCTGGAAATCCGCAGCAATCACGCCGAACTGACCGATGCCCTGGCCACCCTCGCTCACACACCCACCTGGTTGGCCACACTGGCCGAACGGGGCGTATCACGCGCCATGGGCGGCAGCTGCTCCATGCCGCTGGCCGCCTTTGCCGAGTGGCAACCGGGCCCCTCCGACGACAGCGAGCCCGTGCTGGTCTTGCGCGCCCTGCTAGGCCACCCAGAGCAGCCCTTCCTCGTCCAGGCGTCCACCAGTGGTCGCCCGCACACGGCCGACGAAGCCGACGCCCTGGGCCGTCAGATCGCCGCCCAGCTGCAAGCCCAGGCCGGCGAAGACTGGCTGGCCGCGCTGTAAGCCGTGCACGCTGTGGCGCCGCTCCGCATCCTGGTCACCCGCCCGCAGCCTCAGGCCGACGAATGGGTGCAGGCGCTGCGCGAGCACCAACTGGATGCGCACGCCTTGCCGCTCATCGCCATCGAGGCCCCGGCCGATCGGGCCCCGGTGGCCGAGCTCTGGCGCCACCTAGCGCGCCAACGCCTGTTGATGTTCGTCAGTCCGGCGGCGGTGGACTGGTTCTTTCGGCTGCGCCCGCCAGACACCGCTTGGCCCGCTGAGACACTGGCAGCCGCGCCTGGCCCCGGTACGGCTCGCCAACTGATGGCGGCAGGCGCCGCCTGCGGCCTCACTTCCAGCCAGATCCTGAGTCCCCAGGCCCACGCGGAGCAATTCGATTCGGAATCACTCTGGCCTGCACTCGCCCCCCTGAACTGGCAAGGCCAGTCGGTCTGCATCATCAGCGGCGGCGACCATCAAGAAGCGCGTGGACGCACCTGGCTGGCCGAGCAACTGCGCGCCCAGGGCGCCCAGGTACACGCCCTGCTCTGCTACCAACGCGGTCCCGGACACTGGACACCCGCTCAACAAGCGCTGGCGAACGACGCGCTGGCCGAACCCGGCGCCCATGTGTGGCTGTTCAGCAGTTCCCAGGGCATCGACTACCTCATCGCGCGGCACCTGCCCGAGCTGCCCTCCCGCGCCCATACGGATTGGTCACAGGCCCGAGCACTGAGCACTCACCCCCGCATCACCGAGCGCGCCCGCAGCCTGGGCCTCACTCACATCCTCGAAACCCGGCCCACGCTGCAGGCAGTGGTGGCAGCACTACGACCCCTGTCCGCATATCAGGCTGGCGTCGATACAATCAACTCACTGTGAACGAGCCATCCCCCCCAAAACCTGAGACCCTGCCCGCCCCTGTGGCGCCGCAGGTCGAACAAGACCTCACCCCGACGCACGCCCCGGCCGAGTGGGTGCGCTGGGCCGTGCTCGTGCTCAGCCTGACCTCCGCGGGCGGCCTCTGGCTGGCGTGGCAGGCGCAGTCGCGTGTGCAGGGTCTGGAGCAGGAGCTGGTACGGCGCCAGCAGAGCAGTCAGACTCAGGCCACGGAGGCCCATCTGATGGCGCGTCAGGCCCAGGAGCTCTCACGCGAGTCGGCCGCCCGCACAGCCCTGTTGGAGAGCCGACTGGCCGAGGTGGCGTTGCAGCGCACCCAGGTCGAAGACCTGATCAAGAACCTCAGTACCTCGCGCGACGAAAACCTGCTGGCCGACCTGGAAGCAAGCCTGCGCGTGGCCACGCAGCAAGCCTCCCTCACCGGCAGCGCCGAGCCCCTGGTTGTGGCCCTGCAGTCGGCCGACGCTCGCCTGGCCCGCGCCGCACAGCCGCGCCTGGACAATGTGCGCCGTGCTGTGGCCAAAGACCTGGACCAGGTGCGCGCCACGCGGGTCGCCGACCTCAGCGCCTTGACGGTGCGACTGGACGAGGCCACCCGCCTGGTGGACGAAATCCCGTTGCTGAACTCCCCCGAAGCCGCCCGCCTGCACCCCAATTCGGCGCCATCAACACCCACCTCCGCAGCCCGTAAAGCCAACGCCCCCACCCGCGCCGCCAGCGCCGCTGAGCCCACTGAAGCCACCACCGGCTGGGGTGCGCAGGCGTATGCCTGGCTGAGCCAGGCCGGGCAACGCGTCTGGACCGAAACCCGCAACCTGATCCGCGTGACCGAAATCAAGCGCCCCGAAGGCATGCTGGTCGCGCCCGAGCAGAGCTATTTCCTGCGCGAGAACATCAAGCTGCGCCTGCTCAATGCCCGCTTGGCCTTGCTCAGCCGCCAGACCGCGATCGCTGCCAGCGACCTGCAAGAGGTTGAAGCCACCGTGCCGCGCTACTTCGATACCGACTCGCGCAAGACACAACTGTTGCGCTCCATGCTGGTCGATGTTGCCAAACAAAGCACCCAGACCACCGTGCCCCGTCCGGATGACACCCTCGCTGCCTTGGCTGCTGTGTCGGCCGGCCGCTGACCATTTGCCCTGAAAGACCGACGCACCATGCGCTCCATCGTCTGGCTTTTGCTGGTTGCCGTGATTGCCGTTGTGGGGGCCACCGCCCTGGGCGCCAACGATGGGCTTGTCACCATCTATTGGCGCGGCTGGCGCACCGACTTTTCGCTCAACCTCTTCCTGCTGGTGATGGTGGCGCTGTTCATGGCGGTGTACTCGCTGGTGCGCGCCCTCGACAGCCTGCTGGCCCTGCCCGAGCGCGCCAAACAGTGGCGCACCTCTCGCCGTGACCGCGTGGCCCAGGCCGCCCTGCGCGAAGGCCTGGCCCTGTACCTGGCTGGCCGCTACACCCGGGCCCACAAAACCTGCCAGAAGGCCATCGCCATCCAGGCTGACACCCCTGAGCTGGCCCTGGATGCCGAGTTCACCGCGCTGGCGCACATGCTCTCGGCCGGCAGCCTGCATCGCCTGCAAGACCGCACCCGCCGCGACGAGCATCTGCAACGCGCCCTGGAAATGGCACGGCTGACACGCAAGCCCCGGGCCACCGAAGAAGGCGCCCGCCTGATGTCGGCCGAAAGCGCGCTGGAAGACCGCGATGCCGCCCGCGCCCTTCGCGAGCTGTCCGAACTGCCCCCGGGCGTGGCACGCCGCACCCAGGCCCTGCGCCTGAAGCTGCAAGCCGCGCGACTGGCCCGCCAACCCATGGAGGCCTTGCGTACTGCGCGCCTGCTTGCCAAGCACCAGGGCTTCACACCCTCGGCTGCCGAAGGCCTTCTGCGTACCCTGGCCAGCGAAACCCTGGACGGCGCCCGTGACGCCGACCAGATGCGTGCCCTTTGGGTGAACTTGGACATGCAAGACAAGCGCGACCCGCTGTTGGTTGCGAGCGCCGCCCGTCGAATGGCCGATCTGGGCGCTCCTCAAGAGGCGCGTCAATGGCTGGCACCGCTGTGGGATCAGCTCAACAAGCAGTCCCCCGAAGCCATTGACGCCCTGGCTGCTGCGCTGCGTGAGAGCCTGAGCGGGCTGGAAGCCGAATGGCTGCCGCGCCTGGATGCCACCACCCCCGCTGCGCTGCGCAACCCGGCTCTGGCGCTGACCCTGGGGCTGGCCCTGGCCGAACGCCAGTTGTGGGGAAAGGCCCGCGGCATGTTGCTATCGGCGGCCAACGACCTGCAACTCAACGTCAACGACCGCCGGACCGCATGGGCGCAACTGGGGCTGATGGCCGAACGGGAAGGCCGCCCGGAAGAAGCCGCCCGCTTCTACCGGCTGGCAGCGTTGCCTGAACGCGACTGACGGCCACACAGTCGCAAAACTGGCTGAAAAAACGACACCCCGTTTACAAGAGGCTTGAAAACCTGCTATAGTTTCACTTCTCGGCGGCTGTAGCTCAGTTGGATAGAGTACTTGGCTACGAACCAAGGGGTCGTGGGTTCGAATCCTGCCAGCCGCACCAAATCGCAAGACAAGGTGAACCGAGAACATTTTCAGCGGCTGTAGCTCAGTTGGATAGAGTACTTGGCTACGAACCAAGGGGTCGTGGGTTCGAATCCTGCCAGCCGCACCAGACAAAGCCCTCAGGCGCAAGCCTGAGGGCTTTCGTCATTCTTGCGGCCCCACTTTGTCGCCGCGTAGCGATTGACGCAGCCACCACAACGCGCCCACCACCAGCAGCACACCGCCCCCCAGCGCCAGCCAGGCCCCGGGAGTGGCCGTTCGCACCGCCTGCTGCACCTGACGCATGAACAGCGAAATCAAGACTGTCCCCGGCAGCAGGCCCAAGGCCGTGCCCAATACATAGTCGCGCAAGCGAACGCGCAAAGCCCCCGCCCCCAGATTCACGACAATGAAGGGCGCGACGGGCAGCACCCTCAACAACACGATCGTCCACAGACCGCGCCGGTGCAGATGGGTCGACATCAGCCGCAATCGCCCCCTCAACAGCCGATCCAGCACCTGGGCCCCCGTGAGGCGCCCCACGCCATACGTCACCACCGCACCAGCCACCATGCCAGCCAGCGCATAAGCCATGCCCGGCCAAGGCCCAAAGATGAGCACCCCCAGCGTGATCAAGGCCAGCACCGGCATGGCCAGCACCACCGCCACCACATAGGCCAGCAACACCCAGAGCGGCCCCAGCGGCCAGGCCAGAACCTCCCGACCGAACTGCGCCAGCACCACCGGGCTCAGCAACACACGCCAGGTCGGATCACGCCACGCCATCCAGACCAGACCAAGCACGGCCAGGTACAACAGCAAAAGCGCCAGCCGACCCCAAGGCCAACGCCGCTGTCCCATGCTCGATGCCTGCACTGCCACCCCTGCTCGAAGCAAAACCATATCTTGGCGCACCTTCTGCTCCGTGCGGGCAGACTCATGCCCGATCAGCGGGTTCTCACCCCTCCCTGTTCAGGGGGAGGCGAGCACGCGGCACAATCACGCCATGAGCAAAGCCTTCACCAAGGAAACCGACGGCGACGATGACGACGAACTGTCGCTGCCGCCTCTGCCGGCTGGCACGAAAAACTACATCACCCCGCAGGGCTATCAGCGGCTGCGCGCCGAACTGCTGCACCTGATCGACACCGAGCGCCCCAAGATCGTCGAAATCGTGCACTGGGCCGCCTCCAACGGCGACCGCTCCGAGAATGGCGACTATCTCTATGGCAAGAAACGCCTGCGCGAGATCGACCGGCGGATCCGTTTTCTGACCAAACGGCTGGACATCGCCGAGGTGGCCGACCCCAGCCTGCACCACGGCAACGATCAGGTGTTCTTCGGCGCCACCGTGACCTATGAAAACCAAGCCGGCGTTGAACGCACCATCACCATCAAGGGCATTGACGAAGTCGACAACCTGCAAGGTGAGGTGAGCTGGATTTCACCGATCGGACGTGCCTTGCTCAAGTCCCGCGTCGGGGATGAAGTGCAACTGATGACCCCGGGCGGGCTGGAGCGGCTGGAGATTCTGGCGGTGCAATACCCTGCACCAGAGACGGCGCACTGACGCCCGCTCGCGGCGCCCCTGCGGACGCTCGTCAGGCGCTCATGCGCTCCGCATTCAGCACCACCGGACAACGCTTGAGCGATCGAATCACTTCAGCCAAATGGTCGGTGTCCCGCACTTCCAGCGTCAGCTTGAGTTCGGCGGTTTCGCCCAGACGCTCGTTGCCCATCTCGATGTGGGTGATGTCGGTCTCGGCATGACTGATGGCCCCGGCTACCTGCGCCAGCACCCCCTTGCCGTTGGCCACCAGCACCTTCAGCACGGTCTCGAACATGCGCGTGGGCTCGTCGGACCAGTTCACCTCGATCCAACGCTCGCCATCGCGCTCGAACAGACGGCGCCCGACCGCGCAAGTCTGCGTGTGCACCACCAGGCCTTCGCCACGGCCCAGATAGCCCTTGATGCGATCACCTGGCACGGGACAACAGCACGGCGCCAGGCGCACGGTCGCACCCTCGCTGCCGTCGATCACCACCGAGCTATGCGTCGGGGCCTCGTCGGCAAACCGACCCAGCGTCAGCGTCAAGGCATCTGGCCGCTGGCCCGACTCGGCCATCAGATGCGCCATGCGCTTGGCGGCCATGCTGGCGACCTTGCGCCCCAGGCCAATGTCCATCAGCAACTCGTCCCGGTTGCGGTTGCCGCCCAGGCGGATGAGTTCCTGCCACAAGACCCCGGTTGGGCCTTCAGTGGTTTCGTCGCCCGCCGGCAGCTTCAGACCTTCGGCGCGCAGCGCCTGCGTCAGCAGCTTGGTGCCCAGTGCCAGCGACTCCTCAGCCTCCATGTTCTTCAGATAAGCGCGGATCTTGGATCGCGCGCGCCCCGTGCGCACGAAGGTCAACCAACCCGGATTCGGACGCGCCCCCGCGGCCGTGATGATCTCGACCACGTCGCCACTGCGCAACTCGGTGCGCAAGGCCACCGGCTCGCCATTGACCTTGGCCGAGGCGCACTTGTCGCCCACCCCGGAGTGGATGGCGTAGGCAAAGTCCACCGGCGTGGCCCCCTTGGGCAGCGCCACAATGCGCGACTTGGGCGTCAACACATAAACCGCCTCGGGGAACAGGTCGATCTTCAGGTGCTCCAGGAACTCGGCCGAATCGCGCGTCTCCTGCTGGATGTCGATGAGCGACTGCAGCCACACGGCGGCCTGCTGCGGACTGGCATCGTTCGCATCGGCCTGCTCCTTGTACATCCAGTGCGCGGCAATGCCCTTCTCGGCCACGTCGTGCATCATCTGCGAGCGAATCTGAAATTCGACCGCCGTGCCCACGGGGTTCACCAACGTGGTGTGCAGCGACTGGTAGCCGTTGGGCTTGGGGATGGCGATGTAGTCCTTGAAGCGCCCTGGCAGCGGCTTGTAGAGCTGATGCAGCACGCCCAGCGCCCGGTAGCAATCCAGCAACTCATGCGTGACGATGCGAAAGCCAAAGATGTCACTGACCTGCGCGAAGCTCAGGCCCTTTTCGATCATCTTGTTGTAGATGGAAAAGATGGTCTTCTCACGTCCGTAAACTTCGGCCTGCATCCCGGCGGCCTTGAAGGCTTCCTGCACCTCGTGCTGGATGCGATCCACCAGATTGCGTCGGTTGCCGCGCGTGCGCTTGACCGCTTTCGACAGCACGGCATGGCGCCACGGGTTGATGTACTGGAAGGACAGCTCCTGCAGCTCCCGATAGGTCTGGTTCAGGCCCAGGCGGTGAGCGATCGGCACATAGATGTCCAGCGTCTCGCGGGCGATGCGGGCGCGCTTGTGCGCCACCATCGCATCCATTGTGCGCATGTTGTGCAAGCGGTCGGCCAGCTTGATCAAGATGACGCGCACATCGCGCGCCATCGCCAGCAGCATCTTGCGGAAGGACTCGGCCTGCGAGTCCTCCTTGGTCGAGAACTGCAGCTTGTCGAGCTTGGTCAGGCCATCAACAATCTCCGCCGTGGGCGCCCCGAAGCGCTCGATCAGCTCAATCTTGGTGACGCCACAGTCCTCCATGGCGTCGTGCATGAGCGCGGCCATGATGGCCTGCGCATCAAGCTTCATGTCGGCACACAGGCCTGCCACCGCAATCGGGTGCGTGATGTAGGGCTCACCGCTGGCACGGAACTGCCCCAGATGCGCCTCATCGGCGAAGCGGTAGGCATCGCGCACGCGGCGGATGTCCGCCTCGTCGAGGTAGTCGAGCTTGTGGGTCAGGGCAGCGAAGGAGGCTGCGGCTGCGTCGGTGGCCGGGGTCATCGTCAGACTTTAGCGCGGATACGGGTACCCTTGATCGGGCGATGTCTATCGGACAAATAGAAAAAGGCCCGCTTGCGCCGGGCCTTTCAGGTGAACAGACCCTGGCGGCAGCGCCAGCGTCGGTCAGCGTGCGATCAGGTCGGCACTTTGCGCAGCATTTCGATGCCCACCTGGCCGGCGGCGATTTCGCGCAGCGCGGTCACGCTGGGCTTGTTGCGCGACTCGATCTTGGGGGTGTGACCCTGGCTCAGCATGCGGGCACGGTAGGTTGCGCACAGCACCAACTGGAAGCGGTTCGGGATCTTTTGCAGGCAATCTTCAACGGTGATGCGGGCCATGTGGGTGCTCCGGTAAGGTCTGAATCAGACTCAGATCAAATTGAGCGCACGAAACACACTGGACTTGTTCCGACGCTGAGCTGAGTATTTTAACCGCTGCGCGTGAACAATGCTCTTCAAATCGAACAAAGCCGATTCGAACAGGGCATTGATCACCACAAAGTCGAAATACTGGGCCTGCGCCACCTCGATGCGGGCGTTGGCCATGCGCGTCTCGATCACCTCGGGGGTGTCCTCGCCGCGACGGTTCAGGCGCTGCAGCAGCTCTTCGTAGCTCGGCGGCATGATGAAAATCAGGATGGCGTTGGGGAAGATCTGCTTGATCTGCAGCGCGCCTTGCCAGTCGATCTCCAGCACCACGTCTTCCCCGCTCTGGATGCGGGCCTCGATCGCCTTGCGCGAAGTGCCGTAGTGGTTGCCGTGCACGTGAGCGTGCTCGAAGAACTCACCGCGGTCGATCATGGCCTGGAAGTCCTCTTTCGAAGTGAACCAGTATTCGCGACCATGCTGCTCCTGGCCCCGAGGGGCCCGGGTGGTGTGCGACACCGACACCTGCAGGCGCGAATCGACTTCCAGCAAGGCGTTGACCAGGCTGGATTTGCCGGTGCCGCTAGGGGCCGACACCACGAAGAGGTTGCCGGGGTAGTCCGCATCCGCAGAGGCGGGCAGCGTCACGGCGGGAGTGGGGGGGATGTGGGCGTTGGTCATTCGATGTTCTGCACTTGTTCACGCATTTGTTCGATGAGCACCTTCATGTCCACCGAGATTTGGGTCAGCTCCAGCGCGGCCGCCTTGGAGCCCAGGGTATTGGCTTCACGGTGTAACTCCTGAATCAAGAAGTCCAGCCGTTTGCCCACTTCACCCCCCTTTTTCAGCAGGCGACCGATCTCATCGAGATGGGCCTTGAGGCGCTGCAATTCTTCGTCCACGTCGATGCGCAAGGCATAGGCCGCGGCTTCACTCAGGGCTCGCTCCTGGGCGGCTTCCGGCGTCACCGCACCGCCTACGGCCTGCAGGGCATCGCGGTACTTCTGAACGAAGCGCTCTTGCTGACGCTGCACCGCTTGTGGAACCAGCGGCCCGGCTTGCTCGGCCAGCGCCAGCAGACCCTTGAGCTTGTCGTGCAGCACCGCCACCAGGCGGGCGCCCTCGCGTTCACGCGCCTCTTTCAAGGCCTCGACGCATTGGCGTGCCGCTTCCAGCGCAGCCTCTTCCAACCGAACGGTGGGGGCTGCAGCGCGGCACCAGGTCAGCACCTCGTTGACCGACAGGGGCGCAGCCTTGGGCAGCCAGTTCTGCACCGTGCCCTCCAGCCTGGCCAGCGTGTTCAACTGATCGGTCTGGGGCTGAGGCCAACCGCTGTCGGCCGCTCGCTGGGGTTGCAAGCGGAACTCGATCTTCCCGCGTTTGAAGCCTGCCGTCAGCAGCTCGCGCAGGGCGGGTTCGAGCCCGCGAAACTCGTCGGCCAGCTTGAAGCTGAGGTCGAGAAAACGGCTGTTGACCGAACGCAGTTCGGCCCCCACCGCCCCTGTGGCGCTTTTGCGTGACGCAATTGGCGCATCGCCCTCATCGGTGTTTTCACTGACGTGGTCGGGAGCCGACGACACCGCGCTTGCGAAGCCGGTCATGGAGTAGACTGACATGGTTACTTGACACCAGACAAAACTCGATTATGTCAAAGCCGAAACCTGCCCCGTTGCCCCCGGGCACCGTCGTGGGCGGCTACCAGATTGTCAAGAAGCTCGCAGCGGGCGGTTTTGGCGTGGTCTACCTCGCTGAAGATCCCGACAAACGACTGGTGGCGCTGAAGGAATATCTGCCCGCATCCCTGGCAGAACGCTCGGCCGGCGAGCTCATTCCGCGCGTCAAACCGGACAAACAACCACTGTACCGCCTGGGGCTGAAAAGTTTCTTTGAAGAAGGCCGCTCGCTGGCGCAGATCGCCCACCCCAGCGTGGTGTCGGTCTACAACTTCTTCCGCGAAAACGAAACCGTCTACATGGTGATGAACTATCTGCAGGGCGATACCTTGCAGGACTTCATCGTCACCGCACGCGAACTCAAACGCGACAAGGTGTTCCGCGAGTCCACCATCCGCTCCTTGTTCGACGAGATCCTGCGCGGCTTGCGCATCGTGCATCAGTACAAGATGCTGCACTTGGACATCAAGCCCGCCAACATCTTCATCACCAACGACAACAAGGCGGTGCTGCTGGACTTCGGTGCCGCGCGCGAGGTGCTGAGCAAAGAGGGCAATTTCATCCGCCCGATGTACACGCCCGGCTTTGCCGCGCCCGAGATGTACCGTCGCGATGGCTCACTGGGCCCTTGGACCGACATCTACGCGATCGGCGCCTGCATCTATGCCTGCATGCAGGGCTACCCACCCAACGACGCGCCCCAGCGCATCGAAAAAGACCGTCTGGGTCTGTCCCTGTCGCGGCTGCGCAATGTGTACTCCGACAACCTCATCGAGGTGACCGAGTGGTGCATGTCGCTCGACCCGCTGGCACGCCCCCAGAGCGTCTTCGCCCTGCAAAAAGAACTGGCACGTGAAACCGAGCGCCGTTACTCCAAGCTCACCTTCGCCGAGCGGGTCAAGTTGCAACTTGAAAACCTGAAAACCGGTGCCAAAACATGAGGTTCTCCGTCTACCAGATCAGCCGCAAGGGTGGCCGCGAGAAGAACGAAGACCGCATGGGCTACTGCTACACGCGCGACGCCGGGCTGTTTGCCCTGGCCGACGGCATGGGCGGACACCCCGAGGGCGAAGTGGCGTCGCAACTGGCGTTGCAGACCATGGCCGCGATGTTCCAACGTGACGCCAAGCCGGTCCTGGACGACCCCCTGCGCTTTCTGCAGGACGCCATCATGGCGGGCCACCATCAGCTGCTGCGCTATGCCAGCGAAAAGGGCCTGATCGACAACCCGCGCACCACGCTGGTCGCCTGCATCCTGCAAGGCAATATGGCTTACTGGGCGCACTGCGGGGACTCGCGCCTGTACTTCGTGCGTGGCAACAAGCTGATCGCCCGCACCCGAGACCACTCTTACACCGAGCTGCAGCAGACTCTGGGGCACAGCGCCCTGCCCAACGACCGTTTCAACCGCAACGTGTTGTTCACCTGCCTGGGCAGCCCCGGCAAGCCGGTGGTCGATACCTCTGGCCCACTGCTGCTGCAAGAGGGGGACCGCATCTTGCTGTGCTCCGACGGCCTGTGGGGCACGGTCGAAGACGACATCATCACCGACCACCTGGCCGCCAGCCCCATTGCCGAATCCGTGCCTGAGCTGGTCGAAGTGGCGCTGCGCAACGGCGGTGCCAAGTGCGACAACGTCACCATCATCGCCATGGAGTGGGAGTCGGCCACCGACGAAGTCAAGCCGGGCGTGTCCACCGACGAGCTCGGTGACGAAGTCTTTGCCTCCACCATCCAGGCCAGCCTCGGCAGCAATGCTGGTCCGGGCGACAATGTCGAGGACGACGACCTGGACGAAGCGGCGATTGAGCGGTCGATCCGAGAGATCAACGAAGCCATCCGCCGCTCCGCCAACGGAACCCGCAAAGCCTGATCAGGCATGCCATCGCAACGCCAGCATGGCGGCCAGCCCGATCGGGATCTGACCCACGCTGCTGACACCCGATGAGCAAACAATTGATCCTGGCGTCCAACAACGCCAAAAAACTGCGCGAGCTGCAGGCCCTGATCACCCCGCTGGGGGTGGCGCTGGTCACGCAAGGCGCGCTCGGCATCCCCGAAGCCGAAGAGCCCCACGTCACCTTCGTCGAGAACGCCCTGGCCAAGGCACGTCACGCGGCACGCCTGGGCGGTGGCCCCGCGCTGGCCGACGACTCCGGCCTGTGCGTCAACGCCCTGGGCGGCGCCCCGGGTGTGCGCTCGGCGCGCTACGCAGTTGATGCCGGACGCGTGGCCGAAGATGCCGGACGGAATCACATCGACCTGGCCAACAACGCATGGCTGCTGGAACAGATGGCCGCCTACGCCGACCGTCAGGCCCACTTCACCTGCCTGCTGGTGGCCGTACGCCACGCCGAAGACCCGGAGCCGCTGATCGCCGAAGGCCACTGGAGCGGCCAATTGCTGCACGCACCCCTAGGCGAACATGGCTTCGGATATGACCCGCTGTTGTGGCTGCCCGAACACCAGCACAGCGCCGCTCAACTACCCCCCGAGACCAAGAACGCGGTCAGCCACCGTGCGCTGGCCTGCCAGCAACTGCTGCAACTCATCACCGCCCGCTGGGGCATCGGCACTGACGGTCCCGCAAGCGCTCACTGGCCCTGGCAATCCGCATGATCACGCTGCAACGCCCTGGTGCCCTGAGCACCCTCCCACCGCTGTCGCTGTACGTGCACCTGCCCTGGTGCCTGCGCAAATGCCCCTACTGCGACTTCAACTCCCATGAGCCCAACGCGGCCCTGAGCGCAGGTTCGGCCGGGGCCGGCCACCTCTCGGCACAAACCGAGGCCCGCTACCTTGATGCATTGCGCGCCGATCTGGAATCGGCCCTGCCGCAGATCTGGGGCCGCCGCGTCCACACCGTCTTCATCGGTGGCGGCACGCCTAGCTTGTTCTCGCCGGACCGCATCGACCAATTGTTGTCCGACCTCCGCGCCCGCCTGCCGCTGGAAGCCGACGCCGAGATCACGATGGAGGCCAACCCTGGCACTTTCGAGACCGACCGCTTCAAGGCCTTCCGGCAGGCCGGTATCAACCGCCTGTCCATTGGCGTGCAGAGCTTTGACGATGCCAAACTGCGGGCGCTCGGGCGCGTGCACAACCGCGCCCAAGCCGTCGCGGCCGTGGAAGAAGCCCAGGCGTGCTTTGACACCTTCAACCTCGACCTGATGTACGCGCTGCCGGGCCAGTCAGCCGCCGATCTGGAGGCCGACATCCAGCAGGCCCTGGCGCTCGAGCCCCCGCACCTGTCGCTCTACCACCTCACGCTCGAGCCCAACACGCGCTTTGCCACCCAGCCCCCAAAAGGCCTGCCCGACGAGGACACCGCCTTCGACATGCTGGATCACTTGATCGAGCGCACCACGGCCGCCGGCCTGCAGCGCTACGAGGTGTCGGCCTATGCCCGCCCGGGCCACCAGTGCGCGCACAACCTGAACTACTGGCAGTTTGGCGACTACCTGGGCATCGGCGCTGGCGCCCACAGCAAGATCAGCTTTCCCGACCGCATCGTGCGCCAGGTGCGCTGGCGCGAGCCGGCCGCCTACATGGACAAGGCCGCGCAAGGCCTGGCCTGCTCCAACGAGCAGGAGGTGCCATTGAAATCGCGGGCGTTCGAGTTCATGATGAACGCCCTGCGCCTCAAGGACGGCTTCGAGTTGCTGCGCTTTTCAGAGCGCACGGGCCTGACCCTGGCCAGCATCCAGCAGCCGCTGGCCGAGGCCGAAGCCAAAGGTTTGCTGGCTCGTGATCTCGCCCGCGCCTGGCCAACCGACAAGGGCTTTGATTTTCTGAACGACCTGCAGGCGCTGTTTTTGCAGGACTGAAACGCATTCGTGCGCTCGCCACCATGTCCGCCACTTTGCTCACCGACCCCACCGTCGCGTTCATCGAGCGGGAGGTGGCCATTGACCTGGCCTCTGCCTCGGCAGACCACCGCCCTAGTTCATGCCGCGGCTTCGCCTGCCGCGCCTCACCTGATCGCCAGCGCCTGACCTTGTTCGTGCGCCGCGAAGAAGCCCGCCAGCTCTTGCAGGATGTCCTGGCGCAGGACGTGATCGCGGTGGTGTTCTGCCTGCCTGAAACCGAAGCCGCCCTGCAGATCAAGGGGCGACAGATCGCACTGTCCGCGGCCAGCGCCGACGACATGCTCGACATACAGCGCTACCGCGATGCCTTCATCGACGGCATCGTTGCCCTGGGCTACCCGCGCCCCTTTGCCGAGGCCTACATGGCGGTCGATGTCGGCCAGATGGTCGCCATCGGCTTCCAGCCAGAGGCCGTGTTCGAGCAGACCCCTGGCCCTCGGGCCGGCCAGCCTGTCGGGCAGGAGGCGGCATGAACAGCGTCAACATCAGCCCGTTGCGCACCTGTTTTGAAGGTGCCATCCCCAGCACCTTGGCCACCTGCGCGTCCGACGGCACGCCCAACATCGCCTACCTGTCGCAGGTGCAGTATGTCGACCGCCAGCACCTCGCCACCACCTTCCAGTTCTTCAACAAAACCCGCCAGAACATCCTGGCCAATCCGAACGCCGTCCTGAAAGTGGTGGACCCGTTCACCGGCGCCGGCCACCGCCTGCACGTCCGCTACCTGCGCACCGAAACCAGCGGCCCACTGTTCGAGAGCATGAAAGCCAAACTGGCCGGGATCGCCTCCCACACCGGCATGGCCGATGTCTTCCGCCTGCTGGGTGCGGACATCTACGTGGTCGAGCAGATGGAGACCCACGCGCCACCGAGCGCGCTGGCCGCCACGGCCTCTGACTCGCTGCCACGCCTGCGCCAGATGAGCGCCCTGCTGGATGGCAGCCAGGACCTCGATGAGCTGCTGGACAACACCCTCTCCGCCTTGCAGAACGTGGCCCAGATTGATCACACGATGATCCTCAAGCTCGATGAATCGGGTGAGCGCCTGTTCACCGTGGCCAGCCGCGGCTACTCGACCAGCGGGGTCGGCTCCGAGATTCCGATCGGGCATGGCGTGATCGGGGTGGCCGCACGCGAGCGCACGCCCATCCGCATCTCGCACATGACCAGCGAGTACACCTACGGCAAGGCCGTGCGCGACAGTGCCGAAGCCCTGGGGCTGCATCACCACCTGGAGACCGCCATTCCCATGCCCGGCCTGCCGGAAAGCCGCAGCCAGCTCGCCGTGCCCATCCTCGCCGGCCAGACCCTGTACGGCGTGCTCTACGTCGAAAGCCCCGAGGACCTGCGCTTCTCCTACGACGAGGAGGACATGCTGCAGATCCTGGCACATCAGTTCGCCTGGATGGCCCGCAACCTCGCCTGCACGGCAGCCGTCGATCCGACGCCGGATGAGTCGCCGCGGACACCACAGCCACACGCCACGCGGGGGCCGGCGTCCGACAAACCCGTGCGCGTGCGCTGTTTCAAGGCCGACCACAGCATCTTTCTGGACGAGGACTACCTCATCAAGGGTGTGGCCGGCGCCATCTTCTGGAAGCTCCTGCAGGTGATTCAGCAAGAAGGCCGCGACCAGTTCACCAACCGTGAGCTGCGGCTGGCCCCGGACCTGGCCCTGCCCGATATCGCCGACAACCTGGAGGCGCGCCTGGTGCTGCTGCAACGCCGCCTGGCCGAGCGCACCGACTTCATCCGCATGCACAAGACCGGGCGGGGCCGCTTCCAACTCCAGGTCTCGCGAACGTTGACGACTCAGCTCGTGGAGAGCTGAGCCTCGGCGGGCACACCCAGCAACTCCTGCACGGTCTGCACAATCTGCGCGGCCTGCGGCACAAAAGCCTGTTCCAGTGGATGACTGGCGGGGGTCGGCACATCGGGACTGCTGAGGCGGCGCACCGGGGCCTTCAAAGCATCGAAGACCCGTTCGGCCACCTGGGCCGCCACCTCGGCGCCCACGCTGCACAACGGGCCGGCTTCATGCACCACCACCAGTCGCCCCGTGCGCCGCACCGACGCCAGCACGGTGCCCATGTCCAGCGGCTTGAGGCTGCGCAGGTCCAGCACCTCGGCCTGGATACCCTGTTGGGCCAGCGTGTGGGCGGCGACCAGGCAAGTGTGCACCGTCTTGGCATAGGAGACCAAAGTGACGTCGCTGCCTGGTCGGCGCACGGCGGCGCGCCCGATCGGCACCAGGCCCGCCTCCGCTTCGTCCGTGAGGTCACCCGGCTGGTGCAACAAGGTCATGTCATTGAGGAAGACCACCGGGTTGTCATCGCGGATCGCGCTCTTGAGTAGACCGTAGAAATCCGCCGGGGTGGACGGCATCACCACCTTCAGCCCGGGGCTGTGTACAAACCACGCCTCCAGGTTGTGCGAGTGCTGGGCCCCCACGCCCCAGCCGGCACCAGTATTGGCCAGCACCACCATCGGAAAGGCGAACTGCCCGCCCGACATGTAGCGCAGCTTGCCGGCACTGTTGACGATGGCGTCCATCGCATAGGTCAGAAACGGGGCGTAGAGCATGTCCACCACGGGTCGCAGGCCGCTGGCCGCCGCACCCACGGCACACCCGGCCACGATCGCTTCGGACAGCGGCGTGTTGCGCACCCGCTCGGCTCCGAAGGCCTCGACCAGATCGCGGTGCAGCGTGGCCACGCCCTCGCCCATGAGCATCACGCGCGCATCCCGCTGCATCTCTTCGGACAAGGCGCGGTACAGCGCCTCGTGTGCGGTCATTGTGGTCATCGTTGCATCCTCCTCAGGCGTACACATCGGTGCACAGCGCATCCGGCGCGGGATAGGGTGCGGAGTGCGCCTGCCGCACCGCGGCGTCGATTTCGGCATGCACCGCGTCTTGCAGTTCACTGAGCACCTGCTCCGTGAGCGTGCCCTCGCCCAGCAAGCGACTGATCTGCCGTTGGATCGGATCCCGGGCCAGCCAAGGAGCGCGCTCTTGCGCCGTGATGTGCGCCTCGGTGTCACCCGAATAGTGACCTCGTTGGCGATAGGTCAAGGTCTCCAGCAGGTAAGGCTTGCCGGAGGCGCGGATGGTGTCCACCGCGTGCCTAGCCGCGTCACGCACCGTCTGAACGTCGTTGCCATCCACGGTCTGACAGGGCAGCCCATAGCCCGCCCCCCAGGCACTGACATGCTCAGTCAGCATCGTTTCCTGCCGGCGCACGAAGGCTTGCCACTGATTGTTCTCGCAGACGTACAGGATCGGCAATTGCCAGACGGTGGCCAGGTTCAGAGACTCGTGAAAGATCCCTTCACAGGCCGCGCCATCCCCGAAGAAGCACACCGTGATGCCTGGCTCATGGCCCATCTTGCGCGCCAGGGCCACGCCCGGCGCCATCGACAGCTCACCGCCCACGATGGTCGAGGTCAGCACCACGCCCAACTCCGCCACCGAGATGTGCAGCGACCCGCTCTTGCCCTGGCAATAGCCCGTCGCCTTGCCCATGACCTCGGCGAGGATGCGCGCCGGGTCTGCCCCCCGGGCGATCAAATGGGCGGCGCTGCGGTGGTTGGTCAGGATGCGATCCTCAGGCCGCAGCGCCGCCACCACGCCGACCGCGCTGGCCTCTTGCCCCTGCGAGGAACACGTCATCGGAAAGGGCCCCTGCGCCTGGAGCGCCGCTACACGCGCTTCATAAGCCCGCGCCCGCAGCATCTGCCGCAGCATCTCGAGCGGGGTCATGCCAGCATCTCCTGAGGCACGGCGACCTCCTCCTGGAAAGCGGCCTTGAGCTTCAGCCAGTCGCGCGCCTGCAACAGCGGACGGGCCATGTCCAGCTGCGAGGCAAAGACCTCCGGCGGCATGCCCTGACGCATCCCCTGCAGCATGCCAACGCGTTCGGCGTGCGACACACTCGGCAAGATCCAGCGGAAGTGCAAAGCCATCTCGTCGGGCGGAATGCTCGCTACCAGCTCATCGTGCAGGGCGATCAGCTCATCATCGCTGTAGTGCGCCCACAGCACTGCGTTGTGCGCCTGCTCCTCCAGCAGCATGTGCGTCAGGTTGTCTGAGATGAACTGGCTCATCTCGTGATACAGCCGCAACCAATGGGCATTGCGCTCGCTGGGTGATGCCACCTCTGCCTGCGCCAACACCGCGCGCAACGCCGCGATCTCGGCGACATGATCCGCATGATCGGACTCGGCCTGCTGGGCATTGCCGGGTGCACGACGCTCCAGCGCCGTGTGGATGAAGCGGTTCTCGTGCACCAAGTGCTCACCACACACATGCAGCAGCGTGCGCACCTGTTCAGCGCAGTCCGTGCACTCCTGCACGTCGGTCGGATCGGTGTGGCCCACACGGACGAGGGTGTCCGTCATGAAGGCGCGCAGGCCCTTGTGCACGGCCTGGTAGAGATTGAAACGGTCAGTGGTCATGATGGCTCTTCCTGAGGTGCGCCCGGCTCGACAGCCGAGCTGTTGTGGTTGACGCAAGCCACTGTAGGAAAACCGACCCGATCCGTTTCGTAAATGCTTCTTCAGCAATCCTTAAAGGTCTCATATCCCCCCAAGAGGACGCCCTCCATGGTGGGTGCCACCGTGCGTCAAGGCGCAAAAAAGCCGCTGCCCCTCTCGGGGACAGCGGCTTTCTGCTTGCCTCCTCGGTCACCAACTGGGGACCTGCCCCAGCCGGACGCCTCGGTTATTTCTTCTCGTCGCGCAGCTCGCGACGCAGGATCTTGCCCACGTTGGTCTTGGGCAGGTCGGTGCGGAACTCGATGTACTTGGGGCACTTGTAACCGGTCAGCTGCTCATGGCAGTAAGCCTTGAGCGCCTCTTCGGTCAGCGTCGTATCCTTGCGCACCACGAACAGCTTCACAGCCTCGCCCGCCTTGGCATCGGGCACGCCCACGGCGGCACACTCCAGCACGCCGGGGTGCAGGTTGACGACCTGCTCGACCTCGTTGGGGTACACGTTGAAACCCGACACCAGGATCATGTCCTTCTTGCGGTCCACGATGCGAACCTGGCCGCGCTCGTCCATGATGCCGATGTCGCCCGTGCGGAAGAAGTTGTCGGAGGTCATGACCTTCGCCGTTTCGTCGTCACGCTGCCAGTAGCCGGCCATCACCTGAGGACCCCGGATGGAGATTTCGCCCACGCCACCGATGGGCAGATGGTTGCCGTCGTCGTCCAGGATGGCCACTTCGGTCGATGGCAACGGGTAGCCGATCGAACCGTTGAACTCGGTGTTGTCCAGGCGGTTGGCCGTGGCCACCGGCGAGGTCTCCGACAGGCCATAGCCTTCGACGATGGGGCAGCCGGTGATCTTCTTCCAGATCTCGGCGGTGGCCTGTTGCACGGCCATACCGCCACCCATCGACACCTTCAGGCCAGAGAAGTCCAGCTTGGCAAAGTCAGGGTGGTTTGCCAGCGCGTTGAACAGGGTGTTCACAGCAGGGAATTGGTTGACCTTGTAGCCACTCAGGGTCTTGATCACGGCTGGCAGATCGCGCGGGTTCGGGATCAGGATGTTCATCGAGCCCAGGCGAGCCCCCATGAAGTAGCACACCGTCAGCGAGAAGATGTGATACAGCGGCAGCGCACAAACTGCCACCAGAGGGGCATTGCCCAGCTTGCTCAGCTCAGGCTTGAACCAGGCTTCGTTTTGCAGGATGTTGGCCACCACATTGCGATGCAACAGCGTGGCACCCTTGGACACCCCAGTGGTGCCGCCGGTGTACTGCAGGAAGGCCACGTCAGTGGGCTTGAGCGCAGGGCGGGCGTACTTCAGAGACCGGCCCTTTGCCACGGCATCCTTGAAGGTGGTCAGCTTGCACTTGGCATTGTCGGGCAGGCTGTACGCCGGCACCATCTTCTTGACGTTGCGCACCACGAAGTTAACCAGCGTGCCCTTCAAGAAAGGCAGCATGTCACCCATGGAGGCGAGCACGATGCGCTTGATCGGCGTGCGCGCCACCACTTCCTGCAGCGTGGTCGCGAAGTTTTCGAGGATGACGATGGCCTCGGCCCCCGAATCCTTGAGCTGGTGCTCCAGCTCGCGCGGGGTGTAGAGCGGGTTGACGTTGACGACCACATAACCCGCACGCAGCACAGCGGCAATCGCCACCACGTACTGAGGAATGTTGGGCATCATCAGCGCCACGCGGGCGCCTTTGGCCAGACCTTGGGCCTGCAGCCACGCGGCCATGGCATTGGACATCTCATCGATCTGACTGAACGTCCAATGCGCCCCCATGAAAGATGCCATGTCGCGCTGGGCGTGCTGCTTGAACGACTGGTCCAGCAGGTCTACCAACGATGAATATTCTTCGGGGTTGATTTCGGCGGGCACGCCTGGTTCGTAGTGGGCAAGCCAGGGTTTGGTACTCGTCATCGTCGTCCTCTTGTCTGATCAGTTACGGCTGAATTCAATGCCAATGCAGCAGCCAGAGCAGCGGCTCCAGTGCTGCATTAATTCTGCAACACTCGCGCGCCAGGGTTCACCCTCGAACGGCATCACAAGCGCTTCTTTTTTGCTGAACACCACCTGAACAGGTGACTTTTCAGCCCCTACAAGCGGGGGTTTACGCCAAGTCACCGCATCCCACGTCAACATCAATTTGACTCACAATGTTTCCTATTTGAAAACTCCGCAAGGAAACACCTCACATGGTTGACCGAGCCATAGACCACCCCTTGATGCCCAAGCGACGCTGGTTTTTGAAAACGGCCCTGGCCATCGGCGCGGTGAGCGCCACCCTGGGCGGCCTGGTGTTCTGGCACCGCGGCCTGCGCGATGGCAAGCTCACCGAGCATGGTCGGGACGTGTGCCATGGGCTGGCACGTGGCATTCTGGGCCCCATGCTGCCCAAAGATGCCGCACTGCGCGCCAGCGCCCTGGAAGCACACCTTGACAACATGGAAGACTTCATTCGCGGCACCCCCGCCGTGATGCAGATTCAGATCAACGCTGTCCTCGGATTGCTGGGCAACGCTCCCACCCGCTACATGCTGACTGACCTGGGGCACTCCTGGCGAGAAGCCAGCGATGCCCAGATCGAGCGTGCCCTCGACACCATGCGGCTCAACCCTCTGCCCACGAATCGCCTGACCTACCAGGTCGTGCGGGGTCTGACCTGCATGAGCTTCTTCTCCAACAGCGCCAACTGGCCTCTGACCGGCTACCCCGGCCCCCTCGACGTATGAGCAAGCTTCCTGACCCCTTCCGCGAAGGCCTGGCCCGTGGCTGGAAAGCCACCCATGGTGAACAAGGCCTGCCCGCACAGATTCAATGCGATGTGGCCGTCGTCGGCACTGGCGCGGGTGCCGGCATCACCGCTGAGCTGCTCACCCGTGCCGGGCTGGACGTGGTCCTGATTGAGGAAGGCCCGCTGCGCACCAGCTCCGACTTCAACCAGAAAGAGTCCGAGGCTTACCGCACCCTTTATCAGGAGTCAGCCGCACGACGCACACTGGATGGCGCCATCAGCATCATGCAAGGTCGCTGTGTGGGCGGCACCACCGTGATCAATTGGACCAGTTCCTTCCGCACCCCGGACAGCACGCTGCGCCACTGGCAGGACATGTTCGGACTCGGCGAGTACACCACCGAGGCGATGGCACCGTGGTTCGAACAGGCCGAGCGCCGCCTGAACATGGCGCCGTGGACCATCCCCCCCAACCTCAACAACGAGGTGCTGCGTAAGGGCGCGACCAAGCTGGGCATCTCCTCAGCGGTCATCCCCCGCAACGTCAAGGGATGCTGGAACCTCGGCGCCTGTGGCCTGGGCTGCCCCACCAATGCCAAGCAGTCCATGCTGGTGACGTCTATCCCCACCGCGCTCAACGCGGGCGCCCGGCTGTTCTACCAGACCCGTGCCCACAAGCTCGACATCCAGAATGGGCAGGTCAAGGGCCTGGTGTGCGTGCCGATCCGCCTCAATGGCGACAAGGTGTCCGATCAGACCATGCGCGTGGTCGCCAGACACTACGTGGTGGCGGGTGGGGCCATCAACTCCCCCGCCTTGCTGCGTCGCTCGGACGCCCCCGACCCACACGGTCTGCTGGGCGGCCGCACCTTCTTGCATCCGGTCAGCTTTTCGGCCGGCATCTTCGACGAGCGGATCGAGGGTTGGCAAGGCGCCCCGCAATCGCTGTACTCCGATCACTTCGTCCACGATGCGCCGCCGCAAGGCCCGATCGGCTTCAAGGTTGAGGCGGCCCCCCTGCACCCCGGCATGGCCTCCATCCTGATGGGCGGCCACGGCCAGCGGCTAGCGACGCGTTTCCAACAGTATCCGCACACGCAGATGATGCTGTCGCTCATGCGTGACGGCTTCCACCCCGAGTCAGTAGGCGGCAAGGTGCGCATGCACCTCGACGGCTCACCTGTGCTGGACTACCCTTTGACCGATTACGTGCTCGACGGCTTCCGGCGCTCGCTGCTGGCCATGGCCGAGATTCAGTTTGCGGCGGGCGCGAAGGTGGTACGTCCATTCCACGAGCAGAGCGATGACTACAGCACCTGGGCCTCAGCCAAGGCCGCCATCGCCGCCTTCGACATGAAGCCCTTGCTGACGGGCGCAGGCAGCGCCCACGTCATGGGCGGCTGTGGCATGGCGAGCACCGAAGCCTTGGGCGTGGTGCGCCCCGACGGCGTGCACTGGCAACTCGATAACCTGTCGGTGCATGACGGCTCGGTATTTCCGACCAGCATCGGCGCCAACCCGCAACTGTCGATCTATGGCACGGCCAACCGTCTGGCCACCCAACTTGCCAAGCGCCTGAGCGGCAAGGACGTAACCCTGGCCTGATTATCAAGCGCGCTCCAGCGGAGCGAGCAAGAAAAAACCCCGCCGAGGCGGGGTTTTTGTCGCGTCATGGTGACCCCGGAGGGTCACCTGAGCAGCGCAGCAATTACTTGGCGCGGGTGCCGACGACTTCGATTTCCACGCGACGGTTCTTGGCGCGACCATCGGCAGACTTGTTGTCAGCCACGGGTTGCTTTTCGCCCTTGCCTTCGGTGTAGATCTTGGAAGCGTCGATGCCCTTGCCAGCCAGGTAGGACTTGACGGCTTCGGAGCGCTTGACCGCCAGCTTTTCGTTGTAAGCGTCAGAGCCCACGGAGTCGGTGTGACCCACTGCGATCACGACTTCCAGGTTCAGACCCTTGACCTTGTCAGCCAGGTCGTCCAGCTTGGCCTTGCCTTCGGGCTTCAGGGCGGTCTTGTTGAAGTCGAAGAAAGCGTCAGCAGCGAAGCTCACCTTTTCGGTGGCGGGGGCAGCAGGCACCACGGCGGCAGGAGCCGGTGCAGGAGCCGGTGCAGCCGGTGCGGCGGCAGGAGCCGCAGCCACAGGAGCGGGCACGCCATCGCAACCTTGGACGCCGGTAGCCGGGGTCCAGAAGTTGTCACGCCAGCAATATTCGTTCGTACCGTTCTTCCACACGGTGCCGTCGGTACCACGCCAGTTGTCCACGGTTTGGGCGAAAGCACCACCAGCCAGAGCAGCGGTAGCAAACAGAGCAGCGATTTGATTGAGCTTGATCATGCGAGTCCTCACATATATATAGACGCAGCATTTCACTGCGAAGCACCCTTAGCGGGCAACAGACCGAACCAGAACGGTGCCGGACGCCCGAGGCATAGACCAAGGGCACATTACGAAATCATTGTGCCATAGTGAATTTGACTCATGCAGGTAGAACGTGAGCGAAGTCGCCCCCCCCTTGGATTGTTGCGCGCCGACGACATGATCGGCCAATTACAATGGTTCTTTCCGTGCTGCCCAGACAGCCCGTCTGGCCGGCACCCGTGGAAGTCCATGACGACCCGATGGCCACCTCCGTCCGGATGTCCCTTCTCACCGTGAAGCACGCATGACGCAATTCGCCAAGGAAACCCTGCCCATCAGCCTCGAAGAGGAGATGCGGCGTTCTTACCTCGATTACGCGATGAGCGTGATCGTGGGCCGGGCTCTGCCCGATGCCCGTGATGGCCTCAAGCCTGTTCACCGTCGCGTGCTGTTCGCGATGCACGAGCTCAACAACGATTGGAACCGGCCTTACAAGAAGTCGGCGCGTATCGTTGGTGACGTCATTGGCAAGTATCACCCGCACGGCGACTCGGCGGTGTACGACACCATCGTGCGCATGGCCCAAGACTTTTCGCTGCGCCACATGCTGGTCGACGGCCAGGGTAACTTCGGTTCGGTCGACGGCGACAGCGCCGCCGCCATGCGTTACACCGAAATCCGCCTGTCCAAAATCGCCCACGAAATGCTGGCCGATATCGACAAGGAAACGGTCAATTTCGGCCCGAACTACGACGGCTCGGAAAAAGAGCCGCTGGTCCTGCCCGCGCGCCTGCCCAATTTGCTGATCAACGGCTCGGCCGGTATCGCGGTGGGCATGGCCACCAACATCCCGCCGCACAACCTCAACGAGGTCGTCGACGCCTGCCTGCACTCGCTGCGCAACCCGGACTGCTCGATCGACGAGCTGATGGAAATCATCCCGGCGCCCGATTTCCCCACCGCCGGCATCATTTACGGCATGTCAGGTGTGCGCGATGGCTACCGCACCGGTCGTGGGCGCGTGGTCATGCGGGCCCGCGTGCACTTCGAGGACATCGGCAAGGGCGACCGTCAGGCGATCATCGTTGACGAGATCCCCTACCAGGTCAACAAGAAGACCCTGCTCGAGCGCATCGCCGAACTGGTCAACGAAAAGAAGATCGAAGGCATCAGCCACATCCAGGACGAGTCTGACAAGTCCGGCATGCGCGTGGTGATCGAGCTCAAGCGCGGCGAAGTGCCCGAGGTCATCCTCAACAATCTGTACAAGCAGACCCAGTTGCAGGACACCTTCGGCATCAACATGGTGGCCCTGATCGACGGGCAGCCCAAGCTGTGCAACCTGAAAGACCTGATCACGGTCTTCCTGGAGCACCGCCGCGAGGTCATCACTCGCCGCACCGTGTTCGAGCTGCGCAAGGCGCGCGAACGCGGTCACGTGCTGGAAGGCCTGGCCGTGGCGCTGGCCAACATCGACGAGTTCATCGAGACCATCAAGACCTCGCCCACCCCGCCGGTGGCCAAGGCTGCCCTGATGAGCAAGAGCTGGGACTCGGGTCTGGTGCGCGAGATGCTCAGCCGCACCGAGGGCGATGCCCAGCTGTACCGCCCGGACGGTCTGCCGCTGAGCTTTGGCATGCAGCCCGACGGCCTGTACCGCCTGTCCGAAGACCAGGCGGGCGAGATCTTGCAGATGCGTCTGCAGCGCCTGACCGGTCTGGAGCAAGACAAGATCATCGGCGAGTACAAGGACGTCATGGCCCAGATCGCCGATCTGCTGGACATCCTGGCCAAGCCTGAGCGCGTGTCGGTCATCATCGGTGACGAGCTGTCGGCCATCCGCCAGGAATTCGGCCAGACCAAGCTGGGCGCACGCCGCTCGGCCATCGAGCACAACGCGCAAGAGCTGGGCACCGAAGACCTGATCACCCCGACCGACATGGTGGTGACGATCTCGCACACGGGCTACATCAAGAGCCAACCCTTGAGCGAGTACCGCTCGCAAAAGCGAGGCGGCCGCGGCAAGCAGGCCACGGCGACCAAGGAAGACGACTGGATCGACCAGCTCTTCATCGCCAACACGCACGACTACATCCTGTGCTTCAGCAACCGTGGTCGCGTCTACTGGATCAAGGTCTGGGAAGTGCCGCAGGGCTCGCGCAACTCGCGCGGCAAGCCCATGGTCAACATGTTCCCGCTGGAAAAAGACGAGAAGATCAACGTGGTGCTGCCGCTGACCGGCGAGTTCCGCAGCTTCCCGGAAGACCACTACGTCTTCATGTCCACGCGCCTGGGCACCGTCAAGAAGACACCGCTCACCGACTTCAGCAACCCCCGCAAGGCCGGCATCATCGCCGTGGGCCTGGACGAGGGCGATGTGCTGGTGGGCGCCGCGCTGACCGACGGCAAGCACGACGTGATGCTGTTCTCTGACGGCGGCAAGGCTGTGCGCTTTGACGAAGACGACGTGCGCCCGATGGGCCGCAGCGCCCGCGGCGTGCGCGGCATGATGCTGGAAGAAGGCCAGTCGGTCATCGCTATGCTGGTGGCCGAAGACGAAACGCAGAGCGTGCTGACCGCCACCGAAAACGGCTTCGGCAAGCGCACCTCCATCGTCGAGTACACCCGTCACGGTCGCGGCACCAAGGGCATGATCGCCATCCAGCAGTCCGAGCGCAACGGCAAGGTGGTCGCGGCCACCCTGGTGCGCCCGGAAGACGAGATCATGCTGATCACCGACAAGGGCGTGCTGGTGCGCACCCGGGTCGCCGAAATCCGCGAACTGGGCCGCGCCACACAAGGCGTGACCCTGATCGCCCTGGACGAAGGCGCCAAGCTGATCGGCCTGCAACGCATCGTTGAAAACGACGCGCAAGCCAGTGCCAGCGACGCCGAGGACACGGACGTCATCGACGCGGACACCACCGGTGACACGGCGGACGGAACCGAAAGCTGATCGGACCACACCAAGCCTGACACCCCCTCGAACAACGAGGGGTTTCACACCTTTACAGGATTGCAAGGACACACGATGACTCTGATGAAAACCGCATGGGCGGTGGCCGTGGCCACCACGCTGGCCGCCACCTCCCTGTCGGCTCACGCTGACAAGAAAGAGGTCGTCCAGAAGATCCTGAGCTCGCAGCAGGGCGCACTGGACGACATGTCCCGCAACGTGGCCGAGCAGCCTGCCCGCCAACTCGCCATGGGCGCGCGCCAGATCCTGGTGCAGGGCGTGCCCGAAGACAAGCGTGAAGCCACAGCCAAGCTGGTCGACGCCGAGATCAAGAAATACCTCGATGGCGCCATCCCTGCCGTGCGCGCCAGCGCCGGCAAGCTGAGCACCAGCGTGCTGGGCCCCATCTATGAAGAGAAGTTCAGCGAAGACGAGCTCAAGCAGCTGCAAGCGATGCTGGAGTCCCCCGTCCTCAAGCGCTACCAGAGCCTGCTGCCCGAAATGAGCAACGCCCTGCTGGAAAAGGTGGTCGCCGACGCCCGCCCTCAGGTCACGCCCAAGCTGCAAACGGCTGAAAAGAACATCCGCGCCATCCTGGACAAGGCCACCGGCGGCAAGCTGAGCCAGGGTGAGGGCAAGCCCGCCACCAAGAAGTAAATCCGAGACGACGCCGGACTGGCACTCCGCCGCCGGCGTCTTGAATTCCCGCCTGACGCACCGTTTGTGCCTGGATTGTGCCCATGACCCGCCCTTTCAATTTTTCAGCCGGCCCGGCCGCCCTGCCTGAAGAAGTCCTGCAACAGGCCGCCAGCGAGATGCTGGACTGGCATGGCTCGGGCATGGGCGTGATGGAGATGAGCCACCGCGGCAAGGAGTTCACGGCCATCGCACACCAGGCCGAAGCCGACCTGCGCGCGATCCTCGCGGTGCCGGCCACGCACAAGATCCTGTTCATGCAGGGGGGCGCCCTCGCCGAAAACGCGATCGTGCCGATGAACCTGTCGCGCGGCGGCCGTGCCGATTACGTGATCACGGGTTCGTGGTCGCAAAAGTCGGCCAAGGAAGCGCACAAGTACTGCGAAGTGCACATCGCCGCCAGCAACGCTGCCGACCACCACACCACCCTGCCCGACTACGACAGCTGGCAGATCAGCGACAACGCTGCCTACGTGCATGTGTGCAGCAACGAGACCATCCACGGGGTCGAAATGCACGAGTTGCCCGATCTGGCCGCGCTCGGCACCCAGGCGCCGCTGGTGATCGACTGCTCCTCCCACATCGTCTCGCGCCCCATCGACTGGTCGCGCGTGGGCCTGGCCTATGCCGGCGCCCAAAAGAACATCGGCCCCGCCGGCCTGACCCTGGTGATCGTGCGCGAAGACCTGATCGGCCACGCCCTGCCGATCACCCCCTCGGCTTTCGACTACCAGATCGTGGCCGACAATGGGTCCATGTACAACACGCCGGCCACCTACCCCTGGTACCTGTCCGGCCTGGTGTTCCAGTGGATCCTGCGTCAGCGCGAGGGTGACCTCACCGGCCTGGCGGCCATCGAGGCCCGCAACGTCGCCAAGGCCCAGCTGTTCTACGATTACGTCGATGCCTCGGGCTTCTACGTCAACAAGGTGGCCGGCAACTGCCGCTCGCGCATGAACATCCCCTTCTTCCTGCCTTCGGATGACCTGAACGACGCCTTCCTGAGCGGCGCCAAGGAAGCCGGATTGCTGCAACTCAAGGGGCACAAGAGCGTGGGCGGTATGCGCGCCTCCATTTACAACGCCATGCCGCTGGCCGGCGTTCAAGCCCTGGTGGACTACATGAAGACCTTTGTCGCACGCCATGGTTGATTCCGCGCACTTCCAGCCCGACGATCGCCCGGTCGATGAACAGCTCGCCGACCTGCGCGTGCGCATTGATGCCGTTGACCAGCAGCTGCTCGACCTGATCAACCAGCGCGCCCGCTTGGCGCAAGCGGTGGGCGAGGTCAAAAAGCTCGACGGTTCGCCGGTTTTCCGTCCCGATCGCGAGGCGCAGGTCATCGACCGCGTCAAGGCCCAGAACCCCGGCCCGGTGCGCGAAGACAGCCTGGCGCCCATCTGGCGCGAAATCATGTCGGCCTGCCGTGCCCTGGAGGCACAGCAGCGGGTGGCCTTCCTCGGCCCCATTGGCACGTTCAGCGAGCTGGCCACGCTCAACTACTTCGGATCCTCCATCGACGCGCTGGCCTGCCCATCGGTCGATGAGGTGTTCCGCGCCACCATCTCGGGTTCGGCCGACTACGGCGTGGTTCCGGTCGAGAACTCGACCGAAGGCGTGGTGGCCCGCTCGCTTGACCTGTTGCTGGCCTCGCCACTGACCATCGTGGGCGAAACCAGTCTGCTGGTGACGCACAACCTGCTGCGCAAAGAGCCTTCGCGCGAGGGCATCACCGTGGTGTGCGCCCATCCTCAGGCGCTGGCGCAGTGCCACCACTGGCTGAGCCAGAACCTGCCGGACGCCGAACGCCGCCCGGTGTCGAGCAATGCCGAGGGTGCGCGCCTGGCCGGACTGGACCCCACCATCGCAGCGCTGGCCAGTGAGCGTGCCGCCAGCCAGTACGGCCTGCATGTCGTGCAGGCGGCAGTGCAGGACGAGGCCCATAACCGCACCCGTTTCGTGATCGTGACCCGCCCCGGTCCGCACGTGGGCGTGGCCCCGACCGGCCACGACTGCACCAGCCTGATCGTGGCCGTGGACAATCGCCCCGGTGCCGTGCACGACATGCTCGTGCCGCTCAAGCGCCACGGCGTCTCCATGACCCGCTTCGAATCGCGCCCAGCGCGTTCGGGCAGTTGGGACTACGTGTTCTTCATCGACCTGGCCGGTCATCCGGCGCAGGACAATGTGGCGGCAGCCCTGCAGGAGTTGCGCGCCCAGTGTTCATTCTTCAAGGTGCTCGGCAGCTTCCCGCTGGACGTGCACTGAATTCCAAGGATCTTGCAGCATGTTCAACCAACTTGGCCTGATCGGCTGTGGCCTCATGGGGGGCTCGTTCGCCCTGGCCCTGAAAAAGGCCGGCCTGGTCAAGCGGGTCGTGGGTTACAGCAAGTCGCCCTCGACCGTTGAGAAAGCGCGCCGCCTGGGCGTGATCGACGTCGCGGCCGAGTCGGCCCTGTTGGCGGTATCGGGCTCCGACATCGTGCTGATCGCCGTGCCGGTGGCGGCCAGTGAAGGCACCTTCAAGTCGATTCGCCACCTGGTGAACCCCGGCGTGCTGTTCATGGATGTGGGCTCCACCAAACGGGACGTGGTCGATGCTGCCCGTCGCGTGCTGAAGGAGCGTCTGCCCTCTTTCGTGCCCGCCCACCCGATTGCCGGGCGCGAGGTCGCCGGCATCGAGCATGCCGACCCGACGCTGTACCAGGGCCGCAAGGTCATCCTGACGCCCCTGCACCAGACCGATCCGGTGCTGGTGCAGAAGGCCACCGACGTGTGGGCAGCCGTGGGCTGCCAGGTGCTCAAGATGAGCCCCGAGCACCACGACGCGGCCTTTGCCGCCGTGAGCCACCTGCCCCACCTGCTGGCCTTCGCTTACATGAACGCCATGGCCCAACAACCCGCCGGGCAGGAATACCTGTCGCTGGCTGGCCCCGGTTTCCGGGACTTCAGTCGGATTGCCGCGAGCGACCCGACCATCTGGCGTGACATCCTGCTGTCGAACCGCGAGGAGATCCTGCGGCAATCCGAAGCCTTCCGGGGTGCCCTGGAGGAGATGGAGCGCCAGATGCGCGACTGGAATGGCCCCGCCCTGGAAGCCTTGATCGACACCGCATCCGCCTCCCGCAGTCAGTGGCAACTGAATCCCAAATCCACGGTCTCCCGCCTCTGAGACCCGCCCCGTCGGATGACGGGGCACTCGAGTTTCCTTTCGCATGTACACCACCGCCTTCCTTGACCTTCCTCCGCTGTTGTCTGCCGGCGGCACAGTGCGCCTGCCCGGCTCCAAAAGCATCTCCAACCGGGTGCTGCTGCTGGCCGGCTTGAGCGAAGGCACCACCGTGGTCCACGACCTGCTGGCCTCGGACGACACCCACGTGATGCTCGAAGCCCTGCGCACCCTGGGCTGCGAGCTGGATCAGGAAGGCGACACCGTGCGCATCACCGGCCTGGGCGGGCGATTGGCGGTCAAACAGGCCGATCTGTTCCTGGGCAACGCCGGTACGGCCATGCGGCCTCTGACCGCCGCCCTGGCCCTGCTGTCGGCCACGCAAGGCGGCGTCTTCACCTTGTCGGGCGTGCCTCGCATGCACGAACGCCCCATCGGCGACCTGGTCGATGCCTTGCGTCCCCTGGGTTGCGCCATCGAATGCACCGGTACCGAGGGCTATCCGCCGCTGCGTCTCGCAGGTGGACAGCTCAAGCTGTCGGCCCCCATCAAGGTGCGTGGCGACGTGTCCAGCCAGTTCCTCACCGCCTTGCTGCTGGCCCTGCCGCTGGTGTCGCAGCACCAGGCTCTGACCATCGAGGTGGTCGGTGAGCTGATTTCCAAGCCCTACATCGAGATCACCCTGAACCTGCTGGCGCGCTTTGGCATCCAGGTCGAACGCCAGGGCTGGGAGCGTTTCGTCATCCCGCAGGGCAGCCGTTACCAGTCGCCCGGCGAGATCCACGTCGAGGCCGATGCCTCGTCGGCGTCCTACTTCATCGCGGCAGGCGCCATCGCCGGCATCGACATGCCGGTGCGCGTCGAGGGTGTGGGCGCTGCCTCCATCCAGGGCGACATTCGCTTCGTCGAGGCTGCGCAGGCCATGGGCGCCCAGGTCACGTCCGGTCCGAACTGGCTGGAGATCCGCCGCGGCACCTGGCCGCTGACGGCCGTGGACATGGACTGCAACCACATTCCGGATGCCGCCATGACCCTGGCCGTGATGGCGCTGTACGCCCAGGGCACGACCCGCCTGCGCAACATCGCGAGCTGGCGCGTGAAGGAAACGGACCGCATCGCCGCCATGGCCTGCGAACTGCGCAAGCTAGGGGCCACCGTGGTCGAGGGTGAAGACTTCATCGAAGTGACCCCACCGGCCCACGGCGCCTGGCAGCACGGCAGCATCCACACCTACGACGACCACCGCATGGCCATGTGCTTTTCGCTGGCCGCCTTCAACCCGCTGGCGCCCACGGCGGTGGCGGGCAAGCCCATTTCGGTGCGCATTGACGACCCGCGCTGCGTGGGCAAGACCTTCCCCGATTACTTCGAGTCGATGTTCCAGGTCGCCCAGACCGATCCGGACCTGATCCCCGTGATCACGGTCGACGGGCCCACGGCTTCGGGCAAGGGCACGCTGGCCAGCGCCTTGGCGCATCGCCTGGGCTACCAGTTCCTGGATTCAGGCTCGCTGTACCGCATCACCGCGCTGCTGGCGCTCGAACAAAGGCTGGATCTGGACGACGCCGTTGCGCTGGAAGCCCTGGCCCGCCAGGTGGGCAAGGAAATCAGCCTGCGCTTTGACGGCGAGCACATCTGGGTGGCCGAGCGCGACGTCAGCGATGACCTGCGCCGCGAAGACGTCGGGCAAACGGCCTCTCGCATCTCGGCGGTGCCCGGGTTGCGCCAGGCCCTGGTCGAGTTGCAAAAGGCCTTCCGCGGCCTGCCGGGCCTCGTGGCCGATGGCCGCGACATGGGCACGGTGATCTTTCCGGACGCCGCGCTGAAGGTGTTCCTGACCGCCACGGCCGCCGAGCGGGCCGAGCGCCGCTACCGTCAATTGATCCAAAAAGGTTTTTCTGCTAACCTAGAAGAGATTTGCGCAGATTTGGAGGCGCGCGACCTGCGGGATCGTACCCGCGCGGTGTCGCCTCTGGTGCCTGCAGCAGATGCCCGCAAGCTCGACAATTCCGCACTCACCATCGAAGAATCGATGGACACAGTGCTGGGTTGGTGGGTGGAAGGCTGGCCTCACGTGATCGCCGGACATTGAGTTCGCGACGCGACTGCAGGCCGATACAAGGCTGTGACAGCCGGCCCTGACCGCCAGGCCAGGGCATGAGCAATCTGGGTTGACCCCTCGTTGACCTGACTGTCATGTTCTTCAACCCAACCCGCTCTGGTCGTTCCTGTCGACCTGAGCGTTACCGCTGGTTCACGCCAGCACAGGAAATTCAATGTCTGAATCTTTTGCCGCCCTATTCGAAGAGTCGTTGCAACGCGCCAACATGCGCACCGGCGAAGTCATCACTGCTGAAGTGGTCGCCGTCGAACACAACTTCGTCGTGGTCAACGCCGGCCTGAAGTCCGAAGCGTACGTGCCTATCGACGAGTTCCGCAACGACACGGGCGAGATCGAAGTCCAAGTCGGTGACTTCGTGTCGGTGGCGGTTGACGCCATCGAAAACGGCTACGGCGACACCATCCTGTCGCGCGACAAGGCCAAGCGTCTGGCTTCGTGGCTGTCCCTGGAAACCGCACTGGAGTCTGGCGACTTCGTGACCGGTACCGTCAATGGCAAGGTCAAGGGCGGCCTGACCGTTCTGGTCAACGGCATCCGTGCCTTCCTGCCTGGTTCTTTGCTCGATACGCGCCCTGTCAAGGACATGTCGCCGTTCGAAGGCAAGACCATGGAATTCAAGGTCATCAAGCTGGACCGCAAGCGCAACAACGTCGTGCTGTCGCGCCGTGCCGTGGTCGAAGCCTCGATGGGCGAAGAGCGCGCCAAGCTGATGGAAACGCTGCGCGAAGGCGCCATCGTCAACGGCGTGGTCAAGAACATCACCGAATACGGTGCGTTCGTGGACCTCGGCGGCATCGACGGCCTGCTGCACATCACCGACATGGCATGGCGCCGTGTCCGTCACCCGTCCGAAGTGGTGACCGTGGGTCAAGAGCTGACCGCCAAGGTCCTGAAGTTCGACGCAGAAAAGAACCGCGTCTCGCTGGGCCTGAAGCAAATGGGCGACGATCCTTGGGTTGGCGTGTCGCGTCGTTACCCTGCCTCCACCCGTCTGTTCGGCAAGGTCACCAACATTGCTGACTACGGTGCGTTCGTCGAGATCGAACCCGGCATCGAAGGCCTGGTGCACGTCTCCGAAATGGACTGGACCAACAAGAACATCGCTCCCAACAAGATCGTCAATCTGGGCGACGAAGTGGAAGTCATGGTCCTGGAAATCGACGAAGACAAGCGTCGCATCTCCCTGGGCATGAAGCAGTGCAAGCCGAACCCATGGGACGACTTCGCGCAGAGCTTCAACCGCGGTGACCGCGTCAAGGGCCCTGTCAAGTCGATCACCGACTTCGGCGTGTTCGTGGGTCTGGCTGCCGGCATCGACGGTCTGGTTCACCTGTCCGACCTGTCTTGGAACGAGCCTGGCGAAGCCGCCGTGCGCAACTACAAGAAGGGCCAGGAAGTCGAAGCGATCGTTCTGGCCATCGACGTCGAGCGCGAGCGCATCTCCCTGGGCATCAAGCAGCTGGACAGCGATCCGTTCACCAACTTCACGACCCTGAACGACCGTGGCGCCACCGTCACTGGCACCGTCAAGACCGTGGATGCCAAGGGTGCTGAGATCAACCTGGGTGACGACATCCTGGGTTACCTGCGCGCTTCCGAAATCAGCCGTGACCGCGTCGAAGACGCACGCAACGTGCTGAAGGAAGGTGAAGAGATCACCGCCGTGATCATCAACATCGACCGCAAGACCCGCAACATCCAGCTGTCGATCAAGGCGAAGGACAGCGTTGAAGAGCAACAAGCTCTGCAACGTCTGAGCTCTGAGACCACCAAGGAAGGCTCCGGCACCACCAGCCTGGGCGCTCTCCTGAAGGCCAAGCTCGACCAGAACAACGGTTGATCCGTCTTCTGCGCACCACATCCCCTCCGGCTCCGGTCGGTGGGGGTTGTGATGAGCGTGGTACAAAGCCCCAGGTCCTGGCCTTGCCAGGTCCGTGGGGCTTTTTGCTGATGCTCATCACAACCTCCCATCCTTCGCCTTCCTGACATGACCCGTTCCGACCTCGTGGCCCGCCTGGCCGAACGCTTTGGCCAGCTCACCCAGCGCGATGCCGAATTCGCCGTCAAGACCATCCTGGACGCCATGTCCGAGGCCCTGGCCAAAGGTCATCGCATCGAGATCCGTGGTTTTGGCAGTTTTTCGATCAGCCGTCGCCCGCCTCGCATGGGCCGCAACCCGCGTTCGGGCGAACAGGTGCTGATCCCGGAAAAGCTGGTGCCCCACTTCAAACCGGGCAAGGCGCTGCGCGAAGGGGTCGACACGGTGGATACTGTCACCGATGCCACGCCCGTGGCAGTTGCCTCCCCTGACATCTCACACAGCTAACTCCCATGCGTACCCTGAACTGGTTGTGGCGCGGCCTCCTGTTCTTCGTCTTGTTCGCCTTTGCGCTGAACAACCAGCACACCGTGGACCTGAAGTGGTTCCTGGGCTACCAGTGGCAGGCCCCGATGGTGTTCATCGTGCTGGCCGCCTTTGCCTTGGGCTGCGCCACCGGCGTGCTGGCCATGGTGCCCAGTTGGTGGCGCCAACGCCGGGAGGCCCGTCATCGTTTGCTGCTCAGCCCCTCGGCAGCTCAGAGCGAGGCCGGCATTGCACCAGCTCCCGGCGCGAACACCGACGCGTCCGGTGAGCTCACGCTGCCGCCCGAGCTCCCCTTCCCGCCCGACATGCCAGCCCCGCGCAAGCCGGCCAAGTAAGCCCTTCTCCTCTTGCCCATGGAATTCGATCTGTACTGGCTGCTCCTGGCCGCCCCGGTGGTGTTTTTGCTGGGCTGGATGGCGTCACGCCTGGACTTGCGTCAGCTCAAGCGCGAGGACCAGGCCTCGCCCCAGGCTTACTTCAAGGGCCTGAACCTGCTGCTCAACGAACAGCAGGACAAGGCCATCGATGCCTTCATCGAGGCCGTTCAGCACGACCCCGACACCACCGACCTGCACTTTGCGCTGGGCAATCTGTTCCGTCGCCGCGGCGAGTACGAGCGCGCCATCCGCATCCACCAGCATCTGCTGTCTCGCGGCGACCTCAAGCGCGAAGAGCGTGAACGGGCCCAGCACGCCCTGGCGCATGACTTCATGAAGGCCGGTCTGTTTGACCGCGCCGAGGAAGCCTTCAAGGCCTTGGACGGCACCGCCTTCAGCACCGATGCCCGTCTGGCCCTGCTGTCACTGTACGAGCGCTCACGCAACTGGCACCCGGCCATCGAGGTGGCACGCCAACTGGAGGCCACGGGTACCGGATCCTTTTCTCAACGCAGCGCGCACCACTGGTGCGAGGTGGCGCAGGAAGCCGACGCGCGAGGCCGTGCCGACGAGGCCGAACAGGCCTTGGCCCGCGCCCGCGAAGCCGCGCCCCAGGCCGCTCGGCCCCTGGTGTTGCAAGGCCAGCGCCTGGTACGCCAGGGCCGGCATGCCGAGGCCCTGCGGATCTGGGATGAGCTGATGTTCAAGCAGCCCCAGTCCTTTGCGCTGATTGCGATGGACTATGCCCGCAGTGCGCAGGCCTGCGGTGAGGTGCCTGCGGCGCTCAGCAAGCTGCAATCTGTGTACAGCCAGGCCCCGACCATGGACGTGTTGACGGCCATCGGCACGCTGCAGCCCGATGCGGCGGAGCGGCGCGACGCGATCATGCAGCATCTGCGTCAGCAACCCTCCTTGTCTGCGGCCCAGAGCCTGATTCGCGAGCGCCTGGTCAGCCATGTGCCTCTGGATGAGCCCGAGGTGGAGGTGCTGCAAAAAGCCCTGACCAGCGCAGCCAAACCGCTGCAGCGTTACCGCTGCGCGGCCTGCGGCTTTGAGAGCCAGCACTACTTCTGGCAATGCCCGGGCTGCCAGACCTGGGACAGCTACCCGCCCCGGCGCCTGGAAGATCAGTGAGCCATGCCGTGGTGGTAGTGACCGCCCGAGCCTGAATTCATCGGCGCTGAGGCACCGGCACCACCGGATGCTGGCATCAGCATGTGCGCCTTGACGGGCAGGTTGACCATTTGCGTCACGGCCTTGCCGTCATGGGTGCGCAGTTTCAGCGTCAGCGACAGCACCTCCCCCTCTTTCAAGGTGTCCTGGAGTTGGGTCAACATCAGGTGATGCCCACCCGGTCGCAGCACCACCGCCTGACCAGCAGGCAGCGCCAGCGAGGGAATGGCCCGCATGCGCATGACCTGGCCGTCCATGGTCATCTCGTGCAACTCGGGCACCCCCGCACGTGCCATGCTGAACCCTTCGAGGGTGAGCGCCTGACGAGCCGTGAGCACCATGAAGCCCCCGGTGGCCGTTTGTCCGGTGACCATCGGGCGTGCCCACGCCGAATCCACCTGCACCCAGGGCGCCACGACCGGGGTTGTTTTCACCGGCTTTGCTACCGCGTCAGACGGACCGGCAGCGTGTGCCAAACCGGCGCCGATGGAGAGGGTCAGGGCCAGCGTGGTGAAGGCGGCGCGAGACATCAGACGGATGGAACGGGACATGCAGAGATCTCCAGCGTGTTGCGATGAGGGCTGAGTCTAGTCCCGAACCCAACGACGTGTCTTGATCGGTCGCAGGCCTCACGTGGACGACAGAGCGCGACGGTACTGGATGGCCTCGGCCATGTGGGCTGAAGCGATGTGATCGGCCTCGGCCAGGTCGGCAATGGTGCGCGCCAGCTTGAGCACGCGGTGGTAGGCGCGCCCGGACCATCCCAAGCGTGCGCAGGCAGACTGCAGGAACGCCTGCGCGGCGGGCTCTGCCGCTGCATGCAGGTCGAGGGCCGCCCCTTCCAGCTCGGCATTGAGCCGCCCTTGTCGCGCCAGCTGCCGCGCCCGGGCGGCGACCACGCGCTGGGCCACCTCCTCAGACGACGCCCCCTCAGGACTGCGCGCGAGCACTTCCGGCGCCACGGCCGGCACCTCGACCTGCACGTCAATGCGATCGAGCAGGGGGCCACTGAGCCGTCCCTGGTAACGAGCCACCTGATCGGGCGTGCACCGGCAGGCCTTGAGCGGATTGCCAAAGTGTCCACAGGGGCAGGGGTTCATGGCTGCGATGAGCTGAAAACGCGCAGGGAAGTCATGGCGGCGGGCCGCGCGGGAGATCGTGATCTGGCCGGTTTCCAGGGGTTCCCGCAGCGCCTCCAGGGCCGCACGGGGAAACTCGGGCAGTTCATCAAGGAACAGCACCCCGTGGTGGGCCAGTGAGATCTCACCAGGCCGTGGGGGCGAGCCACCACCGACCAGCGCGACAGGTGACGCGGTGTGGTGCGGGCTGCGCACGGTGCGGCGCCGCCATTGAGCGGCATCGAAATGCCCCGCCAGACTGAGCACGGCGGCCGACTCCAAGGCTTCACCCGGCGCGAGTTCGGGCAGCAGTCCGGCAAAGCGCTGCGCCAGCATGGACTTGCCACTGCCTGGGGGGCCCATCATCAACACCGAGTGCGCCCCGGCCGCCGCGATTTCGAGCGCGCGCTTGGCGGCGGACTGTCCTTTGACCTCGCGCAGGTCAGGCAGCCCCCATTGGGCACGCACAGGCTCAAACGGCACCGACTGGGTGCGCACCAAGGTGGCGCCGGATCCCTGTCCTGATGGGCGCAGTGCCTCCACGACGTCCATGAGGTGACGGGCGCCATACAAGCGAGCCCCCTCGACCAGGGCGGCTTCGTCGGCGCTGGCTTGTGGCAGGACCAGGCCCCGCACCCGACCGCCCTCGGCGGCCCGCAACAAGGCCAGGGCCATGGGCAAGGCGCCCCGCACGGGTCTCAACTCACCGCCCAGCGACAACTCGCCGGCAAATTCCAGGTCGACCAGGCGTTCCGGGTCGATGTGCCCCATCGCCGCCAGGATGCCGAGCGCGATCGGGAGGTCAAAACGTCCGGATTCCTTGGGCAGATCGGCGGGCGCCAGATTGACCGTGATGCGCTTGTTAAATGGGAAGTCGAGTCCGCTGTTGCTCAGGGCGGCACGCACACGCTCGCGAGCCTCTTTGACCTCGGTGTCGGCCAGCCCCACCAGGGTGAACGATGGCAGGCCATTGGCCAGGTGAACCTCGACGGTGACCTCCGGGGCCTTGAGCCCATCCAGAGCGCGACTGTGAACGATGGCAAGCGACATGGGCAGACGGCGAGGCACGAGGCCAGAACAAAGGGGCGATTGTGGAGAGGACCTGCCTGCGCGGCACTCCCTCTGAGGGGCGAACGACCATCATCCAGAAACGGCACCGTTTTGGTGGATGGACAGGCGCTGCCGACAGCGCTCATCCTGTCACGCACCAGTTCGGGGCGACCACCTCTGACCCATCCTGAGACCCGCACGCCCCAGCCCCGCACCAAGGCTCCGGGCGGTCCAGATCATTGGTTGGCACAGTTCATGCAGATGGTGGATGTCAGCAATTTTTTACCAACCTCACCGGAGTACCAACATGAAAATGGTGACCGCCATCGTCAAGCCCTTCAAGCTTGACGAAGTCCGTGAGGCTCTGTCCGCCATTGGCGTTCAGGGCATCACGGTGACCGAAGTCAAGGGCTTTGGCCGTCAAAAGGGCCACACCGAGCTGTACCGCGGCGCGGAGTATGTGGTCGATTTTCTGCCCAAAGTGAAAATCGAAGCGGCTGTGGATGACGCCATCCTCGAGCGCGTGATCGAAGCCATCGAAACCTCGGCCCGCACCGGCAAAATCGGCGACGGCAAGATTTTTGTCACGCCACTGGAGCAGGTGATCCGCATCCGCACCGGTGAGGTGGACAAAGACGCCCTGTGATCACACCGCACCCCTGACCCCCTTTTCCCATTGGTGGCCGACACCCCAGGGTGGACCTGCGCCGTCACAACCATTGTTTTATCAAGAGGCATTTCCATGAGAAAGCTCATTGCGTCATTCGCGCTGGGGCTCGCGGCCTTGGGCCTGCTGGGCGTCGCCCACGCCCAGGAAGCAGCGGCATCCGCCCCCGAGATCGCGTCCGCCGTCGAGGCCGTTGTGGCACCCGCCGTGGCGCCTGCCCCGGAAGCTGCATCGGCCGCTGAAGCCGCGCCCACCCCGACCGTCAACAAGGGCGACACCGCCTGGATGATGATCTCCACCATCCTGGTGATCCTGATGGTCGTGCCCGGCCTGGCCCTGTTCTACGGTGGCCTGGTTCGCAGCAAGAACATGCTGTCGGTGCTGATGCAGGTGCTGATGGTCTTCTCGCTGGTGTCGGTGCTGTGGGCCGCGTATGGCTACAGCCTGGCGTTCGGTGGAGCCGGCACCATCATTGGCGACCTGTCCAAAGCCTTCCTGAGCGGCATCACGCCCGCTTCGATGGCCGACACGTTCACCCCGGATGCCAAGATCCCCGAGCTGATCTTTGTGGCCTTCCAGTGCACCTTCGCAGGCATCACCTGCGCCCTGATCGTCGGCGCGTTTGCCGAGCGCATCAAGTTCGGCGCCGTGCTGCTGTTCACCGCCCTGTGGTTCACGTTCAGCTACCTGCCGATCGCTCACATGGTGTGGGGCGCGGGTGGTTACCTGCTGAGCAAGGGTGCGCTGGACTTCGCTGGCGGCACCGTGGTGCACATCAACTCGGCCGTCGCGGGTCTGGTGGGTGCGTACATGATCGGCAAGCGCATTGGCTACGGTCGTGAGTCCTTCACACCGCACTCGCTGACGCTGACCATGGTGGGCGCCTCGCTGCTGTGGGTGGGCTGGTTCGGCTTCAATGCCGGCTCTGCCCTGGAAGCCAACGGCAGCGCTGCGCTGGCCTTCATCAACACCCTGATGGCCACGGCTGCTGCGGTGCTGGCTTGGTGTGTGGGTGAAGCGCTGTTCAAGGGCAAGGCCTCGATGCTGGGTGCTGCCTCGGGTGCGGTCGCCGGTCTGGTGGTCATCACCCCGGCCTGCGGTTCCGTGGGTCCGATGGGTGCCATCGTGATGGGTCTGATCGCCGGCTTCATCTGCCTGTGGGGTGTGAGCGGCCTGAAGAAGATGCTCGGCGCCGACGACGCGCTGGACGTGTTCGGCATCCACGGCGTGGGCGGCATCGTCGGCGCCCTGCTGACCGGTGTGTTCACCGCCCCCAGCCTGGGTGGTACAGGCGCCGAAGACTTCTCCATCGCTCACCAGCTGCTGGTGCAAGCTGAAGGCGTGGTCATCACCATCGTCTGGTCGGGCATCGTCGCCGCGATCTGCTACAAGATCGTGGACTTGGTGATCGGTCTGCGCGTCCCCGAAGAGGAAGAGCGCGAAGGTCTGGACATCACTTCGCACGGCGAAACGGCTTATCACAAGTGAATGCGGTGATGGCTTGAGAGGGTTTGGCGTCGCGACGCCCCCTCCAACATGAAAAGAGGGCTTCCTGCGGGAGGCCCTCTTTGTTTTTTTGCATCACTGCATTGCATGGGACTGAATGCCAAGCGGCCCCGATCTTCCTAGAATAGATCTCCTACCCTCTGACCTCACAAGGCGCTTCTTCCCATGGTTCCTCACCTGATCACCGCGCTGACCGGCCCCATCAACGAGCTTGAGCAACGGATGCTGGAGTCCGTGCCGGCCATCGAGCGCTGGTTCCGTCTGGAGTGGATGGAACACACGCCGCCGTTCTACACCTCGGTGGACCTGCGAAATGCCGGCTTCAAGCTGGCCCCGGTGGACACCAACCTGTTTCCGGGCGGTTTCAACAACCTGACGCAGGAGATGCTGCCGCTGGCCGTGCAGGCCGCCATGGCGGCCATCGAGAAGATCTGCCCCGAGGCCAAGAACCTGCTGTTGATTCCTGAGCGGCACACGCGCAACACCTTCTATCTGTCGAACGTGGCGCGCCTGATCCAGATCTTCACGCTGGCGGGCCTGAATGTGCGCCTGGGCTCCCTGGACGAGACCGTCACCGAGCCCACGGACATTGCCCTGCCCGATGGCAGCCACCTGACGCTGGAGCCGCTGGTGCGCACGCGGCACCGCCTGGGCCTCAAGCACTTCGACCCCTGCACCATCTTGCTCAACAACGACCTGTCGGCCGGCATCCCCGACATCTTGCAAGGGCTGCACGAGCAGTACCTGCTACCGCCGCTGCACGCCGGCTGGGCCGTTCGCCGCAAGAGCCAGCACTTTGCGGCCTATGAAGAGGTGGCCAAGAAGTTCTCCAAGCTGCTGGGCATGGACCCGTGGTTGATCAACCCGATGTACTCGGTGTGCGACGAGGTGAATTTTCAGGAAGGCACGGGCCTGGAGTGCCTGGAAACGCAGGTGGACGCCATGCTGGGCAAGGTGCGCCGCAAGTACAAGGAATACGGCATCAACGAAAAACCCTTCGTGGTCGTCAAACCCGACAACGGCACCTATGGCATGGGCATCATGACGGTGCGCGATGCCAAGGAGGTGGTCGACCTCAACCGCCGCACGCGCAACAAGATGTCGGTGGTGAAGGACGGCCAGGCCGTCAACCGCGTGCTGATCCAGGAAGGCGTGGCCACCTACGAGCAGATCAACGAGGCCGTGGCCGAGCCCGTGGTCTACATGATCGACCGCTATGTGGTGGGCGGGTTCTACCGCGTGCACGCCGAACGGGGCGTCGATGAAAATTTGAATGCCCCAGGGTCACATTTTGTTCCCCTCGGTTTTCCGGAACCTACGCAACTGCCGCGCCCGGGGGTCAAACCCGGGGCCAGTGCCCCCAACCGCTTTTACATGTACGGGGTGGTGGCGCGGCTGGCCATGCTGGCGGCCAGTTACGAGCTGGAAGCCCATGACCCCAATGCCGAGGTGTACACCTGAAAATCATGCACTGTTGCGGTGCAACAAAATGTCTGTGAACGCAGGCAGAATGATCACCTCGTTCTTTCGTGAAATGCCTTCATCGTGCAGCACGCTCATCACGCCAAACCTAGCGCCAAAGATCTCGCTGCCCTGACCCTGGGCGCCATCGGCATCGTTTATGGCGACATTGGCACCAGCCCACTGTACGCCCTCAAGGAGGTGTTCAATCACGGGCATCTGCCCCTGACGCCCGAGAACATCTACGGCATCCTGTCGATGATCTTCTGGACGCTGACGGTGATCGTGTCCCTGAAATATGTGACGCTGATCCTGCGCGCCGACAACAACGGCGAAGGTGGTCTGGTGGCCATGCTCACGCTGGCTTCGACGGCAGTCAAGGAGCGGCCGGCGTTGCGGGCCAAGTTACTGGCCCTGGGGATTTTCGGCACCGCCATCTTCTTTGGTGACGGGGTGATCACCCCGGCGATTTCGGTGCTCTCGGCCGTGGAGGGGATGGAAGTGGCCGCGCCCGGCCTGGAGCGCTACGTCGTGCCCATCACGTTGGTGGTGCTGACCTTGTTGTTCATGGTGCAAAAGCATGGCACCACGGGCATCGGCAGGTTCTTTGGGCCCATCACGGCGCTGTGGTTCGTCGTGCTGGCGGTGCTGGGCCTGTACCACGTGGTTCAAAACCCGGCGGTGCTGGTGGCCATGAGCCCACATTACGCGCTGAACTTCATCATCGAGCACCCCATGCTGGCCTTCATTGCGCTGGGGGCCGTCATCCTGTGCGCCACCGGGGCTGAGGCGCTGTACGCCGACATGGGGCATTTCGGCAAGCTGCCCATTCGCCTGGCCTGGTTCAGTCTGGTCATGCCCGCATTGGTGCTGAACTACTTTGGCCAGGGTGCAATGCTGCTGGCGCACCCCGAAAACGTCGCCAACCCCTTCTTCGAGATGGCGCCGCAATGGGCCTTGTACCCGCTGGTCGGGCTGGCCACCTGTGCCACGGTGATTGCCTCGCAGGCCTTGATCACGGCGGCGTTCTCGGTGACCAAGCAGGTGATCCAGCTGGGCTACCTGCCCCGCCTGCGCATCCTGCACACGTCTGAGAAGGAAACCGGCCAGATCTACATTCCGTTTGTGAACTGGGTGCTGTACGGTTGCATCGTGATGGCCGTGATCTTCTTTGGCTCCAGTGGCAAGCTGGCCGCCGCCTATGGCATCACGGTCACCATCGACATGATGATCACCACGGTGATGACCTTCTTCGTCATCCGCTTTGCCTGGAAGATGTCCTGGCTGGTATGCGTGCTGGCCACCGCCTTCTTCTTTGCGATTGACCTGATGTTCTTCAGCGCCAACGTCCTGAAGGTGATCGATGGGGGCTGGTTCCCGCTGCTGATCGGCGTGGTGATGTTCAGCCTGATGATGACTTGGAAGGATGGCCGTGAGTTGCTGAGCGCACGCCTGCGCTCGGACGCCATCGACCTGCGCCCGTTCCTGGAAGCGGTGTTCTGCAGCCCGCCGCTGCGCGTGGACGGCACCGCAGTGTTCCTCAATGCCGATGCGGGCACCACGCCCAACGCCCTGTTGCACAACCTCAAGCACAACAAGGTGCTGCACAAGCAGAACCTGTTCGTGACGGTGCGCTCGCACGAGGTGCCCTGGGTGCCTTTGAAGAACCGCATCGAGGTGGAGCCGCTGGGCAATGGCTGCTGGCAGGTCATCTTGCACTACGGCTTCAAGAACGAACCCGATGTGCCCCGCGCGCTCAAGCTGCTCAAGGAACACAGCGTGTTCATGGAAGACATGGAAACCAGCTACTTCCTGTCGCGCGACATCGTGATCCCGACCATGGGTGGCGAGATGGCGCCCTGGCGTGAGAAGCTGTTTGCCGGCATGCACCGCAATGCGTCGGGCGCGGCGGCCTTCCTGAAGCTGCCCACCAACCGTGTGGTGGAACTGGGCTCCAAGGTGGAGATCTGACCACCGGCCGACTCACCCTGCGCCAGATCGCCAGGGACACCTCCCTGACGGCGATCTCGTCCGGCTTTGTCGCCACGCTGGTGGGCTTCACCAGCACCATTGCGCTGATCTTCCACGCGGCCCAGTCGCTGGGGGCCACGCCCGCCCAGGTGACGTCCTGGGTGTGGGCCCTCGGGCTGGGCATGGGCCTGGCCACACTGGGTCTGTCGCTGTGGGCGCGGGCGCCCATCCTCATCACCTGGTCCACGCCGGGCGCGGCCGTGATCGCCAGCGCTGCAGCGGGCGTCAGCCTGCCCGAGGCCACGGGGGCCTTTCTGCTCTGCGGGGTGCTGATGTGGCTCAGCGGGGTCACCGGCTGGTTCGAGCGGGTGATGAACCGCATCCCCGTGGCACTGGCCTCGGCACTGCTGGCCGGCATCCTGGCCAAGTTTGCGCTGATGGCGTTTGCCGCAGCCACGCCGCAACCGGTGCTGGTGATCGGCATGCTGCTCACCTATTTGCTGGGCAAGCGGCTGTGGCCCCGCTATGCCATCCCCGGTGTCCTGTTGGCGGGCGTGCTGATCGCCGCGGTGCAGGGACAGTTGCACACGGCCGCCTTACGCTGGGAGCCAGCGCTGCCAGTGTGGGTCACGCCGCAGTGGTCGTGGCAGGCCATGCTGGGCATGGGGCTACCGCTGTTCATCGTCACCATGGCCTCGCAGGCGGTGCCGGGCGTGTCAGCCATTCGCGTGTTCGGCTACCGCACGCCCATCTCGCCCTTGATGAGCTGGTCGGGGGTGACCACCGTGTTGCTGGCGCCCTTTGGCGGCTATGCCTTCAACCTGGCGGCCATCACCGCCACCATCGTGCTGCAGCCGCACGCCCACCCTGACCCGCACAAGCGCTACACCGCAGCCCTGGTGGCCGGGCTGTTCTACCTGGTGATGGCCCTGCTGGGTGGGGCCGTGGCCGGTGTCTTGACCGCCTTTCCCACCGCCCTCATCATGGGCGTGGCTGGCCTGGCCCTGCTGGGCACGATTGCCAACGGGCTGGCGGCCTCGCTGCAGGAGGCCCGCTACCGCGAGGCGGCGGTTATCACGTTTCTGGTCACGCTGTCGGGCGTCACGCTGATGGGCGTGGGCTCGGCCTTCTGGGGCCTGGTGGCCGGCACGCTGACGCTGTTCGTGGAACACTTCAGGGCTCGCACCTCGACGATCGATCGCACCCCATCATGAAACTTCTGTTTGTTGCCGACCCGCTGGACACCTTCAAGACCTACAAGGACAGCACCTTCGCGATGATGCGCGAGGCCGCCTCGCGGGGCCATGAGCTGTGGGCCTGCGAGCCCCAGCAACTGGTGTGGCGACGTGGCAGCCTGGTGCAGGCACAGGCGCGGCGCATCACCCTGACCGGCGACGCCCACGACTGGTATGACGAACAGGAACAAGCCCTGATCGCCTTGAGCAGCATGGACGCCGTGCTGATGCGCAAGGACCCGCCCTTTGACGCCGAGTACCTGTACGCCACCCACCTGCTGACCCAGGCCGAGCGTGAAGGCGCCCAGGTGTTCAACAAGCCCCAAGCCTTGCGCGAACACCCGGAAAAGCTCGCCATCCTCGAGTTCCCGCTGCACATCGCGCCCACCCTGGTGACGCGCAGCATCGAGGCCGTGCGCGCCTTCCATGCCGAGCACCGCGACATCATCCTCAAGCCGCTCGACGGCATGGGCGGCGCGGGCATCTTCCGCGTGAAGGACGATGGCCTGAACCTGGGCAGCATCGCCGAGACGCTGACGCGCGACGGCGCGCAAACCATCATGGTGCAGGCCTTCTTGCCGGCCATCAGCGAAGGCGACAAGCGCGTGCTGGTGATCGACGGCGAGCCGGTGCCCTACGCCCTGGCGCGCATCCCGCAAGGCGGTGAGGTGCGCGGCAACCTGGCGGCCGGGGGCAAGGGCGTGGCCCAGCCTTTGAGCGAATCGGACTGGGCCATTGCCCGGGAACTGGGGCCGATTCTGACCGCACGGGGCCTGTTGCTGGTGGGTCTGGACATCATCGGCAACCGGCTCACCGAGATCAATGTGACCAGCCCGACCTGCTTCCAGGAAATCACCGACCAGACCGGCTGGAACGTCGCCCAACGCTTTGTGGACGCGCTGGAAAGCGCCGTTTCGCGCCAGCAGCGACAATGAGCACCTGCGCCGGGCATTCCGGCGCCTTCTTTTTTTCGGATCTTCTCTCCCATGGCTCTTTTGACCCTGAGCAACGCCTGCCTGGCCTATGGCCACGTCGCCTTGCTCGACCACACCGCGTTTTCGCTTGAAACTGGCGAGCGTGTTGGCCTGATCGGCCGCAATGGCACCGGCAAGTCCTCTCTGCTCAAGATCATGGCGGGCCTGGAAAAGCCCGATGACGGCCAGTTGCAGGTGCAAAACGGCATCGAAGTGGCCTATGTGCCCCAGGAGCCCACCTTCACCACCGACGCGACCGTGTTCAGCACAGTCAGCGAAGGCCTGGCCGAAGTCAAGGCCGCGCGCGAGCGCTTTGAAGCCCACGCCGAAGGCGAGGACCTCGACGCCTTGATGACCTTCATCGAGTCGCGCAACGGCTGGAACTGGGAGCAGCGCGTCGACGAAACCCTGCAGCGTCTGCACCTGGACCCGGACCTGGCGATCTCAAGCTTGTCGGGCGGCACCAAAAAGCGCGTGGCCCTGGCCCGCTCGCTGGTGGCCAGCCCCGACGTGCTGATGCTCGACGAGCCGACCAACCACCTGGACCTGGACGCGATCACCTGGCTGGAAGAGCTGCTGGTGGCCTTCAAGGGCGCCATCGTGCTGATCTCCCACGACCGGGCCTTCCTGGACAACGTCTGCACCCGCATCGTCGAGCTCGACCGCGGCCAGCTGCGCACCTATCCTGGCAACTTCACCGCTTACGAAGGCCTCAAGGCCCAGCAACTGGCTGACGAGGCCGTGACCAACGCCAAGTTCGACAAGGTGCTGGCCCAGGAAGAAGTCTGGATCCGCAAGGGCGTCGAAGCCCGCCGCACCCGTTCGGTGGCGCGCATCAAGCGCCTGGAAGACCTGCGCAGCGCGCGCTCTTCACGCCGGGATGTGGTCGGCCGGGTCAAGCTGGAGGTCTCGCAAGGCGACCGCGGCGGCAAGATCGTGGCCGAGCTGGAAAACGTCAGCAAGAGCTACGGCGGCCGCACCATCGTCAAGGACTTCTCGGGCACCATCCTGCGCGGCGACAAGGTCGGCCTGGTGGGCTCCAACGGCGCCGGCAAGACCACGCTGCTCAAGATGATCTTGGGCGAGCTGCAACCGGACAGCGGCACCGTCAAGCAAGGCGCCAACCTCAGCGTGGCCTACTTCGACCAGATGCGCGACCACCTGGACCTCAATGCCACCCTGGCCGACTTCATCAGCCCGGGCAGCGAGTGGATCGAGATCAACGGCGCGCGCAAGCACGTGATGGGCTATCTGCAGGACTTCCTGTTCTCGCCCGCCCGCGCCAATTCGCCCGTGCGCACGCTCAGCGGTGGCGAGCGCAACCGCCTGCTGCTGGCACGCCTGTTTGCCAAGCCCTCCAACGTGCTGGTGCTCGACGAGCCCACCAACGACCTGGACATCGACACGCTCGACCTGCTGGAGGACCTGCTGGCCGACTACCCGGGTACCGTTTTCCTGGTCAGCCACGACCGGCGCTTCCTGGACAACGTGGTCACCTCGACGCTGGTGGCCGAAGGTGAAGGCCGTTGGCGCGAGTACGAAGGCGGCGTCGAAGACTGGCTGATCCAGTCTCGCCGAGCGAAGGCGCTGGCGGCCGGCAAGCCCGGTGCGGCGACCATCGCCTCGGCCACCAAACAAGGCACAGCCGCCGACAGTCGCACGCCAGTGTCCGTGGCAGCCGATACGGCCCCGGCGGCCCCCGCCGCGGCGTCGGTGGTGGCGCAGCCCAAGCGCAAGCTCAGCTACAAGGAGCAGCGCGAGCTGGACGAGTTGCCCGCGCGGATTGAGGCCCTGGAGACCGAGCAAGCCGAGCTGAACAAGCAGCTGGCCGATCCAGAGGTCTACAGCAAGGAAGGTGGCAACGTGGCGGCCATGCACGCCCGCGTCGAAGCGATCGACGAGGAGCTGATGGGTTTGCTGGAGCGCTGGGAAACGCTGGGTGGGCGCTGAACGGAGAGCGGTCGTGCGCAGCAGCGCTCTGATGCGCTGACGTTCAGGCGCTCTGACGTGCAGCGGGTGTGGCCGGTGCGGCCATCCACGGCCCCGCCGCCGCACCGCCGCTGTGCGCGGTGGCAAACAGCTCGGCACACGCTGCTTCCGGGTCGTCGCTGGCCAAAACTTCGGGCACCAGCGGCGCCAGACGCCGCGTGTCCACGCGCAGCACGCGCTGCTTGATCGCAGCGACCTGGGTGGGGTGCATCGAGAACGTCCGCAGCCCCATGGCCAGCAGCAATTCGGTGAAAGCCGGGTCGCCCGCCATTTCACCGCACACGCTCACGCCCCGGCCTGCGGCACGCGCCTGCGCGATCGAGGTCTGGATCAGGCCGAGCACGGCCGGGTTCCAGGGGTCGTAGAGGTGGGACACCTCCTCGTCGGTCCGGTCGATGGCCAGGGTGTACTGGATCAGGTCGTTCGTGCCGATCGATATGAAATCGAAGTGGCGCAGGAACACCGGCAGGGTCAAGGCCGCTGCCGGCACCTCGATCATGGCGCCCAGTTCGACCTCGCCAAACGGCTTGCCCGCCTCGACCAACTGCCGGCGCGCGTGGTCGACGTGCTCCAGCGTCTGGCGGATCTCGCGCAGGTTGCTCAGCATCGGGATCATGACCTTGACCGGGCCATGCACAGCGGCACGCAAGAGCGCCCGCAGCTGCCGGCGGAACATGCTGGGCTCGGACAGGCTCCAGCGGATGGCGCGCAAACCCAAGGCCGGATTGAGCACCGACTCCTGGCGCAGCTCAGACGGCGTCATGCCCTCCAGCGGCTTGTCGGCGCCAATGTCGATCGTGCGGATCGTGACGGGCAGGCCTTTCATCGCCTCGACGGCACGGCGGTACGCGTCGTACTGCTCTTCTTCATCGGGCAGATGACCGCCGCGGTTCATGAACAGGAACTCGCTGCGGAACAAACCCACGCCCACGGCTCCCGCCTCCAGGGCCACGGGGGCGTCTTCGGGCATCTCGATGTTGGCGACCAGTTCGACGCGTTCGCCGTCGAGGGTGACCGCCGGCGTGTGACGCAGGCGAGCCAGACGGCTGCGCTCCAGCTCGCTTTGGCGCTGACGGAAGCGGTACTCTTCCAGCACGATGGGCGAGGGATCGACGATCACCAGGCCGGCGTCGCCGTCGATGATGATGCAGTCGTCCTGACGGATCAGGTTGCTGGCCTGACGCGCGCCCACCACGGCGGGGATGTCCATGCTGCGCGCCACGATGGCCGTGTGCGAGGTCTTGCCACCCACGTCGGTGACAAAGCCCTTGAACACGCTGCGCTTGAAGCTGAGCATGTCGGCCGGGGCGATGTCGCTGGCCACCAGCACCAGGGGCTCGTCGCCCCCGAAATCGTGCACGCCTTCACCGGGTGCGGGCACCGCCGAGGGCACACCGCGGCTCAGGCTGCGCAGCAAGCGCTCCACCACCTGTTCCAGGTCGGCCTTGCGTTCGCGCAGGTAAGCGTCTTCCATCTCGTCAAAGTGCCGCGCCAGCACTTCCAGCTGGGCTGACAGCGCCCACTCGGCGTTGTAGTGGCGCTGGCGAATCCAGTCGGCCGAGGCGCCCATCAGGGCCTCGTCCTGCAGCAGCATGTGGTGCACGTCGAGCAAGGCGGCCAACTCGGCCGGGGCATCGGCGGGCAGATCACGCTTGAGCGCATCGAACTCGGCGGCCACCACATCGCGCGCAACGAAGAGGCGCGCCACTTCGCCATCGATCAGAGTCGGATCGATGAAGACGTGCGGCACGTCGATGCGGCTGGAGGCCACCAGCACCGCGCGGCCAATGGCCACACCACGGGAGACTGGCAAGCCAAAGATCTGGATGCTCATACCAACCATCGTATCAGCCGCCATCACGTCTGGCGGTCGGGATTTCTCATAGGGCGGAGGGCACCAGCGTCACGGGCTTGTCATCCAACGTTCACCGCACCGTCATCGGACGCGTCAAGACTGTCCCCTCATGTCCACAAAGACCTGAAGATTGGAGAGACGATGCGTGACCTCCCCCTGCCGACCCTGCCGATGGCAGACCTGTCCTCCCACTTGTCGGCCGAATCCCGTGCCGCGCGGAGGTCACTTCACCCGGGGACGGCGCCCGAGACCAGCACACGGCCAGGCATTGAAGTCGTTTGGGCTCGCACTGCGGAAGATGTTCTCGCCGCGCAGCGTCTGAGGTACGACATCTTCGCCGTGGAGATGGGCGCACGCCTGAGCGTGCCGGTGGGCAGCCCCGCCGGCCATGACATCGACCTGTTCGACCCCTACTGCGAGCACCTGCTGGTGCGCCTGGATACCGGCACGGACGAGCCCGGCCAGGTGATCGGCACCTACCGCGTGTTGACCCCCGAGTCGGCCAAGCGCATCGGTGGCCTGTACAGCGAAACCGAGTTCGACCTGACCCGCCTGCGCCCGCTGCGCGGCAAGATGGTGGAGCTGGGCCGCTCGTGCGTGCACCCGGACCACCGCAACGGTGGCGCCATCATGGCCCTGTGGGGCGCCCTGGCCGAGTTCATGGTGCGCAACGACCTGGACACCATGATCGGCTGCGCCAGCATCAGCATGCGTGACGGGGGCCATGTGGCCGCCAGCCTGTGGGAGCAACTGCGCCAGACCCACCTGGCCCCGATCGACCTGCAGGTGCGCCCGCGTCTGCCGCTGCCGGTGGAAGAGCTGGACCGCCATCTGAACGTGGAGCCCCCGGCCTTGATCAAGGGCTACCTGCGCGTGGGCGCCAAGGTGCTGGGCGCGCCCGCCTGGGACCCGGATTTCAACACCGCAGACCTGCCGATGTTGATGCGCATTGCCGACTTGCCCGCACGGTATCGCAAGCACTTCCTGGGGGCCTGAGCCGGGCAGCGCATAGACTGCGCGGCATGAGCAAAACGGTTTCGACCTCTTCCACCCCTTCCCTGCCGCTGTGGCAGCTGCTGAGCGGCTGCGCCGATGTGGTGGCCGCCGTCCGTCAGGGTCAGTCCATGACCGACGCCTTGGCCGACCGCAAGGCCGCCGAACGCCCCGGTGTGCAGGCGCTGTCCTTCGCGGTGATGCGCCGTCTGGGCACCGCCCAGGCCCTGCGCACCCGCCTGGTCCCCAAGGCACCCCAGCCCTGGGTCGACGCCTTGCTGCTGTCGGCCCTGTCCCTGGCTTGCGGCACCGAGTACAACGCCCACACCCTGGTCGACCAGGCCGTGGAGGCCGCCAAGCGGCGCGCCAAACCCGCCAGCGGGCTGGTCAACGCCGTGCTGCGGCGCTTTCTGCGCGAAGAGGCCGCGTTGATGGCCGAACTCGAAGACGACCCGGTGGCCCACTTCAACCACCCCGCTTGGTGGATCAAGCGCCTGCAAAAAGACTGGCCCGAGCACTGGCAAGCCATCTTGATGGCCAACCAGGAACAGCCGCCCATGACGCTGCGCGCCAACCTGCGCCACGGCAGCACGGCCGCCTACCGCGCACGCCTGATCGAGGCCGGTTTGCTGCCTGACGACGCCCCGGTGCTTGCCGACGCGCCGGATCAGCCTCAGCCCATCGTGCTCCCCCACGGCGTACCCGTGCAGCGCCTGCCTGGGTTCGACCAGGGTGACGTGTCGGTGCAGGATGCGGCCGCACAGATCGCTGCGCCCCTGCTCGTGTACGCCGGCGGCCAGAAACTGCCGGCCGGTGCCCGCGTGCTCGACGCCTGCGCCGCGCCGGGTGGCAAGACCGCCCACCTGCTGGAGTTGGCCGACCTGGACGTCACCGCGCTGGACGCCGACCCCGAGCGCCTGCTACGCGTCAGCGAGACCTTACAGCGCCAGGACCTGCAAGCCCGCACGGTGGCGGCCGACGCCAGCCAGCCCGCACGCTGGTGGGATGGCAAGCCGTTTGACGCCATCTTGCTGGACGCGCCCTGCAGCGCCTCGGGCATCGTGCGCCGCCACCCCGATGTGCGCTGGCTGCGTCGCGACACCGACATCGCCGCCCTCGCCCGCACCCAGGACGCCATCCTCCAAGCCCTGTGGCCCCTGCTGAAACCCGGCGGCCACCTGCTGTACTGCACCTGTTCGGTCTTCAAGATGGAAGGTCAGGACCGCATCGACGCGTTTTTGCAACGCACAACCGATGCCCAGGCGCTCCCGGCACCCGGTCACCTGCTGCCTGTGGTCGAATACCTGGACCCCACCGGCCAAGACCGGGGGGATGGGTTCTTCTACGCTCTCCTGACCAAGGCCCCGCTGGGTTCCTGATGCCTTTGATGCGCCGCCGAGACCTGCTGCTCCGCAGCACCTCTGCCCTGTGGACTGCTGCCCTGGCAACCACGGGGAGCGCAGCATGGGCCGCGTGGGCCAACAACGGCGCCGAACTGGCACGCCTGCTGGCCCAGTACAGCGACGAGGGCCTGACCCTGAGCTACGAGGTGCGCTTTGACCTGCACCGCGACGTGGAGCAGATGCTCTCCAAGGGCATTGCCGTGGTGTTCGTCGCCCGCGCCGAGGTGTTCGAGAAGCGCTGGTACTGGACCGACCGGCGCATCGCCTCGGCCACCCGCCGCTGGCGCCTGGCCTACCAGCCCCTGACACGCCAGTGGCGCCTGAACTTTGACGGCTTCAGCCGCCCCTACAGCCGCCTGAGCGAAGCCCTGGAGGTACTGCGCCAAGGCAGCCAGTGGTTGATCGCCGACAAACTGGGCGACGTCGACCCGGCGGACTGCTATGTGGACTTCGGCTTCCAACTGGACGCCAGCGAGTTGCCCCGCCCCCTGCAAATTGGGCTGGGAGGTCAGGCCGACTGGGCTCTGCAAATCGAGCGACGGGTGGGCGTGTCCTCCACACGCTGAGCCCCGCCCGCCATGGCCGCCCTCAAACTGAACCAACGCTGGACCTGGATCATCGCCAGTGTGGCCATGCTGGGCGGTGGCCTGGTGCTGACGTTTTTGCTGGTGCTGGCCACGCAAAACAGCGACCAGCTCGAGCCCTATTTCAACTGGCTGCTGTGGGGCAATGTGGCCACGGCCGCACTGCTGGGCGTGGTCATCCTCCTTGCACTGGGTCGACTGGCCTTGCGCCTGCGCCAACGTCGCTTCGGCAGCCGCCTGCTGCTGAAACTGGCCGGCATCTTCGGTCTGGTGGGGCTGTTGCCCGGCGTGCTGATCTACACCGTGTCCTACCAGTTCGTCTCGCGCAGCATCGAGACCTGGTTCGACGTGAGGGTGGAAGGCGCGCTGGAGGCGGGCCTCAACCTGGGGCGCAACACCCTCGACAACCTCACCCAGGATCTGGCCAAGAAAACCCAGGTGGCCGCCGACCGACTGGGCAGCAGTGCGGACGCCCTGCCCGGCCTGCTGGAGCTGGAGCGTCTGCGTGAGCAGCTGGGCGCGCAAACCGTCAGCCTGGTCAGCGAGGCCGGCCAGGTGGAGTGGAGTGCAGGCGGATCGGGCGATGTCCCCTTGATGACCGATCGCGTGGCCACCACCTGGCGACAGGATGCGCGCCAGAAAGGGGTCATGGCCCAGGTCGAGAACCTGGCGGACGATGCGGCCCCCTCGGCGTCGCGCATCGTGGCGCTGGCCTGGATGCCCGACCGCAGCTTCAGCCTGCAGGCGCGCGGCCACTACCTGATGGTCACGCAGCAACTCGCCCCCGAGATCGTGCGCAATGCGCTCAACGTGCAGGCGGCCTACAGCGAGTACCAGCAGCGTGCCCTGGGCCGCGAGGGCCTGCGGCGCATGTACATCGGCACGCTCACGTTGGCCCTGATCCTGGCGGTGTTTGGCGCCTTCCTGCTGGCCGCCACCCTGGGCCAGCAACTGGCCCACCCGTTGCTGCTGCTGGCCGAAGGCGTGGGCGAGGTGGCGCGAGGGGACCTGCGCCCCAAAGCCATTTTTGCCTCGAAAGACGAACTCGGCGGCCTGACCCGCGCCTTTGCCGAGATGACCCAGCAGCTGGCCGACGCCCGCAACCTGGTCGACCGCAGCGTGCACGACCTCGACAGCGCCCGCGCCCACTTGCAGGCCATCATGGACAACCTGACGGCCGGCGTGATCGTGTTCGACGCCCAGGGCCGCATCGACACCGTCAACCCGGGTGCCACCCGCATCCTGCGCCTGCCCTTGTCGGTGTACCGGGGCCGCCCGCTGTCAGATGTCCCTGAATTGCAGGCCTTTGCCGCCACCCTGGCCCAACGCTTCGAGCTCTACGCCCACGACCCCACCCCGGGCGAGCGCCAGCAATGGCAGGAATCGTACGAGCTGCAACTGCCCGGCAACCCCGAGCCCCTGACCCTGCTGGTGCGCGGCGCCGACCTGCCGCCCGACGAGCGTTTGATCGTGTTCGACGACCTCACCGAGGTCGTGTCCGCCCAACGCGCCGAGGCCTGGAGCGAGGTCGCCCGCCGGGTGGCGCACGAGATCAAGAACCCGCTCACCCCCATCCAACTGTCGGCCGAACGCCTGCAGATGAAGCTGCACGACAAGCTTGATGAACCGGGCCAGAACCTGCTGAAACGCTCGACCGACACCATCGTCACCCAGGTGCAGGCGCTCAAGACCCTGATCAACGAGTTCCGCGACTACGCCCGCCTGCCCTCGGCCAAACTGGTGCCGCTCGACCTCAACGCCCTGGTCAATGACGTGCTGGCCCTGTATGGCCAGGCGGTGGAGCAAGGCACGGTGGCGTTGGACCTTCAGCCCGACCTGCCGCGCATCATGGGCGACCCGGCTCTGCTGCGTCAGGTGGTGCACAACCTCGTGCAGAACGCCCTGGACGCCGTGGGCGAACACCCTCCGATGGATGCCGCCCCCCGCGTGCTGCTGCGCACCGACGTCTCACTGACCGACGGCGGCGAGGTGCGCACGGTGCGACTGGCCGTGCGCGACAATGGGCCGGGTTTTCCCGAGCAGGTCATCAAGCGCGCGTTCGAGCCCTACATCACCACCAAGGCCAAGGGCACCGGCCTGGGCCTGGCCGTGGTCAAGAAGATTGCCGACGAGCACGGGGCGCTGGTGCGCATCCGCAATCTGGGATCTGCGGGGGCCACACCCTCAGGCAAAGGGGACCTTGCAAGCACTTCTGGCCCGAGCGGGGCACAAGTTTCGCTATCATTTTCAAAGCTTTCATCAGAAACACCACAAGCTGGGCCACACTACGCATAGTTCCCACTTGAGGGATCCCTCATATTCATGGCTACCATTCTTGTTGTTGACGACGAACTGGGCATCCGCGCCCTCCTGTCAGAAATCCTGAGCGACGAAGGTCACACCGTTGAAGTCGCTGAAAACGCGGCCAAGGCACGTCAGTTGCGCGAACAGTGCCAGCCCGATTTGGTCTTGCTGGACATCTGGATGCCCGACGTCGATGGCATCACCTTGCTGAAGGAATGGGGCGCCAGCGGTCAGTTGACCATGCCCGTCATCATGATGTCGGGCCACGGCACCATCGACACGGCGGTCGAGGCCACCAAGTTCGGCGCCCAGGCTTTCCTGGAAAAGCCCATCACCCTGCAAAAGCTGCTGCGTACGGTGGAGCAAGGTCTGTCCAAGCCCGCCGCCCCTCGCGCGGCCGCCGCACCAGCTCAGCCCGTACACACGGCTACCGTCACCCCCATCACCGCTGCAGCTTCTTACGCTGTACCGCTGAGCAGCACACCGTTGCCGCTGCGCAGCGAACTGATCGGGGGCGAACCCGCTCACGCGCCGATGCAGCCCATGGCCTACGGCGCCCCCGCCCACAACAGCGCGATCAGCGCGGTTGCCCACAACGGCCTGTCGCACGAGCAGAGTTTCGAGCTCGACCGCCCGCTGCGTGAAGCCCGCGACGACTTCGAGCGCGCCTACTTCGAGTTCCATCTGGCGCGTGAAGGTGGCAGCATGACCCGAGTAGCGGAAAAGACCGGTCTGGAACGCACCCACCTCTACAGAAAATTGAAGCAACTGGGTGTCGATTTGGGTCGATCGAAGAAAGCGGCCGTAAATTGATGCTATAGTTCAGGTCTTCGCTGATCACTGCAACGCAGCAATCAACGAAGAGATGGCCTGGTAGCTCAGTTGGTAGAGCAGCGGATTGAAAATCCGCGTGTCGGTGGTTCGATTCCGCCCCAGGCCACCAAGATTCTCAAAGAGCCCATCCATCGCGATGGGCTTTTTTGTTTCCGCTCTGGTCTCGCTGCATGGCACGTGATGCCGGTGCGCGACCTCGGCGTTGCGAAATCACAACTCACTGCCCATCCTCACGGCCACGCCATGAAGTCCTCGATCCACCTCGTCGACGTCGATCGCCCGGACACCTGGTCGCGTTACCGCAACGGCCTGTGTGACAACTGCGTGGCCAACTGCTGCACGATGCCGGTGGAGGTGAAGTTGCCCGACTTGGTACGGCTGGGCCTGGTGGACCCGTTTGAAGCCGAGCACGAAGAGCCCAAGCAGATCGCCAAGCGCCTGAGCAAGGCGGGCGTGATCGAGCACTTCAACTTCAAGCACAGCATCTTCACGCTGTCGCGCCGCGCCAGTGGCGATTGTCAGTATCTGGATGCCGTCTCGCGACGGTGCACGGTGTACGAGCAGCGCCCCAACACCTGCCGCAAACACCCCCAGGTCGGACCCCGGCCCGGTTACTGCCCGTACGGTGCGCGCGTGCAACGGCGCTGAACACGACGCGCCGTGCAAGGCGTCGCCAAGGCGGGCCGTCAGGGTTTTTCGTTCAGATACTGCTGCAGCAGGCTGAAGAAGCCGTCGTAGAACGACTCCTCCGAGATGGTCTCGACGCCGATCTTGACCATGGAGTCGCTGCTGGACATCAGCGGGATGGAGAGGGAGCCGATCGCGCTCAAACCCAGGCTGGCCGAGGTGTTGGCTTTCTTGAGGCCATAGCTTTCCTGCACGCCCGTGACGAAGGCCAGGCTCACCTGCCCCTGGGCATCTTCGGGCACACAGACCACGCGGATCAGCATCTTCAGATGCGACTCCACATCGGGCTGGAAGTGCTTGGTGCCTTCCACCAGGTCCGGGCTGCTGCTGTTGACGATGTAGCCCTGGCTGAGCAGTGCCCGGCGGCCAGCCTCACAGGTCTGAGCCGGGGTGGCGTCGATCAGGCGGGAGTAGGTTTCTGCGGCGCCAAATGCCTCGTGGCGCGCCGACGCGGGCTTGGGGACGCTGCCACAGCCGGACAGCCACAGCACGCTCATCACCCCGCACCACCCTGCGCGGATCCACCTGGAGCGCCAAGGCTTGGAAAAATGAGAGAAGCGGATCATGGGCATCATTGTCAGCGTTGCGGGCCATCTTCGCACCGCATCGGGTATGGCCGTGTGTCAGACGCAGGCTCAGCGGGGCACGGTCGCATGCCTGGGGCGCCACCACAGCCCCAGCAGCGTCACGCAGCAGAACGCGGCGCCGGCCAGAAAGGTGGACGAGGCGCCCCAGTGGTCCCACAACCAACCGGCCAGCACGCTGGCCACCAGCATGGCCAGGCCACTGACCAGGTTGAAGAAACCGTAGGCCGTGCCCCGCAGGTCCTTCGGTGCGGTGTCGGCCACCATGGTGGCCAGCAGGCCCTGCGTCATCCCCATGTGGACACCCCACAGCGCCACGCCCACCAGCACGGTCGTCCAATGGTCGTTGTAGGCCAGGACCAGGTCGGCCATCAGCAGCACGACCAGCCCCGCGGCCAGCAGCGTCGTGTGGCTCACCCGGTCGGACAGGCGGCCGAAGGGGTAGGCGCTCAGGGCATAGACCACGTTCATGGCCACCATGACCAGCGGCACCCAGGCGATCGGGATACCGCCTTGCTGCGCGCGCAGCACGAGAAAGGCTTCGCTGAAGCGCGCCAGGGTGAACACGGCGCCGGTGCCCACCACCCACCAGTAAGCCGGGCCCAGGCGACGCAGGTTCTCGCGCCGGATGGGGTTGACGTTGCGCTCACCTTCATGGCGCGCGGGTTCTTGCACGCCGAAGCACAGCAGCAGCACGGCCAACACACCCGGGATGACGGCCACCCAGAACACTGCACGAAAATCATTGGCCCACCAGAGCATGAGGCCCACGGCCAGCAAAGGTCCGACAAAGGCCCCCACGGTGTCGAGCGACTGGCGCAATCCGAACGCCGCCCCGCGCATCTCAGGCGGGGCGATGTCGGCCACCAGGGCGTCGCGTGGCGCACCGCGCACGCCTTTGCCGACGCGGTCGAGCAGGCGTGCGGTCAGCACGATGCCCATGGTGGGCGCGAGAGCAAACAGGGGTTTGGTGAGGGCCCCCAGGGCGTAGCCGACCACCGCGAGTGCCTTGCGCCGCCCCAGGTAGTCGCTGAGCGCCCCGGAGAAGACCTTGACGATCAAGGCCGTGGCCTCGGCCAGCCCTTCGATGAGGCCCACGGTCAGGGCGCTGGCGCCCAGCACGCCCACCATGAACAGCGGCAGCAGGCTGTGGATCATCTCGGAGGAGATGTCCATCAACAGGCTGACAATGCCCAGCATCCAGACGCCGGACGGGATCTTGCGCAAGGGAGAGGGAGTGGAGGCCATGTGCGTGCCACAGAGATGCGTGCTGCAGATGGTATCCGGGCCGGTGTCCACGTGGGTGTCTGAGCCGATGCCCGAGCAGGTGTCCGGATGCGTCATCAGGGTGATGGTGGGCTTAGGTAACATGTCGCCTCCGCACACACCTGCGCCTGGCGCCCGCTGAGTCACGGGCTGCCCCGCTGCCGCGCCCGCAGACACCCTGATCCCATCCCATCATGAGCAAAGCCCCTCCTTCCCTGTCCCGCCGCATTTCGCTGGCGTTCGGCAGCTTCTTCGGCATCCTGTCGCGCCCGGAATTTGCAGCCGACGTGGACCGTTTGCGCACCGGCGGTGCGCCCGAAGCGCTCACGTCGCTGCCTCAGCCTGCGGCCCCCTCAGCGGCGCCGGCACCCGCGCCCGCCGCGAGCGCCCCGGCCGCCGCACCTGTGCCGCCGGTGGTCCCTGCGACGCTGAGGGAAGCCGACACCGCCGCCGCCCTGCAGTTGCTATCGTTGCTGCAGCGTGAGGCCCGTCTGGTCGACTTCGTTCAGGAAGATATCGCCGCCTACAGCGATGCCGAAATCGGTGCCGCGGCCCGCGTGGTGCACGAAGGCTGCCGCAAGGTGCTGCGCGAGCATGTCAGCCTCGCCCCGGTCCGCGCCGAAAGCGAAGGCAGCCGCCTCACCCTGGCCGCCGGTTTTGACGCCGCGGCCGTGCGCCTGACCGGCAATGTGGTGGGCCAGGCACCGTTCACCGGCACGCTCGCCCACCGGGGCTGGCGCGCCACCGAGGTGCGCCTGCCGCAACTGGCCGAGGGGCATGACGCCCGCATCGTGGCGCAGGCCGAGGTGGAACTGTGAGCACCGCATCGCGCTACACCCTGGGCATCGACCTGGGCACCACGCACTGCGCCTTGTCGTGGGTGGACACGCAGGCCAGCGAGGGCGAGAAGGTGGTGCAAGGCGTCTTGCCCATCCCGCAGTTGACCGCGCCGGGCGCTGTCGAGGCGCGTGACCTGTTGCCCTCGTTTCTGTATCTGCCGCATGCCAGCGAGTTCGCCCCGGGCGATCTGAACCTGCCCTGGCCTGCAGAAGCGTCTTTTGCGGTGGGCGAGATGGCTCGTACGCGCGGCGCGGCCACGCCGATCCGCCTGGTCTCCAGTGCCAAGAGCTGGCTGTGCCACCCCGGAGTCGACCGTCGCGCCCCGATCCTGCCAGCCGATGCGCCGGCCGAGGTCGAGCGCGTGTCCCCACTGACCGCCTCGGTGCGCTACCTGACGCATCTGCGCGATGCCTGGAACCAGGCGCACCCCGAAGCGCCGTTCGACGCGCAAGACATCACAGTCACCATCCCGGCCTCGTTCGACCCGGGCGCGCGTGAACTCACCGCCGAAGCGGCGCAGCAAGCGGGCTACCAGAATCTGACGCTGCTGGAGGAGCCGCAAGCGGCGCTGTACAGCTGGATCCAGCGCAGCCAAGGGCAGTGGCGCAAGGACGTGCAACGCGGCGACCTGATCCTGGTGATCGACGTGGGGGGCGGCACGACCGACCTGTCGCTGATTGCCGTGCTGGAGCGCGAAGGCAATCTGGAGCTGCAACGCGTGGCGGTGGGCGACCACATCCTGCTGGGCGGCGACAACATGGACCTGGCACTGGCCTATGGCGTGGCGCGCAAGCTGGCCGGCCAGGGCACGCAGCTGGACGCGTGGCAGACCCGGGCGCTGGCCCATGCCTGCCGCCAAGCCAAGGAGACGCTGCTGAGCGATGCCAGCGTGGCGTCGGTGCCGGTGGTGGTGCCCAGCCGCGGTTCCAAGCTGATCGGTGGCGCCATCCGCACCGAGGTCACGCGTGACGAGCTGACGCAAAGCCTGCTGGAAGGGTTCTTCCCGCAGGTGGCGGTGTCGGATGCGCCCCTCAGCCGTGCGCGTGGGGGCCTGACGCAGCTGGGCCTGCCCTATGCGCAGGATGCGGCCATCACACGCCATCTGGGAGCTTTCCTGAGCCGCCAGCGTGATGCACTGGCCGAGATGAGTGGCTTCGAGGGCAGCTTGCCGGCCAGCGCCAGCTTCCTGCACCCGACTGCGGTGCTGTTCAACGGCGGCGTGCTCAAGTCCAGCCTGTTGGCCGAGCGCGTGCTGAACACCCTCAATGGCTGGCTGAGCACCGAAGGGGCCGCCCCGGCGCGCCTGCTGGGTGGGGCCGATCTGGACCTGGCCGTGGCCCGCGGTGCCGCGTACTACGGCTATGTGCGGCGTGGGCGCGGCGTGCGCATCCGTGGCGGCACAGCGCAGGCGTACTACGTGGCGGTGGAATCGAACATGCCGGCCATCCCGGGCATGGAGCCGCCCATCCAGGCCCTGTGCCTGGCGCCCTTCGGCCTGGAAGAAGGCAGCGAGGCCGCCTTGCCCGAACAGGAATTCGGTCTGGTCGTGGGCGAGCCGGTGCGCTTTCGCTTCTTTGGCTCGTCGGTGCGGCGCCAGGACAGCGTGGGCACCCTGCTCGACTTCTGGGGGCCGGACGAGTTGCAGGAGTTGGCCGAGATCGAAGCCAGCCTGCCCGCTCAGGGTCGCACGGCGGGCGAGATCGTGCGCGTGCAATTGCATGCCCGGGTGACCGAAGCCGGTGTGCTGGAACTCGAAGCCCTGCCCGTGGGCAGCAGCGAGCGCTGGAAAATCACCTTCGACGCACGCGCGGACAGCCGTTCTGACCAGCCCAGCACTGGCCTGTGAGCGCACGCTACACCGTCGGGATCGACCTCGGCACCAGTCACACCGTGGTCGCGTACGCCGACCACGCGCAACTGGTATCGCAAGGGGATGACGCCATCCGTCTGTTCCCGATCCCGCAGCCGGTCGGGCCGGGCGAGGTGGCCGCACGCGAGCTGCTGCCCTCGGTGCGTTACCACCCGGCGCCGGGTGAACTCGGGGCGGCCGATCTCGTCGCCTGCGCGGCCTCGTCCCCCGATGGGGTGCCTGCCGTGCTGGGCCATTACGCCCGCGAGCTGGGCGCCCAGGTGCCGGGACGTCTGGTCAGCAGCGCCAAGAGCTGGCTCTCGCACCCCGGTGTGGACCGCACGGCGGCCATCCTGCCCTGGGGCGCGCCCGAGGACGTCCCCAAGGTCTCGCCCGTGGCGGCCAGCGCCAGCTATCTGGCCCATGTGCAAACGGCGTGGAACACGCACTTCCCCGACGCGCCGCTGGCCGAACAGGACATCGTGCTCACCGTACCCGCCTCGTTCGACGAAGGCGCGCGCAGCCTCACCCTGGTTGCTGCGCAGCAGGCCGGCCTGAGCCTGAATCACCTTCGCCTGCTGGAAGAGCCCCAAGCCGCCTTCCACGACTGGCTGTTCCGCCACCGTGCCGACCTGAACAATGCGCTCGGCCCCGCCCGCCTGGTGCTGGTGTGCGACGTGGGCGGCGGCACCACGGACCTGACGCTGATCCAGGTGGCCCACGACGCGAATGGCCAGCCTCAGCTCACCCGCATCGGCGTGGGCGACCACCTGATGCTGGGTGGCGACAACATGGACCTGGCCCTGGCGCACCTGGTCGAGCGCCGCATGGGGCAACGCGCGCCCCTGTCGGCGGCTCGCCTGGCGCAACTGGTGCAACGCTGCCGCATCGCCAAGGAGCAGCTGCTGGCGGCCGACGCGCCCGAGCAGGTCAAGGTGACCTTGCTGGGCGGTGGCTCACAGTTGATCGGCGGCGCCAGCTCGGTGACGCTGCAGCGCGACGAGGTGCGGCAACTGATCGTCGACGGTTTCATGCCCCGCGAACCCGCCACGACGCACCCGCGCCAACGCCGCGCCGGCATCGTCGAGTTCGGCCTGCCGTATCCCGCCGATGCCGCGATCACCCGTCATCTGGCGGCCTTTCTCAGCCGCCACGCCCAGGCCTCGCGGCAAGCGCTGGGGTCGGATCCGAACGACGCTGCGCCAGGCACCCTGCCCGTGCCCGACACCTTGCTGCTCAACGGCGGTGTCTTCCGCGCCCCGGTGCTGGCGCAGCGTCTGGTCGACACCTTGGGCGACTGGGCGGGCCACGCGGTGCAGGTGCTGCACAACGATGCGCCCGATGTCGCCGTGGCACGCGGTGCCGTCGCCTACGCCCTGGTGCGCTCTGAGCGCGTGCCCGAGCTGGGCCGCGGCATTGGCGGCGGCTCGGCGCGCAGCTACCTGCTGGTGCTGGACGATGCACAGGGCCAGCGGCGCGGCATCTGTGTGCTGCCACGCGGCACGCCAGAAAACACCGAGGTCGTCCTGCCCGAACGCACCTTTGCCCTGCGCCTGGGCCAGGCCGTGCGCTTCCACCTCGTCTCGTCGGTGGCCGACACACCCTGGCAAGCCGGCGAGCTGATCGACCTGGATGACGAGCGCTTCGTGCGCCTGCCCCCCATCACCACCGTGTTGCCCGCCCCGGCCGGCCAGCGCGCCCTGGATGTGCACGTGCAGCTGAGCGCCACCATGACCGAGGTGGGCACGCTGGAAGTGCACTGCGCCCGCACCGACGACCCCAGTCAACGCTGGCGGCTGGCCTTCGAGTTGCGTGGTGGCGCGGCGCAGCCCCAGCCTGAGGCTGCGGCATCGACCGACACACCGGTGCATCCACGCCTGCCCGAGGCGGTGGCCCTGATCGACCAGGTGTTCGGCACGCAATCCCAAGCGGTCGACGCCCGCACCGTGCGCCAACTGCGCGCACGCCTGGAACAGATGCTCGGCGCGCGTGACACTTGGGACCTGCCCCTGCTGCGCGCCCTGTTCGATGCCCTGTGGGCCCGCATGCGCCGACGCCGCCGCAGCGCCGAGCACGAACGGGTGTGGCTCAACCTGGCCGGCTACTGCCTGCGCCCCGGACTGGGCGCTCCGCTGGACAGCTGGCGCATCGAGCAAGTCTGGCCCCTGTTTGAACAAGGCATCCAGTACACGCAAGACAGCAACAACTGGTCTGAATGGTGGACGCTGTGGCGCCGTGCCGCCGGTGGGCTCGACTCGGCACAGCAACTGCAACTGCTGGAAGTGGTCGGCGAACACCTGATGTCTATCCAGCATGCCCGGCGTGACAAAGACCCTCTGCAGAGCAGCTACGACGACATGGTGCGCCTGGTGGCCTCGCTGGAACGTGTGCCGGCGGCCTATCGCGTGGAAGTCGGCAACTGGCTGGTGCAACGTCTGCAGAAGACGGGCGACAAGCCCCACACCTGGTGGGCCGTGGGGCGCCTGGGCGCACGCATCTCGCTCTACGGCAATGCGGAGAACGTGGTGCCGCCCGAGACAGCCAGCACCTGGCTGCAAGCGCTGCTGGACTTGGACTGGAAAGCCGTGGACCACGCGGCCTTTGCCGCCACCACCCTGGCACGCATGAGCGGCGACCGGGTGCGAGATGTGCCGGCGGAGTTGCGCGACACCGTGATCCAGCGCCTGCAGGCGATCCGTGCGCCTGAGACGTGGACGGCGATGGTGCGCGACGTCGTGGAGCTGGATGAGGCGGATCAGAAGCGAAGTTTTGGGGAGGCCCTGCCGGCGGGGTTGAGGTTGTTGGTGACGGCTTGATCAGCCCCGCACCACCCAACCCCGCTCAGCATCAGGCCACAGGCCGCTCCGCCATATGCTTGGTGATGGACCGCAGGCAGTTGCCATATCGCTCGGCCATCACTGCCACGCCAAAATCGCGCAAAGCTCGCTCTCGGGCTTGTTGCGCCAGGGCTGATGCCCGCGAAGGATCACGCAGCAATTCCTCCAAGGCATGGGCCAGCGCCGCGGCATCGGCATGTGCCACCAGTCTGCCATCCACGCCATCACGCAGCAATTCCTTGACACCCACCACGGCACTGCCCACCACCGCACAGCCAGCAGCCATCGCCTCGACCATCGCCAGGGGCATGCCCTCGTAATGCGTCGACAAGACGAAAACCTGATGTGACATCAGCAAGGCGGGCACGGTCGGGCAGTGCCCCAAAAACTGCACCTGCTGCGACAACGCCAACTCCCGCACCAACTGCTCGGCGCGCTCCCGATACCGACGCTTGCCAACCCCTGCCAGCATCACGGGCGGCGTCAAACCGCGATCACGCAACAGCGCCACCGCACGAATCAAGGTCTCATGATCCTTCTGCCGAGCAAAGCGCGCTGACATCACGATGCCCGGCGTGCGATCTGCATAGGGCGTCGCATCAGCGGCCACAAAAGGCGCCAGCTTGATGCCGTTGGGAATTGCCATGGTGCGATCTGCAGGAAAACCCAATTCCAACAGGCGCTCCTTGACGCCCTCTGAGCAGCCGATGATTGCGGCCGTCCGCTGCGCCAGCCATTTCGCCTGCGCCAAGCGCCACCACGAATAGCGCTCGCGCGAATTGTGCTCAACATGAACCAAGGCTGGCACCTTGGCCCACAGCCCGGCATATCGCCCCCAAAGATGCTCGCTGAAGCCATGCGCCACCAGGACGTCAGGCTTGAACCTGCGACACACCCTCACCAAGTCCAGAACCGTCGCAATGTGCGACCAACCCTGGACCACCTCCACCGCCAAGCCCTCCTGCCGCAAGGCCTCCACACGCGCAGGATCCGCCTGACGCTTGCGCCGCAAGACCAGCAAGGCCTCCATGCCCGGGTCGGTCACGGCTGCTCGAACGAGCTCCACCGCCACCTGGGTGGCCCCAGAAAATCCACCCGTCACAAAATGGATCACACGCAGCGGACGCCCTTCCGCACGAACGCCCACGCCGCTCTCCGAAGAATAGTTACCCACAGTCACAAGTCCATCAAGCCCAGCCGACAAGGATTGCCATCATGCGTCAAGATCGGCGCCAACGGCTGCTGGCTGATCTTTGAGCGCGGCATGCTGGCAAAATCTCGCCAATGCAACCGTCTCCACCCGATCGGGCGCCGCCCCCTGTGCGCCGCCCCCTGCTCATCAGACTCTGTAATTGGGTGGGTGAAGCTGTACTCTCCCTGCCCACCCTGAATCTGCTGGAACAGCAGGGCTACGAACTGCATCTGATCGGCAAACGCTGGGCCGTCAAGCTGTTTGAAGGACATGGCTGGACCATTCACGTCCGTCCCGCCAAACGCGCCGATGCCATCGCTCAACTCAGACACCTGCGGCAACAGTTGGCGCAGCAACATCCTGAGTTCACGCGACACCCCAACCTCGTGCTCTTCACCAACTCCTTCTCCAGTGCGCTCGAAGCCCGCCTGGCTGGACTCAAGCCCATCGGGTACAACCGAGAAGGACGCGGCCTTCTCCTCAGCCACAGCGTGCCCTATCAACCTGGCCTGCATGCCGCCGATAACTACTGGCGCATTGGCAGCCACTTCGTCGGCAGCACGTCCCCACGCCCCAAAGCGCTGGGCCTGCGTCCCTCGGCCCAACACCTGGCACAGGCACGGCAGTGCATGGCGGACCACCGTCTCTCACCCGGCTTCATCATCCTGTGCCCTTTCTCGGGCGCGGCCGACACCACTGGCAAGAAGCGATGGCCCGACTTTGGCCAACTCGCTCAGTCCCTGCAACAGCAGGGACGGCAAATTGTCTTGTGCCCGGGCCCTGATGAGGAGGCCGAGGCACACGCACACTACCCCGACGCCATCGTGCTCACCGGCGTCGACCTCGGCACCTATGCAGCGCTGGCTCAACAGGCAGACTGCACTGTCTCCAACGACACCGGCCCCGGCCATCTTGCCGCCGCTGCAGGCGGACGCGTGGTCAGCGTGCTCGGCCCGGACGGCGCGCCCATGTGGCACGTGCAGGGCGAGCACGTCACCATCCTTCGCCCTGAGCAGGGCTGGCCCAGCCTGGCCTCGGTGCTGTCGGCCGTCAATACGCGGCCCCCTCAATGAGCGACGCCAAGCCCTTTCACATTGCCCTGCAATTCGGGCACATCCGCCACTTCAACGAAGGGCTGAGCGAGGTCGCGCGCCAACTGGCCCTACAGTACGCCGCACAAGCGGCACAACTCAAGGCAGAGCGCCATGTGCACTTCCACTTCATCCTGCCCAGTCAATGGCATGGGATGTTTGGACCGGACGTGACGTACCACGAGTTGCGCGACGCCATGCGCCTGCGTCATCGCTTCCCGGTGGACCTGGATGTCTGGCATGGCCTGCACCAGCACATGCGCTACCGCCCTCCCATCAACAGCAAGCGCAACATCATCACCGTTCATGACCTCAACCATGTGTATGCCAAAAAAGGGTTGAGCCTGTGGTGGCAGAACCTGCGGCTGACACGCCATCTGCGGCGCGCTCATCAACTGGTGGCGATCACACAGTTCGTCGCCGATGACATCCGTCGCTGCCTGCCCTGGGCACCACCCGCCGTGGTCATTCACAACGGTGCGGCCGACCTCACCCAGCACGCCCAGACACCCGTGCCGGAACTCGTGGGGCAGAGCTACCTGCTGCACATCAGCCGCATGTCGGCGTCGAAGAATGTCGGTGCGCTGATCGACATGGCGGCAGGCTGGCCTGAACAAGGGCTCGTTCTGGTGGGCCCCGACAGCCCCGAAGTTGAGGCTCACCGCCTACGCGTCAAGAGCCTGGGCCTGCACAACGTCCGCTTCGTCACCGATGTCGATGAAGCGCAAAAGGCTTGGCTCTATGCACACTGCGAAGCCTTCTTGTTTCCATCCTTGATGGAGGGATTCGGCTTGCCGCCCATCGAGGCCATGTTCTTCGGCAAACCGGTGATCGTGGCCCGACGCACCTGCTTGCCAGAGGTGTGTGGTGAGGTCGCGGCCTATTGGGATGACTTCAGTGCGCCGGCCATGCGTAAAGTAGTGGAAGCCTGGCTGACCCAGCACCGACAAGATGGTGACCTGGCACAACGAGTGACCGCCCAGGCCCGACGCTACGCCTGGCCACGCGCGGCCCGTCAATACCAAACCCTTTATGAGCAGGGCCTCACCGCATGCTGAACCTGCCGCAAGTGACACTGTGCTGCGTCGATACGCGACTGCCGCAAATGGCGCTGGACGCCATGAAAATCTGCATGGCCCAGGTCGAATTTGGCGATGCCTTGTTCTTCACCTGCCCCAACCATGGCCTGACAGACGTGCCCCCGGGCGTCCGCGTGATCGAACTCGACAGCATCAACTCTATCGAGGCCTACTCGCACTTCCTGCTCAAGGGCATGGGGCCCTACCTGCAGACCTCTCACATGCTCATCGTGCAGTGGGATGGCTATGTGCTTGACCCCAGCATGTGGCGTGATGACTACCTGACGGTGGACTACATCGGTGCCGTGTGGCCGCAGTACAAAGACGAACACCGCGTGGGCAATGGCGGTTTCTCACTACGCTCTCGCAAACTGCTGGATGCTTTGACCAGCGATGTCATCGTGGCCCAGCACCCGGAAGATGTCTGCATTGCCCGTACCTACCGCGCGCTGCTAGAACAACGCTGGGGCATCCGTTTTGCAGACGAGGCCATGGCACACCAGTTTGCATTTGAGCGTGAGCGTCAAGGCTTCTCCAATTTCGGTTTCCACGGGCTCTCCAACATGGGGCAGATCCTGAGCAACGCTCAACTGTCGACTTTCATGGCCAACGCACCCGCCACACTCTTCGGCAGCGTCGAAGCCCGTGGGCTCATCAAGCACCTCATTCGACGCAGAATGAAGCCACTGGCCCGACAAGCCCTGACCCAACGAAGAAAAGTCAAAGGACTGGACATCGCAGATCTCCGTCTCTGGGCCAGACTCACTTTTGACATCACATGAAAATCATTGACGCGTTTTGCTTCTTCAACGAACTGGACATGCTGGAATTGCGCCTGAATATCCTGGCGCCTTATGTGGACCACTTCGTCATCGTTGAGGCAGATCACACCTTCTCGGGCAAACCCAAAGCGTCATGCTTCGCAGCGAATCAGGAACGTTTCAAACCCTTTGCTGACAAAATCGTCCACCACATCGCCCGCGTGGACACCAGCCAGTTCGATTTTTCCAAGAGACCGGAGCGTTTCGATCAAAGCACGGACTTCTGGAAGGTCGAGTTCCTGCAGCGCAATGCCATCGCCTACGCCCTGGCGCAGCATTTCGCCCCTGACGATCTGGCCATTGCCAGCGACGTCGACGAGATCCCGTCACCTGCTGCCATAGAGCGCATCCGGCACTCGGCTTGGCGACGCTGGATGGTCAGTACGATCCCACACATCTTTCATCAAGAAGAGTTTTACTACCACGCAGCCAACCTGCGTGACGAAGCCTGTCTCGGCTCCATCATCACATCCTGCGCCAACTTCAATCGCTACACGCCACAGAAAATCCGAAGCAAGCGCAAGCGTCTCCCCAAGATCCGGCAAGGCGGGTATCACTTCTCCTATTTCATGACGCCCGAGCAAATCGCCAACAAGATCAGCTCGTTCTCACATCAAGAGTTCAACACCGACAGCTACAAGGCACAAGACCGCATCAACCAGTGCATCAGTCAGGGCAAAGATCTTTTCAACAGACCGATCCCCTCCCAGCAGGTCGGGCTGGATCACTTCCCTCCCGAGGTCCGCGCCCAGCTCATCAAATACCCCAGCTTCTGCGGCCCCGCCTCGCCCCTCGCCAAGCCCTGACATGCGCCAGCGCCCCTCCGCATCCTCAACGCGTCGCTTCTGCTACGTGGCACAAGGCCGTGTCCCTGAAATTGACCAGTTGCACCAGATCTTTGCAGGACGCCAACTGGTGTCACTCACCTGGGACGCACAGCGCGACGGCTCCATCTTCCTACCCAAATCAAGTTGGTCGGTCGGGCGTCGCACCCTCTGTCAGCACGCACTCGCAGATCAGACCGTCGACTACATCGTGTTCATGGACGGTGATGCCATCACCACACCTGCAGAGCTGGATGTGTTCGAGCAAGTCGTGTCGGAGCTAGGCCCGGCCGTCGCGGTGCCTCGCGTTCCGAAAACAGAACGTTACACCCGCAAACTCAACCTTCAACGATATCCCTGGGTTCTCGCCTACGATTCGGACGAGCAATTTCAGTGCTTTGATGTCCGCGTTCTGCGCGACCATCTCGGCGGTAGCCCTTATGTGTCCGAGTATGACGAGGTGTCCTGGTGGTACCCCTGCGTTCTCAACCAGAAGCTGATCCGCAAGCACTACTGGCGCTCATTCATCCAGGTCAATGGCATTGAGGTGCGCAACGACAGCCACGGCAGTTATCCAAACAGTTTCGACCCTGCGTTCATTTTTTCAGAGGTCAAGCGCCTGGGACTCAGTACGACACTGCCGTTGTCAGCGGGTGGTCGCTTTGCAGGCACAAGGCTGGACAAGCGTGCTGTGTCGATCGACAAGCGTCTCTTTTCATTGCTGAGCTTCGCCTCACGCTGGCTCTACCAACCGTTCAATCCTCAAGCTTCCCGCCCCAGCCTGTCCCGTGCGCTGAAAGCCATGATCCGATGACCTCCACGCAGTAAGCCGCACATGGAACAACGCAGGGCACCCGTCGACTCCAAAGTACTCATCACCGGCTTGATTCGAGACGGCGCACATTGCATTGAGCGGGACATTGAAAAGCTGTTGGATGCCGCCAGAATCTTCAAGGACGTCCACGTTCTGATCATCGAGAGCGACTCCAAAGATGCAACGCTTGACCAGTTGGCCAAACTGGCAACACGTCATCCAAAAGTCAGATACCTGGCGCTCGGGCAACTCAAAAACAGTCTCCCTGAGCGCACCGATCGACTGGCATGCTGCCGCAACGCCTACCTCACGGAGCTACGAAAAAACCCCCTCTACACCGACGTCGACTACGTGATCGTCGCGGACCTGGATGGCATGAACGATCTGCTCACCAGCGCGTCCCTTGCCAGCTGCTGGGATGTCACCGAAGACTGGGATGTCATCGCCGCCAATCAGGATGGGCCCTATTACGATATCTGGCCCCTGCGCCACCCGGACTGGAGCCCAGATGACTGCCTGGCATTGCTGGCTCGGCTGGAGCCTCTGTTTGGGCACGAGCTTGCACGTGACATCGCGGTGTATGCCAGACAGATCCGAATCCCGCGCAACACCCCCCTGATTCCGGTGCAATCGGCATTTGGCGGTCTGGCCATCTATCGACGAACGGCCCTGCTGAGCGGGCGCTATGCTGGCTGCAACGAGCAAGGACAAGAAGTCAGCGAGCACGTGCCGCTTCACCAGCAACTGGTCCAGGCCGGACATGCCATCTACATCAACCCCAAGCTGATCAACACAGGTTTGACCATCCACACCCGGAACAAGCGGACCAGCAAGGTCATCCGCAACGCCATCCGGACGCACTTCAAGCGCTGAGGTGAGATCCGGCGCTCAAGCACGGATCAACTTGGGTGTTCTTCCAACCGAACCCACGCCAAACACAGTTGGGTCAATCCAGTTCACGCCATGAACAGAGTTCAGCTTCAAGGCCTTGACTTCTCTGCGCAAGAAGATGTTCGCGAGGCTCGCATCCTTGTCATGATCAACATCTTGCTGGCTTATGTGCTCGCCCTTGCCCATACGTCCAAGAGTTTGCACTTCCTGGAATGGACGACATTCATTGCGTTTGAAGGCTGGCTACCCTTTCAGTCCAGAGTTCTACCCTTTCTGATTGCGCACGGACTCGACGCCATCCAACACCTCAGCCCGCGCAGCATCGGTCGACTGTTTCTCGCGCTTGACTTTGCTGGGGCCTTGCTCGCCGCGACCTTTCTGCTGAAGTCGTTGCAAGCCATCGGAAGTACCCGAACCGGGATGCTGCTCGCACTGACAGTATTCTGGTGGCAGGTTTTCGCAACGTTTGTGGTCTCCCCGGTCCATAACTACTATTACCCCTATGACCTTTTGTCGGTCGGGATCATGTCGCTGGGCACTTGGGCCATCCTGACTCAACAGCGCATCGGGGTGCTCGCGCTGATTGGCACGGTCGGCATGCTCAATCGCGAGACGGCCATCCTGCTTCCCATGCTCTATCTCGCCGCCAACTGGACCGGCGATCGCACTGTGCGTCTGAATTTCCTGATATTGCTGGCCATTTGTCTTCTGGTCAGGCTCAGCATTCATTTCGCACTGAACGCACCGGGTGGCGCGACCTCGCCGTATGTCAAAACCGGCGAGCTTCGCTTCTTTTACAACTTTGCCTTCATTTCGCTGAAATCCAGCGCCATGCATACATTCAATGTGTTGTTTGCATTCGGTGGCGCATGGCTCCTGCTGCTCTTGCGTGGGGCAACGCCCCCCAGGCTCAACCACATGGCGCTTTGCTTTATCCCCTACTTCATTGGCATGTCCGTCGTCGGCAATCTTTCGGAGATTCGGGTATTTGGGGAGTTCATCCCTCTGTTGAGCCTCATGCTCGGATGCAAATTAGTACCACATCCGGACACCTTTCACCCCACCCACATCAGTCAGCATGCGTGATGATCACCAGACATGACGGGATTGCCATTGCCATCGTTCACAACAAGAACCCGGCGCGCAACAACTACATCTTTCCACATCTGGATCAGCTGGCTGACGCCTTGGCACACACATGCCCCGTCACCCGACTCGAAGCCTGGGCCCAGCCTGACGTACGTCCTCATGGCACGCGCATGGCACTGATCCGCGATGCCATCTACGCTCAACTGCAGCGTGAATGGGCACGTTACTGTCTACACGACGTCAAATCGTCTTGGCGAGCGATCCGCGTATTCATCAAGAACTCACGCCAAAAGTACTTACCCGCTGGCGATCAGGCCAAGCGCTGGATGCGCAATAGCCACATCGAAACCATCGTGACGGACAAGCACATCCGACTGTGGCAGCAGTTTCTCGACACCGACAAGCTCTACCTGCTGGTATTCGAAGATGACGCCGTTTTCAAAGACAACAGTGTTCAAGGCGTTCTGAGCCTGGAGGCACGCCTGGTCAGTCAGGCCCCGAGCCGGCCTGTCTACATCGATCTGGCAGGCGGCTGTGCCTTACCGGACCTGGCGATCGACACACTGCTGGCCGAACAAGATGAGCACTTCCGCCGTTACCGCAAGCCAGTCACCAATACCGCCTGCGTCTACATGCTCAACCGCGCCACGGTTGAACTCTTCGTCACCCACCTGGTCCGGCAACCATGGTTGCGCCTCCTCAGCATTGACTGGCTGATGAACAAGCTCTTCATGCTGAGTGACCTGCGAGACGACCAAGCACTGTGCCTCCATGCCGACCCCAGCATTTTCCAGCATGGGTCAACCACCGGACATTACGTCACCTGGCAGGCGTGAGGCGAAACCGCTCCAGCAATCGGCGCCCCATACTGCGCCTCGCCGCCCGAAGCCGACTGGCTTCAGCGGCATGCGCCGCGCGCGTTCGGGCATTGGACCCATCGGCCTCGCCTTGCGCCAATGCCTCCACCAACCCCTGACGATCGAGTTCGAGCAATCGAACCATCTCCTGACGCACTGCCTCCTTCTGGTCTGGTCCTATCCCCAGAAACGCTGGCGCCGTCTTCAGGCGTGAAAACGCCATGGCCGCCTGCTCTGCCATCACAGCCTCGATGAAGGCCTCATCCTGGGCAATCTGCGAGGCGCCGTCCAGGACGGGATCCTCCCACAGCGCGGCGGCATGGTCGTACCCACGACGCAGACGCTCCTTGCGTACATCGGGCAATTCGTGGAACACCTTGGCGTCATGGTGTGCGTGAACCGGCGTCCCGGCGCGCGCGAGCAGTTGGGCATGCTTGTAACAATAGCTTCTCATCACCCCATCGTCCGGCGCCATCACGCTGAGATAGGCCGAACGTCGGAACGCGACATTGTTTGAGGCATAGCAGCCCAGATGCCCTTGGGCATCGGGTTCAAACAAAAAGCCGAAGTCCATGACCGTCATCGCTTTGGATGTCACGTCATCGCCTTCATAAATGGTCAAACCGCCAACGGCATGAACGTGCGGCTGCGCGAACGGCGCCAGAATCACGTTCAGCCAGTCGTCAGACTGCGGCACACAATCGCCATCCAGAAAAACCAAAAATTCACCTTGAGCGACGCGTGCTGCGGCGTTCTTCTGGCCGTCATACGTCATCCCCGGCACATGCAAGGCTTTCAACTGCGGAAACCGCTCGGCCAGAATCGGCGCCGCGACATGTTCACGCGTCGGATCCAGCACGATCACTTCCACACTCGGATGACGCTGGCCAATCTGAAGCACCGTCTGCAAGGCGCGCAAAAACGACGCCTCGCTCTGACCCTCAGCCAGGTTGTAGGCCTCAGTGACCAACGTGACCGAAGGCTTGCCCATCTCGGTCGAGCGAGATGTCAGCGACATCGATTCAGACATAGTTTCTCCCATTCGAACAGCCAGATCTGTTCGCAACACGTGCAAGCCATATTCATGCCTGCTTGTAGCTCAAGCCGTGTCCCGCAGACCCAGCATCACCTTCAACCTCCGCCCCAGCACACGACGCAGCGAATAGCGGCGCAGGTTGAAGAAGCGCGCTGACTCCCATTGGTCTGCCGCCTTGTGTTGTGCAACCTCAGTCGGGTGCTGCAACGGCCAACGCAACTCACCCACGGGCATGCCTGCCAGTGGACTATCGACCTCAGTCGTGTGGGTCGCACGCGCGTCGAAGCCGATGTTCGAGATCAGATTCGCCCCCGGCACACAAGACAAACCACCATTCACCCAGCAATGATGATTCCACTGATAGTCCCACGTGTTGATCTTGCCTGCGGCCACGTTGCTGAAGGTTTCGCGCCATATACGCCGCATCGGACCATTGTCCGGAAAAACTTTCTTGAGCAACCGCTGGCCATGTGACGCATTCCACAAGCTCATCTTCACGTCGTAGCCCTTCCAGGCGCGGCGCCACGTTGCCCAGCCCCAGATGTGCCCAAACACGGAGAAATAGTAAGAACCGTCAAACTGCAGACTTGGCGCCTGTGACACGAAGTTATCGCCGCTGACCAGCATCACCCGTGGGTCGTGTTGATAGCGCGCCAACATCTCGTCGCAGAAACGAAAAAAGTCAGGCACGGGCAGGCAATCGTCTTCCAAGATGATGCCTCGCTCCTCATGATCAAAGAACCAGGTGATCGCCTCCGAGACGGCCAGCTTGCAGCCTTTGTTCTCGTCGCGGAACAAAGTCTTGACTTCGCAATCCCAGTCGACTGCCGACGCAATGCGCCGTGTCTCAGCAGACAGGGTTGCCTCACCCTCGCGATTCAATCGTGGACCGTCGGCCGCCAGATAAAGCCGAGGCGGCCGAGCCTCGCGAATGGCCTCAAACACACGGGCAGTCGTGTCGGGGCGGTTGAAGACAAGAAAGAGAACAGGACTTTGCACGTCGATCAACCCACCACTGTCTTGAAGTACGCGATGGTACGCTCCAGCCCATCCCGCAACGGGACCTGCGGCTCCCAGCCCAACTTCTCCTTGGCCACCGTGATATCCGGCTGACGCTGACGCGGGTCATCACTGGGCAGCGGCTGAAACACCAGCTTCGACTTGCTGCCCGTCAAGCTCAAAACCAGTTCAGCCAACTCCAGCATGGTGAACTCGCCCGGATTACCGATATTCACGGGCCCCGTGAAACCTGCCTCGGTATCCATGAGGCGCAACATGCCTTCGATCAGGTCATCGACGTAACAGAAACTGCGTGTTTGCTGACCATCACCATAAATCGTGATGTCCTCTCCACGCAAAGCTTGAACGATGAAATTACTGACCACCCGACCATCACTGGGGTGCATGCGCGGCCCATACGTATTAAAAATACGCATGACTTTGATGTCCACATTGTGCTGTCGGTAATAATCGAAAAACAGGGTTTCCGCACAACGCTTCCCTTCGTCGTAGCAGCTGCGAATACCAATAGGGTTAACCCGCCCCCAATAACCCTCCGGCTGGGGATGCACATCCGGATCGCCATAGACCTCACTGGTGGACGCCTGCAAAATGCGCGCCTTCACACGCTTGGCCAGTCCCAACATATTGATGGCACCGTGTACGCTTGTCTTCGTCGTCTGGACAGGATCGTGCTGGTAATGCACCGGGCTCGCAGGGCAGGCCAGGTTGAAGATCTGATCGGTCTCAACATAAAGAGGGAAGGTCACATCGTGCCGAGCCACCTCGAACATCGGATGGGCCAGCAGGTGTGCAATGTTGCGGCGACTGCCAGTGAAATAGTTGTCCACACACAGCACTTCATGACCTGCTGCAATCAGACGGTCGCACAGGTGCGACCCCAAGAAGCCAGCGCCTCCCGTCACGAGAACTTTCACTCTATACCCCTCAAAACTCATTGATCTTCAAGGCTACCACAAGCCCACCAGCCGTCATTTGGCACCCGCTGCAAGCGAAGGCATCACGGCCATGTGCATGCTAGCATTCAGCAAAACAACCCATACCTCTAGATCATGCGATCTGTCTGCCTCATCAATAGTTACAACTATGAAACATATTTAGAGGAGTGCGTTCGTTCGGCCCTCCGTCAAACCCACCCATTCGACGTCATTCATATTGTCGATGACGGCTCCACTGACAAATCAAGACCGATTCTGGAGGCTCTTGCCTCTCAATTTCATAATATTGTTCTGCACTTCAAACAGAACGGTGGCCAACTCTCCTGCTTCAACACCGCAACGCAGTTCGTACAGCCCGACGACCTGATCTGCATGCTGGATGCCGATGACGTTTTGCCGGCAGATTACCTCGCCTTGTTGCTGCAAAAGCGTCAGCTGATGCCTGCGGATCTCTACTTCTGCGAGCCCACTTACTTCAAGAACACCGAGTCACCTCCGGCATCGGCCGCCCGCGCCACGTCCGACCTGGACTTCAATTGGCAGATATCCAGTCACACCGCGCGAACACACCGCACCTGGACAGGAAGCCCCACTTCGTGCATCAGCCTCACGGGGGCCTTGTTCCTGCAACTGTTACCGTTCCCGCTCGAAGGCGACTGGCGCACCCGTGCAGACGACATCCTGATCTACGGCTCGGCCATCGCAGGCGCCTCCAAGTGCTACCTGCCCTCTCTCACCATTGGCTATCGCGTACATGGCGCCAACAGCTTCTATGGCCGAACGGAGGATCCTGCAGCGAAGCTGAGGTATGAACTGAAAGTCGAGCGCCTCTTCAATACTTACTGCGCTCGCTTCAGCCTCAACCAAGCCTTTGAGTTGCTGGAAGCACCCGCACGGCGCGAAATTGAGTTGGTCCCTGATCAACTACGGGCTCGCTTTCACCTGCCAACGGACCGAGCGATGACACTTCAGAAATACCGCGGCGCCCGACGCACCCTCAAAAAGCTGCGCATGATGCTGAAAGGCGAGTACTGAACAAGCCGCACCATGACCACAACCTGCCCAGTCTGCTCCACCGGCCAACTCCTCGCTGGCGCCGACGAACAATACTGGTGCTGCAGTCACTGCAGCACCGAAGTAGCCCGCTGCCTGACCCCGCGTCCTGCAGAAGAGTACGACCTGATCGAATGGTACGGGCACCGCTGGGAGTTCGACCTAGTCGCTCAGACCATCCCAGACGGCAGCCGCGTGCTTGAACTTGGCTGCGGCGAGGGCTATTTCTGCAAAGCACTGCTCACCAAGTCAGTGACGTATCAGGGCGTTGACTTCAACGAGGAAGCCATCCTCTCCGCCCAGGCAAAGATTCACAAAGCGGGCACCACCTTCCTCTCGCGCCTTGAGGATGCCATTGCGCCATCTGACATTTTGTGCGCATTCCACGTCATCGAGCACATTGCGCAGCCACAGACCGTGCTGCGAGAGTTGATCCACAAACATCAGATCAGCAAGATATACATCTCTGTGCCGAGTCCCATTCGCGCAACGGTACGTGCCGCCGTGCGTGAACACTGGGACCACCCTCCCCATCACCTCTATCGCTTCAGCGAGCATGGGTTAAGAGAAATGATGGAGCGCCTCGGTTTCCGAAGAACCATGACGGCGTTCGAACCCCTGCGCTGCGAAGAAGTCAGTGCCATTGCACAAGCGCGGCTACCTTCATGGCTGCCACGTCGACAAGCATGCGCTCGGACGCTGACTCGGTGGCTCGGCCGCATCCCAGCCTCAAAGCGCCCCCGCCTTGGGCAAGCCATGCTGATGGGCTTTGAGAAAGCGTCATCATCCGACCAAGCCCGGGGATAATCGCGCCTTGCGCACACATTGAGACAAGGACCGTGCCATGAGCATGCTGCACCAACTTGGCGAACAAGTCAGTCGCCTCCATGACACCACATTGAACGCTGCAGAAGGCCCCCCCGTTGCCCAACCTGCATCGGCCATCGACACAGACCGCGCCGCCCAACTCTGGTACTGGATCCACACCAACCACTTCTTCAACAGCTCCCTCTGGGCTGAAGAAGACCTGGCACGTCGCACCACCGTCAGCGCAGAAGAAATCGCGCAGAACAAGCGTGCCATTGACAAGTTCAACCAGGCCCGCAACGACGCCACCGAACGCGTCGACGAAATCCTGCTGACCGAACTCGGCTTGGTCGACGCCGCCTCGGCTCAAACCGACGCTCCCGTCTCCAAAGTGCCCGCCAACGCCCGTCTCAACAGCGAGACCGCCGGCAGCATCATCGACCGCATGTCCATCATGGCGCTCAAGATCCACGCCATGCGCGCCCAGACCCTGCGCACCGACGTGGACGACGCACACCGCAGCGGCAGCCAGGTCAAGCTCGACAAGTTGTTGCAGCAGCGCGCCGACCTGGGCGCCTGCCTGGACGAACTCCTTGCCGACACGCAGGCCGGCAATGCCTACTTCAAGGTCTACCGTCAGTTCAAGATGTACAACGACCCCCGCTTCAACCCAGCTCTGGTGGCCGAACGCGCCAAACAGCAAGGCTGATGCGGGTTCTGATCATCAAAACCAGCTCCATGGGCGACGTCGTCCATGCGCTGCCCGCCATCAGCGACATGGCGCGGGCCATACCGGGCATCCAGATCGACTGGCTGGTTGAAAAGAGCTTTGCCGCGATGCCCCAACAGCATCGCGCCGTTCAACGCGTCATCACCTTGCAGTGGCGCAAGTGGCGTAAAAGCCTGCGCACGCCCGACACGCAAGCCGCCATCCGCAGCTGGCGTGCAGAGATGGGCCAGCACCACTATGACCTGATCATCGACTTGCAAGGCTTGCTCAAAAGCGCTGCCTTCGCTTGTTTTGCCCAGGGCCCCCGTGCTGGCTACGACTGGCACAGCATCCGCGAGCCCCTGGCCTCGCTGTTTTACAGCCGCAAAGGCCATGTCGCGCGCAACCTGCACGCCGTCGATCGATGCCGCCAGCTGGTCGCCCAAGTCCTGAGCTACCCCCTGCCCACCACCCCACCTGATTTCGGCCTGCAGGCGTCACCCGACGCTTGGCGCCCCGCCGGCAGTCGTCCCTATGCCGCCCTGATCCCCTGCGCCAGCCGCCCTGAAAAGCTCTGGCCACAACAGGATTGGATCGACATCGGCCAACAACTGCGCGCAAAAGGCATGGATGTGGCCGTGATGTGGGGTAGCCCCGATGAAGAGCAACGTGCCCAGGACATTGCCCAGGACATCGATGGCGCCGTGCCTCCCTTCCTCACTGTGGCCCAAGTCGGCGACACCCTGGCCCATGCCAGCCTCGTGATCGGTCTGGACACGGGCATGACCCATCTGGCAGCGGCACACGGCCGCCCAACCCTCGGTATTTACTGCGACCATGAACCCGGGCTGGCGGGTGTCACCGGGCCCGGGCAAGTCATCAGCTTGGGCGGCAAAGGCCAGGTTCCATCGTTAGCCGCTGTGACGCAGGCCCTGCGCACACTTCAGCCCCTTTGAATCCATGGACTACAAAGCCACCTTCAACAAGCTCCTCGCCTACATGCGCCCTCAGTGGCGCACCTTTGCGGTGGGCGTGTTGTGCTTTCTGCTCAGCTCGGCCGTCGAGCCGCTGGTGCCCGCCCTGTTCAAGCAACTGATTGACTCTGGGTTCAAGGAAGGACTGAAGTACCCCCTGTGGATCGTGCCCATCGTCGTCATCGGCCTGTTTGCGGTGCGTGGCATCTTCAACTTTGCGGGCACCTATGTGATGAACCACGGTTCATCCATGATGGTCCTGAACCTGCGGCGCGACCTGATGCGGGCCTTGCTGAGGGCCGACGCCAAGCTCTTCACCACCATCAGCCCGGGCGTGGCGGTGGCCAAGGTCATCAACGACCCCCAGGCGGCATCGGGTGCGCTCAGCAGCTCGGTCATCTCCGTCATCCGCGACGCCACCACCCTGCTCTTCCTGGTCGGCTACCTGCTTTACCTCAACCCACAATTGACCTTGCTGGCCTTTGTCTCCATGCCTTTACTGGGCATGAGCGTCAAGGTCATCCGCAAGCGACTCACCAAGGTGGGCGAAGCGGCGTACCAAGCGCAAATGAGCCTGGTGACCACCGTCGATGACAACGCACGGGCTTGGCGTGTGGTGCGCACCTTCGATGCCGTGGACTTCGAGTTGCAGCGCTTCGAAGAAGCCGCTGTGCATCACCGTCGCATGGCCATGAAACAGGTGGTCGCCAGCGCCCTGGTCACACCGGTCACCCAGGTCGTTGCCGCCATTGGTGTGTCCATCATCTTGACCCTGGCCATCTGGCAAGCCAGCCAAGGTTCGGCCACCGTGGGCGAGTTCGTCTCCTTCATCACGGCCTTGTTGATGACGATTTCGCCCATGCGCCACCTCACCGACATCACCACCCCAATCAGCGGCGCGCTCATCACCATGAATGGCGCCTTCCAACTCATCGACGCGCCGATCGAGCCCGATAACGGCACACAGACCTTGCCCGCCTGCCGAGGCAACATCGCCTTCCAGCACGTGAGCTTGCAATATGAAGGCGCCTCGGTCCCCGCCCTCAACGACCTCAACCTGAACATCAAGGCAGGAGAAACCATCGCACTGGTGGGCTCCTCCGGCGCGGGCAAAAGCACCGTCGTCAGCACGCTCCTGCGCTTTGCCTACCCCAACGCGGGCGAGATCACGCTCGATGGCATCCCCATCGATCAGCTCAAACTCGCCAGCCTGCGGCGCCACTTTGCCGTCGTCTCGCAAGACATCATCCTGTTCGAAGGCTCGATTGCCGCCAACGTGGCCTACGCCAGCCCCAGCGGACTGGATCGCGACAAGGTCGAAAAATGCCTGCGTGCCGCCAACCTGTGGAACCACGTGGAAACCTTGCCCGACGGCATGGACACCAACGTCGGCACCAATGGCAGCAAGCTGTCAGGCGGACAGCGCCAACGACTGGCGATTGCCCGCGCCCTGTACCGCGACGCCGCCATCTGGATCTTCGACGAAGCCACCTCCGCCCTCGATTCCGAATCTGAAGCCGTCGTGCAGCGCTCCATCGAAGACCTGCGCGGCAGCAAAACGCTGATTTTGATCGCCCACCGCTTGAGCACCATCCGCAACGCTGACCGCATTTATGTGATGTCAGAAGGCAAAGTGGTCGAGGAAGGCTCTCATACCGAACTGCTCTCGCAAGGGGGAATGTATGCCGGCATGGTCAAGATTCAGTCTGCCAATTAATACGGTGACGGCATAATCAGTGCTCAATACTGGCATTCGCCCGATTTACAGCACCCACTGAATACGGGAAGATTGTTTTCGCTTTCCGCTGCTTTCGCATCACGCTGATTCCATGGCCGACTCCATCCTCGCAGAATCCCCTGGACACCTCACTGGTGTGGCCCGCGTGCTGGTCAATGCTGGCAAGCTCGACACCACCGAGGCAGACGCTCTGGCCCGCACGGCCAAAGAACAGAAAAGCAGTTTCGTTCATGCCGTGGTGAGCAGTGGCACCCTCACGGCCAGCGCGCTGGCCCAAACGCTCTCCAAGGCCCTGTCGGTGCCCGTGTTGGACCTGGCCGCAGTCGATGTGCAGCGCCTGCCCAAAGGCATCATCGACAACAAGCTCTCATCGCAATATCAGGTGCTCGCGCTGTCCAAGCGCGGCAACCGGCTGTTTGTGGGGGCCTCCGACCCCACCAATCAGGAGGCTGTCGAGCGCATCAAGTTCGCCACGCAGCTCAACCCTGAATGGGTCATCGTCGAACACGACAAGTTGCTGAAGCTACTCGAAGGTCAAACCGCCAGCGCGCAAGAGCAACTGTCGGCACTCACCTCCAGCGATTTCGAGTTCGAAGTCACCGAAGACACAGGATCAACGCAGCAAGAATCGGCTGACGCGGCCTCTGATGTGGAAGACGCCCCCGTGGTGCGCTTCCTGCAGAAAATGCTGATCGACGCGATCAACGCCCGCGCCTCCGACCTGCACTTCGAACCCTATGAGTACAACTACCGCGTGCGCTTCCGTGTCGACGGCGAACTGCGCGAGGTCACGCAGCCCCCCGTGGCCATCAAGGAAAAGCTGGCCTCCCGCATCAAGGTCATCTCCAAGCTGGACATTGCTGAAAAGCGTGTGCCGCAAGACGGCCGCATGAAGCTCAAGTTCGGCAACAAGGCCATTGACTTCCGGGTCAGCACCCTGCCCACGTTGTTTGGCGAAAAGATCGTGATCCGTATTCTCGATCCGTCCAGCGCCAAGCTCGGCATCGAGGCCCTGGGCTACGAGCCGGCTGAAAAAGAGCGCCTGCTCAAAGCTATCGAACGCCCCTACGGCATGGTGCTGGTCACGGGCCCCACGGGCTCCGGTAAAACGGTGTCGCTCTACACCTGCCTGAACATCCTCAATCAGCCGGGCGTGAACATCTCCACCGTTGAAGACCCGGCCGAAATCAACTTGCCCGGCATCAACCAGGTCAACGTCAACGACCGGGCGGGCATGAACTTCTCGGTGGCCCTCAAGGCCTTCCTACGTCAGGATCCCGACATCATCATGGTCGGTGAAATCCGCGACCTGGACACCGCCGACATCGCCATCAAGGCCGCGCAAACCGGCCACATGGTGATGTCCACCCTGCACACCAACGATGCCCCCGGCACCCTCACCCGCCTCATGAACATGGGCGTGGCGCCGTTCAACATCGCCTCCAGCGTGATCCTGATCACCGCACAGCGACTGGCGCGCAAACTGTGCGAAAACTGCAAAGCCCCGGCCGACTATCCGCGTGAAGCCCTGCTGCGCGCCGGCTACAAAGAGGCCGATCTCGACGGCAGTTGGAAACCTTACAAGGCCGTGGGCTGCTCATCTTGTAACAACGGTTACAAAGGGCGGGTTGGCATTTACCAGGTCATGCCCATTAGTGAGGAAATACAACGAATCATTCTCTCGCAAGGCACAGCTATGGATATTGCCAAGCAAGCCAAGGCAGAAGGCGTGCGAGACTTGCGGGAATCGGGCCTGGTCAAAGTGCGCGTCGGCGTCACCTCTCTGGAAGAGGTGATCGCGGTCACCAACGAATAAGCCTCCCGGAAACAGACACGGAGTTCTGACACATGGCCACGGCACCTGCCAAGAAACCGCAAGAGTTCGTCTTCGAATGGGAAGGCAAAGATCGCAACGGCAAAATCGTGCGGGGCGAAATGCGCGCGGGCGGTGAGGCCCTGGTCGGAGCCACCCTGCGCCGCCAGGGCATCCTGGTTCAAAAGGTCAAAAAGCGCCGCACCGCGGGTGGCAGCTCCATCAAACCAAAAGACATCGCCATCTTCACGCGCCAGTTGGCCACGATGATGAAGGCCGGTGTCCCCCTGCTGCAGGCCTTCGACATCGTGGGGCGCGGTAGCACCAACCCGCGCGTGACCAAATTGCTGGCTGACATCCGGGGCGACGTCGAAACCGGTACCAGTCTGTCGGCGTCGTTCCGCAAGCACCCGCTGTACTTCGATGCGCTGTATTGCAACCTTGTCGAAGCCGGTGAAGCAGCGGGTATCTTGGAGACCCTGCTAGAGCGCCTGGCCAGCTATCAGGAAAAAACCATCGCCATCAAGCAGAAGATCAAGTCTGCGCTCACCTACCCCATTGCCGTGCTGGTCGTGGCCTTTGTGGTGGTGGCGGTCATCATGATCTTCGTGGTCCCTGCGTTCAAGGAAGTGTTCACCTCCTTCGGGGCTGACCTGCCAGCCCCTACGCTGTTCGTGATGGCGATGTCCGAGTTCTTCGTAGCCTACTGGTGGGCCATTTTTGGTGTCATCGGAGGCGGGGTTTACTTCTTTCTGGAGAGTTGGAAACGCTCCGAGGCTATGCAAAAAACCATGGACCGGCTGCTACTCAAGATGCCCGTCTTTGGCAGCCTGATGTTCAAGTCGGCCGTCGCCCGCTGGACGCGCACCCTCTCCACCATGTTCGCCGCCGGCGTACCGCTGGTCGAAGCGCTCGACTCGGTGGGCGGTGCCTCGGGCAATGCCGTCTTCACGGAAGCCACCGAGAAGATTCAGAAAGACGTCTCCACCGGCACCAGCCTCACCACCGCCATGCAGAACGTCAACCTGTTCCCCGTGATGGTGATGCAGATGAGCTCCATTGGCGAAGAATCGGGCTCACTCGATCACATGCTGGGCAAGGCGGCTGACTTTTACGAAGAAGAAGTGGACGAAGCCGTCAAGGCGTTGTCCAGCCTGATGGAGCCCTTCATCATCGTGATCCTGGGCACCATCATCGGTGGCATCGTCGTGGCGATGTACCTGCCCATCTTCAAGCTCGGCCAGGTGGTTTGATCGACCATGGATCTTGAGTCGCTGCGGTCGGCGCTGACCGACATCGTGCTCACGCCCTGGGGGCTGGGCATCCTGGGCCTGTGCGTGGGCAGCTTCCTCAATGTGGTCATCCACCGCGTGCCCAAGATGATGGAGCAGCAGTGGCAAGCCGAAGCCCGCTCGGTGCTCGGCTTGCCGGACGCCACGCACAGCGATCCTGTCGCCCAGGCTGAGCCGCCCCAAGGCGAGGCCAAGACCCTCAGCCTGTCCAAGCCCGCTTCACGCTGCCCCTCGTGCGGCCATGCCATCCGCTGGTATGAAAACATCCCCGTGCTGAGTTGGCTCGCACTGCGTGGCAAGTGCTCGTCGTGCGGCACACGCATCTCCCTGCGCTATCCGTTCATCGAGCTGGCCACTGCCGCGCTCTTTGCGGCCTGCGCCTGGCGTTTCGGCAACCAACCCACCACCTTGCTGTGGTGCGGATTCGTGGCCGCGCTGGTGGCCGCCTCGGCCATCGACTGGGACACCACCATCCTGCCCGACGACATCACGCTGCCCCTCCTGTGGGCTGGGCTGGTCATCGCAGGCCTGGGCTGGAACCTGCCTTTGAGCGAGTCCCTGTGGGGCGCGGTCGCTGGCTACCTGTCCCTGTGGTCGGTGTACTGGCTGTTCAAGCTCACCACCGGTAAAGAAGGCATGGGCTATGGCGACTTCAAGCTGCTCGCCGCACTCGGGGCCTGGTTGGGCTGGCAAATGGTGCTGCCCATCGTGCTGGGCTCGTCCATCATCGGCGCCGTCGTCGGCATCGGCATGAAGCTCAGCAGCCAGCTGCGCGAAGGCGTGTACGTGCCCTACGGCCCCTTCCTTGCCGGTGCGGGCCTCGTGGTCACCCTGGCAGGGTCGGCTCGCGTGCTGGGCTGGCTCGGCTGGGCCTGAGCAAGGCGGCAGCAGCAGTGCCCGCGAACACGCCCCCGCGCCTCACCATCGGTCTCACCGGTGGCATCGGCAGCGGCAAATCCACCGTCAGCCAGATACTGGTGGAGCTGGGCGCCCACCTGGTCGACACCGACGCCATCTCGCGCGCACTCACTGCACCCGGTGGTGCGGCCATCCTGCACATCGCGCAACAGTTTGGGGAGGACTTCATCGACCCCACCGGTGCGATGGACCGCGTCCGCATGCGCGAATTGGCCTTCACCGACCCGTCTGCCATGGCGCGGCTGGAAGCCATCCTCCACCCTCTGATCGGCCTGCACGCCGACCAGCACGCCCGCCTGGCTCTGCCCAACCAACACATCATCTACGACGTGCCCCTGCTGGCCGAGTCGGGCCGCAAATGGAAAGACAAGGTCGACCGCATCCTCGTCGTCGACTGCGAGCCTGAAACCCAGGTCGCCCGCGTCATGGCGCGCTCGGGTTGGCCACGCGAAGCGGTTGAAGCCGTGCTGGCCAAACAAGCCCAGCGTGAAACCCGCCGCGCCCTGGCCGACCACGTCATCCTCAATGAGGGGCTCAGCCTGGAAGAACTCCGCACAAAGGTCACGAAACTCTGGGGTATGTGGAACAATCAGGCCCCATCGTGACAGAACAGCTTCAGGTGACGCGTTGATCCTCTACGAATACCCATTCGGTGAAAGCATCCGCACCATGCTGCGGCTGGAGCACCTGTTTGACCGCCTGGGCCTGCTGATGCGCCGCGAAGACCCGGTGGATCACCACTATGCGCTGTCAACGATTTTCGAGGTGATGGACGTGGCCTCGCGCGCTGACCTCAAAACCGACCTGCTGCGCGACCTCGACCGCTACAAAAGCCAGTTCATGGGCTACCGGGGCAACCCCGCCATCGAAGAGGCAATTCTGGACGAGGTGCTGGCCCGCATTGAGCGTGCCCACACCGGGCTCAGTCAGTTGCAAGGCAAGGCCGGCCAATCACTGGCCGCCAACGACTGGCTCATGAGCATCCGCAGTCGGGTCAGCATTCCCGGCGGCACCTGCGAGTTTGACCTGCCCGCCTACTACGCCTGGCAGCACGAACCCGCCACCAAGCGCCAGGCCGACATCCAGCGCTGGGTCAGCACCCTCACCCCGCTCGCCGACGCCCTCAAGGTGATGCTGGGCCTGCTGCGCGATGCCGGGCACCCCCACATGGTGGCCGCACCCTGCGGGCAATACCAGCAAAGCCTCAAAGAAAATCGCAGCTACCAGTTGCTGCGCCTGCGCATTGACCCCTCCCTGGGTCTGATTCCAGAAATCAGCGCCAACCGCCTGCTTGTGTCCATTCGCTTGATGCGACCCGATGCCGACGGAAAGCTGAAAATCGCCGCAGATACCGACGCCGGCTTTGAACTCACCTTGTGTGCCTGACACCCATGGCCCAGCCCCCTGCCTCCCACACGACTGCCGAACCGGCAGCCGACGCGAACACCCCCGCCAAGACCTTGACGGTGCGTTGCCCCTCGTGCGGCCTCATGCACCCGTACCGCACCGACAACCCATACCGCCCTTTTTGCGGCAAAGGTTGCAAGGCCATCGACCTGGGCGCATGGGCCAGCGAGGCTTACCGTGTCGAGGCCAAACCCAGCTCTGAAGACCTGCCTGACGACCTCTGACAGGCCCCGTGATATCGGCATGACAAGGTCATGACAGGGGCTTTTGCAACCTGTGGTCGCTTGCTAACCTTAGGCGAATAGGACGCGGCGCCCTAGAATGGTGAACAAATCGTTGTCATCACTGTTCTTCCATGCCCACGTTCGACCCCCTGCTCTTTGAGCGACTTCTCATGATTGTGGGCGCCAGTTTCGCTGCCTGCTTGCTCGTGGTCCTCACTCAAACTTGGCATGGCAAGCACTCGCTGGATCACGACTTGAACGGCGCCCAGAAGCTACACGCCAAGCCCGTGCCCCGCGTGGGTGGTTTGGGTTTGATTGTGGGCTTGCTCATGGCAGGTTTGGCCAGTTTCATGACCCACGGCAACAGCTACCCCACGACGTTGACGCTGCTGGTCTGCGCCCTGCCGGTGTTTTTGGCGGGCTTCGCGGAAGACCTCACCAAACGGATTTCCGTGCGCATGCGCCTTTTCAGCTCATTTGTATCGGCCGCGCTGGCCATCTGGTTGCTTGGTGCGCAAATGCCCGATTCCGACACACCAGGGTTAGATACGCTGCTAGAGCACATCCCGATACTGACGATGGCGTTGACCATTGTGGTGGTGGCGGGCATCACCCATTCCGTCAACATCATCGATGGTCTCAATGGTTTAGCCGGCGGCGCCGTGTGCATCATGCTGGCCGGTCTGGCCACCTTGGCTTGGCTTCATGGCGACTCGGTGGTAATGAAACTCTGTCTGTGGGGCATTGCCGGGTTGCTAGGATTCATGCTGCTCAACTACCCCTTCGGAAAGATCTTCCTAGGTGATGGGGGGGCCTACCTGGCGGGCTTCTGGCTGGCCGAATGCGCTGTGCTGCTTGTGGCGCGCCATCCCAAGCTGTCCAACTGGACTGTGTTGCTGTGCTGCCTCTACCCCGTGCTGGAAACCTGTTACTCCATGTTCCGCCGCCACGTGATTTACAAGGTGCCCAGCGGCCTGCCAGACATGGGACACATGCACCAACTGCTCTTCAAATGGCTGCAAGAAAAGGTGCCCCATAACCGTTTGCCCCACTGGCTCAGTCACGGCATCACCAGCATGAAGATCTGGGGCATTGTTGCCGTTTGCCAACTGATTGCGATCACGACCCCTCGTCAAGCGTGGCTGCACGTCACGACCATTGTCATCACGGTCACACTCTATGTGGTACTGCACCGCGCCCTGCGGGCAGACGATCAGACGACCAGCACTACGCTGGCCGCTCGCTGAGGTTGCGTCGCGACATGCGTCACGCCGCAGCAGGCAGGTTGAACCACCACCCTGCGCGGTAGAGCCGTTCGCCTCATGCCTTGCGCTTAAGATATCCCATCATGGTGCGCAATGCACTGCCACACATCGATCCTGCGTCCGTCATGTCACACATCGCTCTCAAACGTATCCTTCATGTTCGGCGTTGGACCGCACTGCTTGCCGGCATGGCCGTGCTGGCCTTGAGTGGCTGCGCCTTCTCCCCTGGTGTCTACATGACCGCTGCACGCCCAGTCACGCAGCCGGAACCTGCTGCCCCTGAAGGCATCACGCTCATCAGCATCACCCCCAATCTGATTCGCGAACAACGTACAACCCGCCCTCAAAACAGTGCCGAGCAGGTCGCGCATTTGTTTGATGCGCCTCGCCCTTACAGGATCGGCGCCAGCGATGTGCTTCACATCATGGTGTGGGGGCATCCTGACCTGAGCCCTGCGGCAACGACCAACACCGACACCACGGGCTATGCCGTCAACAGTGACGGGTTCATTCAGTTCCCATTCGTTGGTCAACTCAAGGTTGCAGGCCTGAGCGAAACGCAGGTCCGCCAAAACCTTGCCAAGCAACTCAGCAAGTACATCAAAAACCCGGAACTCACCGTCAAGATTCAGTCCTATCGAGCAGGACGCGTCTACATCGACGGCGAGGTGGGCACCCCAGGGCTACAGATCATCAACGACATCCCGATGACCTTGCCCGAGGCCCTTGCCCGCGCAGGTGGCCTGGGTCCCAAGGCCGATCGATCGGCCATTGCGATCACTCGCAACAACTTGACCACACGTGTCAACCTGCCGCAACTTACCGCAGAAGGCATCAACCCCAACCGGATCATGCTGCGAAGCGGCGACCTGGTCCGCGTGCACAGCGCCGAAGATGCCAAAGTGTTCGTCATGGGTGAGGTCTTGCAACCCCGCGCCACGCCATTGCACTACGGCCGCCTGAATCTCAACGAAGCCCTGGGTGAAAGCGGCGGCATCAACCCTGCCTCCGCCGACCCCAAGCAAATTTATGTGTTGCGCAGTGACGGCGGCGAAAACCCACAGCTCTATCACCTCAATGGCAGCAACCCAGCCGCCTACGCACTGGCGGAAGGCTTCGAGCTCCGGGCTCGGGACGTCATCTATGTCGATCCTGTGCCGCTGGTGCGCTGGAACCGCGTCATCACCTTGCTGCTCCCCAGCAGCCAAGCCATCACGACCACGCGCACCCTCTCGAACTGACCATGCGCATCTTGACCCTTTGCGTGGGTAACATCTGCCGCAGCCCCATTGCTGAGGCCCTGCTGGTGCGTGACTTGCCGGCTCACACGGTTGCATCAGCGGGCTTGGGTGCGCTCGTTGGCCAACCTGCCGACGCATTGGCGCAAGCGGTGGCCGCCGAACATGGCCTGGACCTGAGCCCCCACCGGGCACAACAGGTCACCGGCTGGCTGTGCCAGCAAAGCGACCTCATCCTGGTCATGGAGCAGGCACACCAGACCGAGCTGGAGCGTCAGTTTCCCGTCATCCGCGGCAAGGTCTACCGCCTTGGCCATCTCGGTCAATTTGATGTGGCCGACCCCTACAGACAGCCTCGCTCCGCATTCGACGAGGCCTATGCCGCCATTGCCCAAGGCGTCGCGGACTGGGTGCCGCGCATCCAACAATTGAGCTGAACCCCTTATTCATGAACGCCAACACCACGCCACTGCCTACATTGCCTGCGCCTCATCGTGACGATGAGGACGGCATCAACCTGCTGGGCCTGCTCAATACCATCCTCGACCAACGCTTGTTGATTGGTGGCGCCACAGCCATCGGTCTTGCGCTGGGTGGTTTGTACGCCAAGCTGGCCACCCCCATCTTCCAAGCTGACACCGTCATCCAGGTTGAAAGTGGCCAAGGTAACGCGATGAACGCGGTGTTGAGCGGCGCTGGCAGCGACTTCAACATGAAGTCGTCCACCAACGCGGAAATTGAAATTCTTCGCTCCCGCTTGGTCGTTGGGCAAACAGTGGAACAGCTGCAGCTTGATGTTCAAGTGCGGCCCAAGTACCTCCCTATTTTGGGAGAGTGGCTGGCCCGTGGTGCCACGACCCCCTCAACGCCTGGGTTCATGGGTGCTGCTGGCTATGTGCATGGCAATGAGGCGCTGACCGTTCAAAAGCTTGTGGTGCCAGCACCGCTTCAAGGTCATGGCTTGACAGTACGCATTCAAAAGGGTGGTTACGCCGTGTTCACGGCACAAGGTCAGCCCTTGGTTGAAGGCCGGGTGGGCACCCCTGCGCCCTTCACCTACCAAGGTCAAACCGGCGAGATCCTGATTTCCTCTGCCACTGGACTGCCCGGAGCCGAGTTCACCCTTCGACGCAGTTCCGCGTTGGCCAGCACCCGGTCTTTGCAGAACAGGCTGGACATCAACGAAATGGGGCGCGCATCGGGCGTGATCCGGGTCAGCCTGGAAGACAGCAACCCTGAGCGCGCAGCGCAAATCCTCAACCGACTGGGCACGCTGTACGTTCAGCAAAACACCGACCGCAAATCAGCCGAAGCTGAAAAGACGCTCTCGTTCCTGGAAAAGCAACTCCCGCAAGTGCGGAAGGACGTTGACACGGCGGAGAACCGCTTCAATCAGTTCCGGATGAAGCAGGGTACCTTCGACCTCGGTGCCGAAGCCAGCGCCATGCTGACCGAGGCCTCGGGCCTGCGCGTGAAGTTGCTGACCTTGCAACAACAGCGCAAGGAACTTGGTGCTCGCTATACCGGGGAACACCCCGTCATGATGGGGCTGGATGCCCAAATCAGTGACCTCAGCGCACAGATCAAGTCCATGGAAAGCACGGTCAAGACCCTGCCCGCGTTGGAGCAAGACTTGCTGAACCTCACGCGCGACGTGAAGGTAAGCAACCATCTATACGACAGCCTGCTCAACAGTTACCAGCAGATGCGACTGCTCAAAGAGGGCAAGGTCGGCAATGTGCGAATCATTGACGCGGCCACCGTGCCCGAGCGCCCCATCCGCCCTCAGCAATTCAAAGTCATCACCATTGGCCTGTTCGCTGGCTTGTTTGTAGGCCTGATCCTGGCCTTCCTGCGCCAGAGCATGCGCGCCGGCATCACCGAGCCCTCAGAGATTGAACAGCATCTGGGCCTGCACGTGTTTGCCACCGTGCCTCACAGTGCCAGCCAAGCCAAGCTCGCCCAAGCCGTCAATGCCAAGCAGCCCGGCACCCATTTGCTGTCGCTCACCCACCCGGATGACACCGCGGTGGAAAGCCTGCGCAGCCTGCGCACCGCCTTGCAATTTGCAATGCTGGATGCCCCCAACCGCATCGTGCTGATCACCGGCGCCACACCTGGCATTGGCAAATCGTTCACCAGCGCCAACTTTGCTGCCGTCCTGGCGGCAGCCGGCAAACGGGTGCTGCTGATCGACGCCGACATGCGCAAAGGCCACATTCACCAATTCTTCGGCATTGAGCGGGGCATGGGCTTGAGTGAATTGATCGCCGGCACCCAGACGCTGAGCCAAGTGGTGCGTCAAGGCTTGGCGCCCGGCCTGGACTTCGTGTCCACTGGCTTCGTCCCGCCTAACCCTGCTGAACTGCTGATGTCTCCCCACACCAGCCAGTTGCTGAAAGATGTGGCCTCAGCTTACGACATTGTGCTGATTGACACCCCACCCGTGCTGGCCGTGGCCGACACCTCGGTACTGGCCCCGCAGGTGGGCACGGTCTTCGTTGTTGCCCGTGCAGATGTATCGACGCTGGGCGAAGTGGAAGAGGCAACCAAGCGCCTGACCCAGGTCGGCGTGAAGGTCAATGGCGTGATCTTCAACGGCATCAACACCAACAAGCGACGCATTGGCGACAAGTACGGCAGCTACCGCTACCGCGCCTACAACTACACCTCTGACACGAAGTAATGATGCGCCTCCAAGATCGCACTGTCGCCATCATTGGCCTGGGTTACGTCGGCCTGCCCTTGGCCGTTGAGTTTGGCAAACAACGGCCTGTCATCGGCTTTGACATCAACCCTGCGCGCATTGCCGAGCTGCAAAATGGGCAGGACCATACCCTGGAATGCAGTACGGCCGAGTTGCGACAAGCCACTCACCTGCGCTACAGCTGCCAAACGGAAGACCTGCGCCAGGCTCAAGTCTTCATCGTCACGGTCCCCACCCCTGTTGACCAAGCCAACCGCCCTGACATGACCCCGCTGGTCAAGGCCAGTGAAACGGTCGGCAAGGTGCTCAAAGCCGGTGACGTCGTCATTTACGAATCCACCGTGTACCCCGGCGCCACCGAAGAGGTGTGCGTGCCCGTGCTGGAACGCGTCAGCGGTTTGAAATTCAATGTTGACTTTTACTGCGGCTACAGCCCCGAGCGCATCAACCCCGGCGACAAAGAACACCGCCTGCCCACCATCAAGAAGGTGACCAGCGGCAGCACCCCGGCGGTGGCCGATGCGGTAGACGCCCTCTACAGCCAGATCATCACCGCCGGCACCCACAAGGCCAGCAGCATCAAGGTGGCAGAAGCCGCCAAGGTGATCGAAAACACCCAGCGCGACGTGAACATCGCCCTGATGAACGAGCTGAGCCTGATTTTTCACAAGCTGGGCATCGACACGCTGGAGGTGCTGCAAGCTGCCGGCACCAAATGGAACTTCTTGCCCTTCCGCCCCGGTTTGGTGGGGGGCCACTGCATTGGTGTCGACCCCTACTACCTCACGCACAAAGCACAAGAGGTGGGCTACCACCCTGAAGTGATTCTGGCCGGACGCCGCATCAACGACAGCATGGCCTCGCACGTGGCCGATGAAACCGTGAAGCTGATGCTGCGCAAAGGCTTGCCCGTGCTGAACGGCAAGGTGCTGGTATTGGGGCTGACCTTCAAAGAAAACTGCCCTGACGTGCGGAACACCAAGGTGGTTGACATTGTGAAAGCCCTGCAGGGCTACAACACCCAGGTGGATGTTTTTGACCCCTGGATTGACGTGGCTGAAGCCGAACATGAGTACGGCCTGCATTGCCTCACCGACATGCCGCAGCCGGGCCAGTATGCCGCCGTGATTCTGGCGGTGGGACACCACCAGTTCATGGAGCTGGGTGAAAGCGGCATCAAGGCCTTGGGCCAACCCAACGCCGTGTTGTTTGACGTCAAAAGCATTCTGCCCCTTGGCGCCGCCGATGGCCGCCTGTGAAAGCCACACCGTGACCCGCTACGAAGAACTTTGCCAAAACCTACCCAGCAACCCCAAGACCTGGTTGATTACCGGTGTGGCGGGCTTCATTGGCAGCAACCTGCTGGAAACCTTGCTGAAATTGGACCAGCATGTTGTGGGCTTGGACAACTTTGCCACCGGTCACCAACGCAATCTGGACGAAGTGCAGCGCTTGGTAAGCGCGGAGCAGTGGAGCCGCTTTCGCTTCATCAAGGGCGACATCAGAGAGCTGTCAGACTGCCAGCATGCCTGCGAAGGCGTGGACTACGTGCTGCACCAGGCCGCACTGGGCAGCGTGCCGCGCAGCCTGGCTGACCCCATCACCACCAATGCCACCAACATCAGTGGTTTTTTGAACATGCTGGTGGCAGCACGCGATGCCAAGGTGAAAAGCTTTACCTATGCTGCCAGCAGCTCTACTTACGGTGACCACCCTGCCTTGCCCAAGGTGGAAGAAAACATTGGCAACCCGCTGAGCCCTTATGCGGTGACCAAGTACGTGAACGAGCTCTATGCCGACGTGTTTGCGCGCTGCTATGGGTTTCAGGCGATTGGGTTGCGCTACTTCAACGTGTTCGGACCACGGCAAGACCCGGATGGTGCCTACGCCGCGGTGATTCCTAAATGGACGGCGTCTTTGCTGAAGGGTGAAACCGTTTTCATCAACGGTGACGGTGAAACTAGCCGAGACTTTTGCTTTGTGGCCAATGCGGTGCAAGCGAATTTGCTGGCGGCGAGCACGGCCAATCCCGAGGCCTTGGCCCAGGTCTACAACGTGGCCGTGGGTGACCGTACAACGCTCAATGACCTGTTCATGCTCTTGCGTGACAACCTGGTGGCGCATGGCGTAAAGAGAGATGTGCAGCCGACATACCGTGATTTCCGGGCTGGGGATGTGCGACATAGTCAGGCAAACATTGCCAAAGTACAGCAGCGTTTGGGCTATGCCCCCACCCACCGTTTGGCCGAAGGTGTATCAGTAGCTATGCCTTGGTATGTGGGACTGCAGGCGTGACGATGTTCTACAACGCTCTCTCTCTGCACATTGCGGCTTCAGATATGTTGGGCGCAGTGATCCGCCACGCATCAATGTGAGCGACTGAAACCATGACATACACAGCGGCTGCCACATGCCCGCGCCTGTGTGTGCGTAGCCTTTTTGCTTGTAGCAAGCTTCATTTTGTAGCGTGAACCATGCTGCAACGCTTGCGCGCCTATTTCTCCCATGATGGCTTCGGCCCGACTCTGGTCAGGGCCTTGGCCGGCAGCGCAGGCATTCGCATTGTGGGCATGGGGCTCGGTTTTCTTGTGGGTGTGCAGTTGGCGCGAGGCCTAGGTTCAGCCGGATACGGCATCTATGGGTTGGCCATGTCGATCATCTCAATGGTGTCCATCCCCGCTGAATTCGGCCTTCCGCAACTTGTGACACGTGAAGTAGCCGCAGCGCACGCTCGTAATGATTGGGCCTCGGTTCGAATGGTGTTGCGCTGGGCCTGTCGCACCGCCGCTGCGCTGTCATGTGCAGCAATGGCTATCGGAGCTGTGGTGGTGACGTGGAAATTCGAGGATCTACAGACACCGCTGGCATATGCTTTGGCCGCTGGCGCTTTAGCGGTATTTCTCATGCCACTTGGAAACATTTATGGCGCGGGGCTTCGCGGCCTCCATCAGATGATGAGCGGCCAAGCACCAGAAATCCTGCTACGACCCGCATGCTATTCTGCATTACTACTGTTTGGCAGCCTCGCACTACCTAACGGTCTGAGCCCACACGCTGCAATGGCTTTGCAGGTTTTGGCCATCGGATGCTCTGTCGGAGTTGCCTACTTACTGCTAAGTAAGAAATTACCCCACCATGTCGGCTCTCTGATTTCACCGTCAGTTGCGCAATCAAGACGATGGCTGCACAGCTCATGGTCCATGGCATTGACTGAGGCCATGCGCGTCTTACATGGCAATATTTCGATATTGATGCTGGGGGCTATGCTCACCCCTGCCTTGGTAGGTACCTTCCGGGTGGGAAGTTCCACCAGTGCCTTGCTCACGATGCCCATTTCGTTGATTCACATCGTCTTGGCGCCGACGTTCACCAAGTTATATACCTCACATGACATTGCGAAGCTGCAGCGACTAGCAGGTTTATCAAGTTTAGCGATGGTGGCAGGCGTCACACTATTGACACTCCCTTTTTTAATTGGTGGCGAGCAACTTTTGGGTAGCGTGTTCGGACAAGACTTCAAAGATGCCAACACCGCTTTACTGCTTCTCAGCCTAGGATCTGTCGCAGGTTCTATATTTGGACCGGGAGCAACGCTCCTCAATATGACAGGCCACGAAAGGAGGGTTGCGCGAAGTTTCGCAACATCTTTAATCGTTTTGTGCATATTGACACCTTGCCTAATCATTATCATGGGGATCAATGGTGCCGCCTTGGCAAACGCCATTACGTTTGTCATTTGGAGTGCCATGATGTGGCAAGACGCTCGAAATATTTTAGGTGTCGACGCATCCATTGCCAGCGCATTGAAAAACCAAAAATGGCGAGCAAGTAAACATCAACCCAACGCCAATGATGATTGACAGACACCTCATCACACGCAAGCTAGGCTCACTGATATCCAGGGCTAGCCAGTACAAAGCCACGCTTACGTGTCGCCTACTTTCCATATTGAACCCAAACATTCAAATCAGTCCAGAATGCAAATTCGGACATCAGACCATATTGCGCGCAACAGACGGTGGATCTATAACATTGGGCGAAAGAACATCAATTGGACGCAATGCTCAGATCATTGCCCAATCCGGTCATGTTTTCGTGGGAAAAAATGTACATATTGGAGACGGTGTCATCATCACCTGTCGCGAAAGCATTCACATTGGCACTGACTCGCTTATCGCAGAGTACGTGGTCATTCGCGATCAAGATCACGAGACGCATTCACGGCCTATACGTCTGGCAGGCTTTCGCACGTCACCCATTCGCATAGGCCGTGACGTTTGGATTGGCAGCAAGGCCTCCATTCTTCGCGGAGTTAATGTGGGCGACGGCGCTGTCGTTGGCGCGCACGCCCTTGTCAGATTAGACGTGCCTGCCGGTCACTTGGCAGTCGGCGTTCCGGCTCGTGTGACGAAGTTAATGGACGGTACAGAGTGAACAGAAACCGAGTTGCATTAATCCTGCCGGACCTCCGGGGCGGGGGCGCTGAGCGTGTCGCGGTCAATCTAGCCAACAGTTTGGCCCGACGTGGTCACAGTGTGGACGTTGTTTTGCTCATGGCTACAGGAGAACTGCTGACCGACCTGCAACCCGGCATTCGCGTGATGGACTTGAAGGCCCAACGCTTACGCTGGGCTCTGCCAGCGCTGGTGCGCTATTTGCGTAAGGTAAGACCGGCATCGGTCCTTGCCTTCATGTGGCCATTGACAGTTATTGCACTCTGGGCTCGCACAATATCTCGCGTGCCCACGCGTTTGGTGGTAGCCGAGCACACGACCTGGTCCCGATCAGAGTTACTCAAACGGTGCTCAGTAGGCTGGCAAATCCGAACCAGCATGCGCTTGTTCTTCCCAAAATCAGATGGAATTGTCGCCGTTTCGCAGGGAGCTGCTGACGATCTCGCACACTTTGCAAGCTTAAATCCACAATCAATTACCACCATTTATAACCCTGTCGTCGATAACGAGCATGAAACGGAATACACATCCGCCCCGTCGGAGCCCGCAGGCTGGTGCGTCGGAGCGCATCGTCGGGTACTAGCGGTAGGCACGCTCAAGGAGATCAAGGACTACAGCACGTTACTGGATGCCTTTGCAGCGTTGCGCCAGCAGGTTAATGCCAAGCTGTTGATTCTGGGTGAAGGAGAGTACAGATCAACGTTGGAAACGCAGGCAGGGCGTCTGGGCATCACTGACAGTGTTTTTATGCCGGGGTTCGTTAAGGATACTGCCCCGTACTATTGTCACGCAGATTTGCATGTTCTGTCGTCCACAGGTGAGGGTTTTGGCAATGTGATCGTCGAAGCACTGGCCGCAGGCACGCCAGTGGTCAGTACGGACTGCCCCTCCGGCCCCCAAGAAATTCTGTGCGGAGGTAAATTCGGGCTTCTAGTCCCCGTTGGTGATGCCAAAGCACTGGCCTCGGCCATGCATCAATCGCTGACTTCAAAGCATGATCAAGGAGCATTGATAGCCAGAGCGCAAGATTTTTCCATCGAAAAGGCTGCAGACAAATACCAGAAACTCCTTTTCCCTGGAATTGAAAAGCAATGAACAACTCAACCCTTTTCATCACCTACGACGGTTTACTAGATCCTCTGGGCGGCAGCCAGATTCTTCCGTACCTATACAATATTGCTGCGCATCCACGACCGCTTCATATTTTAAGCTTCGAGAAAGCTGAACGTTTCTCTCAAGGCGCCGATAAGTTGCGCGCAGATTTGAATGCCAGAGGCATTTCGTGGACACCGCTGTCATTCACAACACGGCATGGGAAGCTCGGAAAATTTTGGGACTTGCTTCGCATGTATGTGACAGCGCTGACACTTCAGCGCAAACATCGATTTGGCATTATTCATTGCCGCAGTTACCAGGCCATGCAGGTGGGCTGCATGCTCAAGCAGTTGTTCGGCGTCAAGACCTTGTTCGACATGCGGGGACTTTGGGTGGATGAACGTGTAGACGGTGGAATCTGGCGCTCAGAAAAACCTGTAGATCACTTGGCTTACAAAACATACAAAATAATTGAACGCAACCTGCTTAGCTGTGCCACTTATGTTATTGCGCTGACAGAACGTGTCATTCCTGAGCTTCACCGCCTATCACCCAGCATGGCCGCCCCCGTCGCGGTCATACCTTGCTGCGCTGATTTCGACCATTTTGCAGTATCTAGCGAATCAGAAAAGGCCCAGACAAGAGCTGCAGTTGGCATACCATCAGGTGCACGTGTCATCTCCTACCTCGGGTCTCTGGGCACTTGGTACATGCTGGACGATATGCTTCGTTTATTTGCCGAGGCCCACCAAAAATGGGGCAATGTACATCTGTTGCTCATAACCCGAGACTGGAAGCCAGAGCATGAGGCCTTAATTATGAGTATGGGGCTTGCTTCACTGCGCGATCAAATACACATTCAGCCAGCCACCCGCACAGAGGTTCCGGGTCTACTGGGATGCTCCGATGTCATGCTGAGTTTTATCAAACCGGCTTATTCTAAAATTGCCAGCTCACCGACCAAGCTAGCAGAAGCCTTTGCTGTGGGAGTACCTGCCATCAGCAATAAGGGCATCGGCGATGTAGATGAATTGACAAAGAGACTTGATGCTGGGGCTATTGTTGACCTGAATAACACCCAATCTGTGACGGACATCGTGAATCGCTTAGACGACATCGCGGCCAAAGGTGGTGAAGATCTACGCCAACGATCCCGCCCCCTACTTGGACTGGAGGTGGCCACGGACACTTATCGTCGCGTTTATCAGGACCTGGAGTTCACGGAGTGAGCACAAATCCCCTCCCATGCCCGTACATTGTGGATGTATGCGGCACGCTAGTACGCGACGACACGACTTTAGGGTTGCTACGCCACCATTTTGCACGCATGGGGCAACGTCGCATGCGTTTATACATACTCACAGTCCTGACTGCCAAGGCAAGCCCGCTGAGAATCGCATGCATTGTGCTAGAAAAGCTACTCGGACGTCATTTGCTGAAGCATCTCTTGGTAAGCATGCTGGCGGGTGACCGTGATGTCGATCTCGACATATCGGCGATAGAGTATGCGAAATATCTCGTTGAGCACCGCCGCGTCGCGAATGTGTGGGAAAAATTATGTGTCACATCGCGGCACGAACAAATCATATTAGCCTCAGCAAGCCTTGAGCCCGTGGTGAAAGCCTTGGCAAAAGAGATCAAATCCCGGTATGTATCAAGCACCTTAGAGTCCAGAAATGGAACTCTGACCGGCCGATACCAAGAGGATCTCACAGGCAATAAAGTAGAGGGCATATCAAAGAAATATGGCCCCGAAGTTCTGACGGGCTCATACATCGCCTTCAGTGACAACCTCACAGACTTCAACCTACTACGCCAAGCGTCGAAAGCGTATGTAATACTACATCAAAGCAATCATCGCAAGCGCTGGTGCAATTTGAATGCAGAATTTGTGAGCTTGGACGAATGAATTTTATTTTATTATTCCCCTTCTCATATTTCTACACCACACGACTGAAGGAAGGGTCGCTGGCATTCCATGTCATATTTGAGTGGTTAGCGGCAGCACTGCTTGTCACATGCGTAGGCGCTACCGATGCAACGCACGATCTCATCAAGGCCGCACTGAGTTACCTTGCGTTCATCAGTGTCTATGAGCTCGGCTACATGGCCAATGATTTGCATGCGGCACGCAAAGAGGTGGACGGACGACATCGTGGACCTCAAAAGGCAACCCAGACATGGATAGCACTTTGGGTGCTTGCACGAGTTGGCGCGTTCTTGTTGAGCACCACACTTCTGGAACAATGGCGCAATCCCGGCTGGTGGCTGTTCTTCGTCGCGCTGGGGGGCGTGTTCACCCTTCATAACTGGCTGGACGACCGTGAGCTGAAGGTCTCCACGTTCGCATGGCTGGCATGGTTCCGACTGATGGCACCTATGTTTTTTGTTGTTCAAGACTCACAGCGCATGGGCATTGGTCTAGCCGCAGCATTGGGTTACGTTGCTTTTCGACAGTTGGGCTACATGGACAGCAAGAGCTTATTGAAGATGCCCGGCAGGCAACGACCAACCTTCAGGCAGTTCTTTTTTTTAATGCCGATTGCAGGGGTTTTCGCCCTTTTTCCATACAAAGAGTCATACGGATTCGTCATACTTTGTTGCTATTGGGGCGCGATGGCAACTGTGGGCGCCCTGTTTGTTCAGCAGCAAGCTAAAAACTAAAATCATTCGGGCTCAACATGTGTGGAATCAACGGACTGATGACAGTCCAATCAGTGAGCTGCGACCAGTTGCATCTGCGTGCCAAGAAAATGGCAGATGCCATTGGCCACCGTGGGCCAGACAGCTTTGGCACTTGGGCTGATGAGTCAGCAGGTATCGCCCTGGGACATCGTCGTTTGGCCATCGTGGACCTGTCCCCGGCAGGCCACCAACCCATGGCATCACCAGACGGGCGCTATGTCCTGGCATTCAACGGCGAGATCTACAACCATCTTGTGTTGAGGGCCGAGCTTGAGGCCTCGTCGCACGCCCCCGCGTGGCGCGGCCACTCAGACACCGAGACCTTGCTGGCGGGCTTTACTGCCTGGGGTATCAAGGAAACATTGCAGCGCGCAGTGGGTATGTTTGCCATTGCCCTGTGGGACCGACAAGATCGTCGCTTGACACTCGCCCGTGATCGCCTGGGGGAAAAGCCTCTGTTTTACGGATGGGTGCACGGCTCCTTTGTGTTCGGCTCTGAGCTCAAAGCCCTGCGCGCCTACCCCGGCTTTGACAACCCCATCAACCGCGATGCTCTGGCCCTGTACCTTCAGCATTGCGCAGTCCCGGCGCCCTACTCCATCTACCAAGATATTTTCAAGCTAGAGCCAGGCTGCCTGTTGACTCTGGACGCGGTCGGTTTGGCCCATCAACGCTGCCAAAGCTCACATTACTGGCGCTTTTCCGATGTCGTTCAACAGGGCCTAGCCAATCCCATTCAGAGCGAAGCCGAGGCGCTTAGCGTTTTGGAGTCGACGTTAAGCCAAGCGGTGGCGCAGCAGGCCGTGGCCGATGTTCCTTTGGGCGCCTTCTTGTCGGGTGGCATTGATTCGTCACTCATCGTGGCGCTGATGCAGGCCCAATCCAGGCGGCCTGTGCAAACGTTCACCGTAGGGTTTGAAGAGGCCGGATTTGACGAGTCACCTCATGCTTTGGCCGTGGCGAAGCACCTGGGCACCTCGCACCACGAACTGCGCGTGTCAGCCGCCGATGCCCGAGCCGTCATCCCCATGTTGCCGGCCATGTACGACGAGCCATTTGCAGACAGCTCCCAGATTCCCACCCACCTGGTCTCCAAGGCAGCCCGACAGCATGTCACCGTAGCACTGTCCGGCGATGCTGGCGATGAGCTGTTTGGTGGCTACAACCGCTATTTTTGGGGCAAGCGGGTCTGGAATCGTGTTGGCTGGATGCCGCCCCTGGCTCGGCAAGCGCTGGGGACAGGCATCCAACAGCTGCCTGTGCAAACGTGGGACAGCCTTGGTCGAGCCATGCCCGGCAAACATGGCATTGCCCGCCTTGGAGACAAGGCACACAAAATGGCCCAACGGATGCAGACCGTGGGCAACACCGATGAGTTATATCGCAGCTTGGTGACTGAATGGCCCGACGCTGTCAAGCTGGTACGAGGCGCACACTGCGTGACCACCAAGCTGGATGACATGACGCTGGTAGCCGGTGTGACCGACGTTGAACACCGCATGATGCTGTGGGACACGGTGACCTATCTGCCCGACGACATCCTGACCAAAGTCGATCGCGCGGCTATGAGTGTGAGCTTGGAGACCCGCGTACCGTTCCTGGATCACCACGTGGTAGAGCTGGCTTGGCGCTTACCGCTGCACATGAAAATCCGTGGCGGCCAAGGCAAGTGGGCGTTACGCCAAGTTTTATACAAGCACGTCCCGCGTGAACTGATTGAGCGGCCTAAAGCCGGCTTTGGCATTCCGGTCGGCCAGTGGTTGTGTGGCCCGTTGCGAGAGTGGGCGGAAAGCCTGCTGAATGAAGCCCGCTTGCAGCGCGAGGGCTATTTTGACCCCGCCCCTGTCAGGAAGGCTTGGGCAGAGCACTTGAGCGGCAGACGCGACTGGACACCACGCTTGTGGGCCATTCTGATGTTCCAAGCATGGCTGGAGGCCACATGCTGACGTATTGGTTGCTGTTCTTGGTGCCAGCCTGGATGGCCCTCTCAGAGTCCTCACGCACACAATCGGTACGCAGCAGGTACTGGGGCGCACAGTGGGTGCTGGCTTGGGTGTTGTTGACCTGCATCGTAGGTTGGCGCCACGACGTTGGAGGTGACTGGCTCAACTATCTTGGCCACTATGAAGAGGCCCTGGACACTCCGCTGCCTCTGGCCTTCGCGAAGGACGACCCCGGCTACCACCTCTTGCTGTGGGCTGTCACCCGAGGGGATTGGGGTGTCTATTGCGTGAACTTGTTCAGTGCAGCGGTCTTCAGTGCGGGTTTGATCGCATTTTGCCGCCAACAGCCACGACCATGGTTGGCCTTGACCGTGGCCATTCCCTACACCGTCATCGTTTTGGGCATGGGCTACACGCGACAGGGCGTGGCGCTGGGGTTCGCACTGTTGGGCTTGGTCAGTTTGAAACAGGGGCGCTTGTTGCCCTTCGTGGCTTGGGTAGCACTGGGGGCGACATTCCACAAATCCGCGGTTTTGCTGGTCCCCCTGGCAGTGCTGGCCACCCCACGGAACCGTCTGTGGACAGTTGTGTGGGTAGGCTTGTCAGCCTTCGCACTCTACAAGGGCCTTCTGGCAGACAGTGTCGATCGACTCGTCACCAACTACATTGACGCTGGCTACCAATCGGAAGGCGCGGCCATTCGGGTCATGATGAACGTGGTGCCCGCCGCGCTGCTGCTCTGGTGGCGCAAGCGCTTCCATTGGACGGTGCCGGAACGCAACTTGTGGACCATGCTGTCGGTACTGGCTTTGCTCAGTGTGGCCTGGCTGATGGCATCACCATCATCCACGGCCGTAGACCGTGTGGCGCTGTACCTGATCCCTCTGCAAATGTACGTATTCAGCAGATTGCCGGAGTTGCTGAGCCGACGGGGTGACGAACGGATGTGGGTCGGCGTGATCGTCACTTACTACGCAGCCGTCGAGGCGGTGTGGTTGTTCTTCGCAACCCATGCGTTTGCTTGGTTGCCTTATCAGTTCTACCCTTGGATCTGGTTGTGGGAGTAATGCGTTCTGAGAGTTCTTTTGTTCGCCAACACCGATTGGTATCTGTATAACTTTCGCCGGTCACTGGCCTTGGCGTTGCGCGATGCCGGGCACGAGGTCATTCTGCTCTCCCCTCCTGGGCCCTATGGCGCCAAGCTGCAGTCACTGGGCTTGGAGTGGCACGCTGCCCCCATGGACCGACGTAGCTTGAACCCTCTGAGAGAGATCAAGCTGCTGCGTTGGCTGACCCAGTTCATGCGCGCCCAACAGATTGATGTGGTTCATGGCTTCACAATCAAGTGCGCCGTCTACGGCTCGCTGGCCGCCCGTTGGGCGGGTGTCCCGGCTCGCGTCAATGCAGTCGCCGGCATGGGGTATGTGTTCACCAGCAACGACGCGAAGGCACTCATCTTGCGTCCCGTGGTGCGCAGTTTGTTGCGTCTGGCCTTGGGCGGTAAGGGTGCACGTCTGATTCTGCAAAATCCAGACGATGTCCGCTTGTTTCAACAGGCAGGCTTGGTCGATGACACCACCATCCGACTGATTCCCGGCTCTGGGGTGGACTGCAGTCGTTTTGCACCGACAGATTCAAACCTTCGCCAACCTGGTGCACGCATGCGTGTCGTACTCCCGGCACGCCTGCTGTGGGACAAAGGCTTGGCCGAATTCATTGACGCTGCTCGTCAGCTGAAAGCAGCGAACAAGCCCATTGATTTGCTCTTGGCGGGCGACCCTGACCCCGGCAACCCAGCCGCCGTACCCGAGGCAACGGTGCAGCAATGGGTCAGGGAAGGCTTGGTCGGATGGCTGGGCCATGTGGATGACATGCCCGCATTGTTCCGGTCGGTTGACGTCGTGGCCTTGCCCAGCTACCGCGAAGGGCTGCCAAAGGGCTTGATTGAAGCTGGTGCCAGTGGCCTACCCCTGGTCACGACAGATGTACCGGGTTGCCGAGAAGTGGTCACAAACAATGTGGATGGCCTGCTCGTGCCCGTCAAGAACGCCAGCGCACTCGCCGATGCACTGGCCCGCCTGTGTGACGACCCGCCCCTGCGTGCTCGCTTGGGCGCCGCCGCTCGCACCAAGGCTTTAACAGAGTTTGATGAGCGCATAGTGATTGAGCGCACCGCTGCAGTATACAAAGAGCTACGTCATTAACTGCCTAACCACCCAACAATATCAGTTTACCCATGGGCAATCAAATTGGTTACAGATCTGACATTGATGGACTCAGAGCCATCGCCGTTATATCTGTTTTGATATTTCACATCAATGAAAAATGGCTGCCAGGCGGGTTCGTCGGCGTTGACATTTTCTTTGTAATCAGCGGCTTCTTGATTACATCCCAGATCATCAAGCAAGCATCAACCAACAACTTCACATACGCTGATTTTTACTTGCGCCGTGTCAGGCGAATCGCCCCTGCCCTATTGACCGTTCTGGTAGCCACAACCATTGCCGCCTTTGCTCTGCTTAAGCCAGAAAAAATTTCGGCGTTCGCCAACTCTCTGGCGCTTCAATCTCTAGCTCTTCAAAATTTCGTCTTCTTGGCAGAAGGCGATTACTTTCTCGGCGGAGCAAGCAAACCTTTGCTGCACACGTGGAGTCTTGCTGTAGAAGAGCAGTTCTATCTATTCTGGCCAATCCTGATCATCTTGTTCACAAGAAAACTGGGAAAGCATGCATTCGCCGCCGTCTGCGCCCTCATCGCAGCATCATTTTTGCTAAATATTTTACTGATCAACATCTCACCCAAGTCTTCTTTTTTCCTTCTCCCTACAAGAGGATGGGAAATGGCCATAGGGGGAGCGGCCGCGCTTCAAATTGAAAACCCTTACGTCAAAATTATTTACAAAAGCAAGATTGGACGCCACCTTTCAATGGCAGGCACAGTGATGTTGATAGCATCGCTATTTTTTATATCCCAGAAAATGGCTTTCCCTGGTTGGGTCGCGATTATCCCGGTGGCTGCAACCGCTTTGGTTTTGCTTGGTGGATCGAACGGTCAGGGGGCAACCTACGCATTGCTGTCCCTTCGCCCCCTCACTCTGATCGGTTTGATTTCCTACTCTCTCTACCTTTGGCATTGGCCAATCTTGGTGTACGCACATGAAATCAAACTGGACCTGACGAAGTTCTCGCAACTCGCCCCCCTCATTGGCTTGATGCTAGCCGCGTCCTACGTCAGTTACGCACTTATCGAAAAACCAGCACGTCAGAGAAAGATTTTAAAGACGCCTAAGCAACTGCTCACTGCGGTCGGTTGCTGCTTCCTCTTGCTCACGGCCATTGGTATTCACATTCGCGAAACCAACGGCGCAGCCTACCGTTATAGTGAAAACTCACGGCCGTACTTGACAGCCAGCTTCGAATCCCAGAGCAATCGATGCGGGATTGCATTCCGCGCCCTCAACCCTAGGGCTGAAGTCTGCCCCCTTCAAAAAGGCGCGAACGGAAGGAAAGTTTTGCTTTGGGGGAACAGTCATGCTGACATGTGGTCAAAAATGCTGACCGAGTTGGCTGCCGATAAAAAAGCCAGCCTTTATTTGAATGCAAAAAATTGCAGACCAACTCGCGATTCGGCGTTTTGTAACCACGCCGTTCAGCAATCGATAATTGAAGCCATCAAACGTGATGGTTACACAGATGTCGTTCTTGCGGCGACTTGGCACGACTCATACGACATCCCAAATGAGGTCTTTGAAGAAGAAATGATTTCTCTCGTCAAGCAGTTGCCTTCCGACGGCCTCAAAATTTGGTTTGTCATTGACCCGCCCAAATCCAACAATTTCGACCCGTCAGTCGCGTACGCCAAAAACCCCACAACACCATCACCCGGCACACTGCCTATGGACGATTTTGAATCCTCCATGCGCAGTAAGGCCATTGAGTTGAGCAGCAAGTTGAGTGCATTGAATTCAAATGTGCATGTCATTGACCCAACTGAAGCCTATTGCACAGAAGGCACATGCCGATCAGGATCCAACAGCGAGGTGTGGTGGCGAGATGCAAATCATTTGACAAATACTGGGGCCCGCAGAGCAAAGCCTTTCTTCGAACGAATATTTGAATGACTGAGCGCGCCCGTGCTTCACAAACTACTCTCCGCCATCATCTCGCCACTAGGCACATCGTTGCTATTGGGCTTGTGCGCCTTGGCAGTGGGCCTCGTCGCGTCCACACCTCAACGGCGGCGTTTATCCGGCATCGTGGCAAGCTGTTCGCTCGCATGGCTGTGGCTCTGGTCTACCCCGCTGGCCAGCGAGGCCCTGCGCGGCCACATTGAGAGCCAAGCCGGCCCACGCAACTTGGTTGACGTTCCGGTAGCCCCGGTCGTTGTGGTCCTGGGTGGAGGAATCAGCGGGCCGCGGCCGCCCTTGCGCTCCACTCCCGACCTGGGCGCTTCAGCAGACAGAATGTGGCACGCAGCACGTCTATATCACGCCGGCAAAGCCACCAAGTTGTTGCTGTCTGGCGGTGTTGTGCGAACGGGTGATGGCAGTGAAGCGGAGGCCATGAAGCGCTTCTTGCTGGACCTGGGGGTGCCAAGCAGTGACATGTGGTTGGAGCAAAGCAGCGACAACACCCGGAGCAACGCTCAACGCACAGCCGACTTGTTGCACGCCAAGGGCATCCACGAAATTACCTTGGTGACCTCTGCCCTGCACATGCCGCGTGCGAACAAGGAATTTGAAGCGGTGGGCCTCAAGGTGCAGCCAGCGCCAACAGACTTTGAGATCATTGACATGCCGTTTGACCTGTTGCGCATCGTGCCAGATACCGCGGCACTGCACGGCACCGCGCGTGCTTTCAAGGAATGGCTCGGTTTGCTCATGACAACTCCACGGACAAGCACATGAGTGGGATTTACGGCCTCATCAGCCTGAACGAGCAAGCACCTGATGCCCAGGCATGGGTGCGCATGCAAGAGGCCATGCGCCTTTGGGGCACTGATGGCAATACCACTTGGCAGAGCCACCAAGGTGGCCTGGGGCAAGCACGCCTGCTCAATACACCAGAGGCGCGGTTTGACCAGATGCCCCGATGGGTAGAAGGCCCCAGCCTGGCCATCACTGTGGAAGCCCGCCTAGACAACCGTGACGAACTGTGCCGCGCCTTGCATATTCCATTGAGCGAGCAGGCACAGTTGCCCGACAGTGAATTGATCCTGCAGGCTTACTTGAAATGGGGGGAGGCTTGCCCTGACCGCTTGTTGGGAGACTGGTCTTTCGCCATTTGGCACCCTGCAGCGCGCAAGCTGTTCATGGCTCGTGACCACCATGGCAACACCAGCTTGTGTTTCTGGCGCCATGGGCATCAGTGGGCATTCGCATCAGACCCGCTGGCCCTGTATGCGGCGGGCGCCCCCCGACGGCTCAATGAGCTGTTCTTGGGTCAATTGCTGATCACATGGCCGGCGTATCACGGTAAACAAACCATTGACCTGGACATTGAGCGACTCCCCCCCGCGCACGCCATGAGCGTGACGCCAGAGGGTGTGCGCAGTTGGCGCTATTGGGCGCTGGAAGACACGCCCGTTGAGCACCGCCGGGACCCCAGGGAATATGTGGAAGGCTTTTTGAGCATCTACAGGCAAGCCACGGAAGCGCGCATGCGCAGCCTGCGACCGATCGGCGTCACCCTCAGTGGCGGACTGGATTCTGGCTCGGTGACAGCACTGGCCGCCAGCGCCCTGGCCGACCGCAACGAGCGACTGACCGCCTTCACCGCAGTGCCTCGGTACGACGCACAACCCGGAGTGGGCGCACGCCACTTTGGTGACGAAACCCAATTGGCATCTGCCACGGCAGCACGCTTCAACAACATAGATCACGTCTTTCTGAGCAGCGAGCACATCTCACCGCTGCAGGGGTTTCGACAGCAGTTGGCCAAGATGGCCGAGCCTGTGCATGCAGCCAGCAACCAGTTTTGGATGGAGGACGTGCTGCAGCAAGCACGCGAACGAGGACTGGGCACGCTTCTGACAGGGCAAGGAGGCAACGCCACCGTCAGTTGGACGGGCGCACCTGCGCTGCGTTCTGTGGTGCAGGCTTGGCAACATGGCGGCGCCAAGGCGGTGGCTTTGCAAAAGCTGCCTTTTGCTACGCTCCGAGCAGCACACCATTTGCGAACGAGTTGGCTGGGATATCGGGTGGGCGATGGCACGGCCATCCATCCAGATTTTGAACGCCGCTTAGGCCTGACGGAGCAGCGCATCCAGGCCCTTGGCCGCGATTTGAGTGTGTCAGGCAGCATCCGAACACCACGAGACCAACGATTGGCCACCGTCAAGCCCGGTGCGTCTCGATTGGGGGATCTGTGGGCTCGGCAAGGGGCCTCTGCCCACCTGGAGGTACGCGACCCCACTGTTGACAAACGTGTGATGACCTTCACCATGTCGGTACCTGACGAAGTGTTCACCCCCACCCCCGACTGTGACCGTTGGCTCATCCGGGAGCCCATGCAGGGACTGATGCCAGACGAAGTCAGGCTCAACAATCGTAGGGGACGTCAGTCTGCGGATCTGGGCTTTCGCATGTTGGCGTGTGCACCAGAGGTGGAAGTCGCCCTGCAAGCTCTGGACGGCAGCATTGCGGCGCAATATGTGGATGTGGGCAAAATGCGCCAAGCTTGGACTGACTTGCAGAACAGTATCACCCCCACGAGCACCCATCGAGCCGGCAGCATTTTGCTCAGAGGTTTGATGGCGGCAGAGTTCATCAATGGCCTTGCAATCAGCTAGACTCTACACTGTTCATACCTTTTTCTATCTCATTTACTCAAGGAAGCGTTATGCAAAGCACTCAAGTCACGACTCCCTCGATGGGCCAAGATTCGACCGTGTCAACGGACGCGCGCTTGGTATGGGAAAGCCCCAAGCTGGAAAAACTGCATGTGAGTTTGGATACAGCGAACACCCTCGGATCTGGCGCCGATGGTGGCACCGGCGCAGTCACTCCTTGATCGACTGACTCTGCCTCTCACAAGAACAGTGTTTGATCACACACACACGCCAGCCGCCTCAGGCTCGCCTCAAACCCACCTCCATCGCGCATACGGACTGGTATGGTCGACACCGTTTCCTATGCCGGAGTGGCCGCAGGCGAATCCAGGTATGCAAGCGGATGTGACGGTTCGGACGGCGGAGCTCTTTCTTGCCGGTAATAGCCTGCAATCCGCCGGTCCCTTGCGGCAAGTCAACTCGGAAGAAGCCCGTTTGGGCCTGCCCAATGTGGGCAAGATGTTGGTGCGCCAGGGACAAGAGGTCTTGTTCGACCGGTACCCAGGTGCCGACGACACCTTGGTGCGCTTGATGTTGGTCGGCCCCGCCGCTGCGCTGGTGCTGCACCAACGTGGCGTCTTGCCCTTGCACGCGAGTGGCATTCAGACCCCTGCCGGCGCCGTGTTGTTCATGGGGAACTCGGGAGCGGGCAAGTCCACGCTGCTGAACGCCTTCGTGCGACGCGGCTACCGCATGGTGTCCGAAGACTTGGCCGCCGTGCACCTGGATGACCAGGGGCACCCGTGGGTCTCGCCGGGCGTGCAGGTCACAAAGCTGTGGGCTGACAGTGCGGCGGCACTGGGGCAACACACGGACAGTTTGAGTCGCGTGCGCCCAGAACTGGAAAAGTTCATCGTCCCCGTCCCAACATCACAATTGGCGCAAAGGCAACTCCCGGTGCTGGCTGTGTACGCCCTGTCCACACATCAGAAACCCGACCTGCTGATCGAAGAACGACGAGACGTTCGAAAGTTCAACGCCTTGCTGGATCACACCTGGCAAAAACTGGTGGTGAAACGCATGGGGCTGCACGCCCACCACTTCAAGCTGGCTGCATCCGTGGCCAACAAGGTGCCCATTGTGCGAGTGTGCAGGCCTGAAGGTCAGTTTGCGCTCGACGCCATGCTGGACGCCCTGGAAGCGGATTTCCAGCAGCGCCAGGGGCCAGCACTAGAGTCTGCCTGATGCACAAGCTGGTCTGGCTGTCGTCTTACCCAAAATCAGGCAACACATGGGTCAGGCTGTTTCTGGCCGCTTACACCAAGCCTGAGCGCCCCGGGGTCGACATCAACAACATCGACATGAGCCTTCATGCTGGTAACCGGGATATGGTTGACAGGGTCATTGGCGTGCAGTCTTCAGACCTGACCGCAGCCGAGATTGAGCGCTACCGCCCCGAGGTGTATCGGCAACTTGCCGCTGAAGCCGACGAGCCCTTGTTCATCAAGGTGCACGACCGGTGGCGACAGCACGCAGAAGGATCCGCCATTTTCCCAGCGGATGCCACTTTGGCCACGATCTACATCGTACGAGACCCTCGTGCCGTGGCTCCGTCGTATGCCAATCACTACGGGCTGAGTGTGGATGCCGCCATTGAACGCATGAGCGACCCTGGCAACGACATTCACCCGCAAACCGACCGGCTTCGACGCCAACTTCATCAGCCCATGGGCTCGTGGAGCCAGCATGTGCTTAGTTGGCTAGACCAAACCGAATTGCCCGTTCTGCTCTTGCGGTACGAGGACATGCACGCCGACCCCGAGAGCAGCTTCGCCAAGATTGTGGCGGCATCCGGTTTGACGTTGGACTCCGCTCGCCTGTCCAAAGCCTTGGCTGAGACGCGTTTTGATCGTCTTCAGCAGCAAGAGAGTGAAGCAGGCTTCAAGGAACGCCCTCGCGCCTCAACCCGTTTTTTCCGGCGCGGCGAGGTCGAGAGCTGGCGCGAGGAGTTGACGCCAGCCCAATGCGAACGCATTGTGAATGAGCATGGCCTGGTCATGCGACGCCTTGGCTATTTGTAAAACGCTTTGATTTCCCGACTTGCACCATGACTGACATCACCTTGGCCACACGAGTGGTACGTTCCAGCGATATCTTGACGAACACCATCGACGATGCGCTGGTGATGATGGACATGGAGGGCGGGCACTATTTCAGCCTGAACCGCATTGGGTCTGACATTTGGGAGCGCATTGCGGAGCCCACCCCAGTCGCCGATTTGTGTGCGCAATTGGTCAAGGCATATCAGGTAGAGCCAGATACCTGCCAAGCCGAGGTATTGGCTTTGCTCAAGGACATGGCCCAAGGTGGGCTGATCACGGCGCAGGGCTGAAACCGTGTGGCGCACCGGATTGCGCAAGGCTCACACATTGAGCCGCCAGCCAGCATTTGTCTGGCTCTGGTTGCCGCCAGTCTGGTGCTTGCTGGGCCTGAGCAAGGCCCTGATCATGCTCGTGGCTTTTCGACGTTTGTCCAACGTGCTTGGGCAAAACATGGGGGTCACGTCGTGGGTGCCCCTGCTGTCTGAGCCGCAAATTGCACACGCGCGGCACATCGGTCAAACCATCAAAATCGCGTCAAGGTACACGCCTTGGGAGTCGAACTGCTTTCCCCAAGCCCTGGTTGCCAGGCTGCTACTGGGGTGGTTCGGGGTACCTTATGCTTTGTCATTCGGCTTGATGCGAGACACGGTGAGCACAGATTTGAAGGCACACGCGTGGGTTACGGCAGGCCCCATTCCTGTCACGGGTGGACGCAATGATGGACAGTACGCTGTGGTCGGGGTGTTTGTCTCACCTGGCTTGCTCTGACCATGAAGGCCGTCAAAGCATTCGGCTGGTTGCTCCGGCAAGCCCCCACTCAGCTGACGCTGGGTTTGTTTGTGACGTCGATTTTGTCGGCCCTGACAGAAGGCATTGGGCTGCTGCTGCTACCGTCTTTGTTGCAGGCACTGCAAGCGGCTGAAGCGGGCACCCAGGACATCGCGCGCGCATTGATCAACGGCTTGCAGCAATTCGGCTTCAAGTCGCCTACCGAAGCGCTATTGATCGCGTTTGTGGCATTGATGGGATTGCGCAGTGCAGTGGTGTTTGCGCGCGATCAGCTGGGCATGCGTCTCCAACATCAGTTGGTGGACAAGTTGCGTGCCCAGTGCTTTGAGGGCCTGCTCTCCGCAGAGTGGCGTTGGCTGAGTGGTAACAAGCAGTCCACGCACGAAAGTGTCTTGCTGACGGACATCAATCGCGTGGGCATGGGGCTGCACTTTGGCATTGGATTGGTCAGCAGCCTCGTCACGCTGACCGCGTATGTCCTGACGGCGTTGGCCTTGTCTTGGAGCTTGACCGCGCTGGCTTTGCTGTCAGGTGGTTTGTTGATGGGCATGTTGGCCCGGCAACAAGGTGCGGCAATCCGACTGGGTCAGAACTTGAGCGCAGCACACCGCGGGCTGCACGACGTCACGCGCGAAGGACTGTCAGGCGTGAAGCTCGCCAAGATTTTGGGCGTGACACATGAGTTGATCAGACGCATGAGCCTGACCTTGGGAAACATGCGCTCGCAACAGTTGGCTCATACCCGCAGCAACGGTTTGTCCAGAGCATGGTTTCAGACAGGCGGTGCCGCTCTGCTGGCTGCATACGTTTATGTGGGCTTGCATACATGGCACACACCTGTTCCCGTGTTGCTGACCCTTGTACTCATTTTCGGCCGTGTGATCCCCATGCTGGGCACATGTCACCAGCAGGCACACCAATGGCTGCACAGTTTGCCTGCCCTGAGAGGCGTGCAGGAGTTGCTGCATGACTGCAAGACCCATGCAGAGCCCGTTGCTGAACCTGCCGCAACGGACATGGAGCACGCTCCCCTGACACTGGACCATCAACTGTGCCTTCAGGATGTGACGATACGGCACACGGGGCGCTCCGAAGCGGCACTGGGCAAGGTCAACGCTTGCTTCAAGGCCCGTACGACAACGGCCATCATGGGGCCCTCCGGAGCAGGTAAAAGCACATTGGCAGATGTGCTGATGGGGTTGCTTGCGCCTGACGAAGGCACGGTTTTGCTGAATGGCAAGCCACTGACGGCAGCGCACCGCGCTGCTTGGCGACGGCAGGTCAGCTATGTACCTCAAGAGGTTTTTCTGTTCCATGACAGCATCCGAGCCAACCTGCGCTGGGGCAAGCAAAACGCCACGGATGCTGAAATGCGAGAAGCCTTGCAATGCGCATCTGCAGATTTTGTTTTCGCGCTGCCGCGCGGGCTGGACACGCAGGTAGGTGACGGGGGCGTGCGTTTGTCAGGCGGTGAACGGCAACGCATCGCATTGGCCAGAGCGTTGTTGCAGCGACCAACCTTGCTGATTCTGGATGAGGCAACGAGTGCCCTGGACCTTGAGAATGAACAACGCGTACGCGATGCCATTGAGCGCCTTCACGGCGACTTGACCGTCGTGATCATCGGGCATCGCCTGCCGACCTTGGAACATGCCGATCAGGTCCTGGTTTTGCAGGCAGGGCAAGTGCATGCGCAAGGGACCTGGGACCAAATACGTCAGATGCAGATCAAGACATGACCGACAAAACACATTTGCAAAACCTGTTGTTGAATTTGCTGTCGCCGTCTGCCTCGGTGACACAAGATCAACTGGAGGCGTTGAAAGAAGCAGATTGGGAGAACATGTTGGTGATGGTTCGCCAACATCGTCTCGCACCTTTGATGCATTGGCAACTGAGCCATGCGCACCCTGCGCTGAAGGTGCCTGAGCGCATCGCGCTTGCGCTGTCCACCGCGTTCAAGAACGCCTCGTTTCGCAGCTTGACTTGGCAAACAGCATTGGTGCGTCTCCATCAACTGTTAGATGCAGCCGGCATTCCTTATGCAGCGCTGAAGGGCAGCTACCTTGCGTACCATGTGTACCCACACCCTGCACTGCGGCCCATGCGCGATGTGGACATCGTCACGCCCAAAGAACACGTGCTTGAAGCGTACCGAGTGCTCCAGCGGGGTGGCCTGACCCGCCTGGATGAATACCCGGGAGAGCCAGAAGCGGCCATGTTGGTACACAAGCACCTGCCCCCACTCAAAATGCCAGGTGCGCCCATTCAAGTTGAATTGCATGCGCGCTTGCTGGAGTCGCCCGAGGGCAACTCAGTAAGCTGCGATTTGTCGGAGGAGCCAGGCTTTTGGTCGCGCTGCGTGACAGGCAACATCGGCACGACACCCGTGAGATTCGAGCCCACCACAGACCTGCTGTTTCACTTGATTGTGCACTCCGTGTACGAGCACCAACTCAACAATGGCCCCTTGCTCCTCAGCGACATGGCGTATTTGGTGAACACGCACGAGATCGATTGGCCACTTTTTTGGCGGTTGGCTGCAGATCGCCAGCAGACGCGTGGATGTGTATTGGCGCTGATGCTGACGCAACGGTACTGGCCACTGCGGCACGTGGCATGGGGTGACGCTCAGACAATGTGTGATGACCTGACAGATAGCACGCTGGATGCAACTGCAGCGCTGATACTCAGAAACACGCAAGCTCGCAGTTCAGTGGCGATGAACAGCCGCTTGCAATTGGCCGGTGGCTGGAGCAACAAGGCTCGCGTCTTGGCCAGCAAGTTGATGCCATCCAGAACACGAATCGCAGCCACGTACCCACCGACTCAGCGGGCGTGGCATCTGTATGCGTATTACCCTGCCGAATGGCTGCGCTTGTTCAGGGTCTGGCGAGAAGAATCAAAACGCGTCGCACCGACGGATCAACACGAAGAGGTGCGGCAGATGACCTCTTTGTCTCAATGGCTCAACTAAACTGAGTGCGATCGGGGTCGCCGCGTATGGAGTACGCACTTAGTTTCTAGCAGGAAACTAACACTCAAAGTCGATCTCCCAAGTGCGTTCGCCATAGTCTGATGAACTCAGCGCGAACAGCAGGCTCTTTTGGATCAGGCTATTAACTGCGTCCCATGCGCCAACCTCTGGGAGCGCTGTAGTCAATTGTCGCAGCGTCATTGACCCGACAGTGTGCAGAAGGTCTATGACCGCCCACTCCCCCGCCGAGAGAATGAAGGGCCAGCCGGCAGGCGTGATTCGATAACGGCCATCTTCTAATCGCTCTGCCGGAATGCGCCGTCGAAGAGTAGATGCGAGCAGTGTGTCATCACATGCAACGATGCCCAAATTGTTAGGCTGATAAGGAGGGCGTGCATGATCTAGTTGACTCAACAATTCGGTTGGATCACACGCATCCACCATGCCACGTAACCATGCTAAGTGAGCAGTAAAATCAGCATCAGATTGGACTGGCATATCGCGACGGGTGAACTCATTTTTCGGATCGGTTTGCAGCAATGCTGGCAATTCACGAACCTGCGGCGGCCTGAGGGCCACGGTGAGATGCAGCGATGAAGGTCCTCGAAGCTCAGCAGCGTGAACATCTCCCCTAGGCACAAACAGGATATCGCCTGGTTGCATAACGCAACTCCACTCAGGCTTTGGCAGCTTGTCCGGGGTATAAGCTCGGCTTTTGGTAGGAAATGGATCCAATGCACCCCAGCATCGCCATTCTTTGGTACCGTAGACCTGCAGCACCAAGACATCGTGATTGTCGGCATGGGGATTGAACGCACTGGCGCTTCCATGACTCCAATAGGCATTCGTCCAAGACTCCATGCGCCAACGCCGCTCAATGGCGGCGTTTAACGCCCCGATGGCTGGCACAGCCTCATCTATCGCGTTGATCACGAAGCTGAGCCCTCGCTCGCACATAGCCGGCAAAACATCGGTACGGAGTCGCCAATTCTCTCCGGTGCGCACCAACAACATATCCAGCGGCACTTCGCGGCCCATTTGACAGACCTTTGTTACCCCTCTCAGCAGACGTTCAGCCGAAATCAAATGAGGAATCAGCAACGACGGCAGAAAATTCGGGAAACGGTCGGCATCTCCAGATAAGTGGCAACGTGTATTGGTTTGCCGGGCAGCAACCAACCGGGCATCCTCAGCGACGCCTATAATCCGATTCAACATATTTACCAATCCTCTGTCAAGTTGCGGAGGGGGATGATGTTGCAGGACTCCCAATGGTTGCCCCAGTTTTGGTCACCAGCCAGTCCCCTATGGCCATCGCATGCAGCCCAGTTTCGTTAAACATGGTAACTGCTTGGGTCGGTGTTTCGATCATTGGTTTCCCTCGGCGGTTCAGCGATGTGTTGAGCAACATACTAATTCCTGTCCGGCGGCCAAATTCGGTCAGCAGGGCATGAAAGCGGGCATCGGTTTGTCGTGTGACAGTCTGTACGCGGGCAGTTCCATCAACATGGGTCACCGCAGGTATTCGAGACCGCCATTCTTCACGAACCCTTACCACCAGCAGCATATAAGGACTTTCACCTTCCAGCTCAAAAAAGCGATTCGCATCTTCAGCCAAAACAGACGGGGCGAAGGGTCGAAAATCCTCACGGAACTTGACCTCAAGATTGATGAAATCTCTCAACTCGGACCGGCGGGGGTCGCCCAGAATACTTCTGTGACCCAGCGCTCTGGGGCCGAACTCAGCCCCCCCCTGGAACCATGCAACCGCTTTCCCAGCCACCAGTAAATCAGCCACCTCACCAACCAAGTCGACTGGACGTTTTACCAAAACTCCGTCAACAAGTCCGGAAAATGCACGCAGAATGTCTTCCTCACCATAAACTCGGCCAAAAAAAGTGCCCCCGCCATGGGGCATCCGGGGGTGCCCCAGAACGCGAGTCCAACCATGGAAAGCACAGCCAATGGCCAACCCGGAATCATCTGCAGCAGGCGGGACGAAAAGGCGCGTAAATGCAGTTTCCTCAAGAATGCGCCGATTGGCCACTGCATTTAGAGCCACCCCGCCCGAAAAACATAGGTCTGAATACTTGGCTAGCTTTTGCCGGTGCCGGACCAACTCAAGCAACGCCTCCTCCACCTGGGTCTGTACGCGGCGTGCAAGATTGGCAAAATAGGGAAAGCGGGCTTTGAAATCATCCTCCCCAAGGCAGGGGGATTGATGATCATTGACCCATTCATGATTGACCAAGCTTTGTCCATCAATAAAATTGAAAATCGGACCATCGGCCGGATTTAATCTGCCGTATGGCGCCAGCCCCATGAGTTTACCCATGTCAGAGGTGCTGGCAAAACAGTACTGGCTAGCACTCATGTACTGCCCACCGATTGAATGCCAGGTAATGGGTGGATGCAAAGGATGGCGCGACCCATCATGACGCCCTAGGGGCGAAAAGTCCTTGTGCACTGTCTGAACATGGCCATCACCGGCCGAATAAAAGCTGTCTTTTTCACACCAAAGCCAAGGAACACTGATGGGCGGGCGCTCGGCGATAAAGGCTCCATCCAGATCGGAACATTCATCGTAAGGGCTCCCACATCCGTCCGCTACAAGGATGGATGCGTGATCGAAAGGGCTGAGGAAAAACGCCGCAGTGGCATGGGCAAGATGATGCGAAATGGTTACAACAGGGACACCTTCCGGCAAATATCGCCGGCCTTTGTACCAAGTATTTCCGTATTTAAAATTACCAAAATTGGCATTCTGTACGATGAGATCCAAATCATTCGCACGAATACCGGCCGTATCCAGACAATGACTGATCGTAAAGAGGTCATTCCCACCGTCATTTTTCTTTGCGGTGATCCTTTCCTTCTCCACGCCAGCAATGATCTGACCATCCCGCAGCAAACAGGCTGACCCGTTGTGCGAGAGTCCGGTTCCGAGAACATAAATGGGTTTTGACATCCGTGCATCTTAAGGCAACGCTGAAAACATAGGGTTGTTCAGCGCTGTGCTCTGGGTGCGTTTCGCGCTCATTTCCAGATGTTGAGTCGCACTCATGGCAGGCTACCGCGCACACGTCCACACAAATCCGCATTAGCGAATCTTCAAATGAACGAACTGACGCTGGGATTCGATCGGCCAGGTTGTGCGTCTCAAGCACGTGACGGAGGCGTAAGACGGTACTCAAGTCAGACAGTCGGTCATCCCAACAACCCGGGCCCGCTAAGTAGCGGAACAACGGCATGCGGTCTCTGGCCAAGTCGCTCCGCGTGACCCACTGCTGCATGATGGGAATGCCAGCAGCGCCCCCTGGACTCGCGGGTGCTGACGCACCACCGCGCTGTCGACGCCCTCTAGCAACCAGTGCATCTGCTCGAACGCCTGTGTGGAGACCACCGCCTCACGCGATCAGCTGAAGCGGTCCTGCTCAAGCAGCTCGAGCAGCAGCCAAAAATCGTTGCGGTCCGCCTCAAAAAAAGTCGGTTGAACTGACACTTCCAGCCTTGTCCGATTTACACTAATAGAGCAGTCAGCAATCAATTATTGACTGCGCCGCACTCATTCACCCTAACGCTCGGAGTCACTAATGACACCTCATGATCCTGCATTCAAGAACGTGGACCACCAACAACCGCTTGACGAGCGACTGCCCTATGAAGCGCCGCAACTGGTCGACCGCGGCGTGGTATCAGAGCTCACTCAATCTAACGGCAACAACAATGGAGCAGATGCAGCCTATTCTTGATTCCATATTTTGAGAATTGCCAAAAAATTTAGGGATTAACTCCATGCTGAAGCGAAATCCTTCTGCGCTATGGACCGAACTAGGTTCCGCAGTAGCTATACTTAACATCACCTCTGGTCGCTACTTCGAAATTCAGGGAACCGGCACGGATCTCTGGCGCTGGTTGGAGCAGCCCTGCGATATAGAGAGTTTGATTGCGCGCCTGATTCTAAAATACAGCGTCGAACCCGAACAAGCCCACCGAGATATTTTGGTCTTTCTCAATCAATTGCGCAGTAATGAGTTGCTTGAAGATGCCACCGCATCTTCTTTCTAACGATGCGCGCGCAGGCCTTTGCTGGATGGGTCGCATTATCCGGCTCTCTGCCTGATATCGAACGTCTCGATTTTTGGCGGCATTGGCTCAATTCGCACAACCACGATGCTGAATTAGTTTCAGTCAGTCACGGCTGGCTGCTGCATTGGAATACAACACCGGCACACAATTCTGGAGCCACTGTTAACGGCAATCTCGGAAAGGATGCGTCCGAAAGTGACATCCTGACCGGGGACTGGTGTTGCGAAGCAGGCCCCGCTACTGGCGCACACCTGGCTGTTGCCTCCGCGCTCATGCCCGCCGGAGGCAGGCCCCCTAATTATCCTCAAATTGCAAATGGCTTTGCTTTCTGCCACTGGCAAGCAGAGGGTCGAATTCTGACGCTTGCCACTGATCATTTGGGATGTCGTCCAATTTATTTAATACGGCAAGACGACCAGATATTGTTTTCAACAGACTTGCCGCTACTACTCGAAGCGCCGGGAATAAGTTGCCGACTGAACATGCGGAGCATTGTGAATCGGCTGTTGGCGGCTGATGCTGGCCGCCCTGACGATACCCTCTTCAGTGAAGTACAGCGCATCTCAGCTGGGCACCTCTTGAGACTGACAGCGACAGAAACCTCATGCGTGCCACTTCCTGATGCGTCCACGTCGGATTCCGGTCCTCGCCTAAGCGAATCAAAAGATGCATCCCAGACCCTGAGGGAATGCCTGATTGCCTCCGTGCACGGCAGCTTGGACGGCGCTGAGACACCGGCAGTTCATCTCAGCGGCGGGCTGGATTCCGCAGCTCTGGCCTGTATCGCAGCGCGAGCGTTGAGGCAGCAGGGCCGTACGCTGCTCGCGCTGTGCTCTGTTCTGCCTGATGGCGCCGAGCGAACCTCTCAAGAAACAGATGAACGCGAATACATTGCACATGTACTGGAACAAGAGCCGAACATCAAGCCTATCTGGGTCATTATGCCGGCCGACGAGCATCCTTTCGCAGCGTTACCGCAGTGGTTCTCGATCGGGGGGCAAGCGCCATACAATACCGTGACCCATGCGCTCACTCGGCTCGGCGAGGCGGGCCGAGCCCATGGCGTAGATGTTGTGCTTAACGGATTTGGAGGCGATCTTTTCGCCTCAGCTAAGTTTTATGGCACGACTTTTTCGCTCTTTCAGCAACAGCGCTGGTTCTCAGCATTTGTCCAACTGCTCTCGGCGGTCGTAAAGAGTCCGCGAGCAATCGGTGCTGAATTACACCCGTTGTTTCGGCGACTAGTCATGCCTCAGGCTCCAAAAGGTCGCCCGAAGCTTTTAACCGAAGTAGCATGGCAGGGCTTCTTGGCTGAAACCAGCGCGCCATATCAGCATGCCGGTGCTGCGAGGCGGCGGCTTAATATTTTAAGCGAACAGCAGAGAATGGCCGAGATACTCAAGCCGGGCCACCTAGATTTACCCGTGAGCGGGATGTGCCATTTCATGTCCAGGGCCTACGGACAGACGTTGAGTCTGCCGCTACTGGATCCCCGCGTACTGAAGGTGGCCCTCCACGCCGATCCACGCGAATTTACACGGGACGGTCTCGACCGCAGCCTCTTTCGCCGCGCGATGATCGGAATACTGCCGGAAGCTAACCGCTTGCGACCCAACAAGGGCTCACCCTTTGACCCGGCCCTGATGTCCCATCTTGTTGCCAACCGCCCGACCCTCAGAGAGTGGGCTCTGGATGACACACGGCCCGCGTGGCAGGTCATTAATAGGCATACTTTCCTGGCAGCACTCGAAGAGATCCAGCCAGCGTCACGCGAACATTGGCGGAAGGATGCATTTGAATACGTGATTTTCGGAGGGGTAATGGGTCACTTTCTTGACTGGCAAGCAGGAGTCTTGCCGTGACGGCAGCACCGAAACGTGACGTGCTGTCTCGCTGGCGCCTTTATGGGATGACGATCGATGCGCCGTTCCCACTACCCGGTGCTGCGCCTTCGGACAGCATGGCCTGTACGGATCTAACCATTAGCTGGGCACCCGGTATTGCCCGGGTGCCCGGTGTCTCCGGCACCGGTGGCATCAGCCAGCCCTCCGAGGGGCCAATTCTTTGGGACTCCCCTGGCGGGGCAAGTGCGCTGGTGTGGCCGAGTGAGATAGGACTTTACTTCACGCCAGACGGCCGCAGTCTACATGTCGTGTCCCAACCTGCAAAACTTGCATATGTGCCGACGGTTCTTGTCGGTATCGGTTTAGGATGGCTGCTACAGCGGCGTGGACTGGCATGCCTGCATGGCACAGCGTTTTCTTGGAGGGGCCGCGCAATCGGTGTGCTTGGCCCCAGTGGCGCCGGCAAGTCCACTTTGGCGACCACCTTGGTGCAACGTGGCGCTGCGCTGCTGACCGACGATGTGATCGTGCTACGGCGTGGCGCTAGAGGCTTGGAAGTCGAACCTGGCTGCACAAGCATCCGTATGCACCCTGACACCGCCGCCCAACACGGCTTGACCAATGCACCGACTCAAACAGTTCCATGGGTCAACAAGCGGCTTTGGCAGCCCCATGGTGACATTCTCACCGAAGCCGTCCCGCTAGATCGACTGGTGCTATTAGACCCCGTAGGAACCACGGGACCACCACCAGCACTGCAACTCTTGTCGCCCAGCGAGGCGTTGGGCCTGCTGACGCTCCATTGGTATCCGCCGCAGCTGTCGCAACACATAACTCCGGAACAATTCCGCCAACTGGCAGACATAGTCCAGCAACATCCAGTCCACCAGGTACGCTATGTACACAGCTGGTCTCATCTCGAAAAGTTGGCAGATTTGTTAATGGCGGAGCACGCGTGAGCCACCTAAGCTTGTCACCTCTGCTGGACTTCGTCCTCGCGCATCGACCGGCCCTGGCACCCCTCATCGCCGACCAGACCGAGTTGCGAACACTGGCTAACCTTTTGCCAGGTTTACCTTGTGCTGGGTTGGAGCTACGCCTAGCCACTGGTGAGGCAGCGATAACTGACCTTCAATTAGGCTTGTGTAGCCAGGCAGACATGCATCGCCTGTGCGATTGGTTCCAGCAACATTGGTTGGCGGCTTCGCAGCCGTTGCCAGACAACTGGGCGACCCTAGGCCGAGCCCTGGAGAGCTCGCTGGACGACATCCCGATACGCGAACTTTGGCTGGAGCTTGATGGCGGGAGCGGCGACCCTTGGCCGCCGCTGTCCCTGTTCATCGGCTTGGACCTGGAGGCGAGCAGCAAACAACTCGAATCACAGCTTCGGGCATGGCTGGAGAAAATGGGCGCTGCTATCAGCGCACCACTGGTGGCCGGTCTGCAGCGCTGTCTGGCGGCCTGCGAAGGCCCGCAACGCCTGACCCACTTTGGCTGGATGCCGGGACGGTCCGGCTCGGCTCTCAGGCTCATTATCGACGGCTGCACATGGGAAACAGACACTGAATTCTTGGCGCGCGCGGGCTGGTCCGGTGACCCCGATGCCTGGCGCAACACACTGCTGCCCCTGCAGTCCGACATCGATCGCTGGCGGCTGGCTATCAGCCTGCATGAGGACGGATCAGTCGCTTCGTCCGTGGGTTTGGAATGTTTTGTAGGTCAGCCGACCGAGCACGACCCGCGCTGGGCGCGACTGCTGCAACAGGGTATGCAACAGGGCTGGTGGTCTTCGACATCGGCCAACGCTTTACGCGAATGGCCCGGCCCTCTGAGCCCTGCTAGTGCCCGTTCAGCCTGGCCCGATGCGCTGCTGTTAGATGCGCTCATCGATGGCGACGACCCACCCTCCACACTGAATCTGCGCATCAGCCACGTAAAGCTGCTCTATGACGGCCGGACGCTGGGTGGCGCAAAGGGCTATGTGGGTTTCGCCCGTGTGCGGCCAACCACCTCGAAGCTTCAGGATGATCTAACAGCACCCCGTGCAGGACATGCAAATAGCGCGACAGAAGCCGCCGAGAACGGGCTGCAATTTTTATTGAAGAGCCGCTCGCCAAGCGGTTGGTGGCAAGACTACGATGGCTTTAGGGAAGGCATCAGCGACGAGTGGGTCAGCGCTTTCGTCGCTTCGGCCGTGCTGGCCTCGCGCCTCCCCGCGGGCCTGCCTGCAGCCTCGCGAGCGTGGTCTTTGTTGGCTGCGCGTGGTCGCAACGGCTGGGGATGGAATGCTGTGCAACCACCAGACGCTGACAGCACCGCTTGGGCCCTTCGCCTGGCTTTTGCACTCGGACACGATCAAGACAATATGGTCAAACAAGGATTGGCATTCTTGGCAGACCATTTGGTATGCGAGGACGCGGCAAAGGGAGGCGTGACCACCTACGAGCGGTATCACCATGCTGCCGCTGGCGGAGACCCCGGCTGCCAGCCAGGTTGGTTCGAGCCACATGACTGCGTGACTGCCGCTGTCGCATACCTTGCGGTCACAGGGGGGCATGAAACGCTGCGCGAAACCGTTAGCTACCTGCAGCGACAACAGCAACCGGCGGGAGATTGGTTGGGCTATTGGTGGTTGGATTCGGCCTACGCCACTGCGTGCGCCACCCAGTCCTTGGCCAGCGCCCCCGATCCAGCCTCACGCAATGCCTGTCGAAAAGCAGCAGCTTGGGCTCGTAACAGCCTTACCCAATGCCCTATCAATGATCTTGCCCCATTCGCACTAGCGCTTCGGCTGCAAGTACTGATGCAAGCTTTGGATCCCACCGACGCTGGTCTGCTCGATCTGGGTTGCCGCCGACTGTTGGCGACGCAGTTATGTGATGGCAGTTGGCCTGCCGGTGCCAAGCTGACCATTCCTAACAGCCACGGCCAGGTCGTGCCGGCATTGGACAATCGGCGCACAATGACTACGGCTGTTGTTATCCAAACGCTGGCCTTGCTGGCGGCACAGAGAGTGCAATGACGCATTTCGGTCGCGGTTCGCCACCGTCGGATCACGCGCGAGATCCTTACACCACACTGCGAACGCTGGCCCGACAGTGCGCATGTCACTTGCTCGCCGACGGTCGCCACTGGTTGATCACCGAACCATCTTCCGTGACCGCACTGGTTCATCACGAAGCCCTGTCGTTGCCCGCTCATAACGTCTTTGTGGACCAAAGCCAGACTTACCTCGAACAAGTCGTGCCCTGGCTACGGCGCTTCATGTCCACGACCCATGTCAATGTGCTCCAGGCAATGACAGCCCGGCTTATGGACCAGCGTTTAGACCAGTTAGCTCGAGTGGACGAAACTGACCTGATTTTTGACTTCGCCGGCTGGGTTCCGACGGCATTGATGTGCAGGCTGCTAGGCCTTGAGGAAGCCGACCTCCCCATCGTGCAGCGATTGGTCAACGCAATCCAGGGTCACTATGATCTGTCCAGCAGCCTTGGCACCGCTGACGTTCCAGGCGCAGAAGCATTCCTGCGACAACTGGTCGCGCGCCGAATCAAAGCACCCAGCAACGAGGAAGCCGCCCCACTGCTGGAGGGCCTGCTCGAGCTCTGGCGCAGATACCCATCTCTGACAATCGAAAGCCTGGTGGACACCTGCACCAAGTTACTGACGGCAGGTACAGCCACCGTCACCGGCGCGTTGGGCAACCTGCTCGACGACCTGTTTCAGGGCCAGGAGAGCCCAAACCCTGAAGACCTGATGGCTGCGGTTGCCACTCCACTGGATCAGATACGGACCTGCGAGACGGTCGTACGTCTGCACACCCCAGTGCTAGTCCTCAAGCGTGATGTACACCTGGCGTTCAATTGGGACGGTCACCGCTTTGAGACAGGACAACGCCTGCTGCTGGTGGTGCCGACGGTTGTTGCCGGACCGCGGCGCCTGCTTCATGCACTTGCCAAGGACACCGCTTCACAAGCCGACGAACCGAACGAGACGGCCTCAATCCGAAAGAACCTCGCTTTCGGATATGGCGACCACTACTGCCTTGGTGCGCCTTTGGCGCGGTTACAGATCTCGCAAGTGCTACAGCGCGCGCCGCGATTGCTTGCAAAATGGAGGCGTGATGGCGAGACGATCTGGCGCCCCGCTTGGTTGCTCCATGAGCCGCTGCACCTACCCCTTATTTCCACCGAAACTCCATCATGCAACTGAACCAAATCGATCGCCGATTGGTAACTTCCTACGACCGAATGTTCAGCCATCACGATGCAAGCCTCACAGGGCTGCAGGGCGACGAAGGTCTGGCAAATCTGGGGTACCACGACCCGTCAACAACGAGCTTGGCGGGTGCATGCGCTAACCTCGTGTGCCGGATGATCTCCCGACTGGATGGCACAACTGGCCCCTTGCTGGACGTAGGCTGCGGGGTCGGGGGCACAACTGCGTTGATCGCTGATCACTTTCCAGACGTGCCGGTTCATGCAATAAACATCTCAGCGTCGCAGATCGACCTTTGCCGCCAGCGGGAGCCACGCGTGTCATTCGAGGTGATGCGTGCGGAGGCTTTATCCTATTCAGATGCCCAATTCAACATCGTCACCAGCGTGGAGGCAGCGATGCACTTCAGAGGACGACGTGAGTTCCTGCAGGAAGCTTTCAGGGTGCTGCGCCCAGGCGGGCGACTTGCAGTAGCCGACATGTTGTTCCACAGCCAACCAGTTGCGTTCCCAGCGGTGCTGTCCGAACAGGAGTTGTACAGCGATATCGCGCCATACCATCGTCTGTGGGCTGACTGCGGGTTAGTGGACATCCAAATCGAGGACGTTACGGCCCCCGTCGTACGCGGGTTTGTTGAACGTGCCCGCGCAGCATGTCTGACAGCGTTGCTACTCAAGCAGATCAAGCCCTCACATTTTGCCAATCGATTGCGCATGATTGAGCTAATTGAGCAGTTACCTGTATCGGCCTACGTGATCGCCTGGGCTCGCAAACCATGACCGTAGTGCCGATTAAGCATCGAGTAAACGAATGGCCGGGATCCGAAGCGGTGTTGTTCGTCACAGGCTACGACGAGGTCCGCGCCGCCCTGGGCGAGTCGCGATTAATCATCCACAAGCCGCTGACCGGAAACACCGAGGAAACAAAGGGGATCACCCAAGGTTCCAGGCGAATTGCACCGTTATCGTCAGTGCTTTCTGAGCATTTGGCGGCACGCGAGGTCGCGTCGCTGGCTACGGAAGTGCAAACCCTGACGGACGAGTTTGCTCGGAACTTGCAGCGTGAAGGCCAGGGCGATGCCATTGAAGGGTTGGCAAGCCCGCTTCCTCTGAATATCATGGCCCGACTCTTGGGGCTGAGCAAAGCCCCGGCTGGCATGCTTCGTCCCCTATTCGACCGCATCACTGCAGGACACGATTTTGGGGCTACCACAGTCGAGCAGCAGCAAGGTCGGATGGCCCTGCAGATGTTGGTTCGCTGGCTCAACCACGCGCTTAAGACCTCAGTGGAGCCATCACCTCTCATGACCGCCATTCGTGCAACTGCGGAGGAAAAGGGAATGGAGCCTGCCATCGTACATTACTGGTGCGCGATGCTGCTGTATGCAGGCAGTACAACAACGCGGGACTTCATAGGCAACATCCTTGCAGCACTGTTGGCAAGGCAAGATCTTGTGCATGTCCTGCTTCGAGAGCCGGACGCACTGGACTCAGCGATTGAAGAGTTGCTGCGCGTCGAAGGCCCTGTGAGAGGTCTGATGCGCCAAGCCACAGAGGACCTGCCGCTTGGCGGACAGACTGCAAGCCGTGGTCAGCTTGTTTGCTTGATGCTGATCGATGCCAATCGCGACCCCGCCCGTTTTGCCGAACCCGAGCGCTGGGATCTTCGCCGCAGTCCAAATCCTCATCTGGCGCTTGGCGCCAACCTCACTTATTGCCTTGGCTCACACTTGGCCAGGATGGAGGCAAAAAACGTGCTGGCGAACTTATTGCCTCTGTTACCCTATATTCGAAGCAATGACACTGCCGCCTGGAGCACCAGTAGGCTGCTGCGCGGCCGCACCCAACTGAGACTCAGCTGGCACGGATGATCGCGCTTGCAATTGCCACTGGGCCGTGCGCATCTGCCAATCGTAAACGAAAGCTCGCCTAAGTGCCACCTCATCGAATTTAAGGCCGCATTTAGCGCCAAAGGTAACTAGGTCAGCCACTTTCAGCGTCAGGCGATTTACGGCGAGGGTATCTCGCAATTTTGCATCGTTGCGAACCAGCGCCAAGAAATGCAAGGCGGACTGAAGCCCTATTGGCTCGGCTGACATGGAACTGGGCATCACGACCTCAGGTTAATTACAGACGTCACTCAGCAACGCCGCATCAGCGACCTAGCATGTTGCGTTGACTCCAATTCGAATCAACGGCGTGACAGACGCGCAAAATTGGCGCTCGCAATAAAAATGGTGAAATTTTCATCATTATGGTATGCGTCCGGTGAAGTCATCTTGAGATCACACGCGTGACCCGTAAGGATAGTGTCCACCAAGGAGACAAGTGGACACTATGCAGAGCACGCCAACGAAGCGCACGCGCCGATATCACCCGCCTGCGACAGATGACCTCTTTGTCTCAATGGCTCAACTGAAGACCGCTGCAAGCACGCGGCTCAAAGCCTCATCCGGGCTGAGTTGATCGCAGTTCAAATGCAAATCTGGCGTTTCGGGCCGCTCATATGGGCTGTCGATGCCGGTGAACTGCGTAAGCTCCCCACGCCGCGCTTTCGCATAGAGCCCCTTGACATCGCGCTGCTCACACACCGCCAAGGGCGTATCGATAAAGACTTCCACAAACTCGCCCGGCGCAAACAGGCTGCGGGCCATGGCTCTTTGACGCTGAAATGGTGAGATCACGCTCACGATGACGATCAAACCCGCATCCACCATCAAACGGGCCACTTCAGCCACGCGTCGGATGTTCTCAACGCGATCTTCCGAACTGAAGCCCAGATCACGGTTGAGCCCATGACGGAGATCGTCGCCATCCATCAAATAGCAATGCTGCCCAGTTGCGTACAGATGGTGCTCAAGTAGACGCGCCAAGGTGGATTTGCCAGAGCCAGAAAGCCCTGTCAACCAGATACAAAGAGGCGCTTGCTTCTTCTGACTTGCGCGGGCGGCTTTGTCGATTTTCAAGACTTCCAGCCTTGAAGAAATCGCTCTCTTTTTGTCCATTGACACGTCCATGTTGATCTGGCTTTGCAAAGAAACCGATCTTCCCATTTTGACTCAACGGAACCCTGTGCGCGCCCAACCAACTCATCGTCGGTGGAGCGCTCTCCTACCGGCAGGGGTTTCCGCCCCGTCACCCCTTGGCGTATCCACGCCCCATCCTCACTCACCCGCTGGCGCAAAATCCTTCTTTTTTGCTTTACCTCATGAAAACCTATCAGTGCATTGTGTGCGGCTACATCTACGACGAAGCCCAGGGCTGGCCGCAAGACGGCATCGCGGCTGGCACCAAGTGGGAAGACGTGCCCGACACCTGGGCATGCCCGGACTGCGGGGTGGGCAAGGCCGACTTCGAGATGGTCGAGATCTGATCACCGGAGCATCACATGTCTGAACCTGTTGTGATCGTGGGCGCCGGGCTGGCCGGCTACAACCTGGCGCGCGAGCTGCGCAAGGCGGATGCGGATGTGTCCATCGTGGTGGTGAGCGGGTGCGGTGCGGGCTTTTATTCCAAGCCCATGTTGTCAAACGCGCTGGCCAGTGGCAAAACCGCCGTCACGCTGGTGATGAAGTCAGCCGAGAGGATGGCCGAGGAATTGCGCGCCCGCGTGCTGCCGCGCACCCGTGTGACGCTGGTGGATGCCAGCGCGCAAACCTTGACCCTGGATTCTGGCGAGGTGCTGCGCTATCGCGACCTGGTGCTGGCTGTGGGCGCCGACCCGATCCGGCTACCTCTGCAGGGTGATGCCGCCGATTCGGTGCTGTCGGTGAACGATCTGGACGACTTTGCGAGCTTTGCGCAGGCTCTGGACGCCAGTCCCGCAGGGCGGCCAGTGCAGCGCGTGGTGATTTTGGGCGGGGGCCTGATTGGCTGCGAGTTCGCCAATGACCTGCTGGCGCGCGGCGTGGTGCCCACGGTGGTGGATGTGGCCGACCGGGTGTTGGCACGCCTGCTGCCCGCCGAGGCCAGTGCCTTGTTGCAAGCCCGGTTGGAGGGTGCAGGTGCGCACTTCAAATTGGGCGTGGGTGCGGTATCGGTGTCGCACACGGCCAGTGGCCTGAGCTTGACCCTGAGCGATGGCAGTACCTTGCAGGCTGATTTGGTCGTGTCAGCCGTGGGGTTGAAGCCACGCACCAGTTTGGCGGCTCAGGCGGGTGCGGCCGCGGGACGCGGGGTGCAGGTCAACTACTTGCTGGCCACCAGCGTACCGCATATGCATGCCCTGGGCGACTGCGCCGAGGTGGACGGGCAATGGCTACCTTATGTGATGCCCCTGATGCAGCAGGCCCGCGCACTGGCCGCCACGCTGGCGGGTAAGCCCACACCGGTGGCCTACCCGGTGATGCCCGTGGTGGTGAAGACCCCGGCCTGGCCCACGGTGGTGTGCCCGCCTCCGGCGGATGCCGCCGGTCAGTGGGTGGTCACTTCGTCAGACGACGCGCTGGAAGCCCGCTTTGTGTCTGCCTCGTCATCAGAGCTGTCGGAACAACTGCTGGGCTTTGCACTGCAGGGCAAGGCCGTCAGCCAGCGGCAAGCGCTGGTCGCGCAAATGCCTGCGCCCCTGGCCTGACCCTCGGCCCGCGGTCACTGCGACGACACCCGCACCCGGATGGCGTTGACCTTGATGCCTTTGGCGGCCAAAGCCGCCGCGATGCGGGGTTGGAGCTGACGCAACTTGGCCGATACGGCGGCATTGGCGGCCAGCAGCGTCCAGCCTTCTTCGTCAATGGGGCCGGCTTTGACGTGCGGGGCCATGGCGGGCGGCAGACAGCTTTTGACCGCCGCCAGGCATTCTTGAGACGCACGCAGGCGCTGCATCAGGCTGGCGAGCGTCTCGGAGCGCTCCAGAGCCGACTTGACCTGCGGCACGTCGGGCACCATGGGCTTGAAGGTGGCGGTGGGCGTCCAGCGCTTGTCGTTCACGGGTGAGCTCGATCAAAAACCATTGGTACAGTATCGCCCATGCGGGGTCAGATGATGACAAGGTGGGGCTGGCGTGTGTTGCTGGTCATGGCAATGCTGTGGATGCAGCAGGCCGGCTTGCGTCACGACCTGGAACATGCGCTGGAAGATGCCAACCAGGCCGCCCATGTGCTGTGCCAGGAGTGCCTGAGCCACCATGGCGCCCAGGCGGCGCTGGCCTCAACACCCCCCGCACTGCATCTGCACTTGGCGCGCCACGCGCTGGTCAGTCTGACTGCGCCCACGCTGCGCAGCGTGCCCCTGGAGCGCGCCTATTGGTCGCGCGCGCCACCCTCGCTGTCTGTTTGAAATGTTTCCGCCGGCCCTTTGAACTTGGGGCCGTTTGGCTGACGCCATGCCGCCGCCCGTGCACACGGGTTCTGAGCATGTGGCGTCGGGCCGCATTTTGATTTGTCAGACAGCCAAACCATGTTGAAGCACACACCCGTGATGGGCGCGATCGCCGCCGCCCTGTTTTACGCCCTGCCCGCTCACGCCACCACCAGCGAAGCCGACTTGCAGCAACTGCGCAGTCAATTGCAGGAGCTGCGCCAGCAGTACGAACAGCGCCTGCAGGCGTTAGAGGCCCGCTTGAGCCAGGCGCAGCAGGCCGCAGCCACCTCGACGCCCACCATCGCCCCGCAACCGCAACCGCAACCCGCCGCCGCACCGAGCGCCTCCCGCAAGGGCAACAGCGCCTTCAACCCGGCCATTGGCATGATCCTGACGGGCACCTATGCCAACTTGTCGAAAGACCCAGAAAGCTGGGAGCTGAGCGGCTTCAAGCTGGGCGGCGATGGCCACGGCGTGGGCCCCGGCAAGCGCGGGTTCAGCCTGGGTGAGTCGGAAATCACCTTCAGCGCCAATGTGGATAGCCTGGCCTACGGCGCGCTGACGCTGGGCCTGGATGGCGACAACAAGGTGGAGGTGGAAGAGGCCTTTGTACAGTCCACCGCCCTGCCCTATGGGCTCACGCTCAAGGGGGGCCGCTTCTACGGCGCGCTGGGATATCAGAATGAACAACACGCCCACACCTGGAGCTTTGTGGACCTGCCTTTGGCACACCAGGCTTTCCTGGGGGGGCAGTACAAACAAGAGGGCGCGCAGCTGAAGTGGGTGCTGCCCACCACGCAGTACATCGAGCTGGGCGCCGAGTTAGGCAATGGCAGCGCGTTCCCGGGGTCGGACCGTGGCGGCAATGCCCTGGGGGCCACCTTGTTGTCCGCCCGCACCGGGGGTGATGTGGGCCACAGCCACAGCTGGCGCTTGGGCGCTTCGTGGCTGCGCACCAAGGCGCAAGACCGCCTGTGGGGGCTGGCGCACGGCCATGGCCACGAGGGTGATGCCGCTCAGGAAGAAAGCAGCTTCACCGGCACCAGCCGCGTGTGGGCGCTCGACGGTGTGTGGAAGTGGGCGCCCAACGGCAACGCCAAGCGTACCAACTTGACCCTGCAGGGTGAGTACTTTCGCCGCACGGAGTCGGGCACGGCCACCGTGGTGGAGGGCATCGACCCGCCCGTCGATGGCCTGTACCGCAGCAACCAATCGGGCTGGTATGTGCAGGGCGTGTACCAGTTTGTGCCGCAATGGCGCGTGGGCCTGCGTTACGACCGCCTGAGCAGCGGCTCGCTGCGCTTGGGGGCCGACGTGGCCGATCACATGGCCGAGCCGGGCTACAACCCCCAGCGCACCAGCCTGATGCTGGACTGGTCGCCCAGCGAGTTTCAGCGTTGGCGCCTTCAGCTCAACAACGACCAGGCACGCCAGGGAGTGAAAGACACCCAGCTGTACCTGCAATACCAGATGAGCCTGGGCGCCCACGGCGCGCACAGCTTCTGATCGGAGCCAGACATGCGAATGATCTTTGCACTCCCCCTCCTTCTGGCCTGTGCCACACCCGCCCACGCCCTGAAGGTGTTTGCCTGCGAACCGGAGTGGGCCGCGCTGACGCGCGAGCTGGCCGGCGACCAAACCAGCGTCTACACCGCCACCCAGGCCTTGCAAGACCCGCACTTGGTGCAAGCCAAGCCCAGCCTGATCACCGCGGTGCGCAATGCCGACCTGGTGGTGTGCACCGGCGCCGAGCTGGAGGTGGCCTGGCTGCCCGTGCTGCTGCGTCAGGCTGGCAACCCCAAGGTGCAACCGGGCCAACCGGGGCATTTCGAAGCGGCCGCCTCGGTGCGGATGCTGGACGTGCCCGCCCGACTGGACCGCGCCGATGGCGATGTGCACGCCGAGGGCAACCCGCACATCCAGACCGACCCGCGCAACATGGCGCTGGTGGCGGTGTCACTGGCGCATCGCTTGAGCCAGATCGACCCGGCCCAGGCCCGTGCGTATGAAGCCCGGCTGGCCGATTTCAACCGCCGCTGGGGCGTGGCCTTGCAACGCTGGAGCCTAGAGGCTGCGCCCCTGCGTGGCACACCCATCGTGGTGCAGCACAAGGGCTTTCCGTACCTGGAGAACTGGCTGGGCTTGAAGCAGGTGGCGGCGCTGGAGCCCAAACCCGGCATCGAGCCTTCCAGCTCGCACCTCTCTGGCGTCCTCAAGCAGTTGCAGCAGCAGCCCGCCAAGATGGTGATTCGCGCAGCCTACAACGACGGGCGGGGCGCGCAATGGCTGGCCGAGCGGGCCAAGCTGCCCGTGGTGGTGCTGCCCTTCACCGTGGGCGGCAGCGAGCGCGCCAAAGACCTGTTCGGGCTGTTTGACGACACGGTGGCGCGCTTGCTGGCCGCAGCCAAATAAAGAAAGCAGACCCCCATGAGTCTCGACGCGCTCTCGCCCTCGCACTGGCACCCGGTGGACTGGTCTATCGTGGGCCCGGCCCTGGTGGCCGGTTTGCTGGTGCTGAGCACGCATGTGCCCTTAGGCCAGCGCGTGCTGCGCAAGGGCATCGTCTTCATCGACCTGGCGATTGCCCAGATTGCCGGACTGGGCGTGATCGCGGCTGGCGCACTGGGCTGGCCCGACGATGGCTGGGCGGTGCAAGGCGCGGCCGTGGGGGCGGCCCTGCTGGGCGCCGGCCTGCTGACCTGGATGGAGCGGCGCTGGCCTGACATCCAGGAAGCGCTGATTGGCGCCCTGTTCGTGCTGGCCTCATGCGTGGGCATCTTGCTGCTGGCGGGCAACCCGCATGGCGGCGAGCACCTCAAGGACCTGCTGGTGGGGCAGATTTTGTGGGTGACGCCCGACCAACTGTGGAGCGTGGCCGCCTTGTCGGCCGGGGTGCTGGGCGTTTGGTTCGGGGCGCAGCGCTGGCTGGGCCAGGCGGGCTTTTACCTGCTGTTTGCCGTGGCAGTGACCGCCTCGGTGCAGTTGGTGGGGGTCTACCTGGTGTTCAGCAGCCTGATCATGCCGGCGCTGGCCGTGCGCTTGGCACCCCCACGCTGGCAACTGCCCCTGGCCTGGGGGGCGGGCGCGCTGGCCTACACCCTGGGCCTGTGCATCTCGGCCATGCTCGACTGGCCTTCGGGTGCCGTGGTGGTGCTGGCGATGGCGCTGCTGTGCGCGCTGACGGCGTGGCTCGCCCCCCGGAAATGACGCCTGAAATGACGGGTACACACCCCCTGAGCAAGCACTCTGCCCCAGCGGCGCAAGCGCCTGCCCTGGGTGCTACACTTTTTCGCTTTGGTGGACTGGGGAAAGTGTCTCCGGAAACCAAGCGCCAGCCACGTGGCTGACACACCGACCGATTGGATTGATTGCTCCATGTTGCCCAAGCTTCTCACCTCGATTTTTGGTAGCCGTAACGAACGCTTGCTGAAGGAATACCGGCGCACGGTGACCAAGATCAACGCACTGGAGCCCACGCTCGAAGGCTTGAGCGACGACCAGTTGCGTGCCAAGACCGAAGAGTTCAAGCAACGCGTGGCCAAGGGCGAGGCGCTCGACGCCCTCCTGCCTGAGGCGTTTGCTGTGGTGCGCGAAGGCTCCAAGCGCGTCTTCAAGATGCGCCACTTCGATGTGCAGTTGCTGGGCGGCATGGCCCTGCACAACGGCAAGATCGCCGAAATGCGCACCGGCGAAGGCAAGACCCTGACGGCCACCCTGCCCGTCTACCTCAATGCCTTGACCGGCCAGGGCGTGCACCTGGTCACCGTCAACGACTACCTGGCACGCCGCGACGCGGAGTGGATGGGCAAGCTCTACAACTTCCTGGGTTTGAGCGTGGGCATCAACCTGCCCCAGATGCCCCGTGAAGACAAGCAAGCCGCCTACGCCGCCGACATCACCTACGGCACGAACAACGAATACGGCTTCGACTACCTGCGCGACAACATGGTCTACGAGGTGGCCGACCGCGTGCAGCGTCCGCTGAACTACGCCATCGTCGACGAAGTGGACTCGATCCTGATCGACGAGGCACGCACGCCGCTGATCATCTCCGGCCAGGCCGAAGACCACACCGAGATGTATGTGCGCATCAACGCCGTGGTGCCGCAGCTCAAGAAGCAGATCGGTGAAGCCGACCCGCGCACCGGCGAGGGCGTGATCGAGCCCGGTGACTTCACCGCCGACGAAAAGTCGCGTCAGGTCTTCCTGACCGAAGCCGGCCACGAGAACGCCGAGCGCCTGCTGGGCGAGGCCGGCCTGCTGGTCGAAGGCGCCAGCCTGTACGACGCGGCCAACATCACCTTGATGCACCACCTGTACGCCGCGCTGCGTGCCCATCACCTGTTCAACAAGGACCAGCATTACGTGGTGCAGAACGGTGAGGTCACCATCGTGGACGAGTTCACGGGCCGCCTGATGTCGGGCCGCCGTTGGTCGGATGGCCTGCACCAGGCTGTGGAAGCCAAGGAAGGCGTGCACATCCAGGCCGAGAACCAGACGCTGGCCTCGATCACCTTCCAGAACTACTTCCGCATGTACAAGAAGCTGGCCGGCATGACCGGCACGGCCGACACGGAAGCGTTCGAGTTCCAGTCCATCTACGGCCTGGAAACCCTGGTGATCCCGCCCAACCGCGTGCTGGCCCGCAAGGACCAGCTCGACCTGGTCTACAAGACCGCCAAGGAAAAGTACAACGCGATTGCCGCTGACATCAAGGAATGCCATGAGCGCGGTCAGCCCACACTGGTGGGCACGACCTCGATCGAGAACTCCGAGCTGATCGCCCAGTTGCTGACCCAGCAAGGCCTGCCGCACCAGGTGCTCAACGCCAAGCAGCACGCCCGTGAAGCCGAGATCGTGGCCCAGGCCGGTCGCCCGGGCATGGTCACCATTGCCACCAACATGGCGGGCCGCGGCACCGACATCGTGCTGGGTGGCAACATCGAAAAAGACATTCAGAACATCGAGGCCGACGAGTCGCTGGACGACGCCGCCAAGGCTGCCAAGATCGAGGCGCTGAAGAAGGAACAGGCCGAGCTGAACGCCAAGGTCAAGGAGCTGGGTGGCCTGCGCATCATCGCCACCGAGCGCCACGAGTCGCGCCGCATCGACAACCAGCTGCGCGGTCGTGCCGGTCGCCAGGGCGACCCGGGGTCGTCGCGCTTTTACCTGTCGCTCGACGATCCGCTGATGCGCATCTTCGCCGGTGACCGTGTGCGCGCCATCATGGACCGTCTGAAGATGCCCGAGGGCGAAGCGATCGAAGCCGGCATCGTGAGCCGCAGCATCGAAAGCGCGCAGCGCAAGGTCGAAGGCCACAACTTCGACATGCGCAAGCAGCTGCTGGAGTACGACGACGTGTCGAACGACCAGCGCAAGGTCATCTACCAGCAGCGCAACGAGATTCTGGAAACGGTCGATGTGGCCGAGTCCATCGCCAACCTGCGCAAGGGCGCGTTGACCGACGTGGTGCGCACCTTCGTGCCGGCCAACAGCCTGGAAGAGCAGTGGGACCTGGTCTCGCTGGAGAAGGTGCTGGCTGAGGAGTGGCAGGTCACGGTCGAGCTGGTGAAGTGGGTGGAAGGCGCCACCTCGGTGGAAGACGCCGACGTGCTGAACCGCGTGCTGGAAGCTGGCAACCAGGCCTATGAGGCCAAGACCGCCATCGTGGGCAAGGAGCAGTTTGCGGGCTATGAGCGCATGGTGCTGCTGCAGTCCATCGACACCCACTGGCGTGAACACCTGTCGGCGCTGGACTACCTGCGCCAGGGTATCCACCTGCGCGGCTACGCCCAGAAGAACCCCAAGCAGGAGTACAAGCGCGAGGCCTTCGAGCTGTTCGGTCAGTTGCTGGCCGTGGTGAAGATGGACGTGACGCGTACGCTGCTGACGGTGCGCATCCAGTCTCAAGAAGAAGCCGCGCTGGCCGCGCAGGCCATCGAGCAGCAAGGCGAGCACCTGAGCAACATCACGTACACCCACCCGGACGAAGATGGCAAGCCGGTGACGGAAGCCGACCCGACGAGCGTCGCAGCCGAACTGCCGCGCGTGGGCCGCAACGACCCCTGCCCTTGCGGCAGCGGCCAGAAGTACAAGAACTGCCACGGCAAGCTGGCCTGATCGCCGCGTTAGCCGCCACGCAAAAGAGAACCCATCCGGGTTCTCTTTTTTTTTCGCTCACGCCGCAGGCGAGGCGGTTCGCGACGCCCAGCGGCAACTCGTCGCTTGCAGCTGGGCGGACGGGTGCAACGTCCGCTAAATTGCGTCTTTCCAGCCACCGTGACGAGAGATCCGCCATGCATCCACCCGCTCCCCGCCACCCAGCCAGACCGACCCGCTCCTTCATGGTGGCGCTCGGCTTGGGGCTGTTGTGCAGCTTGGCGCAGGCGGGCCCGACGGTCTGCGTCTGGGACCCCTTGGGGACGGCTGGGCAGGTGTTCGATGCGGCCAAAACGTTTGCGCTGGTGATGCAGGGGCATGGCGCTGACATCACCGTCAAGGCCTACACGGACGAGCGCATCGCCGCCGACGATTTTCGTGTGGGTCAATGCCAGGGCTTGTTGGCCACCTCACTCCGCACGAAGCTTTACAACCCCATCACTGCGGCGCTGGATCATGGGGGAGCCGCCACCATCATCAAGGACGGTCAGGTCGATCTGAATGCCAGCTACGCCGTCGTCCACAAGGCGGTGCAGGTGCTGGCATCGCCCGGTGCGGCCAAGCTCAACGTGCAGGAGCCTTTCGAGATCGCCGGCATCATCAGCACGGGGGCGCTTTACACCATGGTGCGAGACCGCACGCTGTTTTCGCGCGGTTTCGCCGGCGCACGCATGCCAGCATTCGACCACGACAAGGTGCAGGCCCATCTGATCAACATGATCGGAGCGCAACCCGTGTCGGCCGACCTGCGCAATTTCGTCACCAAGTTCAACAACGGCGGCCTGGACGTGATTTTCTCGCCCGCCGTGGCTTACCTGCCCATGGAGATCAACAAGGGGGTCGGAAGCAAAGGCGGCATTTCCCGCTTGCCCCTGGGCTTCACGACACTGCAACTGGTCATCGATCGCACCCACTTCCCGGACGGCTTTGGCGCGGCGGCACGCGCCTACTGGTTGAGCCAGCATGATGCGGTGTTGACCGCCGTTCGCAAGGCCGAGGCAGACATCCCACCCCAGATATGGGTGGATCTGAAGCCGCAGGAGGCGGTGGCCTTCGTGACCGCACAGCACAATCTGCGCGTGGAACTGGGCAAACGAGGCTTCTATGACAAACAGGGACTGCGCTTCATGAAACGGGTGCGATGCAGCGTGTACGCCAGCGCGCCCGAGTGCGCCACCCGCGCCGAAATCGATTGGTAGAGTCCATGCGCGTGTCCACGCCAGCCATGGCCGCATCGACTGACGCCTCGCCTGCGCTGTGGCGGGTGCTGCTGTGGCCTCATGCCCGTCGCTTGCTGAGCATGCAGCCGTTCTGGGCCCTGGCCTTTGCCGCCTTCTTCAAGTCGATGGAGATGGCGAGCCCCTCGCACAGTGCGGCGCCCTTTTCCTTCTTGCACTACCTGGCCGGCAACCTGATCGGCGCCCTGACCACGCTGTCGGTGGCCGCCCCGCTGTGGTACTTGCTGGCCCGCCGTCAGTGGCAGCGCAGTGAGTCCGCTCGCCTGCGCCACGAGCAAGACGGCATGTACGCCCTGCTGCCCCGCCCCACCCTGTTGGCCCTGGCGCTGACGGTGTACCTGATCAGCGCGCCTGCGGCCTATGGCTTGTGGATCCTGTACCTGGACGCGATCGGGGCCTGGACCGCGGAGCGTGCCAGCCAGGCGTCGCTGCTGATCGCCATGATCTTCCACGGCTTTTCCATGCTGGTGATCTTCGTGGTGGACCTGCTGAGGGTCAAGGCGCAAACGCTGCATCGGCGGGCTGAACAGGTCCAGCGCCTGCACGCGCAAGCGCAGTTGCAGCGCCTGCAGGCCCAGCTGGAGCCGCACATGCTGTTCAACACCCTGTCGAACCTGCATGCCCTGATCGACACGCAGCCGGCCGCCGCGCAGGACATGCTGGCGCACCTGATTGACTACTTGCGCGCCACACTGAGCGCCAGTCGCGTCGGATCATTGGCCTTGAAGGACGACATGGCGCATGTGCAGGACTACCTGGCCTTGATGCAGGTGCGCATGGGCGACCGGCTGAAGGTGCGCATGGACATGGCGCCCGAGGTGCGTGACGTTCCCCTGCCGCCCATGCTGGTGCAGCCTCTGATCGAGAACGCCATCAAGCACGGACTGGACCCGCTGCCCGAAGGCGGTGAGCTGCACATCCGCGCCTTTCGCGATGGCGACATGCTGAGCATTCAAGTGCGGGACACCGGACGAGGATGGGCATCGGCCAGCGACTTGACTCCACACCCTGGCCACGGTTTCGGCTTGAGTTGCATCCGTGAGCGCCTGATGGCCTCTTATGGCGGGGGCGCCACGCTGCATCTGGTCAGCGGCCCGGCGAGCGCCGAACCCGCCTCACGCGGCACCACAGTCACCTTGCGCCTGCCCCTTCGCCACCCCTTGGCGCCCATCCCGAGCTGTTGACATGCGCACCCCGACCGCCCTGATCGCCGAAGACGAGCCGGTGCTGGCCCAGGCCCTGCGCCGCCAGTTGACCCAACTGTGGCCAGACCTGCAGGTCCAGCACATGGTGGGAGATGGCCAGCAGGTCTGCGACCTCGCGCCGCAGCATCTGCCCGACGTCTTGTTTCTGGACATCCACATGCCGGTGGTGAACGGGCTGGAAGCGGCCGAGCGGGTGATCGACGCCTGGCCCGACGAACACCCGCTGCCACTGATCGTGTTCATCACGGCGTACGACAGCTATGCCGTGAGCGCGTTCGAGCGGGCCGCCATCGACTACGTGCTCAAGCCGGTTCGGCCCGAGCGCCTGGCGCTGACCTGCCTGCGCCTGCAGCAGCAGTTGTCGGCCAGGGCGGCCTCAGCGCCCGCGCTCGCGCCCGAGGATGCCCTCCCCGCCAGTCTGCTGGGCTTGCGCCACCGGCACGAACCAGAGGCCAGCGACGCACCGCTGAGGGTGCTGCAAGCGGCGGCGGGCACGTCCATCTATGTGATTCCGGTCGAAGACATCGTCTACCTGGAAGCGGCTGACAAGTACGTGCGCATCGTCACACACGATGCCCATGGCCCGGACAAACTGATCCGCACCCCCTTGCGGGAGATTCTGCCCAGGCTGGATTCGAGCCTGTTCTGGCAGATTCACCGCAGCCATGTGGTGAACCTGCGTGCCATTGAGCGCATCAGCCGCCAGGACCACCGCACCCGCCTTCACCTGAGGCACCGACCCGAAACCCTGGAGGTCAGTCGCTTGTACACGCACCGGTTCAAAGCCATGTGAGTGCCGGAGCAGCTTGCGGCACAATCAGAGTCCTTCGCAGGAGCCCTCCACATGCCCGTCAACCTGACCGCCCCCCTTCCCTCTGATCTGCATCCCGTGCCTGGCGTCAAGCTGGGCATCACCCAAGCTGGGGTGCGCAAGGCCAACCGCCGCGACCTGACCGTCATCACGCTGGACGAAGGCTCGGCTGTGGCCGGCGTGTTCACGAAGAACCGCTTTTGCGCCGCGCCGGTGCAGTTGTGCCAGGAGCGTCTGGCTGCGGGCAGCGAGATCCGCGCCTTGGTGATCAACACCGGCAACGCCAACGCCGGCACCGGTGAAGACGGCCTGGTGCGCGCCCGCGCCACCTGCATCGCCCTGGCACGCCTGCTGCACGTCTCGCCCGAGCAGATCCTGCCGTTTTCGACCGGCGTGATCATGGAAAGCCTGCCGGTGGACCGCATTGAAGCGGGCCTGCCCGGCGCCCTTGCCGACCTGAAGGAAGACAACTGGGCCGTGGCTGCCGAGGGCATCATGACCACGGACACGATCCCCAAGGGCTATTCCAAGCAGATCACCCTGGGCGGCCAGACCGTGACCATCACCGGCATCAGCAAGGGCGCCGGCATGATCAAGCCCAACATGGCGACCATGCTGGGCTACCTGGCCACGGACGCGAACGTGGCCCCCGGCCTGCTGAAGGCGCTGGTGACCGAGGCGGCCAATGCCTCGTTCAACCGCATCACCATCGACGGTGACACCTCTACCAACGACTCGTTCGTGCTGATGGCGTCGCGCAAGGCAAAGCACGCCGAGATCACCGACCTGAACAGCGCCGACGGCCAAGCCCTGCGCGCGGCGTTGATCGAGGTGTCGCAAAAGCTGGCCCAGGCCATCGTGCGCGACGGCGAAGGCGCCACCAAGTTCATCACCATCACGGTGGAAGGTGGCCGCGACGAAGCCGAATGCCAGAAGGCTGCTTACGCCATCGCCCACTCGCCCCTGGTGAAGACGGCTTTCTTTGCGTCGGACCCCAACCTGGGCCGCATTCTGGCGGCCGTGGGCTATGCCGGCATCGACGACCTGGACCAGAGCCTGATCGAGCTGCATTTGGACGACGTGCACGTGGTCACCCAGGGTGGCCGCCGTCCCGAGTACCAGGAGGCCGATGGCCAGCGCGTGATGAAGCAGGCCGAGATCACCATCCGGGTGGGTCTGGCCCGTGGCACCGCCACGGCCACGGTGTGGACCTGCGACCTGTCGCACGACTATGTGACGATCAACGCCGACTATCGCAGCTGATCGTCTGCGCTTTGCGGCGAACGCACCCCACGCACCAGACCCGCAACGGTCTGGTGTTTTTTTTGGGCGCGAACATGCTAAGGTTTGGCATCGCCTGCGCGGCACGGCCGGGCACGCACATGAGGAGTCGATCATGAGCTCAGTCACTTCGGAAGGCGATTTCAAGGTCGCCAACCCCCACGCCCTGGCCGCCATCCTGGAAGCCAGCGAAACGCGCTCCATCATCGCGTCCAGCGACATCTTCGACATCAACGGGATGAAGCTGTGGGCGCGCGATCAGCCCGTGTCCCGCGACCTGCAGCGCAAGCTCATGGACCGCGCGCTCAAACAGCCGCTGGAGACCTGTCTGGTGGCCGAGGACGGCGTGAACAACGCCACCTTGCAGGCGGCGCTGAAACAGCTGATCAACGGCAATGGCCCCTTGACGCCGCTGCTGCAGCCCCATGCCGAGGCGCTGCTGCGCTGTGCGGGCACCGTGCGGCTGCATTCGGTGGTGCAACTGTTGCTCAGCGCGGTGGAGACTGCCCGGCCTGCCGCCTTCCAGCATGCCATTGAGGCCATGGCCGTGGCAGGGGCGCTGCTTCGGTCACGCAACACCGACGACCGCCTGGTGGCGCTGGCGATGACAGCCGGCCTGCTGCACGATGTGGGCGAGATGTACATTTCGCCCGCCTATGGCGAGGCCGATGCGCTGAGTACGCTGGATGTGGACAGCTATCGCCAGTTGGTGGTGCACCCGCACATTGGCCAGTTGTTGCTGACGCAGTTGACCGACTATCCCAAGGACATTGCCCGCGCGGTGGGTGAGCACCATGAGCGGCTGGATGGCTCGGGCTACCCACACCGGTTGACCGGCGAGAAGATGTCCACCCTGGGCAAGCTGCTGTCGGCCACCGAGGAAGCGCTGGCGGCGCTGCGCCTGCCTAGTGCCACCCTGCACCACGCCAGCGTGGCCCTGCGCGTGGTGCCCGGCGAATTTGACGAATTGCTGGCTGGCCCGCTGTCGTCTGCGGCACGCCATGCACCCCCAATGAAGCCACGTCGTGCCCTGCCAGCGTTGCTGTCTGAGCTGGACCGCCTGAACGTGACGCTGCAGGAAACCATGATCCATGTGGACGGGGTGCTGCCTGCCGAGCCCAGTCCGGGGCTGCAGCGCGCCGCTGACCTGACGCTGTACCTGCTGCACAAGCTGCGGGCTGGCTGGAATGAGAGCGGCCTGTGGAGCCCGGGCGCCATTGGCGACGAGGTGGCTGCCGAAGCCGAGGCCGTGCAAGACGCCCTGCGTGCCCGCCTGCACCTGATCGAGCGGGTGGCCCGCCTGACGGCAGGCCCCAACTTGTCGGACGACGATGAGGAGCGCTTGAACGCGCTGTGCAAGGGCTTGGTGGAAGAATCTGAGCCCGGTGGGGCTTGAAATCCTTGAAGCCGGACCGATATCACAGTACAAGGTCAACACGGCGAGAGCGATCAAGCCTACAATGACTTTACTTTTCCTGGGGCCGACCTGGTTTCGACGTGGGTGCGGATTCGGGACAGGGCATGTCGAGGACCAGCCACCTCGTAAATCCATCTGGAAACAAACTAACTGCAAACGATCAAAAGTTCGCACTCGCCGCTTAAAACCGGTGAGCCTCACAACAGTTGGCCTATGGGCTGGGTCTGAGTCGTAAGACAAGGACTGTGAGGTCATTCACATAGGCTGGACTTCAGCTGGGTCACTCAGTTGAGGTCGAGATCAAGTGACTGGCTGGCTTGGTAGCGTGCTGCTGCGCGATCAGGTTGGCGAGACTCAAATCAGACAGCTACACATGTAGAACTGCTCGATGATGGCTTACGGACGGGGGTTCAATTCCCCCCGGCTCCACCATACAAAGGCTTGGCTACCCCAGCCAGGCCGCCTGAAAAAGCCCTGAGAACTCCAACCCTCAGGGCTTTTTTTCGTCTGCGCCCGGATGAATGGGCCCGACCGTGGCTGCCCCCTGCCGCGCCGACAGGATCGCCTCCGCGCCCTTTTCGGCAATCATCACCGTGGGTGCGTGGATGTTGCTGCCGGTGATGGTGGGCATGACCGACGAGTCGATCACGCGCAGCCGCTCCACGCCATGCACTTTCAGGCCGGCATCCACCACCGCCATGGCATCGTTGCCCATGGGGCAGGTGCCGGCCGTGTGATAGACCGTCTCGACATGATCACGGATCCATTGGCGCAAGGCCTCGTCACTTTGCACCTGCGGCCCCGGACTTTCCTCGCCGCCGTGAAAGGCCTGCATGGCCGGCTGCGCCAGAATCTGTCGGCCCAGACGGATGCCGCGCACCAGCGCATCCAACTCCTTGTCGCGCGTGAGGTAGCCGGCATGGATGACCGGTGCGGCGAACGGATCCGCACTGCGCAAGGTGACGCGGCCACGGCTCTCGGGCCGCAGGTGGCAGATGTGCAGTACGAAGCCCGAGCGCATGGGCGTGAACAAGCCCTGCCCATGCGGCTGCATGCGCACGGCAGCAAACTGCAGTTGCAGGTCGGGAATGGGCTCGTCGGGATGTGAGCGCACGAAGCCGCCGCAGTCGGTGGGCGTGAAAATGAAGGGCTTTTGGAACAGCATGCGAGCGAGAAACGCCACCGTGCTCAGCTTGGGTGCCACCGTCATGGAGGTGCCGGACTTGTCCAGACAGCGGATGATGACGTCGGGATGGTCCTGCAGGTTTTCGCCCACGCCGGGCAGATCATGCACCACGGGAATGCCGTGGGCACGCAACTCCTCAGCCGGCCCGACGCCGGACAGTTTGAGCAAATGGGGCGAATTGATCACCCCGGCACTGAGGATGACTTCGCGCCGCGCACTGAGGATGTCCCGACGGCCCGACGCGCCATCACGGCTGATTTCCACGCCGGTGGCCACTTTGCCGTCAAAGCAGATGCGGGTCACCCTCACATTCGTCAGCACGGTCAGATTGGGGCGGGACATGACGTCATCGAGAAACGAGCGGGCACTGTTGGCGCGCCCGCCCTGCGGCGTCTGCGTGACCTGAAAGAAGCCGCAACCTTCCTGTTGCGCGCCGTTGAAATCGTCGTTCAGGGGCAGGCCCGCCTCACCGCAGGCCTTGACGAAGGCCTGGCTGACGGGGAAGCGGTGGGTGGTGTCCACCACATCCATGGTCCCGGCATCGCCATGCCAGGCGTCGGCGCCCCGCTGTTGCCGCTGTGATTGACGAAAGACCGGCAGCACGCTTTGGTAGTCCCAGCCGGGGTTGCCCCGCGCCGCCCAGTGGTCAAAGTCCTGGGGATGGCCACGCGTGTAGATCATGGCGTTGACGGAGCTAGAGCCGCCCAGCGCTCGGCCGCGTGGCCAAAAGCGTGGCCGGTTGCCGGTCGGGGCCTCCGGCTCGGTGCGGTAGCCCCAGTTGTAGGTGCGGCTGTTCATGAGCATCAGCATGTGTCCGCGCCGATCCAAATCTGAGCCACCGGGGGTGCGGCAGAAAACTTGGACTGGTTAAACGGCGATTCCCAGGCTTTGGCGATGCCCGACAGGGCTGCGAGCACCAAGGGAGACTTTGATCC